>Ga0247837_1000033_pt1 | contig 209495 bp, 162 predicted proteins | sample LaCtaG_2_FD_187115 | JGI IMG/M metagenome (GOLD analysis project Ga0247837, IMG submission 187115) | Freshwater microbial communities from meromictic Lake La Cruz, Castile-La Mancha, Spain - LaCruzMarch2015_14.5m | ecosystem: Environmental > Aquatic > Freshwater > Lake | place: Spain...
ATTGCGTTGCACATCCGTTAAAGGCTTTTACCGAGCGAGCCACCTCAATTGCAAGGTCGTACATTTCGGAAAATGCCGAAGGGGTGTGTCCCCACGCGATACTTGCGTCATTCCCGCGCAGGCGGGAACCCAGCATCATGCGCACTCGACTGGATTCCCGCCTGCGCGGGAACGACTTGTGCGCTGGATTCCCGCTTAGGGTTTTACAAGGAGATAGACATCGCGCTCGACACGTATCCGTACAATGGCACGACGACGTTGTGCGAGGGGTTATGGATGGGAGTACCGCCGGTGAGTATGTGCGGTCCGGTCCCTGCATCGCGGGTTGGAGCAAGCCTGCTGCATTCATTGGGAATGGTCGATTGGGTAGCAGAGACTCCCGAGGAGTTCGTCGCGATCGCAAAGAGCAAGAGCCAGGACATCGCCGGACTAGCAGCGCTGAGGATGGGCTTACGTGAGCGATTCTCGCAGAGCACGTTGGGATCGCCCGAGAGATTTGCCTTGGAGTTCGAATCGGCCCTGGCCGAAGCTTATGCGGTAGCATGGGCCTCTGAGCCCGTGCGAGACTAACTTAGCAAATGCCGCACGGGCTTAGAGGCTGCTAGCCTGTGCTAATTAGACTCTTACAGGCTGGCAGCGGCTGGCAGCCTCATCTTTACCCACAATTCGCCGCACGCCAGACTCGAAATCCCAATGGATTTGCGTGATCTCTGTGCGTTTTCTCCCCCTCGCCACGAGACCAGGGCGAGGGGAGCAAGATCAAAAGATGTGGGTAAACATGAGGGGATAACCACAAGGGCATTTTTCCAATTCCTCACTTGCGGACTTTGGAAGTCCGTCGTACCGCGCTTACCCAATAACTTCTTCACTAAATCAACAGCCCGTTACGGGCACGGGTTGCCAAAAGGCTGCCAAAAAGTGGGCAATTCAAAAATTCGCAGCCTAACGAAAACATACACTCTCGACCGCCGGTTATCATAAGAATCGCTTGTTGAACCGTTCATTACTCCTTTCGCTTGTTTTCATGTCCGAAATTACGTCATCGCCAGCAGTTAACACCGCCCCAATCGCTCCCGCCCCTGCGCACGTACAAAGCACGCGAGAGCTATTCGAGAAAGCGACTCATGAAATAAGCAAAGTTTTTGTGGGGCAAGACGAGCTGGTCCTAACTTCGCTGGTGGCTCTTTTCTCAGGTGGCCACGTTTTGATCGAAGGAGTCCCGGGGCTTGGCAAGACTCTGTTTGTTCGCACGCTAGGACGTGTGTTGGGTTGCAAATTCGGTCGAATCCAGTTCACGGCCGACTTGATGCCGTCCGACATTACAGGCGCTCCTGTCCTCGATCTCAAGACACAAGATTTTCGATTTCGACCTGGACCTGTTTTCACCCAGTTTCTGCTTGCCGATGAAATCAATCGTTCGCCAGCCAAGACGCACGCAGCCTTGCTCGAGATCATGCAAGAGTTTCGCGTGACGATCGATGGCGTCAGTCACCACGTCCCTCGCCCTTTCTTGGTGATGGCAACCCAGAATCCGATCGAAAGCGATGGAACCTATTCGCTGCCCGAAGCACAACTCGATCGATTCATGTTTAAAGCCATGGTCTCTTACCCTGACGAGGCGGAAGAGGCCCGCGTCCTAGAGATGCATTCCAAGCAAATCGATTTCTCGTCGCTTCTAGAAGAACAAGTCGCCGTTGTTTCCAACGCCGAACAGATTTCGCAGATGATCAAGGAGAATGCGAAGGTTCGCATCGATCCAAAACTATTGTCCTATGTGAATCGCATCGTCCGAGCCACTCGCAATTGGCCAACCTTTCATATGGGGGCTTCTCCACGAGCGGGCTTGTCGATCGTTCAAGGGGCCCGAACTTTGGCTGCGTTTCGAGGACGTGACTTTGCGGTACCTGATGATGTGGCGGAACTTGCATTGCCCGCGCTGAGGCATCGCGTCGTCATGTCGGCCGAGGCCGAGGTCGAAGGTCTCAAAGTCGATCAAGAATTAACGTCGCTTTTGCGAAGTATCGAAGTACCACGAAGCTAAGCCATGTCCATTTACGATTCCGTTGGGACATATCTTTTTTGGGCACCGTGGATCGGGCTGATCGTGTTGGCCACTCCGTTGCTCATTCTGGCATTTGGATGGCGGATTTTCCCAACGACACGGTGGCTTTGGCTATTGTTGCCTTTATGCCTGCTCAGCCTCTTCATTCTGGCGACACCGCTCTTTATCTACTTCATGGTGGTTTTTGATCTTGTTGCTCTTTCGGTTGTTGTTTTGGATCTATTGACGATCACCGGTCCAAGCGGATTGAGCGTCGAACGGCACATGCTGCGCAGCGCATCGCTCGGTGGCACGCACGAGGTCACACTCAGTGTAGACAATCGCAGCACGAAGACTCAAATCATCGAGATTCGTGACGATCTGCCTGAAGGCTTGCTTGCGGATCCGGAGTCGCAATCGATCGTATTGAAACCTCGCAAACATGCGGGCTTGGACTACCAAATTCGCCCGACACGCCGAGGTTCTTTTTCGTTCGAATTCATCTACCTTCGACTTAGCAGTCGACTCGGTCTATGGAACCGCGTGGTCCGACGCAGTTGCCCAGGTGAGTTGCTTGTCTATCCCGACATGAAACAAATCGCCGAGTATGCATTGCTTGCACGCACCAATCGGTTGAGCTTGATCGGAATTCGAAAAACGCGCAAGGCAGGTCAAGATAATAATTTCGAACGATTGAGAGACTATTCGCAGGACGACAACTACAAACATATCGATTGGCGCTCAACCGCCCGTCGAAACAAGCTCACAGTCAAACAGTTTCAGACGGACCAAAGTCAACGGCTTGTTTTCATGCTTGATTGCGGCAGATTAATGACAAACGAATACCGGGGTTTAAGCTTGTTGGACTATGCCCTCAATTCCGTGTTGATGCTGAGCTATGTCGCGTTGCAACAAGGTGACTCGGTAGGGATGCTTTGTTTCTCCGATAAGATCGAATCCTACGTGCCGATGCGTGGTGGGCTTTCGCAAATGAACCGACTGCTTCACGCCGGTTTTAATCGTTTCCCATCCTTGAACCAAACAAATTCTGGCGAAGCGTTTTTGCATTTTTCCAAAAACTGTCGTCGTCGCTCGATGGTTGTGCTAATCACGAATGTCATCGATGACGTATCGGCGGCTCAAGTGACGGGTTACCTTAAAACTCTGCAAGCGAAGCACCTGCCAGTGCTTGCATTGCTTCGAGACCGATCGGTGTTCGACTCGGCGGACAATCCGGACATGGACGAATCGATTTTGTATCGAAGTGCCGCTGCCGCTCAACTTTTGATATGGCGAAACGATGTCATTCGTCGCCTGGAAAATTGCGGTGTCTTGAGCGTAGATGCGTTTCCGGACGCACTTACTTCGCCACTGATCAACCGCTACTTGCAGGCCAAAGCAAAGCACATGATGTAGTCTTTGAGGTTGGTCGCATCCGTGGAACTGCTGCCTTTTGCGAAGTTACGTTTTGGATTTGGAAGTTACGGCTTGGATTTGATTGTGCTCACAAACTTGCCGTCGTTGAGTATCGTTTGAATCTCTTGCCCAAGGTGCAATTGTTTCACGCTTGAAATGACCGCGCCCGTGGTCGCGTCCATCGTCACGGAATAGCCTCGTGCAAGCGTTTTAAGTGGGCTGATTGCGTCAAGGACGCTCGCTAGGCGCTCTAGCCGCTCGGCTCGCGTTTGGATGGAAGCGTCCATCGCGTGATCCAACGCTTCATGAAGATCGTCCAGTCGTTGCATTGGTGTTTCGAGCGATCGCTCGGGCGAGGCAAAGACGGGCCGGCTGATAACGGACCGCAGTCGCATTTCTGCTTGGCTTATTCGATGCATCATCAGCGTATCGATTCGTTGGCGAATTCCTGACAAAACATCGACGATTTCATCTCGGCTTGGCGCGACTCGCTCGGCTGCCTCGGATGGAGTCAATGCACGCACGTCTGCGGCCAAGTCGCTGAGCGTAACATCGATCTCATGCCCCACGGCCGATATCGTCGGCAACGGGCAAGCGACGATCGCTCGGACAACGACTTCTTCGTTGAAGCACCATAGGTCCTCTAGCGATCCTCCCCCTCGTCCCACTACCAGGACATCCAACGCGGGTCTGATTTGTGCTGCGACCCGTATCCCTTCAGCAATTTCCTTTGCCGCTCCTTCGCCTTGGACTCGCGATGGGATGATGAGCACGCTTGCGCCCGGCCAACGCCGTTTGAGAACCTCGGTGAAGTCATGAATGGCAGCTCCGCTTGGGCTGGTAACGAAACCAATACGCGTTGGGAATTCCGGAAGGGGTTTCTTGCGTTCCGCGGAGAAAAGACCTTCCTGTTCGAGCTTGGCGTGAAGTCGGCGGAAAGCGGCTTGAAGTGCCCCTAGTCCTTGCTGCTCCATGCGGTTGATAATGACTTGGTAAGTGCCTCGAGGGCCGTACACGTCGATCCGCCCTTGGACGAGAACCGCCATCCCCTCTCGCAAGTCCATTCCGAGGCGTTCCAAGGTGGATCGCCAAAGTACGGCCGAGACCTGGCTGGTCGCGTCCTTGAGCGTCAAGTAGACGTGTCCGGACGCAGATTGATTTAAGTTTCCAATTTCGGCGGCCAGCCAAAACATCGGAACAGATTCATCGATGGCGCGTTTGACCCATGCGTTGAGTTGCCCGACGCTAAGCGGAGCTGCCGAGCTTGCACCGGGCTTAGGCTTGGAAGGGGGCTTCGGCTTGGCAGGGGGCTCGCCGCTTCGTTTTGCATTGATCTCGACCGAGTCTTTCTTTGGTTTGTCGTCAAAGAAAGCATCTGCATCGTCGCTCCATAAGAAACCGGTCACGATGAAATGGCTCCTTGCGGTACTGGATAGAAAGCACGTTCGCCCACCCGGAGCGACCCATCGCTCGCCCACGTTTCCGATTCGAGGGTGACCGCATGAAGCACTTCCTCGGCATGACGGCGATACTCTTCAATCTCAATTTTGCTCAGCTTGCGAGGGACATGAATGGCGGGACCAAGAACGATCCTGGCGCGCGAACTGGGTCTAGGAATTGCAAATTTATCCCAAGAGCGGCTATTTCGCCACGGTCGATCAAACCCGCATCCAAGCGGTACGATCGGTATCCCGAGCAAGCCAGCGATGTAAATACATCCACTCGACAATTCCCTTCGTGGTCCTCGTGGCCCATCGGGTGTGATGACTAGGCTTGTGTTTTTGAATTCGCGCGTGATTTGCAAGATTGCTTTGGCACCGCCCCGCGACGTCGAACCGCGAACCGTTTTGAAGCCGAACTGCGAGATCATTTCCGACAGCCAGTTTGCGTCGCGGTGTTGGCTCAACAGCATCGTCACATCGCACCCTCGGCGATTGCAAGGAGGCAGAGCGAGGTACTCATGCCACACAACGTAAATGGCTGGCCCCTGAAAACCAGCGATGGCCGGGTCCATGTCGGGTTGATAACAAGCGATGCGAGCATCGAGAGTCCGCATCCATGCGCGAATACCGAATGCGAGTAAGGTTCCGCCCCAACGCATCGTTGTTTTTTGCAATTCGAGCTTTGGCAGGCCGAACATTGGGAGTTGCATTACGATTCCAGAGGCCAAAGCCCCGAGAAAACTTCTGTCGCTGGCCCCGTCATGAATACATGATTGCTGGCTTCATCCCAACGCAAACGCAATTGCCCACCCAGCAAATTGTTTAAAATTTGGCGGTCGGTGTGGCCGGTCAGGACACCCGCGACGCACACGGCGCTCGCTCCTGTCCCGCATGCCCAAGTCTCACCTGATCCACGCTCCCAAGTCCGTTGACGGACTTCTCCGCGAGCCAACACCTCAACAAACTCGACGTTTGTTTTCTTGGGAAAGCGATCATCGCGTTCGATCAATGGGCCAATTCCAAGCACCAGATCGTCGGTCGCCTCGGAAACAAAGATGACGCAATGTGGATTACCCATCGAGACACAGGTTGCGAAGAGTTTTTGGCCTCGATACTCGATGGGGTAATTCACGATCGGGTCCGTTGGCTTTGAACCGAGAGTGGTGGGTATTTCGGCTGCTGCCAAGCGTGGTTCCCCCATATCGACCCGTACTTGCGATACGAGATCTGCATGGAGTGTCAAGTCGAGCGAAAGGACGCCGGCTCCTGTTTCGATCGTGAGTGACTCTTTCTTGCAAATACCATGGTCATAAACATACTTGGCAACACATCGGATACCGTTGCCACACATTTCCGATTCGCTGCCATCGGCATTGAACATGCGCATTCGCGCATCTGCTTTTTCGCTAGGAAGTATGGCGATAAGTCCGTCACCGCCGATACCAAAACGTCGATCGGAAACTTGAACCGCCAGAGCGCTCAAGTCTGTGGGTAATGTTTGATCGAAACCGCTGAAATAGACGTAGTCATTACCGGCTCCGTGCATTTTGGTAAATCGAAGAGACTGTGCCATATGGAATGCTCTCGGGGAAGAGTCAATTAATTTGGTAATCGGAAATCCGGATCCGAGATTCCGCGAATAAGTTCAGATAGACGGCTATAAAGTTGCAGGATCAATTGCCAAGTGGCAATATCAACGTTAATCGTAGGGCGTTTTTCGTTTATGTTCACCCCGTTGACAACTTCACCGATTCGATCATGAAAATACTCAAAGAGTTCGGCGAGCTGCGCCGCTTGGCTAGGGCTCAGCCGCTCGGGCAATTCGGGCGGCTTGTTTAGCTCACGAAGCGCTCGAATGGATTCTACAAGTCCAGGATCTAAATCGAAATCCCCGCTGTCGGTTTTGCTGAGGAGCTTGCCTTCTTCGACAGCGGTCAGGCCTTCGTTGACTCGTGCGTTGATCTGCTCAGAAGTCCCAAAGAGCAGCAAGCTTCGGCCTACGGCAATGATGTCGCCAAAACGCAAAATCCTTAGTTGGCAGTCTTGGCCATTCACGCGAGTGCCGTTGGTGCTCTCCAGATCGGTTAGCACCAAGTGATCGTTATCTTCTTGGATTTTGCAATGAAACCGGCTGATTCGTTCATCGTTAAGTTGAATCGTGTTTCCTTCTTCACGACCGATGGAAATCGGGGTCTTGAGTTCAGAGTAGATACGTCCACGATCAGCTCCTTGGACTACGCGGAGCGTCAGTCTGCACATTGCTACCTCTGGTTCGTCACGATTCAACTAGAAAAGCCGGTCAACTAGAAAAGCCGGGGGACAAATAGGAAACATGTTCTCCGAGTGCTTTGTTACTGCTTAATTTTTGAGTAGTGGATCTTGTTAAAGATCCTGAATCTGTGGGATCTTTAACAAGATCCACACCATCCAACCTTAATTCTTAGCTGTCACAAAGCACTAACCTATCCGCGACTATGCCTCAAGTCCGATGTCTTCCAAAACCAATGGAGAAGTCGACTCAATAATCATATCAGGTCGACGGGTGAAGGTTGGTAGACCTGCACCGGCCAAGACATTGTCTAGCGAATCTTGGCTTTTGGCGACGATGGAGTCTCGCGTCATTCCGCCAAAATTGCTCGCATGCCCAAAGGCCGTGATCGGCCCTTCGTAGCCAGCTTTGCTAAGGATCGAAACAATTCGCACATTGTCGATAACGCCGCTCGTTCCAGCCAACAATCGCATTTTGAGGCTCGCATCTTCAATCGTTGGAATCGTTTCCGTATCCGCGAGTCGCAGGGCTGCTATCCTGTTTCCCGGAATAGTAGCGAGTTGCTCAAACGTACCGCCACCGACGGTCCAGTTGAAAGAGTCGATGACAAGTCCGACGCTTGGGTTCGTACAAGCCTTGAAAAAAGCCAGAAAGCCGTCAACATCTTGAATGAATTTGAATTGTCGATTTTCGCGGTTTTCCAAAGCGGTCGAGAAATAAAGGCCGAGCATTACTTTGTTTTTTGCAAAAATCTCGGCAATCGCGTCGACTCGCTTTCTCAAGACATCAAAAAATTCATGAAATGGCAATCGATCGGTTGCTGCGGGGAGTCGCAAAAATCCAGCTCGTGCACCCGTTTTCCCGGCGATTTCAAGGGTCTGATGAAGGGTAGCAAGTTCCTTTGCAAAGGTTTCGTCGTCCGCATCCAAGTCGATCGGTGTCTCGAAGCCACTGACCTTCATCTTGGCGCTGAGAAGGTACCTTGCCGCCTTTTCAAATTCACTGCGTTGAGTTCGCTTGACGAGGTCAACAATATCGATGTCCAACCCGCTAAAGCCATAGGTCATTGCCAATTCGATCAGTTCGCTTTGTCGTCCGGAAACACCCAATACCGTCGCGTTCAAATTCTTGTACATTCAACCAATCTCCAAAATAAAACGGGTATGCGTCGGACGATGGAATCGACCGTACAGACATACAAAAAACATTTCCATCGGGCCAAACAGTCCTTCATGGCCCTGTTGAGAGGGCTCCCAACGAGCTCTCATGGGGCGAAAATCACCTCGCGGATCGATCAAGAAACAACTGTCGTAGCTGGACTCGTCAGAGTTCAGTCTTGGCTGTGCTTGCTCCGAAGTCTGACGACTCCGGCCACAAAACAGGACATTTATTGATCGAACGATCCCAAATTGAGAGGTCCATTCGCATTACGAAGAGTATGGCAGAAAACAGATTGCCTTCCAAGTCGAAACGAGGGAAAGGGCATTCCACCGCACCGAGACACAAACCCCTAGTACGCGTTCCCTTCCGACGATAAATGCGTTATTCTCAGGGAATGTCAAAACCTGCCCCTTCTCAGAGATGCCCTTCATGTGAGCGAATTTTTGCCGCAGACATACGCGGTGAATGGATGCCCTTTTGTTCGGAACGGTGCAAGCTCGCTGATTTGTATCTTTGGATGAGCGAATCGATCGGTATTCCTACGGGTAGTTCCGAGGAGGAAGACGATGCGGAGCCGGAACCCCCACCCGTTCGAAAGCAATGGAATTTTGACTGAGTTGTCGCTTCGTTTGACTGCCATGAACGGCGTACTTCGTTCAACCAAGAATCACTACTTCCGACTTAGACTTAGACGCTGCAAGTAAATGAATGACTCTACTGCCAAAGACGTTGCTATCCCCAAGGTCGCTATCGACTGGTACCGCTCAACGCCGTGGTGGCGACTCGCATCGCAAAGCATTACGATCTCGTGGCGTTCGACCCACATTGTTCTGTGTGCATTGGCACTGCTGTTGACCCAGCTTTGGGTCTCGGCATCGCATCAGATATTTGATTCCGAGTCGGTGCCGATTCAATCCTGGATCACGCCAAGCGGCGGAAGCAATCCGATCGCGTCTCAGTGGAATGCCGTCATGCCCGATACTTTCTTGTCGGTATGGCAACACTTTTTGAATCCGATGTTTCGTTGGCTCGCGAACCCGAGCCTCAACGGCGCGGCCGATTGCGTGGCGTCCTATATCGGGATCATTGCAATTTGGTCCTACGTCGGCGGATGCTTGTGTCGGCGATCGATCGTCGAACTTGGAACACGCATGACGGCACCCTGGGCTGAGAGTACTCGATTGGTTCGGAATCGATGGCAATCCATCGCCTGGTCGACAACCATGCCAAGTGGTTTGATTTTGTTGATCGCACTAGGCCCCTTGTTCGTGGGCTGGATTTCCGATATCCCATCTATTGGAGTTTGGTTGGCGGGTTTGCTCTTGGTTCCCGTATTGCTCTGTTCGATTGGAATTGGATGGTGCGCGGCGATTACCATCTTTGGATTCCCATTATCGGTTTGTTCGATTGTCACAGAGAAACAAGCGGATGCCTACGACGGGATCTCGCGATCGGCCGCGTACACATTTCAGCGTCCCTTGACCTTGGGCCTGTGCGTTTTAGCTGCACAATTTCTCGGCATGATCGGAGGTGCGATGCTCTCTTTGGTATTGACGTCAGGGGCTTTGGTTGTCCAGGCATCTTTCGACGTTGGTTCGTTCACAAGTTTGTCTCAGCTTGAATCCGTGTGGTCGCCGATCCTGACGAACATCGTGCCACTTCTGATAACTGCCTATGGATTTAGTTTCTTCTGGACTGCATCTGCCGCTACCTACTTGATCTTGCGGCTGGATGTGGATCACGCTGAGTTCGATCTCATCGATATGGATGTACAGACAGCCCCCAAGACACTTCCCGAGTTGCCAAAAAAGAATTCAAGTGAACCGGCTGCAATCGAGGAAAACTCGGCGGAATGAATACCTGAACCATACCAGGGTTGGGGTCGTACGAGATCCAACCAAATAAGGCTGAATTGTTGGCCTTTGCCAGATGGAACAGAATACGAATCCAGGTTAGTATTCTGTGGAAATGTCCACTGCCTTCTATCCACGCACCGATTTCTCAAAATTCATCCATGAACGAAACTGTGTTATCTGCCGAAACTGATGAGATTCTTGACACGACCAGTTTTTCGCTTGTTGCCTTGATCGGTTTCTTATTGACGCTCGTGGGAATCTTTTCCCTCCAATACATTCAGGTCCTGCCATTTGCTATCCTTGGCGCGGCACTAGGGGCTCTCAGTTTGATCATCGCCAAGCGACATCGTTTTGGATTCGTTTCGAAAATGTTCGGCTTTTTAGCTGTCGTCATCGGTGCCACCACGGCGTCGACTGGGTTTTTCGGACGCGTACTAGAGGATAAACATGACCTGATCCAATCGCAAAAAATATGCGATCTTTACCTGGATAGTTTATCAAAGGGTGAAATGGATCGCGTCCTTTTTCTAGCCGGCGTCGATCCCATTCGAGACACACAGTCGGAAGCAGCCGACGCAAAGCAAGCCGTTTCTCGTATCAGGACGGATGCAGTTCATTTGGAAATCAAAAATCGAAAGACCCCCCCGAGCTGGAAATTCGTTGGACTCACTGGGGATTATCCAGCCGCAAGCGCTCATGTTTACAAATTGTCGTACCAAGATGTGGGCCAAGTCAATCCGCCGAAGTATATTTTGAGCGTGCGGAGAACGTCTCCGAAACGTGATAGAAAGGCTACTTCGATCAATTGGTATGTCGATAATCTAAGCCTGGCCGACGCTCCATAGAAAATATTGGATGGCTGGAACCTTAATTAGTCTGGGAGCAAACCTTGGGAACGTGCGTGAGTCTATGGCCGCTGCCAAGCGACTACTTGACGACGCTTTTGGTTCGAGAAATTTAAGGTTCAGCCACCTCTACCGAACCCCTCCTGTGGGTGGACCTGCCGGTCAAGGTGATTTCCTAAACGCAGTTGCGTCCATCGAAACCAATCGGTCCGTTTGGGAAGTCTGGGAGACCATCAAGCAAGTCGAAACGAATCTCGGGCGTCAAAGGCAATTTCGGTGGGAAGCACGCCGGATTGATATCGACTTGCTGCTTTATGGTCAGCAGCGTATTTGGACGCCCCATCTCAAGGTTCCACATCCTCGCATGTGCATGCGCACCTTTGTTCTCAAGCCAGCAGACGAGATCGTTCCCGATTGGATCGACCCGGTCACCCATTGGACCATCCATGAACTGAACGCGCACCTGGAACGTTCAAAGTCGGATGATTCGATTATACGAGTCATCTCAGAAGATTCGATCCGCAGCAAACGGCTGCAAGAAGCGTTTGAGCGAGCGACTGGAAACGATCGAATCCTGGTTCGCTGGGATGTCGGCGTTCCATCGCATTTAGCCAAGTTCATGGGACGAACAAAGCACCCTGCCGAGAAGGTATTGGCCGAGAAGGTATTGGCCGAGAAGGTATTGGGATTCAAACTGACGATCGCTGCGGTTTCATGTCCTGACCCCATGGCAGTTCAGTGGGAGGATTTTAGTGCTCCGTGGGCGCGTTGGCTCGACTTGGAAGTTCGAAACGAAGATTTCGCAGAAACGAATCGGCATTTGGTCGGACCTCGCTATCTAATGCCAGCAGATGACATCGAGTGGGCTGTGCATGAGATCATGGCTGCCGATCAGGCGATGCAGTGTTGGTTGGAACGATGCGAACCTTTTCTACTTTGAATTCTTAAGACAAACTGCGTTTGCGTTGATTGATGCTGGCAAGTCAATCCCGCAACGCAAACGCGACCAAAGTTCCACCTCGTGGGCGACCACCCTTGCCTCCGCCAGCCGAAATGACCACATACTGACGGCCTTTGACGGTGTAGGTGCTCGGGCTGGCGTTGCCGCCAAACGGCAGTTTCGTTTTCCAAAGAATTTCACCAGTCTTCTTATCGAACACACGAAAGGTTTCGTCCTCTGTGGCTCCAATGAAGATTAGGCCACCGGCCGTCACCAGTGGGCCGCCGTAGTTTTCCGTGCCAGTGGGCGGGATTCCCCGGGCTGTGAGTTCGGGATATTCGCCCAAGGCAACCTTCCATTTAATCTCGCCGGTATTGAGATCAACTGCATTCAGAGTCCCCCATGGCGGCTTGATCGCCGGATATCCTTCATTGTCGAGCCAGCGACGGAATCCGCCAAAGGCATAGCCCGGTCCTTCATCGTCAGCGACGACTGCTGCAGCCTTGCGAGTTGCTGATTCATCCTTGGGTGCCGTCTGCGGACCGCCTTTACTGAGCACGTAGTCGATAATCGCAGCGCGTTTGGCCTCCGGCATGTCGGAATAAGAGGGCATCCGTCCCCCACCCTTCCGCGTCATCTGCTCAACCTCGACGCGAGACTTTCGCTTTTCAATGTCGAGCAGGGGCGGAAACTTTAAGTCGAGATTGCCCTTTAACTCTAGGCCGTGGCAGACGCCGCAATAGACCATGTAATCGCGCTCGCCCGGTATCAGTTTGGAGCCATCCGCGTGACGAGTCTCGATCATTTGCAGCAGCCATGGTATCTCATTGATATTGACATAATATATCCCGTCAGGATCAGCCGCGCCGCCACCCCACTCCATGCCGCCGTCGAATCCAGGAAACATCACGGTCTCATTCAGACTCGGTGCCGGGAATGGACCAAAGTTGGGTGCTGCCAGAATCCGATCCAGAGTCAGTTGCTGGGTCGCTGGCGAAATGTTCGAGGTATCGTCTTGGGTGTAACGTTGCCGCATCAATGGCGGTGGCTTAGTGGGGAACGGCTGGGTTGGCCAAGCCTGTTCGCCGACCAAATCGGATTTCGGAACTGGCCTCTCCTCAATTGGCCATAGCGGTTCGCCTGTGACACGATTAAACACGAAGAGCAATCCGTGTTTGGTGCCTTGTGCGACCGCATCGATTCGCTTTCCGCCGTGGTTGACGGTCAAGAGAACTGGCGCACACGGCAAGTCTTTGTCGAGCAGATCGTGATGAACTATTTGAAAATGCCAGATCCGCTCGCCGGTGGCGGCGTTCAGCGCGAGCAAGCAGTTCGCGAACAGATTCGCCCCGGGTCGTTTACCTCCATAAAAATCTGGCTCCGCTGTCTTGGTCGCGACGTAAACGATACCTCGAGTTTCATCCAACGACTGACCGCACCATGGCATCAGACCTGTCGCGTTTTCGTGAGCGTCCGCAGGCCAAGTTTCGTAGCCTACCTCGCCAGGCCGGGGGATCAGGTGGAATATCCAACGCTGCACTCCCGTCCGGACATCGAATGCTCGAACCGCCCCCTTGCCTCCGAGTCCACCAACGATCAATACATCTTTGTAGGCGATTCCGGGCGTGTTGAGACCCGAACCAAGATTGATCGAGCCATTTTCACCAAAGCTTCTGATTGTTTTTCCAGTTTCCGGATCTATTGCGAAAAGAAGGCCGTCTACCGAGGTGAACAATCGCTGCTCCTCTCCGTTTTCATTCGCCCAATAAACCAAACCTCGCTGCCTTGCGCGGCCCGGTCCCGTGTTTTCATTCGCAGGATCCCATTTCCAGAGTTCCTCGCCAGTGGCCGCGTTGAGTGCAACCACCTTGCGAGACTGAGTCGGCGTGTAAAGACGGCCGTCGATAATAAGGTTATTCGCCTGATATTCGTCCGCGTCTCCCGTCTCATACGTCCAAGCAACTCCCAATCGGGATACGTTCGAGCGATTGATCTGTTCGAGCGGCGAATAGAGATTGCGCTCTTTACCCCCGAGGTACTCTGGCCAATCGGCGTCCTGAGCGTAAGCCAAGCTCAGCCAGCATATACTGGCGATCAGGGCGAGTTGGGGAACGAAAGTGGATGGCAAATCTCCAACCTTTCTGAGCGTGGTAACAGTGACTGCGAGTGCGCGTACCGTTCGACCAATGATTACAATACAGCCGATCGAAGTCATCATTTTCATTTTCATCATTATCATCATTTTTAAATGAAACGCGGTATTATGCCGAGCACCAAACTTGCATTCTTGTCCAAGCTCTTGCTTGCGATTAGTTACCTCGGATTGCAATCCCAAGCCTTTTGTTCACCTTCTGGCAACGAAGATTCTAACCTTCCGACGGTTTCATCGGAACCAGAATCTCCTCAAGAGCGAAATCGCGGGCCGAGAGACGGCGGTAAAGTCTACCGCAATCGTGTTGTTCCAAATTGGATGGAAGGAACCAATAAGTTTTGGTATCGCAATGACCTACCGCAAAGTGGCAAAGAGTTCATTCTTGTCGATGCGAAGCTCGGAAAACGCGAGTTTGCCTTCGATCATGAAGCGGTCGCAAAATCGCTAGGGCCCAATACCAAAAGCACACACTTGCCCATAGAACGCTTGGATTTTTCGCTTTCCGATCAAACTTTACTTATCGGAAACGATCAATCGTATCGATGGGATAGTGATTCCAAAACGCTCTCCGAGGTTGCCAGTCCTCAAGGGAAACCAACACCGCAGACCTCCCAGTCGAACGGTGGTCGAGCCAATGGAAGCGACAGCTCCATCACGTTTGAGAATCGCACCAAATCACCCGTTGAAATATTCTGGCTTAGCGATGATGGTAGCAAACAGAGTTATGGAAAAATCGAAGCTGGTTCTTCCAAGGATCAACATACCTTTGGCGGTCATCGTTGGCAGATCGTGAATGTTCAAGGTGAAAGTTTAGGGGAGGTGACGGCGCAAGAAAACCATTCCACAATCGTTGTGGATGGTCGGCCAATTGCATCCAATTCGCCGACGCGTCGTCGACCGACTGGCGCCGGTGCGGCAGGGCGCGATTTGATTTCCCCCGATGGCAAGTGGCGAACCATGGTTCAGGACCACAACGTTATTGTAAATCGCGTTGACTCAGATGAGCGAATCGTTTTGACCAAGGATGGCACAGAATCCCATGCCTATGGCCAACTGAGTTGGTCGCCTGACTCGCAAACCGTCGTCGCTTTTCGTGAAAAGTCGGTTGAGAAACAGACGGTTCATCGGATTCGGTCTTCCCCTCCAGGTGGCGGAAGAGCAAAACTAGAAACGAGTCCGTATGTCTTGCCTGGCGATCCCTTTCCAATCTACGAACTGAATCTCCTGCGAGTGGAGAATGGTGAGCAGATCAAACCAACGGTTGACCCATTCGAGCACGAGTGGCTTCGTCCGCGTATTCGCTTTCACCAAGATGGCTCGAAGTTCACTTACGAGCAAACGGACCGTGGACATGGAAGATTTCGCGTGATTGAAGTTCGTCTCCAAGACGGCAGTATTCGCAACATCATCGACGAGAAATCAGAGACCTATATTTGGACTGCCCACGCAGAGAATCAACGTCTTGCAATCGTTCAGTGGCTCGATGCATCCGATGAAATCCTTTATACAACAGAAAAAAATGGTTGGAGACAACTCATCCTGGTCGACGCCACCACCGGCAACGAAAAACGGGTTCTCACTCCAACGGGAATTGTGGTTCGAGGTGTTGAATCGGTCGATGAACAGAACCGTACCGTTTGGTTCAGCGCGAGTGGTCGCGAACATCAAGATCCGTACCTGATCCACCACGGTTATGTCTCTCTGGATACAGGAAAGCTGGTATGGCTTACCGAGGCAAACGGCAACCACTCGATTCAATTCTCTCCGAAGCGGGATTTTATAATCGACACATTCTCACGCGTGGACCTTGCCCCCGTTTCCGAGCTTCGAAGGGTGTCGGACGGGTCCAAAGTCTGCGACCTTGAAAGTTCCGACATCACCGAACTCAGTGCGAGCGGATGGACGCCACCCGAAGTATTTGTATCCAAAGGACGCGACAATCAAACCGACATTTGGGGCATCATTTGCCGCCCCAAGGATTTTGATCCTAAGAAAAAGTATCCCGTTATCGAAGATATTTATGCTGGGCCGCAAAGCTCGTTTGTCCCAAAAACCTTTAGTCCCACAATGCGATACGAATCGCTGACTCGTTTAGGCTTCATCGTCGTCAAGATCGATGGGATGGGTACAGCGAACCGGTCCAAGGCGTTTCATGATGTTTGCTGGAAAAACCTCAAAGATGGAGGATTCCAGGATCGCATTTTGTGGATGCAATCGGCGGCCGCCAAATATGCGGAGCTAGATCTCTCCCGCGTTGGAATCTATGGGACTTCTGCGGGTGGACAGAATGCAGCAGCCGCAGTTTTATTTCATCCTGAGTTCTACAAAGTCGCAGTCGCCGCCTGCGGTTGCCATGACAATCGAATGGACAAAGCGTCATGGAACGAACAGTGGATGGGATATCCAGTCGGGCCTCACTACGCAGATTGTTCCAACATTGAAAACGCTCATCGACTGCAGGGCAAGCTTTTTTTGATCGTTGGAGAGATGGACACAAATGTCCCCCCCGAGTCCACTGTGCGATTTGCTGATGCGCTCATTCGAGCGAACAAGGATTTTGATATGTTGGTTATTCCGAACGCTGGACATGGTATGGGGGGGGCCTACGGACAACGCCGCATGCACGATTATTTCGTCAAACACTTGATGCCGGTAACATCAGCGAGCTCGCCATAGACGGGACAAAGCCAGGGTGGAAACGTTCGTATACGCCCTTTAGACCAACGGATTCAATTTGAATGGTTTGCAGTCCGCTGTTGGAAAGCCATTCCAGGTGGTTGTCGAGAGGGCCATCGATCTCCATCACGATTCTAGCCTCATCCTGGTCGATGATTCGAACGTGGTCATCTCGAAGTTTGATTGGACTGTTCCGCGTAATGGCCCCTTGGATGCGATGAACGAACTTCAGTTCTCGCAAATCAATCGTGACGACCACCTTACCTTGCTTCAGGATCGCGGCTTTATCGCAGATTTGTTCGATTTCCTCCAAGACGTGCGAGCAAAACGCGATCGTTGTGCCACGCTCCTTGGCTTCTCGAACCAACTGTAGAACCTCCGATCGAACGGTGGGGTCTAAATTGGCCGTTGGTTCGTCCAGTATCATCAGGCGACTATGGCAACTCATCACGCAACTGATGGCCAATTTTTGTCGCATTCCAGTCGACATGAATGCAACGCGGCGAGTGGTGTCCAGCTCTAGTCGTCGCGCAATGGCAAGAGCAAGTGTTTTGTTGCCACGCGGATGAATGGACGCAAAAAACTCGATGCAATCACTCCCCTTCATCAAACGAAACAGCTTGGATTCGGCGGGTAGGTAACTTACGCGTTGGCGCACTTGCAAACTATGGGTGTGACAATTCAGGCCGTCGACCACTGCCGTTCCTGACGTAGGTTTCAGGTATCCCATCAAGCAGCGAATCATCGTTGTTTTGCCTGCTCCGTTGGGACCGAGCAACCCAAATACCGTACCTTGAGTGATGGATAGGTTGCAATCATTGAGGGCAGCGAACGAGCGGTACCGCTTCGTCAACTGAGAAACTTCGACAATATTTTCCATAAGTCATTACGGATTTTGGCCCGCAGCACCTTTTTCGATCGCTATGAGTTTGAGTTTAGCAGAAGTAACCAATTCGCGAGCCCATGTTTTTTCTTCGAACAGCTCGATAAGGCTCTTTAGCCATTCCGCGCGCGGCGAGGGCGCAAGGTTGGCATCAGCCCAAATCATCTGTTTTTCCAATGTTTCAATGGCGGGATTCCGCGAGGCATTTCCTTCGCTAACTAGCTTTTCCAACCTGCGTTTCGCCGATGTGACGAACTGCTGCTGGCGGCTCGATAGTTTCTCGTTGGCAGCGAAGACCGTCACCATCGCTTTGAGCTTGCGTTTAGCGAGTTCGGTATCGAGTGATTCCGCTTTGGTACACTCAAGAAACGCTTGTTCTACGGGATCCAATTGGTCCGAACCCGAGCTTCTTGCCTTGCGTTGCAATTGACGGATCGATCGCATCGAATCGATTTCTGTCAGTAGAACTTCGACATCCCCGATCCGAGAATCGGTTGGGTATAGTTCCTTGAAGCGATCAAGGACAGGCTCGATGGCCATTATTTGTTCATCGTCCGTGGAATTCATGCTGGCAGCAATTTGTTGGTACAAGGTGTTTGCCGATGGAGGGAGCGAAAACCAAACAATCCCGATAGCACAAGCGAGTAAGGTTGACGCGAGTCCCACAATGCTTGCCCAATGAGCCCATTGCGAGATAGGCTCAGGTTCCGAGATCACGATGCTGGATCGACGCCGATCCTCGTCTCCAACTTCAGTAAAGTACGTTTTGGAAACTTGGTCGATACCGCTTGGATGTTCCGAATAGTCGAATTCCGAATTAGGCTTTGCAAATTGTGTTTGCTCGTCCGGACCAGCAACCGAAGGGACAGTTGCATGGGTGTTATCGTTCTTGTTTTCGGCGGGGACCATCGCCGCCGAAGTTTCTTGGGGGGAATCGCCCTGTTTCATCGACGTAAAGGCGGTATCGCTGCCCGGAATCATGATGTCGTGCAGGTCGATACTGGTCATCTCACGAAGATTTCGAACCTCGGTTTTGTCCATTTGTTTCTCGCGAGCCCGCTTCGATAGCCCGGCTCGCATGGATTGCAATCGATTGCTGACAACCAAAACAGTTGGCGGGCGCATGGACGGTTCGCGGCGTAGCAGTTCTTCAACAAGATCACAAAGTTCCTTTGGCGCGTCGGGAGCCAGTTTTTTTAGCGGTGTCAAAACGCCATATCGAAGATTGAAGAGAATCTCAGGAATATTCTTTCCCATGAAAGGAGGGCGACCTGCAAGTGCGGCATAGCAAACACTGCCGAGCGAATAAAGATCGCTGCGCACGGATACGGGTTTTCCTTCTGCTTGTTCAGGCGGCATGTAATCCGCAGTGCCGAGAATGGATCCTTCGACGGTCGCATCGAGAGCGCCAAAGAGTTTGGCGATACCGAAATCGGTCAGCTTAATCTTACCTTGAGAATTGACCATGAGATTGGCGGGCTTGAGGTCGCGATGGATGACTCCAAAATCATGAGCGTGTTTGAGCGCGGAACAAACTTCAATGGCAATATCAACGACGCGTTCCCAAGGTAATGTTCGTTCGCGGCGAAGGATTTGCTGGAGATTTTCACCCTCGACGTACTCCATCGAGTAAAAGAGCAATCCCTTTTCTTCGCCGGACCCGATGAGTTGAACGATGCCCGGGTGTTTCAGTTTTAAAAGAGTCTGAATTTCCGAATCGAATCGCCTGCGAAACCGTTGATGTTGAGCAAGTCCAGCCGAAAGTACCTTGATGGCAACGGGCTTATTGGTTTTTGCGTTAACACCAAGGTAGACAGTTCCCATTCCCCCTTGACCTAGAATTCGCACAACCTGGTATGGACCTATGAATTCGAACTCAAGCGACACGTGAAATGTAACTCAGCAAAAGACCGGGGAAGCAGCCATGTAACGGGATCTTGATTTTAGCTGAGATCGCCGCCAAGTGTTGAGTTGATTGCCTCAATCCTGTACACCCACAGTCCCGTGTAGTTCGTCGATCGCTTTCAACTCCCACGAGACGGTCTGATGGGTTCGATGATCGAAAATGCAGATCTCGAACATCCGGTGATCGACCCTCAGGGCTTCCAAATCGTCTGGGTGTCTTGCAAGCAACCCGTTGATGGCAACAATGCGATCCCCAATCTCCATTGCTCCTCGCAGTAGCGCATCCCCAGGAGTTGCCAACCTACGGAAAGGTGAATTCGCACCGATCTTGACCAGCCGTAATCCATACTTATCTGCAAAAACTTCAACATCCAGAACATCGAGCGACTTGGAAACGGAGTCTGTCGTCTGCATCAAAATACTAACGAGCGAAGCAGGCGTCTCGACATCAACTTGTTGCGTTTGGCATTCTGGCCGAGACGTAACGAACTCGCTTCTCAGGCGAGTTGACAAACTAGCTGGTATGATTTGCATGGTTTTTGCAATCGAAACGTCCGAGTTTTCCAAAAGCGAAAAACAATAGTTCCAACGCTTACAACGCAATTGGGGCCTTGAATGGGGCCTTGATTGCGGCGTTTTTCGCAAAACTTTTCAAAAATTTTCGCCAGCTCTGATTGAACTCGCCAGAAAACCGTTCTTTTCTTGCACCTGGAAAGCGAAAACCAACGGCATTCAATTTGGTGCGGACCATCGCAAGCTGTCCGGTGAGGATTCGCAAATCAACTGGGAATTCAAAGGGCAGTTCGCGCCGTTCCGCTAGAGGAACACTTTTTCGAACCGAAAAAACTTAATCCATAAACGTGGAGGTTTGGACGTTTTCGCCACCGTTTGGAGTTATCAACGCGTCTAGAACTATTTGCGATACGTCCGACGGTATTCGCATCGACTCCTTATCTACGGTCACGGCGGTGAAGCTACCGGAATGAAGGCCGCCAATTTCCTTCATCGCTTTGTTGCCAACCCTCAACCCAAGACTGATGTCGATATCCCCCGGCGTACTCCAAACCGTGTTGTTGTTCGTTTCAACCAGTAGGATCGTGTGTTTGTCGATGTTGGAATTGGATAACGAACCCGTAGGCGGGAAGAGTGTTCCTGCGCCCGTTATCAAGACATAGTTGGTTTCGCTGCTTCCAAGGGCATCCGCTGAGTTAGGACTAGCGAATTCCGTCGGCATTAACCGAACCAAGTTCATGTTGGACGGACTGTCCCAAGGCTGACTTAGTTCGAAACTCTTGTAAAGGTCCTCGTAGCCCATGAACGGCAAGACAAGTACGCGCCAAGAGTAGAGTCGGACGCCCGCACCATCAACAACTACCGGCGGAGGATAGGTTCCGTAACGGTCGCAATACGCGTTCAACCCCTCGACAATTGATTTCATGTTCTCAAGATCACGGGCTTGAGCCATGCGTCTCATGCTGTTTTTAACTGTCGGCCATGCGATTCGAAAGACGATCGCGCCAAGAAGCAGAAGCGACAAAACAACGGATACTCCCACAACGGCAGGCATCCAACTTCGCTTTTCTGCGATTTTTGATTTACTGGTTCTGGAAGTCAAGGCAATCGATGGAACCAGCACACCGCTTTCGTTGAAATGCGGCATGGTCACTTGTTTACCGCATTCTGCACATGGCCCAGATTGTCCAGCAAAGCGATCTAGCACCTTGGTTTTGAAATGACAAAACGGACAAACAAATTCGAAGGGCATGGCTAACTTCTATCTTTTGAAGCCAATAAACTGATAGTAGGGCGTTCTTGCTAAGGGGAAATAGGGGATCTTGGCACGATGCTCGTTGAGCAAAGTTGTCTCGAACCGATTTTGCAAATAGGGAATGTGATCTGCGCTTGGAAAAACATTGTCGCTTGAAAACCAAATCGGCCAAAAAGAGCGTGTCGACCAGCTATGCTTCGCCAAACCCTGTTGAGCAAATTTTCGCGAAACATAAAAATCGATCACCCCAATTTTACCACCTGGTTTGAGAATTCGTGCCGCGTTATCGATGGCCGCAAACCAATCCGGGATCATGGTCAATGAATACGAGAACGTCACAATGTCAGCAAAGCCTTCAGGCGGAGTCCAAGTGGTGGCGTCGCCGGTGACTGCTTCTACGTTCGTCCAACCATTGCGTTCGCTTCGCTTTTTGACAATCCCGAGGAGAGAAGTTGCCAAATCAACTACGTAGATTTTCGAGAACTTGGAAATGTTTGGTCCGATAAACTCGAGGTTTGCACCTGTGCCTCCGCCGAAGTCAACCCACACGCAAGGCTCGGATTGTCCGAGGGTTTGGTAGACTTGTTCGCGGCCCTGCAGTAGCCTTTTGCGAAAATCATCGTACCCCTCCGCTTGACCTGAGTAGAAATTCTCCATTCGGTCCGCATGGTCTTTTCCACGAACAGGCCTAAGGACCAAGTGATAAAGAATCTTGAGGTCGTTTCGAATCGTCATGTTTCGTGACGTTGCCCTTTTTCGTTGGAGGAACGGCAAGCGTCAGTGTGGAACATATCGTTAACTGAGCTTGCCAAAGCATGGCTCTAAAGGAAATCCACCGCCTGCCGGATGACTGATCCTAGCATGACGGTGGATGCACGTTTTTGCCTTCAAACGGACGAACCGGTCTATAAAAAGGATTGACCGGTTCGCGGTACCCATGACGTATAACCGCCAGAAACGCCCGTAAGACATGCGGCAGATGAAACTACCAACGGAACAAATGGTCCCGTCCTACGCCCAACTAGAAACCGCGGAATGGATGCGCGGCGGTATCCTTTTTATCAAGCATTTGTTGAGCGGTCGGAAGACCTTTCATCGCGCTCGAGATCGCATCGACAGTTGCAGCGTAATTGAATTCGTAGATTTTCTTGTCGTCTGCGGCTGCTGGGTGGATGAACACGCCGCACACCACGACCAAGCTTTCGGCTTGATCCTTTGGAATAACTCCGCTCGCAACGCTGTCCGCGACTGCTTTAGCAACGGCTGCCTGAGCCGGGCCAAACATTTGAACCGCTTGTTTCATGCCCTTGATGGTGACCTTGGTGATCATTACCGTCGAGGGTTTAACCGCAACGTTCGGTGCAAGAACGGCCAATAAATTGGTATGTCCGGCACTTTGTGTCGCCAAAGCATTTGCGAAAGCGGTACCCACAGGGCCATCCTTGCTACCGATCATGAGATCAATGTGAGCAATCTCGTTTCCTTCTCCAACCAATGATTCGCCTACGTACATGGACATGTAACATTCCTAAATTCGAGAGTATGGATGTGCCGGTTCGCGACCTTGCGCGAGTTTGAACACGAAAAGGTAGCAAACTGCCACGTTCTTGCAACGCGTTTGCGAGACCCCAAAACGAGAGAATTGTGTTTTTCGGTCAGTTTGTGCCAATTGGTGTCACAAAAAGATCTCATTTCGATTGGAATTTGACTGTTTGGAGTGTAACCTAAACTCTAGGCCTGTGACACGAATCTGTGTTTCGGCACGCAACTTGCCTATTAGAATCGTTATGTAGGATCTCCCCAGCAACCTGCGAGCAGTCATTTGCTTGGTACGCTGGGCCGGTTTTGAAATCAATTTTTGCGCGGAAATTTAGTATCCAAGGGTAGGAACATGAAACGGAACCTGACAAGATTTTTGGCCATTGCTTTGGCATTCACGGCTACAGCTCCGATGTTGCGCGGAGACGAAACGCCAGTCAAGTCCGACAAATTGGTCGGTACCGCTTCCAAAAAGACTTCGAAAAAGACCAAGGTTGAAGCCAAGACCGTGGAAATGTTTCAGGCAATGGATCAAGGGCTGCTTACCGTTGACTACATCGGCAAGGATGCAACTCAAGCCAACCTGCTTTTCAAAAACCTAACCGGGGAGCCGCTTGATATCGTGCTTCCTTCCACCTTCGGAGCTGTCCATGTTCTTGCTCAAGGAATGATGGGGATGGGTGGAATGGGCGGCATGGGCGGTGGAATGGGCGGTATGGGAGGTGGTATGGGTGGTATGGGTGGCATGGGCGGCGGCATGGGTATGGGCGGCGGCGGTCAAGGAATGGGCGGCGGTATGGGTGGTATGGGTGGTGGCATGATGGGCGGCATGGGGGGAGGCGGTATGGGCGGCATGGGTGGTGGCGGCATGGGTGGCATGGGCGGTATGATGCGTGTCCAACCAGACAAAGTTCAAAAAATGACAGTCGCAACTCTGTGCCTCGAGCACGGAAAAGCCGATCCGACCCCACGTATGAAGTACAAAGTGGTACGACTTTCCGAAGTCAATAATTCGCCTGTCGTCGAAGAATTGTGCAAAGCTGTCGCGACTGGAAAAGTTAGCCAAAACACGGCACAAGCTGCTGCGTGGCACGTTGCAAACGGTCTGACTTGGGAATCGCTGGTTCACAAGCCACGCGTTATCTCGCAGTACACCGGCGTCGAAATGTACTTCTCGCAATTCGAAGTGCAAGCGGCAATGCGTCTGACGTCTTTCGCAACGCTGGAAGCCGAAAAGAATGCCTCGGCTTACGAAAGTAGTTCTGAGAGTTCGTCCTCGGAAGAAGAATCCGTTGGATTGACGCTCTCCAAATAAACGACAGTGGACCAAAGCAATCCACTTTGGCAAATCACAACACAAAAAAAGCCCTGTCTCGACCAACAAGACAGGGCTTTTTTCGTTGTTTGAGAACTCGTTACTCGGCTTCTGCCATCGACACTTTCGTGCGTGTTTCTCTCAATCCCCGGCTGAGGATATCGCGAAGCAAAGGAGAATAGTCTTCGTAGCGAGCTTCGTCCGCTGGGCCATCTGCATATTGATAAATTGCATCGCGCGGTTTAGCACCCAAGGCAATCAAAGTGCTCGACACAGTCCCGTAATCGGCACCGCGTAAAACCATGTTTGCCCGGCCGGCTGGCGAAGGAGATCTGGCAAAGACTTTGCTTGCAACCGCTAGGAATTTCACAGGTGAATCCAACGTTTGCAATGTAAGTAGTCTGCTCGCTAACTGAACTCTTTCATCGCGAGGGTCATTCAAATTACGACCCCCGATAATATTGAGCCCCGAATGCATCTCTACGACTTCGTTTTCCGTCTCGTGATGAACAACAAATCCAGCGTCGCGGTCCGCAACGATCAAATTACAAGCCTCAACTTGATGCTTGTCAAATTCCTCAAGAGCTCGTTCAAGGGCTTGGTGCGAAGAAGTCGATTTGAGAGCTTCTTTGCACAAAAGTCCTCGCGAACGATTGCTACCCAAAGGTTCAAGTGTCCGTCGGTTGCATATCCCGATAAACACACCATGCTGATTGACTCCCAGCCAAGTTCCACCATTGCGCTGATCAGTGGGGCATAGGATTCTGGGCTTACCCGACTGAATGGTGGGCGCCGTACTTCTTCTATCAAAAAACTCCTCTCGATTGGCAGCGACTAGGATCGGACTTTCGGTAACCACGCGATATTGAATGGCTAGTAAGCACATCGCAACATCAGCACTTTCTATGGTTGGAGTTTACGAATCGAGCCGTCCTTAATGGCTAAAGATCACACATACAATGTGCAACCCTGCGGCCCGCAAGTCCCCTAAATTTAACCTGTTGGAATGCTAGTAGTCACCCCCCAAAAGGGTATGTGCGAATAAATTGTTGAATACTTGTCAGTTAAATTACAGCAACTAATCGCATCTGGACTGTCTAAATTCTCCAGCTAGCCCGAAATGACAGGTAGTGGTGGAGCGGGAGCCCTCTGCATAGTTGGCCTTTTTCGTGTTATACTCTCTGCCGCTTGAACGACCGTCACTTTCGGCACAGTGACCCAAAGTAGGTCTCATCTACCGGGTGCGACCATTGGGGCCTAAACAAACTTACCCCAATGATCGCGTTGACGAAAATGGTTCATAGCGATTAGTGCCGTGCGTACCGAAACAACTTGCTTCTCGTTGATTTGCGATCCAACCATAGCCTCACAATCTTCCATCAGCCAAAGCGGTCGTGGCCGCTTGGGAACGTGCCCAGGAATCACCATTGCGTCGACGGGGTCCTATGTTCCCGATGCAGTTGTGACCAACGACGACTTGGCAGCATTAGGTTGCGATAGCGACTGGATTATCAAACGCACAGGAATAAGCGAACGCAGAAAGGCTGCACCGGGTCAGGCCGCAAGCGATTTGGCCTACGAAGCCATCCAAACGTGCCTCAAGAACGCTAATGTTGCAGACAAAGAAGTCGATTTATTGATTTGTGCGACAATGACGCCCGACTTCCTCTCTCCATCGACCGCTTGCATTTTGCAGCGTCGGCTGAACTGCATTGCCCCTGCATTCGACATCAACGCGGCCTGCGCAGGTTTCATGTACGCGTTGATCACGGCTGCTCAATACGTGCGCAGCGGGATGGCTCGAAACGCTTTGGTGGTCGGAACCGAGGTTATGAGCCGAACTGTGGATCGCAGTGATATCAAGACATACCCGTTGTTTGGTGATGGTGCCGGTGTCGCACTTCTTCAACCAAATCACTCCCACGATGGATTGGGAAGTGGGATGTTGAGTTTCACTCTGGGTTCGCAAGGGGATATTGATGCGTTGTGCATCCCCGGAGGTGGATCGCGTGAACCATTCACGCCAGACACGCTGGCCAATGGCAGACAATATCTGAAGATGGATGGGCGGGCTGTATTTGTTTGGGCGGTGCGTGTCGTTGCGGATAGCATCCATGATGTTTTGGCCGCATCCAACAAAACCGCAGCCGACGTGGATCTCGTTGTATTGCATCAAGCAAATATTCGAATCGTGGATGCTGCCGTTAGTTCCTTTGGATTTCCGAAAGATAAGGTGTTTGTCAATCTCGATAAGTACGGAAATACGTCGGCCGCAAGCATACCGTTGGCATTGGATGACGCGAATCGGCAAGGATTGATCAATCGTGGCGACCTGGTACTGATGTGCGGTTTTGGTGCCGGCTTGACCTGGGGTACAGCCTTGATCCGCTGGTAGGCTTCCTCTCTAATGCCACTCACTTGGTAGCGGAAAAGCGCAAGCTATCCGGTGAGGATGCGCAAATTAAGACACTTCGCGAGGATCGCCAGTAGTCAATGTTTCAAAATCGATGTCGTACTCAATGACATGTTACGCTTACTCGAAATCCCAATGGATTTGCGTGATCCCAGCGCGTTTTCTCCCCCTCTCCCCGAGACCAGGGCGAGGGGAGCAAGATCAAAAGATGTGGGTAAACATGAGGGGGTAACCCGGTAACCCCAGTGGCATTCGATTCATGCCATCTGGCTTTATGCCAGTGGTATTTGACCTTCGCCCTAGCATGAAGATTACGATCCCCTGGGGTAAACCGGTGCAACGCCTCATCTTTACCCACATTTCAGGGCATCGAAAACCAAGATCCGTTGTTTTTCGTGCTCGTGCTGAGTCCGAAGGACGGTGCTCGTGCAAGAAAGAAGTGGGTAAAGATGAGGCGAGACGCCCATGCCACTTTCGAATGCCCCGTCCCACAATCCATTAAATCAACAAGCCGTTACGTATCGGGTTATGATTGGTAGTTTTCAGTCCGCCGATCGCCTAATAGTTGGACGCGGCTGATGCGGCGACAATCGGGCCGATGGGAGGCAGGCCAAGTCGGTTACGCACTTCGCCCAGCATCTCGGACGTTCGAGATGAACCGACGCGTGTTACTCCCATGCTCCAAACCTTGATCAACGCATCGCAATCGCGAATGCCGCCCGCTGCTTTGACTTGAACCGGGGCCTTGACGTTGTCGAGCATGAGTTGCAAGTCTTCCATGGTGGCTCCCCCCGTGCCATAGCCGGTGCTTGTCTTCACCCAGTCCGCTCCTGACGCACAGCAGATCTTGCAAAGCCGGATCTTCTGTTCGTTGTTGAGGTAGCAGTTTTCGAAAATGACTTTCACGCGTCGATTGGCAGCATGGGCCATCTTGACTATGGCATCAATTTCCTGCTCTACGAGTTTCCAGTTTCCGCTCAAGACAGCGCTGATGTTGGTCACCATATCCAATTCGAGGCAACCCTCCTCGATCAACCGTTCCGCTTCGAAGAGCTTGGTTCGTGTCGCGTGTCCCCCATGTGGGAACCCTACTGTGCTACTGGGGGCGACGGTTGTTCCTGCCAAAAGTTCCGCGCATCGCTTGTGATAATAAGGCATGATGCAGACACTTCCGACGTCGTACGCGATTGCAAGCTGAATACCGGCTTCTAGTTGCTCGTTCGTAAAGGTTGGGTTGAGCAACGAGTGGTCGATCATCTTGGACAAGTCGGCATACTGAAAACTAGACATTCTGAGCGGCTTTCAATTAAAGTAGGCAAAAAGAAGGCTTGAAAGTCTAACAGCAAACCGAGCGAGCTTCCAGTTGTCTCAAGTCTGGTTCTTCAACACGCAACTGCAATCGAGGTTTTCTTTGGCGGCAGGTTTTTGAGCCAGATTCATGACTTCCAGTCGTCGTCGCCGCGAACCAAGGCAGACTGAACAGCTTCCAGTCAAATGCTCCAGATCCCAAAGATCGGCGGTAACGATCATCTTGTCAAAACAGTCGATCCCTCGTTCCAAGCAATCTTCAAGCTGCCCGAGGGATGGCGCAAAGAACAGTTTTTGTTCCGTGAGCCACTCCATAGACCCGTTGCCGGCCCTCGTCGGAATGATGCTGCAATGCCGCACGCCATTGTTGTTTGCAAACTCAAGAGTTCTGAGCACCCATTCGACGGACTGCTCTGGAAGAGTCCCCGGAGGTTGCAACAACACAAAAGCCCGTCGATCAATTCCTAAGGCGTCCAAGTGCTGGCAAGCGTCCGAGAAATCGCGAAGCGAAAATTCTTTGTTGAGTAGAGTCATACTCGTCGGATGAATGGTCTCCAGCCCCATTGCGACTTCAAGCGTTCCATTTAGCATTGCGGCGAATCCCGCAATCGAATGGTTGAGAATACGAGGATGATTTTCCACAATGACACGCTTAAAAGCTTGACAGAGGTCTGCGATTTTTGGCAAATCAACACTTGGAATGCTTCGGGAATCAAAAAAATTGCTTGCGTTATACAGCTTGATCCAAGGGCTGGCGGGATGGTGCTGCAATGCCCATTCGAGTTGCGAGACGATATTCCCAGGCTCGGTTGGGTTGGCAAGGGTGTATTTCCAAAGGTCGCACATCGTGCAACAAAAGGAACATTCGGCCCCCGTTAAAAATACGGTCTGCACCTCAACTTGAGTCTCTTTGCTAGCCGGTTCCTGCTCGCAAAGCACCGCGCTGGGTCGTCGAGGATCCAAGTTCAATCGCGCACCGCGACGAGCCTTGATTTGAGAACGACTCAGGCCCGAAAGAACCTCTTGACTTAGGTGCGTGCTATCCACTTGACTCACGAAGACACTTGATTCATGAAGACACTCGACTCATGAGACACTGGGTCAAACGGTCGCCCATCGATCTAGAAACGCTTGGCGGTATTCCGCTTCGTCGCTGGGGAACAACTCTGCAAAGCGTTGCTTGTTGATCGCCCCGTGTTGGAAACGTCGTTTCTGAAAGACCGGCATATCGAAACCTGTTACCGACTTGATTCCGCTGCGGACGACTTCGCCCTTTAACGCATACAACTTTGCATGATCCCACTGAGTCAAATCAATGAACGGGATCGATTCCGCAACCTCGATCACTTGCGGCAGTGCAAACGGGCTAAAGCCGCTGAATCCGCAAGCGATTGCAGGTGCTGAGGTTCGTACATGCCCTCGGCTTTGGCCACCGCTATGCACGAGCGAATGCTTGATGGCATGAACTCCCCAGCCCTCTTGGTATAGCATCAAATTGTTGAGTACGCTGCGAATGGTCAGTTCCGGGTTATCCTCGATGGGATAGTCCTTGAGATTCTCGTCCCCGCCATCCCCATCGACAAGGTACTTCCAGTCCGGGTAGCGTTTTCGAATTCCCTGACAGACTGCGATCGCCATCGTAGCGCTTTGGATATCGAGGGGCTTATAGTCTTCTACGACCCAGACGGCATGTCGCCAATCCAAGTCCGATGCCGTGCACTCGATCGTTTCCCAAAGCATTTCCAACTGCATTTTTCGAACAAATTGATGCGCCTGGGCTGCATCCTCGGCAACGCCATCCACTTGCAACGTGAACGCCTTGAGTCGCGCGGGGGACTCTCCACGTTTGAGCAAACGATCGTAGATTGCCAAGAGCACTGCGCCGCTGTCGATGCCACCCGAAAACAGCACACCGATGCCGGCTGTCTTTGGAATGCGATCTAGCCATTGATCGCACGCATTCGAAAGCTGGCCAATGTATTTTTGACCTATCCATTCAATATCGCTCGGTAACGCATTGCGTTCCGGCGTAAAAAAACGATCGTATCGAGGATTTGGGTCAGGGCAACCGACCAACTCAATCTGAACCACATAATGGGCCGGAACGGTGCGAGTGTACGAAGGGTGGAACTGATCCGACAGCCCCTCTTTGTCCAGTGCTTCGCGAAGCTCTTCCATGCGTTCGGCAATGAACAGGCATGGCCCATCCACTTTCTTGGCCAAAAAATAACGCATCGTCCTTCCAATCGATCTGGCCATGCGGACAATGCGTCCCGACGTGGCCGCGATGGCGAACTGTCCTTGAATCTTTGCAACTTGTGCCGGTTCGCCACTGGCGACAAGCTCGACGGCCTGTTCGTACGATTGATTCAGCAAATGGTTGCCGTCGGGCCGCATTAGATTGACGACACGATGCAGATAGGTTGAAGAAGTCATTTGGTGGAATAGCCTAACGGGAAAAGGATTCGCGGCGACCTTTTTAAAGTCTACATCTTGTCCAGCACGGTGCAACTGCACGAGCCGCTTGCGACTTCCTTGCCCCGGTCATCCACGATTTTGCATTGGACGTAGCCGATTCGCAAGCCGCGTTGGATCATCGTGCCTGTCGCCGTCAGCAACTTGCCGCGAACCGGACGCATAAAGTGGATATGCAGATCGATGGTTGAGAAATCTTGATCGGGTTGGAGAGTCCGTCCGAAGGCAATACCCATGGCGGCATCCGAGAGTGCCGCCAGAACGCCACCATGCACGCGGCCCATTGGATTATTGAGCCGATCATCAATTTTTAGTTCGACGATGGCCCGGCCTACCTCTTTGTCGTCCGACGTTTCAGGTAAAACGTGAAAGCCAATGAGTTGTGAAATGGGAGCGGATGAAAATCTATCGGACATTCTTGCGAATCGTACTCGGAGTTGGTTCGCTCAAATTGAATTCTTCGAGCGCGAAGTCGGCGTCCATCCTTCGAACACTTTTGAGCAGGATATCGCCGCGGGTAGGGTCGACATGATAGACCGCCATCGTGGTTTTGCCATGATCGACCACAACAATTTGTTGAAATCCATTTGCAAGAATGACGCTGGCCATCATCGAATTGCCCGCCGTGGCGACCTGAGCAGGGGCAATGGCACCGTTCATCGGATGCTGCGTGACGGGCGATGCTTGGTCGCTCCAATTCCCTGACTGGCTCCACGACGGGGTCATTGAAATTGCGACGAACAAAAGAAATCCCAAGCCAGAGCTTGACACGGCGACACGGGTCCATCGGTGGTAGTTCATTGTACTGAATCGGCTGGTTAAAGGTTTTTAAACATCCATGTCCGTAGACCACGGAAGATTACGTCCTGCCACGTGTTGATGCCAGACCGGATTCTGCGTGTCGTTCAGCCTGGAAGTCTAGGCTGTTTGGGGGAAGTTGTGTTAGTGTCCCGCTGGCAAATCCTGCGGCCTAGCGGGGTTCTCCCTAGCGTGAAGGTAACGATCCCCTGGGATAAACCCAGGGGCATTCGATCCATGCCATCTGGCTTTACGCCAGTGGTAGCTGACCCTCTCCCTAGCGTGAAGGTAACGATCCCCTGGGATAAACCCAGGGGCATTCGAACCATGCCATCTGGCTTTACGCCAGTGGTAGCTGACCTTCGCCCTAGCGTGAAGGGTAACGATCCCCTGGGATAAACCCAGGGGCATTTGAGCCATGCCATCTGGCTTTACGCCAGTGGTAGCTGACCTTCGCCCTAGCATGAAGGGTAAACGATCCCTTTGGGTAAACCCAGGGGCATTCCGCAGTCTCGTCCTGCGGATCGTTCGCTTAATTTTCCGATGCGATTTCGCCACCGTTGCAACTGTGAAGTGCTTGGCAAATACTTTGATCCGTACTGCTGGAGAGAAAGCCAACCGAACCATCGGCCCGACCAACCTGCGCTCCGCCCGTGTGGTGACTACGTGGACCAAAGTATCCGGAAAAGTGCGTTACGATATCCGGAACAACGCTGTTTGGAGACTGGTATCCGTTTGTCAGGGAATTGATTGACCCACAAAACGCCCATGCGATTCCACGCCCTCGAAGCGCAGTACTCGTACCTCCACGCCATCCCGAAAACGAACTCCAAGCCGTATTTACGTTCGGGTTTGAGACCATTCCATTTGCATCCGCGAATGCGCCCCAAGGGCTACCGGTCGTCTTCAATCCAGGTGTCGCGTTGAGCCCTGAACTTAGACCTCCCGAACCGTTGAGTGTTGCTTGGTACGGAAACTTCGGCAGCTTGCCAGCGGCTAACGTAAAGTCATCACCCACGCTTCGAACCGTTTCACTCAAGATGATCGTGTTCGAAGTACCATCGGTAATGGCATTGAATCCACGTTTCGAATTCTGATACACGATTCCATCGGTTGGCCATCGCAGGTCATTGTTGGTTTTGGTTCCGCTTCCAAAGCTTACCATGTAGTTCAGTCCACCATAAATATATGGCGTACCACTCACTGTGATCGTAGTGGTGTTGGGGGCTGGATCGCTCGGGCAAAGAAAAATGGGAATCGGTTGGGCGAAGGTACCGATAAACAGCGGGTTTGGGATTTTCGCATTAAATGGTCCAGTGAATGCAGGCTTTGTATAGTCGATACCGTTGTGAATGGAGGACTGTTCCATGAACGGCAACAATCGAGCTTGAACGGAGAAGTCCTCATCCACGGTTCCCTGGGTAGGGAATCGCTTATTCGCCGATTCGTAGTTCATGGTCGCAAGCGACAATTGTCGCAAATGGTTGCTGCATTGCATTCGGCGTGCTGCTTCGCGCGCGGCTTGAACCGCTGGCAATAGCAATCCGACGAGGATACCGATAATGGCAATAACGACAAGCAGTTCGACCAGCGTAAATGCCGTTCGAATGCCATTGTTGGGTGTTTTAAAAGTTCGAACCATTTTATTCTCTAAGATTTTAAGGATTGAATTCAGATATAGATAGGAAATCAGGTTTCAGCGAGCAAGTTGCCGCGATTGCTACTTGTCGATGGGATGAAACGCATCAAATGAAATGGACTTTGCGGAACTGTGCCCTGGCTTCCAAAGCGAATCGATGTCAAAACGTGCAAAGGATTTCATCGCGAGAATTTCTTCGATAGACGTCGTTGCATCATCCACGACAAGCCATTGCAATTCATATTTGCCATCGGGCAGCAATTCGCTCCAAGCGACCGAAGCACCTGTGTGCCGCATACGACTTGGCTCAATGAGCATAAGTGAGGATCCCCAACTGGTTCCGTCCTTCGAGACACGCCCCTCGCTGATCGCGACCGCGTTCTTATCGACTTCACCGTCAGCTTTCACGGCATACATGACGACCACGGCATACTGTCCCATCGAAAGCTTTTGCAAATCTGTGATTCGCAAATGATGGCCGGTTCGCCAAGTTCGGATCGAAGCATTTTTTGGAATGTCTGAAGAATTTGCGTAGCGTTCCTTTTTAATCGCTGCGTAGTCTTCAAGAAATCCCACCCATTCTCGGTCGGTTTGGCCATCCGCAGGGAACTTGATACCACCACCATGATCGTCGCGCCCGAGGGATTTTGTCCTGAGCATGCTTTCATTTGGTTTGTTGAAGTTGATCAAATCGCGATCTTCCAAAAGTTGCAACGTATCGCCAGGAGAATTGGGGACGATCCAGCTCATTCGCTCACCGTTCTTTTCAACTTGCTTGGCGTTACGATCTGGAGAATGGCAGTTCGCGCAGCGTTCGAACTGCGACCAAACCGCATCGACAAACCTGTTGAGAACCCGGTCCTTTCTTGCGTGCCGAATGAGCGACTCGTCTAGTTTGAGGTCGTTCAATTCGGGCAGTGGTGTGTCGAGCGAGTCTGGATCGCGAACCGATGCGCGAATCCACTCTCCAATCGCTTTCAACTCGGAACTTCGCACTTGATCCATCAAGTCGTCGGAATGATCAGGCTTCTTTGCAATGAATTGCAAGAGTTTAGATTGATCTGGATTGTCGATATCGATCCAGCCGCGAGCGCGAAGCGAAGCGAAAGTAGCCTTGGGGTCGGAAGTAAGGAAATCGTCCAATTTGACACCCTGCAGATGGCAATCCGAACAACTACTCGCTTTCGACGATTGAAGTAACGGGATAACCCGTCGTTGATAGATCTCCACCGGAGAGTCCGCATAGGCACTTGGAATCAACCATAAGATCAATCCAAGCCCCACGATTGCATGAGACGTACACATTGTTAAAGGTTTCTAATAAATAGAGAAGACAACGAGGTCGGACATGCGTCGAAATTCATCGGGCGCATGACATCGATGTCTCGAAAGGCACAGAAAGCGACTATCGACGGCAGTGTGGTATGCACACGCCATCTCATCGCAAACGCTGAGGTGCTCGCACCTTCAACCTACGTATAAATCGATCCGCAAACATCTGCTGACGAATGCGCTTTGGCCACCGACATACAAGATGGCAACCGACATACAGGATTGTCAGATAGAGCACAGCCCACATCTTGGCGGTGGTGGGTCGGGACAGGGCCTTTGACCATGCCAGCTACGCGATTGTATTCCCCACGGCTCGGTGGTCGGTGCATCGCAAGCAACAACGCTCATCGGAGGCGGGAGAATGAACCAAGGCAATGCACACAAGCTGGACGATTTCCCTTGGCATTTCATCGCAAACATGCTCACAACGAGCCGCCCAGGTTTTTTTTTCATTTGTTCTCGAACAAGTTCCTTATTATTTGCGTTGGCTTGTTTGGACTCGCAACAGGTTTTTTCGGTAGGTTTTTTCACTTTCTCGCAGGTGTTGGATGCGGTCAAATTGGAATCGGAATCATCGGAATTATCGCAATCATTGCACGCTACGCCTCGTTTGTCTGCGATTTTTTTATTGTTTGAACAGCACGATTTCTCATTCTTCGTTGCAGGATGCTCGCTCGTTGATTTGGCTGCATAGGCCGGAGGCGATACGCCTTTCTTTTCGGCCCAGTCAAGTTGCTCTTTTTGCGTAGCGCAACAGCAATGTGTCCAGCACTGTTCTGCGGAAGCACAACCGCACGGCCGATCTTGACAGAAATAAGATTGCCCGTCGATGCTCTTCACGGAGGGCAAAACTATCGGGATAGGCATGACAGATATACAAAACGAAACCAGCCCTATCCATCCAAGGACACTCTGCCAGCGTTTTGTTGCGAATATCTTTCTTTTAGGACTCATTTTCAACGACGCGGAGCTCAATCTGAGATTCTAAGTTACTGTCTTGATTCACCCTCCACGAGTGCAATGATAAGTGTGTGGATCAAAAGTACAAGTCCAAACGTATTCCTGCGAATGCCATTTGGTTCGTTGAGCGAGGAGTCTCAAAAAACGTTAGGAGAGCTGTGCTCCTGGCCGACCCGATTCGACGGTAAAGGACGCACGCGTCAACGCCGCTCCACCTGCGGTTTTCACATCCTCGACGACGACGTAGTCGCTCGTCCATCGATCTGCGGTCACCTCACATCGAACGTAGCCACGTTCCTGGTTGTGGAACTTGACACCAGGATTGGCGGCTTTCAGTTGGTCCAGATTCTTGACCTCTTTGGTGCCGTTTCCGCCGCTCGAGATGCTGGTGCCAACGAACTCGGTAGCGACAATTGGACTATCCGCTTGCCGATCGTCGACTCGCAAATCGTTTACCCAATTCGCGTGAATATCACCCGTGAGCACCACTGGATTTGGTACTTTCCGATCGGCCATGAACCTCATCAATGCCATTCGTTCGAAAGCAGCACCGGGCCATTGGTCCATAGAAAATCCGCTGCGATCTCTCAAGTTGATTTCGACCATCGCAAACATGACTTGCTGAGCCAAGACGTTCCACGTTGCCGTCGATTCGAGCAAGCTGCGATCGAGCCAACCGCGTTGCTGCTTGCCAAGCAGCGTGTTGGAGGGCTTCCAAGCCTCCTCACTCATCGGCTTGAGTCCATCTCCGTTGGGCTGGTCTGTTCGATATTGTCGGGTGTCCAGTACAAAGAACTCGGCAAGTCTACCGAACGAGGCTTTGCGATAGATGGTCATATCAGGACCTTCGGGGAGCGTCTGCTTGCGAAGCGGCATCATTTCATAGTAGGCCTGATACGCTGCGGCACGCTGAACCAAAAAATCGACTCTTTCCGTTCGGGGCTTGAAGCCCCTTTGCTCTTCTTGTATGTCGTTGGCGTAGTTGTTGTCGAACTCATGGTCGTCCCAAGTGACGAACCATGGACACTGAGCATGCATCGCATTCAACAACTCATCCGACCGATACTGCATATGCCGCAGTCGGTAGTCGTCTAACGTTTTGATTTTGCCCTCGGTGGGACCACTGTGCTTTCGAACTTGATTTTCTTTCCCAGGATACTCGTAGATATAATCGCCGAGATGGAAGACTAAATCGAGATTGTCTTTGGCCATTTGGTCATACGCAGTAAACAATCCTTGCTCGTAGTTTTGGCAGGAAGCGAATGCGAAACGCAGCGAGTCAGGCTCGGCATTTGGCTCCGGGAGGGTGCGAGTTCTGCCGATCGGGCTGACTGCGTCACCCGCTCGAAAACGGTACCAATACCAACGAGCTGGTTTGAGGCCTTGAACCTCGACATGCACCGAGTGTCCAAGTTGAGGAGTCGCGACTGCGATGCCGCTAAAGACCACTTTGTTCATCGATTCGTCTTCGGCTATCTCCCAAGATACTGGCACCATCTCGGGATTCATCCCTCCCTGAGCCGTCGTCGGATCAGGAGCCAATTTGGTCCATAGCACGAGACTATTCGCATCGGGGTCTCCCGACGCAACCCCCAGCGTAAACGGATTGCTTTCAAAAACGATTTTCCGATCTGCCGCTGTGAGACGCGAGGAAACCAATGGCAGTCCAGCCAGTGCTGCGCCGTAGGCAAGTACCAGTCGACGCGAAACACTTCCTTCCGACCGAACAGCATCAGGGATCTTCGTGAGGTCGAGCATGGGAACTCCGCTTGTGAGAATCAGGGGGTGTTTTTTTGAAGTTGATATTGGCGAACTGCGATAGAATGCATAACTAGTTGTTTCTGCTCTTGCTCCCATGTCTCAGTTAATTATCGATGAATAGTTAATGCACCGTGTTGGCCTCTTTGGCGAGTCTATCGAGCATGCAGGACAGACGTTCGCGGAGTCGCTTCATGAGAGGATCCTCTTCGCCTCGCGGCGAACGTTCGGTCGGAACTTCGATGGCTTCATCCACTTCGATGATCACTTCGAGCGGGCCATGAATGCCGGCTCGGTCGGTGAGGTCCTCCTCCAATCGTTCTACGGTTTCGAGAATGCGGGTGTCGGTCGTTGGAGAGTTAAGATATTTTGGGGGGTAGGACGCTATCTGCTGCGAGAGGTAGATTCGCGAAAGATGCGACCATCTTCGTTCTCGTTCCCGTTCGTCCAACTCTCCCGTCGTTAGTTCTGGCACGATTTTCATTCGCAGAGCTTTGATTCTTGGGACAATGGTATCGACCGTCGTTTTGCCGAGCCATTCTTGTTCGAGTGGACACAGCAAATGATCGATGAGCCGTTGTTGTCGTTCCTCGATGGTTCCTTGCTGAGCCGCGCCTAGGTATTCAATTTCTTTCAGGCTCAACATGGCGAGGGTAATTCGGTTGATCCGATGCAGAGTGCTTGATTCCTTGAGTTGAGTCCATGCAAGTCGCTTCTCCAAGGCATCCAGGGTCGAATCGATCGCTTTGTCAAGATCTCCGTGGAACACGTACTTAATCGCCACAGGATGGATCACCACTTTGCCGGTACCGCCATCCTTCGCGCGTCGCTTGGCGGCGGTTCTCGCCATAAATGCCACTCCATCCAACAGAGGTTGGAGCTGATCATTCGTTCGAAAAACCGTCCCTTCAGGAAAGACAACCAACGGGCGTTTTGGGTTGGAAAGAATGTCGACCGCGGTGTCCAGTGACATTCGATCGAGCCCTTCTCGATACACACTAAACGCTCCCACAATTCGGAGAGCCCAACGTTGAAGGCGGTTTTGTTCGAACAAGTGCCAACTGGCCATTGCGAACATCGGCACCTTGGCCTCTGCGGCCAAAAATGCCATGACGAGAGGATCTGCGTAACGACAATGATTTGGAGCAAGCAACACTCCATGCCCTTGTCGCATCGATTCACGTAAATGGTCGACACCATGCAGTTGATGTGAGCAAACGCCTTCAACTTTGCGAAGGTACCAAGGCACAATCCCAAGTTTGAGGATCAACCAAGGCAAAAAATTCCCACGATGCGGTGGGACGAATTGATAGGGCTTTTCGATGATGATGTCTTGCACGGTTCGGTCCTAACTACGTCGCGTATCCACGTGGATGCGACTGATGCCACCGCCAAGCTGTTTCGACGATACTTTCAATTGCTACGTACTTGGGGCGCCATTGGAGCGTTGCTTGGGCATGAGTACTATCCGCGATCAAGCATGCAGGGTCGCCAGGTCGACGATCCGAATAGATGGCTGGTATCGAGTGTCCTGTGAGCTTCCGGCAGGCGTCGATGACTTGCAATACACTATGACCAACGCCCGTTCCGAGATTCATTTGCATCACTGCGCTCGGTTGCAGTTTCAGCAACGCAGAGACGTGCGCCGTGGCTAGATCTTCGACGTGAATGTAGTCGCGGATGCAGGTGCCATCAGGTGTAGGATAGTCCTTGCCGAAGACGGAAATGCTCTCGCGTTGACCGAGAGCAACCTGCAGGACGATGGGGATCAAGTGACTTTCTGGGTCGTGGTCTTCACCGATGGTTGCATCCGACGATGCGCCCGAAGCGTTGAAGTAGCGAAGCGCAGCGACTCCGAAACCGTACGCATGAGCGTAATCGACCAATGCGCGTTCGACGACAAGCTTGGTAAAGCCGTAGGGATTAATAGGGTTTTGAGGCGTATCCTCTTTGATCGGCATCTTGTCAGGTTGGCCATACGTTGCCGTCGTACTTGAGAATACAAACCGCCAAACTCCCGAGGACCGCATCGCTTCCAAGAGCTCGAAGGTAGCGGTCACGTTGTTTTGATAGTACATGGCTGGATGCTGCACCGATTCGCCAACCAGTGCATAGGCTGCAAAGTGCATGACCGCTTCGATCTCTTTCTCCTGCATGACCCGCATGAGCAGAGCTCGATCGGTCAGATTGCCCTCGATGAGGATCTCTTTTGGGACGCTTTCTCGGTGGCCGCGTGAAAGATTGTCGTAAACCCAAACCGTATGTCCCAATGACCTCAAAAGCTTTACCGTGTGCGAACCTACGTAACCCGCGCCACCGACAACCAATATTTTCATCCTGCATTCTCCAGAAAGACGGTATAATCAATAACTTTAAACTGCGACCTTCGATTTGGGCACAATCGTATTTTGTTTTGCCGGATAACGCGAGTGGACAATGGAATCATGGCCGTTAGCAAGCTCAAAAAACTCAAGCAATCCGCCCCGGAAACACCCAAACCGTTCGAAACAATGGCCGGATGGATTGACCGCTACACCGTTTATTTGCGCAGTGAGTGTCATTTGGCTGAAAACACCGTCCAAGCGTATCGTCGCGATCTAGAGCACATGCGGGAGTGGCTGAATGGTCGATCGCCGACCCTCATGGTGATCGCCGACTTGACGGAATTTGCGGCTTTTCTCAAACAAAAGCATTTGGCAGCCACGTCGATTTCGAGGCACATTGTCGCGATAAGGATGTTTTACAAATTCTTGCAACTAGAAAGTGCCATTACGGACAATCCTGCCGAACTTTTGACAACGCCGAAGGTTTGGCAGCGGGTTCCAAAAGTCCTAACGATCGCGCAAGTCGACCGCTTTCTGAGTGCTCCTCAACGTTACGACTCAAATGGAATGCGAGACCGAGCGATACTGGAACTCATGTATGCGACGGGTTGCCGAGTCTCCGAAATCAGCGATTTGCTGGTTGCAAATGTCCATTTGGCGGACGGATACTGTTTGGCAGAAGGCAAGGGGAGCAAGCAGCGGATGGTTCCACTCGGGGAAAGAGCCATCGAAGCGATCGAATTGTATTTAAAGGAGCATCGACCGTTGCTATCCGCAGGCCGCGAACTTGCAGAATCCCCATGGCTGATTTTGTCGCGTACGGGGCACCGCCTGCGACGCGAAGCGATCTGGGAGCTTATCAAACGCTACGCCGCGCGGGCTGGTATCGATTCGGAGGTAAGCCCTCATACGCTACGACATTCCTTCGCAACGCACTTGTTGGGTGGTGGTGCGGATCTGAGATTGATCCAAGAAATGCTCGGTCACGCTAGTATTCAGACCACACAGATCTACACCCAAGTGGAAAACAGCAAGTTGAAAAAGGTACACAAGCAATTTCATCCACGAGGTTAATTCGCTAGCGACGGTCTTTGCCGAAAAGCATTCCGTTGTAGACCGGCATCTTAGGGATCGCCATCGGGGCAGGCTTGAGATCGAATGCGACGGAGTATTTTGCTAACCACTCGCCGAGCTTCTTGCTTTCCCGATCGTTGAGTTCGGGAATGGTCCGTTGGTCCACTAAATCGAAAAGCAACGTTGGGGCTTGCGTTTGTCCGTATTGCGATCGCGTTACCTTTTTGGTTCCACCAAAGCGTGAGATGATCTCTTGGATGCGATCCGAGTACACGAACTGGTTCGCGCTGTTGGTTGTACCCAACTCATTGAAGCTGCCCACTGTGACATAGCTTTGGGATCGATCGTGATATTGGTAGGCTTCGTAACCCGCTCGTCGCAGCGCTCGAACCGTCAAAGCCGCACGCTCAGCGGCTAGGTCCAATTGGGAAACTTTATCTTCATCGTTTAGGCTGCTCGTCGATCTCCCCCAGCTAACTGACTGATCATCGCCTCGAAAAACGGCCACTCGAACGGTGTACTTGCCAGCGCAATTGATCAACGAAAAATCTGAAAAGTTCTTTTCCTCATTGAGTTTTTTCACAAATTTGTCCAGCTCTGGCGCTTTGTAAAACTCGGCAGGCAGAAGCGGATTGCGTGTTACGAAGGCTCCGAACATGGGTCCAGGATTGGCAATCGCGTTCTCCTTCACATTTTCTTTTGACTTAATAACTATTTTTTGCAAATACTTTCTGTAGCTGCTAACCGTGTCACTGTTGGGATCGGACGGTTCGGCCCCGTTTGCCATCATGCTCGGCGTGATTCTTTTGATCTTGGAAAGCGTTTCGGTGATAGCTGGACTGTCAATTGAATCGAAGTCGCCGACCAGAACCGTATATCCCTCCACGACCTTATTATCACGAAATTTCATGCGTCGGCTGTTACCATTTTCATCGAATCCGATACCGTCAAGGCGTTCGGTGTAGTCGAGTTTTTTACTCACGCAATACGCTTTGAGTTGGAAATCCTTGCGCAATTCATTCGCAAGTTGCTCAGCAAGTTGCTTTGCCTCTGGGCCACGGTAGGACTTCGCCATCACAAACCAGGGCCCATGCTCGGGCTTGAGAACCAAGCGGTCCGGAATCCCGTCTCCGGTTTTTTGCCCATAGGATTCTGAGCAGAATAGGGAGCAGCTTAGTGCAATCGCAACGCAAAGCTTTGTAAGGAGATCAATAAACGGAAATTCGAATCGGATTCTCATCAACTTCATCCCTGAATACGATGTGTTTTGCGCTTTGGCACTTTGCCTACGGAACGTAAAAACCGAGCCGTGAATCGGCCTAGAGACGATCTAACATTTTCGGAACGGCAACGCTAGGCCAGATTGCGTCGCTCCGATTCGTACTTCTTTCGCCCCGACTGAGCATGTCCCGAGGGCGCAGGTTCGTTCGCCGCCTGGGAAGCAGTCTGCCAAACCCCACGGGCTTTAACTGCGTCGATAGATTGCAGTATCCCAACCCGAAGCGTGAGCGAGGAGCCGACTGCAATCCCTCACTTACGCGTCGGGTTATGATTGGTAGTTTTCAGTCTGCCGCTCGACTAACCGTCTGGCGGTCTATCGCACCACCACGCATGGAACGTTGCTCAAGAAAAAAAAATGCTCCCGGAAGTGAACGAGTCCCAGGGGGGCTGAGGACTTAAGCTTCTGTTCCGGGAGCAATGGTTTGGAGCGAGCAATGACAACATCCGTTTGCACTGCCCGCAAAAATCTGCATTGTCTTGGCACCAGGCAACATCACATCCATGTGGTGATGCCGTAGTGTGACTTGACCATTTAAGAATCAAATCCGACGCCGCAGATCAAGTGATTGCTTCGATGCACGTAAGATAGACCCAACCCTTTGTTCGGGTCAATCGCGATTCCAAAATAATTTTGGCCAGCCGAACGAGGTGACTGTAACCCTTTGCAATTGCATTGAAAATAGTTCGTGCGTTTTGTAATTTTGGGACTCGAATAATCGTATCGCGAATGATGTCAATCTTGGTATGCAGCATTCCGCCTTGTCTTGATGCTATCCGACCGCGTATAACTCATGATGTAGTCAGTTGGCAGGAACCATGCGAGCATCGTTGGCACGGTTAATGCATTGGTAGATCAACCAGTTGCAGTCGTCCGATCAACGATCAAACGTTGCATAACCGCTAGGCCGCAAAATCGCTTTGGAACTTGCTGCCTAGTCATTCATCAAATATGGAAGGAGATAGGATTCATTGGTTTTCGAAGGTGGACGTTCCGATAGTCAGGTACGCTTTCGCTCGAAAGCAGCTTCTTCGCAAAGTCGCATGACCTGTTGGATTCGAACGGTTTCATCTGTGACACGGACTGCGTTGCAAAAAAAGGATCGAGCACGAGATTCCAATCTCTACTTGTCAGCACGGTTGCAGTCCATGTACGTTCCGATTCTTCGATCGGACCAAGAGTCCTAGTTAAACAGGGAGTAGTAAAAACATGCAAATTTCGGGAAATTTTTCGGTTTCTGGCGTTGATGCGTCGAGAGCCGCGACCAAATCGAATGCTCCGGCACCGGCACAGGCCGCAACGCAGTCTGCGATCGCTACGCCGGTCGATCAATTGGAATTGTCCGCCGAAGCGTTAAGCGTTGGTCAATCCGAGCCATCAGGCCAAGCCTTTCGAGCAGAAAAGGTCGCAAGCTTGCGTGAAGCGATCGCGCAAGGCACCTACGATACAGATGAAAAGATGTCGGCTGCTTTAGACAGTTTCCTAGACAAACTCGGATAATTAGGAACTCAAGGCGAGCGTCAGACTGCCGTATCCCAACCCGAAGCGTAAGTGAGGGCCCCACGTAGCACAGGCTGCCAGCCTGTCATAGTCGAAAAAGCACAGGCTAGCAGCCCGTGCTACGGGTATTTCGCATGCCCCGCTCGCCTAAACGGGCAACTTATCTACGCATCGTCGCTATGCCAACATTGGTTGAATGACCTTGGCTGGCTCCACGCCGGTCAATCTCAAGTCTAAGCCTTGATTGCGAAACGACAAACGTTCGTGATCGATGCCAAGCAAGTGAAGTATAGTCGCGTGGAAATCGTGAATGTGAACAGGATCTTTCACAATGTTGTACGAGAAGTCATCCGTCTCGCCGTGAATCGTGCCCCCTTTGATTCCGCCACCAGCCATCCACATCGTAAAGCATCTCGGATGATGGTCACGCCCGTAGTTGTCTTTGCTTAGCCCACCTTGCGAATAGATGGTTCTTCCGAACTCACCACCCCAAATGATCAAAGTGGAGTCGAGCAAACCGCGAGCTTTGAGGTCTGTGATCAATCCGTAGTTGGCCCTGTCGACATCTTTGCATTGCGATGGCAATCGACCATTTACGTTTCCATGATGGTCCCAGTTATTCAAGTAGACTTGGACAAATCGCACGTCGCGTTCGACCATCCGACGCGCCAGCAGAACCGAGTTCGCATAGGAACCTGGTTTCTTTGCTTCTTGGCCGTAGAGTTCAAACGTGCTTTCCGGCTCACTTGCGATACTTGTCAATTCCGGAACGCTGGACTGCATTCGGAACGCCAATTCGTATTGTTGAATTCGCGTATGAATTTCCGGATCGCCGACAGCTCGGAAATTCATTTCGTTTAACGCTTTAAGGCCATCGAGCGTTTTGCGTCGCACCTCACTTGGCACACCGGTCGGGTTGTTGATGTACAAAATCGGATCGCCACTTGATCGGAAACTAACTCCGGCGTGTTCCCCTGGCAGGCAACCGGACGACCAAAGCCGAGCTGAGATGGCTTGAATCTGCTCTGTGTTGGTTGGCTGAGCCACCATCACAACAAACGTCGGCAGATTGCTGTTCATCGAACCGAGGCCATATGACATCCAGGAGCCGATACAAGGTCGCCCGGTTACCATGTTGCCGGTTTGCATCAAAGTGATGGCCGGTTCATGGTTGATAGCTTCGGTGTGCATCGAACGTACAAAGCACATCTCGTCCACTACTTTTGCGGTCTCTGGCAACAACTCCGAAAGCCACATGCCGCACTGTCCGTGTTGAGCGAACTTGTACTTCGACGGAGCGATCGGAAAACGTGTCTGTCCGCTCGTCATGGTGGTCAGGCGTTGGCCGTTTCGCACCGACTCGGGTAGATCTTTGTCGTACCACTCGTTCATTTGCGGCTTGTAATCGAACAAATCCATTTGAGATGGGCCGCCGACCATGTGCAAATAGATAACTCGTTTTGCCTTGGGCGGAAAGTGAGGAAGTGTTCCTAACCCACCGACCGGCTCGGAATCGGAGCCCTGGGCGGCGAGCGGCAAGCCCAACGAAGCCAACGCGGCCGCACCGAGCGCGTTGCCTCCGCGGCGAAAGAATTGGCGACGTGTTTCGCTTCGAACGTATTGTTCAAAAAGCGGATGAACATTGTGTGATTGCATAGTTTTTTGGATATTCTGATTGTCGGGATTACTTGGTGAGCATCTCATCTAGGTTCATTAATTCGTTGACCAGCATGGTCCATGCGGCCAATTCGTTAACGTCAAGAGCCGCGTCAGGCTTACTATCGCCTATCGAAATGAGTTGCTTGGCTTGTTCCGGGTTCATTTGGTAGAACGAAAGAAGTTCATTGGCGCTTGCGATGACGACGCTGAGCTCTTCCGCTTGGAATGACCTAGCGATCAACTTGTTTGCTATCGATTGAATTCTTGCGTTGATATCCCCTTTGAGTTTTGGATCCGAAAGGGTTTTCGATGCCAAGACGCGAGCTGCCTCTACAAACTGAATGTCGTTTAATGTCACCAAAGCCTGGAGCGGTGTGTTGGTTCGTTCTCGCTTTACCGTACAAACTTCACGAGCCGTCGCATTGAACACATCCATATTCGGTGGTGGTGCAGATCGCTTTAAGAAAGTATACATGCTTCTTCGATAAAGCCCTTCGCCTTTGTCTGCAACATAATCGCGAGTGTTGCTTCCAGGCATGGCGACCGCTTCCCAAACTCCAGGTGGCTGATAAGGTCGAACGCTTGGGCCGCCGATCTTGTTGACCATCAAGCCGCTTGCTGCCAACGCACTATCCCGAATCATCTCCGCATCCATTCGAAATCGAGCCCCCCGGGCTAACCATTTGTTCGATGGATCGATAGCCAATTTTTCTGCGGACACGCTCGAAGATTGTCGATAGGTAGCGCTGGTAACGATGAGCCGAAAGAAATCCTTGATATTCCAATTCTCCTCTCGGAAGTTCGTTGCCAAGTAATCGAGTAGTTCTGGATGCGTCGGAGTTTGTCCAGTTGCACCGAAGTCGCCGGAGGAGCCGACCAGCCCATTGCCAAAGAGTTCCTGCCAGAAACGATTCACAGTGACCCGTGTTGTGAGTGGGTGATTTGGTTGCAATAACCATTTTGCAAATCCGAGTCGATTGGCCGGCAGACTTGCATCCATCGGTGGAAGCACTTTCGGGGTGGCAGCCACCACTTCCGTCGACCGTTTGTCATAATCGCCTCGCATCAAGACAAACGCCTTCGGTGCGTCTTTGGTTTCACTCATGACGTGAGCGACAGTACCGCGTTGTTTGAGCTGGCTCTTTTCAGCCGCCAGGCTCTGCGCATTGGCATCAAGCTGTTTGTATTCCGCATCGATGGCATTCAGATACCAAGTGAATAGCTCCTCGGTTTCCTCGGCTGACCGGTTGGGTTTCTGCGCAAGGAACTGTCGTCGGGGCACTTCGGAAATGACTTTGATTTCAGCAGCGTCAAGCGATTTCCGGTAGATTCGAATATCTTGAATTTGTGCCGCTTTTGCGTCTGCGCCCGTCGAGCGGCGACCTATCGTAAGCGGTACTGAGGTTCGAGTTGTTTCGGTTAATGTTTTGGCCATGATGTTCGTACCCGATTCCTTTCCGTCAATAAAAATCTTGAGGCCCTCGGGTTTGGACGATCCATCGTAGGTGATAGCGACGTGTTGCCAGCGAGCTGATGTCAGCTTTGATTTCGACATCGCTTTGAGAGCATTGTCCGGCCAATTGTGAATAAAGTGCATTCCGACTGTCCCTCCCTCCGTCCAAACATCCCAACCGCGATGGGAGTCGGCTTCGTTCATGCGTGCGATCAAAGATCCAGCTTGAGAGTCCGAACCGGGCTTTACCCAAAGTCCGACTGAAAATGCTTGGTCTCGCTCGAAATCGCCAGCGGGCAAGGATGGAAAAGACTTGTCGACTTGCCAAGCTGAATCGGAAATGTGTCCGGATGCCAGCGTTGCGGCGTTATCCAATGGAATTTGGCTCCATTGATTTTGATGAATTGCCGTAATCCACTTTGTGTCAGAGCCCGCCAAAGGGATGTGAGTTTCAAGGGAATCTTTCGCTGGCAAAGTCTGCCACGCGAGCCTTTCACGCTCTTCGGGTTTGGCGATCATGGCATCGAATGGAAGACGAGCAACCGCTCGACGAGCCGTGACCGCAGCGTTGGCTTGACCTATCAACGCATCGAGCTCAAAGAAACGCATTCGATCTTCGTTGCGGGGAACAGGAATGATTGGTGGAGTATCTTTGATGTTTCCGTCCATGGCCGCTTGGCTGGTGTTGTTGAAGAACGCCGCAAGCTGGTAGAACTCTTGTTGACTGATTGGATCGAATTTGTGGTCGTGGCACACTGCGCAACCCACGGTCAGCCCTAGCCAGACTTGGCCGGTGGTTTCGACTCGGTCGCGCGTGTACAAAACCTTGTACTCCTCCGCGATCGATCCTCCTTCGTTGGTGGTGATGTTGCATCGATTGAAACCGGTCGCGATGTTTTGATCGATATCGGCGTTGGGGAGCAAGTCACCGGCCAATTGTTCGATCGTAAATTGATCGAAGGGCATGTTGCGATTGAATGCATTGATGACCCACTCGCGGTACGACCACATTTCGCGGAAGTTATCGAAATGGATGCCGTGCGTGTCTGCGTAGCGAGCATAGTCGAGCCAATAGCGACCACGATGTTCGCCCCATTCCGGTCGTTTGAGCAATGCGTCGACGTAGTTTTCGTAACGATCGGGCGAACTATCCGAGAGAACGTGTTCAACCTCTTCGGGTGTCGGCGGCAGGCCGGTCAAGTCAAGGCACACACGCCGAACAAGCGAGCGGAGTTCCGCCTCTGGAGACGGCTCAATTCCTTGCCGCTCTAACTCTGCAAGCGTGAAGCGATCGATTGCATTTCGAATCCATGACACGTTTCTGACTTGCGGAAGTTCGGGTTTGGTGGGTGGCAGGAACGACCAATGACCTTGATACTCGGCCCCTTCGGAAATCCAAGTTTTGAGAAGATCTTTTTGTTTTGCGGTTAGGGTCTTATGGGAGGCGGGGGTAGGCATGATCGTGTCAGGATCGGTCGAAAAAATGCGACGGATCAATTCGCTCTCTTCCGGTTTGCCCGCCACGATTGCCCCTTTTGCAACCGCTTCGTCGCGTTGGTCCAACCGGAGTTCAGCCGCTCGTTTCGTAGCATCCAGTCCATGGCAAGCGAAACAGTTCTCGGACAGAATGGGGCGAATGTCGCGGTTGTATTGAATCATTCCGCCTGCCTGAATCGAAGTGACCCAGTTGCAAAACAACGAAAAACCGACAACGGTAGCGGAAAGAAAACGGGGGGATACGAACATCGGAACCATAAATCTTGGAGAAATTCAGAGGCTTTGGGGGAAATTGAGGCGGGAGCGACTTGTTCAGTCGCTGCCAATCATTTTAACGTGAAACCTCGGAAAGCAAGATGGATTCGTTCCTGTGGCTAACTTTTATCGATTACGGAGTTCGGTGAGAATGCTCGAATTGCCGCAACCGCATCTTCTGCTCGCATGCGATAAACGTGGCGCGTTTCAGGATTCACGCAATATTTTGATAGTATTGCATTCCCCATGCTTGCCAATCCTCGAAATCTTTTTTTCGTGATGTTTTGGTAGCCTTCACGGCTCAATCGCTCGACGTTGGCGACCGCTTGCTCATCGGTCTCCGCACAGAGAATGTCCGTCAAATGGGTGGCGTTGATCTCGAACATTGGGGGGCGCACCAAGAGGATGCGACCAGAGTCTAGCAATGGCCGCATCCACCGATAAAAGAACATGAGTACCAACATGCTGCAGTGGATGCCGTCCGCATCCGGATCGAAAATCAATACGATATGTTGGTAACGAGCTTGATCCAAGCAAAAGGTGTCGCCCCATCCAGCACCGATCGCTTGAATGATAGCAGCGTAGAATTCGTTGCTCGCGACTTTGGCTCGATTCGCCTTCCAAGCATTCAGCGGTTTGCCTTGAATTGGCAGGACCGCTTGATAGCTTGAATCTCTAGTAATACCGACAGCCGTGGAAGCCGAATCCCCCTCGACGATCATCAACTCCGCAGCGACACCGTGTGGATGAAATTGGCAATCTAACAGTTTGATTGGGAGCGGTGGAAACATAGCGTAGCAATATTCGCCTTTGCGAATTTCTAAGAAGGCTCGATGAGGGCGACCAAAAGTTCTCGCATGGCCGATACGTCATCGAATCGAGACTGATTTAAAAGTACGGACTGCAGATTGTTGAGAATACGAGCCAACCACTGTCGATTCGTGCACGGTCTCAAAAGTTGATCGGCTACGGAGATATCGGCACCACTGATTCCAGAAACGAGTTCAATCGCTTCGCGAACAGTAAGAATTCGCCCTCCATGAAAAGCGTCCACGATCATCGACTCCGTTGACGAAAGGTGCACTCTTGCAAGAAAGTGCCCAGGACTGTTGATTCCATCCACGCGCAGACCGACTTCGTTCGCGACCAGCTTGTAGATTAACGACAGGGTAATGGGAATGCCGAATCGAGTTTCCATAACGACGGGTAGCAAACTGTTTTCGACGTCGTAGTAATTCGCTGAATTGCCTTCAAATCCATTCGTATCGAAAAGGACGTCGTGAACGTGTGCCAATAGCGTTTCATTCGACTTATGAGTCACTCGGTCCAAAACCGAATTCGCCAAAGCATCGATGTTCCACGAAACAGACTCGCAACGCGGTCCATCTAAAAAATGCCGAGAGATCGCGATGGCACCATGGAGAAGTGATTCGTTGGTTTCAAGCGAGTCCAAGCATTCCAAGAACTGTTCGAAAGCCTGGACATTGCAGAAATGAGGAAGTTGCGGAGGCATTTTCGATCTGCTCGGTAAAAATTCAGCACAATCGCGCGATCCATTTGGGATGTCGCTCATTCCGAATTATTATTACATGCAAAACTCGCCGTGGTCGGCAATCTTCCCGCAACGAGAACAATTTATCCGAGCAGGCAAAGCTACAGGCGTTTCCCGCGTCGCGAAGCACCAAGGCAACACGGATGTGCTGTCCTTTTAACGATCGACCGCGTTTAGGGAAAAGTTACGCCGCGCTTTTCGGCCAGTAGTCGCATCACGGCTTCGAAATAGGGAAAAGGAATCTTGGGGTTGCGTTTTCTCGACCAGACAAAGACAACGTTCACCATGGCCCGAGAAATTTCGCCGCTATCGACTTTCGCAATAACATTATCAAGAAATTCTTGCTGTTGAGGCAGGAAAGTTCTAAGCCCAAAATAGAGCTGATCCCTCAACTCGACTTGGTTGAAGGACATCATGTTTTCGGCTTCGTTGAAATCGGAGCTTTGCGCATGAACCGACTCAGTTGCGGGTGATGACAATGCGAAAACAACCCCGCTGAGACCACTGAATAGAATTCGTTTCGAGTAACGCATTGTGATTCCCTTGATAATATAGCCGTAGTCTGGTCAATCGCCGACAATCTTGGAATAATACTATTTTCGACCTTTTGACATCAAGGTAATTCGGGAAGGCTGTGCGATTTGGGGAACCCCGACGGAAGAAACTTTGACTGGCCAGATTCCGGTCGATTGGCTGGCGTCGACTATGGGACCGTCCGAATCGGTATCGCTCTTTGCGACCCGAGCAGGACATGGACAAGCCCCTTGGAAACCTATACGCGACGCAATCCAGCCCTAGATGAAAAATACTTTCAGAGAATTGCCAGGGAAAACCAGATCCTGGGTTGGGTGGTCGGTTTGCCGATCCATTGCGACGGGCGAGAGAGTCAAAAGTCCGGGGAAGCGCGAGAATTTGCACTTTGGCTCAACCATATTACCGATCTTCCCGTCCGTTTCGTGGATGAACGATACACCACGGCCCTTGCAAATCGCATGTTGCGAGACTCCGATATGACCTACAAGCAGCGCAAGAAACAAGTTGATAAGATAGCGGCTCATTTTATCCTGGAAACCTATCTAGAATCTGCCAAACAACCTTCGTTCCAGCCCTTGCCGCTGGAGGACTAGTCTATGAACCCAAAGCATTCGTCAAACTCGTGTAACACCGAACCTTCTCGTCGATCGCCACCCACTGGTTCCGAGGCTCTTCCAACTGGTTCCAGGGTTCTGCCTTGGAACCCACTGAGTTGCAGGCTCCGACCGCCGTTCCAGCAAGTGTTCGCGTTTCGCGTGTTTGGTCTGATCCTTCTAACGGCAGGTTGGGCACTCGGTTCCATCGCAACAGCTCAAGAAAAGCAAGATGCCGATAAACCCTCCAAGGCTGGTGAACCTCGTGGTTTGACCAAATACATGGGACGCAGGATCGCGTCGCCGATGGGCTATCAGCATATGGATTGGCTTAGTCGTCCAGAGAGGATTCAAGAAGAGAATCCACAGGAAATGCTCGACCAGTTAAAGCTCAAAGACGGGATGGTTGTTTGCGATCTTGGCTCCGGCGATGGCTATCACACTCTGCAAATGGCACCGAAAGTAGGCCCCACAGGCAAAGTCATTGCTGTGGACATTCAACCTCAAATGCTGCAAGAGTTGTCACGACGCATGGCTGCCAACAAAATCGGAAACATCGATACCATATTGGGTGATCTCTGGGATCCGAAATTGCAACCGGAGTCGATCGACTTAGTCTTGATGGTCGACGTCTATCACGAGTTTTCACACCCCGTACAAATGTTATCGGCCATTCGCAAAGCACTTAAGCCGACTGGCCGAATTGCACTCGTCGAGTTTCGAGCCGAAGATCCAACGGTCTTGATTCGCCCAGAGCACAAAATGAGCAAAGTGCAAATTCTGAAAGAGTACAAAGACAACGGATTCCGAGTTGCCAGCGAGTACGACAAGCTGCCATGGCAACACCTGATGTTTATGGAAAAAGACGACACGAAGTAGCTATCTCAAACTACATGCTCCGCCAATTCGCCATCACGATCGCTTACGACGGGACTCGCTACGGAGGCTGGCAAATCCAACCGAACGCTCCAACCATCCAGCAAGTTCTGGTTACTGCCATCTCGAAAGCAACTTCGGAGCAAGTGCATGTTCAGGGGAGCGGACGGACCGATGCGGGCGTTCACGCTGTTGGGCAAGTCGGCTCATTTAGGCTTCAAAACTGGAATCCACCACCCGATCCACTTGTTCCTGCCATCAATTGCTTCCTGCCATCCGATGTTATCATCAGGGATTGCCGAGAAGTAGTGACAACGTTTGACCCTATTCGCCATGCCAAGAACAAGCGGTATCGTTACACCATTCGCAATTCGCCTGTTCCGGATCCAATGAGCCATCTCTATCATTGGTGGATTCGCAAGCCGATCGACATCGAAGCCATGCAGACGGCAGCCGAGTGGCTGATCGGCACTCACGATTTCAAGTCGTTCGAAACGCAAGGCTCGCCGCGAAGAAGCACGACGCGAACCATTTACGATATCTCCATCGCACAGAAAGATTCAATGGATGGAACGGATCTTTGGATCGAGATCGAGGCGGATGGGTTCCTCTACAACATGGTACGAAACATTGTAGGAACGCTCTGGACCATAGGATCCGGGCGGTACGGTCCACGTCGGATGAAGACGTTTCTCGAGTCGAAACAGCGAGACACGTCGGACTTCACCGCTCCGCCACAAGGATTGTGTTTGCTAAAAGTGAACTATCCCAGTCAGGTTTATCTCTAATGGAAAAGCACCTGGAAACCTACGAGCACCCTCACACACCTTTCCATTTTTCCTAGCCACAAAAAATCACAAAAGCCACAAACCGGATGATCTGTTGAATCGAACTTTCAAACTTTTTGTGGACTTTGTGCCTTTTAGTGGCTAGCGAGATCGGTCGGCTGCGAATTAGTTCGAAAACCGGTACTTCACGATGCACCATATCGTGCTGAACAAATCCTTGATCCCGATCTTCTTGCCCTCTTTCCATGAACGACTCGAGTAGCTGATTGGGACTTCGCGAATAATAATCCCTCTCCTTGCAAGCTTGGCAGTTATCGGACTCCAGGCACTTTCTACGTACATAATGCCTCAGCAATGTAGGAAAGAAATCGTTCCGTGTTTCTGATATCGCAAGGGATCGGAATGGCTGTTTTACCAGATTTAGTCCGGTAAAACGGAACGTACCGCAAGAAGCGTTTAGGGGACTAAGCACATCCGCAACTGTTTTTCAACCCAATTAGCCGTTGGGCGATAGCCCCGGTTTTCCAATTGCTCGACATTCGTCGAGAACCGGGGCTATCGCCCTTCGGCTAACTTCCGGAGAGTTACTCGCTTTCCTCCATTGGCTGCTTTGTAGATGCTCGTAATGAGCTCGACGCTCTTCCGGCCTTCGTTGCCGTCGATCGAACAGGGTAGTTTCTTTTTTACTCCAGACAAGAAATCCGCGAAGAGATCTCGGTGAGCTTTGTGTCCGATGGCAGTTGGATCAGCCGCCCCTCCACCTGTTACGTTGCCTTGCATTTGATCCAGTATTTTAGCATCCGACTTAATCGGCTTCGCAAACGACCATTGTTTAATCGCTTCTTCTTCCAATGTAGCGGACCCCATTGAGCCCGCGATTTCGATTCGTTTGAGCGACCCTGGAAACGCGGCTGTGGATGCTTCGATGGTCCCCAACGCACCGGATTCAAATTCCAGAATAGCGGTAGCGGCATCCTCCACTTCGATTCGTTCGTGAGCTCGCAGCGCCGTCATTGCCGATACCGACTTGACCGGCCCCATCAGCCACAATAGCAAGTCGACGCTGTGAATCGCTTGGTTCATTAGGGCTCCACCGCCATCGAGTTGCCATGTGCCACGCCATTTGCCGCTATCATAGTATGCTTGCGTGCGAAACCACTTTACATAGGCCGCTGCTAGGGAGATGGTTCCAAAACGCTCTTGTTCGACTGCCTGCTTGAGCAGTTGCGCCGATCGATGGAAACGCGATGGGAAGATTGTGCCGAGCTGCACTCCCGCCCGATCGCATGCCGCGATCAGTCGGTCGCAGCGAGCCGTCGTGACCTCAAGCGGTTTTTCGACCAGAACGTGCTTACCTGCCTTGGCGGCGGCCACTCCTGGTTCCAAATGCGCACCACTCGGGGTGCAAATGGTGACTATATCCACCTTTGGATGGGCGAGCATCTTCGTCAAGTCGTCGAAGCCTGTGCCTCCAAACTCTTTGGCAAACTCATTTGCCTTGTCCAGCGAGCGGCTATGGCACGCGACCAAAGTCGAGCCTTTCAACTCAGCAATGGCTCGTGCGTGGAATTTGGCAATCATGCCGCAACCGATAATGGCCCAACCTGTCATAAAACTTTGCTTTCTCGAGATGAATGAAACGGGTGGTTAAATTGTACATGAGGGTTTACTCTATTTCGACGACCTAAATTCCAGACAACGCAATAGTCTCCGGCACCCACCCACCATGTCATTGAAAATCCCCGCTCCGCTGGAATCAACGAAGGACTGCATGCAGCTCTGGGGTTGGGACGAACACGCTGCATTGCCGGTTTCGGCCTACGTTCATATCCCATTTTGCCGTCATCGGTGCGGATATTGCAATTTCTCGCTCCTTGCCAATCGCGATGACCTGATTGATCGATTTCTCAACGCTCTAGAGGTCGAGCTGTCAAAACTTGAAATCCCAAGACAAGTAGCAACCCTTTTTCTCGGTGGCGGCACCCCTTCGATTCTGCCTCAGGATCAGATGGATCGGTTGTTAACCTTGCTCAATCACTGGCTGCCGCTGTCCTCGCAAGGTGAATGGACGATCGAAGCCAATCCGCTCGACATTTCGGATTCTTTTTGCGAGCACATCTGCTCACGCGGAATCAATCGCATCAGCATCGGAGGGCAATCCTTTCAACCGACCAAACTGATTCGACTCGAACGGGACCATTCTCCGGAAGAACTCATGGAATCGGTGGAGCGTTCACACAAGTTTTTTAGCTCGGTATCGCTTGATCTGATCTTTGGAGCTCCAAACGAAACGTTTTCAGGTTGGCAAACCGACCTCCAGACCGCGATCGAATTGGGCGTTCATCACCTTTCCACTTACGGCTTAACCTTTGAAAAGGGTTCTCGCTTTTGGGGAATGCGAGAACGCCACGAGATTGAATCCATTCCCGAGGAGCTCGAACTGGCTATGTACGAGGAAGCCATCGATCGATTGAGCCGTGCTGGCTTCGAACATTACGAGATCTCCAATTTTGCAAGGCCATCGCATCGTTGCCGGCACAATCAAAACTATTGGCTCGGAGAATCATGGTGGGCATTCGGCCCGAGCGCAGCGCGCTTTGTTGGAGGGACTCGAAGTGTCAATCACCGAGGCACATTGGAATACATTCGCAGAATCGAACAAAACAGATCTACAATTCATGAGATGGAGAAACTTTCCAACGCACAGCGTGTTCGCGAGAGATTTGTCTTTGGAATGCGTCAAATGGAGGGGGTCAACTGGACCGTCATGCGATTGGAAGCTGAGCCTAGCGTGGCGATTGCGATCGACGCCGCGATCGAGAAACATATCGCTGGCGGCTGGTTGATGCGAGACAGAGAATGGATTCGACTTACCCGCGCTGGCTTGTTTGTGAGCGATGCATTATGGGGTGACTACTTATGACTCCGTTCGTATTGCAGAAGGTTAAGGCATATGAAGTTTGGTGCGACGTCGGTGGTACCTTTACGGATTGCTTTGTTAACCAACCCGATGGATCACGACGCTGTACCAAAGTTTTGAGCAGTGGGCTTGTCAAAGGAACGGTTTCGCATTGGATCGATCAGAACACCTTCATCGATCCCTTGCGCAGGAACGACCCAACGGAGTTTTGGATCGGCGCCAACGTGGTTTGGATCGATCCTCTCGGCGAACCTTTCGCCTCGCAAAAGTGCCTTGGTTTCGATCCAACCGACGGTCGAATGCAATTGGCGGAAACCTATGCAGTGGCGTCTGAACTCGGGAAACCGGTGCTGAGCGGAACGCTCGACCGAATCCAGTGCGTGCGGTACGAACTCAATTGTGGACTAGAGGCCCCCGTGTTGGCGGCGCGATTGATTTTGGGTTTAAACTCAACGCAACCACTACCGCCATTGCAAGTTCGGCTTGGAACAACGCGAGGTACGAATGCGCTGCTGACGCGTACTGGCCAACCGTGTGCTTTGGTAACAACGCGTGGCTTTGGTGACTTGCTACGTATTGGTTATCAGGAACGGCCCGACTTGTTTGCGTTAAACGTCCGCAAACGAACGCCGCTTCACGCGAGTGTTGTTGAAATCGACGAACGCATGGATGCAAGTGGTTCCGTTCTGGTACCGTTGGATGTTGAGCAAGCCGAAAACGAACTCCGCAACCTGTTTGCTACCGGCATTCGTTCCATCGCCGTTTGCTTGCTGCACTCCTATTGCAATCCCGTTCATGAATCGATGATCGAGAAAATCGCTCAAAGAATTGGGTTTACCTGCATTTGTATCAGCAGTCAAATTGCTCCCAAGATCAAAGCGGTCATCCGAGCGGAGACGACACTGATGGACGCTTACTTGACTCCGATTGTTCAAGGGTATTTGCAAACGGTTGCGAACCAATTCGGTTTAGACAACCGAACGCATTTGCGAGTGATGACCAGCAGTGGCGGTCTGGTCTCAGCCGACTCGTACCGGGGAAAAGACAGCGTATTATCCGGCCCAGCGGGAGGTGCTGTTGCAATCGAGGCGTACTCGCAAGCGATGAACCAGCCCCGCTGCATAGGCCTCGACATGGGCGGCACGAGTACGGATGTCTGTCGAATCGATGGCAAGTTGCAATTGGAAAACGAAACCATCAATGCAGGTGTACGAATGATGGTTCCTACGCTTGCGATCCATACCGTTGCTGCCGGCGGCGGAAGTGTTTGTTGGTTTGATGGCGTGCGGTTACGCGTTGGCCCCCAAAGTGCGGGTGCCAATCCTGGGCCAGCCTGCTATGGTCGCGGTGGACCACTGACGATTACCGACCTGAACTTATTGACGGATCGAATCGACACGGTCACGTTTCCATTCTCGCTGGATCGCCGCGCAGCCGAGCAGAGGCTAGAGGCGGTTCTTTCGCAAATGAATGGCTCGGGTGACTTGTCCATAGAGCGATTCACGTCCGAGCAATTATGTGAGGGTTTTCGGCGAATCGCCAATGAACACATGGCGGCAGCGGTTCGAAGCATTTCGATTGCACAGGGAGCAGACCCACGCGAACACGCGCTGATTGGCTTTGGAGGCGCAGCCGGTCAACACATATGCGAGATCGCCGAACTGCTCGGCATTCAACATGTGATCGACCCGCCGGACGCGGGCTTGCTGAGCGCACTAGGAATGGGAATGGCCTCCGTCAAGCGATCGTTTTCCAGAGCCATTTACCGACCGCTTGAGGATGTTGACTCTCTCGATGTCTCGCGGTTTGTGGCGGACATGAACCGTGAAGCATTCGACGAATTCGACCGCGAAGGCATCGCGAGCAAACAAGTATCCGCCACGTTTGAAATGGAATTAAAGTACACCGGAACCGAGGGCTCGATGTTGGTTTCACTCAACGACACGAGCTCCAACAATCTTGGTCCGTTTGACAATTTGCGATTGCATCGTGATTGCATCGATCGATTCGAAGCCATGCATCGAACTCGATTTGGTTATGTACGCACGGGGAAACCTATCGAAGCGGTTTCGCTCAAAGGGGATTACTGTGCGAAGTCGGAAAACCAACTCGAAAGAATCGTTTCGGTTGAGCCACCCATCCCACACAACGACAAAACGTCGGACAAGCGAGTTCATTTACGAGGCGAACTCGCTCCAGGCCAATCCCTAAACGGCCCCGCATTGATTGTTTCGAGCGGCAGCACAACCGCCCTTGAAAAAGGTTGGAGAGCAACTGTTTTGTCCGATCACACTCTTTCGCTTCGACGAATCGATGCAGTGAAAAAACTTGCACCAGAACGAGCCCAGGCTTCGGTTTCCGAAGCTGTCGATCCTGTTCTTCGGGAGGTACTGGCTCAACGCATCGCAGCGATCGCAGATCAGATGGGGATCGTGTTGGAGCAGACCGCGATTAGCGTCAACGTCAAGGACCGACGCGATTTTAGCTGCGCTGTGTTTGCTTCGAATGGAGACCTCATTGCCAATGCACCCCATGTTCCAGTCCATCTTGGGGCCATGAGTGAAACCATCCGCTGCATGCTCGTGAAGTTTCCAAAAATGTTTCCTGGCGACTGTTTCATTACGAACGATCCCTATGAGGGTGGTTCGCACTTGCCCGATGTCACCGTGATTACGCCCGTTTTTGCGGACTCGCAAAGCGTGATCGGCGTTCCCGATTTCTTTGTTGCATGCCGTGCCCATCACGCGGAGATCGGTGGTATCGCTCCGGGTTCGATGTCGCCGACATCGACGCGTTTGGGTGAGGAAGGAGTCATTATTCCACCCATGCACTTGGTCCAACAGGGAATCGATTGCTCTTGGCGAGTCGAATCGTTGCTCCGCAATGCGTCTTATCCCTCGCGATCCGTCGCGGAGAACATGGCGGATTTGGCTGCCCAGCAAGCGGCCAATCAGCAAGGACTGCTCGCAATGCAAGAATTGTCCCTTGACTATGGACTCGATACGCTGAAACGATACTTAGAATACATCCAACAAGCGGCCGAAGCCAAGACGCGAGCCTGGATTAGAACACTTGGGAATCGCGTTCGCAGCTTTGCGGACAAAATGGATGATGGTACAGAAATTCGCGTCTCGATTGCACCCACAACCAACGAAGCCAATGAGCCCGTTTTGCAAATCGATTTTGCAGGCACGGGCATGGTCTCGAAAGGTAACCTCAACGCAAATCCAGCCATCGTCGCGGCCGCGACGATGTACGTAATACGATGCGCGCTGGCCGATTCACTGCCCCTCAATTCTGGCGTATTGCGTTGCGTTGAAATGAAAATTCCCCAAGGGATCCTTAATCCGAAACCAAGTGGGAATCAAGAGGATTGGCCAGCCGTTGCAGGAGGCAATGTGGAAACCAGCCAACGTGTTGTGGATTGTTTGCTGGGAGCGTTGGGACTAGCGGCTGCGAGCCAAGGGACGATGAACAATTTCTTATTTGGCGACTCGACGTTTGGATACTACGAAACGATCGGCGGGGGAACTGGGGCAACGCATACGTCCAACGGCGAAGATGCGGTTCATTCGCATATGACCAACACGCGCTTGACAGACGTGGAGGTATTGGAAAAACGATATCCTGTACGACTGGTTCGGTTCGGAATTCGTCAGGGGAGCGGTGGGTATGGTCATTATTCGGGAGGCGACGGTATGATCCGACAGATACAAGCCCTGAAGCCCTTAGTTGTGTCCCTCGTCACAAGTCGCAGGACGATTGCACCCTTTGGATTGGACGGAGGAGCGGCTGGCGAAGCTGGCGAGAACTGGCTTATTCAAAAAGATGGCAAGCAAATTCGATTGCCAAGCTCGGCGCACTTAAGCATAGCTGCCGGCGAGAGTATCTTGATCGAAACCCCTGGCGGCGGCGGAGTAGGGTAGGCTACCAGCGCTATCAGCCAAAGTGAGTTCGATGGGGGATGGTTTATGGCTTTTTTGGCTGCCTGGATTCGATCAGTGTTTTTCTTTCGCGGAGCCGTTCGATCATTTGCTTGAGAATGACTTCTCCCTTGCTTTGGCGTTGCAAAGACTCAATCATTTGAATGGCTTGGTCCATCGTTTCCTTGGCTTTGGCAGGCTTTTTCAAAGTCATCTCGAGTTCGCTGAGTTGTACTAACGATTGTCCCAAACTCAAAGTATACAAAGCGATATCCGGATAGCGGTTTGCTAAGTCGCGCTGGACGCGGATGGCCTCAAGCAGCAATTCTTCCGCTTTTTGAGAGCGACCAGTCGTCAATTGAGTGGTCGCGCTTAACTTGACCAATACCGAAGCTTTCAAGGCCAGATACTCGGGAACATATGGCTTGTCGATAAGAATCTCTTCGCAAATCGAAAGCGATCGCTCGGCTCGCTGCATATCAATGGTTCGCATGCCGACGTTGGTGCCGAGCGTGTTTGCTAACTCGTATTTGAATGCGGATGAATCGGGGTGGGATGCACAAAGCCCTTCCAAAATCTCTACGGAACGCATCATCGCCTCGTCTGCGCGCTGGGTGTCGTTGAGCAACTTCGCGATTCGGACCTCATCCTTTAGCGCCCGGGCAAGCACGATTTTGTACGGAGTGTTTTCAGGTGATTCGTTCGCAAGTGTATTGAGCAGGGATAGCGACTCTGCGTTTAGTTCCGATTCTCGCTTGAGTTTTGCGGCTTGCGCAAGTTGTATCCCATCTCCAAAAGTTCCAGCTTTACCTAATGGACCGCCCAACCGCATTCTCGGCTCTCGCCCAAACCTCGCCCCTAATGTGCCAATGCTATTGAGCAATTTTGCTAGTGCAAACCGCCCATCAGCAGAGGAAGCTATTTTGGGTGATTGTTCGAGTAATCTCCTTGCATCTTGATAAAGTCCAAATGTTTTTGGGATTTGGCCGCGTTTGGCATTGAGCACGATCAGTTCGTTGTAGATCGCCATTTGGGACAACAAAGTGCTAGATTGCTGCGGTGATTGTTTGTAGAGAGTCTGAAACGAATTGAGGGCCTTGAGATACGATTTTTCGGCTTGGTCTACGTTGCCGATTTTGTGTTGTATGTCGCCAACTCGTTGCATTGCCGTTGCGGTCTCAACACGAAGATCTTTGTCGTTCTGTTCGCTGAACTGGTCGAAGAAATCCAACAACGATTCAAGCAATGCGACGTCGGCTTGGCTGAGGGACGCGCCGTTGAGTTCAAATGTTTCGTCTTCACCAAGATCGCTGCTGAGGGCAAATGTACTGCCTCGCGAGGCGATGTTGTCCATGATCTTGTCGAACGCTTTGATAGCAAGCTCAAGATTCATCTCGGCTCGCATTTGCTCTTTGCGTACCGACTCCAACGCCTCCGACTTCTCTTTCAAGTTCTGCTCGGCGCGATTGTATTGCTTGCCGATCTCGACAAGCGAACGCTGTTGCTGGCGATTCCAAACAGCGAGCAAACTGGCAATAACCAAAAGCATTCCAATCGCTACCGACGCCAGCGTTGCAATCGCTGGGTTGCGTCGAGCCCAACGCATGAGTATTTCCAATCGCGACGTTTGCCTTGCTAGGATCGGTCGATCCTCTAAAAAGCGCCGCAGGTCCGCTTCCATATCGCAAGCATTTTGATAGCGATGTTCTGGCGCGTACGCGCAGGCTTTCAATGTGATGGTCTGCAGGTCGTGGGGAATATTTGGGTTGATCGATCGAAGTGTTGGAATCACGGAATTGCGTTCCGGGTCCAATAGTCGCAGCTTGGGAGATTCGATTGCTGGCCTTAGCGTCAGCATTTCGAAGAGCGTTAACCCCAAACTGTAGATGTCAACCCTTGAGTCCCCGTGGCCAGCGATTTGTTCGGGAGCCATGTACCGTAGCGTTCCGAGGATCTCGCCCGTTTGCGTCGCCGCATCCAAGTCGGTTCGGCGAGCCAATCCAAAGTCGGTTATCCAAATAGTCCCCTCGCGATCGAGCAGTAAATTGGCGGGCTTGATATCACGATGAAGGAGGTTCTGATGGTGGGCGTAGTCGATCGCATTCGCAACGTTTGCGATGGTTCTCGCAACGTTGCGAAAATATCCCCTTGTCAGTTGCGCTTGCTTGGATTTCTCCGTCCATTTATTCGTGGGATTTGCCAACAACACTGCATCGATTTCAGTGGCTAGATGGGGATTGGTTTGCGTTTCCGCTAACTCCGATGTAGCCACGGTCGCCACTTCTGGAGTTACGGCTCTACTGTTTGACGACTTAGCACCCTGGATTTCTGCGGACTCATTTTCTACGTTTGGCAAAGTCCAAGCGCTTTTTAGCATCAGCCTGGCAGCATGCGAGGAATTGAATGGCGGCTTGGTGCGAACGATGTTGGATGAGAGACTGCTTGAATCGACTTGGTTGGCGGTTTCCGATGAAGTGGGCTTCTTGAAATCCACAAAATCATGTAGGAGGCAATCCACCACGTCTTGCAGTGTTACGCCGTCGATCAATTGCATTGCGTAGTACTGCAGATCTTGGTCTTCGCCGATGCCGTAGATCGGAACGATATTGGTATGGTGAAGGCTTGCTGCCGCTTCGGCTTCGCGACGAAAACGGGCACGATGCTGACTATTGCCAGAGACTAAGGAATTGATCACTTTCAATGCGACACGTCGATTGAGGGAACGTTGAACCGCTTCATAGACGATACCCATTCCACCGCGTCCTATTTCGCGAAGGATTTGGTAATCACCAAGCGAGTCCGGCACTCGATTCAGCGTCGCCTCGGGCAGGTTCGGATTCGATTTGCGTTGCTGATCCTCATTGATCGCGACCCGCTCCACCAACGCGATGGAGGGGAAGATCGAACGGATCAGTTCGGCAAATTCAGGATGCTTGAGGGCGTATTCCTCGATCGTAGGGTGCTCACCCCTACGAAGCCGTAGGGAAAATTCGTCGGCCAGAATTTCGATGGGATGCCGTTCATTGGATTCGGAGTCGATGGTCACGGAGATCCATGCCTTGATGAAAGAGATTTAAGAATCTCGCCGAGTTTGGCTGCAGCTCGAATGTATCGATTGCTCGCAGCGGTTGGTGATAGCCCGAGTACTTCGGCTACTTGTTGGTTATTTAAGTGTTCGAAATGCCGCATCGCGAGTACTTCTCGGTCGGTTTCGTTCATGGATTCTAGCGCCGATTGAAGCTCTTGAATTTCCTCCACGCGCACTGCGGCCTGACTTGGCGAGGTCATGTCGTCCACCAATAAACTGGCTATTGAAAGACTACTTGTTTGACCGTGAGACGGTAGAGCCATGAGAACCTCACGGTTGGCATCCCGTTTTTCACGCAGTTGATTGCGTTGAATATCGATCAGTGTTTGGACTGTTTTCTGTCGAATCCAAACGAAGAAAGAGACTGGAACGCCATCGATGTACTCTTGGATACGTCGGGATATTTCGAAGTAAGCTTCTTGAAGAACGTCGGCCGGATCGATTCGGCTGCGGAGAACGGGGGCTAAACGAAAGTGCACGATCCGTTCTAGTGGAGCTTGATATTGCTGTAACAAGTCCGCTAACGCGTCCGCACCGCCCGCCCGTAGCAACGCTCGTTCGTCTGGGCGATTGGGTTCTGGATAATGGAAAGGCGAGGAGTCATCCATCCCCCGATTCTACCACGACGGGAGCTCGAGCACAGCTTGATTTCACCGACCCTACGGTCGAATCGTGACTGGCGAACCTCGCCCAAGCATTCCGAAAACATCGATCGCGTCTAGGGGCGACAAACTGATGCACCCGAGCTTTCCCTCAGACGGACCATCTGCCGATCCGTGGATACAATAGTCGGAACCGAGATCAATCCACCAACCCCCGTACGGGTTGCGAGGATCGGTGGCAGGGATCTGGACCCCGTTACCGTAGTAGTTCTTGTTCTGTTGTTTGTCGACAACTTGAAAAGTTCCGGCTTTCGGAGAGGGATCGTTGCCAAACGACACCGGGTAACGGCCCGCGTACAAGTCACCCAAAAACACGGTCAGCTCGCTGCGAGTAAGATCGACTTCTGCCCGAAACGGACCTGGCACCACCTTCAACTTGGAGCCGCTTGGCAACTGTGTTTTCGTGTCGATGGCGTTGATGCGTGCCAGAATATCGGCTGGAACATCATTTCGCTTTGCTATCTCGGCAAGTGTTTCTCCTGGAGCTACCACGTAGACCATCGCAAGGAAATGCCGACGCGAGAAAACAACTTCGCGAGCTAGCGCATCGAGCAAGTCCAAGAGATCGTGTCTTTGCTCCGTGTTTAATTCTGGCGCATTGTAGAAGACAGACAGGGTTGCCAGCCCCTCTTTGAGCTGGCCTCGGTCGATCTGTTCCATCGCAAGGTCCTTGGCGTTTTCAAACGACTTGCTTGAGGAATTCGATTTGGGAGATTGTGCTTCCTCTTTCGGTAATTCCGGCAAGCTTTTCGGGACGCTGTCGCTCTGGACAACGGCGGGTGGCGCAGAAAATGGAACAACCGCATTGGAGTTGAAACTCGAGTTTGAAACAAATTCAGCCGGGATCTTGGGGGAAGAATTCAATCCAAAGTTGGGTGTGTTGGTGGGAATTGGGATTACCCCGTTCTTTGAAATGATGTTGCTCGAAACTGAGGCTTCAGGCAGCGGTGGGAGCGTGGGGATGGGGCTGCTACCTAGGGGTGGCAAAGACGGCGAGGACGGAAATGAATTCGTATGATTGGATGGAGATGGTGTCGAACCTGGGGAGGACGGGATTAGCAATGGAGCGAAACCCGACGTTGCGTTATCTCCGTTTGGCGCACTAGACGGAGGCAAATTTGTTTCGAAATCCTTTGAGACTGGAAACTGCGGTGTCGACGACTGCCCGAGTGGAGAGGCATTACTATTCGATCCGAAAATGGGAGTTGGCGAGCTACCAAAGGAATCGAAACCAATGGACGAATTAACCAAGTTGCCCGTTGCAAGCGGCCCACTAGGCCCAGAAACGTCCGGCAAGTTGTCAAGTCCCATGAAACCTTCAAGGTCGGGGTTCATAGGCTTTTCTGTACCGTTGAGCGCGACGTATCCGCCGTACAAAACGAAAAGCAACAACACAACCACAACGGCAGTTTTTAAGGTTTGCACCGCGGTCCTCCCTGACCGAAAGTTCTACAAAATACTATTCACGGATGCCTGTTTCGTCTGGGCTGATTGTCCAGGCACGCCGGATGCTAGAATTGATCACTCTGGCAAGTCAACCTCAATTGTCCCGCCGGCTTCCTGGATTCCAAAGGTTTTTAGCATCGGCTTGCAAGTGATCGCATGATTTCCGGTAGAAAGGTCATATTGCCAGCCGTGCCATGGGCAAATCACGGTTCCGTCGACCAATCTGCCGCGAGCCAAGGGCCCCCCCTGATGCATGCAAACTCCATCGATTGCATAAAGCACACCAGCATGTCGGTAGACGGCGATTACGTCTCCATTGTGGACGACTTCAACCGATTGTCCCTCGTTCAACTCTTGCGAGGCACAAACTCTTTTCCAGACCATTGGTTTACCTTTAATTTATTCGGCGGGTTCGAGGCGACCCAATCTACTAATGGTGAAAATTGTATTACAATCTCGTTCCTCTTTTGAACCCAACCTAGTATTTCGTGAATTTCACGGAGCTTTAAGATGCAACCTTTATGGACTATTGCGGGAATCGGCTCCCGAATCCTTCGGATGTTGATGTGCTTGTTTCTCATTTTTGCTAACGGAATCGCGGACGATAAGATGCCAACCAAGATTGGTGCTGTTGAAGGAATCACGGAATACACCCTTGATAATGGACTCAAAATTCTGCTTTTTGCAGACAAGAGTCAGCCCAAGGTGACGGTCAACTGCACGATTTTTGTCGGCTCCCGTCACGAGGGTTATGGCGAAACGGGAATGGCTCATTTGCTTGAGCACATGCTGTTCAAGGGGACAGATCTCCATCCTAAGATTCCCGAGATGCTCCGCGACCGGGGTGCATCCTTCAACGGTACGACCTGGCTCGACCGCACTAACTATTACGAAACCCTGAACGCCACGGATGAGAATCTCGAGTTTGCGATCCGACTAGAAGCGGATCGCATGATCAACAGCAAGATTCTCAACGAAGATCTTCAAAAAGAGTTTACCGTCGTGCGGAGCGAATTTGAACAAGGCGAAAACAGTCCATTCAGGGTTCTTTTGCAACGCATGTTCTCCTCGGCATTCCAATGGCACAATTATCGCAATTCAACCATTGGAAACCGAAGTGACATTGAACGAGTCCCCATCGATAGTCTTCGCGCTTTTTATCGCAAATACTATCGACCGGACAACGCGATGTTGATCGTTGCTGGCAGCTTCGATGAAAAGAAAGCGCTCGCGTTAATCCAAAAATACTTTGGTGTATTGGAAAAGCCCAAAACGCCTGTCAACCAAACTTACACCGTCGAGCCTCCGCAGGATGGCGATCGTACAACCATGGTTCGCCGTGTCGCAGATACTCAAATGGTTGGAGCAATGTATCACGTTCCTGCGGGCGGTGATCCGGAGTTTGCCGCCGTCGATCTTTTGGCCAACATCTTGACGGACGAGCCAAGTGGCAGACTCTATAAATCGTTGATTGAGACCAAGAAGGCTACGAGCGTAGGTGGCCGAAGCTTTGCTCTGCATGATCCAGGAGCCGTGTTCTTTATGGCCCAAGTACCGAAAGAAAAGCCGATCGAAGATGCTCAAAATGCAATGATCGAGACACTTGAAAACCTAGCAGCCAATCCCGTCACCAAAGAAGAAGTCGAGCGCGCACGACGCCAAATCCTCAATCAACGCGAAATGGCCGCTTCCAAGACTGATAGTATTGCAATCAGCTTGAGCGAGTGGGCTTCGCAGGGCGATTGGCGATTGTATTTTCTCTATCGTGACGCCATCGAAAAGACCACCCCAGAGCAAGTTCAATTGGTCGCCCAAAAATATTTGGTGCGAAACAATCGGACGGTTGGCCTCTACCTACCTACCGATCGATCGGAACGAATCCAAATCGCCGATCGTCCGGTGATTCAAGATTTGGTTGCAGGCTATCAGGGCCGAGAGGCAATCCTCGATGGCGAGCAATTCGACCCTACGCCAAAGAACATCGAAGGTCGTTTGATTCGTGGTGAACTAAAGACGGGTGTGCCATACGCTTTTCTCCCAAAAAAGACTCGCGGCGCGACCGTTAATCTCGCCATCGTGCTGCGATTCGGGGACGAAAAATCCTTGATGGGAAAATCGGCTGCGTGCGACATGCTTGGTAGCTTAATGGAACGAGGCACGAAGTCACTCGATTTCCAAAAATTAAACGACCGCAAGGATGAACTCAAGGCTCCGATACGAATTGGATCGAGCCAACAAACCCTTCGCATCTCACTCGAAACGAAACGTGAGACGTTGATGGATGCAATTGCTTTGATCGGAGATATCTTGCGAAACCCTGCTTTCGATGAGAACGAATTCAACCTATTGCAAGAACAAGTCATTTCGAATCTTGAGGAGCAAAAACGCGAACCTGGGCTGCTCGCCTCACTGGCTGTCAGTCGTGCCCTCAGCCCATACAAGCGAGGGGACGTTCGATACGTTGCAACCATCGAGGAGGAACTCGAGGATTTCAAGAAACTTAAACTTGCCGACATTAAAGAGATCCACACCAAATACCTTTCTGGCACCGAAGGCGAAGTGTCGGTCGTCGGCGACTTCGACCCAGAAGAGGTAGAAACGCGACTATCGGCCTTGCTTTCCAATTGGAAATCCAAAATCCCATATCAACGCGTTGCCGATTCCGCAAAAACGGACTTGAAGACTCAAATGATTTCAATTGAGACGCCGGACAAAGCAAACGCAAACTATGTGGCAAGCCAACAATACGCGATTCGAGACGACCATCCGAAGTATCCAGCATTGCTTGTCGGCAACATGATATTAGGAGGTGGGTCTCTCGCGTCACGCTTGGCTGACCGCGTCCGCAAGGACGAGGGGCTCTCGTACGGGATTTCGAGTAGTCTCGCGGCCAGCACACTCGACGAGAAGGCTTCCCTTTCGGTGAGAGCCAATACGAATCCCGTGAATCGTGACAAGCTGGTCAAAGTGATTGACGAAGAAATCCGCAAGTTTGTCAAGGACGGGGTGACAGAAAAGGAACTCAAGGACAACATTCAAGGTTACTTGCAGAACCAACAGTTGACGCGTGCTCGCGACAGTTACTTGGCAAGTTTGTTAGCCAACAATTTATACACCGGCAGGGATATGTCTTACTATGAAAAACTTGAGACCGCAGTGTCGCATTTGACGGTCGAAAGCGTCAACGAAGCCGTTAGCGAGTATATCTCGCCCGACGCGTTTGTTATCGCAACCGCTGGCGACTTCGCTCAACCAACCCAAGCCAAGTCCAATTCAAAGCCAAAGCAATAGCTGTCCGATTTGACCGCAGCGAAAGTCGCCAAGACTTTCGGAACTTGGGGGCCGCAGAAACTCTTGACGAGTTTCATTCCGACATACATTGATCGAGCGGTCCTTAGTTTAATTCGGCGTATGACAATTCCTCTCCAAACTCACCAAAACAAATGCCGACCATTCGAAAACTTCTCGCAGCCAATCGCAGCGAGATCGCGACTCGTATTTTTCGCAGCGCACATGAACTCAAGATCCGGACGGTAGCACTTTACTCGCACGAAGACCGTTTTGCTTTGCATCGTTTCAAAGCGGACGAAGCATACCAAATCGGAAAGGCGGGCGAACCCATTCGCTCTTACCTTGACATCGAAGGTATCGTTCGATTGTGTCTCGAAAACAAAATCGACGGCGTCCATCCAGGCTACGGTTTTCTGTCTGAAAACGCAGAATTTGCAAAAGCTCTGGCGGCGGCCGGTATCATCTTCATCGGACCGAGTGTTCGCGCACTCGAATTGCTGGGAGATAAAGTCGCTGCCCGTGCGATTGCCAAGAAAGTTGGCGTTCCCGTCTTGGAAGGATCTGCCCACGCCGTCAATTCACTTGAGGAAGCGAAAGCGACTGCAAGTCAAATGGGTTACCCGATAATGCTCAAGGCATCCAAAGGTGGTGGCGGTCGTGGAATGCGCGTGGTGGAAGCCGAAGAGGCTTTGGCATCCAATCTCGAACAAGCCCAACGTGAATCCAAAAATGCATTCGGCAGCGACGAAGTTTTTCTCGAAAAGCTCGTTGGCAGAGCTCGACACCTCGAAGTTCAGATATTGGGTGACCAACATGGGAACATCATTCACTTGCACGAACGCGATTGTTCCGTTCAACGCCGACACCAGAAGGTCGTTGAAATCGCCCCGTCGCCGAATTTGAGCAAGCAGACGGCAAGCGAACTGCATGAAGCGGCCATCGCGATTGCCAAGGAAGTGGGTTACTACTGCGCAGGGACTGTGGAGTTTTTGCTCGACACCGACACAAATAAGTTCTTTTTCATTGAAGTCAATCCGCGCATCCAAGTTGAGCATACCGTTACCGAGGAGGTAACCGGCATCGATTTAGTGCGGGCTCAGATTTTGGTTTCATGTGGCGAAAGGCTAGGCGATGATTCGCAGGGCTTGCCGCTACAAAAAGATGTGCAGGTCGTCGGTTCAGCCATCCAATGTCGCGTAACCACGGAGGACCCCACCAATCAATTTCGTCCAGACTATGGAAGAATCACGCACTATCGCAGCGCGGGTGGCCTTGGTATCCGCCTGGACGCAGGCAGCGCGTTTAGCGGGGCGGTTGTCAATCCGTTTTACGATTCACTCCTTGTCAAGGTAACGGCCCGCGGACGCAATCTTGGCGAAGCGGCCGGACGAATGGAACGGTGCCTTCAAGAGTTTCGGATTCGTGGAGTGAAAACAAATATACCATTTCTCATTTCGCTCATCACCCACAAAACCTTTTTGGCCGGTGATGCGACGACGCGAATGATCGATAAGACGCCAGAGCTGTTCGCGATGACACGTCGTCGAGACCGAGCAACGCGAATGCTCAGTTTCATCGCAGAGACGTTGGTTAACGGAAATGTTCTTAGCAGTAACTCAGCACAGTCCATACGTCGAGAACCTGCCCTGGTTCCCAAGGTTGACATTACGCAGCCTTTGCCGTGCGGGTACCGAAATCAATTTCTCAAACTTGGTGCCAAAAAGTTTTGCGACTCGTTGCGAGGAAACAAAGAGTTGCTCATAACCGACACGACGATGAGAGATGCACACCAGTCGTTGTTGGCTACCCGCGTCCGAACATTCGACATGATGCAAATCGCGGACGCGTACGCCAGACTGACACCTGAGTTCTTCAGCTTGGAAATGTGGGGAGGTGCTACTTTTGATACTTCCATGCGATTCCTCAAGGAAAGCCCATGGCAACGACTTGCCGATCTGCGATCGAAGATTCCGAACTTGCTTTTTCAGATGTTGCTGCGGGCATCGAACGCGGTTGGATATACGAACTATCCGGACAACGTAGTACGGGCCTTCGTGAAAGAAGCTGCAGAAGCAGGTGTCGATATCTTCCGTGTTTTTGATGCGCTCAATTGGACCGAGAACATGCGTATTGCAATGGATTCGGTAGCCGAATCAGGCATGATCTGCGAAGCCGCGATTTGCTACACCGGTGACATCCTCAATCCGAATCGTCAAAAATACTCGCTCAAGTACTACGTAGACTTGGCGAAAGAACTCGAACGCATGGGTGCGCACATTCTGGCCATAAAAGATATGGCTGGTCTTTGCAAACCAGCCGCAGCCAGGAAACTGGTTGCGACGCTCAAGCAAGAGATTGGCATTCCGATCCACTTCCACACGCACGACACGGCTGGGATTCAAGCCGCTTCGATTTTAAACGCTGCCGACGAAGGACTCGAAATTGCTGACGGGGCTTTTGCCTCGATGTCGGGAGGAACCTCGCAGGTCAATCTGAATACGCTCGTGGAATCATTGCGATACTCGCCTCGGGAAAGCCGTCTACAAACCGACGCTCTTACTGAAATTTCCGAGTATTGGAAAGCGGCACGGCAGTTCTATTCTCCATTCGAAAGCGAGTCTCTCGTTGCAGGCGGAGACTTGTATCAACATGAAATGCCAGGTGGCCAGTACACCAACTTGTATCAACAAGCCAAAGCGTTGGGATTAGCCGATCAATGGGCGAAAGTTTGCAAACGGTATGCTGAAGCAAACCAGTTGCTAGGGGATATTGTTAAAGTCACTCCGACGAGCAAGGCGGTCGGCGACTTAGCATTGTTCATGGTCGCGAACGAATTGTCGGCCAGCGATGTCGTCGAGGGGACCCGCGAAATCGCGTATCCTGGCTCGGTATTGGACCTGGTTGGCGGAATGATGGGCCAACCACCGGGTGGCTTTCCAGAACAAGCCAAACGATCCATTCTGAAGAACAATCCGGAAGTCCTCGAACGGCCTGGTGAATCGCTTGCCCCAGTGGATTTCGATGAAATCGGTTCTCGACTAAAAACGAAAATGGGTCGCGAAATGACCCGTCGCGAGGTCGTTACGAGCGCACTTTATCCAAAGGTGTTTGATGAGTACCTGACACACGTGCGGACCTATGGCGATGTTTCCTTGTTGCCAACCTCGGTTTTCTTTTTTGGCCCAGCCATCGGTGAAGAATTTTACGTCGACATCGAACCAGGAAAACGTCTGATCATCAAGTTTCTGGCGATCGGTGAAGCTCGCCCCAATGGAACCAGAACCGTTTTCTTTGAACTCAACGGTCAGCCGCGCGAAGTCGAAGTCATCGACAGATCGATCGAGTCCAAAGCGGCGAAACGCTTGAAAGCGGACGCAGCGGACCCAACGCACGTGGGTGCTGGTATGCCGGGAATGGTGATCGGAGTGGCCGTCGTCCAAGGTGCCAAGGTAGCAAAAGGCCAAAAACTACTCGCCCTGGAAGCTATGAAAATGGAAACCGTCATCAATGCGGAGCGAGACGGCGAGATAACTCAATTGTTGGTTCAATCGGGTAGCCAAGTGGAAACCGGCGACTTGCTCTTTGTGTTAAAGTAAAGAGCTGTCCGCCGGTTTGATTTCCTTTCGACTTTAAGTTTTAGTTATTCTATGAGTTATCCACACAGTTCTGCAGTTTCTTTGCCTGAACCCTCAGTCGTACCGATTCAAGGATTGCACTGCGGTCACTATTTTTATCGCTGGCGGCGCGATGTGTTGGCCAGCATGGGTGCTTCCGTGGTTCACGCTGCCAAGGCGGAATTTTCGGCAGCCATCGATCCACTTAAGGACGCGCGTCCAATTCGACTTCAATCCTTTATCGTGAGTGGACACAAAGCCGACTTTGCGACGGTCATGATGGATCCCGATCCTCTGCGAATTGATCGTGTTCATCAGCGAATCATGAGCTCAAAGCTCGGGGCGGCAATCGAGGCGGTTTATTCGTTTGTTTCGATGTCTGAAATTAGCGAGTATCTTCCAAACAAAGATCAGTATGCAGCTAAACTCATTCGCAGCGGCGAGGATGCCCAATCAGCAACCTTTCAAGCCAAGGTGGCTTCGTATGAAAAACGGTTGCCAGCGATGCATGCTCAGCGGATCGCACCCGAGTTCCCTCTTTGGCCAGCCATGTGTTTTTATCCAATGAACAAAGTGCGGAACGTTGGGGCGAATTGGTTCCTGGAACCTTTTTCGTCGCGCACGGAGATGATGGCGGAACACGCTCAAAGCGGGATGGCTTTCGCAGGTCGAGTGACTCAATTGGTGACCGCGTCTGTGGGGCTTGACGATTGGGAGTGGGGAGTCACGCTTTGGGCTCGAAACCCACAGTACTTGAAAGAGATCGTTTATACCATGCGTTATGATTCAGCTAGCGCTCGCTTTGGGCAATTCGGATCGTTCTATACTGGCTACTTGGCGGGCGCACCAGACATCTTGGACCACTGCTGCATCTAGAGCTTTGTCCAGATTAAAAATGGAGTTGAAGAGTAGAGCAATTGTCCTCAATTGCTTGCAAAACGATTGAGGACAATCGTTCTACAATTTTTCGCCAACCCCAAAATCTAAGTTGCTCAAAGCACTAGAGTTTCCAGTCAAAGAGCTCGATCGTTTTCTGCGATCGAATGGCGATTTGGTTGCCGGAAACAGCCACGTGCGCCCATGCTTCGTTCTCAGTAACCCGCCGTTCGGATAGGAGCTCGAACTCCGACGGGTTGTGCGCGATCAATCGTAGCTTACCACTTTGATCGAGAGCCAAGATTCGTTTGCCATTGGAGACCATGCTCCAATATTCGCCAAAAGGTTTAGTCACCCAAAGCTCTTTACCGGTTTCCAAATCCATACAAGCGAATCGTTTGTTCTTTAAATGCATGTAAACGAAATGATCGATCACGATCGGGGACGACATATAGCCCTCTAGCTTGTTTTCCCAACGGACGTTGGTGGAGGCGTTGTTGGGGACATTGAGCAGCAGCGATCGACCGCCGTAGCTGCTTGTAAAGATCGCGTTGTCCCATATCGTCGGTGTGAGAATATTCATACCTCGGAAGGCGGTCACCTCGTAGGTCCAGAGGGCACTTCCAGTTGACAAATCAAGTCCCGCTAGCTTCGTTCTTGTTTGGACGACAAGTTGTCGTTTGCCGTTGATCGTTTGAATGATCGGCGACGAGAATGCACCGCTGCTCATGATGTCGCCGCTATCGCCAAGCGATGACCAAACGATGGAACCATCAGCAGCATTCATTTTATGGACCCCTTTGCCTGCCTGGATATAGAGGTCGCCGCCGTCGACGAGCGGTGAGCAGACCATGCCGAAGTCGGGCACTTTACCTGCAGTTTTGGCAAAGTCGACTCGCCAAATTTCAGAACCCGACTCACAATCGAGCGCCACTAAAACGTCGCGGATCCCTCCCACGAAGAGCCGCTTTCCGTCGGTTGCCGGTGTCGATCGGATCCAACTGCCGTTCCGGGCTGCAAAGAAAGGGACGCTATGAGTTCCATCCCAGTCATACTGCCACTCGATTTGTCCGTTCGACCGAGCGAAACTCAATACGCGTTCTTTGCCAGCCTTGCTTTCGGTAGTGAAAACCGATTTCAGCGTAAACACTGGACCAGAATAACTATCGCCAAGCGGATGGACCCAGCGACTCTTGAGCGTGTTTTCGTCAAGAGAATCCGGCCACACGGCCCCAGACAACAGACCGTCGCGATTGGGTCCCCTCCAATTTTGCCACTGAGAAACATCTTCCCCGAAGCCATTGCTTACCAAATTCAACAATCCGACCGCGCAGGCAGAAGCCACAAACGAACGACGATGCATCGAACCATTCCTTATCTGAGAACGCCAACCGCTCAAAAGAACACCAACCAATTTCAGAGACTTGTTGGGATCGTAGCGCGTTAGAGTCAGTTGTCAAGGATCCGATTTGGAACTTTTGGCAACAAATAGATTATTTTCAGGGAAACCTAGTTCCGCGCGACGTCCCAATCAAGATTCCAGGTGGACGGCACATGGAATGTGCCTACTACTTTGACGCAGTTCTTGGAAGGGCGGAGTTCGACAAAGGGGGGGGCGAGTTTCTTGTTTGCCCTGGATTTGCGAAGGCTATCATAAGAAAATGGTGTAGAAGTACATTGGCTTCAAAACCTTTGGTGCTCAACCGGGTTCAATTTCAGGGATAACCTAACTTTTGCTTCGAATAATACTTTGTCCAACTCGCCAAACCCATTGGAAAACGCAGCTTTAGATCCTGACGTTGCCTTGATGCTGCGCGTTCGCGACGATGATGCCGTGGCGTTTGAGATGCTTGTCGACCGGCATCAAGGCAAAATTCAACGCTTCATGCAAGGGTGGGTGAACAACGTCCAGCAGTCGGAAGATCTCGCCCAAGACGTCTTTTTACGAGTTTACAAGGCTCGAAAAACCTACATGCCAACCGCCAAATTTACCACTTGGCTCTATCGAATAGCCAACAACATCGCATCCAACCACATTCGCGATAACGCAAATCGCCGAGAATATCAGCTTTCCAGAAACGAAAACACGACATCAACCGGCGTCATCATCGAGAGTATTGCGATCGCTCCGAGCGGTTTTCAGCCATCGCGAAGCCTCGAACATGCTGAGCGTTCCAGCATTATTTTGCAAGGACTGCAAGCGTTGGGTGAGCGTCAACGGACAGCCTTAATGCTCAGCAAGTTTGAGGGCATGAGCTACCAAGAGATTTCCGAGACGATGGGGCTAAGCGTCCAAGCAATTAAATCGTTGCTCAGTCGCGCAAGAATCAGCTTGAAAAACCTGCTGGATCCGTATTTGGCTGAGGGCTTGCTGCCCGGTAGTTCCAAGCCAGGAGACCTATCCGAAACCGATAAGCCCGGTAGCCGCAACTCCATCCACAAGGGTGAAAAGGAATGAATCCCGCAGATTTGGAATCCGTAGACGAACAATTGACAGCTTACCTGGATGGCGAACTCTCCGCAGAAGAGGCATCGAGGATCGAGAATCGCCTAGTGGACGACGAGGGACTTCGTGTGCGGTTGGCCGAGTTGCGCAAAGCATATGATCTTCTCGATGAGCTACCCGAAACGCCGCATAACCAGCGTTTTACCCGGAGCACTTTGGAATTAGTCATTAAGGATCTTTCCGTCACTCAATCGCACGTTGTAAATTCGATCGTCAAGCCAACGAACAAGGCCGATTGGTGGGCGTTGCCGCGTGTGCTAATCTTGGTCGGTCTATTCGTGGTAACCGGCATTGCGTCTGGGTTTGGTTTGCGATGGCTAAAAACGAATCAAGAGCTGCGGGACCTCGGTTTGATCGCTGGTCTGCCCGGCATGAGCGGCATTAATGAACTCAGCATTGCCATCAAACTGAGTGAACAGAAAGCTGCCATTGATATCCTGAAAAATCAGAATCGGGACAGGCTCGTACCGGCCGTTCCAAAATCGATCGCGGAGCGAAAGGCTTGGATTGAGAACCTAACTCCTCTTCAAATTGGCAAACTTGCCAATCGGCGCGAAGCCCTAGATAAACTGGATCGGGATACCTACTCCCGGCTTTCGTCGATTGAATCCCAAATCGAAAACCGTCCCGATAGCGAGCAGATCCAAGAGACGATCCATGTCATTGGTCTGGTGATCGACAGTTTTTCAAGTGCGGATCGATCGGATTTGGATGTGCTGAATCAAGACCAGAAGACGGCGTATCTTAAAGAAAAGCTTTGCTTTGCCGCAGCACGAGTCTACGCAACGCAAATCTCACCCGAGGACGCAAAGGCGCTTGACGAATGGAATAACAAATTTTTCCGCCCCGCACTCTTGGAAGAGCTACAACCTACGCGTTCCTTTGAAACAAAGGATTTGCTATCGACCCTTTGGAGTCGGCGCCTATTGGAACGCGGTTTCCAAATGGAAAACCAAAGCGATCTTGTCGCCTCACTCGCTCAATCACTTTCCGACACAGGCAGGAGCCTTCTCGAAGGCGTCAGCAAGAATGATCAGCTCAAAGTGCTTAGCTCTTGGCTCGACCCTAGTCGCACGAGCAGTACCCAGATGTTGATCGACGCCTATGACAAGATGGATCGCGATTTTCGGGAACGCCTGGATCTTGCCGATCCACAACAGACCCGCCGAAATGTAGAGGAATTCATTCTCCGATCGCGTCCGCGTGGGAATCCAAGACCCTAGTCGGTGGCTGGCCCGTAGTTCAGGCTGCTAGCCTGTGTTTTGCATGGCAATACAGGCTGGCAGCCTGGTCTACGTGGTCGTTTTTGCGCTGCCGATCGCCTTAGAGCAACGAGGCCGCAAATGTCTTCTGAAGACAAGCGAGTCCCACGTCGCCATGCCTGCCATCGATGACGACGTTGACGCGCAACTCGCTCGTGTTGATCATTAGGACATTGATACCCGAGTCCGCTAGCGACTTGAACATCGCGATAGCCACGCTCGTGTGACTTCGCAAGCCGATGCCGCTGACAGAAAGTTTTGCGATATCCATCGATCCGCTTATTTTGCGGAACTTGCAATCCATTGCTTCCAAGACTTTCATGCAGTGGTCCATTTGCGATTCAGGTACGGTGAAGCTGATGCTGGTTTCGCCCTGATAGCCATCGCAACTCTGAACGATCATGTCCACAAAAACGCCTGCATCCGCAACGTGCTTAAAGACCTTCTCTGCAAGACCTGGAGTATCAGGAACGCCTGAAAGGGTTACTCTCGCTTGATCTCCAACCATCGAAATGTCGAGCAGTGTCAACTGTTCCATGTTGGAACTGCGAAGCCTCTCGATGATATCGCTAGCGCTGAGATCGTTGTTCGGTTTTTGACCGATTTGCCATTGATTGGCATCCGAGGGCTTCAGATGAAGTCCGAACGCATGGTGAACGGCTCTCAAAGCTGACGTCGCTTCCGATCGTTGAACGAGCACGCTGATTTTGATCTCGCTGGTGGTGATCATTTGGATATTGATGCCTGCCGCTGCAAGCGATTCGAACATGCGCTGAGCGACTCCTGTTTGAGCGGCCATGCCAATACCAACCACCGAGATTTTCGCGACCGCATCATCGTGAGTTACGCCCGTTGCACCGATCACCGAAACCGCCTCCTTGACCGCTTTTAACGCATCTTTCAATTCTTCGTTTGGAACCGTGAATGAAATATCGGCCAAGGCTCCTTCACCAATGTTCTGAACAATCATATCGACCGTTATTTTACGATCGGCGAGTCGTTTGAAGATTTCGAAGCTGGACCCAGGTTTGTCGGGCACACCCAAGATCGTTATGCGAGCTTCGTTTTTGGTCAGAGCAGCCCCACAAACAGCAACCGTCGAGGACTCTGGTTCCGACACGATCATCGATCCAGGTGCATCCGAAAAACTGCTTCGAACTCGAATTGGCACGTTGAATTTCTTGGCAAATTCGATAGAACGATTGTGCATGACGCCGGCCCCCAGACTGGCTAGCTCTAGCATCTCGTCGTAACTGATCTGTCCCATTTGGCGAGCCTCCGGCAACAACCTTGGATCGGTTGTATAGACTCCATCGACGTCCGTATAAATCTCGCAGGCGTCCGCCCGAAGAACGGCCGCCAATGAAACTGCGGTTGTGTCGCTCCCTCCGCGCCCAAGCGTGGTGATGTTGAGGTCATCATCCACGCCCTGAAAGCCAGCCGCGATGACAATATTTCCGTCGTCGAGCAAGCGTCGAATGCGCTCGGTTGAAATCGTCTTGATACGAGCCTTGGTGAACGAGTTGTCGGTTCGTATTCCCATCTGTGCACCGGTGAGCGAAACAGCCTTGTGACCGAATCGATGCACGGCCATCGCCATCAGTGCAACACTGACTTGCTCACCCGTGCTCAAGAGCATATCCATTTCGCGAGCCGGCGGATCTTCGTTGACCTGCTTGGCCAATTCGATCAGGTGGTCGGTGTTGTGTCCCATCGCGCTGACTACGACGACAACTTGATTGCCCTCTTGCTGTGCCCGAATCGCCTTTCGAGCTGCAGCTTGTATCTTCTCTGGAGTGGCAACGCTTGTTCCACCAAACTTTTGAACAATTAATGGCATATCTTTTTCTACCGTTTTCCAAACTGATAACTAGTTGGGGCCTAAACTACCCAAACACTCGACAGGATCGGCTCGAGCCGTCAACTCAACTCGCCTTGAATGAATTTGGGAATCAACTCCCAACCACGCTCAAACCTTAATCCAGATTTTTCGGCTGACAATTCATCGTAGGTCGTGCTTCCGTCTTTCTTAATACCGGTCCCGCAAGCCGTAAACGGAACCCATCCATGCGAGTGTTTCTTCGTGTTGACAGGTGTCGGGTGATCCGGCATGACAAAAATGCGATACTCACCCTGCTTTTGCAAGGCCTGATGGATTGGGCCAACGATGTGGCGATCGATGGCTTCCAACGCTTTGACTTTTTCATCGACTCTCCCTTCATGGCTGGCTTCGTCCGTCGCCTCGACATGAACGCAGACAACGTCATGCGTCTTCAGAGCTTCAATCGCCGCTGCCCCTTTGCCAGCATAGTTTGTATCGAGATAGCCCGTGGCACCCTCGACTTCAATGCGATCCCAGCCCACAAGAGCGGCCAAGCCACGCAGCAAATCGACCGCCGTAATCATGGCACCGTGAATGCCAAACTTGGAGTGGAATGAAGCCAATTGAGGCGTTTTACCGAGCCCCCATAGCCAAAGTGTCGTCGCAGGTCGTTTACCTTGCATCACTCTCGCCTTGTTGACAGGATGATCGGCAAAAAGGGATTCGCTCTGAGCCATCCAATTGCAAAGCAAATCGCAACCTGGTCCTCGGGCAAAATCATCGATCACGCTTTCATCTGTCAAGTCGTGCGGTGCGCTCGTACGGGTATCGCTTGAGAACGGCGAAGGCGTTCCCGGTCGTCCTCGATAGATCAGCAGATTGCGATAGCTAACGCCTGGCACAAATTCTAGCGTCGAATCATTTACGTTCTCCTGCATGGCTCGCAGTAATTCTGTGGCCTCAGCGCTACTGATATGATCGGCTGTGAAGTCGACCATGACTTGATTCTCAACCGTAACGAGATTGCATCGAATCGCCCAATCGTCGGGCCCAAGCACTATGCCTTGGGCTGCGGCTTCGATCGGGGCACGTCCGGTGAAAAATTGGTTAGGATCGTAACCCAACAACGACATGTTGGCCACTTCGCTACCCGCTGGAAAATGCAAAGGTACGTTATCGCTTTGCCCGACCAAACCCATTCGAGCGATTTCGTCCATTGCGGGTATGTTTGCAAACTGGAGTGGCGTCTTGCCTCCCAGCGACTCAACCGGGTAGTCTGCGCATCCGTCCGGTATGATGATGACCCATTTCATTTCATTGCGTCCTTATTGAAACTTCATTCGATGATTAATGTTGTGATCGACACAGGAAGAGTGGATAGCGTTGCGATCGAGTATTATTTGCTACCTTCGGCGACACGCAACTTCACGCACTCATCACCAACACTGGATAGCTTGCGAATCTCTTCATTGGCCGCCGTCGCGGCTTTTTCTTTCGCTTCGTGAGACATGATGACCAACGGCACTTGTCTCGGATGTTGTTCACTCGTTGGCTCATGCTGAATAATCGAAGCGATTGAAATCCCGTGCTTGCCCAAGATGCCGGTTATTTGCGACAAAACGCCTGGCTCGTCCGCCACAAAGAATCGCATGTAGTAGCGACTGGTTGTTTGCTCGTAAGGGAGCAATTCCACCTTGGATTCGCGATCGGACCACAACTCAAGTCTACGGAATGTGATATCCGTGCGTCCCGAGGCAGTATCGATCATATCCGCCACAACCGCCGAAGCAGTTGGCATCTGGCCAGCCCCTTGTCCATGAAAGAACATATCTCCAACCGCATCGCCCACGACCGTCACGGCGTTGTAGGCACCGCGCACTTCGGCAAGCGGTCGCCCTTTGCGAATCAACGTAGGAGACACGTGCAATTCTAGGCCTCCGTCTCGAAGTTGAGCCGTCGCTATGAGTTTGATCCGATAGCCTAGTTCGGCAGCATACTGTAGGTCGGCAAGATGAAAAGCCTCTAGTCCACGTCGATAGATTTCGCGCCATCGAACACGAACTCCAAAGGCAAGATGCGCCAAAATCGCCAGTTTCTGAGCAGCATCACTGCCGTCGACATCCATGGTCGGATCGGCCTCTGCGTACCCCAGCTGTTGTGCGTTTTTGAGCGCCGTAGCATAGTCGGCACCTTGCTCATCCATTTGAGAAATAATGTAGTTGCTCGTGCCGTTGAGAATGCCCCGCAAGGACAAAATTTGGTTGGCGGAGAAGCACTGACTAATGTTTGCGATGATTGGAATACCACCGCCGACGCTGGCTTCAAACGCGATCGTGCGTCCAAGCGCTCGAGCGCGGTCAAACAATTCTTCTCCGTGCTCAGCCAGAAGCGCCTTGTTGGCCGTGACGACGTCTTTTCCCGATTCGAGTATCTGGAGCATGATGGTACGCGCAGGCTCGAGGCCACCAACCAGAAGTGCGACCACTTCTATTTTGGGGTCGTCCAACACGAGCTTTAAATCATCCGTCAAAATCCCGGACGGAAGCTCGATTTGCCGATCTTTGGTCAAATCCCTGACAGTTGCCTTCTCCAACCATAATATCCGGCCTGCATGCCTAGCCAACCGATCACCATGATCCAACAGCAAGCGAGCGACACCGGTCCCTACGGTGCCCATGCCAACGATGGCAACCCGAGTCTTCTCCATAAAACGTTAGCAATCATTCGAGGTTTGATCATTCACGAAATTCGTCAAGGCAAATGGTAAACCATAGAGCCCTATTCGCAAACCGTGCCTTGGATGGGAAAAGAACTACCGACCTAGCTTGACTATGATCTCAAATTCCTGTTCGGTTACGGGCTGTATGCTCAGTCGACTCCCTTTTCGAAGCAAAACCATGCTCGATAACTTTGGCACTTGACGAAGCATCTCTAGTGAGAGCGAAACTGAAAATTCGGATTCGAATTGGATATCCACCATGAACCAGCGCGGGTTGTGACGATCGCTTTTCGGATCGAAGTATTCATGGTTCGCGTCCCAAGCAGTGTGGTCGGGGTAAGAAGTCCGGACAACGAGAGCTGTGCCTACCACGCACGAAGGCTTTGCATTGCTGTGATAAACCAAGACGCGATCCCCCAGGTTCATCTGGTCGCGCATGTAGTTCCTGGCTTGATAGTTTCGTATCCCAAACCAATCAATTGTCTGGTTCGGAGCTTTCGCCAAATCCCGAATCGAGAAAACTTCTGGCTCGGTCTTCATCAACCAAAAGGCCGAATTGTTGGCTTTTATGCTCGTTTTTTTCATCTTTTAGGCCCTTAACGACCCTTGTTGGCCGATTTTCGTTGGGCAGGCTTCCTGTGTGGTTGACCTGCAAGACTTAGGTGCATCGTGTTGTTGGCCGAAAGATCCAAAGTCATTCCAATTTTGAAATGAGTTCCCTGATGACAGCATCATCGTTCAAATCCCCTGCGAATTCGGTTGCCCAATCCCGAGTTGGCGCCAGTGAGCTTGAGCTGCCCGAATCAGACAAATGTGAGGATCGCTTCAGAGCAGCCTCAAGACATACACGTTTTAGTTGTTTATTCAGTTCCGTCGGCCCCGCAACACTTTCTGCAGTTCGCATCAACTCTGGCACACAGAAATAGAGCTCTCGCATTGCTGCTTGTTGGACCACTGGCCACAAGACAGCGGCAAGATTTGGGTTCCGAAACGACCATTCGTCCCAATAACTGTGGCCGTCGGCATTCTTGAAGGTGAGGTAATCAACCAAAATTTCCGGGCCGCGTTTTTCGGTTGTACCCCCGCGATTTGCCTCTAATACTTGCCATTCCACCGGCTGATTCGATTTCCTGAGGTTGTTCAAAATGTGCTTCGAGCACGGACTGGACGCGGTACCGAGCGTTGTGGCAGTCAGCCGAATCCTCGTGCCTGGAATCGTCAAGAATCTGAATTCGCGTTGTTGGAAAAGATCGGGCGAAAACTCTCGACCGGACAATGAGCTATGCGACACAAGGTAGATTCCCCCAAGCATCGCGATGAAGAAACCGACAAGAATGACGATTACGATTCCCTGATTGGATAATCGGCGCACCGCGTTAGCCGTCATTTTCACCTGAAAAAATCATGATTGGTTCCGTTTTTTTGTTTGCCCGAATCGTGGTCGATCGGGTCTCGCTAGTATAATCCGCGTGAGCGTTCGGTGACCAGGGTACAATTCCATCGCAATTATATTCACCAAGCAATTGCATTCACCAAGGGAGTGGTTTGAAATCGATGTTGTGCCAATTCTTTGAACGAAACCGACGGAAATTAACGCAAAAAGCTCCATTTCTAGGGCATGGAAGCACAAAGCCTGGAAACGCATGGTGCCATCAACGATGGCTCTACCAGACTTTTGCCCATCTGCAGATCGATTATGTCGACGCCACAGCCAGGGTTCCAACAACCAAACCTGAACCTTCAAAACTGCCGTTGAACCCTGGTTTCGATGACTCTACAGATCCTTTAAGTGTCGTTGAGGCCATTCTAATGATTGCGAAAGAGCCACTGTCGGCACGTAAAATTGCAGGTTTGGCAGGATTGGCAGACCCAACACAAGCTAGGTCGTTAGCTCGTCAACTCAACGAAAAGTATGACAAGTGTGGGAATGCGTTTCGCATTGAGGAGATTGCGGGGGGGATGCAGCTATTGACTCGCCCACAATTTGCTTCTTGGCTCCGTAGACTCGAGCATGTCCCAGGCGAAACACTTCTGAGCCAGGGAATGTTGGAGACCCTCGCGATCGTGGCTTACCGACAACCCATGCTTAGGGCGGAAATGGAAGCGATTCGAGGCGTAAGCTGCGACGAAGTGCTGCGACAATTGATGCAACGTGATTTGGTAAAGATATGCGGTCGTCACGAGGACCTCGGTCGACCCTACTTATACGGTACCACCAAACGATTCTTGGAGCTATTTGGACTGCAATCTCTCGATTCTCTACCAAGAGCGCAAAAGATCCGTGAGGCAGAAGCCGAAGTTGCATCCAGACTTGCGGGCAATGCGTCGCAAGCACAAGACATGGAAATCGGGGACAATAGTCGGGTTGCAGGTCGTACATCTACAAATTCTGACCTTTGAACCATTGACCAGTCTGATTCATTCAGTAATCATGCAGAAATAGTTGGAGATGATTCGTCGAGGCCTTGACCATAGGCGGATCGTCGTGGTTAATGGCAAACCGATCGGTACCGTAGTACAAATTTAGTCGGTATGATGTCGCAAACTTAAAAAGAACTGTTCCCTCACCAACCTCGGCTCAATAAGTAAGGAGTTCACTGTGAAGATGACGCTAACGGCTACCGGGATTTCTGGATTGTTGAAGTCCGATTCGCTGACCTGGAAATTGCGCTCGTTTGAGCCATCCCACGAGACATTTGTCGTAAATGAAGACAAAGATGATTTCGATGAGGATGAGGATGAAGATGAGGATGATTTCGACGACGACGACGAGGAAGACGAAGACGACGATCTCGAAGAAGACGACGTAGAAGAAGTTGAGGTTGAGGAATTCGACGACGACGACGACGAAAAAGAGAAAGAAAAAGACAAAGAAGAGGATGACGAGTGGGAAGAGGTTGAGGACGACGCAGAAGACGAAGACTCGGAGGAAGAGGACGAAGAAGACGAGGACTGGGACGATGATGACGACTGGGACGACGATGATGATGACGACGATGAGGACGAGGATGAGGATGAAGAAGAGGATTGGGATTGATTCCTCGTTGCTGGTTCAATCCGTTGTTGTGAATATGCTGTAAAGCCTCGCAGTATTGCGGATATCGCGGCTGTTTATTTTTCAACGACATTCACTTCGAAGGCACCAGACGCAGCATGCCAAACGCCACTTGCTTTTTGGTTGCGTATGCGTTGGTCTTAGTACTTGAGTTGGGGCGTTGGATCGGTCTTTCGCCTCGAGGAAAATCATGGCTGATGAAGTTGTTGATCGCAATGACTTCGGTGGGCTTACTGACCCACACGCTTTATTTGCTGGATCGGGTATTTCTTTCGGCGGCTGCAAACGCACCGTGGCGATTCGTCTCGTCATGGCACGACTGGGCAATCCTTTCCGCATGGGGGCTCGCAATCGCTTATGCAATCTTGTTGCTGCGACGCAGCGAGAGCTGGATCGGTTTGTTTGTCCTGCCGCTGCTGTTGACTCTCGTGGGCGTTTCGTTCGCGGTACCCAAAACCCAGCTTGGGGACGCTTCGTCTGCAACCCTTTGGAGGCTTGTGCATGGCGTCGCAATGACTCTCGGCACCATGCTCGTGACGCTGGGCTTCGCCATGGCGATCATGTACCTGATCCAAGAGTGGAGGCTGAAAAACAAACGCCCAAACAAAGGAGTCGTTCGGCTCCCCTCCCTGGAGTATCTGCAAACGTTTGGAAGTTTCTGTTTGTTGTTCAGTGCGGGGGCAATCGGCTTCGGCGTGGTTTCAGGCGTCATTATGAATCTCGTCCAAGATGGCCAAGTCAATTGGACCGATCGCGGAATCATATTTTCGGGTGGTCTTTTCCTATGGCTTGTTTTTGCCACCGCCGTTCAATGGCATCTTGCAAAGCGAGGTAAAGGACACTTCACCGCCTGGATGAACATTCTTTCCTTCGTAATCGTAGGGATCGCCATTGGTTTGGTGGTCAGTACTCCACATGGCAATGAAGAATCCAAGACCGAATCGGTGAACCGCGCCCATCCGTCAGGCATCGTTGGGGGTGCTCTTTGAAATTTCGGATGCTTGGTTGCAGTCATCACTCGACGCCACTCGAAATAAGGGAGCTTCTTTCGTTTACCGACGAACAGTGCGCCGTCGCCCTTTCTAAGTTCCATGCACAATTTCCAGATTGCGAATGTGTCTTGCTAAACACCTGCAATCGTGTCGAGTTTTACGTTGGCGCTCAAGCGAATGTGGGGATTCCCACCATGGATGAATTGATTCAGTTCGTAACCGAATTTCATGGCCAGTCGGCGGCTCAATTTGATTCGTACTTCGTCAAACTGGAAGATGAGCGGGCGATCGAGCATTTGTTTTCAGTCGCCAGCAGCATCGATTCCATCGTCGTAGGCGAAACGCAAATCGCATCGCAGGTTCATCAAGCCTACAGTCGCGCTACGGCCGGCGGTTTTACGGGGCCAGCAATGCACACTGCATTTCAACATGCCAACCAAGTTGCAAAACGCGTCACGAACGAGACGGAAATACATCGCCGACGCATCAGCGTGCCAAGTGTCGCGGTAAGCGAAATCGCATCGGAGTTTTTTGAGCGATTCGACGACAAACAAATCGTTGTGATAGGCAGCGGCGAAATGGGCGTGGAAACGCTCCAGTACCTCAAAGGTGCTGGCGCAACCAAGATTACGATCATCAATCGATCATCCGAACGAGCTCAACAAGTCGCGGAAAAATACAATGTTTCGTCGGCCGAATGGGACCGACTCGATGCATTGCTCGTCGACGCGGATTTGGTTGTGAGCACCACTGGAGCAGCGCATCCCATTGTGACAGAGTCTCGCTTTCGACCCGTTGCTGCCGCCCGAAAGAAAGGGACTCTTCTGATTCTCGATTTGGCCGTACCTCGCGATTTTGAGGCCGCCATCGGGCGCTTGCCGGGTATCTATCTTTACTCCGTAGATGATCTGCAAACAGTCTGTGATCGAAACCGATCCTTTCGCGAGCAACAATTGCCAAAAGCCCATCGCATTATTCGAGAGGAAGTCGATCGGTTGCTCGGAGACATGAAACATCGCTCCTCCAGTGCCACAATTCGAGCCCTTCGAGAACAAGCCGATGAAATGAAGCAATCGGAATTGACTCGGCTGTTGAGCAAGCAAGCCATGCAACAATCCACCCCGGAAATGCAACAAGAGATAGCCCAGTCCTTCGAACGATTGATCAACAAGATGTTGCATTCTCCACTTCAATCGATCCGCGATGTCGCACAAAGTGATCAGCGAGAAACATTGGTTTCTGCTTTAAGAAAGCTCTTTCAATTGCGTTAGCCCGATCGATTAGGCTAGAAGTCTTTGGTCCACTTTGCAATCTAGTTCCCGGGCTCTGCCTGGTAACTCAATGCAAGCGAGGCTCCGCCTCGCCGAAATGCCTCCTTCGTTTGTGAACTCAGGAGGCAGGAGCCTCCACACCAATGCGTTCCCAGGCAGAGCCGCAGAGCCTGGGAACGAGTAGACTCCTGTGCGACCGTTAATTCCAATCTGTGGCATTAGGCTACAAGTCTTCGGTCCACAGGCGCAAGGTGGTTTTGGTACCGTTTGCACGTTGGGACTCGCTCATGTTACACTCGTGTCTCCCGGTTGGACAATATCGATGTCCAACGATCATGTCCTACTTAGCAAAGCACCTACCAACCAGCGAAATGCTGAGGTGCCTATCATGCAGTTAACGAAATTGAGACGAGCAATCGCTCACGAAGCAGCTCGACTGCTGTATCTAAACGAAGAATCCGAATACTACCGAGCAAAGCAAAAAGCTTCCAAGCGTTTGTGCCAAGGGTGGGTCAAACCGGCTGATCTGCCAACCAATGCAGAAATTCGGGATGCAGTGCAATCTCTGGCTCGCACCCATGAAGGACCGAAACGACTGGACGCCTTGCTTGATATGCGGCTATCGGCACTTCGCGTTATGCGGTTGGTTTCCAAATTTCATCCGAAACTCATTGGCAGTGTGCTTACTGGCCATGTACGCCAAGGCTCGGACATCGATATCCATGTTTTTTCTGATAGCGTCGAATCTATTGCAAATTGCTTTGATCTAGAGTGTATTCCGTACGAAATTGAACGGAAAAAGGTTCGCAAGGATGGTATCGAAACGACGTACACACATATCCACGTCCGAGAAGTTTACCCCATCGAACTGACTGTCTACCGCGACGCGATGCGAAGCCACGTGTTTACGAGTTCGATCACATGCAAAGCAATCGAACGCGCCAGCATGCATCAGCTTGAGGAGTTGTTGCGATACGAATATCCCAATCTCAATGTGGAACATCAACTGAACGAGTTGAACGAAACGCCGGATCCCTTTCAAGTCTACTATGCTTTGCTGCTGCCGCTTGAGAATGTAAAGCAGCATCCCAAAACCCACCCAGAGGGTGACGCGTTGTATCACAGCCTGCAAGTCTACGATTTGGCCTGCGATGAAATGCCCTATGACGAGGAGTTCTTGCTTGCCGCGTTGCTCCATGATGTGGGTAAGGGTATTGACTCAACGGCACATGTTGAATCTGCACTGGAGGCGCTTGATGGCATGATCTCAGAGCGTACGCATTGGCTGATTTTAAACCATATGGAAGCCCATCGAATTTACGATGGCACCCTTGGTTCGCGCGCGCACCGAAGATTGCGAGAAAACGAAAGCTATGGTGAGTTGATTTTGCTCTCGGAATGCGATCGAGCAGGTCGTGTTGCGGGAGTTGAGACCTCAACCCTCGAGGATGCAATCGACTATATTCGCTCTCTGGGAGACGAAGATTGGAGCAGGAATCGATGAGCCAATAATCGATGAGCCAATAATCGATGAGCCAATAATCGATGAGCCAATAATCGATGAGCCAATAATCGATGAGCCAATAATCGATGAGCCAATAATCGATGAGACAATAACCGAGGAGACAATGGTGGAATTCGCTAAGAGATGTCAAAAAAAAGGGCGACTTGCCCATGAAGGCAAATCACCCTTTTTTACGTAGACGGGAAGCAAAGTTTCCTAAGATTGCGTTGCCAAGCAGTCCTTGGTAACGAGAGTCATATCACTAGGCGTTATTTCTTGGAAACGAATTGCTTTAGTAGGGACTGGATGCACCGGTATCTGGATCGCCAACCATGTGGAAGTGATTATGGTCGATATAGATAACTTCAACCGCTTCTTTGTCCTCTAGGGTGTACGGAACGGGCCAGCCATTGATGGTCCGCTCTTCGAAGTAGACCGTGCACTTGTAGTGAGCGTGGTGCAGTTGAGCGAATCCGATCAACGGAACGAAGCGTGGATCGTCGATGTAATCCGCAATCTTCTCCTTGACGATACGAACGCGATTGCGTTGCCTTTCCCAGAGCAAAGGAACACCACCTCGTAGCGGTCTGGCCTTTTCCAGTGCATGAACGACTTCGTCATCGCTTGGCGGGTCGATCGCTGCCACTGGGCCACCGGCGGTTAGCGGTCCCATGATGGGAACACGTGCGTATCGCTCGTGAATATGAAATTGAACTTCTTCCGAGTCTTGGAAGTAAGGACTGATTGGAATCGGAACACCCCAAGGCCCCAGCCCCATGTTTGATAGACCGACACAGCCAGTCTGTGAACCAACCGTTGCTAATAAAAGTAAACTAAGAATTTGTCGGAAACGCTTGCAGGACATTGGTTTAACCCTTCTCGTGTCGGAGACGATAGACTCGTCGAACACAATGAGTTTCGGCGAACGTCGTGGTAAAACTTGCGGATTTTTCCGACTACAACGAAAATTCCTTACAAACGGATTGCAAGCAATTGACCGAGTGTAGCAGCTTCGATCAAAGTAAGCTTGTCAAACGGCACGCTCTCAAATAACTTCTAAGTGATAGCAATCGGTCCGAAGTTCCATCCCCCCACTAAGAACCCATTTGAAACCCATTATGGCCCACCTCTCGCACATGGTCTACTTCACTCTCAACGACGATTCCGAGGCGAAGGTGCTGGAGTTGGTGGATGCGTGCAAGCATTACCTGGACAACCACCCCGGACTTGTCCATTTTTCCGTGGGAACCCTGAACAAAGAGTTGGCTCGACCGGTCAACGATCGCGGCTACCAAGTCGCAATCAACGTGATATTCGATAGCCGTGAATCGCACGATCTTTATCAAGTTGCTCCACGCCATCTGCAATTCATCGCTGAGCAAAAATACAATTGGAAGCAAGCTCGCGTCTTCGATTCGGATTTAGTCTAAAAATGACGACCGTTTTAGACCGAATCGTTGCCAACAAACGAGAAGAGATCGCATACGCTAAAACACAGCGAGACCTAGGCTCGCTTGTTCAAGCAGCCTTGCAAGGTCCAGAAATTCGTAGCTTCATCAATGCCTTACGAGGCCACGACTACGTTCGGCTGATCGCGGAAGTGAAGCGCGCAAGTCCGTCGAAGGGGCTGATTCGTCCACAATTTGAACCCGTTGACATTGCGTTGGCTTATCAAGCCGGCGGTGCCGCAGCTATTAGTGTTCTGACCGATGAACCGTTCTTTCAAGGTAGACTCGACTACCTGACTGCAATCCGCAATCGCGTTGATATCCCTGTCCTTCGCAAAGACTTCATTCTTGATCCGTACCAAGTTTACGAGGCAAGGGTTGCGGGTGCCGACGCAGTGCTGCTCATCGCGGAATGTTTGGAAGGTGACGAGCTGAACGAACTGTTTGAATTGATCGAGCAGCTTGGAATGACAGCATTGATTGAGCTCTATGATCCGATTCACTTAGAGCGAGTTTTGGCGACAGGTACCAAGCTGGTTGGTGTGAACAATCGCGACTTGCATACGTTCGCGGTTGACCTAGAGCATGTGATTCTTTTGCGCGAGCAGATTCCCGAAGACGTGGTGGTCGTGGCTGAGAGCGGGATATTCACGGCGACGGATGTTCACAAGATTCACTGTGCCAACATCCAAGCAATGCTTGTAGGGGAATCTTTAATGCGCCAACACGACATCAAACAAGCTGTGATCAGCCTACTGCAACCCTCTTTTGCTGAGTAGCTCGCGATCCGTCTTGACCCGGATTTCGCGAACTTCGTACACTACCCGACTTACGCAGCTATCTCGAGCCAGTAACGATCCGAAGCCACGATGGCCGACGACTGGTGAGAATTCATCGTGGGCGACCCAACATTAGCCCCGCATTTTCATGAGGAAAACCAATGCGTCTGTCAACTCAAACTCAGCGTCGGGCCAAGGTTCGAAACACACTATTGCTGGCCGCAATGAGTCCGCTTGCTTTTTCGCTCGTTTCGACACAAGCGATAGCCCAAGGGACGTTGCGTGGCAAAACCCAGAATACAAAAACGGTACCGGCAACTCCCGCCTCATCAAGTAAGACGTTGGCGGACAACCCGAACGCGGGTCCAGCCGTCGTTGCTACGGTCAATGGTACTCCGATTTCATTGAGTGAACTGGCCGTTCAATGCCGCAGTCGTTTTGGAACGGATGTGCTCGAGGATCTGGTCAACAAGACTCTGATTTTGCAAGCCTGCCAAGCCCAAAAAATCACAGTCACGCAAAAGGATATCGATGACGAGATCGGGAGAACGGCAAGCAAATTCAATCTCTCGACCACGATGTATCTGAAGTTGATCGAAGACGAACGCAACATTTCGCCGGAACAATACGCGTCCGATGTGATTTGGCCCATGATTGCACTTCGAGGGCTATCACGAGACAAGATCAACGTTACCCCTCAGGAAATTGATCAAGCCTTTCAGAGCGAATTCGGCCCCAAAGTACAAGTCCGGATGATCGCGAGTAAAGATCCCCAGAAGATCGCAAAACTACGTCAAGACGCCTTGGCCAATCCTGCTAGTTTTAAAACGTTGGCCAAGGACCACAGCGAAGACCAAGCCAGTGCAAGTGTCGAAGGTCTCCTGCCGCCCATCCGACGTTTTATTGGAGATGACGAACTGGAAGCAATCGCATTTGGACTTCAACCAGATCAAATTTCGAAGGTGTTCGCTGCCGGCGAGATTAACGTCGTGCTGCAGTGCGTGAAGCACTTGCCAGCCTCGAATCCGCCCGTTGCACAAATGCAAGAGATACAGAATCGAATCAAGGCAGAACTTGAAGACTACAAGTTGCGAGGAATGGCAGAAAGCGTTTATACCACTTTGCGACAATCGAGCGGCGTTATCGTGGTGCACGGCAACTCAGAACTCGAAGCCCAATATCCGGGTGTTGCGGCTATCGTCAACAAGCAGAGCATTCCTATGCAACGCTTTGATGAAGCTTGCGTGAAGCGACATGGAGGGCAGATTCTCGAAGGGGAAATCAATCGCAAGTTGATTGAAGACGCGTTAAAGAAGTCTGGCTTTCAAGTGTCACAAGAGGACATCAACGCCGAAATCAATCGAGCAGCGGACTACTTTGGATTTATCAACAAGGATGGTTCACCCAATATTCAGGAATGGATGAAGCACGTCATGGCCGAAGATGGCGTCTCGATGGAAGTCTATATCCATGACGCGATTTGGCCGACCGTTGCACTCAAGAAATTGATCGAAGGAAAAGTACAGGTCACGGACGAGGACCTCAAGAAGGGTTTCGATTCGAACTACGGGGCGCGAGCCGAAGTGTTGGCAGTCGTGCTCAGCAACCAACGCACCGCCCAAAGCGTTTGGGAAATGGCGAGAGGAAACAACTCCGAGGAGTATTTTGGCCAACTGGCAAATCAATACTCGGTGGAACCAAGTTCCAAGAGCAATTTCGGCAAAGTACCGCCGCTGCGTCGCTTCAGTGGCCAACCCAATCTTGAGAAGGCCGCGTTTGAACTCAAGCCAGGTGAGATCTCGGGAATCATTGAGGTCGGTGGGCAATACGTGATCCTAAAATGCCAAGGCCAAACGACGCCTGTCGTCACCGACTTCAATGCGGTTAAGGGGGAGTTGTACAAGGACATCATGGAAAAGAAACAGCGGATTGCAATGGACAGTTACTTATCGAAGTTGCTCGGGGACGCGCAGATCGCAAACTTCCTTTCGCCAAAGAAGAGCCGAGCGGGCAAGGTAGAAACACAAGCTGCGATCGACGCCCTCAATCAGGAAACCAAGAAACGATAGACCTGTTCTATGAACGACAACCTTTCAACGCCTTCGCGGAAAGGGCCTCGACGCCCCTTTCCCAAGTACCGTCAGACCGTTCTTGACATTGTTCGGCAGTCGCAAAAGATCCCAAGCTTTCCAATCGTTCGCCGCATGAATTTAGCGAGTGTTGCGAACGCTCGCAAAATGGGCTCGCCCAACATCGGTTGGACTGCCATCGTTGCGAAAGCGCATGGCATCGTTTGCCAAAAAATGCCTGAATTGCGAGAAGTTTTCGTCGCGGTTCCGAAAAAGCATTTGTATTGCCATCCTCATTCGGTTGCGTCGGTTTCCGTTCATCGGCACGACGACGAAGGCCACGCTCGACTCATCTGGGGTAGACTGGAAAACCCGGAATCAACAACGCTCGTTCAGTTGCAAAGTCAGCTTGATTACTTCCGTACGGCCCCGATGAAGAGCGCCTATCGCGAGGGATTGATTTTGGAAGGGCGTTCGGAGATGGTTCGTAGAATCGCCTGGTGGTGGGTGATGCACTGCTCGGGCCGCAAGCGTGCGAAACACGTGGGAACGTTCAGTATTTCTAGTCTAGGAGCCCAGGGCTCACTCAACGCACATCATCCGCTCATCACAACCACCAGCCTTGCCATCGGCCCCATCGCTTCCAACGGGGAGTGCGACGTGGTCCTCATCTGCGACCATCGAACGCTGGATGGAATGCTCGCGGCGGAGGCATTGCAGTCCCTTGAAGGGGTGCTTTGCAATCAAGTGGCCGAAGAACTAAGTCCGCCAAGTTTTCGAGTCGATGCCGCCTGAGCGAATGTCCATTTAGGCGAGCGGAGGATGAGATTCACTCGTAGTACAGGCTGCTAGCCTGTGTTTCGCATGTCGAACCAGGCTGGCAGCCTGTACTACGTCCGCTACGTGCAGGTTGTATAATTTCCTGCGCTAAGCTTTAAAACTTGGCCAGGAAACCGCCCAACCGACCTTGCATTCTGAATTGAATTGGGCAGAATAGCGACATCGGGAGAGGTGGCTGAGTGGTCTAAAGCACCGGATTGCTAATTCGGCGTAGGGGGAAACCCTTACCGCAGGTTCAAATCCTGTCCTCTCCGTTTGAGAAACCCAACGATTTCTGGGGTTTTATCACTGTCATCAATGATTTCATTGTTGACTGCTGCGACGTGCGGATTTGAATTCTTATCCACGCGGTAGATTGCATTATCTCAACCCGAAGCAAGCGAGGGATTGCAGTCGGCTCCTCGCTTACGCGTCGGGTTACTATCGCGTGGCACGAGCGTCCCGATCGTGAATCCATGGGCGAGACGCCTATGCCATTTTCGAATACTCCGTCCACTATCCATTAAAGCAACAAGCCGTTACGTTTCGGGTTATAATTGGTAGTTTTCTTTCTGCCGCTCGCCACAAGACAAAATCAGCGGAAAAGCGACTCATGGCTACAACGCAAAAGGTATATGCGATGCTAGGCAACGAATCTCTTTGGGAGATTGCGGTTCGATGTCACGAGCTATTCCAGCAAGCCGAAATCCCTCATTCGATTTGTGGAGGAGTAGCGGTGTGTTTGCACGGGTACCAACGCAACACAACCGATGTCGACTTTATTATCAACGCCGAGGATTCCGCTCAAATCAAAGAGCTGCTGCTTGCTGCTGAATTCGAATGGGATGATGCTTTAAAAGAGTTTCGTAGCGCGAGTGGTATTGCCGTGCAATTCCTAATCTCTGGTTCCAAGGCAGGTAAAGATTCGGAGGCAACAATCCCGGAACCGACGGGTGACCTGAACATCGAAGAGCGAGAAGGGCTTTCCGTCGTGAAACTTTCGCGATTGATTGAGATGAAGATCGCGAGCGGCCTTGGCAGCGTGCGGCGGACGCACAAGGACTTTGCGGACGTAGTCGAGCTGATTGCAATACGCAATTTGGATAGCTCGTTCGCTCAATACTTGCATAAGTCGATTCGCCAGACGTTCAAGGAACTTGTACGCAACGCTCAGTCAAAAGATTGAGGTCCGTTCGCGAGCTTTCGTGCCGCGCTTTCGCTATAATCGATTCCGTCCTAGGGCGAGCGGCAGATTGCAGTGTCCCAACCCGAAGCGTAAGCGAGGGACAATTTCGCAAGTCCCTCACTTACGTATCGGGTTATGTTTGGTAGGTTACAGTCTGCCGCTCGCCTAGCAATGAGTTTTTGTCGGTTTCGTTGGTTCCACGATCTAACAGGCTGCGATTGATCATGATATTGAATGTCCGTGCTTTGGTAGCGAGTCTTTCTCTCTGCTTAATCCTGTTGGCCTCTCGAAGTTCGCTAAGTCTTGCTCAAGGAAATAAGCTTCCTTTGGTCAGCGACGTTGCAGCCCAGCCCGTTTCGGTTCACGCCAAGCAAATGATCGAGGCCCTCGATTTTACCGGTGCGCCGCTCCAGCCAGCAGAACGGCTCGCGCTCGAAGAAGCCTTGAAACTAGATGACAACGCGAAACTCGTCGCAGGCGTTCAAGCGGTGTTGGACAAACTCTGTCTGCTGTCGGTCAACATCAATCCGGAATCCAGAGTCAAAGTAGCTCCCGGACCTGCCAAACCAACTTTGGTCGAGCAGGGTTGGTCCCAGTTCCTTGTGAAAGTTCACAACGAGGCAGGCGTAACATCCGAGTTAAAGGTCTCTAGTCCCCAGGCCGGAGACGTCTATCGAAATCAATACCCCGAGCCAAAAAACAAGATCAGCCAAGCCGAGATTCGCGACCGCTGGTGCGAGGTCAAGATGTTCAACGGTCGGCCGTTGCGAGAATCTCTATCAGGTTTGGAACTCGAGTATCGTATCATCCAAATCTATAGTCGCGACAACGGCAAACGAGCCGCAAACATCTCCTTTGACGTGGGCCAAGGGACTCAGGATGTTGGTTTCCGTTCCGAGACCAGTATCGTCTTCAATGCGGCTGCGTCTGTGGAAGTGGCATTTGATATTAGGGATGAGGATGGACAACCCGCGACAGCCGGATTGACCATCCGCGATAAGCTCTCCAACGTTTATCCCTCACAGTCCAAACGCCTTGCGCCCGATTTCTTTTTCCACCCTCAGGTCTATCGTCAGAGCGGCGAAACGGTGTTGCTGCCAGCCGGTGAATACACTCTGGAATACTCGCGTGGTCCGGAATACCTAATCGGTCGGTCCACTTTTCAAGTCGGGGATAAACCCAGCACCGTCCGTATCGATTTGAAGCGTTGGGTTGACCCGGCTAAGTTGTCATGGTGGTCGGGCGATCATCACATTCATGCGGCCGGATGCGCGCATTACACGAACCCCAGCGAAGGTGTGCATGCATCGGACATGCTCAGACAGATTCTAGGCGAGGACTTAAAGGTAGGCTGCAATCTCACCTGGGGCCCCTGTTTCGATTATCAGAAGCAGTTCTTTTCGGGCAAGGACGACGCCGTTTCCACCTACCCGTATTTGTTGCGCTATGATATCGAGGTCTCCGGTTTCGGCTCGCATCAATCGGGACACTTATGCCTTTTGCGTTTGAAAGACCAGATGTATCCGGGTGGCGAATCCAAGCACCATTGGCCAACTCTTGGCCTCAATACCCTTCGATGGGCCAAGAAGCAGGGGGCGGTTTGCGGTCCAGCACATAGCGGCAACGGACTCGATGTTCGCAACCAGGAACTTCCGAATTACGTCATCCCTCCCTACAACGGCATTGGTGCCAACGAGTTCATTGTGGACATCACCCATATGGTCGAAGGGCCAGATGGCAAGTTGACGCCAGCAGTTGACTTCATTTCGACGGTCGACACGAATTACTTCTCGGAGTTGAACATGTGGTATCACTCGCTCAACGTCGGTTATCGGGTTCGTGCGAGCGGCGAAACCGATTTCCCATGCATCACGGGCGAACGCGTGGGGCTGGGGCGATCGTATGTGAAACTCTTAGGCAAGCTCGACTATGACGCTTGGTGCGAGGGGATCCGGCAGGGCCGCAACTACGTGTCCGATGGCCGTAGTCACATCATGGAATTCCAAGTCAACGAGCTCGGTGTTGGCGAAAACGGCAGCGAGCTTCGCCTGAACGCATCTGGTGCGGTAAAAGCGACTGCGAAAGTATCGGCCTTTCTACCTGAAACTCCGGGCAGTACCGCCGATCGCCGCGGGCTTGGATCTTGGAACCTCGAACGCTCACGCATTCCGAACACTCGCAATGTGAAAGTCGAATTGATCGTCAACGCCAAACCGGTTTCCTCCAAGGAGATTTCGGCCGATGGAACAACTCAAGACCTAGTGTTCGACGACGTCAAGATCGATCGCAGCAGTTGGGTCGCTCTTCGTATAGCGTTCTCATCGCACACCAACCCGGTATTCGTCTTGGTCAAGGACCAACCGATTCGCGCCAGCCGACGCAGTGCACAGTGGTGCCTTGATGGCGTCGAACAGTGTTGGAAATCCAAGGAGCGAACTTACAAGGCAGACGAGATGGAGGATGCGCGTTCCGCCTATGATCATGCTCGGACTGCCTATCGTCAGTTGCTGACAGAATCGGACGTGGATTGACGATTGGCATGAATCCAATGCCCCTGGGTTTATCCTCGGGGATCGTTACCTTCACGCTAGGTCAGGATGTCCTTGATAACTTCCCCGCCTACATCGGTTAGGCGAAAGTCGCGACCGTTGAAACGATGAGTGAGTTGCGTATGGTCCAGCCCCAGCATGTGCAGTAGCGTGGCATGCAAATCATTGACGTGTACTTTGTTTTCGACCGCCTTGTATCCAAACGGATCGGTCGCCCCGTAATGGAATCCACCCTTGACACCTGCACCTGCCATCCAGATCGTAAAGCCGTTCGGATTGTGATCGCGTCCCTTTGCCCCTTGCGAATCCGAGGTGCGTCCAAACTCGCCGCCCCATATGACCAGTGTCGTATCGAGCAACCCGCGTGATTGGAGATCGGTGAGCAAGGCTGCAGCCGGTTGGTCGGTATGCATTGCACAAGATCGGTGGTTGGTCTGTAGATCACTGTGGCAATCCCAAGGTACGTCGTTCACGCTACCATCGCCGCCTACGCCTTTGCCGGCAAAAATCTGAACGAAGCGAACACCGCGTTCCACTAATCGCCGCGACAAAAGACACTGCCGAGCAAACGTCGCGCATTCGGGTTTGTCCATGCCATAAAGTTGATGAGTGGCTGCGGTTTCTAGCGAAAGATCAAGTGCTTCCGGTGCCGCCATCTGCATTCTGTATGCGAGTTCATACGAGTTGATTCGCGCCGCTAGGTCGGCTTGTGTGGGCCGATCGACGGCATGCTCCTGATTGAGTTGGCGAATCAAATCCAACTGCGATCGTTGTTGTCCATCACTGCGTTTGGTATCTCGCATGAGATTGTCGATCGTTTCTTTGCGACGCGCGTCGAGTGCCATTGCCTGATAGGTTTTCGGGAGAAATCCCGCGGACCAAATTTGGTCGTCGCCTCGTGGCCGAGTATCGTGAAGAACCACATAGGACGGTAGGTTTTGATTTTGAGATCCAAGACCGTACGTCATCCATGCGCCGAGGGCTGGCAGTCCAGGACGATTGGTACCACACATTAACTCAATGGACGCCGGAGCATGATTGTTCTGTTTCAGGTACATCGAGTGCAGGAAGCACATCCGATCGACGTGTTGAGAGAGGTAGGGAAACAGATCCGAGGCCCACGAGCCTGACTCGCCATGCTGGGCCCACTCAAATGGCGACTTGAGGCATTTGCCGCTCGTGGTAAAGAAGCCGGTTTTCGGATCGGCACCCGAGAGTTCTTGGCCATCGCGCTTTTGCAACTCGGGTTTGTAGTCCCAAGTATCCACCTGCGATGGACCACCCGTCATGAACAACCAGATGATCGATTTCACTTTGCCTGGAAAATGCGGTTCTTTGAGTGCCAACGGGTCGGACGAAGTGTTTGCTTCCGATTCCGAGTTCAGCATGCTGGCCAGAGCAAGTGAACCAAAGCCCAGTCCAGCTTCTTGAAAGAAGCGGCGACGAGCTGACAAGGTGATTTCGGCTGCAGAGCCATAATTAAACATCAGTATTTCCGTATCTATTTGGTTTCGAGTGTCCGAAGATCGGGATTGAGACCCCAGCTAGCGAACATCAAGGTCAATCGATGTACACAAATTCGTTCAAGCACAGTAAAACGTGGCAAAATTCGACCAATCCGTCTTTCGTCGATTTCGCAACCTCAGAGCCATCAGCCGTCCGCTGTTGTTGAATGAACGCAAGCATTCGACTTCGCTCCGTAGCTGTGGGGGCTCTGCCCAAAGCGATTTCATAACCCTTATCAATGGAGGTTTCCAGCGGTGCGTCCGGAGCTGGCCTGATACGAGCAAACAACTTCTCCGCTTGCTGTCGTACGAACGGCGAATTCATCATTACCAGCGATTGCGTCGGGACAGTGGTGACACTTCTCGCACCGATGCTTTGCGTCGGTTCAGGTGCATCGAACATGGTCATCATCGGCAACAGTTCGCTTCGCTTGACTCGTAGGTAGACACTGCGACGGACGCTATTTTCCAAAACACTCGGTCCAAACATGGTTGTGTCGAGATTGCCACCGGCGGCAAGCAGCGCGTCACGGATCGATTCGCTTTCAAGTCGCTGAGGCTGGTAGTGCCAAAGGAATTTATTGGTTGGGTCGATCGCAAAATTCTCCGGAGTTATCTCATGCGACTGTTGGTAGGTATCCGTCAGCATGATCATGCGGTGAAGCGGCTTGAGCTTCCATTCGGCTCGCACCAACGTATTGGCCAGAAACTCAAGCAGTTCGGGATGCGTTGGAGGGTCGCCTTGAGCGCCGAAGTCGTTAGGCGTGCCGACGATCCCCTTGCCAAAATGATGTTGCCAAAGGCGATTGACAATAACACGAGCGACCAACGTCCCTGCACCACGCTCGACATCGGTCATCCAGTTTGCGAGTGCGGTTCGCGGATCGGAGGGTGTTGCAGCAATCGGTGTTGCAGCAATCGGTGTTGCAGTATCAGGTGCCAGAGCAGCAGATTCAGCCGCAGTCGTCTGGCTGCCAATGAGCGATTGTAACGCGGCCGGTTTCGAAGGCTCATTGCTTTGAGAAAGCACCTGTAAAAAGCCTGGCGCGGCCTTTCCTTGTTTGTTGTTGACTTCGCCACGTCTCAAAAAATAGACATCCTCTCCACCCGTAATGGTCGTGTAAACTTCGGATACCTTGGGTCGAGGAGTATTCGCGGAGTGATCACGCACTGCGTGGAAGTAGCGAGCATTCGCAGGATCGAACGGAGCAAACCAGCGAGCAAGCGGTTCTCGCAACGAATCAGGTATCGGGTCAGGGAGTTTTTGGCCATTGGCCGCCACGATTGCGCGGAGCTCAGCGACATGCTGCATCGACACATCACCAGCCCAAGTAGCCGGATTGGCTTCGACGCTGATCGACATCCGCAAACGCCCGATGCCAGCGTCGCGGAATTTCAACTCGATCAACAATTCTGTTCCGCTAGGAAATCCCGCAATCGGTGATTCGAATTCCAAGATCGCAGCGTTATCCTTTTTAGCCGTCGTCTTAACCACCCAGGCCGTTGAGGGTTTATCGTCGACCGCGTGGGCAATCGGTTGATCCTTGTCTTCACTGGCCGCAAAGACCGGCTTTAGTTTTACGACTTGAGGTGCTTCTTTCGACTGCTTGTCAATGGGATGGGCAGTGAGAGTGATTTCCCTCAATTGAAAACCGCCATCTCCCTCCAAGCCTGGACCTTTCTGGGGTAATGACTTGTCCGTGAATGCATCCAATCGAAGAGCATTCAAGTTTTTCTGATGCGTCTGAAATGTCAGCCGATAACTCTCTTGGCCCGCAACCTTGCGTTTTTTTCCTCGCTGCTGAATCACGGTTCCTGGGTTCACCATACCATCGTGAGCAATGATGCCGTTTGGTAGCTGTTTCAAGTACGACCGCTCAGCCTCCATCGCGACCGGTTCAAGCGATTGCCAACGCGCGGGTTCAGGTTGTTTGCTAAGCTCTTGTTTCTGCCAAGCTGCAAAATGCGATGGGAGTTCGTTGGTCGCAAACGTGTGAAGGGCAGCGACAAGCGGTTCGTGTTCAAGTCGATGTTGTTCTATCGCCCGTTCGGTTGCGGCTGGATCAATATCCAAGTTTCTAGCGCCATGAACTGTGCGAGCTAACGATGCGGCCAACGCGTAATAATCTTCGTGGGGAATCGGATCATACTTGTGCGAGTGACATCGCACGCAACCAAGCGTCAGACCCATCATTGAGCCACCGATCGTCATCATCATGTCATCCAATTGATCGTAGCGAATTCCTTCGACGGTCTTCGCGGTGATTTGTCCAGGATACGGACCAGCAACTAGAAAACCGGTCGCGGACGCTGCCTGGATGTCATCGGGCGCGAGCAGATCGCCCGCTAGTTGCAACCGCACGAATTCGTCATAAGGCATATCTTGATTGAGGGCTCGAATCACCCAGTCGCGATAATGATAGGCACCGGGACGAAAGCCGTCGAACTCGTAACCACCACTCTCAGCAAAGCGAGCGGCGTCAAGCCAATGTCGGGCCCAACGCTCACCGTAGGCGGAACTAGCCAACAATGTGTCGATTACTTTCTCGTACGCTTGGGGGGATGCGTCACCGACAAACGCAGCAACTTGTTCGGGTGTTGGCGGCAATCCGATCAAATCAAAATAGGCGCGACGAATCAGTTTCTCTTTGCTGGTTGCATGATTGGTTTTCAGTCCATGAGCGTGTTGAGCTTGCCACAGAAAACCATCGATAGGTTTTTCGGCGTTGGGCGAAGCAACCTCTCGCAAAGGCTGAAAGGCCCACCATGTCTTACCTTCTTCGATATTAATCTGTCGTTTGGGCGCCAAGTTCGAGTCGCCCACGCGCGGATCGGGGGCTCCCATTTCGATCCACTTTGCGAAGTTCGCGATTACATCTTCGGGCAGTTTGCCGGCGGGCGGCATCTCGATGCCGTCGTACATCAGTGCCTTGATAAGCAGACTCTCGGCCGACTTGCCTTTGACTAAAACCGCGCCCGATTCACCGCCGGTTGAGATTGCATGGGCCGAGTCCAATAGCAACGCTCCTTGTAGCTTCTTGGAATCCCGGGCTCCCACCGAGTGGCAGCTGTAGCAATGTTCAACCAGAACTGGCCGAATTTTTTGCTCAAAGAACTCAAACTCCGAGCTATCCGCAGCCAAAGCGATTGCGGGAGATATTTTCGCTGAGAGCATCACGATTGCCGCGAGGCAAGCAATTGTTTTCATAGGCGGTTAGGCAGGTCTAGGCAGGGGTGCTTCGAGAATGAAGAAGGATGACGAATATAAGGCGAGCGGCAGACTGTGATCTACCACCCACGGTTCCAATTGGCAGAGCGACTGCTCCTGGCCGTCTTGATTTCGGTTCGGCAGGAGTCTCTCCCTCCCGGTTGAAATCCGTTCAGAAAGATCCAATATCTTATCATGAAATCGATGTAATAAGCACATCCGCATATGTTTTTCAACCCAATTAGCCGTTGGGCGCTAGCCCTGGTTTTCCCATTGCTCGACATTCGTCGAGAACCGGGGCTTGCATGCGCGTGCCGCCTAGGATCATGCTCGGACTGCCTATCGTCAGTTGCTGACAGAATCGGAAGTGGATTGACGATTGGCATGACCTCAGCGACCTTAGCGACTTGTGACTCTGAGATTCTTCTGAGTCTGGATATGGTTTTCGATTGGCTCCAAGTTAGAATCGAGAACCACCACGAATACTCTGCATATCCGTGCTATTCCGAATCCAAAACTTAATAGAAATCGATTTCAATGCTCTCTTGGTTCAACAACATTGATGCGCTACTTCGAGGTGATTTGAGGAAGGATGGTCAAGGTGCAGAGGGGCAAATTGACTTTCCGGTCGTTCGTGTTGTACTCTTGTCGATTTTCCTCGCCTCGATTTTCGGAGCTTCCATCGGTTCTTTTTCAGCGGTATCGGCGCGTGAAACGAGGGACGGTTGGATGCAATTGCTCGCTTCCACGGTCAAAACCCCGTTTCTTTTCTATTTGACTTTGTTCGTAACGTTTCCGTCGCTCTATGTATTCAACGCGTTGATGGGATCGCGACTGAACATGCTGGCAGCGTTGAGGCTTTTGATCGCTTCGATCGCTGTGATGGTTGCTGTCCTCGCATCCGTAGGGCCTATCATTGTGTTCTTTGCGTTCAGTACGCCAGGCGGTCGAGCTGGGCATCGTTTTATTTTGCTGTTGGTTGTTGCGCTCTGCACCGTAGCAGGAATCTTGGGGCTTGGTTACTTGTTGAAAATGCTTACACGTTTTACTCTTTTTGGCGAGCACACATCCGCAATCGATGCACCTCCGAACAGAGATGACAACAGCCAAGAACAAATTGCGACGGAAATGGTTCCTCCCATAGGCGTTGGTCGACCAGCCCAATCGACCTCCTACACCATCTTTCGAGTTTGGGTCTTCGTGTTTGCCGTAGTCGGCGCGCAAATGAGTTGGGTGCTGCGACCCTTTATTGGTTCTCCTGACTTAGAATTTTCCTGGTTTCGCGAACGGTCCGGCAACTTTTTCCAAACCGTGTTCGTCATGCTGTTTAGATTGTTCAGCGGCGATTACTAGGCAAGTTTTTGGTTCGATCGAAGAAATGGGTCCGGAGTCGCAATGTCCATATCTTCATTTATCACTCGATTGCCTCATCGTGTTTTCTGGTTGGCAGACGAGGTTTTGAGAGGTCGCGTTGAAACGCTAGCCGCGAAACGTCCGGTCCTTCTCAACATTGCAATCCTTTGCTTGATGGTAGTCTGCGGTCTTGGTTATGGTGCGGTCATGGGAAGCTATGCCGAATCGATTTCTGCGATTCGGCCAAGGCAAGTACTCTATTCGGCAACCAAGGTCCCTTTCTTGCTGCTGGCAACATTCGCGCTGAGTTTACCAAGCTTTTATGTAGCAAATACGATGTTGGGATTGCATGCGGATTTTGGCCGTGCCCTGCGTGCTCTATTGTCGGCTCAATCCGCGCTGACACTCGTCCTGGCTGGATTGGCACCTTTCACGTTGTTCTGGTATGGTTGCGGAGCGACGTACGGTCAGGCACTTGCATTCAACTCATTGATGTTTGGCCTATCCAGTTTGTCCGTTCAAGTTCTGCTTAAACGCCTTTATCTCCCATTGATTGAGCGAGATTCTCGGCACGCCTGGATGGTGCGAGTCTGGCTGGTCATTTACACATTTATCGGCATACAGATGGGCTGGGTACTGCGACCATTCATCGGCTCGCCGAATCTTGAAACCGCCTTCTTTCGAGAGGAAGCATGGGGAAATGCCTACCTCGAACTATTCGACCTTTTTTACCGATTGTTTTTCGTTGGCTGAAGCCATAACTTTTCATGATTGCCGCACCCACTGTGCACGTGTGGGGAATCTACTCTTTTTTCATAACCGATGCGTCAAAGCAACACGGAAACCACTATGATTCAATCGATTTAAAATGCAGTGAGGTCGTCGTCGGTCGCCCAAAGCGAAGATTCATGGCCCACTCACTAAGTTGCATCGCCAGATCCATTCCCAAAAACTCGTAACCCAATAACCATTCCGACATGAATAGCTCGATTGCACTTCTCATTTCAACACTCCTTCTAGCGTGCACTTTTGCGTACGGCCAGGAACCGTTGGTCGACCTGCCAGCGACAGCGCGTTGCAAGCTGCAAGTGATCAACGGCAGCAACCAACCGATTGATGTTTTTTTGCTGAAGTCGGACACGCAGCGCGTTCCCTGCGGTTCGGTTGCGGCGGGGAAAGAGTCAATCATCCCTGCGACTCTGGGCGAGCAGTTTGCCATTGTGGGGCGCGATGACCAAAGAGAAATCACGGTCGTTAGTAAGGTTTCCGTGCAGGGTTGTCGCTTTGATCCGCCGGATGGCAACGGGGTGCCAGCCTTCTACACGCAGTCCATTAGCGTCAATGGCTTTCCCATCGTCGCTTCGGCCAGAGTCAACCCATACGCTCTCAAGGAGGCCGCTTATCTGGTCAGCATGATGCTCGGCAAGCGGCCCGATGTCCGCGACGCCATGATCGCGAGTGGCTCACGACTGTGCATCATGGCGCACGATGAATACACGACGGATCTGCCGGAGTTTTCTCGTCTGGAGCCAAAGAACTTCTGGGACGCGCGAGCCCGAGGTCTGGGTGGCAGCGAAAGAGATCCATTTTGTTCCTGTGCTGAAGAGAATTTACTCGCCTATCCAAGCGATCCATATGAGAAAGAGTGCATCTTGATCCATGAGTTTGCACACAACATGCACTTGCGAGGAATGGTCAATGTGGATGCAACGTTCGACTCCCGATTGAAGGCCACGTATGACCATGCGATGGCGACCGGTTTATGGAAAGGAAAATACGCTTCGGTGAATCATCACGAATACTTCGCCGAAGGAGTGCAGTCGTGGTTTGACAACAATCGTGAAGATGACCACGATCACAACCATGTCAACACACGCCAAGAGCTGCTCGAATACGACCCTAGGCTCGCCGCCATTTGCCAGGAAGTCTTTGGCGATACCGTGCTGAAGTACACGAAACCCGCGACGCGGCTCGACGGGCATCTCAGTGGCTATGACCCAACACTTGCCCCAGCATTCCAATGGCCTCAGCGGCTGCTCAAGGAGAAAGCCGCAATCCGCGCCGATGCGGAAGCCCGCAATAAAAGTGCGGTGGACAATCCTCAGACCCGCAATGTCTTGGGTTGGACCGTGCATATCGCTCCCGAACTGCTGACCGACCAAGCCGAGGATACAGCGCGAGCACTCAAACTGCTCGAAGCACAATTGGAGGAGATTGTCCGCGTTGTGCCACAGCGGATCGTGGTGGAGCTCAAGAAAGTTCCACTTTATTTCTCGGTTCAGTATCCCGGCATCGGGCCTTCAGCAGAGTTTCATCCCGATGCTGGCTGGCTAAGAAACAACGGCCGCGATCCAGGCATGGCCAAGGGGGTGGAGTTCACGAACATCCGCGTTTTCGAAGCCGAAACGCGACGCATGCCGAACTTTGTTCTACACGAGCTGGCCCACGCCTATCACAATCGCGTTCTACCTCGCGGGTTTTCGAATCCTGAAATCAAGGCGGCCTACGACAAGGCCAAGTCAAGCGGAAAATACGATTCGGTTGAACGACGCGACTCAGAGGGCCGCAAACGGTTGGACCGTGCCTACGCGATGACATCTGCGATGGAGTATTTTTCCGAGACAACGGAGGCATTCTTCAGCGTCAACGACTTCTTTCCATACACTCGTGAAGAACTGAAACAGCATGATCCGGAAATGTTCGCCTTGTTGACGAAACTGTGGCAGGTCGCGGGAACACCCGATGAAACGGCGCAAGGCACAACGCCGACCGAAAAGGCGAAGCAACTCATGGAAGCGGAGTCTCGTCTCAAAGCCATTTACGAACGTCGGGAGTTTTCTACCGCACCTTTCGAAGCAACATGGTCGCGCGATAGTACGGGCTACTTACGCTTGGAGAATCCACGGGCAGACTCGCCGGAATTGGTGAAGTACGATTGCGCCACAGGCAAGCGTTCCGTATTGATTGCCTCAGAACAACTGGTTGCTCCGGAGTCAAAAGCTCGACTGCGGATTCGTCAGTTTGCGGAATCCCCCACCGGTGCGAAATTTCTTTTGCGAGTCGACTCGGACGAGCCAGGCTCAGCAGGCCACTGGATATTCGATTCGCAGTCAGCCGAATTGCAACGGGTCAAAGCTGAGCTGGGTGGGCTTTCTTGGGCACAGCCATTTTCACCGGACGGAAGGAAGATTCTGTTTCATCGCGCATCGAATATCTATGTGGTCGACATCGAGAAGGGGCTAGCTACGCCACTCACGGCCAGCGAAAATGTCGAAACCATTCACAACGGACGCGAGGTTTGGAGTCCTGATTCTACAAAAATCGCATACACTCAGACGGATGAGTCAAAGGTTCCTCTACGCTCGGTCATTCAGCCTACCGATCCGAGTTATCCGTCCGTTCGCCAGGATCGATTTGCTCGAGTCGGCGAAACGATCGCCTCACTGCGAGTGGGTGTGGTCGATGCCGCAGGGGGTGAAACCCAATGGATCGATCTACCCGCTAAACCGGGTGATTTCTATCTTCAAACCGTCAATTGGGCGAACAATTCTGACGAACTGCTGATCGAGTTGCTGAGCCGAGGCCGCGATGCACGCTCGTTTCTGATCGCCAATGTGCGGACAGGCAAAACAGTGACGGCATATCAGGAGTCGGACCGCGCTTGGGTCGATTCCAGCTTTGGTACGAATGCTGGATTAACTTGGATTCAGAGTGGGGCGGCGTTCGTTCTGTTGAGCGAACAAGACGGATGGCGGCATGCGTTTCATGTGTCGCGCGATGGCAAGACAAAGAAACTGATTACCGCAGGCGAATACGACATTACAGATCGTGGTCCAGTCGATGAGTCCGATAAGAAGAACGGTTGGTTCACGTTTTTGGCTTCGCCGGACAACGCCACGCAACGCTATCTCTATCGCGTTCCCCTAGACGGAAGCGTAGCGGCTCAGCGATTGACTCCAGAAAACCAGTCGGGGACGCACAGCTACAATTTCGCACCCAATGGTCAGTGGGCGTTTCACACCTACTCAACGTTCGACTCGCCGCCGGTCATCGATCTGGTGCAGTTGCCAGAGCACCGCGTGATCCGTGTTCTGGAAGATAATGCAAAGGTCCGAGAACGGGTGAAGCCATTGATTGTTCGCCCGACGGAGTTTATTCAAGTTGATATTGGGGGGGTAGTGATGGACGCCTGGATGATCAAGCCACGCGATTTTGACGCGTCGCAGAAATATCCAGTCTTCGTGTTTGTGTATGGCGAGCCACATGGACAAACTGTCCTGGATGACTGGCGCGGCGGGCAGAATCACTCCATGTTTCATCGCATGCTAGCCGACCTTGGCTACCTTGTTGTTTCGCTAGACAATCGTGGGACACCGGCGCCGAAAGGAGCCGCTTGGCGTCGGGCAGTCTTCGGAAGCCTCGGCCCGTTGTCCACGGAAGAGCAGGCGAAAGGCTTGAAAGAACTTGCTCGCACCCGCCCGTATGTAGACCTGTCCCGTGTCGGCATATGGGGCTGGAGCGGTGGCGGCTCGAACACGCTCAATGCGATGTTTCGCCGACCCGATCTTTACCGTGTCGGAATCGCCGTTGCTGCCAAGCCACAACCACATCTTTACAACGCGTGGTTTCAGGAAATCTACATGCGCACGCGAGCCGAGAACCCAGATGGCTATCAGCAAGCAGCGGCCATCAACTTTGCGGAAGGGCTTCGCGGCGATTTGTTGATTATTCACGGAACCGGTGAGACCAATACGCACCTACCGATCATAGAAGGGCTGGTGGACCGTCTAATAGAACTCGGTAAACCCTTCGATTACATGGCTTACCCCAACCGCGACCACGGACTGCGCGAAGGAAAGGGGACGGAGGTCCACATGCGAATGCTTATGACCAAGTACCTTCTCGAACACCTTCCACCGGGTCCCAAGCGTCCTTCGGACTGAGCGCGAGCACAAGCAAGAAAAGCATGACATCCTGATTTTGAGGTGCCGTGAAATGTGGGACCATTGGCCAACCATACTCTCCTGTTAAATGGTAAAATCGGTGGTGTGCGATGAAAGGGATCGATGCTCAATAAGCGAGAACAACAGTTATGCAATCCATTTCCACAGTGGAATCTGAGTTAACATCGGACGAGCTGAAAAAATTGGACGCTTATTGGCGAGCCTCCAATTTCCTTTCCGTTGGCCAGATCTACCTACTGGATAATCCGCTTTTGCGAGAACCGCTCAAACGCGAGCATATCAAACCTCGGTTGCTCGGTCATTGGGGTACATCGCCGGGGTTGAACATGCTCTGTGTGCACCTAAACCGAGTCATCAAAAAAGATGACCTGAATATGATCTACATAATCGGTCCTGGGCACGGCGGCCCGTCTTTGGTCGCCCACGCCTATCTCGAAGGGACCTACAGCGAAGTTTATCCGAACATCAGTCAGGATACGGACGGAATGCAAAAGCTGTTCAAACAATTCAGCTTCCCGGGTGGCATTCCAAGTCACGTTGCACCGGAGACGCCGGGCTCAATCCACGAGGGAGGCGAGCTGGGCTACGCGCTGAGTCACGCCTATGGAGCCGCATTTGATAACCCGGATCTCATTGTCGCCTGCATTGTTGGCGATGGTGAAGCGGAAACGGGAGCGCTGGCCACCGGATGGCATGGCAACAAATTTCTTAACCCGGCCCGTGACGGTTGCGTGCTCCCAATTCTCCATTTGAACGGATACAAGATCGCCAACCCGTGCTTCCTGGCCCGCATCCCAAAGGAAGAACTGCAAAAATTCTTCGAGGGGATGGGCTATAAGCCCTATTTCGTCGAAGGAAGTGACCCAGCGAAGGTCCACCCACAGTTGGCTGGCGTACTCGACACGGTAGTGGCCGAGATCAAACAAATTTGGGCCGAGTCTAGGGCCGCGGGCGCTGTCATCAAACGCCCTGCTTGGCCAATGATCATCTTCCGCACGCCCAAGGGATGGACGTGTCCAGCCGAAATAGACGGCAAGAAATGCGAAGGCTACTGGCGAAGTCACCAAGTGCCGATGGGCGACATGGACAAGCCAGAGCACATCCTCATTCTTGAACAATGGATGAAGAGTTATCGGCCCGAAGAACTCTTTGACGTCAACGGTCGGCTCAATGCCGAACTGCAAGAGCTAGCGCCCAAGGGGCACCGCCGTATGAGCGATAATCCGCACACCAATGGCGGACTTCTTTTGCGCGATCTCAAAATGCCGGACTTCCGCAACTACGCAGTCAAGGTACCCAGTCCAGGCGCGACAACAACCGAGTCTGCTCGGGAAATGGGTAAGTTTCTGCGAGACATTATGAAAGCGAATCTCGAAAGCAAAAATTTTAGACTCTTCAGTCCAGATGAAAACAATTCGAACCGCTGGCAGGACGTGCTTGACGTGACCAATCGCTGCTACATGGCCGAAATCTATCCAGAAGACGACAAGCTCAGTCCGGACGGTCGGGTCATGGAAGTGCTCAGCGAACACCAGTGCCAAGGCTGGTTGGAGGCGTATCTACTGACGGGACGACACGGCTTCTTTTCGTGCTACGAAGCGTTCATTCACATCGTCGACTCAATGTTCAACCAACATGCCAAGTGGCTCAAGACTTGCAACCATATTCCTTGGCGACGGCCGATCGCATCCTTGAATTATTTTCTCAGCTCCCATGTTTGGCGACAGGATCACAACGGCTTAAGCCACCAGGACCCCGGCTTCATCGACCATGTTGTCAACAAAAAAGCCGAAGTCGTCCGAGTCTATTTGCCGCCCGATGCCAATACTCTCCTGTCGGTTACGGATCACTGTTTGCGCAGTCGCAATTATGTCAACGTCGTTGTTGCAGGAAAGAATCCAGCACCGCAGTGGCTGACGATGGATCAAGCGATCAAGCATTGCAGCGCAGGGCTTGGCATTTGGGAGTGGGCTTCGAACGACAAAGGGTGCGAACCCGACGTGGTTATGGCTTGCTGCGGCGATGTCCCAACTCTAGAAACATTGGCTGCCGTCGACTTGATACGCAAGCACTTACCGGAATTGAAAGTCCGCGTCGTCAACGTGGTAGATTTGATGAAATTGCAACCGGCGGGCGAGCATCCCCATGGGCTTTCCGATCGCGATTATGATGCTTTGTTCACCACAGACAAGCCGATCATCTTTGCCTTCCACGGATATCCTTGGTTGATTCATCGCCTGACTTACCGTCGCACGAATCACAAGAATCTGCACGTTCGAGGCTACAAGGAGGAAGGGACGACGACAACGCCCTTCGACATGGTGGTCATGAACGACCTGGATCGCTTCCATCTGTGCGAGGATGTGATCGATCGATTGCCTCAATTGGGTGCGAGGGCTGCGTATTTCAAGCAAGCGATCCATGAGAAGTTGATCGATCACAAAGAGTATATTGAGAAGCACGGCGACGATATGCCATCGATAAGCGGTTGGATCTGGGGGGCAAAAGAGCTTGTTAACACGCGTTCGACTTCCACAGGCGGCGACAATTTGTGATGCGAACAACGAACAACCAACAACCACTTTGCCCTTGATGAAACCTAGTATCAGCGATCCGCTTGGCGCTACGATCGTGGATGGCGGCGTCAACTTTAGTCTTTTCTCCCGGGTTGCAACGGGAGTGGAGTTGCTCCTCTTTGATCGAGTCGATGACGCCATAGCGTCTCGAGTGATTCCCATTTCGGCCACCGATCGCTCATATCACTACTGGCACACCGTCGTGCCAGGGATCAAGCCAGGGCAGATTTACGGGTATCGAGTTGATGGGCCGAATGCACCAGAAAAAGGGTTGCGATTCGACTCCAACAAAGTCTTGCTCGACCCATACGGCAAAGGTGTTGTCGTTCCGAATAATTACGATCGTTGGGCTGCCTGCCAACCGGGTGATAACTCCGCGACATCGATGAAGAGCCTGGTTGTCGATCCGAGCAAGTACGACTGGGAAGGAGACCTGCCATTGCAACTCCCTTCGTCGCGAACCATCATTTACGAAATGCATGTCCGTGGCTTCACTCGCCATCCGAATTCTGGCGTCGGCGAGGAAAAGCGAGGCACCTACGCTGGCCTGATCGAGAAGATTCCCTATCTCCAGGAGCTTGGCATCACGGCGGTGGAACTGCTCCCCGTGTTTCAATTCGACCCACACGATTGTCCGCTGGGCAAGATCAACTACTGGGGGTACGCGCCGATCTCGTACTTTGCGCCACACCAGGCATACTCCTCGCGTCAAGATCCAATGGGTCCACTCGATGAGTTTCGGGATATGGTAAAAGCGCTACATCGGGCTGGCATAGAAGTCATCCTTGACGTTGTGTTCAATCACACGGCCGAGGGTGATCATCGCGGACCCATGCTTAGCTTCCGTGGGATCGACAACCCGTCCTACTACATTCTCGAAGAGGGGGGCGCCCGCTGTGCAAACTACACCGGTTGCGGGAATACACTCAATGCCAATCATCCGGTTGTTCGCAGGATGATCATCGACAGTCTCCGCTATTGGGTGAAAGAGATGCATGTCGATGGCTTTCGCTTCGACTTGGCATCGGTTCTTTCCCGCGATGCATTGGGGCAACCATTGCCGAATGCGCCGGTGCTTTGGGATATCGAATCCGACCCCGCACTCGCCGGGACAAAACTGTTGGCCGAAGCCTGGGACGCAGCCGGTTTGTACCAGGTCGGGAACTTTGTGGGGGATGCATGGAGAGAGTGGAACGGTCGATTCCGCGATGACGTCCGGAGTTTTTTTCGAGGAGAGCCGGGGGCGCTACGACGGGTGGCTGATCGGGTCGTAGGCAGTCCCGAATTGTACGGCCACGAGGAGCGTGAGGCCGAACAGAGTGTCAACTTTGTGACTTGTCACGATGGTTTCACACTCAACGATCTTGTCTCCTATAACGAGAAACATAACGAAGCGAACGGCGAAGGCAATCGCGACGGCGCGAACGACAACAGGAGTTGGAATTGCGGCGTAGAAGGCCCAACGGATGATCCTGGGATCGAGAAACTCCGCAATCGTCTTGTCAAAAACTTTTTGACCGTCACGATGATGTCGCTCGGTGTGCCTATGTTTCTAATGGGAGACGAAGTTCGCCGCACGCAAGGCGGCAACAACAATGCCTACTGTCAGGACAATGAGATTAGCTGGTTCGACTGGCGACTGATCGAGAAGCATGCCGATGTACATCGCTTTGTAAGACTGCTGAACGCAAGGCGTTTGCTTCGCGACGCCGAGCATGAGAGAAAGCGAGTAAGCTTAACGGCACTGATCCAAAACGCGGAAAAGGTCTGGCACGGCACAAAACTTGGCCAGCCAGACTGGGGAGATTCTTCGCATAGCGTGGCATTGGAGGCGGAGGTCAGCATGGAAAAACTGCGCATTTATTGGATTTTCAACGCCTATTCGGAGCCCCTCAACTTCGATTTGCCGAAATTAGAGAAAGCTATTTTGTGGAGACGCTGGATCGATACGGCTCTCGATTCACCAAACGACATTGTTCCGTGGCAGGCGGCGGAAACGGTTATAGGCGATGCATATCGCGCCGAGGCCCGTTCCGTAGTCATTTTGTTCACAAGTGGCAAAACGGTGATCTCATGACGATGAACATCCTCTTGCTCAATGCAGGTTCAAGTAGCCTGAAAGTCACAGTCATGAATGCGGCTGATGGCAAAGTGATTGCCCGCGGTTCCGCCGATTGGGCTGGCCAGGTTACGCGCTATCGGTATTCGAATTCGGACGGAAGTAATCGGACGGAAGAAGTTTCGTGGAGCGGGCATGCCAAAGCGGTTCAGCGATTCATGGACGACCTGCCAACGACGCAGCGGTCGGCGTTGATAGCGGTCGGACATCGAGTCGTTCATGGCGGCCAATTCACAACATCCGTGAGCATCACCCCACAAGTTCGTGAGCGCATAATGGCCCTGTCCGACTTGGCGCCGTTGCATAATCCGCCGGCCATGACGACGCTGGCTGCAGCCGAGGCTGCCTTACCAGGAATGAGCCATGTGGCGGTGTTCGACACTGCATTTCACGCCACGCTCTCTCCGGAAGCGTACACTTACCCGTTGCCTCAAAAATGGACGCGAGAATGGGGCATCCGCCGCTACGGTTTCCATGGACTCAGCCATGCCTACTGTGCTCAAAGAGCCGCAGAAATGCTCTCGACTCGCCCTTCGGATCTGCCAATTCGTTTGGTCATTTGCCATCTTGGCCACGGTTGCTCAGCGTCGGCAGTCAAAGATGGCAAGTGCGTTGATACAACCATGGGCTTTACACCTCTCGATGGATTAATGATGGGCACACGCTGCGGCTCGATCGATCCAAGCATCGTCTTGCACGTGCTGCAGCACAAAGGATTGACGGTCGAACAAGTGGAGATGGCGCTCAATCGAGAATCGGGCCTCCTGGGAGTGTCCGGCATCTCCGGCGATATGCGCCAGGTGTTGGCTGCAGCGAAAGCGGGGAATGAGTTTGCTCGACTGGCCATCGGTATTTACTCGCACCGCGTTCGGCAGGCAATCGGCTCTTTCGCCGTCACCATGGGCGGCATTGATGCGTTGGTGTTCACGGCTGGAGTGGGCGAGAATGCGGCGGAAATACGTGCGTCCGTATGTGAAGGCTTGGGTTGCTTGGGGCTAGAATTAGATGGTCACGCCAACGTCGAATGTCAACCGGATATGGATGTCGCCGTAACCAGCTCCCGAGGTCGAATATTCGTGATCGCCACGCAGGAGGATGTGACCATGGTTCGCGAAGTGACAAAGGTACTGGCAGAAAAGACTCACTACTCACTACTCACTACTCACTAAGAACTAAGAACGAAGAACGAAGAACTAAGAATATGAAACCAATAGTACAAATCTCCCTTGACCTGACGAACATCGACGAAGCCCTTGAAACGGCAGCTATGGCAATGAGAGCTGGAGTGGACTGGCTCGAAGCAGGCACGCCGCTCATCCTAGCGGAGGGGCTCCATGGTATTCGCGCCTTGCGGGCGGCTTTCCCGACGACGCCGCTTGTGGCCGATCTCAAAACCATGGATGGCGGCTATCTCGAAGCCCAAATGATGGCCGAGGCGGGCGCAACCCATGTCGTTGTAATGGCGCGAGCTCACGAAGAGACCATTCGATGTGTCGTGAAGGCCGGAAAGGACTTCGGCGTACAAGTCATGGGGGACAACATGGTGTGCCCCGACATGGTCGAAGGGGCCAAGTGGCTGGAAGATCTCGGCTGCGATTTCGTTATTCATCACATTGGATACGACGAACGGCGCGGGATCGCGGCTCACGGGCTGAGAATGCCCAGTCCTCTCGATCGATTGCGGGAGGTCGTCAATGCGGTTCGGATCCCCGTCCAAGCAGTGGGCGGACTCTCGCTGGAACAAGCCATCCAGTGCCCCGCCTATGGTGCCCCGTTGGTTGTGTTAGGTGCACCACTAACAATCGACGCAGATGCATTCAGAACGGCCTCGGGTGACCTGGAAAGCTCGCTTCGAATGATTTGTGATAAGATTCACGCATCGACCGTTTCCTTACCGTCGTGAACTTTTGCCAAGTGCACGAAACCTTCACCATCTCAATCTTAATCTAAAATGAAATCTGCCGCTGTTGTCAACTACTCGCCTGAAAAAGGTTCCGTCGAGATCCGCGAAATCGAATGCCCGACGATCGGTGACGAGGATGTTTTGCTCGAAGTCGCCAACGTGGGCGTTTGTGGTAGCGATCTGCATCAATGGACCGCGGATCATTCCTGGCCTGTGAATTATCCAGTCGTCCTAGGCCATGAGTTCGGCGGCACAATTGCCCAAGTTGGAGCGAAGGTAGAAGGCTGGCGAGAAGGAGACCGAGTGGTTAGCGAAACTGCGGCGATCATCGATTCCAACAACCCGATGTCCCGTCGCGGAATGTATAACCTGGACCCAACTCGCAAAGGTTTTGGATACGGGGTCAACGGGGCGATGACTCGATTTGTTCGAGTCCCCTCGCGCATTTTGCATCATGTCCCCGACCGGCTCCCTTTCGAACATGCGTGCCTGACCGAACCGTGTTGTGTTGCTTATAACGCCGTCGTCAAGAATGCGCACATCGAGCCTGGTGATAGAATCATTGTATTGGGTCCGGGGACGATCGGAATCTTATGCGCTGCAATGGCTCGACTTTGTGGAGCTGAAGTTGCCTTGGTGGGACTTGAAGCGGACCGTCATCGTTTAGAGATTGCCAAACAGTATGGATGCGAGGCCATCATTGGCGACGCGAAAGATTGGGCCATGGAACGAGATGGATTGGGAGCCGATGGAGTCATCGATGCGGCAGGCGCAAGCATCACACTTAAAATTGCTCTTAACTTGGTTCGGCCAGCCGGTTGGATTAGCAAAGTCGGTTGGGGCCCTCAACCCTTAGGCTTCAATTTGGATCAACTAGTACAAAAGAACGTCCGCTTGCAAGGGAGCTTTAGCCACTACTGGCCAATTTGGGAACGCGTCATCGCGATGCTAGCGAGCGGGCAATTGGACGTGCGACCTATCATTGGCGGAGTCTGGCCGATCGAGCAATGGCACGAAGCCTTTGAAAAGATGCATACTGGAGCAGTCGTGAAATCCGTGCTGCGGCCCGTTTGATTCGGGCTAGGAGAAGCCCGCATTGCGATCGAAGTTGACAATACATCCATTGCTCAGCGAAATCGAAAATAATCCGTTGTCTGCAATCTTGTTCGTCACATCTTGGTACGTTCCATTTGTCTGCAATTCCAGCCTGCAGATGGAACGTGCTGCGGTATCGACAATAAGGTAATCTTCAACCCCCTGGCGTTCGTAGAGCTCCCGCTTTGCAAGTACATCCTTGGTTGCAGTCGACTCGCTCAGCACTTCCACGACGAGAATGGGCGGCGTTTCAAGATGGCGTTCCGGCTGACATCCGCAAACCAACATAACATCGGGACGAACGACGGTGTCTTGCTGAATAATCCAATCGAGGCCGGTGTAGACTTTACAAGGACATTGATTCAATTGGACGGAGGACTGAATCATGTACGCAAACGAACTAACCGCTCGCTCGTGGGGACCGAATGGTGAGGGACTCATTGCCACGGCAGTTCCATACCATAGTTCCCAATCACCCTCCCAATGCTGGTAGTCTGAAACGGTGTAATGAGGCTGGTATTTTCGGACGCTGGACATGTTTGCACTTGAAAATAGGCGAGCGGCAGATTGCATTATCCCAACCCGAAGCGTAAGTGAGGGACGAACGATTCCTCGCTGACGCTCTGACGCTTCGGGTTACCATTAAATCAACAAGCCCGTAAGCGAAGGACAATTTCGCAGTCCCTCACTTACGTATCGGGTTATGAAGTTCATTGTTCCTTTTTCGGTTAATGTGGCTACTTTTCGGGCACTCTGGGTGGAACCCCCAGCGGAGCCCGCGTAAACACATCGCCATATTTGGAAAATCCATCCACGAAGCCGCCATGACTTAAGAAGAACTCGCCATTTTCAACGCCCATGAATCGATCGAGTCGGTCGGATTTGCCGGTCGGGTCGTGTGAAAACGTCGCCTTCGTCAGTTCCGTCCAATTGCCATCCGAAGTTCGAATCCACTGATTGCCATACAACGCCTTGCGAACGAGATGGCCGTTGCTGCCACCAAAGTTCTCGCTAAACCCATGCGGTCGCTTGATCCATCCACCTTCTTTTGGTGCTTTCCACGAGGATATCAGCATCCACTTTTGTTGTTCCGGGTGGAACCAATAGCCAGAATAGATTGTGAAGGTCGTTTCAACGGGCTCAGCGGTAACCACGAATCGCTGTTTTTCGCCGGTTTTCCAAAGGACCTTGAGATGGCTGTGCCCACCTGTCCCTTCGTTGCCGAAATCGCCGGAGAAAACGCCTTCTCCTTTACCCATCAACTTCACGCGATTGACGTCATCTACTTTTTTTCGATCGACCGCTTCGTCGCCGCTATCCCATACGCTAAAAATGATGCGGCGTTCCGTCGGGCTGTTGACTTGCATACCGAAGTAGCCTCGATGCCAACCGCACGCCATGTAAAATGTGGTCGTGGGTTCTTCGACGGCGGTAACTTCGCTATAAAACGCTTGCACCTGTGCACCTTCGGGAATCGGGTACATCAGGTGAACGGACGCGGCGTTCCTGCGTTCCTTGAGATTGAAGTGCGCGTCCACAACCGCATCCCCATCGAGCAGTAGTGTTTTGATATCGCCCGACGGAACACCTGCCTCATTGAGAGATTCCAGTCGAATTCGTTTGTAGCCGACTTGGCCCACTTGAAAGGCCCCGAAATCGGCGGTCACCAATGCGTTGGGGCCTTTGCCTTCTACGGTCATTTCTCGCGATTGTTCATCGAACGTGAGTCGAAGCTTCGACGTCGCCTCTTGTGGCAGACTCAACTCGACTTGAACAGTTAACGCTCCAGTTTTTGCGAATTTTCCAAACCATTGGACCGACTGTTTGGGATTGTCCCATCGCGTAATACCACTTTTCTCCGAGACTCGTGCCGCGTCCGCATTTGGAGAAATGTAAGCCGTAAAAGCAGGGACTCGCAGTTCAGCCGCATCCAGCACTCCAAATAGCGAAAATTGGCTCGCCAATATGACAACCAACACGCTCAAGCTCGGAATGGGAACGAAAGCCCTCGGTTTTCCGCTTCGCGTCCGGTGCGTACGTTTCGGGCTAACTGGGGAGTCAATGTCCCCGTGACCATCGACAAAATTCTGTTTTTTAATCATTTCCGCTCTTTTAATCGTTGAGGCAGTGGAGTTTTTCCACAGTGGTGAAGTCGCTTTTTGGCATCTAATTTGCTCTAATTTGCCGGAGAACTGGTGCACGGTTTGACAATGACCTATCCCGGTATTTTAATCACTATCCCCTAGCGATGAGTTTCGAGTAAAATTCTACGCTAGGCGTCCGATTCGATCACTTGGATTACGCCAAAACAAATTGTTTTCCTTCCTTACCCACCTTTGGAGAATTGTTTCATATGAGAATTGTATTCTGTTTCTGCGCTGTCGTTTTGACTGCAACCGTCTCTGTCAAACCCGCCTATGCGATTAAAGAGTTCGGCGAACAGTTCGCTCGTATCTACGTCGAAGGCAACAAAAGCGAAGAATTCAAGAAACTCGTTTCGGAAGCTAAGTGCAATGTTTGCCACATCGACATGGAAAACAAGAAAAAGCACAATCCGTTCGGCGATGCGATGCACGAAGCTGGCTTGGACAAGAAAAAGTACCAACCCATGCTCAAGAGCAATCCAGATCAAGCCAAAAAGGAAATAGAAGAGCTCTTTAAAAAGGTCGAAGAGCAAAAAATCGACGGCAAAGGCAAGACGTTTGGGGAAAAGATCAAGGCTGGCGAACTGCCAGGTGGTGACGTCAAGGGTAAGTAGTCCTTGGACACACTTTAGGATCGCTCAATCGATTCGTGGGATAAGCCAAATGGACACAGCCGCCAAATGTCAAAGTAGTAGGCACATTCCATGTGCCGTCCACCTAGAATCTTGGCAAAAGCTTGACCGCAAACGGCACGGCGGAGCGTGCCTGCACCTTTTGTCGGCTGTATCCAAATAGTGGGATAGGGTTCCAATCAGTCAAATCAAAAATGACAGTTTGGACGCCTGTTCCACTGGTCTGCACGGTTCTTAGCGAATGGAATGAACCAAGTGGGCGGCAAGCCTGTAAATAGTCCACTTGTTCCGAGTTATCTTTCGTCTCGATTAGGATTCACGAAGTAATTTGCCTATCCCATCTTCTAGATCGAGAGCTCATTTTTTTTGCTCGCCGATATCATCCGACGGTGCACTGGTTTGGATTGCGACCTACATTACCGCCTGGTTTCTACTGAGTTGCGAACAAGCTATTTCCCAAGAAACGGCGATTCGCTCCACTGGAATTGAGCTAAAAGCAGAGATGGGGTTGGCCGGGACATGGAAGGTAGGCTATCCAACAAGAACGCTGCTCTCGGTCACTTCCGGTCTGACCCCAGTGGATGGCCATATCGAAGTGCAAACGTACGATGGCGATGGCGTTTCGGTGATCGTTCAGAATCCGGAATGGGAGGTTCACTTAGCGAAAAATGAAACAAAGGAATTGGAAGCGGTTGTAAGGCACGGTCGTAGCAATCGCCCGATTGTGATTCGCATCGTAGATATCAACAAGCAAGTCATTTTCGAGCGATCGCTGGACGCCAAGGAACGAGGGACGCCAATCCCAGCCACACAGCCTTGGATCGTTGGAATCGGAAGCGACCAATTGCAACTTGACCAAGCGTCGATGAAATCCGCGCAGGGCGCACTCCCAGAATACTCAACGACTTCGCTGACACAGCATCATCAAATACCATCCTCGTCTATGAGCTACGAGGGGGTTGACCTGCTCGTTCTATCGTCAAGTAATACCGCGCTCAATCGATCTTTGACGAACGCAAACACCAGCGCGATTCGATTATGGATCGTCCGAGGTGGGCGGTGTGCCTTAACGTTAGGTAGCAATGCGGACTCGTGGGTGGAGCATGCCGACTTTGCGACTCTGCTGCCAGGTGTCTTTCAAGGTGTCGAGCCAGACTGTGATCCAGGTCGATTCGAATCCTTCATGGGATCGCAAAACCCTTTACCCAAATTGAATTGCGCCACTTTCCTGCTGAACTCTGGAACGATCCCATTGGTGTCGAAAAAACCGAACCGTTCGGATTTCCCATTTATAGGAAAGTGGGCTATTGGCAGTGGCAAAGTTAGTTTTCTCGCGACGGAAATCGATTCTGCAGAACTCAAAGCATGGAAAAGCCGCCCCGAAGTTCTCAAAATGCTACTTGAGGATCAGTGGGAAAAAAAGGATCAGCGGACTGACAATCTTGCTTATCAGGGATACGACGATTTATCGGGTCAGCTCAATGCAACCCTGGATCATTTTCCGCGTTTAACTGTGGGCAACTTGACATCCGTTTCCATCATTGCCGGCTTTCTCTGCTTGATCATTGGACCCTTCGATTACTTTGTCATTTCCAAAGCTTGGAAGCGCCCACGAGGAACTTGGATAACACTCGTCCTCGCTTCGATAGGGGGTTGTTTGATCGTTGTCGGCTTGGCGAAATCTTGGAAGCCAACCACGCCATGCATCAACACCTTGGAGCTTGTCGACATTGACTACCAATCCCAGTCGCTGATAGGACGCGGGTTCGCTCACTACTATGGTGGAGAACGCGGGGCTTTCGATTTTTCAGCACACCGACGTACAATTGCGAACGATTCGGAAGCGAGCGGAACGAGCGTTTCCGTTTCGTTGGATTGGTTCGGGCAGCCTGGTAAAGGGCTCGGTGGCTTTGACTCGACGGTTGCCACGGACCGCGGAATGCCTACGTACACCATTGTAACGACGCAATCCGACAGTCCCACAGCGCAGCCCGCTCGATCGGCGGAAACGACAACCAAATCAACCGGTATTTACGGGGCTGGGATTCCCGCTGCGGGAACAAAAGCACTCTTCGCACAATGGAACGAGGCGATCCCAATAGACAAGGAGAGTCACTCGCTTTCCATGGTTGCGGGCTCGATCGATTTGTTGGAAGGGAGCTTCGCCAACCCGCTTCCTATAGACTTGCTGGATGGAATCCTGATCTATCGAGGTCGAGCTTATTCGTTGCCCACACGGTTGCGAAAAGGAGATCAAGTTCCCTTTTCTTCCATGACATTGCCCAAGGATGTGGTGCGTCGGTTGCAACGCCGTCAAAATGTCGGTGGCGAAGAACGCAGTTCGCCGTGGAAGCCCGCAGACACCGACAAACTAGATCGATTGCTGGAAATGATCGCTTTCCATCAGGCAGCCGGCGGGAGCAGTTACACAAGTCTCTACAACCGATACCTTAGCAGTTTGGATTGCTCGGACGTGATCCGACTGGATCGTGCGATACTTCTGGCTGAGGTCAAAGACCCTTCGCTCACGTGGTCGATTCGGCGTGATTCGATTCCTGTTCAGTCCATCGAAGGACAGCGCAAGACGTACGTGCGTTTGATCATTCCAGTCGCTCGATCCACCAATACATCTTCCAATCCCATTTCGCCCAACTTCAAGTGAACCGCTCTTCGCCATGATCAAAACGTCGCAGCTAACCAAAAAGTACGATGACATGTATGCGATTCATGACATCGATTTAGATCTTGGAAAGGGAGATCTATTCGGCTTTATTGGCCCAAATGGTGCGGGCAAGACGACGACCATGCGAATCATCGCAACGCTTCTAACGCCGACCTATGGCGAAGCGTATGTGTGCGGTCATTCGATCTACACCCATCCAAAAGAGATCCGGCGTTTGGTGGGTTATATGCCCGATTTTTTCGGGGTATACGATGACATGACGGTAATCGAATACCTCGAATTCTTTGCGGCCGCGTATCGCATCGTGCCTCAAGCGAGACGAAAACGATGCGATGAAATGTTGGAGGTGGTGGATTTGGAGTTCAAGCGTGATGCGTACGCGAATACCCTTTCACGAGGTCAAACTCAGCGTCTGGGACTCGCCCGAGTGCTGCTGCATGATCCAGCCGTGCTTTTGCTCGACGAACCGCTGAGCGGCTTGGACCCGCGAGCAAGAATTGAGATGCGAGCCTTGATGCGACGTTTGGGTTCCATGGGCAAAACCATCATTGTCAGCAGTCACATTTTGCCGGAACTAGCGGACGTTTGCAACAAGGTTGGTATTATCGATTCGGGCGTCTTGATCGCGAATGATGATGTGACATCCATCATACGTCAAGTCCGTCCGAACATGGTCATCTTAGTCGAACCAGCAAATCCGAGCCGCATGGACGAAGCGGCAAGATTGTTGAGTAATGACGCCATGGTTCAGTCGGTTGATGTAACTTCTGGGACGTTGCGAATCATGCTTAAAGAATACGATTCGGACTATTCGTCCCTATCGACGTTACTTGTGAACAACGGAATTGCCATTCGCAAGTTTTCTGAAGAAGAAATCAATCTTGAATCTGCCTTCATGGCATTCACCAAAGGGGCGGGAGCCAAGATTTAGTTGTGCGACGCTCCGCGTCGCGGGAATCACGACGCGGAGCGTCGTGTAACTTAGAAGCGTTTCGCCGCTTTCAATTGTCTTTGTAGAGACTTTGGCCAAGCCCCTTTGCCTTAATTTTTGCCTCTGCGGCACGCCGTTCGTCCAGGATCATTTGTTCGGCGACTTCTTCACTGATCGCGTCCTCAGGGGTCATCGGATCTCGCAGGAGCTGAACAGTTTGAGACGGCATTTCCTTTCCATCGACCACGAGAATCACTCGATACACGCCGTTGGGGGCAACTCGCAGACCATTTCGGCCGCCAGCACTGGGGCCACCAGCACTGGGGCCACCAGCACCGGGAATGCCAGCACCGGGGCCGCGTACGCGACCTTGCCCTCCGCCACCTGCTAAAGCATCAGCAGCACTCTCGCCGCCTGTTCCTTCACCCGCATCGACCGGGGATTCCGCCGTGGTTGGTTGGCTTTCGCCTGGCGTTCTCTGCGCTCCGCCCGGACCTCGTCCACTTGCAGCTCTTTGTCCCGCTGCCTCGTTACCAGAAGCACGCCCGCCCGATCCGCCTCGCCCACCCGTGCCGCCCGGTCCGCCGGTCCGAGATCCCGCAGTTTGTTGGATGAGATCCCAATTGACTCTGTGAAGTCCTGCAGCGGTATCACCTTTCAATTCACGAACGACTTGCCCCTCAATGTCAGCAATGCGAATCGCGACGCTGTCCGCTTTGGCGGGCAACGAATACCATAACTGTGCACCGGACGCTGGATTTTCCGAAGCGAATCGGCGGTTGGTTTTGCCACGGCTTGGCTCGGTCCGCCAACGAACGACTTCTTCCGGCTTAAAGAACGCGATCTGATCTTTGAAATTTTCAGGTTTCAGTTGACGCAATCCAGAAACATCGCATGCCCATAAACTGCGTCCATGCGTCGCAACCACGATTTCCCCGTTCGTAGGATGTTGCGCAACTTCATGGATCGCGACCGTCGGTAGATTCGTATTCAGCTTGGTCCAGTTGGCACCACGGTCCAAGGAAACCCAAAATGCGAATTCCGTCCCGGCATAGAGCATGTTAGGGTTTGCGATGTCCTCTCGGAGGCAACGGGTCGATCCCCATGGAATATTCGATCGAATGGATCGCCATGTGTCGCCGTAGTCATTTGATTCGAACAAATAGGGTTCGTCATCATTAGAACGGTGTCCATCGAGAGCCACGAAGACACGACCCTCTTCAAAGCGAGAGGCTTCGATCGTTGCTACCCAGCGCGGAGATGGTAGACCGAGATTGGCTGTGATGTTTTTCCATTCGGTTCCGCCATTGCGAGTCACCCAAAGTCCACCGTCATCGGTACCAGCATAAAGAACGTTGGGCGCTTTTGGAGATTCGCAAAGGGCTGTAGCCGATCCTCGCTGTGTCAACGTTATTTCCGGCGAGATTGCGACGAGTTTGTTTCCTCGATCCAACGAGCGAAAAACATAGTTGCCTGCGCTATAAAAAATCTTCGAGTTGTGATTGGACAAAATAAAGGGCGTATTCCAGTTGAAGCGGTACGATGGTCCTCCGGTCGTGCGTTGCGGTTGAATCGAAGCCCGCTCACCTGTTTTCAGATGCCGACGGCTGATTGTTCCGTTCTGGCTTTCCCAGTAGATCAAGTCAGGATCTTGCTGATCCACTCGGCAAACGAATCCATCGCCGCTGCCGATCGAAAGCCAATCCTCATTGAGAGTTCCGCCGTTCTTACTGATGGCTGGACCGCCCCAAGAACCGTTGTCTTGCAACCCACCGACGACCCAGTACGGATATTTTGGACTGATGGCAACGTGATAGAACTGGCCGACCGCTGCCGTGTTGATGTGATCCCAATTGTCACCGCGATCATGGGTGACATAGAATCCGCCATCGCCACCGATAATCATGTGTCGACCATCGTTTGGATCGATCCAAAGATCGTGACTATCTGCGTGTACATTTCGGCCAAAATCCCCTTCGAACGTGGTTCCGCCGTTGCTGGAGCGGAATTGATTGACACCCAGGACGTAGACTCTGTTCGCGTCGCTTGGGTCCACTTTGACGACGCTGAAGTACATGGGTCGGGTGTTTAGCGAGTTCACACGCACCCAAGTTTCGCCACCATCGTTGGAACGGTAAACTCCGCCATAGAGGTGGCCGTTTGCACCTTGCATATCCTGCACATTGGGTGTTTGCCCAAAGTAGGAGTAGGAGTTGGGCCGACTTGAAAGGCCTCTGACGCGTTCCTCCCAAGTGATTTCGAACTCTTTCGACACGTCGCCGCGTTGCACCGTGATCTTCGTCTTTTCGCCAACTTTGGATTGGCGAATGGCTGCGACCAAGGCATCGTAGTCGGCGACGGGTTTTCCGCCCAGCGTCTTCACAATGTCACCTACTTCAAGCCCGACTTTTTGAGCGGGACTATCCTGAGTGATCTCCGTCAGCGAAGCTCCCCCTTTTTCTGCGTTTTCCCCCTGAATGCCAAGGAATACATTGCTTTGCGCAGGAGCACTGGCCGCTTGCGGCGGGCCGCCTGGGCGAATTTCCAATGTAACAGTGGCGTCGATGGTCTCGGTACCTCGCGTCAATTTAAGCTTGACTTTATCGCCTGCCGGCCGAGCTCGAATTTGTGAAATCAAACTCTGGTAGTTTCCGGTTGGCTTGTCTTCGAATTGCGAGATGAAGTCCCCTTCCTTAAGTCCGGCTTTCTCTGCGGGTCCGTCGGCCGTAACGCGGGTCACTGCAATTCTTCCGTCGCGATCTTCGCCGGTTACGCCCATCCAAACGCCTTGTTGTTGAGGGGCTTGATTCTGGGCAGCGCCGGGGCGAGCGGACAGTTCCGATTCGAGAGTGAGACTTTCCTCGCCGCGTCGAATTTGAATCGAGACCTTTTCCCCAACTTTCTTCTTGCGGAGAACTTCCAGCGTTTGGTCGAAATCGCTGATGGAAACATCGCCGATCGAGAGCAACTGGTCTCCAATCTTGAAATCGGATTTTTCGGCTGGGCTTTTGGGAAGGACTTGGGTGACAAAGACTTTGCCATCTCGATTCGCACCGACGAGTCCCAGATAGGCAGCAAACGGAGCCGGTCCTTTGCCGATCTCTTCACAATCGATGATCGCATAGATCGCATGAGGTGATTTGGTTTGCCAATCGATACCGATCCGTCCCATATTGCTTGTAGGAAGACCATTGGTCAGCTTGCGCCAGTTCTTTCCTCCATCGGTTGTTTTGAAGAGACCGGCACCTGGTCCCCACTTGCGAATCGGGTCGTAGCCATCGATCCCATCGGGCTTGGCGACGGTTCCAGGCCAACTATCAAAACCATCGCGTTGTCGATCCCACATTGCCGCGATAATCGTGTCTGGGTTCGTGGGGTCCATGATCATATCAATCACGCCAGTCTTGTTGTCCACAAACAGGACTTTCTCCCATGTTTCTCCGCCGTTCGTCGTTTTATAGACGCCCCGTTCGTCGTTCGTTCCGTAGAGGCGACCGAGCGCTCCGACGTAAACGATATTGGAGTCTTTCGGATGAACCAGGACTCGACCAATCTGGTACGTCTCCTTGAGTCCCATGTTTTTCCAAGTGGCGCCGCCATCGGTCGATTTATAAACCCCATCGCCATAGGAGACCGAGTTGCGAGGATTTGCTTCACCTGTTCCGACCCAAACAACGTTGGTATCGTTGGGGTCCACTGCAATGGCACCAATCGAAATCGTTTCTTGTTTATCAAATTGATGCGAGACAGTCGTTCCATGGTTGATGGTCTTAAGGATTCCACCGGAAGCCGTAGCGACGTACCAGAGTGATGGGTCTTTATCATGCACGGCGATGTCGGTGATTCGACCTGCCATGTTGGCTGGTCCAATCGATCGCCATTGGACGTTCTTGATCCAATCGGACTCGACCTTCAATGCAGGGGGCAGTACGGTAGCGGGCTTAGGTTCCGATTTCGGTGCGGGCGTTGGCGATGATGCTGATGGTACCGAAACGGCCGCATTTGGCTCACTCGCTTTTGGGTCGCTGGCTTTTGGTTGTTCGATCGACTTCAACTTTTCAACGATTTTTTCAAGTTGGCTTTCAATGGCATCGAGCCGATCTGCCTTTTTGCCAGATTTTTGTTTTTCTGTCTTGGGCGTTGGTGTTTCGGGCTTGGGCGTTTGTGTTTCGGGCTTGGGATCTTTCGAGACGTCTTGAGCCAAGACGATTCCGCTTGAAAACAAAGCAACAAAACAACCAACAATCCAGGGCGTGGACGCCGCATACAATCGAAAGCACTGACAAGTCATGTAACAAATCATAGTGACGAAGAAAACTTGTAGAATTTTGGAAAGACTGTTCTTCCGTAGTCTAGTCGGAAGCCTATTGTATTTGCAACTCTATCATAGTGGGATTGGCTTCTACCTTGCCATTCGCTCATTTTCATCTTGACAGGCTGGAAGCCTATCCCACTAACGGATCGATCGATCCTTAGTTGCCTGTTGTTCCATGATCTTGTAGAGGTCGAGGTCTTCGCGACCTGCGATGACGGAAAACAACCGACGAATATTCTCGAAAGCATCGACAAGCCCGACCCCTGCACCCGCCTCAATGCTTCCTCCACGCAAGACGTAAAAACCGGGTTCCTGGGTGAAAAACGATGGAGTTTCGACATCTAGGAAAGGATCTTCGTACAATTCGGTGGACAATTTATTCGCACGACCGTCCGTCAACGCCACAACAGCATCCGCTGTTATTTCCATCGTCGAGTCATCGTCTCGCAACAATCGCAAAACAAAAGGGCCGTCCGCTTGTTGTGAAATGGAATCCACACCCAACGTCTCCAAGATGACCACGTTGTGACTTTGTCGTTCGGTGATCTCTTTCAATGCACGTGTGAATTCAAGCGTGTCGTGTTTGCGTGTCGATCGGATCATCCAGATGAGTTGCGTGTCGGGTTTATCTGCGAACTGGTTCACAAACTCGATGGCGAACTGGATCGCACGTTTCGATTGGCCGACTAGGCACGTCTTTTTTCCAACGATCGACTTGGCTTCGAATTTACGATCCAAGGGTGTGTGTTTAAGAAATTTGTCTCGAAGCCCCGTTTCGCCGATGGCTTTTCCTCCACCGGGGCCCATGCCGGACGAATGTTGCGACATGCCTCGACAATCGAAAACCACATCCGCTCGGGAAATCCAAGTGCCCCGATGTCGCCCGTCCACCACAATCCGAAACTCGTCATTGCAACGCTCCTGCATTTCGACATCGTCCGCCTTCCATGTCTGCAGTCTCGAAACATCGGAAACAGGGCTCAAAAAGTGAATGTCGTCGAACAACAAATCGCACTTGGCAAGCGGCAACAAATACTCTTCGGCGTAAGTTCGGCCGGTGTAGAAGTCATCTGGTGAACGACGCATGTACTCAGGGTTCTGAGCCGTGATGGTTGCGTGCCCCAACGAAGTTGTGCACTGAGAAACCGGTACTGCCAGCGGTCGGTCGTGCCAATCCAACATGCGATGTGCTACACGTCGCTCCTCAAATATCGATACGTAATAACCAAGAAACCGCCCGTAGATGGCCGCTTCGATTCCAACCGGTCCACCGCCAATAACTGCTATGGTTGCAGGCGATTCTACTTCCGGATCCCAATCCAATTCCATCATGGCAAAGGTACATCTTCCAACGCGAATTCAATTGTTTGTTCCACCAGCGTTGCCGGCGCACGAAAAATAAACTTGCAACCGTCAAGACCTTGATCGATGTCGAACAAATAGGAGAGGCCGATCTCGCTATCGGTCATTCTCGTAGTCGACCAACCAACATGGTCGACGCGTTCGTTGGCTTGGTTGATCAAGAAGGCTTCGTTGGTATTGGACCAGCCGCGAAACGATTCGGTCGACTTGCCATCGCTCTTGAGACTGACGCCTACCAGGACTTCATAGATGTCGCGATTCTTGCGAGCTTTTTCAAGAACGACCTGCAGATTGCCGACGGTTGCAGTTTTTTTGTTGGCTTTCATTGGATCCGCAAACTCCAAGGATGCAAGTTTGCCCGGAATGGATACAAAGACTTTTCCATTCCAACGAAAGATACTTTTCGCTTCGCGTGTTGGCAGACTGAACGACAAACTGACTTGCAGTTGAGAACCGCCTGTTGGAACAAACTCAGTTTCTTGCGCGTTGAGTTTCGCCTCCAAAACTTGGCCATCGTCGCAGACCAATACCATCGACTCCATCGGAAACTTGACAAAGACCGGGACAAGTCGCGGCTCCCAGGACATCAACACTTGGATTTGAACCGAGCTTTGTGCTGGATCGTGCAACTGATTGATCTTTTGCACCACCAAGGGCTCGAGCCGAAACACGCCTGAATACCCGCCAGCTGCGACTCGAAGCGGTGCGTTGAGAGCGCGAGGCACCAATCGCAACGTCCCGCCGTCACCGGCGGCAACGGTGAGTTCGAGTTGATCGAGCACTTCGTCGAATGCTTCCCAAAACGGGGTCGCCTCAAAATCGGTGATTACTTCGCGATCCAAATTGGCCACTTCCGCCAATTCGATTTTATTGCCTGTCAATTCGGTAATCTTGGTCAGAGCATCGCGCCCCGACATTGCACCGTTTAATGTCAACAAGGACGGAAGCGTGTATTCCTCCGTTTCCATTTCCTCCAACGCCGATCGCAATCGATCGATGCGCATTTTCCATTCATCGGACGCGTCGGAACTGACTGCTGGAAGAAACTCGACAACCGCCGGGCCAATCTCCAGCAGTTTTGCTTCGGCTGCATCGCGTACCGATTGCTTGACTTCATCTAGATCATTCGAAAGTTTGGTGACGAGTGCAGGCAAGTCCTTTGTGTCGACTTGTGTCTTGACTTTTCGTTTTGAGCTCGGGGCCAGTTTCTTGGCGTTTTTGGCGTCAGAGCTAGGTTGCTGCGCACGAAGCTCGGTAAATAGCGAGACCGACCATAAGCATACGGCCACGATGAACGTACACCCTTGGTAGAGAGGAACAGGGGGCGAGGGTTTCCGTTTTGGCGAATGGATGAGAGCCATGGTTTGCGATGGTTGGTTATGGATGGGTGGCACGCCCCAGAGCGAAAGCGGCACGCTCCAGAGCGAAAGCGAGGGACGTGGGATGATTGGCAAATGACTCTGTCGACTCACTCGCCTCACATCGTGGTATACAGTTTAGCCTAAAAACAACCCGGAATTACGAGCCCACTCGCGGAACACGAAGATTCACTCCCGCTCCTCTAAGCACATCGGTATGAGTCTTCGAGTGAAACAAACTGATAGCCGAAGGGCGATAGCCCCGGTTCTCGACGAATGTCGAGCAATTGGAAAACCGGGGCTATCGCCCAACGGCGCGTGAGTATGAAAAACAGTTGCGGATGTGCTTAGCAGTGTCCTCTCCTCGAGAGGGGTCCGAATTACCTCCATTTTTTTCTTTTCGGCCTAATAAAGTTCCTTGTCAATCGTCTACCTTGATAGCACGACCCATTGATCATGCCACGATCGTCTTCAGAATCCTCCAACATGACGCTGGAAAAAGCACTGCCTGAGCAAATCGCTAGCGATTTCCAACAGCCGACCCAAACGCATCGCGCATGGCTACAAGCTGCGTTCGAGCGACTGGAGCGTCCGCTGATCGCTTATGCCCTGCGTTTGTTGGACGGAAACATCGATTCTGCGAGAGATTGTGTGCAAGATACGTTTTTGAGCCTGTGCCGTGAGAGTCAGTCGCATGTCGAGGGGCATGTCGACGCTTGGCTCTTTAAAACTTGTCGCAATCGCGCGATGGACCACCATCGCCGGGAGGCTCGAATGACGATCGATACGGATTCTTCGGCGCTGGCAACGGCGTCTTCACCGGCCAACGAGCCGGTAACTCGGTTGATGCAGATGGACGAAAAGCAACAGCTGCAACGTCAAATCGACCGCTTGCCCGAACGGGAGCAAGAGGTCCTAACGCTGAGACTTGGTCAAGGTCTCTCCTACAAACAAATCGCCGACATCACGGATCTGAGCGTTTCGAATGTCGGGGTCTTGATCCATCAAGCGGTAACGCGATTGCGGTCAACCATGAACGCCGCCACCTAGTCTCGACCCAAAACAATTTCCAACTAAAGAATTGATCATGAACCATAATCCGAATCATCCATCCAACGAACCCATCGAAGCTTGGCAGTTAACCGCGTATGCGCTCAGCGAACTCGATGCGGCAGACGCGAACCGTGTCGAACAAGCACTTGAGAGGGACTCCGATCTTCGTAGCGAGTACGAACAAATCCAACAAACGCTTGGCGCCGTCCGATCCGTTTTGTCGCCATCGAACACTGTTATTGCGCTCGACAAGAAACAATCCGACCTAGTCGCTCAGGGCATCGCGAGATCGGCAACGTCGAACCCAACCATCGCACCCGGCACAAACGCAACAGTTCGTCTTGCCGATCGCCCTTTCTATCGACGCAAGCGATTTGCTGCGCTGCTTGCCACCGCAGCGTTAATCCCTTTGACAGTCACTTATTGGTCAAGCCTATTCACGAAGCAATCCGAAATTGCTGGGGTGCGCTTTCAGGCGGCCGATGATAGAGCACTAATCTTTATGTCGGCCGATGACACGCAATTCACCCACGGTTTGGCCACAAGCAACAGAGTATCGCCGCAGGCGATAGACGAGATGCTTGAGTCGCAAACAAAAGAGCTCGCTTCCAAACGAAATAGGTTAACGGCCGAACAGGATAAACTGCAGGCAGTCCTTCAAACAAAGTCCTATGATCGCCCATTGAGTCTAGGTAAGACATCGAACGCTGTGGGAACGACGGGATATGCCGGTTTTGGCGGATATGTTAGTGGAGGGGGGGGGATCCTTACGAGCGGCGCCGCCGCACCTGGAGGTACTGCGCCAGAACACATTGCCATCGCTGACGTCGCGACGCTTGCAGAAGGGAAATCGAGCGACGAGCAAAAACTTCCGGCCGAGCTCAGACAAAACGCGCCGGATGCGTTTCGACAACAACCCATCGAAAAGCTAACAAGCGATCGATTCGAGAAGATCATCGAAACACCCTTCGTGGCCACCGAACAAGCTCCTTTGTCCACATTCTCCATCGATGTTGATACCGCTTCCTATTCGAAAATCCGCCAGTACTTGAATCAATCGAACCTGATGCCCAACCCCAACATGGTGCGGATCGAAGAGATGATCAACTACTTCGAGTACGATTATTCCGGCCCCAAAGATGACACGCCATTCGCAGCCCATATGGCAGTCGCTCAATGCCCTTGGAATCTGGAGCACCGACTCGTTCGCATCGGTTTGCAAGCTCGCAAAATCGACATGAAACAACGGCCCAAGGCAAACATTGTGTTCTTGCTCGACGTCTCAGGTTCAATGAACCAACCCAACAAACTCCCGCTCGTTAAGAAATCCCTGTCGCTGCTAGCTTCGCAACTGACCGAGAACGACAACGTTGCGATCGTAGTTTACGCAGGTGCGGCCGGTTGCGTGCTACCCAGCACCAACGGGGCCAACAAACAAGCCATCCTGTCCTCGCTGGAGCACCTCAATGCTGGCGGTTCCACCAACGGCGGACAAGGGATTCAGTTGGCTTACTCGATCGCCAAAGAGCATTTTATCGAGGGGGGCGTGAACCGCGTAATCCTTTGCACCGACGGCGACTTCAACGTTGGAGTTACCGGGGACAGTGCTCTTGTCGAAATGATGCAAGCCAACGCCAAAAGCAACATCTTTCTGACTTGCTTAGGTTTTGGAATGGGGAACTACAACGACACCATGATGGAGAAGATCTCCAATCAAGGGAACGGCATCTACGGCATGATCGACAATGAGATCGAGGCTCGACGCATGATGGTCGAGCAGTTGGCTGGAACGCTCGTTACGGTCGCCAAGGACGTCAAGATTCAAGTTGACTTCAACCCTAATTATGTTGCTGGCTATCGGCTGATTGGCTACGAAGATCGCCGACTGGCCAACAAGGATTTTGACAACGATCAAAAGGACGCGGGCGAAATCGGTGCCGGGCATCGCGTCACGGCCCTTTACGAAGTCATTCCGGCTGGCAAGTCCATCGATGCAACACCAAGGAATGACGGAGAGGCTTCGAAGTATCAGCAAAAACCAAAAGCGGAACCCAAACCTGTCGATCCGGTGGTTGGTAGTGAGTTCGCATCCGAACTGCTGACGCTCAAGGTGAGGTACAAACAGCCCGAGGGGAGCGTTAGCACCAAGCAAGAGTTTGTGTTGAATGAATCGGATCGAGACGAGCAACCGCAAGTCGTCGATCGGGACATGCAATGGGCCACCGCAGTGGCTGAGTTTGGATTACTGCTCAGACAGAGCAAAATGGCACCGAACGCAGACTGGTCGCGTATGCTTGAGCGAGCCGAGATGGCAACGCAAGGAGATGCCTACCGATTGGAATGTGTTCAGATGATGCGTAAAGCACGCAGTCTAAGCGGTATTGACAGCCGACAAAAGTAGCAGGCACGCTCCGCCGTGCCGTTCGCAGTCAAGCTTTTGCCGAGATTCTAGGTGGACGGCACATGGAATGTGCCTACTACTTTGACCTTTGTCGGCTGTGTCTGCATTACAATGTGTGAAACTGCCAGTACCACATTGAAAACATGGATTCGGGATGCAAATCAACGGGATCGAGATTGAAGATACATTTGCGGAAGCCTTTGACATGACGGGCACTCGCATCATCATTACCGCATCCGAACCCGACTGGGCGAGACGAGCGGCGGAGGCCATGACCGGTTTCGCAACCAGTGTGATTGGCTGTGGAGTGGAGGCTGGCATCGAACGTTTTCTTGATCCGGATCAAACGCCGGATGGTCGGCCGGGTGTTGCAATATTGCTGTTCAGCATGTCCGGCAGTGAGCTGGAAAAACAACTGGTCCGGCGCGTCGGACAATGCGTATTGACGTGCCCAAGTACTTCAGTGTTCGCAGGGCTGCAAAGCGAAAAACGAATTAAGATGGGCTCGCGACTTCGCTATTTCGGAGATGGCCACCAAATCTCCAAAAAAATTGGGCGGGAACGCTACTGGCGGATACCCGTGATGGATGGCGAGTTTGTTTGCCAAGATACGGTTGGTCGTCAGGCTGCGGTGGGTGGCGGCAACTTCCTGGTTTTGGCCGAAACCATTCACGGTGCCTTGCATGCATGCGATTCCGCAGTTCGAGCCATCAAGCGACTGAGGGATTGCATTACGCCGTTTCCGGGCGGCGTGGCGCGAAGCGGTTCCAAGGTTGGGTCGAAATACAAAATGCTTGGCGCGTCCACCAACGATGCATTCTGCCCAACGCTGCGGGAGCAAACCAAATCCTATGTTCTAGATCAAACGAGCGCGGCGCTAGAGCTAGTCATCGACGGACTCAATCCGGAAATCGTAGGTCATGCAATGCGAGTCGGAATCCAAGCGGCTTGCGAGGTCGGTCCAGCCTGCGGTGTAAAAAAAATCACTGGAGGAAACTATGGGGGCAAACTGGGCAAGCACCACTTTCATTTGCACGAACTGATGTCTTCCTCGATGTAAAGTGCGTTGCCAAGCAAGTTTGGCTGCCGCCTCATCGTATGGAGCTGTTGAATCATTGTGGAATCCATGATTTACGCCTGAATGCGGACCAGCCGTCGTTGATGCGAGTATCGAGCTCAACATAATTGAATCAAGAGAAAGGATCAGCGCACGCTAGCTGCCCATGCGTTGAGTCGTCGCTCGAGAATGCTGAGTGGCATTCCACCTTGCTTGAGAATCTCGTCATGGAACTCGGCTAACGAAAAACGCTCACCAAGCTGTTGTTCAAAACGCGTTCTTAGTTCTCGGATTTTGAGCGAGCCGATCTTGTAGCTCAGCGCTTGCGCCGGGACGGCCATATAGCGTTCGATTTCGGCAGTAGCGGCTCCCTCAGTCATCGACTCATTGTCCATCATGTACTTGATAGCACGTTCGCGAGTCCAACCGCGCCAATGCATTCCTGGATCAACGACCAATCGAATCGCTCGATGCATTTCGTCGTTGAGAGCCCCAATGTACTGGCGTGGGTCGGTGTACAGACCGAGTTCCTTTCCGAGGGATTCGCAGTACAGGGCCCAACCTTCGCCGTAGGCACCGTACCACAGAATTCTTGCGAATTTGGGTAGCTTTTCATTTTCTTGCTGCAATGAAATTTGGTAGTGATGTCCAGGAATTGCCTCATGCAGGAACAACGATTCCATCCCGCTTGTTACGTTGAACTTGGCTGCATCCGGGATGGGCGTATAGAAGATCCCGGCCCTCGAATCGTCGGCCGTACCCGGCATATACTCGGCGCTTGCGGTGTTCTCACGGAACGATTCGGTTCGTCGTATTTCAAAGGCGGTTTTCGGTCGATTCTTGAACATCGAACCGAGCTTTGGCTCAATCTTGCTTCGTATCGATGCGAAGGCGTCGATAACCTCGTTCGGCGTTTTAAAAATGAGGAATTGAGGGTCGTCTCGAAGAAAGGCAAAGAAGCTTGCCAAGTCCCCTTGAAAACCCATCTGTTGTTTAACGCGTTCCATTTCAGCCCGAATTCGTGCGACCTCTTTTTCCCCTATTTCGAAAATCTCGTCCGGTTGCAACGAGGTAGTCGTCCAATAGCGAGTCCAGTACAAGTATTCCTGGCGCCCATCGGGTAACTCAGAGATACCCGTCGTATCGCGACATTTCGGCAAGTACTCATCGCGCAGAAAAGTCCCGAAAGAGCGATAGGCGGGTATCACACTTTGGTTGATGGCGGAACGGAAAGCGTCCGTCAATCGCAGCCGATCGGCATCCGAAAACGACTTGGGTATATTGAGGATAGGCTGATAGAAAATCGATTTATCCAAATTGCTACCAACAATGCCGTCATCCGACAGTTGTGGGATCATTTTTTCCACGAGCAACTTCGGTAACACGTATCCATCGGCTGCACCACGCTTGAATTGCTCTTGAGCTACACGCGACCAAAGTGCAAAAGCTTCCATGCGTTGCAACCAATCGTCGTAGTCCTTCACGCTCTTAAACGGGTGGCTCCCTGTGCCGCTACCCATTTGCGCGAAGCTCAAATGCAGTCCATCAAACTGGCTGGCTGGGATTCGCTCAGCCCTCAGCTTCAGGCCGTCGAGCCGCATTTGCAATTCGTACTTGAGAATCTCGATCGACAACTGATCCGACGCCTCGAGTTGCGTCGCGTCGACTAATGCAATGTTCTTCAACGTGCTTTGGTAAAGTGCCTTTTCTCGGGCGATGAAGTCCGGAGAAATGCGAGGCGGCATCAAGTTGTTGTATCGATTGTCACCGATCGCAGTCGCTTCGAGCGGAAACAAAATCAAGTACTGTTGGTAGTAGTCGTCGAAGAATTTTTCAGCTAGGACTGTCTGCGAGTTTTTGCCGACAGGATCTTGAGCCACAAGCGGTGGTGGTGCCATGCCAAGCGTCACAAAAACAAGCACCCCAGAAAAGGCGAGGAAAGGTCGGAAGCAAAACAAAGAAGTACGTGTCATGTATTTTAGTTCGCGGTCGTTGGATCGGGATTATGAGAATGATAGTATTATAGTTAGCACGGTTGAATACCAGGAGGAATCACAATTTCTTGAACTTTGGTACAATTCGAGTTTATGTCAACACAAAAACCCGACCCAATGAAACCGCTTTCGATCGAGCAGTTGCAGACCAAGTACGACGAATTGAATCGGCGGAAGATTCAAGCGGAGACACGTCACCGCGATGCTTCCGATCAATTGCAAAAGCTTCGCAGCCAAGCGTTGGCAACTTGGGGCACCGATGATCTGGATGAGCTCAAGCTCAAGCTGGTAAAAATGCAAGAAGAAAACGAATCGCGGCGCGCAAAGTATCAGTCCGACCTACAAACGATCGAGTCGAAACTGAAAGAGATCGATGAAAAATACCAGACGCTCCGCGGTGCAGGGCGTGACAAAGAATAATGCGTCTGGAACCAACGATCACGAGCGTTCAAAATGCCTGGGTCAAAGAGATCAAGCGATTGCATCACTCGTCGAATCGCTACGAGCAACAAAAATTCCTGATTGAAGGCTCGCATTTGGTCGAGGAAGCGCTTGCCACCGGCTGGCCGCTCGAAGCGATTTGCTTTGATGCAAACTGGGCTCGGAATAATCAGGAAATACTGGCAGCGATTGACGAGGATGCATCGCGAAGAAATGTGCTTTTGCAGCCCGCTTCCGAAGCAATCCTGCGGCAACTCTCAACCACCGATTCAGCCTGCTCGGTCATCGCAGTGGCCCTTCAAGGCGAATCGATTGCATTTGCTCCTCGTGAACTCTCGCTCGCCATCGCGGTTGAATCGGTTCAAGACCCAGGTAACTTAGGGGCTTTGATTCGAATCGCCGCTGCTGCGGGAATTGGGCCAATCATCTTGAGTCCCGACAGCGTAGATCCCTTCAACCCCAAAGTGCTTCGATCGACGGCCGGGCAGTGGTTTCGAGGTCCACCCGTGATTGTCGACTTACTTTCGCTTCTACGATCGCAACGAAAAAAAAACGTCCAAATCCTAGCAGCTTCCGCAAATGGAAAGTCGTTTTGGGAGTGTGACCTGACGGTGCCGACCATTTTTTTGTTGGGAAACGAAGGAGCAGGGCTCAGTTCCGAACTCAGGGCCGAAGCGACGGACGTCATCGCCATCCCGATGGCTGAGGGTGTCGAATCGCTCAACGTAGCCGTTACGGGTGCGTTGCTGTTATTTGAAGCTCAAAGGCAGAGAAAAACCGCCCCGAAAAGCGATTGACCGGCAAATAATCGTCACCAAACGCCGTTTCCGGAAAAATCGGCAATACTTGACCGAAAAATACGCGACAACCATCGATTTTGCGCCCAATAATGCGGTGCGGAATGCCTGGACCCACACAACTCACAATGGCGTCAAGTTCCAAAAACGACAAGAATTCCTCAAAATAATGCTACGAAAGATGCCAGATTCGCGAACAGACGACTTGCTCAGGGAAGTTCTACGAGGGACTCTTGAGGAATTGTCTGTCCGCTTAGATGTTCCAGTCGAAAGCTCCAAGATCCAGCAAGCTCTCAACGACGCGTTGGTCGACGTCGGTTCGGAATCGCACGATCGATTGACTGTTGCCGTCATGCGTGCAGCCCAGAGCGTAGGTATCAGGCTGGCACCCGTTGAGATCAACGCGAAAGACGTTTGGGAATTGCTACTCGATGATTTTTCCGTCGCGATGATCGTTCGGTCGCCAACCAATCCGACCGCTTGGGTATTCTCGCACGTTGCTGCTCGCCACACGGAATCCGCCAAGATCGATGTCCAAGGCAAGGCCTCGGAATCGATTTCGAAGTACCGATTGGCTCAAATCGTCAATGCGTCCGAAGTTCCCATTTTTTTCGTGGCGGAACCAACGTTGGTTTGCCAAAAAATTACCTCGCATCACCAACCGGACCAAGTTAAAATCCCCCGCGTTGGCCATGCTCATGGCCATCCTGGGCACCATGACGAAGACCATCACCATGCGCGTATATCGCCTCAACGACGCATGCTGCGGTTTCTGAAACTCGACACTCGCGACATTTGGTCCCTCGTTATATTCGGTTTTATTGTCGGTGTGCTTGATCTTGCCACGCCCTTAGCGGTCGAGCAAATGGTGACGACGATCGGTTTTGCAAGTCTGACCCAACCACTCGTATGGCTGGCCGTTCTGCTGTTTGGAATCTTGACTTTGTCAGCCTCGATCAAAGGCTTGCAGTTTTTTATTGTTGAAATTCTACAGCGGCGGATTTTCGTGCGCGTCGTCGGGGATCTTGCCGAGCGACTGCCTAGGCTTGAACGCACGGCCATGGACGGGATTCATGGTCCGGAAATGGCAAACCGTTTCTTTGATGTTATGACTTTGCAAAAAGCGACTGCTTCGCTGCTCGTCGATGGTCTTTCGCTCGTAATTCAGACGTTGACTGGATTGCTATTGCTTGCATTGTATAGCCCCTTTTTGTTGGCGTTCGATATCGTGCTAGTCATGGCAATGACTGTCATGCTCTACTTGCTTGGTCGAAACGCAGTTCGAACTGCCATCGAAGAATCGCTCGTGAAGTATCGATTGGCTCATTGGCTCCAAGATGTCATCGGCAATCCAATTGCATTTCAAGTGCACGGAGGGGGCGAACTGGTTATCGATCGAGCCAATCGGCTTACGGTCGAGTACTTAACGGCCCGTCGAAACCATTTTATTGTCTTGATGCGACAGACACTCTTTGCGCTCATGCTGTATGCGATATCGATTTCGTCGTTGTTATCGCTCGGTGTTTGGCTCGTCCTCTCCTATAGTTTGACGATGGGGCAATTGGTGGCGAGCGTGTCCGTCGTGGTCGTGGTCGTAGGTGCGTTTTCCAAAATCGGTAAGTCGCTCGAATCGTTCTATGACTTGATGTCTGCGGTCGACAAAGTAGGGCATCTGATCGATTTGCCAACGCTACCTCCCTCTCGTTCCTTCGATGCGGGAATTGGGCCGGTCGCAGTCCACTTGAAATCGCTAAGCATCGAAGGCAAAGGGTCTCACGGAATCGAATTGGGTGACCTCACGATCGAAGCAGGACAACGCTTTGCCATCGCAGGCGAAGGGGAGTGTGGCAAGTCAGTGCTGATGCAAACTCTATGCGGTCTTCGACCGCCCGCGAGTGGTTTCATCGAGATTGGCGGCATCGACTCGCGAGAAGTGAATCGCTTTGCGGACGGTTCCATGGTTTCGTTTGCTTCGGATGTCGAGATCTTTCATGGAACGTTTCTAGAGAACATTTCGCTCAATCGTGTTTCCGTAACGGCTTCCGAAGTTCGCGACGCCCTGAAAATCGTCGATATGTGGGACGAATCGTTGGCGCTCCCGAATGGACTTGAGACTATGTTGCAAAGTGGCGGATATCCTTTGAGTGGTAGCCAGGCCTCAAGACTCATGATTGCGCGTTCGATTGCGACCCGCCCACGACTACTGCTAATCGATGGTATCCTCGATCGATTGCCTCCAAAAATGCGAATGCGAATCTGGGAACGACTCAGCGACCGCAAGCAGCCATGGACCATCATCTTGTCCTCCCATGACCAGGAGATCATTCGACTATGCGATGGTCACAAAGACTTGTTGAACCAGACCGGATAGATCCCCAGAACGATCACGTTACACAATACTATGCAACCTCAACCACAGACTTCCCCGGAACAATCAAAGGCCCTCGTGCCCGTTGTACCCACCACCCCGCGCCGCATGATTCGCTTGCGTCCCACGCAAAGCCTTGGCGAACGATTCCCCGCCATGCACTTGGTGCGTTCGAGTTGGTTTGCGAGGTTGCTAGCTCGCGTGGTTTTTGTTTGCTTAGTCGGCTTCATTTTCGCGACTATTTTTCTTCCTTGGCAACAGACATCGAGATGCGATGGTGAAGTGGTTGCCCGTCTACCGCAACTTAGACGCCAAGTCGTGCAAAGCGGTGCGAAAGGAATCATCAGCTACATCAAGCCCGATATTCGCGAGGGCTCGCCTGTCGAAGAGGGCGAAGTCATTATGAAGCTTGACGCACTCTCCAAAGACCAACTCAACCAAACGCAAATCCAAGAACAAGCATTGGAAAAAAATCTCGATTTCTCGAAACGAATGCTTGAAAACAGTCGCTTGCAAGTCATCACCGAAAAAGACCAGTTAAGGGAGATGCTTGAGTCCGTCGATGCAAAAATTAAATCCTTAGACGCGAAGTGGAAGCAAGCTGTATCAGACGTCGAAGGTCAACGGTTAAACCATGATCAAGCCATGCGAAAACTGGTCGTTGCGGAAAAGCTCAAGGGGGACGCGATTGCCATGATCGATTACTATGATGCGGTTAACAATGAAGGTACCGAAGAGCAAAAGCTAATCAAGGCACACGGAGCGGAGGAAGAAGCCTTTCAGGACAAATTGAGTGAAGAACGCAATCGGGACAGCAAACGCAAGGAAGTCGAAACCAAGATTATCGAACTCGATCAAAAAGTTGCCAAAGCCGAGGGTGAAGTCGCCAAAAATGAGAAAGATTTGAGCGAGTTGCGCGTGAAGCTGGGGGAATTGGAGCGACTGGATATTGTCAGCCCAAGCAAAGGGAAAATCCAAGCTATTCTCGGCCAAGTTGGAACGAATGCAGTCAAAGAAGGGGACAAACTTTTTGAAGTCATTCCAGATACCCCTGACCTTGCCGTCGAACTCAATGTGAGAGGGCTCGATCTACCTTTGATCAGCGTGGGAGATCAAGTTCGATTGCAATTCGATGGATGGCCCGCCATTCAGTTTGTGGGTTGGCCGAGCGTGGCGGTCGGAACGTTCGGCGGAAAAGTGATTGCTATCAATCCTGCTGATGATAGCAAAGGGCTTTTTAAAATCATTGTTGGCCCGGATCCGGAAGATCCTAAGCAAGAAAAGTGGCCGGACAGTCGATATCTAAGACAAGGCGTTAAAGCCAATGCATGGGTCATTTTGCGAACGGTACCTTTGGGCTTTGAAATATGGCGTCAATTGAACGGATTCCCAGCCAGCAAGTCCGAGGCCGGGGAACAAAAAGCCAAAGATCCAAAGTTGCCCAAGTTCAAATAAGCTTGTGGAGGCAATTGAGTTTCCTATGCTTTATTGGGAATCCCGTTTCGGGTCCATTGGCCTTTTCCCAGCAGGATGAACCACCCGCGAAACAGCTTTCGCTGGAAGAGCTTGAGAATCGGTTGCGGCAACGTCAAAAGGAAGAGAAGGATCGCCAGGCTGCCGAATTGCCAAACCCCGCTCGACCAAGAAGCGGGTTGCGATTGGACCAGACCATTCGAGAGCTACCCCCGAAAGTTGGCAATGCAGACGATGCAGCTGCTGTTCGCGAGGCGGTTCCGACGATTGAGTCCGATTCGGCATTGCTTGGACAGAAACTGCAACTGTCCGATGTGATCGCTTCTACCTACAGGGCTTTTCCGCTTCTCGAAATAGCTCGGCTCCAATCTGGGGTTGTAGCGGGGCAACAAGTATCTGCCCTTGGGGCATACGATACGAAACTCGAATATTACTCGCTCAACCAGCCGGTCGGATTTTACGAAACCTATCGCAACGGAATTGGATTTGCGAGGCAGTTGTGGTGGGGCGGCTACGCAAGTGCCGGCTACAAAATTGGGCGAGGCGATTTCGAACCATGGTACAAAGAGCGACAAACCAATGCAGGCGGTGAGTTTAAGGTGGGACTTGTACAGCCACTATTGCAAGGTCGCGCAATCGATCCGCAACGGGTCGAGTTGTTTCAAGCCAATCTTCGTAGGCAAGCCGTCGCTCCTGAAATACAATATCAAGTGTTGATTGCCAGCCAAGATGCGGCAAGAGCTTTCTGGCAGTGGGTCGAAGCAGGTAACGTACTCAAAGCGCAAGACAAGCTGCTTGATATTGCCGTTAAGCGCGGCGAGCAACTCGAACGGTCGCTGGCCGTCGGCGCAGCATCCAATCTCGATGTTTCACAAAACGCCCAGCAGATCTACGAGCGACAGTTTAAGGTCAATGATACACGCCAAAAATTTCGAGATGCCGCGTTCAAACTAGCACTATTTTTAAGGGATGAGGCAGGCTCACCACTCTTGGTGCCACCGCAATGGTTACCGGAGGATTTCCCGGAAATCAACCAACTCGAGCCTGGTGATTTTGACAAGGACTTTCAAAACGCGTTGGCAATTCGTCCGGAACTCACGCTAATCAACCTAGACCGGCAGTCGTTGCGTTGGGACCTGACTTTGGCTCGCAACCAGATGCTGCCCAATGTGGACCTTACGATGCAAACTACTCAAAACATGGGTGAAGCAACGTCGGATCCTAACGTAAAGGGTCCACTCCAACTTGAAGTTGGCGTGATTGGAGGCGTTCCTATTCAACGTAGAAAATCCATCGGTAAGGCCCAAAGTACCGAAGCTAAACTAAATCAATTATCTCAAAAGTTGGAATTCCAACGCAATAAGATCGAACTTGAATTGCGAACGTCTCGCAACGCACTGGATATCGCTCAACAAAACGTGACGACTTCGCGCGAATTGCTGAAACAAGCCAACATCACACTCGCGATCTTCAAAAAGGCGAACGAAGCAGGTGAAGTCGATCTTTTCTTTCTGTTGAACCAAGAGATCAAGGTCAACGATAGCGAAGTGAAGTTGCTGGAAGCGGAGCGAGATTTCTTCACCGCATTAGCTGCCATGCAAGCCGCGCTGGGCTTAGACCCACTAGAACAAGCGACCCTTTTGATGCTAGAGTAGGTGTTTCGAGGAACGAGGAACGCTATGGCATTGAGGGCGACTGGCATGAGTGGGTGGCGTTGGCTGTGGAGCGTGCTCGTCGGTTTGTTCTTGTCGGAGATCTCAATCGCTCAAGAACCATTGGTGCGGTTCGAACTGTCGGTTCCGTCGATGGGCTCGAATCTCGATATGGTCGTCTACGCCCAGACCGGCCAGCAAGCCAAGTCGACCATGGATGCTGGTTTAAAGGAAATCGATCGGCTCTCGTTGATTCTCAGTAACTACGATTCCGAAAGCGAAATATCGAAACTGTGCAATCAATCCAGCCAGGATCCGATTGTCGTAAGCGAGGATCTGGGGCGTGTTTTCAAGCACAGCCAACGATGGAATCGTCTTAGCGAAGGCAAGTTCGATATCACGGTTGGCCGTTTGAGTCAAATCTGGCGTGCTAGTCGCAAGCAGAAACAATTGCCCCTCCAATCGGAGATCGAGGAAGCCAGATTGCGGTGCGGCTGGCGGATGTTGCGGTTCGATCCCGAGTTTGCAAACACGGCTGAGGTTACCACACCAACGAAGGTGCAAATGCTTGTTCCGGGAATGCAATTAGACGTGTCTGGATTGGCAACCGGATACATCCTCGACCGGGCGTTCGAAGAAATGATTGCGACCGGTTGTAGCTCCATTTTGATCAATGCGGGAGGCGATATTCGTGTCGGCGATCCTCCACCGGAACGGGATGGATGGCGAGTCGTGGTAGCTGGACTTGGGAAAGAATCGCCACCGCTTTCTTCGAGACTCATTCGCAATTGTGCCGTCACAACGTCGGGCGATCTTTACCAATTTGTCGAGATCGATGGACATCGTTATAGCCATTTCATTGACCCTCATACCGGTTCACCGATCGAACGCCGTCAGAGCGTCACGGTATTCGCGGAAGCAGCGTTGGATGCCGATGCCGGAGCAACTGCTCTTGCGATTTTAGGCATCGAACGAGCATCGGCCCTCTTCGAGACACTTCCGCTGAACGAAGTGGTATTTATGCAAAGCGATAGTTCCAACAGCGATGTGATTCGAATGCGACATTTTTTGAAGTGAGGGCCCTAGCGTGATGGTGCTTGGATCCAAGATCGGCGGGCACAAGGCGGTCCACTTCGCGATGGATACGACCTAAAGTTGAAGCTATGATGTGTCCTGCGAAATGCTGAGCGATGAATTCGTATTTGTGGACTATGGAAAAAAGGAGAGCTCGTGGATCTTCAACCGGTTGGAAAGTTTGCGGTCGTGCTTGAGTTGCTGGAATTGGCGGAACGAGCGTTCGTGTACAAACTTAAGCGGGAACGCCCTGAGATAACGCAGCCAGAAATCGATGAGGCTGTATCCAAATGGTACCGTCATCGCCCGGGTGCTGAGTTTGGCGACGGAGTCGGAGTTCCAGGTGACCCAAAGCGATTTGGACTATGACAGAGATAGCAGAGGTCGCAGCGCAAGTCGTTCAATGGCTAGAAAGCCAAGGTATAAAATACGCATTGATAGGCGGACTTGCTGTATCGTTTCGAGCTATGGAACGATTCACCAAGGACATCGACTTGGCCATCGTTGTCGAGAACGACCAGCAAGCCGAATCTGTTGTACGGGAGATTTGCTCACTCGGATTCCAAATTGATTTGTTGCTAGAACAACAAGCGACGGATCGACTTGCAACGGTTCGGTTGGTCAAGCAGCCGGGCGGCTCTGTTCTGGTTGATTTGCTGTTTGCTTCATCAGGTATTGAGGCGGAAATAGCTGCCGATGCAGAACCCATCGAAGTTTTTCCGAAGGTAGTGGTGCGTACCGCTCGTCTACATTCACTGCTCGCCATGAAGTTGCTTTCAGCAGATCCCAAAACTCGTCCTCAAGATGAATTGGACATACGGAATCTACTTCAGGTCGCTCGAAGCGATGAAATCGACACAGCGGAAAGACTGGTTCGATTGATTTCAGAAAGGGGTTACCACCGAGGCAAGAATCTTGTGGAAGACTTTTCACGATACAAAGCAAGGTTCTTAGGCCCCTAACGCCTACTAAACCAGGATCCGCATCATGCGGCGTAGTGGTTCTGCGGCTCCCCATAGCAACTGGTCGCCGACGGTAAAGGCCGACAAATAAAGGCCTGACTGCGAGGGATCGAGATCAAGTTTACGAAGCCTGCCAACGGGACATACCAGATCGCCCGTTACAGCCGCGGGTGTTAGCGATTGCATTGAAAGGGACTTCTCATTTGGGATCACTTTTGCCCATTGGTTTGCACCGGCAAGCATGTCCGAAATCTCACTTAACGGAACGTCTTGCTTCAGCTTGATAGTTAACGCTTGGCTATGGCAACGCATGGCCCCGATGCGGACGCAGATACCGTCTACTGGAATCGTGTTGGGGGCTAGACCTAGGATTTTGTTCGTCTCTTCGCGTCCCTTCCATTCTTCGCGACTTTGGCCATTTCCCAAGTCTTTGTCGATCCAGGGAATCAAACTGCCAGCCAAGGGAGCACCGAATTGTTGGACAGGGTAAGCCTCAGACCGAATGGTCGATGCAACTTGGCGGTCGATTTCTAGGATGGCGGATGCAGGATCGGACAGTAGTTGCGCCACGCTCGAGTGAGCTGTCCCCATTTGAGAAATCAGCTCTCGCATGTTTTGTGCGCCAGCTCCGGAGGCTGCCTGGTAAGTCATGGAGGTCATCCACTGCACCAGTTCTTGTTGAAACAAACCGTGCAACGCCATCAGCATAAGCGAAACCGTGCAGTTGCCACCCACAAACGTTTTGATGCCGCTCGCTATTCCATCTCGAATGACGCGGTCATTGACAGGGTCTAGAATAATGACGGCGTCGTCGTTCATCCGCAGGGTCGAGGCGGCATCGATCCAATAGCCATTCCAGCCAGTTGCACGAAGCTTTGGAAAGATGTCGCCGGTGTAATCACCACCTTGGCAGGTGATGATGATGTCCATCTTGGCAAGAGCGTTCACGTCGGACGCAGAACCTAGGGGGCCTGTTTCGCGGTTCGCAAGCATGGGGCCATCGCCGCCAGCATTGGATGTCGAGAAAAAAACAGGCTCGCAAAACGCAAAATCGCCTTCTTCGGTCATCCTTTGCAAGAGAACCGATCCGACCATTCCTCGCCAACCGACCAATCCAACCTTCTTCACGATGCTTACTTTTTGTTTTACTTTGTTTTAGTTATCTTGTATTCGCTTGTTTCGACTCTGGACAACGCATCATGAGCCGAAGATTTGTTCGACGTTGCCTCGGAGAATTTGCTTGCCAAGTTCGATAGCACGTTCCTCGGTCCAGCCCTTGCCTTGGCAGAAATCGGAAGCCAAAACATCTGCCAAAATGCGTTTGTACATGCGGAATTTTGGAAGAATGAATTCCAGTTTGTACGCGTCGCTATAGTAGCCTAGCTGTTTGTTTCGCGGAATGGCTTCCATGCGGCCTCGCAAGTCATGTCGAATGTAGTTAGGTGTGTTGCTGTACCACCAATGTCCATGGGTCAAGACATTTGGAAAGATCCACGCGTAGTCCACAAGTTCTTGATTGGTCACCGAAGCCAGGACTGAAATAGGGAATAAAAGGTTCGGGAATGCATTGAATAAGTCTGCGTATTGAATCAAGGACAATCGCGAATCATATAAATCTTGGCCTTGGAATACACCCTTGGGATAGACGCGTCGGTTCACGCCAATCATCAAATCAAAGGGCATTTTGAATGCATCCGCAAATTCTGCGATATTCCAAAACACCCACTCCGCGATCAGCTTTTTGTTGGGTTCCGAAGCGTCCTGTCCCTGTTGAATGATGTCGTCGAGTGCAATTTGAGCGGAGTGACTGGTACCCAGGTGGCATTTTGGGCTAAACCAAGGAGGCAACGAAATGGCACAGGCCTTTGCCCCGCGTTGCTTAAATCTTAGAAACAGCACTTCCAGCGATTGCTTGAGGTCCGAGAGTTTCCCAATGGTGCATCCGGTTGATTTTTCGAGACGTTCGCGGACTGTGGGCAGGGCTAAGTGAAAAACGAGATCGTCCGTGCGCAAACATGGAACATAGCGTTGCGAATCAAAGCCCTCGAGAGGATCGTCGAAGTCATTGGTCAGAAAAACCATCTCTACATTGCTTGCCTCGAGAACCTGGTCTTCCCAATTCCCGCCAGACATTTTCGATTCCGCTAAATCGAATACCGACTCCCAATTGGTTTTGTCGATCTGGTCTCCTTCAAATCCGAATAGTTCGCGAGACAGTTCAACGAACCAGGACCATTGCACGGTGTTGTCTATGTTGCAAAGATGTTCAAACAGACGCTCCACTTTTTCGCGAGGAGAAATGTCCGGCTCTTCAATTAATTGCTTGTCCATTCCAGAGGAATGCGCGAGCTCGGTGTAATAGTGATAGCCTAGCAGATCGGCCAAGGAGTTGGCCGTTGGAGCATGGGGGTTGATGTGCGAATGCGAATCGATCAAAACAATCGAATCGAGTTCGTTATACAATCGAAGTTGGAGCGAGTCGGACATGATGAGATTGGAGTTGAATCATTTCGAGTAGGAAAAGTTAGCCACCACTTACAGGCGGAATCAACGCGATGACGGTTTGAGCGATGTTGGAATCGATCGCTTTACTGTTATCAGCGAATTCATTGTTGATAGCGATGCGTCCATATTCAACAAAACGGCGAAGCGGTTCAAATTGGATTGCAATCGCTTCCTTGAGGTGATGGACGGTTGAGGGGAGTTGCAGTTCAACATCAATGGTTTCCAAGTTGATGCTTTCGCGTGCGCCAGCAAACAATCGCACTCTGATTCTATCCATCGCGACGCGCTCCGTGTTGCATCGAAAAATCGCCGAACATTCCGAACATTAGGATGCAAATCGGCTTTTGCCGGCCCCGGAGACGGCTGTTCCGATGTTCCAGCATTGGTAGCCTTGAGATTCCACGATGGCTTTGACGTTGGCTGCGTAATAGGGACTGACGATCAGGGCCAACCCTATTCCCATATTGAAGACATGGTCCATTTCGTTCTGTTCGATCTGACCAAGCTTGGCGATCCAATGAAACACCGCAGGTACCTCCCATGTTCCGCGTTGGAAAATGAGATCGACGTTGTTTGGCAAGATGCGTTCGGTATTTTCTAGCAACCCGCCACCGGTAATATGTCCAATACCATGCACGACATTTTTCACTTTGTAGTGCGACAGGACGGCCCGGGTGAGGCGGCTGTAGATGAGTGTTGGCGTCATGAGCGCTTGGCCAACCGTCAATCCCAGTTCGGGTACATGGCTATCTATGGTAAGACCGGCGCTTTCAAATACCGCTTTACGAACGAGACTGAAGCCATTGCTATGAACGCCGGATGAGTTGACGCCCAAGATTATGTCGCCAGGTGCGATGTCACGACCGGAGATCAGGTTCTTTTTTTCGACGACTCCTACACAGAATCCTGCCAAGTCATAATCGTCTCCTTGATAGAGGTCGGGCATGATGGCCGTTTCTCCCCCCAACAAGCTGCATTCGGCATCAATGCATCCGTCGGAAATACCTCGAACGATTTCTTCGAGCAAAGGTGGATTGTCTCGCGACATTGCCACATAGTCGAGGAAAAAAAGGGGTTCAGCGCCGGTGCAAAGGATATCGTTAACACACATTGCTACCAAATCAATGCCGACTGTTGCATGGTTTCCGGCTTTGATGGCGACTTTGAGTTTAGTACCGACACCGTCGGTGCCGGAGACGAGGATGGGTTCCTGGTAATTGCGAGAGAAAATCGATTTGGCGAAATCGAGCGAATACAGTCCCGCAAAGCCACCATCGTTTCGTACGACCCGAGGCGTGAAAGTTCGGTGCATCAACTTGGGGAGTCGCTGCATTGCGTTTTCGTACAATTCGAGATCGACACCACTGTCTTTATAGGTGATTGCCATCGGCTCGGCAGAAACTTTGGTTGGGGGATTCGAAAAGATTGCTGGAACAGCATTGTCCATTATTTGGCAGAATTAAAAAGTACTGGGTGCCTGTTCTGTCGCGATGCTCATCTTAGGTGATCAGTGTGACCGAATAAGCGCGTGGCAGAACGACTCGAAAGGTGCTGCCACAACCAAGCTGACTTGTCAAGGTGATATCGCCACCGAGCAACCGACAGAGTTCTCGAACAATGGAGAGCCCCAGTCCTGTACCAGAGTATTCTCGAGTAAGTCCGTCGACACCGGTTACCCCTTTGGCCTGTCGAAATTTCTCGAAAATTATTTCGAGGTCGCTCGGGGCGACTCCCACTCCGGTATCGGCAACCGACAAAAGAAACTCGTTGTCGTTCAGCCAATCGCACGTGACCGTAACCAAACCACCCTCGGGTGTAAACTTGATGGCATTCGAGAGCAGGTTTGTGAGGATTTGTTGTACTTTTCCTTGGTCCTGTTCGATTCGCATTTCGGTTTGACTGGAATCGATTCGCAAATCGATGTTTTTGTCTTCCGCCATTTTTCGAAGGATTTCACACTGTGCATGGAGCACTGAGAGAATGCAAAATTCGGTCGGGCGGACCTCCATTTTCCCGGCCTCGACTTTGGCTAGGTCCAAGATGTCGTTGATCATATCCAGCAATAGCCGACCACTGCTTTGGATATTGGAAGCATAGCGGCGTTGTTTATCGGTAAGCGACTCGAAGCCTTGTAGAACTTCACTAAAACCTAAGATACTGTTGAGTGGCGTTCGAAGCTCGTGACTCATATTGGCCATGAAATCTCCCTTGAGACGATTCCCTTCGAAAAGCTGCAAATTGACCCTGGCCAATTCGTCGACCCGTCGATCGAGTTCTTTGTTGACAGACTGAAGCTGCTCCTGTGTTTCTGTCAGGTGCCGAAGCATGCGATTGAAGGATTCCGAAAGTTCGTAGAATTCATCGTTTGTGTCCACCGCAAATCGGATCTTTGTGTCTCCTCGCGAAATCTCATCGCTGACATGCTTCAAATAGCTTAGGGGTCGAATCACGAGCCTTTTCAAAACCCAATGAATAAAGAAAAGGGACATCGCAAGCGTACAGATTGCAATGGAAGTCAGTACGGAATAACTCCACATGCTTGAGACACGCGTGTCGCTGTAGGGCATCCGCACTCGTAGGACTCGGAAAGGGTCCAACGAAGGGGATGTTGGAGGGCCAGTACTGGCTGGAAGCTTGGAGTGACACTCCATACACCTCGTATCAAACGCGATGGGATGATAATAACAGTAAAAACCGTCCGACGGGCCAGCCTCCTCAAAAATGGGCGTCTTGGGATTCGTACCCATCAACTGAGTTGCTGCCGGGCTCGCTGAGTTCTCGGAAATCGTTGGTTTGGATGAGTTCGATTTCTCGAATTCGAGCTTGTTCAAAGCGTCAATGCTGTCCTGTTCAGCGAGCTTGGCTAAAAGAAGATTGACACGGATAAGATCTTCTCCTTTGGCGACTTCGGCCGAAATCGACTCGTGTTCAAGACCATCTTCGATTCGAAGGATCTTGTTATCGAAGCGTTTTTGGAGCAAGTCTTCTCGCAAAAACCCAAGTATCTTTTGGTTGTCTTCGGATTGGGGAGGTTCCGAACCCGATTTGGAAGGCTTGCCTGTGTAATGAAGGATATGTTTCCAGCCGACCACAGAATTTGCATAGTCGCGAGCCGATTGTCGGGTCGTCTCCTTGACCAACTGAGATGCGACCAATTGGACGGCATAAAACGCTAAAAGCAACGATGATAAAAGGGCAAGCCCCAAAAACAAGAGACACTTCCGCTCCAGGGACCAATTGCCGATAAGCGATTTTAGGAAACTACTGAACATGGAATAATTCAATATGGAGTTGCGATACTAAGTGAATCGTCGGAGTTTTCGGATTTTCAGGAGTATCTTTTCATGAATCTAGAGCATCTACGCATTCAAGGACAGGTTTGATCCAGCAAACTTCCGAACTTCAATTTTGCGTAACCGTGTTGTGTTACCTATCCGGCACAAATTCCTTGCAGCTATTCAGCGATTGAATTACGATTAGAACCGTTAGTCCGGATTCACCTGTTATTGTAGATTTAAGCTAAACGTATAAGTTTTCAAAGAGGATTTTGGTTCATGTCCAAGCCATTCACGTATTGGGTTCGACTGGCATTGGTTGTAACTCTGTGTACGATCACCACCTTCAGTCCAGTTTATGCCGGACGATGGATCGACCGACTGCTTCACCGGGACGCTTGCAAAGCTCCCGTGGGCTGCTGCGAAGTCATTAGCCCGTGTGAGTCGAAGTGCGACGACGTTCCCGCCACACCTTGTTCCTTGCTGCCAACGTCGCCATGCACGCCCGCACCCATCGCTTGCGATTCGGCGTCTCCGGAAATGACGAGCGTTCCTCAGGTTGAAATGGAACCCGCAATTGCGACACCGGAAACCAAGCGGCCAAAGGCAACTACGCCAGCCACAGAAACCCCTGTTGCGCCTGCCATTGTTGCGCCTGCGGAAACCACTCCTGTCATCCAAACTCCCGTTGAGCCACCTGTCATTGAAGTGGCTCCCATCGTGACGCCGGTTCCGCCGAAGGTAGAACCTTTAAATCCGGTAGTCGAGCCCGTTCCGACGAATCTAGATCCGATTGTAGTACCACCCAAGACCTCTCCAGCTACCGATGACTTGTTTGGGACCGAACCAGCTAAGCCAGCCCCGGCCAAGCCAGCCCCAGCCGCCGATGACTTGTTTGGGACCGAACCGGCTAAGCCAGCCCCGGCCAAGCCAACTCCAGCCGCCGATGACTTGTTTGGGACAGAACCAGCCAAGCCAGCCCCGGCCAAGCCAGCCCCGGCCAAGCCAGCTCCAGCCGCCGATGACTTGTTTGGGACAGAACCAGCCAAGCCAGCTCCAGCCAAGCCAGCTCCAGCCGCCGATGACTTGTTTGGGACCGCACCAGCTAAGCGAGCCCCGGCCGCAGACAAATCGACAAAAACCGATCCTGATGAACCGAGTCTCGATGAATTGTTTAAGCTGGATGGTCAAGCAAAACCGGCTCCGGTTCCGAAAAAGGGGGAACCGAGTTTGGACGAGTTGTTTGAAAAGCCAATCAGCACGACGACAGACGAGGCGAGCCAATCCAATAACAACACAGATGACGCTCAGTCCTTTGACAAGTTGTTCTCGTCGCCGGTAGTTGCTACGGAACAACCCAAACAACTCCAACCAGCTGCAGTAGACACCGTAACATTACCCACTGAGTCGGTACCAGACCCGATCGAAACGAAAACAACAACTTCGGATGCGGTCGATTCCCAACCATATCTTGAGCTCGACAAGCTGTTCGGCGTAGGTTCCTTCACTCCGCCACCTCAATTTGATGGTGCGGAATATCGACAATGGGTCGACAACACGGGTGCCTACTCGATCAAGGCTCGATTGACAGTCATTTACTCGGACAAGATAAAGCTGACGAAGGAGAACGGTAAGACGACTACAGTTCCTTTGTCTCGATTGAGCGGTGCCGACTTCGGCTACGTTCAATGGGTCGTATCTAGCTTGACAGTTGAACAAACTTCGATGCTTGTCAAAAATAACGCAGCACCGAATGCAGATCCCACCCGATAGATAGCCTGTTACCACTGGAGTAAAGCCAGTGACATCGATCAAATGCCCTGTAACGACTGATATCATGGATGTTCCAAGCGTTCAGGGTTCACAAGAGGAGCCTACTATTTCCCACCTGCGACAGAATCTCGGCGCGATCATCTGCCGGCGATATCCCTTCCTCAGCGGCGCGGGGAGCATAGCCAACTCCGGCTCCTTCCGCAAGTTGATGCCCGATGTTCGCGTGGATGTCTGGTGCCCGCTTCATGGGGGCCAGCTGCTCGCGCCGCTTGATGATTACGTAGGGCGGGCGGCGTTCTACATGGGGGATCTGGACCCGAAGCTCACGGCTATTGCGAGCCGGGTGCTGCGGCCGGGGGATGTTGCGCTCGATATCGGTGCCAATCTGGGTGTGATGACGGTGCTTTTTTCGCGCCTGGTGGGCCCCGCCGGGCGTGTTCTGGCGTTTGAACCCAACCCACGCGTGCTGGATCGGACGCGGCAGACCACTGCCAAGCTCAGCAACGTCAGACTGTGCGAGTTCGCCCTTGGCCCTCGCCCCGACACGCTGCAACTGGTCGCCCCGCCCGAAAACCTGGGGTTAGGCTCGCTGGTAGCCTCCAACGATCGGCAAGAAGCGGGCCATTGGACGTTCGGAGCTAACGCGGAGCGGGTCACCGTGCCCGTTGAGCGTCTAGACGATGTGCTGGCCCGCGAGGGCGTGAACGCGGTGCGTCTGGTGAAGATGGATGTTGAAGGCTTCGAGCCGCAGGTGCTGCGGGGCGCCGAGCGCTGCCTGCGGGAGATCCGCCCGCAGGTGATTCTCTTTGAAATGAACGAGACCACACCGGTCAGTGAGCACGAGACGTTCAAGCTGCTGGCTGCTGCGGGGTATACGTTCCTAGCGATCCCTAGGTCACTGCTGTGGTTGCGGCTTGAGCGGGTTGACTTGACCCGCGGCGGCCAGCCCCTTTGGCATGACTTTGTAGCAATCGCGCCCGGTGAAGCAGGCGCCCAGGTCGCGGCGGGATTGCCGATTTCGTAGCGCGGCCTTGTTTGCTTTTCAGATTTTCGCAGAGAAGCGATTGGAGGCGCCAGATCTGCCCCGACCGATCTGCCCCGACCGATCTGCACAGTGTTTCACCGTGAGCCCGCGTCGTTTCCCGGTTCAAGGCGACGGAGGACGATGCGGGAAACAGGGCGGCCCTCGATCGGCACAAGTGATTGATTTTTATTTTCGCTTCAACGCTTCGACGACCGCGACACCCATATCGGCTGGCGATTGCGCCACAACGATACCAGCCGCTTCGAGAGCTTTGACTTTCTCTGCCGCAGTGCCTTTACCACCGGTGATAATTGCACCTGCATGGCCCATTCGCTTGCCGGGAGGTGCCGTTCGTCCCGCGATGAAAGCCGCAACCGGCTTGGTTACATGATTTTTGACATACTCTGCCGCCATCTCTTCCGCATCCCCTCCGATCTCACCGATCATCAAGATAACTTCGGTTTGATCATCGTTTTGAAAGCGTTCAAAGATATCGATGTACGATGTCCCAACGATCGGGTCGCCACCCAGGCCGATGCAGCTTGACTGTCCAAGGTTGAGGCTGCTTGTTTGCCAAACGGCTTCGTAAGTGAGCGTACCGCTGCGCGACATGATGCCAACTTTGCCAGGATTGTGGATATAACCTGGCATGATTCCGATCTTGCATTCGCCGGGCGTGATGACACCTGGGCAATTCGGACCGATCAAGATGGACTTGCTTCGTTTTACACGATCATAGACGTGTACCATATCCAAGACGGGAACACCCTCGGTGATTGCGCAAATGACTTCGATGCCAGCATCGATCGCTTCAAGAATTGCATCTGCTGTAAAAGCTGGCGGAACAAAGATCATCGTTGCGTTGGCCCCCGTTTGCATAACGGCTTCCTCAACGGTGTCGAAAACTGGCAGACCTTCGACAAGTTCGCCGGACTTGCCGGGAGTTACGCCACCGACCATTTTGGTCCCGTATTCCTTGCAACCTTTTGTATGAAACGCACCTGCTTTTCCCGTGATGCCTTGACAAATGACTCGCGTATCGCGATTTACAAGAATACTCATATTTGGATTGGTTCTAATGTCTAATGGACTTGGGTAATTTCAGATTGTCGGCCGCCAACTAAGCGATCGAAGCGACTACTTTTTTAGCTGCATCGGTGAGGTCTTCTGCCGAAATAATGGCCAAGCCACTTTCGCGGAGCATTTTCTTGCCTTCATTCACTTCCGTTCCTTCCAACCGAACAACCAGCGGAACCGTGAATCCAACCTCTTTGGAGGCTTCGATGATGGCTTGAGCAATCGTCGTGCATCGGGCGATTCCACCGAAGATATTGACGAGGATGGCTTTTACGTTCGGGTCCGAGAGAATGATTCGGAAGGCTTCGGTCACTTGCTGAGTGTTGGCACCGCCACCCACGTCGAGGAAGTTTGCTGGCGCTCCTCCATGATGCTTGATAATATCCATTGTTGCCATTGCAAGTCCGGCACCGTTCACCAAACAGCCGATATTTCCATCCAATTTCACATAGCTCAAGCCTGTATTTGCGGCTCGGATTTCGGCAGGTTCTTCCTCGTTCAAATCTCGCAGTTCTTTGAGATCCGCATGCCGAAACATGGCATTGTCATCAAAGGTGATTTTTGCATCCAATGCGATCATCTTGTTGTCTTCCGTGATGACCAAAGGATTGATCTCTGCCATTGCGCAATCGAGTTCGACAAACAATGCGCACAACTTTTTCATGAAAAACTCGGCGCTCTTGGCGGCTTCGCCCGAGATCCCAAGTTTTTTGCAAAGCTTGCGAACTTGAAAGCCTTGGAGACCATTGGCAGGATCGAAATGCTCTCGAAGGATTTTTTCAGGTGTTTCGTGAGCGACTTTTTCAATTTCAACGCCACCTTCGCTACTGACCATCAAAAGCGGCATTTGGGCGGCTCGATCCACGACAACTGCCAAATACAACTCGCGAGCGATTTTGCAACCTTGCTCTATGAAGACTTGATTTACTTTGGCACCGGTTGCGGCTGTTTGGATGGTAACCAAATGATTGCCGAGCAAATTCCGAGCGACCGTCGCGGCTTCCGCAGCGCTCTTGACCAGTTGGACTCCACGCTGCGAGGGGACTTCCGTAACGGTCCCCTTCCCTCGCCCGCCAGCATGCACTTGGGCCTTTACCACTGCAATGCTACCACCGAGTTTTTCAAATGCAGCGTGGGCTTCTTCTGGCGTTTTGGCAACAAATCCAGCCAAAACGGGCACCTGGGCTTTGCGGAAGAGTTCTTTTGCTTGATATTCGTGAATTTTCATCAGTGACTTCTCGTGAGTGATCCAACCGTGCGTTAAGAGCTCTGCCGTCAAAATTGGGCAGACGAAATGATTGGCGATTCTGGCATTCTGTCAAGGACCATTCAAACTTCGTCAAGGTCACGGCTTGAGTTTCCTATTCGCCATAACATCGATACAATTTGCGAATGTTGCAAGGCTCTTTCGCCATTTCACAGGACCATCCAATAGGCTATCGTTCATGACTCCGTGGAAAGACAACCCGCTTTGGGAACGATTGGTCGAGGATACATACGCAGAAGCTTTTCGAAGTATTTACGCGTCGGTATTGGTCACCGCTCGCGATCAAAAGTGGCTAATGGCCGCTTGCCAAGCAGCAACCGGACACGCCAGCAGCACAATCCTTTGCGATTGCGAAGCTGGAATTGAACAAATTCTCGATGGGAAATCACCGGGCCAAGAAACGCCCGATGGACGTGTTGGCGCGATCCTGCAATTCCATGTTCCTCGATTTCGCAAGGATCGAGTTGAGCACTTAGAGCGCGTCCTTTTGGCTAGGCTTAGCCAAAATGTTTTGACTTGTCCTACGACTCGCTGCTTCAACATGCTGGACACCGATCCCTATTTCAAGCTTGGCCGCAAGATCGCTTTTTTTGGTGATGGGTACCAGACCAGGACAGAGAAATTCGGACATAAAGGCTGGACCATTCCGACCCTTGGCGGAGAGTTTTTTTTAACTCGCCGATTCGGCTATGCGGACGGAATCATGGGCGGAAATCTTTGGTTTTTGGCTTCGACCGAAGAATCTGCCATCGATGCTGCTGAGCGTGCCGCAATGGCTGCCGATCTTTCGCCGGGCGTCATAACCACTTTCCCAGGTGGAGTTGCAGCCAGCGCGAGCAAAGCTGGGAGTAGTTACAAATTCTTGATCGCAAGCACTTACGCAGAATACTGCCCGACTCTCAAAGCTAAGCTGGGAGCACAGTCTCTCGTTCCAGATGGCGTCCACTCCATCATGGAAATTATCATCAATGGTTCTAGCCTGGAAAAAGTCGCCGAAGCAACCTATGCGGCCATAGACGCAGCTTTGCCGGTACAAGGACTCCACAAGATTCGGGCCGGCAACTATGGTGGTCGACTCGGAAAATCGTTCGTATTTCTTCATCCAGACAAACATCCTCAAGAGTAACAACTAGGACCAACATGCCCATCGACTCGATATGCTCTGGCTGTGGCAAGATGCTGCGAGTTGCAGACGATTTCGCCGGTCGCAAAGCGCGTTGTCCGATTTGCGGAGTGATCTACGTCGTCGGCGATTCAGGCACGCAAGCGGCGGCCGTCGATTCCGGAAACGCCGAAACAACCTACGAACAGCCCATCGATTCGAATTCGCTACGAAGTATTGAACCTCCGGCTACTTCGGAATCTCTGTCGAGTCCAATCGCTCCAGCACCTTCACGAATCAACGAAGAGTTCTTCGTTCGTACGCCCAACCAATCCGTGTATGGACCAACCGATCGGCAGACCGTTCTCGATTGGATCGCTCAAGGTAGACTGGATGATTCATGCCACATTCGACAATCCCATTCCGAGCAATGGATCGGTTTGCCTGCGTGGAGTTTTCAATCCAAGCAGCAAGATCCGTTCGCAAACGCCTATTCGGTCCGAAACGTGGGGTCTGATCAAAATGAATCGGTTCCATTCAAGCCCGCCCCGAATTCGATGAATCAGTCTGCGGGCTATGCTCGTTCGGGCAATGGAATCGCAGTCCTCATCTTGGGTATCGTAAGTTGGATATTATGTCCAACATTTATCGGAGCGTTAATCTGTGCAATCTTTGCGATTGTTTTAGGACTGAATGAATTAAAACGCGTGCGGCAAGGCATAAGCCCCGCTTCCGATAGAACGCCTGCAATGTTCGGATTATGGCTTGGGATAATTAACCTTGTTGTCCTCTTCGGCAGCGTTCTTGCCTTTGTTGTAATTGCGATTATGGAACCCTAGTCGCGTGCTATACTCTCTTTGGGAGCAACAGGAGGAAATTGTCGGATGAAACCAAGGGTAGGATGGGACCATTTGTCCCGTCCCAGCAAAGGATCGGGACAATGGTCCCAATCTACCTTTGGCAGTGTTTCCAATCTGCGGATCTAGTGAAGAGAGGAGTTTTTCTTAGGGGATTGCCTTGGAATCGATTTTTCAGAAAGCTGCGATGGCAAGCGGCCTGATTGAGCCGCCGCAATGGGAATACTGCATGCGTTTGCTGCGATTCCGTTGCTCAACCGAGCCTCAGCCCGTATCGATGCAACGGCAAGACGAATTGCTGCATGGCATTCTCATCGAACAAGGAGCTGTGACCGAATACCAAGCTGCGCAAATGAGTAACGGTCGTGCAACATTCAAGCTCGGGCCATACATCATCACCGATTTCATCGCGCAAGGTGGCATGGGGCAGGTCTTTAAAGCAGTCCATGGCGTGATGGGACGCGAGTGCGCGATCAAGGTCGTACCGACGAGCAAGGCAACTCCTGACGCGATCGCAGGCTTCAATCGGGAGATTCGACTACAAGCGAAACTGGACTGCCCCTATTTGGTCCGCGCGTATGACGCTGGCTACGATAAGGTTTATTACTTGGTAACCGAGTACGTTCCTGGCATGGATTTGCGACGGCTGATCAAAGCCCAAGGGCCTTTGCCTCAAGAGCAAGCCGCTCGAATCATCATGCAAGCCGCCCTGGGGCTTGAATATGCCCACCAACAGGGAATGGTGCACCGAGATGTTAAGCCTGGCAACATCTTGGTCACACCGGACGGGCTTGCGAAAGTGTCCGATGTCGGGCTCGCCGGCTTTACGGCCAACCTCATGGATGATCCGAGGGCAGGAAAGATCGTCGGGACTGCGGACTATTTGTCCCCCGAGCACATTCGAACTCCATTGAAAGTGGGACCGGTTAGCGATGTTTACTCCTTGGGCTGCACACTCTACTACGCGGTCTGTGGCAAAGTTCCATTCCCGGGTGGCGACACATCGCAAAAAGTTCGTCGGCATCTCGAGGAAACTCCATTTCACCCGCGCCGCTTTGCAGCCAACATCACCGAAGAGTTTGTTGAAATCATCGCTGAGATGATGGATAAGAATCCAAACAATCGAACACAGTCGTGCGCCGAAGTTGCTGCAAGGCTCGAGCCTTGGGCGATGCTGTCCGCCGAACTTCAGCAGCCCAAGATGTCGCGTGGACCTTGGTCGGCTCCCCCACCGCCGGCAATTGAATTGGAATCTCAAGCACTCATGGACGAAGTATCTCAAGAGACTTCCATCCATTCGAATGAATCCCAGCAAGGACAAAGCGCTCTGCCCGAAAGTCTCGCAACCGTCGAGTCACAAGGTGGCAACCTCGATTCATTCAGCATCGGTGCAGGCGGGAAAACCGCACGTGCCCAAGTTCTCGGCCAGCCCAGCCCAGCCCAGGCCAACCCAGCCCAGGCCAGCCCAGCCCAGCCAAGCCAAGCAATGATCATCGCATTAACCGTTGCGATCCTGTTGCCGCCAGCCCTATTGCTCGGTGCCATCATCGGCTACTTGTTCGGCATGAAGTAGCGGAACAACGCAAGCTGTCCGGTTACACTACCCCAGGCTTGCCCTGGGGGATTTGTTGTGCTTTGTGGCTATTCGAGCCAAAGAGACTGCCCAGGTTATGATCGACGCTGCCGCCTAAGGGCAGCATGGGATATACCCGTAGCACAGGCTGCTAGCCTGTTCATATTAGACTATTACAGGCTAGCAGCCTGTGCTACGTGGTAGTTTTTGGTCTGCCGCTTGCCTCATTAAGGCATTGGCCAGTCGCCATTGACATAGTCACGCGATGCGATGCGTTTTGGGTCGACAACGATATGTTTCATTTTCTTGCGATGCCAAGTGTAGGTGATGTGGACCATGCCATCCTTCGTTTGAATGATCGCTGGGTAGCTAAACTCTTCTTTGGGCGTCGATTCTAGGATGAACGCTGCTTGCCATTTTTCTCCGTCGTTTGAAACGGCGAGATTGAGTGGCGATCGGGCTCCGCCCCATTTTCCAGGAGTTCCGGGGACATGGTTGTAGACCAAGAGATGTCGACCATCTTTCAAGGTAACTGCATCGGTGCCCGAATTTGGATTGGGAAGCATACTTGCCTTCATGTCTGTCCAGTTCATGCCCCCATCGATCGATCGCATCTCGAAGAGACGATTTTGACGCGAGCGACCGACCGCCAAAAGTCCGTTACCACCCGTTCGCAATAGGCTCGGTTGTATGGCAGCAAAGGTCTTGCCGTCGTTCAAGGCCCCTGTTCGACTCCACGACAGCCCTAAATCCTCTGTGCTCTCCATGTGAACTTGCCAAGCATCCGTGATGGGGTCCTCGGTACTGGTTGGGCATAGGATCGTACCGTTTTCAAGCTGGATAGGCTTGTTCTTGATCGGCCCTAGGATTCCCTCAGGCAGTCGACGCGGTGCAGCCCACGATAGACCATTGTCGTTTGAAGTCGTCATCAAGCCCCACCAAGTTTGTGGCGTGGGACCCGCTTTGAAGAATAGCAACAAGGGCCCCTGTTTTGGTTGAAACAAGACAGGATTCCAGGTCGGGTGGCGGACAATAGTGCCGTCCGTCTTGGTGTATTGAATGCCGTTTGCAACTTCGACGGGCGGAGTCCAACGTTCGCCATTCTTGCGGGAAACCCAGATACCGACATCAGGGTTTTTTTCGTGAGTGCCACCAAACCAAGCGGCAACCAAGGTTCCATCTGCAGCTTCTTCGATCGTGGAAGCATGGCAACTTGGGAAGGGAGCTTCCTCGTAGATGAACTCAGACAGCACGATGGGCGAGTCTTGTGAAAACAAAGGATTATTGCAATCGAGAGCGATGCCAATCGCAACAGGGACAAACACCAACAAGGATCGGAAAATGGACATGGCAATAGGGTTGGGAGAGTAATGAAGCGAAACGTTGGGCGACAAGTACAGAATAGCACAAACCGAAATCCGACGCTGGGCACATGAATCCATTTTGAAGAGTGAGCCATTTTGAAGAGAGATCGAGAACACTTTGGCAAATCGCCCAATGGCACTAAGCGTCATTCCCGCGCAGGCGGGAACCCAGTTGCATGTCATTCCCGCGCAGGCGGGAACCCAGTCATCTCGCGCACTCCGCTGGATTCCCGCCTGCGCGGGAACGACTTATTGGCGTGGCTTATGGGGTTGGCGTGGCTTATGGGGTTGGCGTGGCTTATGGGGTTCATGTGGTTCATAGGGTTCATGTGGTTCATGGGGCTGTCCATCTATATTTGTCGACCAATTTTGTATTTGTTAAATTTCTAGCTTTGTTTTGAGGCGTTGCATTTTCGTTTGGAATTTTCGGAACGGGGCTCAAAGTTTCGGTTCGATTTGCCTTTGCATCGATTGAGATCGGGCTGAGGAAGTCGTCGGATCGATTTGTGATCGTCGCTGAGTTCGAAGCGTTCGAATCATTGATGGCCACGATGTTTTCCTTGAGAGCTGTGTTCCCTTCTCCCCGAGCAATGCCCATCGTCAAAATGGATTCAATAACATGACGCGATTGGATGAAGTAGAATATGGCGATCAGTCCAACGTAATGGAAAGGAAAATCATGAGCGGCTCAAGCAAAATCACCGGTGCCGAGTTTGACTCGATGGTCGATCGTGGTGCGTTTGATGGTCTTGGGCCACGTAAGATCGAACTGATTCGAGGGGAGTTGTGTTTTATGAATCCTGCTGGACCGGTTCACGATGACTACATTGACTACCTAAATCGTTGGTCGGTCGAAAATAACAAGTCGACGGTTGCCAATATTCGCGTTCACTGCGGCTTTGTGTGCGATGACAATCGGCCTGAACCGGATATCTTGTGGTTAAAGCCGCGTCGTTACGGCTCCACACGCCCAACTGCCGCCGATGTAATGTTGTTGATGGAAGTCTCGGATAGCAGCTTGGCCAACGATCTGCGTGAGAAAGCCCAAATCTACGCAGAAAGTGGCGTCGCCGAGTATTGGGTGGTTGACGTACCTGCATCGCGAATCCATGTGATGACCAATAGCGATGGCAAGCACTACCGCAGTATCGAAATTGTCGTACCACCCAATCCGCTGTCTCCAAAGTGTCGCCCAGAAGCCATTCTCAATACGGCTGAGCTGTTTGAAGTGCGGGAAGAATAATCCAATGAAACGTTTGTTCCTATGAAGCGAAGAGATTGAAACCTCAGAAATCCCCAATCGAAAATTTGCAACCAAAACTGAGACGGATACTTTACTATTGGTTTTGGACGTGGCCATTCATTGGCACGATCGTGCTTGCACTTCACTTGTTCAATCAAGAAATCTTCCGAAACTGCGTGCATGCACTTTTTGTTCCCGGACTAATTGGGACGGTGTCCGCCGGATGGACAATTGTCCGTACCAACGCCCGAGACTATTCGTACCAATTCACTGCGTCAGCTATTGTTCTTGCGGTCGGTGTCACGAAGTTTTGGTATGCAGCTCAATGACAACGAAATCCTACAAACAAAACATTGCACCCTCATGGCCGGTCATCGGACTTAGGTAGCACTCATTGCAGCCTCGATTACTTTTGGTGATCATTTTTTTCGTAGAACTCGAACGCGATGCGCTTCGCTGTCACCGATGAAAACGCTTCCGTCCGCATCGACATAGATTCCGTGCAATCGAGCGAGCTGGCATCGAAGCGGATCGCCATCCGGACCGTCCCCTTTCTCTCCGTTTCCCGCGACGAGTTCTAAGTTACCAGTCGAGGCACGAATCATTCTGACACTGTGGCTTTCGGTATCCGCTAGCCAAACGTTTCCGTCGGCATCCAATGCGATCCCCTTTGGACCTTTCAATGCAGCTTCTTTGGCTGGGCCGCCATTTCCTGAGAAGCCGTTCTGTCCGGTTCCCGCGACGTGATGAATCGTATTCGCTTTGAGATCAAACTTGAAGACTTGATTTCCTTCTCGCGTGGCCAACCACAGATTTCCATGGCGATCAAAATCGATCGACCTCGGACCTTTAAGCGATGTGTTTTGAATGGGCGCACCATCGGGAGTGGGTCCCGGTTTGCCGGTTCCCGCAAAGGTAGAGATCGTTTGTGTTTCCATATCGATACGGCGGATGACATGATTACCGATATCGCAAACGTACAGATTGCCGTCTGGCCCGAACTGAATGCTGTGGGGTTTGTCGAATTGTGCTTTGGCTGCGGGGCCTCCATCCCCGCTATAACCTGGCTTGCCCGTTCCAGCCAACGTCGAAATCGTTCCGGTCTTGAGGTTGACTTTGCGAACGGCATGGTTGTTCATGTCGACAATGAAAAGGTCGCCGGCTCGATCGAATCGAATCTCATGGGGTAAGTTGAAACTAGCGAGGATAGCTGGTCCTCCATCTCCGCTGTAACCTGCCATACCGTTGCCAGCGATGGTGCTGATGATTCCGTCTTGTGAAACGCGTCGAATGCGCTGCCCGGAATATTCGCAAAACCATATGGCTCCGTCGGGACCGCGGACAACACCGAACGGATTATCGAGTTGGGCCTGCGTCGCCTTGCCCCCATCACCGCTATGTCCTTTTTGGCCATTTCCTGCAAAGGTTTCGATAATCCAGTTGTCTGCTCGAACGGAACAAGTGAGAAGCAACGTCAACTGGAAACTAAGGAGAATAAATCGAATCATGGACGGTCTTTCAAGATGGAAGGAAAGGTTACTTAAGCGAGTGGCAGACTGTAACCTACCAATCATAACCCGATACGTAAGTGAGGGACCTGCGAAATTGTCCCTCGCTGACGCTTCGGGTTGGGATACTGCAATCGATCGCTCGCCTTAGTGTACCGATTCACTGGTGGCATGTGGCACGGGTGGCACGCACGGGTGGCACGCACTGAGGCACGCGGGGGGCGGAGCGAAAGTCGACAAAAATCCGCTAGCGACGGTCGAAAATTCTTCGTGCTTTCCCTTCCGATCGCTGCAGGTGTCCATCCGATACTTGATGGACTTCAAAACGCAAATTGAGTTGGATCGAAAGCATCTCCGCAAGCCGACTCGCAATGCTGCTCTGGTGTTGGTCCGTGGACTCCGCTTGATTTGAAGATTCAAATTCTAACACCAGTTCGTCCATGGCACCATTTTTGGTAACCGTTAAGCGATAGTCCGAAATACTTGGAAACGATCGAACGATTGCGTCGATGCTTGTTGGAAAGACATTTACGCCTCGAATCACAAACATGTCGTCGGTTCGGCCAAGTACACCCGACTCAAGGCGAACGAAGTTGCATTTGCCATCTTGGATGAAGTTCGGTTTCACTAAATCGCCTGTACGATAACGGAACACGGGCGCACCGATTCTTCCGAGCGACGTCAAGACGAGTTCAAATACGCCGGGGGCCAAGTCATTTACTTCGGTTGCTACGTCGCCACTTGCCTTGCGTTCAACTGGGAGAAACTCGGCGATAAACTCACTTTCGATAACATGCATGGCCGTTCCATCGGATGATCCGAATCCCCAAGGTCCGACTTCGGTTGCGCCCGCATGGTCCATTACGCTGGCACCAAACATAGATTCAATTCGAGAGCGAACTGCTGGCAAGCTCCCACCGGGTTCCCCGGCAACAAAGACCTGACGAATGGATGATTTGCTTAAATCGATCTGTCGAGTCCTTGCATCTTGAGCGAGGTGCATTGCATAGCTTGGCGTGCTAAAGAGAACGGTGGGCCTTGCGGTTTGAATCAATTCGATGCGGGCAGCCGTGGACATGCCGCCGCAGGGGATAACCATACAGCCCCGATGCAAGCACGCATCATGTGCACTCCAAAATCCGATGAAGGGTCCAAAGGAAAACGCCATCATGATTCGATCCGTTGCCAAGATTCCGCACGCATCCAGCACATACTGCCAGGTGTCGATCCACCACTGCCAATCCTCCTGGGTATCGAGAATCACCATAGGATGCCCGCGAGTTCCGCTTGTTCGATGGTATCTGCGGTACTTGCCCTCGGCGAAAGTATGGTGCAATGCTAATCCACTCGAGTCCTTTCCGAGCCAATCTGATTTTTGCGATGTTGGAAAGATAGCCCACTCCGCCAACGAGTTGACACTAAATTCGCTGCATCCAAATCTGCTTTGGTAGTACGCGTTATGCGGAAGCACTTTGGCGATCAATGTGTTGAGGCGTTCCAGTTGAAAACGTTCAAGTGCTTGACGATCGCGGCTTTGAATTTCGGATCGGAAGTTTGGATGGTTCAAGAAAGTTTCCTAGTGGTTCGTGAGCTCAACTATTTTTTGCAATCCAGCCCGGCAGATAAAGTATGGGTCGCGCCACGACATGGTAAAGACCCCAGCATGCGCAACCCAAACCACCAAATGGCCCGACAATCCCTGCCGCCAACTTAAGAAGTATCGCCCGCGAGTTTCCTTGAAAAAGGACGCCGTTGTTGAATTGACCGATCAAGATAAAGACCCACCAAATGCCAAGCAGCATCGCAATGATTCCAAACAAGAAGAGCGACGAACCTTTCATGGTGCCAAGACGCTGTCCTTGACTCGTTGGATTGAACGTTGCCGTTTTCAAGATTGCAACCAACTTATCGATTTGAACGAAATCAACAGGCATTTCAAGGCCGCGCTCTTCGTCCAACAATAAAAGCAATTGGACCGTCGGAAGTTTTGCGTTCTTGGCCCATTTTGATACCGTTCGAGCTCCAATCATTTCCGACCATTTTAGGTCGTGTTTTTGTTGTAAAGTGCTAGCGATGATTCCATTTTCATCAACGACCGCCACGCAAATCCACCTGGCTCGTATCCATATTAGCGCGACGAAGCACAGACCCGACAAAAAGGTACCAAGCAAAAATAACATAAGCCCGTCTACGTTAGCGGCCGCCCGACCACCGAAGAGCAGGATCGTTCCACCAAGGGTCACGAATCCAAGCACAATTACCCCGATAAACAACCCGTAGACGGACTTCTTGCGGTCGATGGTGACGATCGGTTCTTGAACGTCGACAATGTTTTGAGTGGAATCGACTGAATCCGGTTCAGGATGTACGTGCGTATTGCCTGGTTCCAAGGAGTGGCTTCTTTTGATCATGGTAATATTATCTCAGCGAATTCAATGGCGAGCTGCGCTTAGGCGAGCGGCAGCGCAAAAACTACCACGTAGCACAGGCTGCCAGCCTGTAATAGTCTAAAAAGCACAGGCTAGCAGCCTATGCTACGGGACTATCTCATGCTGCCGCTCGCCTTATAACTATACCGTTCTCCATCGAGCTTGGTGGTCGAGCTTGGTGGTCGACGAATTTTTAGGCTAGCAAACAATCTAGGGTAGCACATGAATTTTCGACTTGTTCTTCTATTCTTTCCATAGGGGGATTGCCGACAAAACAGCATAGGCGAAGTCGTTCCTCTTTAGGCCGTACTGTTTATGCGAAAACCCGCGATCCAATTGGCCAGTCTACCTAGTTTCCGCTTGCGGTATGGAATGGTAGCGGCCGCCGCTATTGGATGGGTGCCAACGTTGAACTCAACCGGATTCGCCCAGCCGCCAGCAAACGCGTCTCAACATATTGCAAACCGTCATTCGAACCCCGCTGAGGGATCCTCTTCACGCGAATCTCGCGATTCTGCGGTTCAAAGGATTCCGTTTCAGCAACTCACGGCGGAGGCCAACGCAAGATTGCATTCGGTCGTGGATACCGCAAGTTACTTTCGACGCATGCCCACTGAGACGGTCGACTGTGATCAAGAGATGTATTCCTTTCTGATTCGGAATCCTGAAGTCATTGTCAACATTTGGGAAGTCATGGGTGTAACGAAAGTGACGCTGCAACGGACCGGACCTTTTCAACTCCAAGGGGACGACGGTTCTGGCACAACCAGCAAAATGGATTTGGTATTTGGCAATGATTCGATGCACATTTATTTCGCCAACGGTTCTTATCGGGGCAATCTCTGGGCGAGAGAGCTGAATGGCCGGTGCGTAGTAATTCTATACAATCGACCTTCACCTCTCGCTGACGGCAGGCAGGGCATGGTGGTTTCGATGGATGTTTTTATGAAATTGGAAAACCTCGGAGCGGATTTGGTTGTCAAGACACTTGGCCCGCTGGTCGGTAAGTCGGCTGATTACAACTTCTCGGAATGCGCATCGTTCTTTGCTCAGGTATCTCAAACGGCAGAGCAAAATCCCTATGGTATTCAACAGCTTGCCAAGCGGCTCAACAACATAGATCCGAAAGTTCGCGATCAGTTTATCGCCACTAGTAAATCTGTGTCACAGCGTGCAGGAAATGTGACGAGCGCAAAACCGGTCAACCCGACGATCGTCCAAAAGAGCACGGACTCAAGTCCTTTTCCGACGCTTTCGCTAACGCCAAAAGTGCTGCCGCCCGATGCGTCAACTCGCCGGCCATTGGACGCACCCGCAATGACAGTGGGAGAACGCGTGGACTCTCCAACGATCCTCTTGATCGGCAAGGAAGACCAGAACCGGTCGGATAAAAACAAATAACCGATCAACCAGCCGTTTGCTGGTCCGGGTACTTCACTCGCCCATGGTAGATGGCGGTTAGGCTTTTGACCAGCGATCGCTTGATCGTATCTAGCTCCTGTAAAGTCAAGCCGCAGTCGTCAAACTGACCATCCAGCAACTTCTTCATCGCGATCTGATCGACCAAGTTTTGAAGTCGAGAGGCGGTGGGCTCTACCAATGCACGCGAAGCGCTTTCTACCGCATCAGCGATCATGAGTACTGCGGCTTCCCTCGTTTGAGGCTTGGGACCAGGGTATCGAAATGTTGATTCGGATATCTCCTCGCCGTGCGGATCTTGCTCACTTTTCTTAGTTGCTAATCGATAGAAGTACTCGACCAACGTCGTTCCATGATGTTGTTCGATGAAGTCGATCACAGGCGTTGGAAGCCGATGCTGTCTTCCTAAGTCGGATCCATCCTTGACGTGCGCAATGATGACCAATGTGCTCATGGCCGGTTGCAACGTATCATGTCGATTGCTGCCAGGCGATTGGTTTTCCACGAAGTAATTCGGCTTGAACATTTTCCCGATGTCATGAAAGCAAGCGCCAACTCGAACGAGCAATCCGTTCGCCCCGATACTGTCCGCTGCGGATTCCGCCAAGGCTGCTACCGAAATGCTGTGGTTGTATGTTCCTGGGGCACGCTGTGCAAGCTGCCGCAACAGCGGATGACTCATGTCGCTCAATTCCAAAAGACTTAAATCCGTTTGCACGTCAAACAACTTTTCTGCAAACGGCAACAAGCCGGTCATCAATGGTCCGCACAGCAGTATGCAAATTGCTTGCCATGACGCCTCAGACACGAGTTGAATTGGGAACAACGACAAGCTTGATGATTGCAAGCTACTTACACCCGGGCCGTCGGTCGCAACTCCGCCCGTCTGGCCTGTCAACACCCCCAGTCCTATCACGGTCATAAACACTATGATCGCAACTCCAGCTCCTACGTAGATCAGTCGCGTTCTTGTTCTAATGCGGCCACACAACAGAATGGCCCCAGCCCCTGCGCTTGAAAGCACAATGAATTCGGACAAGTCAACACGAGTGCTAAAGGCGATTATCAGCGACAAAGCGGCCATCAGCATGAGTGCAGTAGGGCGACCAAACGCAATGGTCGCAATGATGGCCGTCAGGGTTACCGGAATGACTTCAGCCCGGAATGGATCATTTGATGCGACCACGGCAAAGATAATACAAGACGACGAGAGGGCCAAAAGTCGCAGCAGTCTCCACGTGTCTTTGATAAGAGAATTGTCGAGCGACTGATAGATAAAGAAACCGCAAAGCATATACAAAGCAGTGATCAATCCAACAAACGCGGCAAGCCGCTGTGTGCGTTCACCCAGACTTAATTGTTGTGTGTAAGCGACATGTTCGGCTTTGAGTAAAGAAAGCTCTTTTTGGTCTAGCGTGCGTCCAATCGGAACCAATGCACCGAAGATCGGATCGTAGGATACGGTGGCTTGCTTGACGCTCGAAACCGCATCCAGTCTCGCTTGACTGCTGAGATCTTCGCGGAACGTAAGTGTCTGCGGAAGCCTTACCGTCAGGTAGTTGCTTGCCATTCGGGCGACAAGCAATGCTTCGGGTGTTCCAAATTGATTCCTGAACTCCCGTTCCAATGCGCTTCGCAACGTTGCGGCGACTTCGGCAATTCGAATGCGTTGGACTTCCGCTTCGATTTTCTTGGATTCGTCACCTATTTGGAAAACGAGTATGTAACGTCGATTCCCCTTTTCGATGTCGTGGTCCAGTGATTTGAGCAACCCAAGCTCTTCGAACGGCCGAAAGACCTCATGGAGTGCAAAATCAAATCGCGAGACGTCCGTGTCGGTTGCGAATATGGTCTGAACGGCTGATAATGCTTGTTCATATGTGAGCGGTTTCTCATCCGGGTTGAGCACGGTGGCTCCAAAGGAGTCGAGAGTCTGCTGTTGCACTTTGGTTAACGCGGTTGCGTCCGCCGCATCAAGGACAGAACGAAAAGCGTCCTTGACTGCCGTACGAAGCTGAATGAGCGGCTCTCGATTGTTTTGGTATATGCAGAGAACTTCACGAGCCGCTTGCATGCGCAACGCGTCCGTCTTGACTTCATCGACTACTTTAAAAGGCACTCGAGCCAGTATGGCGCGTTGAGGGATGAAGCCCTTGCGATATCCAAACGGCGGTTCCCAACCTCGAACAAACACCGTTATCAATACAGCGGCAGCGACTGCGATGCCCAATCTGGAAAGTGCATCCAAGGACGTGAAACGATCCAACTGTTGTCGCCATGGATAGCGATCGACTCGCAGGTTTGCAGCTCTTTCGCTGCGTGTTTTCGCGTTTTGCGTCGAGGACATATGTATCTAATCGAATCTAGCGCTCGCCGGCGGGGGAAGTACGACTTCCCTGTAAGCCTTCATGCCTTGTGCCGTCATAAGCTGCAACGATTTTTCGAACCAATGGATGGCGGACGATATCGCTTTCATCCAAACGGATGAAGCTGATTCCTGGGATTCCATGCAATCGTTGGACGGCATCGCGCAAGCCACTGGTCACGCCCGATGGCAGATCCACTTGCGTAATATCGCCCGACACAACGATTTTGGATCCCTCACCCATTCTGGTCAAAAACATCTTCATCTGTGCGACCGTCGCATTTTGTGCTTCATCCAATATAACAAACGCCTGATTGAGTGTGCGCCCTCGCATGTAAGCCAACGGAATCACCTCGATCAAGTCTTGCTCTCTCAAGAATTTCACCTGATCAAAGTCAACCATTTCGTTGATCGCGTCAAGAAGCGGTCGCAAATAGGGGTTCAGTTTTTCGTGCAGATCTCCTGGCAAATAACCCAAGCTTTCGCCCGCTTCCACCGCCGGGCGAACCAATACAATTTTCTTGATCGATTTGCTTTTGAGAGCCTCAACGGCTGTCGCGACAGCAAGATACGTTTTGCCACAACCTGCCGGCCCGATGCAAAAGGTCATGTCGTGTTGTCGGATGGCTTCTACATACGTCGCTTGCCCTTCGGTTCGAGGGCGAATGCGTCGACCGGCGTTTCCAATCGCAAGTTCGATTCGTTCGATTGCTGGAGAGCCCCGTGCGACTGTGGCTTGGGTGAGTGCTTCAGCTACTTCGTCCTGCCCAATCGCCCCATGGCGAACGACTTTGTCTTTAAGTCTTTCCAGGATTTCAGTGGCCAGTCTGACGGATTCCGCCGGACCTGAAATTCGAATCTGCCCATTGCGATGTGTGATGGCAACGGCCAATTGGTTGCGGACCAATCTCAAATTGTTGTCCTGCGGACCAAACAGTTGCAGAGCAAGTTGGGGATCGGAAAGAGTAAGAGTCGATTCGGACATGCAGTAGAACAATTCGTTCAAGTGAGTTTGGCGATTATACCAAGATAGCTGACAATTGCTGTCGGCAACAAGGAATCTGTAACATCCCACACACCTCCTAAGCCAGGTAGCAGTGTTCCGCTATCCTTTGCCCCAACTGCTCGCTTAATCATCGATTCCAGCAAATCCCCTACAAGACCTACCAGCGTCAAAAGGCAACCAAGCAGAGCGGGTCCCCACCACGTTGTCCCGGCTGTGCCACCGCACATCGGCAACAACAATCGGAGGAAGACGTAAGCGATGACGACACTCATGAGCATTCCGCCGATGAGTCCCTCGACCGTTTTGCCGGGACTTATGGCGGATATCAATTTGTGTCGGCCCATGGATTTCCCTGCAAAATACGCACCGGTATCTGCGAACTTCACGATCGCCAACATCGAGATCAAGTTGAGAATACCTTGCAACGAGCTCCCTTGCATTCGAACAAGAAACCAGACGCTCATACAACCAACGATATACACGATAACGAAGCAGGACAAGATCCACGCTAGAGTTGTTCGCTCGCCATACGACGTTTCGAGCGGCATCGTTTGTTGAGTTCGCTGGAACGAATAGAGAGCATGAACGCCGCTGCTACCAACCCCAGTCAAAACGCCGATCAGAATCCAACCCGCTCGACCGACGGGGCAATCCGCAGGGTAAGAAACGCTCATCACCAAGCTATACCACAAAGGAAACATGCAAACCACACATGCGATCGCGCTGTGAACGAGCAAGCTCTTCGGCGAAACATACCACTTGCGTGCGAGAAGCTGACTTGCCTCCCAACCCGTCCCCAGCGTAAATGCGATGAACAGTGGAATCAACCACATACCCGCTTGGCCACCGACGGGCCATTTCAGATCTAAGCCAATGGACAAGAGCGCGACGCATATCAAACAGGCCGCTGAAATCAGTCTCCGGTTAAGCATAGAATGTGTTGTCTTTCTTGCAGTCTATGCAATGTGTCGCCGACTCCATCAAACGTTGAATAAGAAGTGACAGATGTCGCCATCTTGCATAATGTACGTTTTTCCTTCGGTTCTCAGCTTGCCAGCTAACCGAATCTCCTTTTCGCTCCCGTATTTTTCCAGGTCGTCCAACGAAAAGACTTCGCAGCGAATAAAACCGCGTTCGAAATCGCTATGGATTACGCCAGCCCCTTGCGGAGCCGTCGCACCGACAGGAACCGTCCAAGCTCGAACTTCCTTTTCGCCTGCAGTGAAGTAGCTTTGTAGTCCGAGCGTTTGATAGGCTCGTTGCGCGACAACTTGCAGAGCCGGTTGTTCAAGCCCAACGGCTGCGAGCATTTCGCTACGGTCGGGGTCGTCGAGTTCAGCGATTTCGGCCTCAAGCTTGGCGCACACCGGGACAACTTGTGCACCCACTTTCTCAGCGTAGACGCGGATTTTGGAAACCAATTCGCTGGTCCCTTGCAAATCATTCTCGTCGACATTGGCGATGAAAAGGATGGGTTTTGCGGTCATCAAACCAAAGCTGGCGATGGCTTTGGCTTCTGATTCGTCCATCTTGAGTTTTCTCAGGGGCAGATACTTGTTCAATTGCTCGAGACAGGTTTGGATGCCGCTTACTCGCAGTTTGGCTTCTTTGTCGCCGCCACGACCTGCGCGTTCTGCCTTGGGCAGCGCGTTTTCCAACGTTTGAATGTCGGAGAACATCAACTCCATTTCAATGGTTTCAATATCCGCCAACGGATCGACTTTCCCGCCAACGTGGGTTACGTCGGGATCGATGAAGCAACGCACGACTTGGAGGATGGCGTCGACTTCGCGGATGTGACTCAAGAACTTGTTGCCAAGCCCTTGACCTTCACTCGCACCTTTGACAATGCCGGCGATATCCACCAGCTTGAGCATGGCTGGTATGACCTTTTGAGGGCCAACCAGCTTAGCAATTCGATCTAAACGATTGTCGGGGACACTGATGATCCCTTCGTTAGGGTCGATGGTGCAGAACGGATAATTTGCGGCTTGAGCCGATTGCGAACCGGTCAGCGCATTGAACAACGTACTTTTGCCTACATTGGGTAGGCCAACAATTCCAGCTTCCATTTTGGGGCGAACGTCCTAGCTTTCGTGGCGCATGAGTGGGAACAGTACAACGTCGCGAATGCTGCGCGAGTTTGTTAGCAACATAATAAGTCGATCAATACCAATTCCGAGACCTCCTGCGGGAGGCATACCGTACCTGAGCGCACGAACGAAATCGGTATCCATTTTGGCCATTGAATCTTCTTCCGCCATGCCGTCGAGTTGGGTCTTAAACAACTCTTCCTGAAGGATCGGGTCATTGAGTTCGGTGTACGCGTTGGCCAATTCCATCCCATGAATAAACAGTTCAAACCGTTCTGCAATATCCGGATTGCCCGCCTTTCGCTTGGTCAATGGGCAAATGCTGGCCGGGTAGTCGATGACAAAGATCGGACCGATGAGCGAGTCCTCGACTTTTTCTTCGAAGACTTCGCTCTTGATAACGTCAGGGTGTTTGCCCGTTGTGACGATGCCGAGTTTCCGAGCGAGTTGAGCGATTCCTTCGCTGTCGGAGGTCTTCAAACCCGTGTGTTCTTCGAATAGATCGCTGTACGTTCTGCGTTGGAATGGCGGAGTAAAGTCGATATCGAGGTCACCCCATTTTAGCTTGTAGCCTTGGCCCGTCGCCTCGATCGCTTCGACGATGATTTGTTGCGTCAGGTCCATCATGGTTTCGTAATTGGCATACGCCCAATAGAGTTCGATCATCGTGAACTCAGGATTATGTTTTGGACTAATCCCTTCGTTTCGATAGACCCGTCCCATTTCATACACTCGCTCGATACCCCCCACCAACAATCGCTTGAGGTGCAGTTCGAGCGCGATTCGCAGGAACAATTTCATGTCGAGCGCGTTGTGGTGTGTGACGAACGGACGGGCGGCCGCACCACCCGCGATCGTGTGCAATGTCGGGCCCTCGACTTCGACGAACTGATGTTTGGCCAACGTCGCTCGGATCGAGTGAACGATCTTCGTCCGATTCAAAAACGTATGCAGTGAGTCGGTATTGTAAGTCAAATCGACGTACCGCATTCGCTGACGAAGTTCGGCATCTTGGAGCCCCGCGTGTTTTTCGGGTGGCGGCTCAAGTGTCTTGGTCATGAAATGCAGTTTGCTCGCGAACACGGTCAGTTCGCCCGTGTTGGTTCGTCCTAATCGGCCATCAATACCGACAAGGTCACCAAAGTCGAGGAGTTTGGCGAGATCGAAGTCTTCGTCGGAGACATGTCCCTTGGCGATCATGATTTGGATGTCGCCAGTCCAGTCGCGAATGTTCAAGAAGAAAAGCTTGCCTGCGGTCCGGAGCAGCATGATCCGGCCCGCGACGCGAACGATTGGCCCAACTTCCTCACCCGGGCCTTGACTGGCTTTCCAGCCCTTGTAATCAAAGCTTGCACGAACCTCCGAAGTGTCATTTTGCCCTTTTTCCGAAGGCGGAAAGACAGGTACAGGAATTAAGGAACCGTCTTCTTTGCGGAAATGAATTTGTGCCGCCAGTTCACGAACCGGGCCGATAAACGTCCGATCGTCGAATCGTGCTCCCCAAGGATCTAGGCCAAGTGCTTCGATTTTCTTGAGTTTTTCAAGCCTTGCTGCTTGATGGACACCTAAACCGGTGTTGTCTTGTTCGAGAGAATCGGCCATGTTTGAGCAAATGAATGGGTTTTGAATTGATTCGGGCTGTTCCGGTCCGAATAGATTCGTTTCGCCCGGACCGAAGTGCAGATTGTAGGAAAATGTGATGGAAAACCAAGCTGTCAAAGCACCAATGGTGCTAATTGTTGAAAGTGATCCCTTGCTACTGACCGGGATGTCAGCGATTTTGGATCAACGGGGATACCGATGTTTTTTGGCAAGGAACGTAGCAACGGGTCTCAAAGCAACCCAAGCGATGCCATTTGATTTGATCGTTTTGTCGTTTGAGCGAGACGCTTTAGAGGCTGCAAAAAATGCCTGCGAATTGCGGGGGGATGCAGCCTCGCGTGAACTTCCGGTTTTGTTTGTAGCGGACGCGTTCGAAAACGCCTGGATTGAGCCACTGAACTTGGCGGGTGGTGTCTATTGTCTGCCAAAGCCTTTTGATCCAGACGTGTTTTTGGACTTGGTAGAAAAAGTGCTTTGCTTGCCACATTTGGCTGTTGCCAAAATAGCGCCCCCAAAAGCCCACTTCGCCAAAGATTGGGTGCGATTGACTTGAAAACCGATGCGTTAACAGCAAAGAAAATCGGATAGCGTTCGCGACTGGTTGCCTCGCTACACGGGACGAGAACTTGCGGACTTTGCAAGCTACCTCTTGGCCATTGGGATCGTCGCATTGATCGAATTACGCGATTCCGGTGAATCGGTAAAGCATCTTCGCTTTGAATCTTAGGCTTTATCTTTTGATTGCAAACCCATCGAACTCTCCGCTGGGCTCGGAATCGAATCGATCGATGGATTTGATCCTTCCGGATACGGAGGTTTGTATTTCGTCGACGAACCGCTGGATTTCGTCGCGCTCTCCTTCGACAACAATCTTGACTCGTCCATCGTCAAGATTCTCGACTGTTCCAGAGACAACAAACGATTGAGCTATCGCGGTGGTCCGATAGCGAAAACCAACGCCTTGAACGTGGCCTGAGACAAAAAGGGTTGCCCGTTTCATCGGCCAAGTTTAGGCGGCCAAACGATCGGCGTTCTTTCGCTTTTTGTCCGTCATGCTCTGCAAGTCAACAACGTCTTTGGCTAGTCCAAGTGCCCGCAGGACTCGGATGGCCAAGAAAGTCATGTCGAATTCCCACCATTTGTGACCGTGCTGAGCCAATCGTGGGTGAGCATGATGATTATTGTGCCAGCCTTCGCCGTAAGCGATGACAGCAACCCACCAAAGGTTTCGGCTATCGTCGCGTGTTTCGTAGTTCTTGTATCCCCAAATGTGCGAGGCCGAATTGACAAACCATGTCGTATGGAGCACCGCCACCATTCGAAGGCAAACAACCCAAATCAGCCATGAAACAGCCAGGGATGAGCCGCCCATCCAATATCCGGTCGCGGTAATTGCCGTGGCAAAGGCAATGTGAATTCCGAGGAACCACTTTTCCAAAAACATCAAGTACTTATCTTTGATCAAATCCGGGACCCATTTGCGAGCAAATCCCTCTGGATCGCCATTATCCGTACTGAAAGCTAGCCATTGGGCGTGAGCCCACCAAGGTCCCTCGTGAGGCGAGTGCGGATCACCTGGTTGATCACTGTACGCATGATGCTTGCGATGGTTTGCGGTCCAACTAATGGGTCCACCCTCGCCTGCCAAAGTACCGATCGTTGCAAACACATTGCACAACCATTTTGGCAAAACCAATCCAGTATGTGTCAACAATCGATGAAATCCAAGGCAAATGCCAAGACTTCCTGTCATCCAGTGAAGCAAAACCGCCAAGCCGAGTGCGCTCCAAGTAAAGGACCAAGGAGCATAAAGAGCGCCGATATGCAAGGCGATCAGCCAGATGGTAGCACCCCACTGAATGTTCCAAACCGTTGGTACTGGGGATTGTTTCGCGGTTCCGCCGGACGATGGAATACCCGCTAGTAGGACCTCTTCGAGTTGGGGTTGCTGCGGGGCAACCATCGTGCCTGCGTGATGCTGGTGATATTGCTGATTGAGCGTATCCACATTTGCATCTTTACCTAACATACCAATATTCCTAGGTGTTAATGATGATTTGAAACGATAATGGGTGGTCAAAACCCTGACGGGCGTTCTGCTTTAGTCGCTTGCTAATACATACATTAACGCCGTTTTCGGTTTGTGTATGTCCGAGATTGGTTGTCGATGTGTCAAAGATTTGTAAAAGTCCATTTGGCGCATCAATTCCCAGGCTTTCGGGCATTCAATTCGTCAAAATTCATGGGTTTGACATGAAATCCCAAATGAATTGGTAGGGTACTTTCTTAGGTACAACCCGGCTATCTTCGGTAATCGTGCCATGCCTAGTCCCACGAAAAACTGCGACAGTACAACTTCACTGCTGTTTTTCCATAAATAGCTGGTCGATGACCACTTGTGTCGCCATGGCGATTTCGCCCCAATGCGGTTCGAGCTTCTTCGATAGAACGATTTGATTAAATCTCTCAAACATATTGATTTCTTGAGAGGGCGCATACCCGCTGGCGTACTCTTCGACTCGGATTCGTCGCGTATGCTCTTGCATGTGAAAGTCACACCCATGGATCTCAAACCGAGGATTCTCTAAATCAAATGAAACTTCGCTACCGAAGTTTGGCAGGACGAAGTCTTTTAGAAAAATATTTCCATGGGTGCCACTGATGTGCGCCCATTGCTGATTCCCAGTCAGAAACGAACAGTAGAAACTGCCGGTCGACCCGTTCGCGAAAGCAAGCTCGGCAGAGAAGTCTGCAGGTACGGTCGTTTCGCTGTCGTTCCGTTTCAAACTTTGGATGCAATTGGCAGCAATCTTGGTTGGCATCTGCCACTTGTTGGCCCACAGCAAGAATCGGACGCAGTACCAACCTAAATCACCGAGACAGCCAAATGGTTCTAGTTCGCTATCGACACGAATATTGCTCTTTGAAAAATCGTCTCCTCCAAAGAAGGAAAAGTGGCATGCGATCCTTCGAATATCGCCGATGGATTCGCCATCGTCGAGCGATTGACGGAGCATCCCCATTCGGGCGCTGTGCATAAACATTACGCCGTCCATATACTGAACGCCGTTTTGTTTGCAGACCGCAAGAACTTCTTCTAGGTCCCTGGCGGAAAGGGCGGAAGGCTTCTCAGCCAGCACGTGCTTGCCTCGTTTTGCGGCCGCAATAATCCATTCCTTACGCAAACCGGTCGGAAGTGGGATGTAAACCGCATCGATATCCGGACGGTCTAGCAAGGCTTCGTAGCTGCCGAGAGCAATTGGCTTTTGACGTTGCGGGCAACTCGATTGGCATTCGTCGATGAATGCGCTGGCGGCTTCTAGTCGACGACTGGCGACAGCAACCACGGTCCCTGAGCTTGTTTTCGAAATAGCCCGCCAATTTTTTTTCGCAATGGTTGCGGTAGAGAGGATTCCCCATCGGCATAACGCGGATTCCGACATTTCATTGACTTTCTGAACGTTCGAGTTGATTTCGGTGGGTTGCCCAGGCTTGCCAGGGACGCTTCAAGCCGCCCGCTAGCCCCTGGTTACGCAAATTACTGAGACGCTGTGAACTGCTTGAATTGAAATCCACCTTGACCTGAATTGCGCCGCATGGCTATCCTCCGCCCAACCAAGGTAGGTTTGGTAACTTCGGCAGACGCGGATGCTGTCACAGGATAAACCGAGCGTGTGAGTTTGGCGACCCGTCGTCAACATTGCAACGAACATTCAGGAAGGATGATTCCCCCAATGTCCAGCACAAAAACTGTTTTTACGACCGGCGAGGCCGCCAAGATTTGCAAGGTTAGCCAACAAACAATTATTCGTTGTTTCGACAATGGATCGTTGAAGGGCTTTCGCGTGCCAGGCAGCCGATTTCGCCGCATTCCCCGCGATCAACTCTTTGTCTTTATGAAGGACAATGGCATCCCAACGGATGCTCTCGAAAGCGGAAAGAAAAAATTGCTTATCGTCGATGACGATCAGGATTTGGTCGATCTCATGTACGACACTTTTGAGCGAGATGGTCGATTCGACATCCGAACGGCCAACAACGGATTCGATGCAGGCATGCAGGTCAAAGAATTCCGTCCAGACGTCGTCGTCTTGGATGTGATGCTCCCCGACATTAATGGCCGCGAGGTTTGCCAACGTGTCCGAGGCGATCGAACCATGGATTCGGTCAAAATTCTCTGTATCTCGGGAATGGTCGAACAAGACAAAGTCACCGAGCTCCGCGCATCGGGAGCCAACGATTTCATGCAAAAACCTTTTACGACCGACCGGCTGCTCGATCGCGTATGCGATTTGTTAGAAATCGATCGACCCGTCGCGATCTAAGGCGAGCCGTAGGATGGGATCAATGTCCCGTCCGTTGATTGGTTCGGGACAATGGTCCCAAACTACGACTGGTATCTTTCGCCTAAAGCGGATCGGCGCGAGCCGACCGTTGAATTTCGAAGGTATTTGCGAATCCTCACCGGACAGCTTGCGCTGTTCCGCTGCAAGCCACTTCTCCGAAGTGGCTATTTTCGTTTGTGCACAATCGGCTCGCAAACTTTCTTTCCAAAACTTTGCCAATCCAATTCGCTGTGACCAAAGGTGTCCAGCTCTTCCCGATCATTCAGTGTGTCGCAACGGTCTTGGTGCTCACCAAGCCATCCGAAACACCGAACGAAATGACGAGAATTGGATCATGGCAGTAGCAACTCAAACCGCGCCTGTATTTGTCCAGCAAGCATTCCAATGGGATGATGCTGAATCGGCATCCTCGTTTTCCTCCAACGGACGAGCCGCCACGGTCGCTGATTCCGAAACGACTCGCAATTCAACCATTCGCCCGTCATCCCGGCCAGCCATCACCGTTCCGACATTTCGAACCAATTCCTCGGCTCGCCGCGGTCGATGCGAACATGTGGGCGGGATGTTGGCTACCGTGCTCGAGCGTTATGGCATTGGGCTGGATCAATTAATCGCAGAGATCGATCGCCAGAATTAATTGTTGAACGTACAACAAAGCCCAATTTCGCAAAATTTAGTTTAACCGTTAGCCGTAGGCGTACGTTCATGGTACTGAGTACGCCTACGGCTAACGGTTAAACAACGGAACGGTATTGCGTTTTACCGATCATTCCTCGCCAATCGCCCGTTCTGCTGATACCATAGTGGTAATTGTTGGAGGCCTGAACTCGGGGCGAGTTCAGGTTGAAAAAGAACTTAACGGGATTGTACACTTAGGAAATGAATCGATACGAGTACGACGTAATTGTCGTCGGAGCAGGCCATGCCGGAACGGAGGCGGCTGCGGCTGCAGCTCGACTTGGTGCCCGTGTGGCTTTGCTTACAGGCAATCTTGATACTGTCGGCCAAATGAGTTGCAATCCTGCCATCGGTGGAGTTGCCAAAGGTCAGATTGTTCGTGAGATTGATGCACTTGGCGGATTGATGGGAGAAACCATCGATCGCACGGGAATTCAGTTCCGTTTGCTCAATAGCCGCAAAGGTCCGGCGATGCATTCGCCCAGGGCTCAAGCGGACAAAAAAGCGTATCAATTCGAGATAAAACGACGTATTGAGGAAACACCCCAACTCGATCTTCGACAAGAGTTAGTCGAAGACTTGATCAGCGAGACGATCGATGGCGAAGAACGCATTCTTGGCGTAAAGGTTCGCGGAGATGCGTTCTATTATGCCCGAGCCGTTGTTCTGACAACAGGCACATTCCTGCAAGCCATCATGCATACAGGCGAGGCCAAGACAGCCGGCGGTCGAGCAGGCGAGGGAACCACCTCCGGTATTAGCCATGCCCTTTTGCGTCTCGGGTTTCGAGTTCAACGATTCAAAACAGGTACTCCAGCGCGACTGAACGGACGAACAATCGATTATTCGAAAACGGAAATTCAACCCGGTGACGAATCGCCGCAACCCTTTTCATTCATGTCGGACGCGTTGCCCGGTCCGCAAGTGCCTTGCTGGATCACTTATACCAATGAGTCCGTTCACGCCTTGATCCGCGCCAATTTGCATCGTGCACCGATGTACACGGGCCAAATCAAGTCGACCGGCCCACGCTATTGTCCTTCGATCGAGGACAAAGTGGTTCGTTTCGCGGACAAGGACCGTCATCAGTTGTTCCTCGAACCCGAGGGACGCAACACCCTTGAGATCTACGTAAACGGCATTTCGACCTCCCTGCCCCGCGACGTTCAAGATCAAATGATGCGCATGATTCCAGGTTTGGAAAACGCCCAAATCATGCGTTATGGCTATGCAGTCGAATACGATTTTTGCCCACCCGACCAGCTTCAGCCATGGTTCGAAACCAAATCCGTCCAAGGGCTCTTCTTTGCTGGTCAAATCAATGGCACAACCGGCTACGAAGAAGCGGCCGCTCAAGGCTTGATAGCAGGCGCAAGTGCCGCCCTCCGATTGCAAAACAAGGATGGACTTGTTTTGGGTCGCGAGTCGGCATACATGGGAGTACTCGCCGACGATCTTGTGACATGTGGCGTCGATGAACCCTATCGCATGTTTACCAGCCGAGCCGAGTATCGCATGATGCTCCGTCAAGACAACGCAGACCGCAGGCTTACGCAACTCGGATTCTCGCTCGGACTTGTCGATCAAGCTCGCTTTGACCGCTTCACTGCCAAGTTAATCGCCATCGATTCAGCAACCAAGGCTCTGAACCAATTGCGAGTCGAAGGGGTGCCAGCCGACAAGTACCTTCGCCGTCCAGAAATCACGTGGGCGGAATTGGTCCAGATGTTTCCGGAAACGCTAGGATCGATTTCGCCGGAGATCGCTCAACAAGTCGAATACGATTCCAAGTATTCCGGTTACATCGCCCGTCAACAAATTCAAGTGGACCGTCAAAATCGAATGGCGGACAAAGTTATACCCAAACACTTCAATTACGATTCCATCATCAGCATGCGAGCCGAGGCCAAACAAAAACTTGGCAAGATTCGTCCGATTAACTTGGATCAGGCAGGGCGAATCAGCGGTATTACGCCAGCCGATATCTCCTTGGTGTTGGCCTATATCGAAAACCCAAAGCTGGCGCGACATAAGCCCATTGCAATCGCTTCGACCGGAGCAGAACCCGAATAGATGCCGAGCGCCATCATCATTGGAGCGGGTCTTTCAGGATTGACCGCTGCTCGCAAGTTGCATCGATCCAATTGGTCCGTCCGTCTGCTTGAGACTCGCGATCGAATCGGTGGCAGAATCCAGACAGATGCGGTGGATGGCTTCATGCTTGACCACGGTTTTCAAGTCTATTTGACTGGTTACAAAATGGCTGGGCAAGAGCTCGATTTGCCTTCGTTGAAACTGGGTGCATTTCCGGCTGGAGCGCTCATTCAAACCAACGGCAAACGCTATCGAGTCTGCGATCCGCTACGATCGCCTTGGTATATGGCTCCCAAGCATGCCATCGAAACGATGCTTGCACCGGTTGGTTCGTTTGCGGATAAATGGAATATCGCCAAATTCCGCCAACGCGTTTGCAGTGCAGATGAAGTTCAAATGCTTGGCGTACAACAAGTGACGGCTCGCGCCCGGCTTGAGCAAATGGGTTTTTCCAACCTCATCATCGAGAAATTCTTCCGTCCTTTCTTTGGCGGGATTTTTCTGGACAAATCCCTGAGTGTGTCCGCAGGCTTGATGGAATTCGTGTTCCGGACATTTAGCCAAGGATTCGCAGCGTTGCCTGGAAATGGTATGCAAGCCATACCTGATCAGATCGCTTCCTCGCTACCATCGGAAACGATTCAGCTCAATACGACGGTGGCAAGCGTTGAAGCGGATCATCTAGTCCTTTCCACTGGCGAGCTTCGTACAGCGGATTGCATTATCATCGCTACCGAAGAGCCTACCGCAAGGCGACTGCTGAACTCTAATACTGGATCGATGAAACAAGAAGCTGCGCAGGTAGCGTGCGCTTCGACAAGCTGCCTTTACTTTTCAGTTGAAAACCCACCGATTCGTGAAGCCACGTTGGTACTGAACGGAGACGGCGAAGGCATAATTAATAATCTCTGTTTCCCAAGCTTTGCCCAGCCAACTTACGCACCTGTTGGGCGAGCTCTATTGAGCGTGAGTACAATCGGTCACATCGAGCCAACTGGAGAGGCTTTATTGGATTCCGTCATGAACCAGCTTGCGGACTGGTTTGGACCATCTGCGAGAACGTGGCAACACTTACGGACCTATCGAGTTCCATATGCATTGCCAAACCAGTCCCCCGAGAATCTCGCAACGCGTTCCGTTCATTCGAGATTGAGCGAACGAGTTTATCGATGTGGCGACTATTGCGAATCGGGAAGCATCGAAGGAGCAATCCAAAGCGGCCTCAAGGTTGCCGACTTAGTAATCCGGAAGAGCAAGTCACTCACTCTGTAGCAATTCGAGCCATACCCACAATTTGACTCGTATGCTTTGTGTACAATTCACGTTGGTAGGACCATTCGACAAACTCAACACATTACTCTTGCAGCAAAGTACCCAAGTTTATGCGTGGCATCGACCTTGATTCTTTTTCTCAGCATTGCGGGGCGATTCGGTTGGACGATCGATCCCGACGATGCAAAGTCAGCGGAGTTGTAGCGAGACTACGATTCGTGGTCGCAATTGTTTTATTCTTCATTGTGGGCAACACGTCATTACTTTCCCAACAGGTCTCGGATCGATACGCTCAAATCCCTGGGGACTCGTTGAGTATCACCTCCATCGATTTCGAAACGATTCGAAACCTCAAAGAACTGGAAATGGTGCCTTGGGAGATTCTTGCTGCATTTGGCAAGCAGGAATTGGGAATCGACCCGATGTTGATCTCAACCATAGATTTCACGAGTGGCCTACCCAGTCTCAACGGTCCTGAATTTGGGGTTGTTATTAAAACGAAAGCGCCTGTTGATATCGCGCAGCTCAACGGTCGTCTTTTTTCGGATATGACGCGCGCGCCTAAGAACCAAAACATGAAAGTACGAAGCCTTAACGACGCGCCTGCCAAGGTCGTCCAGTTAGAGCCGCTAACGGTTATGGTTGGCTCGGAGGGAACGCTGCGACGCATGCTTGCCGGCAAAGTCCAGACGAGCAAGACGATTGAGTTGATTGGCAAGTCGAAATACCCAGTCCGATCGATCACAGCCATCGAACCATTGCGACCAATCATCGAAGGAGCCCTGGCGGATGCGAGCGGCGCGATCCCTCCCCAGTTCTTGTCTGACCTTCAAGTGGTCGCGGACGAACTGTCGTACATTCAAACCGAGAGCAGCGTCGGCTTATCCGCCGAAGTCGTTCTCAAATTAGGTGCCAGAGACAAGGACTCCATCGAGAGACTCGTGATCTCCCTTGAACGGCTACGAAAGAACGGCCTTGTATTCGCCGAAGCGATGGTCAACCAACAAATCCAGAACGACCGTCAAATGACGCCAGAAGTGAAAACGGCAGCCTTGCAATACGTCCAGCGAATGAAAGGATTCCTGGCAACAGCGGATCTGTGGAACGTCGTCGGAGACGAGATTGTTATGGACGGGAGAGTCGCCTATTCCGTTCCGACCATAGGTGTTTTGGTCGGCTTGCTTCTGCCTGCTGTGCAAGCGGCTCGGGAAGCTGCGCGGCGGATGAGTTCGCAGAACAACATGAAGCAGATTATGCTTGCAATGCTTAACCACGAATCTGCCTTCAAGCAATTCCCAGCTCGAGCAACCCGCGACGCCGATGGCAAGCCGCTGCTAAGTTGGAGAGTCAAGATCCTGCCGTTCCTAGAGGAAAACGGTCTTTATCAAGAATTCCATCAGGACGAACCATGGGACAGCGAGCACAACATCAAGCTACTTGAGAGGATGCCCGCTGTTTATAAGCATCCTAGCTATGTTGGGGCAGAAGGCCACACGGTCTACTTGGTGCCCTATCAAAAAGGGAATGTTTGGACTTCGGCGAAACCTCAAATAAGAAACATCACGGACGGTACGTCGAACACGATTGCTTGCTTTGAAACCAACGATGAGCATGCCGTTCCTTGGTCGAAACCGGACGATATCGATTTGGACCAAGATGACATTTTCGATTTTTTCCGTTTCGGCGTTTCCAACGTCGGGATGTTTGATGGCAGTGTCCGAGCGATTGTACCCTCGATCGATCCGGTTGTCTTGAAGGCAATGATGACAAGCGCGGGAGGCGAAGTTGTGCAACTGCCTTAGAAGTCCAAAACATAGTCGCCTTTCGCTCCGCGAAAGCAGCGTTGACGACGTATCTTTCGCGGATAGGCTGTGATTTTTTGGATGGACCACTTTTTATCCGGTTGCCTTACATGATCAAGCAATGAAATCTTGCAATCGATTCAGCCAGCTGCTCGGGACTTGAAATCGGCATCCAATGAGTTCCTTCCACGACGATTTCAAGTGTCGAGCCAGGAATGGTTTGATGCAGTCGCGTTGCTTGAATGATCGGAAAGTGCTTGTCATTCTCTGCCCAAAGAATTAAAGTTGGGCAGCGGATGGAAGCATACAGCCTGGGCAACTGGTCCAAGGTTCCTTGATAACCCGAAGACATCTTGCTGATGAATCGACGGACTTCGGGTGATGAAAAAGCGTTCCAGAAATCTTGCCGCAATGGCTCGTCGATACGCTCGCTCTTCTTCAAAAATGTTTGTTGAGCCCGTCGAAAGATCAAGCCTGGCAACGTTCGCAGGGCAAACCGGTTAAAGCCGAAATGGCGCAGCAATCGGATCTCCCAGGATGTACTTTCGTCGCCAAAGACAAGCGAATTCATCACAACCAATTGCTTGATGCGTTCCGGAAACATCGAAGCAAAAGCCAGTGCAGGTTGCCCCCCCATGTCCATTCCGACCACAGCGGGACGTGCCAAATGCAAGTCATCCAAAATCGTTAATAGGCGGTAAACGGTGCCACCCACGCATAGCTTTGTTCACGCGTATCCTAGTTATGGAGAGCGTTGGCCAATTAACAACACCGGAGGTTTCCGTCGCCCTGTCTGGCTTGCTCTATGGGACGGAATGATTTGCCAGGTAAAGGTGGAGAGCCATGTCTCGCATCGTCGCGCACTTGGCTAGCTGGCCTGTCATGCTCGCGACCGACCAAGGTCGATGGCGAGTGGAGCATATACGGATTCACGGACCTCGACTCAGTAGGCAGGTCCGAGGAAGAAAAAGCCAAGACGCCTCGGCTTCGAGAGACTTTAAGACAGGCACAGTCTTAAGAAAGACGCTTGGAATAACTCGCTCAGACAAAGCACTTGCGAGCCAGCTTCTGGCCCGGTTGGAACATCTTGCCTCCCGAGGCTGCCATCTCACGCATTCGATCGGGCGATCCCGCGCCTCGGCTCTTTCCAAAGTACTTTTTGAAATTCCATACCAAGTCGATCCACATTCCAGCATCAATGCCAACTCGTTCCAATACAGGCGAATAGTCCGCAGGAATCGAGCCTTTCTTGTCCGATCGCTTTTGTTGACCTGTCCAAACTAACAATCGCAAGTAGTCCTCAACGCTCATGTCCAAGAAACCCTTGTCACTCGCTCGAAGCCCTTCTTTGCTCGCCATCGGACCATTCGATTTCCGATCCAACGTTAGCGGTGCCAACCAAGCGTCTCGCAACACTCGCGGACCCTTTCGCTTACGAGCCTTCTTGCGAGTCTCCCGCAACTGTTCCGGGGACAAGTCACGCAACATCTTGGCCGCTTCCTCGCGCGGGATCGCATGCATCTGCGCCGCAGAGGATTCGACTTTCTTTCCCGCTTGAGCGGCAAGCCGGTCGTAGGCCGACGTGAACTCGGATTTCTCAAGCGATTCCGCCATAGCAGCGCGAATAGGATTCAAATCGACATACATACAACACGCCAGCAAGGCCGCCTCGTCGATAATTCTTTGCGCTTTAAAGCGTCCCTCCCAAAAAGAACCCGTACATTCGTCGTCCCGGTTCGCAAGCCGAGCAATCGGTTCGGAAAGAGCCCGCATAAACCAAGAGATATCCGAAAGCCTCTTTCGCACCAAAGCCAATCGTTCTGGATCCTTCGCAAGAACATCCACATCGGCAGTAGTAGGATCCCCAAGTTGATCTTCGATCCGTTTCCCAGGGAAAATCTGAAGCCAACGCAAAGCGACTTGCTTATCCGACCAGGTCTCCGCGACGTCGGGTCGATTGCGTAAAACAACGTGCAGGTGATTGGAGAGAATCGCGTACGTCAAAACATCGACGGCGAAGACGGAGGCAAGTTTTTCGATTCGTTGTCGAATCCACTCTTTGCGGTAGGAGTAATCTTTTCCCGAGAAATCGTCGACGCCGCTCAAGTATGCCCTGCGAACGCAGCGCTGACAGACGTGCAGAATCGAAACCTCGGAAGGACTATAAATTTCAGAACGTAGCGGTCTAGGCATCTTAACTCTCCCATTCGTTGCAACAGTTCTACCGACCTTATGCCATTCCAAGCTTACCGACCCGCCGTCTGTCAGGCAAGCTAAAAAATGCAAAAAGTGGGTGGCACCTTATAAATTGGTGCAAGACTGCGGGATTCGGTTAACCGGTGCGTCAAATAGGGCGGAACGGCGCAAGACGTCCGATGCGTCTAATAGTATAAAATCAGTGCTCTGCGAAAGAAGGCCACATTCGCTGAGCGAAAGTCGCCACTCATTGTTCGAACGTACCTGACGATAGAAATCAAACATAATGACACGCCATTCCATAATCGACTTCGATTTAGCTGACGCTGTTCACAGCATTGCCAAACATCTCAACGTCAACGACAAACAAGTTGAGGCTGCGATCCAACTGTTGGAAGCAGGCAACACCATTCCGTTCATTGCCCGTTATCGCAAAGAATTGACGCGTGGTCTCGACGAAATCCAGTTGCGAACCATCGAAGATGCGATCGAAAAAGCACGCGATTTGTTCTCAAGGAAAGCCACCATCCTGAAAACCATTGACGAACAAGGACTTCTCACCGAACCACTCCGTCAACAAATCGTCGAGTGCCAGGACATGCAAATGTTGGAGGCGATTTACCTACCGTTCAAGCCCAAACGGCGAACCCGCGCGACCATTGCACGCGAACGTGGCTTGCAACCCCTCGCCGATATCTTGCTCAAACAAACAACGCTCGGCCGATCCAAACGGGATATTTTGAAACCATTTGTCAAGCCAGATGCCGAGGTGCCTGACGAAGATGCGGCCCTTCAAGGTGCGTTGGACATCGTCGCGGAACAGTGGTCCGACGACGCCGAAACCAGAATTTGGTTGACCGAACAAACGATGATGCACGGCCGCATCGTCTCGAATGTCAAACGCGGCAAAAAAGAAGAAGCCAGCAAGTTCGAAATGTACGTTGACCATCAGGAATCGGTAGCACGCTTACCCTCGCACCGTTTTTTGGCGATGAAGCGTGGTGAAGCCGAGGGGATACTTCGCGTCGGTGTCGAATTAGACAAGGTACGCATCGTCAGCCAAATCCAATCACACTTTGTTGTGAATCCTCAATTCGAGTTTTATCGTGACCTACTCAGTACGGTAGAAGACTGCTTCGATCGACTGCTGATGCCCGCAACCGAATCAACGGTATCTCAAACGTTGAAGGAACGTGCGGACGCCGAAGCGATTACTGTCTTTGGCAAAAACCTTCGAGAACTATTGCTCGCACCCCCGGCTGGACCCAAAGTCACGTTGGGGTTGGACCCAGGTTTTCGTACCGGTTGCAAGCTGGCGGTCGTTGACGGAACCGGCAAGTATCTCGCACATACCACCATCTTTCCAACACCCCCAACCAACGACCTTCAATCTGCCAGCAAAACCATTCTCGACTTAATTACCAAACACAAAATCGAAATGATTGCGATCGGAAATGGGACCGCTTCACGTGAAGCCGAAGAGTTTATCACCGACTTGATTCGTAACCATTCGTTGCAAATAACCAAAGCGGTCGTCAGCGAATCAGGTGCTTCGATCTACTCCGCTAGCGAACTGGCTGCGCAGGAGTACCCCAACTTAGACGTTACCGTTCGTGGGGCCATCAGCATCGCTCATCGCTTGCAAGACCCGTTGGCCGAGCTCGTCAAAGCGGATCCCAAATCGATCGGAGTCGGACAATATCAGCATGACGTAAATCAGAACCAGTTGCGCAAGTGCCTCGAGCGGGAAGTGCAGTCGTGTGTCAATAGCGTCGGAGTGGATTTGAACTTGGCAAGCTCGTCTCTTCTGTCGTATGTTTCTGGGATCGGCCCTAAGCTTGCCGAAAACATCGTCTCCTATCGAGATGCGAACGGTCGATTCCATAACCGACAACAATTGACCGAAGTGCCAAAACTCGGTGCCAAGGCGTTTGAGCAAGCGGCCGGTTTTCTTCGCATTCGAAACGGCAATCAGCCTTTGGACAATTCTGCGGTTCATCCGGAATGCTATCGGCTCGTTGAACGAATGGCAAAGAAACTAAATGTTCAGGCGGAGTCCCTCGTCGGAAATGGTGGACTTTCGCAAAAGCTCAAACCAGAGGAGTTTGTGGACGAGCGTTTTGGTTTGCCGACGATCGTCGACATTGTTCACGAGTTGTCCAAGCCGGGCCGCGACCCTCGCAGCGAGTTTCGAGTGGTGCGGTTTTCGGACGAAGTAAAAAAAATCGAGGACCTCAAGATTGGAATGATTTTGGAAGGGGTCATTACGAATGTGACTCACTTTGGGGCATTCGTGGATTTGGGTGTCCACCACGATGCATTGATTCATATTTCGCAATTATCCAACACGTTTATCAAAGATCCGAACGAAGTGGTTGCGGTTGGAAATGTCGTCAAGGTAAAAGTGCTCGAAATCGACCTGCCTCGAAAGCGAATTGCGGTGACGAAAAAGCTCGACATGCCTGGAAAAGCCTGAATATCATTTTCATTCGAAGTCAAACTTCTTCATCAAAATGGTTCTACAACATGGGCGGCCGGGACGCTCGATGAACCCGACGGATTAGTTCACTCGACGATCTGAGCCTCGATGACTCGCTTCGTTTGCCAGCCCCCTTGCAAATAACGAAGCGTGAAGATGACAGCAAGGAGGATTACCCAAACGGTGATGACAGACCACCAATAGTAAAGCCCGCCCATGCCTTCCCACGTGCTAAAGGCAATACCGCCGATCAGTGTTGCGATCCCAGCAAAAAGGTGACCGCCCAACACAAAGCGAGTATCACCGGCTCCCTTCAATGCCCCTACGAAAACCATTTGAAACGCGTCAAATACACAGTAGCATGCAATAAAGAGGAGAAGAGGTTTCAGGACTGGACGCATCTTTTCGAAACGTTCTGGGTCGGAATCAAAGGAGTAGATTGTCATTACCCACTCCGGAAAGAAACCGTAAAGGATCACGAAGATCAAGCTATAGGCGATCCCAATCAATAAGCCACTGAACACCATGCGTTTGGCTTTTTCGACCTGCTCCTGTACCAAATACTTGCCAACCAACACTCCGATCGCAGTACCAAGTCCAACCAAAGGAATGAACGCCAGTAAGTTTACATTGAGCGCAAGGGTTGTGGCAGCGGCCGCTTGATCTCCTAATCGCCCTACAAACACCATGATCGCGGTGAAGCACCATGCTTCTGCCACAACCGACACACCCGCAGGCCAGCCGAAATGAACAAGTCGCTGCATCAGCGGCCAGTCACGCTTGAGCAAGTCTCGCACTCGAGTGCCTCGCTCTTCGACCGTTTCTACATCTTGGTTCGCATGCATGATCCCGCTTTTTCGCCGGAAATCGCGGCTTGCCATCCATGCCAATACGACTAACTTCAGTATCAACGCAATACTGCTTGCCAGGGCCGCACCTCGAACACCCATCGCAGGAAAGCCGAACACCCCAAAGATCAGTACATAGTCCAGGACTCCATTGACGACAGTGACAACCATATCGGTGTAAAGCAAAATCATCGACCGACCGCTTCCCGAAAAGAGCCCCGTCAGTGAGGATGCGATGATCGTTGCCCACGTACCAGGAATGAGCCACACAAAGTACTCCGCTTCCTGCTCGGCCAAATGCTGCTCGTGCCCGACCAGCGAAAAGAGCGGCTCGGAAAACAGTCCAAGCGTAAAAAGAAACGGTCCGCACAGTAAGCCTAGCAAGACTCCCTGCCAAACGACCTGCAATGCCCGACTTGGGCGATTGGCGGATAAGTACTGGGCAACAAAGGTATTCGTGTAGCCGCAAATGCCTATGGGCAGACAATTGATGGACCACAGGATCGTTCCTGCGCCGAGAGCCGCCGCTGCCGCCGAATCGGAGAATCCGTAGAGCATCCATCTGTCTACAAAGAGCGTCACGGAAAACAAGCCAGTCGACAGCATGAGCGGCCAAGCCGTCGACAGGACTTCCGGCAAATCTTTTCGTAAATTGGCGATCATCGGGCAAGTGGCAGTTCGAATGCTTGGCTGTTTGAACTCACTGGATGCCCCAGCGGACTACGACTAATAGCATGATTGCCGGTAGGTAGATCAACGAACTGTGCAAGAGTTTTCTTGCCGTCAGATTATTGCGGTCTCTCAGGAATCGAAGTGATGCGGCCGCTTGGCCTAAACACGATGCTGCACCTAAGCCAGCAACAATCCAGGTGACCACAGATATCGGTTGCAGAACGTAAATCGAAAGGGGAACGAGCAAAACAGCTGGAATGATCGCGTGCCAGCCAGCCGCAATGCCAGTTGGCTCCTCTTTCGTGAGCATGCGAAACCCTGCTTGTTCGTATTGATCTCGATACAGCCAAGCAATCGCCATGAAGTGTGGGAATTGCCATAGGATTACGATGGCAGTTAAGGCCCATCCATTTGTATCGAAAATACTGCCCCCAGCAGCGGTCCAGCCGATCATGACCGGCAACGCGCCGGGCAAAGTTCCTACAGCAGTATTCCACCACGAGTACGTTTTCATCGGGGTATACACCCAGCAATAAATTGCCCACGTCGCGAGTCCGCAAAGCATAGCGTGAAAATTCGCTCCGAACCAAAGATAAACGGAGCCGATGATCATCAGCAGCCAGCCAAACACCGCAGCCTCAATCGATGTCAATCGACCACTCGGCAGAGGGCGTTTTTGAGTTCGTGGCATAAGTGCGTCTCGGTCCCGCTCAAACCATTGGTTAAGTGTACTGGCGCTTGCCGCAATCATTCCCGTAGCAATCAGCGTGTTCAAGCAGACCAACCAAGAAACAATCGTTCCATTGATTCGCGTGGCAGCTAACATTGCGACGCCCACGGTCAAGAGTATCATCATCATGATACGTGGTTTGGTCAGCGCCACGTAATCGTTCCACCATGCCACGGAGGCGTTCGTGACCGCCAGTTCGGAGGACTCTTCGATTGCTAACCTTGGTGTGGAAACCGTGGATGTCATACTGTACCACCAACAGCAACGAACTCAGTTGCCTTCTCTTGTGGAATCGATGTGTCATTGATCATGGGTTGGGCATTCTCAGCTTTATTCGTTCGCGTGGCGACTCGGCAAACCATCCACAGTGAAAATACAATGAGCAACGAACCGGTCGCTTGGTGGCCCGTGACAATCATCGATTCCCAAAAGCCCTTGCCCTGCAGTGTGTATTTAGCCAACCAGGGTGTCAGTTCCACCCAAGGTGTGGCGTAGTTCGCAATCCAAGTCGCAAGCCCCAAGGCAACTTGCGCAACCACGATTAGCAATAGCATGTTCGCTGGCAGTCTCAATTCCAATACTCGTCGATTGTGATCTGCGCGGACCAAGACGAATATCCCAAAAATGCTCAAAGTGATCAAAGTTGCCATCAACAAATGGGTGTGTACGATTGAAGTGAAAAAGGGAGGGAGCCATGTTGGCTGCGCATGTCGCAGTTGAGCGCCTACAAACAACTGCACAGTAGACATAAGCACAAGCAAATACGAAATGCGCTGCAGTCCACGGGAAACCGGTTTCGTACTCGCGCTCTGAGTCGCTCTCCGCCAATCCGTCGAGCAGGCCATCACGATGAAACTGCCCATGGCGAACACGAGTGGCCCCGTGCAACCGTGGATCATGGCCGCCGTCCGTGCGTCGAGGAGTACCCTGACACCCCCCAAAACACCTTGAGAAATGATGGCTGCTAAGAAACCAAAGCACAAGTTTCTCACCCAAATTCGCTTTTCGTTGCGATAGGCGACGACGCAAAGACATATCGCCAATAAACCAACCAGCGATGCCAATAGCCTATGACCATGCTCTACGAACAAATCAAATGGGCCGTATAGCCACGCCGACCATGGGTAAAGGAATAGGTTGTATCCAAAGGTGCCAGGCCAATCTGGCACAGCCATGCCAGCATCATGCGTTGTTACGAGCCCCCCCAACCATATGAGCGGAAACGTCAGCAACGTGACCAACATTGCCCATCGATAAACCCATCGCGACGAATCCTTATTCACTTGCAGCATGATCAACCTCCTGCCTCGAAGAGGTGTTTCTCGCACCGTCCGATAGAGAGTGAACATACTCAACGAGGTCACGGATATCGTCGTCCGTTAAACCAGGGTTGCCGTTCTCTTTTTTGGCCACAGCCAGCATTGGGCTTCCCTCGATCCCTAAAACCAATCTCAAGTAGATATCCCCCCTGGAGGTCCCGCCACGGAGCGCACCCAGTGTCAAATTTCGCGGGCGATCGATAACAGGCTTCAGCGCGCCGTACTTCTTCATAGCCTTCCACTCGGATTTGTTAGCAGGATCGATTCCCGCTCGAATCGTCCAGTCCTTGGTCCAATCATCGAAATCTTGCGATGTCCCATTACCCAATCCGTCTGCTCCGTGGCATTTCACACACGCCGTCAATTCGCTTTCGAAAAGGGCCTTGCCATTCGAAACCGACTTCATTCGCTCGTCATGATTTGGATTTGCGACCAACTCCGGCCGTTTGACGCAATGGGAATCGGCGGCCATCCAATCGTTTGCAACTCGGGTCAATATTTCCAAAGAAGCCGACTCGTCGATATCTTGTTCCGACAGTGCCACCAATAGTCTCCGCTCAACCTCTCCTCGAATAGCCAGAAAGCGAACATAGTGGGCGAGTGCATCCACGTCGTCTGCAAATTCTTCGGAATCACTGAGGGTTCCGAACGCTGGCATCGCGGTTCCCGGTAGCCCCTGTTCGAGAGTCCGCACGATATCGGAATGAGTTGGTTTCTTCCCAATTGGAGTCGATTTGAATTTGAACGAACCGCGACGAAAATCTCGCGGGTATGGAGCAAGCAAAGCGGCAGCCGGTCCCCGCCCATCGCCTGAGATACCGTGGCATTGAACACAATGTTTTCGAAACAGCCCGCTCTCGACTTTCGACTTATCCCGCCCGACTGGCCCGGACGACCGCACCACTTTCTCCATATCGAGCGGTGGCAACACAGACGCTGGCCACGTAGGCAAATCTGCGGACCCCAGCAGCACTTCGGTCGCATCCTTGGCTCGATCCGCCAAACGCCTTATCTCAAGTGGAGTCGACTCCATTGAAAGGCTCGCAGCATGAAGCTCGTTGCTGCGAAACTCTATCTTTTCCGAACTGCAGCCGCAAAGCACCAATCCCAGGACTAAGGGAAAAAGCCAAAGGTGGGCGTGGAGGTAGCGGTTGTAGCTGTGTTGAAAATCGAAAAACATTTCAAATTACTGCCGATTACTGCCGAAATCGCGGTGACTCATGCTTAAGGAGATAGGTGGTAACCGAGCCGAAGGTCTCTGAGCAACATCTAATTCTCTCATATTTCTGCGGGATTCGAAGGGGACAAATAGACGCGGACCACGATTCTACCTGCCAACGCGAGCGGCAGAATGAGTATACCCGTAGCACAGGCTGCTAGCCTGTGCTTTTTAGAACATCACAGGCTAGCAGCCTGTGCTACGCAACGGCCAACAAAAAACCTCGGCTTGAAAGCCGAGGTTTTTGCAGTTTCATTGTTCGCTTTTAAGTTGCACGACGCTCCGCCGTCGTGATTATTGCGACGCGGAGCGTCGCACAACGAAAGGAGCGTACCTAAGGCATGAAGACCTAGTACATGTCGTAGTCGCCGCCATGGCCACCGCCGGACTTTTTGCCATGTCCATGGTCATCCTTTGGCTTTTCGGCAATCAACGCGTCGCTGGTCAACAACAGGACCGAAACCGAAGCGGCATTCGCAAGCGCTGTTCGCGTTACCTTGGTTGGGTCGATAACGCCAGCCTTAACCATGTCCTCGTAGACGTTGGTCAGTGCATTGTATCCGTTATTCCCCTTGGATTCCGATACCTTAGCGCAAACAATGCCACCATCTTGGCCGGCATTGGCTGCGATCATGGTTAACGGAGCACGGCAAGCACGCAAGACAATGTTGTACCCGGTGACTTCGTCTATTGTCAAAGTCTCAGCAGGCGATACTTGGCTTGCTGCGCGAATCAAAGCGACTCCACCGCCCGGTAGAATGCCTTCTTCGATCGCAGCCCGAGTTGCATGGAGTGCATCTTCGACACGAGCTTTCTTTTCTTTCATTTCGCTTTCGGTTGCTGCCCCGACGTTGACCTTGGCAACACCGCCAGCCAATTTGGCCAGTCGCTCTTCAAGCTTCTCGCGATCGTAATCGCTCGAAGTGTTGTCGATTTCGCGTCGGATTTGATCGATTCGGGCCTTGATATCGCTCGCTTTGCCAGCACCTTCGATAATGGTCGTGTTGTCTTTATCGATGATGACCTTTTTGGCGCGACCAAGGTCAGCCAGTGTCAACGCTTCGAGTTTCTTGCCGAGGGCCTCGAAAACAGGTGTTGCATGTGTCAAGATTCCAATGTCTTCCATCATGGCCTTGCGGCGATCGCCGTAGCCAGGAGCCTTAACTGCTGCGATTTGAAGGGTTCCACGCAATCGATTGATAACCAAAGTTGCAAGTGCTTCACCTTCGACGTCTTCGGCGATGATCAACAGAGGCTTGCCTTGTTGAACAACTTGTTCGAGCACAGGGACCAAGTCCTTGATGTTCGACACTTTCTTTTCGTAGACCAGGATATAAGGATCTTCGAGAACCGCTTCCATGGTTGCTGGATCGGAAACGAAGTAAGGCGACAGATAACCGCGATCGAATTGCATGCCTTCAACGAATTCGAGTTCGTCGTGAAGACTCTTGCCTTCGTCAACCGTAACCACACCGTCTTTGCCTACACGTTCCATTGCGTCGGCGAGCAAGTTTCCGATGGCTCGGTCGTTGTTTGCAGCGATGCTCGCAACGTTGGCCATTTCGGTCTTATCTTTGATTTTGATGGACATCTTGCGAAGTTTTTCAGTGATGTCGGTCACAGCGGCTTCGATACCGCTTTTCATCTGAATTGGATTGACTCCGGCGACGACGGCCTTGAGGCCTTCGTTGAAAATCGCTTCGGCCATCACGGTCGCGGTGGTTGTTCCGTCACCAGCCACGTCGCTGGTTTTGGACGCGACTTCACGCACCATGCGTGCTCCCATGTTTTCGTAAACGTCTTCCAAGTCGATTTCCTTGGCAACCGTCACACCGTCTTTCGTGACGGTAGGACTGCCGAAACTCTTTTGAAGAATAACGTTTCGCCCTCGAGGACCGAGAGTCACCTTAACGGCGCGGGCAAGCTTGCTGACACCGCGGCGAATCGCTTCGCGTGCTTCTTGATCGAAAGCAATAATCTTTGGCATTGAAAAAACTCCGTAAAACTGTGTTGCTAATGTGGTTCAGTGTAGTGGCGAGAAATAGTGGCGAGAAATAGTTGGCAACCTAGCCGATCACTGCCAAAACTTCGTTTTCGCTCATCAAAAGGTATTCTTCTCCATCGACTTCGATGTTTTCGCCAGCGTAGCTTGTGAAAAGCACGTGGTCACCGGATTTGAGCTGCAATGTCGAACGGCTGCCATTGTCCAGAACGCGGCCATCGCCAACGCTTATGACCTTGCCGCGGGTCGGGCGATCCTTGGCGGAGTCAGGCAAAAAGATCCCGCCGCTTGTCTTTTCCTTTGATTCTTCTCGTTGAACAACGATTCGGTCCCCAAGAGGAACGAGCTTGACCTTGGTCTTTTCTTTGGTGGCGGCAGCCATGTGACGGAACTCCAGTTGATAAGGGTGGTGATTAAGTTTTTAGTTGGTTCATGCAATTACGCCAAAACGGCACATCACGTGGTGAGACCGCTCAAAGAGCAATTGGCGTGCCTTTCGTTAAAATAAACCTAAATTTAACCCGTTCCTAGGGCGTTGCCTTAGGCTACGTTGAATATGGCCATTGGCCAATAACCTAAGGGGGCACTGCGGAGGATGGAGCAAATACTCGTGCTAAGCGGTTTCCATTTACGCACATTTACGCACAAATCAACTCGTTGTCAGAAAAACAACGGAATGACGTTGTTTCACGCCGCCACTCGGTCCAGAATAACGTTTGCACTCGCGTTGAAATTCGCAATTCAGAAAGTAGTTAGTATGCCTATCCGTGTTACCTGCCAATGTGGACACAACCTAAGCGTTCCCGACAGTATGGCGGGAAAGTCAGGCAAGTGCCCCAAGTGCCAGCAGATCATTAAGGTTCCGGTTGCTGTTACGCCTGCTAAATCGGGGCAGTCCGCTCCCAGCTCTCCGACCACTGCCAAGGCAGGCACCCCCGCAGCTCCTGCGAAAACCACGGGCGCTCCTGCGAACGCAAAGGGCACGCAAGCGTCAGCCGTTGCTCCCGCAATTGCACCCGCCGGTTTAGGCGGTCTGCTCGATGCGGCTGGATTAACACAGCGTACCGGGAGATTTTGCCCTGCATGCGACGCTCCCGCCGCAAACACGGCGGTAATCTGCGTTAAGTGCGGTTTGAACTTCACCGAAGGGACCAAGCTCGAAGGATTTCAATCCACCGAGAAAAAGAGGTTCGGAAACAAACGGCTCAACGAAGCTGCGGACATGATGTCGCGGGAGCTAGAAACCGAAAAACGCCTGCTCAATACAGGCAGCCCGTGGTGGTTCATGTTTGCGGGCTTGATGGGGCTGGTTGTCTTTATTGGCGGCGCTCTCGTCAAAATGGATGCAACGACGAGCGGAAAGAAGTCGACTATCGACGCTATCGCACGCATTCAGCAGGCAGACTGGTTGAGTGTAATGAGTTTTTCTGCTGGAACGGCGTGCGCTTTGATTGCTTCCTTTGCCTCCCTTGCAATTCTTTTCACCGCTTTCTTCGAATCGGCAAAGCAAGGCTTGCTCTGCTTTTTCGTTCCCTTTTATGTAATTTACTACATGTTTTCAAGGATATCATCGAAGCGACTGTTTGGAACTGTTATGATTTTTTGGGTGACTCAGATCCTTGCTATTTGTTTGCTTGGCTACTCGTTACCGAGAATATAATATCGACACAGATTACAGATAGTAAACCGAGCCCGTGAGCGTGGGATTGCAGCCGCTCCTCGCTTACGGGCACGGGTTACCAAACTGCCGCCAAAAAGTGGTCCATCCAACGTGCCGTTGTTTGTTTAACAGTCATCCCAAGGCGTACTCGATACCATCATGCAAAACAAATCGAATCCAAAACAATCGCGCAGCAGGTGCATCCAGAGTTTCGTATTCGCGATCACCACCGTCCTGTTCGTTTATCCGGCCGATGCTCAGGTCGTCCAACTGCCGACCACCGGTTCGTTTTCGATTCAATCCGGCGTGAGTGTTCCGGATTCAGGGTCCGCATACGCGGGAGGCTACCGATCGGGGGCAATCGGCAGTCAGTCTCAGGGACCGCTTGGAAGGTCTGCATACGGCTCGCAGACGTCCTCTGCATCTGCATCCGTACGTGCAACCATCATCGATTTGGGCGAACTGGATCGAATGATTCGCTCACAAGCAGGAACCAAACCAGCGATACCCGAATTGGAAAACAAGGATACCCCGCCACCGAAGTATGTTCATGGCGACAAAGCCTTTCCTGCTCCAAATGCCCAATACGAGTACTTGGCTGCATTGAGCAACGATGCTAAGGCAGCACCATCACGTGTGAGCGAAGACACGCGTTATTACCTGTCGCTAGCTCAAGGTGCCCGACAAAAAGGACACTGGCACGCAGTCGAGCTCTATTACAAACTTGCATGGGAAAGCCTTCCCTTGGATCGACGCGAGAATGCTTTGGTGGCATTGGCCAACGCGCGAAGCCAACCCGAGAAAAAAGAGACCAACAAATCTAAATCGCGATGATTCGCAGACTTGTATTCACATGAAAATCCTCTCCCAAACAGTGATCCTATTCGTCCTTACGTCGTTGTTTGTTCCCACGACTTTTGCGCAGTCCACCGGACTGACTTTACCGATTTGGCCTGATCTGGCACCCGGCGAATCAAGTCGCGAGCCAGGGACCGCTTTGCCGCTCAGGGCGACAGACCAGCCCATCATTACTCGCGTCGAAAACATTACTCAACCGACGATGGATGTTTTTTTGGCGGAAAAGCCCAACGGAACAGGCATCGTCATCCTACCGGGCGGTGGGTTCAAGTACGTCGTTCCCGATCTCGAAGGCTCCGAGGCGACGACGGCACTGAATCGCATTGGAATCAGCGTCTTCGTTCTTCGATATCGCACGACTCCGGATGCGGCTGACAAACCTTGGGCTCGCCCCTTGCAAGACAGCCAGCGCGCCATCCGCACATTGCGTTCGCAAGCCAAGAAATGGAATCTGGATCCACAAAAAATCGGACTGCTTGGTTTTTCTGCGGGTGGGCAAGTCGCCGCAATCCATCTCACTCAATCGGAACCTGCCTACTCGTCCATCGACGAAATCGACAAGTCGAGTTTTCGACCAGACTTTGCAATGCTCATCTATCCATGGCGAATCTACGACGGAGCCACGGACGATCTCATTTCGCCCATCAAAGTAGGGAAGGAAACGCCTCCGACTTTTTTGGTGCACACACATGATGATCAGTCCACTTCGTTGGGCGCGGTCATGTTCTATGCGCATCTGAAGAAGCAGAACATCTCGTCGGAGCTGCATGTGTACCAAAACGGAGGTCACGGTTACGGCGTTCGATCCAGGCCCAAGTCAGCCATCGGTACTTGGCAAGATCGAGCAATCGAATGGTTGGAGCTGCGAGAATTGGGGCGTGCAAGCGAATAAAGCGATTAGGCAAACGCCCCATTTCGATCGAAACGAATGACGCAACCGTCACTCAGAGAAACCGAGAATAATCCGTCATCCGGGATTGAATCTGAAGTATCTCTGTATTTCCCGCTGGATTGCAAAGCAAACCACCGAATGAAACGTTCGACAGTATCCGCGATTAGGTAGTGTTCGACTCGCTGGTTCTCGTAGAGTTCTCTTTTGGCACCGCTGTCTTTGGTTGCGGTAGATTCGCTGAGAACTTCGATGGCTAAAACAGGCGGTTTTTCGAGATGGCGGGTGGGTTGATCGCCGCAAACGATCATAACGTCGGGTCGAACGACCGTATCGTGCTGAACAATCCAATCAAGCCCTGCGTAGACAGCACAATCGCATTTGCCGTTTGTTAGCGACGAGTCGATTTGAGCCACAAACTTGGCCACCGCTCGTTCGTGTGGTCCAAATGGCGATGGACTCATTGCGATGGCAGTGCCGTACCATAGCTCCCAGTCTCCTTCCCAATGCTGGTAGTCGGAGACCGTGTAATGCGGTCGGAATTTGCGAACATTGGACATGTTCAAGCTCGCTCGCGGAGAAAAAGGAAGTGGAATACATCGTCGATTAACCATAACGTGGGACCGTTCGAGAAACAACCGGCGCAGTTGGACTCTAGTGCTTCTTGGCTGCGATGAGTCCGGCCATGTAACCTCCCTTGAAACCTGCGTCGATGTTGACGACAGCGATATTCGCCGCACAACTATTGAGCATACTCAGCAAGGCGGATAGGCCTGCAAAATTGGCTCCGTAGCCAACGCTTGTAGGAACTGCGATAACTGGACATCGCACGTGACCTGCAAGTACACTCGGCAATGCCCCTTCCATGCCTGCAACGCAAACGATTGCCGACATCTGCTGGAGTTTCGGCACCTGAGCCATCAAACGGTAGGGGCCGGCTACTCCGATGTCTTGGATGAGCTTGGTTGGCAACCCCATCCAGGCCAGAGTCTCCAGTGCTTCCAGCGCAACAGGCTCATCGGTCGTTCCAGCGCTTACCACTGCTACCATGCCTGGCAAATCGTTGCCTTTAAAACCATTTTCGCTCGCTGTGGCTTCGATGTGCTCTGGTGCGAGTGGAGTTCTCTCTCGACCGATGCGCAGGGTTCGTGCGACATGATTCCAACGAGTATGAGTGAACATTTCAGATAGCGTTCGCACTTGTTCCGCCGTAACCCGTGTCACCAGCAATTCCGCGTTTGCTTTGAGCAGAGCTTCCGCTACCGTCCTGATAGAATCAGGAGATTTCCCAGCACCATAAATCACCTCTGGGTAGCCGCATCGCCGCGTGCGATCCAAGTCCGGCGTGACCGCTCCTTTCGACTGCACGGCTGCATGCAAAATCCGCTGCCCCATTTCAATGGCAGACAGTTTTCCAGATTGAAACTCCGACCAAAGGATCGCGATTTCTTCGTTTTCGTTTTGCATCGGTGCTACAGTTATGCGATCGAGTTGTGGTGTTCGGACTCGTGAATCAAGTCAAGAATGCTCCCGATGGCTTCGGCCGATTGTTCGCGGGGCATCGAGGGAAAATCGCGTCGACTGTGCAGAACTTGCTCTGGCGTTAGAGGCAGATGCAAGAAACCGATGGAACATTTTCGACGCCGTATTTCGTGCCAGCGATGCGAAAGATACATGACTGCATTGCATAGATAAGTCCCCGCATGGAATGAGACAGAACATGGAATTCCAGCCGATCTCAAGTGAATATTCCAATCATCGAGTGGGAATTGTGTTCGATAAGCGACCGGCCCATCCGCCACCAAAGGTCCAAAAAAGTCGCCGGCAGCTTCCGTCATGCCTGCTACATTTAAAGCGATCGCCTCCAATTGAACCCGGCTGATTCCAGGGGCTTGGCCCAAATGCAAAATCGCGTCGAAGCCCAATTCGAGATCCTTTTCAAGCCTAGTTTGCAGTTTTGGCAGATCGACGGGGTATCGCCGCGTGGTCACCCCTTGCGTTATGCCTCGATCGTGCAAGTAGGTCACGAGAGCTTCCCAACTGGAATTTTGTTCCCAGGTATCGTATGGTTCAAAGGCTGTCAGCAGGACTCGCAATTCGGATCTCTTATTTTGATGGTTTGCCGCGAAACTGACAATTCGCGAACTATTTATACCTCTTTTGTAGTCAAAAAACTTGGTTGTACATCCCTCCGCATGCCAACAAGCCTGGAATTACGTAGTTCGTTGAGATAAAGTGGATGGGTGATATGTGAAGTCACTCCCACCCGTGAACACTTTTGGAAGGCGCTTTTTGGATGATTCGTTTGGATAATTCTCTCCGTTGTGGCTTGGCTACGACTATGGCAATTGCTTCCTTTGCGGTTCAGTCCCTAACGATTTGGGCAGACGACCTTTTTCCAGATAAAAACCTTGAAGCGGCAGTCCGACGCGAGGTATTTGAAAAACGGTACAACACCGAAGCGTTGTCGGCCGACGACGTCAAAAATATTTCACAAGTGGTTGGTAAAGGCAAGGGGATCAAAAGCCTCGAAGGGCTACAAAACTGCAAAGCCCTCATGAAGCTCGATCTAGAGAAAAACGAAATCGTCGACCTGGGGCCCCTCAGAGAACTGAAACTGCTGCAATCGATCGATTTATCCTCGAACAAAATCGAATCGATCGAGCCCATCTCGAAGCTTATTCAGTCTCAGTATTTGGAACTGTCCAAAAATGCAATTGTCGACTTGGCCCCGCTGCGAGAAATGAGCAACTTGCGATCGCTTTACGTCTCGGATAACAAAATCAAATCGCTCGAACCACTCGTCGGGCTTAAAAAAATGTGGACCCTCAATATTGCAGGTAATCCAATCGAGGACCCCGCTCCCATCGCGCAGCTCAAAGGCCTCGATTCGATAAACCTCAAGGGGTGCGGAATCAAGAGCGTTGAATTCATTCGCACCCTGACTCCGAATTTCCTAATGCTCAACGGCAACCCCATCGCGGACCTGGGACCGTTGGCCGAATCCTGCGAAGCGGACTCCAAGTCGGATCGTCGCTTTGCGCCGTTCCTCAGATTGTATTTGGATGAAGCATTTCTCAAGGAACCCAACCCTTCCGCCGCCGCGGAACGCTTGCGCAGCGTCGGCGTGCGTATCAATCCAGCGAACAAGTAACGTGTCAGGAGCAAGCAGCTCCAAATCCAAGAGTAGCATCAATGAATTCGTCCATACGCAAGTTGTTTTCGATAACCACTGTTTTTTTGTCGTTCGGAATAGGCAACTATTCGCTAGCCCAAACGGAGAACAAAGACCCAGCTTTTCGCCCCCGAAGTGATTCTGGTGCGACTCGTGACACCCAAGCTCTCCGCGAACAACTTAACAAGATGAAGGACTCGCGAGGGCCTATCAATCCGCTAGGGGATTTTCTCCAACGAAACTCGCAGCCGCTCCAAAACGAATTCGGCCGCGACACGGAATCGGAACAAAGACCCGCACTGAGAAACAGTCCTGATGATTTTCGATCGTCCGAGTCAACACCAGATCCAAAACGATCCAAGGGAGTCGTTTTGCTGCCCGGCCCCAAATTCACCATTATTCAACAAGCGAGTCCATCTCAAGCGAGTCCATCTCAAGCGAGCTACGCTGCGTTAGATACCTTTCGACCCTCAAGATTTGTTTCCGACTTGGAAGCTACCAGTCGCCCCACGCTTCAAGCTCCAGTTTCGTTCGCGTCGGCCGATGTTCCGGTCCTTGGAAAAACCATACCGGTTGCTGCATACTATCAACTAGGACCTGTATTGCCGGGTGGCAATGGAGGGCCTGCGCCGCGCCCCTCAGTGCCGAATGCAGTGCCTCTAGCGACTGCCGCTCCGACGTTTGCTCCTGCCCCTACGACGTTTGCTCCACCACCTCCTACGATGTTCGTCCCGCCTCCTACGACGTTTGTTGCTCCACCTACGACGTTCGTTCAACCTCCTGCAACGTTTGTTGCTCCACCCACGACGTTCGTTCAACCTCCTACAACGTTTGTTGCTCCACCCACGACGTTCGTTCCACCTCCGGCAACGTTTGTTGCTCCGCCAACGACCTTCGTTCCTCAGTCCTTTCCGCAAACGAGCATTCCGCAGGGTTTTTCGCAAGTTAACCCACCGCCGATTACTTCCATGCCGATCGGGGGCATGGGACCGTCTGGAGGAGTGCTAACAAATCCAGGCACGACGTTTGTGGCCCCACCCCCGTATTACCCAACGAACCCAACGAACCTCGCAACTGGCGGGGCTCCGATGCGAAGTCCGAGCGATATAATGCCTCGTTCCCTGCCGCGTTCGAACACCATCAACGGTCCTCCGTTTGTGAGCCAACCTCCGTGTCAGTTCGACGCGGATTTTATGGTTTCATCGGATGTTTACCGTCAATCGTTGGATCCCTGTGCGGTGACCTCGTCCGCGGATGATATGCGTTCAGGCGCGTCGCCGTTTTCTTATGTGCCCCCGACTTCCATGGCGGCAACGGTCCGTAAGTCATATCACCGTCCAATCATTGGATTTGGGCAAACGCTAGACAATTCCTATGCCAGTCGGGGTATTGTCGGTCAGCCGAAACTCTACAAAGATGGGCAGCCGGTTCGTAATTTCGTGCGATACCTTACCCCGTAATTAGGTCAATCTGATTTGGAATCACGTCACCGTTATTATTTGGATCATGCGGCAACTTCGTGGCCCAAGCCGCCGGGATCCTTGGAAGCGTGCATCGATTTTCAGATCAACAATGGGGCTTCATCAGGTCGAGGCATCTATCATTCGGCGGAAGCCTCGTCGCGACTCGTGCATTCCGCCAGGCAAGCCGTCGCTCGCCTGATCAATGCACCGAGCGAACGCCACATCGCCTTTTGCAACAATGGAACCCATGCGCTCAACGCAGCGATCTTGGGTTTGCTACATTCACCAACTCTTCGAGGCTGCCATGTTGTCACCACTGCTACCGAACACAACAGCGTATTGCGACCGTTAGAGCTCGCACACAAAACGAACGGAACGACTTGGACCGCTGTGCAATGCGACGAAACCGGCTTCGTAGATCCAAACTGCGTTGTGGAGGCCATGACACCAGACACCCGATTGATTGTGGTGAATCATGCATCGAACGTCACCGGTTCGATCCAAGACGTTCGAACATTGGCGGGAATCGCAAAGTCGAAGAACGCGATCCTCCTTGTCGACGCGGCTCAATCGCTCGGCTACCTACCCATCAATGTGCTCGACTGCGGAATCCAAGTTTTGGCCGCACCCGGTCATAAAGGAGCAGGTGGGATGCTTGGTACTGGAATTCTATATGTTCATGAAGAAGTACAGCACTTGATCGAACCGATATGGATTGGCGGGACAGGGTCCCAAAGCGATTCGATTTCAGGACCGTTCGATTGGCTTTCGGCGGTTGAATCGGGAAACAGCAACTTGCCAGGCATCGCATCGCTCAAAGCGGGCATCGAGTGGCTTGAGACGCGGCCGTTAACGGCTCAGACGGACCGATGGGCTCAACAAATGATCGAAGCTATCTTGGAGGAGCCAACTTTGAAACTGATCGGTCCGTTAGAAAACCGCCTACCGGTTATCAGTTTGATCCATGAGCATTCATCCTGTCATGAAATGGCTATGATTCTGGATTCCGCCTGCCAAGTTGAAGCGAGGTCCGGCTTTCACTGTGCTGCCTTGATTCACCCGTTCCTTGGAACACAATCGACGGGTGGAACATTGCGACTTAGTCTGGGGCACACGACAGTGGAAGCGGATGTCGAAGCCGCGATTGAGGGAATTCACTTGCTCGGAAGTCTGCGCAGTTAGATAGCATCATTTAGATAGCATCTTTTGACATTGTTCTCCTCCCCGCTCTTCCCGAGACCAGGGCCAACTCAGTGAACACTCAGTTCTTTTGTCTTTTCATTGCGTTTTGCGGCCGTCAACAGTCCGATCATCACGAACTCGGCAATCAAATTCGCGATTCGAAACGCGATCGCAGCGAAAAGGGCGATGGGCTGCGGTACAAGACTGCTCAGCAGCCAAGTGATGACCAACTCACGCACTATCGCTCCACTGGGCAGCATCGAGGCAAAGCCCGCCACCGCGCCAAGCGAAACGGCTGCAACGCATGCCGACCATCCATGCAGGGTCCATAGGCCGGCTGACGGTTGTATGCCCCCTAGCACCAGCCAAGCAGCCGAACCGTGTAGTATCCATCCGAGCAACATCCAAGCACACGTTCGAAGCATCAAGGTTCCGGTAAACGCATCATTGACAGAACGTGGCATGCGTCCGATTTTGCTCTTGGCTAGTACGGCTAGCACGGCCCGAAACGTATGCGGCAGCAGCATTAAGAAGGCGCAGGGTATACAGACCAAGGCCCCCAGTAGCATCCATTTCGGGGGTGATTGCGTTAACAAAAAAATGCAGCCAAGAATCGCCCCGGTGCAAATACTTGTTAATGTCTCTACAAATATGCTTACCACCGTTGGTTTGATCGCGACCCCTAGCGGGTGCAGTTTGCCGGCCCGAAGCACAATCACCATGGCTTTGCCAGGAACATATTTGCCAAGGTGACCAAGAAAGTACGCATACAGACCCGTCCAAAAAGGGACCGTTTCACCGAACGCCTTAAGCGTTTGCAGCCAAGCGAGTCCGGCAGGAATCATCCCGATTGCATACACAAGGACGCCAGCCAGCAGCCATTTCCAATCCATTCTTGAAAAGTCGAGGTGCTCTCGGTGTCGCTGAATATCTTGGTATGCGCGTTGAATCGTCAGACCCAAAAAGGCCAACACTACGATCACAATAACCCATTTCAAAATCGGCTTCGCGCGGCCAATCCAGCCGGAACTCTCCGTATTGTCCCGTGACCGATTGGGCGTGGCTCCCGGGACGGCCAGGGTTTTCTCGACGTTCTGCATAAAAATTGGAAGTCTTAACAATGGGATTAGATAAGCCAGAGTGGTAGAGTCTAATTTGTTTTTGCGATAAAATCAGTGGCAGAAATCCTGGCATGGACGGCTTATTTGTCTAGGTCAGTTCAACCCCCTTTTCCGTAAAGCATTCGCCTAGATGGCCCGTTATATTTCGTTTGCCGTTTTGCTTGCGATCATCGTCGTTATCGGCGCTCTGTTCTACAAAGTAATGATTGGCTTCTTTGTTCCCGTGTTTCTCGCGGTTGTGCTGGTCGTCGTGTTTCGGCCTTTGCATCGATGGGTTTTGGTTAAGTTCGGTGGTCGCGAGCACGTGGCAGCCGGAATTACAACCATGCTTATTGTGCTAATCGTTCTCATTCCGGCTGCATTGGTTGTATCGATGGCCGCCGTACAAGGAACGAATCTGGTTCGGTCGACCAGTGTTACGTTGACACTTGCAAAACTTCGGTCGAATAGCCTACTACCACTGGAATTTCCCTACGCAAACCAAGTTCAAGATATTCAGAAGAATATAGCTAATATCCAGGACTTGGTGTCGAAACAGCAGAGCTATGACGCTCTCATGAACCTGATGGACAACAAAGGTGCATTGCAAGGAGACGTCTCAGCAATCCGCATGGAGCTCACGAAGTTCATCCCGCAGCTTGTCGTTTCAACCAAGAAGGAACTTGTGACGCAGATTGGAAAGACCCGCCGCAAAAGCGTGAAAGAACCAATCCCGCGAGAGAAAATTGAAGTTGAAATTGCAAAATACTTTGAGCAGGTTGAAAAAGACTTAGCCGCACTGCTTGGAACAAACCGCGAAGAATCCGCCGATGCGTCGCAAGAAGAGCTAGCTAGAATCCTTTACGGGCCCGGCGTTCCGTTGACGGGTTTCTCGAGCGACGAGGGAGCGATCATTTCGCATGCCCGCGAAGATCTTTTTAAGAAGGGATTGGCATGGGATCAAACGCTATCGGAGATGGAGACGTGCCTGGATGCCTTCGCTCCAGGACCAGATCAAAACGTATCGCAAGTGCAACGAGCGGCCGTCGAACTGGGTTCGCAATGGCAAAGGACTCGTGACATTATTTCGGGTGGTGCATGGTTGAGAGCCCTGAAAGAACTCGCCAATCCGTCCGTCGATGATCTCGAGAAGCTAAACCAAAGTTTTTTTGATTACATTGGACCGAGGCTAGTTGGTTTCTCCGGAGATCTGGCGACGTTTTTGCTCCGCTTCGTTATAGCCAGCAGCATTCTATTGCTATCGCTTTATTTCTTTCTCTACGATGGCCCAGGGATGGTTCGCACGCTGATGGAATTGAGTCCGTTGGACGATCGGTATGAACTCGAACTGCTGGCCGAGTTTGATCGAATTTCTCGAGCCATTGTCTTGGCAACCGTCTTGTCCGCTCTGCTGCAAGGTCTTGTTGCCGGGGTTGGATACTACTTTGCCGGCATGCCGTCGCTCATTCTATTGACTGCGTTGACAGCAACGTGCGCGCTCGTTCCATTTGTTGGGCCAGCGATCGTTTGGGCACCGGTATGTGTCTACCTTGCTATATACCAAGAGAACTTTTGGGCCGCCGGGTTGTTAGCATTATGGGGCATGTTCATTGTTGGAACGGTCGACAACGTCGTAAAGATGTTTGTTTTGCATGGCCAAAGCCAGCTTCATCCTTTGCTCGCATTGCTGAGTGTACTCGGTGGAATACAGTCACTTGGCCCGATCGGAATCTTGGTAGGACCGATGGTGGTGGTTCTTCTCCAGACATTGCTCGGCATCTTGAGAACGGAGCTAACGCACTTTCGAAAGTCGGAGGACTCCGCTACCGAAAATTCTGGTTTGGCAACCGATCCTAAGTCGCTCAGCGGCCTCATTCGCAAAGTGAAAGGGACCGGAACGAGTAGCGATTCCGAGTTGAATGAACCGGAATCGCCGATGCCTCTCGGTACTGTAACCCCGTAGTATGAAGCCGTTCAGAAGCAAACTACCTGGAGGTTTATGGTCGCATTTGCCAGCGTTCGCATTGGCATTCCTTTGGTGGTTGCTTGCAATCGCATTGAGTAGCCGCGATTACTTCTTGCTCAACTACGGTGCGTTGCGCAGCGTCGACCCGATGCTCGCGCCTTTTCGGTCGACGTTGTTCGCAAACGCGTTTGCGATCGTCGCGATGATCGTTTGGCTTGTTTTGCGTCAACTTGGTTTAAGGTCGAATGATGGTCGACGTTCCATCATGCTTGCAACGATCTTTCTAGCCATTTCGCTTTTGCCGGCCTCCGCATGGATCACACAATGGTCCGCAGAGAGTGTCGCAATAGAAAGCATCTGGAGTGTGTTTTGGATGTCCGCTTGGACCGGACTTAGTTTCGCGGAGCTAGGACGAGCCTGTAGCCTTGGAGCGATCGAGCCATACGCAACTTCCGTCGAGCATAACGCCACGCAATCGTGGATCGGCTTTGCAATGGTATGTTTACTGAGCTTGACTTGTGGAATATGGTGGACATATCAGTCCTACGACTTCTACAATAGTTTTATGCTCGGCTTCAATGACTTTGGTCATTTCATGCAGCGCGTCGCGAATACGGCTGACGGTCGAAGCATCTTGCTAGAAACTCCTGTCTTGCCAGCCTTTTGGGATCACTTCAATCCAGGCCTATTGATGTTGGTTCCGCTTTGGAAGTTGTTTCCGGACGTGACCGTTGCATTCTACTTGCAGTCCATTTCGTTAGCGGGGAGCGCCATTCTCGTTTGGCAGATAGCTCGTGCGGCGGGGCACAGGGTGTTGAGTGCCGTGATTTGGTCCACCGCATGGCTTTTTCAACCAGTGCTCGGTCAAATGAACTTGGCGTATACTTATGGATGGCATCCTATCAGTCTTGCTATCCCGTTGCTGCTGATGTCGGTACTCTGCCTTCAGAAGCGTCGAGTTGGTTTGGCTTTCGCATCCATCCTGCTTGCGTTGTCGATGGAAGAGGGTGTTTTCGTCATCGCGGCCTTATTTTGCGGACTAAACGCTGCACTCCGTTATGGTTGCTTCGATCGTGCGCGAACACCTGAAACGCAGATTCACAACGCCATGCCCTGGCAAACGTGGACGGTGCTTTTCCTTGCATTTGCAGTTGGCTTCGTTGTGGTTTTTCGTTTCAGTGGACTTGCAGAATTTCAGACGGCAAGGTTTGCTTCCTTGGGTCAAACTCCGATCCAAGTACTATTTTCTCCTGTGCTTCGTCCAGGCATTTTTTGGGGCCAACTGCTCAGCGTGAAGAACGGTACCTTCCTGCTTGGATTGTGCTTGCCTTGCTTCTTGCCTTCGATGGTTCGCGGGTGGCGGTACTTGTTAGCGGTGGTCTTGCCGCTGGGTGTGTTGTTGGTTTGGGAACATCGGCCTGCACAAAGTCTAGCCTTTCAATATTCGAGTATCTTGCTCCCAGTTCTTTGGCTATCGACGATGCTTGGTTCTCAATCGCCAGAACCTTTGGCAGCAAGCGGCGGTAAATCCCAATGGCGTTTACCGAGTTGGAGCGGCGGAGCTGCGGCGCTTGGCGCGTTCGCAACCGCTTCAACGCTCAGCCTGTTCCTTGGCCAATTTCCGTTCAGTTCTAGGACGCTACAGGATGTCCAAGTTCAGACGTATCAACCCACGGAAACGGAATTTCGTTTGCAACAAGGTGGCGCAGATAATCTTTGGTTGCATGACCAAGTCGCCAAGATTCGGGTAAGTCGTGACGCAGTGCTTGCCACAGGCCGTATCGCTTCCCATTGTGTTGGCAATCGAGATGTTGAAACGGCAGGTCAATTCGCGCAGCGCAGAGATAAGCTCGCGAAACTTGCCGATCGTTTGGATCAGCCGATGCTTCATTACCGATGGGTGATCTTGGATCGTTTAGAACATTTCCAACAGAACGAAGCGGAGATCGAAGCCGTCGAGCGCGAAGCGATTCGTTCTGGATTTGCAAAGGTGGATGAACAGTACGGAATTGTCGTCTACAGGAATCCAGCCAATAAGTCGTTCCCGCGCAGGCGGGAAACCAGCCAATAAGTCGTTCCCGCGCAGGCGGGAATCCAGTGCGCAAGTCGTTCCCGCGCAGGCGGGAATCCAGTGCGCAAGTCGTTCCCGCGCAGGCGGGAATCCAGTGCGCAAGTCGTTCCCGCGCAGGCGGGAATCCAGTGCGCAAGTCGTTCCCGCGCAGGCGGGAATCCAGTGCACAAGTCGTTCCCGCGCAGGCGGGAATCCAGTTCATAAGTCATTCCCGCGCAGGCGGGAATCCAGTGCACAAGTCGTTCCCGCGCAGGCGGGAACCCAGTGCATAAGTCATTCCCGCCTTCGCGGGAATGACGAACAAGTGGGAAGCTCACTCTTAGGTACCTGACAGGGCTACCCAATCGCTACGCCAACACCTCATTTGAAATCACGCGAATCAACCGTGAATGGACTCACGCACTCGCGAAACATCCCGCAGCTGCGTTTTGCCCTGGAACAAATTTGCGATTTCGTTGGGAAGCTGACTTTTTGAGGCTCTCCGGCGAGCCTGCTG
>Ga0247837_1000035_pt1 | contig 207568 bp, 193 predicted proteins | sample LaCtaG_2_FD_187115 | JGI IMG/M metagenome (GOLD analysis project Ga0247837, IMG submission 187115) | Freshwater microbial communities from meromictic Lake La Cruz, Castile-La Mancha, Spain - LaCruzMarch2015_14.5m | ecosystem: Environmental > Aquatic > Freshwater > Lake | place: Spain...
TGAGGCCTATGCGGGGCGAAAGCCCCGCGCGGCGACGCCGAAGGTGCCTGATACTGCGAACGAAATGGGAAATCAGCTCGATATCGTCAAAACCCGCTCGAATATCGCGCTATTCAGAGGTTCCCTAAGTCAATGGCGAGCCTATGGTGCACAAGTTGCTGTAGCGATTGGTTTCGACGCAGATCACGTGGAAGCGTCAGCCAGAGCGTTTAACGGTGAACTCCGTGAGGTGGTTTATCCGGCAAACGAAGATACAAGCGCCTTTGCTGACCATCTAGGGCCCATCGTAGATGGTTTGCAAGAAATGCGTAACGTAGAAGATCAAAGCCAATTGAATAAGCAATCTGAATCTGTTGCGCGACGAGCCGTAAGGCTTGCGTCTGTCATAAAGCATCCTTCGTTTGCAGAAGAGCGAGAGCTCAGGATGTTGTTCGCTCGCGATTCAGTCAGTCAAATTGACCTCCGTGCTTCGCCTAATTCTCTTATTCCCTATTTAAGGGTGCCTATTGACAATAAGGCCCTTGATCGCGCGGTGCGGAGGAAATTTACTAACCGGCTAGGGATGGTCGAAATTCTCGTTTGGCCGAATTGCGTTGATAATCAAGTCTTGGATGCTATCGACATGCTGCTCTCGAAGGCTGGCGGCGCATTGATCAGGCGATCAACTTCACCGTATCGCACATAGCGACTGCTTCTTTGGCCGACAGCACAGGATGCTGGTCAGTATACCATTTGCTTCCGGCGTGATTCTGAAAGCATGATAGATGCGTCAAGCACAGCCGATCAATTTCCGCATTCTCCACCCCCACCCTTACAACACCCGCACCCGCTGCGCCCGCACGATCACCCGCTTCTGGCGGAAGGTCGCTTCAAGAGCGATCCGGTAGGCCGTCCACCACGCTTCATCCAGCGCGCCGACCATGACTTCCACCACGACGACCTCGTCGGCGGTGGTGCCGCCTTCGTGCGTCCAGCGGCCTTCGGCTGACGAGCGCGTATACGATGTCACGCCGCCAAATCGATCGGTCAGTTCGCGAGCGACGCGGTCGAAATACGCGCGCGGGAATGGATGCTGCTCGTTGTCCGACAGCGGCAGCAGCACTTGCACAAGATCCATGTCGTGATCGTCGTCCATTTCGAGATCTGCTCCCGTTCGTCCAACTGCTGCCGGTCCCGCTCCGGTCAGTGGACTCAGTACCTGGCGGCAGCACGCTCATAACACGCCTACGTGAACGAGCCTCATCGAGGGAACACAAGTTGGCCTGTTGCGTTCTTCTGGCGCGTGAAAATAAAAAGAAAGTAGGGTTCCATGACACGAATAACTCAAACTTTGATGGCTGCAGCCCTTGCTGCGGCTCTTCTTGCGGTCCCGGCACTGGCTCAAAATCCAGGCGGCGGTGGTGGTGGTCAAAAAGCAGGTGGCGGCGGTGGCGGCCAGCGCGCGATTGGGGGCGGCGGTGGCGGTGGCGGCCAGCGGGCAATCGGTGGCGGCGACGGTGGTGGCCAGAGGGCAATCAACCGTGCGGCTCGTAGCGGCGACGGTGGCGGCCAGCGCGCGATCAACCGCGCAGCTCGTGGCGGCGGCGATGTCAATGTCCGGGTCCGAGTTCCGAACGCAGACCGCGCCGTTGTCGGCGACAGGCGCACTGTCAACCGCAATGTGATCGTCGGCGGTCGGAATGGCGGGCGTGGCTATGGCAATCGTCGCGGAACACGGTTCGTCTTCGGCGAACTGCCGTTCTACTATTACGACGGCTACTACCACGGTGACTGCAGCTGGTTGCGGCGCAAGGCCAATGCCACAGGCTCGGTCTATTGGCGCCAGCGGCTCCGCCAGTGCCGCGCTCTGAACTGACGTCATCGAATTACGCTGTTGCGGCGTAATCGAACGCTCCGGCGGTGGGACTTTCTTAGCGGAAGCTCTGCCGCCGAATTGCATCATCTCTCGAGGCCGCTGTTTTTTACAATAGGTCAGATTCAATATGCACCACACTCACAATACGTTGCCGGAAGCGATACGGTCGCAATCCATCGATTTGCTGAATAAGCATTTGGCGGCATCGATCGATCTGCATGCCCAAGTCAAGCAGGCCCACTGGAATGTCCGTGGCCCGGGATTTATTGGCATTCACGAGCTTTTCGACAAAGTTGCCGAGGAAGTCGCAGGTTATTCCGACCAGATCGCCGAGCGTGTCGGCGGGCTCGGCGGAACGGCGCAAGGCACGCTCAAGGCCGCTGTCGAGCGGTCGTTTCTGGTGCCATATGCACACGGGATCGCCAACACTCCCGAACATATATTCGCCGTTTCGGGTTCCCTGGCAGCGTTTGGCCAATCGGCACGCGAAGCTATCATATTGGCCGACAAAATCGGCGACGCCGATACGTCGGATTTGTTCACGGAAATTTCGCGCGGTGTCGACCTCCAGCTGTGGCTTGTCGAATCGAATACGCCGGTTCCCACCACGCGCTGATGCGTGTGGTGGCGTAAATTCAAGGGGTCCGGCAGAGCGAGCTGGCCCGGTGCGGCCAAAATAGTGCGGGATGTGGGCCAGGTGTGCCGCGCTCCAATACAAAGTTGGAGCCGCACTCTCGCTCCGCCGCTATCGCCGGTGATGCCGATGCCGCCCGGGCCATCCCCGACCCGGCCGTTCGGTGCCTCTCGCGACGCACCGCATCTGCATCCAGGACCAGCTGATGGGCACCCGAACGCCGGCGACAGGCCTGTCCCAGACCGCCCAGCTCGCGATCTGGACCCCATGGACAGGACCGGTCCAGGATACAGCCAGCCGAGCCGGCGGGGATAAGTCGGCAATCTCGAATATTCTCGTATGGTTATCGTTAGGCCCGCCAGCAAGCTCACGCATGCGCAGCTGGCCGCTCGAAATTGCTTCCGCTGTCTCGTCGAACGCGGCATGCTGGGCCTACCTCATCCCCAGCCATCGATTGATTTGATCCGCCCGTGACCGCACCCAATCACCTCCTTTGTCTTGGCCTCGGCTATAGCGCAACGGCGCTCGCTGCCCGCCTATCGCGGCGGGGCTGGCAGGTGTCGGCCACCTCGACGCGGCCTGACGGGCTCGCACGCATTAAAGCGGCCGGCTACGAAGCGGTGCCGTTCTCGCAAGCCGGTCCCGCCCTCTCCGCGGCGACGCATCTCGTCCTGTCAGCGCCGCCTGGATCCGACGGCGATCCCGTGCTGGCAGCCTACGCCGACGTGATCGCCGCCAGCGGCTCGATCCGCAGCATCGCCTATTTGTCGACGATTGGCGTCTATGGTGACTGGTCTGGCGACTGGGTCGACGAGACCAGTGAACTTCGCGCGCAATCCGACCGTAGTCGCCGCCGCGTCGACGCAGAGACGGCTTGGCTCGCCCTCGGGCAACGGTCTGGCCAGGAGGTGCTCGTCTTTCGCCTCGCTGGCATCTATGGCCCCGGTTCGGGCGCGATCGCCAACCTGCGCGCGGGCACGGCACGGCGGGTGGTCAAGCCGGGGCAGGTGTTCAACCGCATCCACGTCGAAGACATTGCCGGCGTGGTCGAGGCCGCGTTCGACGGCCAGCCGCGACATCGGATTTACAACGTCGCCGATGACGAACCCGCACCGCCGCAGGATGTCGTGGCGTTTGCCGCAGAGCTGTTGGGTCTGCCAGTGCCGCCAGAAATCCCGTTCGATATGGCGCAGCTCTCTCCGATGGGCGCGAGCTTCTATGCCGAGAGCAAGCGCGCCAGCACCGCGCGCGCGAAAGGCGACCTCGGCTGGCGGCCGCGGTATTCGAATTATCGGGAGGGTCTCCGGGCCATCCTCGCCGCCACGAATTAAGACCGTTCAAAATCGACGTTCAGCCGCCATTCAAACGCGATGTCGTCTCAACAATGCCAGGATAACGGCATCATAGTGCCCAGCTAGGTTTGCACACCGATAGAGTGCCACCATGGATTTCCGCCACCGGCCCGATACTTCTCCGAGGCGCCTCACATCGCGTCCGGGGCGCCTTTTCGGGACGCCCGCGAGGCAACTCGGGCCGCTGTTGTGCGGTGTTGCGATCGTCGTCTTCGGTGGGTGTTCGGTACAGGCCGAAACGTCGCCGAAACCCGCCGGACAGACCTCCAGCAATCCCGCTCACGCCATCGCCGAGAAGTTTGCGGCGTCGGCCTCCGATGCGGCTGCCGCGAAAGCTCGCGCGGAAGCCGAGGCCACTGAGGCCCGCCGTCGGGCGGCAGAGGCCAAGCGCAAGTCCGAGGTCGCCGCGCGTCAAGCGGCCGATCAACGCCGAAGGGACGAGCTCGACATTCTCTCGCGCGCACGTCTCGAGGCCGAGACCCGCGATGCTGAGGCCCGAGACATTGAGGCCCGGGACCGTGAGATCCGGGACCGTGAGATCCGGGACCGTGAGATCCGAGACCGTGAGGCGCGCATAACCGAAGCGCGTGAAGCCGAAGCACGCGAGGCTGCTGTCCGCGCCGAAACGGCCAGGGCTGAGGCGATTGCAGCCGCCGCTGAAACGGCCGAGCTCGAAAAGGCGGAGGCGTTACGCAAGTCGCAGCAGGCGGAGCGTGAGGCCGAGACGTTGCGCATCGTCGAAAAATTACGCGCGGCCCGCGCGGCGAAGGCGGCCGAGGCCGACCGGCTCCAGGCCGAACTCGATGCGCGGAACACTACAGCCACGACCACAGTCACAACGACGACGTCCACAACTGTACCAACTGCAACGGCGCCGTCGATCCCGATATCTGAAGCAGCGCCATCGCCTGAACCCTCGCCCGCCCCTCTTTCCGGTTTGGCTGCCCTCCCGACACCCACACGTGCAACCGTCATCCTCGCCTTAGCCAACGGCGGCCGCGGCATCGACCGGCCCGGCACGACCACGGCCGACCCCGTGCTGTGCATCGGCGGCACGTGTTACGTTGGCCGCGGTGCCGACCGTCCGGCCTCGCCGATGCCGCGTTCTGCCGCGCTCGGCCCCGGCAATACGTTGGGCGGCCGCGCTGGCTCGTGTGCCCGCTCGCTGGTCTGTGTCTACCGCGATGTCGAGATCGGCGCTGCACCGGTTGCTTTGCAGCCGGTCGATCTTCGGCTCCTGCGCCACGACCGTCGCGAAATCGCCAGCGGCCTCATTGATCGCACATGCAACATGATGAATGGCCGGTTGGTGTGCAGCTTCCCGGTTCGGGCAGCGTCGTGGACGGCGTGGATCGTCCCCGAGACCACCGCAACAACAGCTGGACCTGCGGCGCTGATCGTGGCCGCCACCGCCAAACTCGACAGCCGCACCGCTGCCGCGAATTAGGCCGGTTGGCGCGTTCCGTGCCGCTCGTTACGCAACCTTTCGCAAGTTTAAGCGGCGCATGTGCAGCTTTGTGCCTATGTGGCTCCCGACGCGCGCCGAGAGATTCGCGCGCTGCAAGGCACTATTTCCTGTGAGACCAGACGCATGAGCCGGACCCAATTTACGACAGCGGCCGCTACCGCTGCACGCCTCGCTGCGGTCGTTGCGGCAGGAATTTTTGCATCATCCCTGTCCGCTGCGGACAATCAGGACTGCGCCAAGGATGTTGCGGCTGCCTTCGAAAAACAGCGCACTGGCGTCGGCTACCAGGTCGTCACCAAGCAATCCGGACCGCAGGGCGAGATCGTCAATACGTTCCTGTTCGTTGCGCCTGACAAAATGCACAACACCGTCGTTGTTCCAGGCCAGCCTGCCCCGCTCGAGACGATCGCGATCGGGCGCTGGGCGTGGGCCAACCAGGGTGGCGGGTTCCAGGAACTGTATCCGCAATTCGCTCAGGCGGTGACATCGGACGTCGCTACCACGCTCGGCCAACCGACCAAGGTCGGTCAGGCTTTCGCATGTGCCGGTAAAGTCGATCGGGAAGGCCGCGAATTCACCGCCTATGTGACGCCAGCAACCCTTGCCGATCCGTCCAAACCAGCCGGCCCTGACAACCCGATGCTGGCTCGTACGGTTCTGGTCGATACTGTAACCGGATTGCCTGCGTTCAACTTTGTCGGCGAGCCAGCGTCGCCCGGCGCTCCGGCATCGACGCCGTTGATGTCGTCGACCTACAGCTACCCGGCTAACCCCAAGATCGAGGCGCCCGACGCCGTACCGGCCAGCCGCCGGTAGTCGCAAGGTCCAACAGCGCATCTTCGTCATTCCTTGAAGGCACGGATATCATGTCGTTTTACTCGCGCATCTCGATCGGCTTGATCTCCACGCTCGCCGCCCTGGCATCCGCCGCCCCCGCTGCGGCCGACTGCAAGGAGGAGGTGCTCGCCGCCCTCGCCAAGCAGCGCAAGGCCGACGCGTTCCGCATGGTGAGCTCGATGCTGAGCGAGCAGGGTCCGCTCAAAATGACGGTCGAATTCAGCCAGCCCGACCGGATGCGCCAAGTCACGGCGCTGGCGATTTCGCCCGACAAAAAAACGGAGACGGTGCTGATCGGCGGCAAGGCGTGGTCGAAGGATGGCGACGCTTGGGTCCCACTCGCCAGCGATATCACGAAGGATATGATCGCCCAACGCGACGAGATCATGGGCGATGATGCCGGTACGATCGGCACGGTTGCGTGCCTCGGCTCGACGTCGATCGACGGCCGCGAATTGATCGCCTACCGCATCGAAAACGACGCGCAGGCCGGTCCGCGCGATATGAGCCCGGACGCGAAAGAGAAAGCTCAAAAAGCGCTTGCCGACGAGGCCCGGCCGCTGCGGATGTTCTACGTCGATCCCACCGCCGGGCTACCGGTGCGCAGCATCTTCGCTCTGGCCAACAAGCTCGAACGGCCGATATTCAGGGCTGACTACACCTACTCAGCCGACATCAAAATCGACGAACCGAAGTGACCAGAGCCGGCGATCATCTCGCCGGTTAACACCCCGTGCCGCCGCGTGCGAGTCGCGCTATGACTGCGAGCTTCGCCGCCGACGATTGCCGCACGGGAGCCCGCCATGACCAAATCCACGATCAACCAGCGCATCGCCACCGAGCTCGGCGTCGCGGTGGCGCAAGTCGATGCCACCGTCGGGCTGATCGGCGAAGGCGCGACGATCCCGTTCATCGCGCGCTATCGGAAAGAAGCCACCGGCGGCCTCGACGACGTGCAACTGCGAAAGCTGGATGAACGCCTTGCCTACCTGACCGAACTCGAGGACCGCCGCGGTACGATCCTGAAATCGATCAGCGATCAAGGCAAGCTCGAGGCCGACCTCGAACGCAAGATCAAGTCGGCCGAGACCAAGGTCGACCTAGAGGATCTCTACGCGCCATTCAAACCGAAGCGCCGGACCAAGGCGATGATCGCGCGTGAAGCTGGTCTTGCGCCGCTGGCCGATGCGCTGCTGGCAAACCCAGCGCTCGATCCCGACGCAGTGGCGGCTAGTTACGTGTCGACCGATAAGGGCGTGGCCGACGTCAAAGCGGCGCTTGACGGCGCCCGACACATCCTAATCGAGGCGATTTCGGAAAAGGCCGAACTGGTTGGCGCGCTTCGCGAGTGGTTGTGGAAGGGCGGCAAGGTCGGGTCCAAGGTCGCCAAGGGCAAGGAAACCGAGGGCGCCAAGTTCTCGGACTATTTCGATTTTTCGGGCGACATTGCCGCCATGCCGTCCCACCGCGTGCTAGCCCTTCTGCGCGGGCGCACCGAGGGCATCCTCGACATCGACCTCGATATGCCGGCCGAACCCGGCCGCGCCCATCCCGCCGACGGCAAGATCATGGCCGCCATGGGCATCGCCGATCGCGGGCGGGCTGGCGACAAGTGGCTCGCCGACACCGCACGGCTGGCATGGAAAGCCAAGCTCGCGCCGTCGCTGACGTCCGATCTGTTTGCCCGCGCCAAGGAACGCGCCGATACCGAGGCGATTTCCGTTTTCGCCAAAAACATGCGCGATCTGCTGCTTGCCGCCCCCGCCGGGCCGCGCGTGGTGATGGGGCTCGATCCCGGTATTCGCACCGGCGTCAAAGTTGCCGTCGTCGACCGCACGGCCAAGGTCGTGGCGACGTCCACGGTCTATCCTCACGAGCCCAAGCGCGACTGGAACGGGTCGCTCGCCACGCTTGGTGCGCTGTGCCTGAAGCACAACGTCGAACTGATCGCGATCGGCAACGGCACGGCCTCGCGCGAAACCGACAAGCTGGCGGCCGAGTTGATCAAGGGCCTGCCGCAGTTGCCGCTGACCAAAATCATGGTCAGCGAGGCGGGCGCGTCCGTCTATTCGGCGTCCGAAATCGCGTCGGCCGAATTGCCCGATCTCGACGTGTCTCTGCGTGGCGCGGTTTCGATCGCCCGCCGCCTGCAGGACCCGCTGGCCGAGCTCGTCAAAATCGACCCGAAGTCGATCGGCGTCGGCCAGTATCAGCACGACGTGGACCAATCCGGTCTCGCTCGCTCACTCGACGGCGTGGTCGAGGATTGCGTCAACTCGGTTGGCGTCGACGTCAATACGGCCTCGCCCGCGCTGCTCGCCCACATTGCCGGGTTGAACACGACGCTGGCGTCCAACATCGTCGCCTTCCGCAACGACAACGGGCCGTTCAAGCGCCGCAAGGAACTCGCCAAGGTGCCGCGTCTCGGCCCCAAGGCGTTCGAGCAGGCGGCAGGCTTCTTGCGCATCATGGATGGCGACGATCCGCTCGATGCCTCCGCCGTCCATCCCGAGGCTTACGAAGTCGTCGCGCGGATCGCGGCCGAGACCAAGCGGCCGGTCAAGGCGATGATCGGCGACCGGCCGTTCTTGAAGGCGCTCGATCCGCGCAAATTTGCCGATGCGCGCTTTGGCATTCCGACCGTCACCGACATTCTCAGTGAACTCGAGAAGCCCGGTCGCGATCCACGGCCCGAATTCAAGACGGCGACCTTTGCCGACGGCGTCGAGAAAATCGCCGACCTCGAGATTGGCATGCAACTCGAGGGGGTGGTGACCAACGTCACCAACTTCGGCGCATTCGTCGATGTCGGCGTCCACCAGGACGGCCTCGTCCACATTTCCGAACTGGCCGACCGGTTCGTCAAGGACCCGCGCGAGGTGGTCAAGGCTGGAGACGTCGTCAAGGTTCGGGTCAAAGAAGTCGACGCTGCCCGTAAGCGTGTCGCGCTGACCATGCGGTCGGGGCCGATCGAGACGGGCAGTACGGCCCTGTCGAGCGGGACGGCTTCCGGCGCGGGCGCCGATCGCGGTGGCAATCGACGGCCAGGCGGCGGTAGCGCTGGTGGTGGCGGCCGACCGTTTACGCCCAAGCATGAACCAGAGGGCGAAAGCGCGCTTGCAGCTGCCTTGCGCAAAGCGCGCGGCGGTTGATCGCGTTGTCCGCGTCGGGAGCCAAAACCGGACAACTCTCGTGCAAGCGATGCCCGATACCAAAATGCCCTTGCCAGCGGCTGGCAGTTGCGTCATACGACCCGCTCTGCTGATCGACAGCAGCATACCCACGGATGCGGGCGTAGCTCAGGGGTAGAGCATCACCTTGCCAAGGTGAGGGTCGGGCGTTCGAATCGCCTCGCCCGCTCCAAAATTCTTGTTTCCAGACCGTTGAACCGCCCACTCTCATGGGTAGACGGCAGCTGACGACGACGTCAGGTGCTGGATCTCGGGCCGTTTAGGCCGGCTTTTGTTCTGCAGCGAGACCTTTTCGACGCTGCCATCGTCGGCATCGAGCGGGATAAGCCGTCAGCTACGTGCCCTTGGCCGCAGGAATCGTCTAGAGCCTGTTCACCTGTTGAGGTGTGAAGCGCGGCGACGTCCACCCGCCGCTTCCAACCGCTTCGGACACGCTCTACACTTAAATCTACACTTTGCTCTTCACTTCGCGCTGCAACCGGAGATGCCTCCAGCGTGCAAGCCTTCCCATGACACGGATCGGAATGAGCGAACGGTTCCGGGTCGCTGCAGCGCGTGCGCGCCGCGTCCGGAGGGTCACTGCGGCCAGTGTCCTCGGGTCCCCGCTCTTGCGCTGGCGCTACGGGCAACTCGCCAAACGTTCGCTTGCCATCTCGCCCCAGGACATCCGTACGCGCGATCGACTGTTCTTTACAGAAATCGAGACTGGCTTCTTCGGGCTTGCGGGGAGCGTCGCGCGCATAGGTAGCGGCAGCCCTTTCGATTGCCAGCCGCCGAGCGCGGCTTGGGCCCGTGAACTGCACGGATTTTCCTGGTTGCGCCATATCGACCCCGTGATGGAGCCTGCAGCTGGGGTCTGGGCGCGCAAAATCGTGCTCGATTGGTTGGCGCCGTCACGGCCGCATGCCGCTGTCGCGCGTTTGCCCGAGGTGCGTGCGCGGCGGATCATATCCTGGCTCTCGTCCGCGACCGTCCTGCTCGATGCCGACGAACCCGTTGCATTCGACGAGATCATGAAGGGCATCGCCGCCGACGTCACGACCTTGTCGGCACAGTGGCGACTGGCAAGCGACGGGAAAGCCCGGCTCACGGCCCTGACCGCCCTCGTATTTGTCAGGGTCGTATTCGAGGACGAAGACGAACATCTCGAGACGGTGCTGGCGATGCTGGTCGCCGAAATCGAGCGCCAAGTGCTGCCCGACGGGGGGCACATCAGCCGTAATCCCGCTGCACTGATCGACGTGCTGCTCGATTGGTTGCCGCTCAAGTCGTGCTTCGATGCCCGTGGGTTGGATGTGCCGCAACCGTTGCGCGCCGCGATCGAGCGCGCGGTCGGGATGGTGCGATTTTTGCGGCTCGGCGACGGCGGCATCGCCCGTTTCAACGGCATGGGCGTCGTCGACCGCAGCACCATCGCGACACTGTTGGCCTATGACGCGAAACCCGTGCCGGACCTCGTGCTGGCGCCATGGTCGCGGTATGCGCGGCTCGAACGCAGCGGCACGATCGTGATAGCCGATGCTGGTGTGCCACCGCCGATCGAAGTGTCGGGCGAGGCCTGTGCTGGTTGCCTGTCGTTCGAGGCGAGCGCCGGGACCAACCTGCTGTTCGTCAACATGGGAGCACCCGGCCCAGCCGACGGCGATTGGCGCGCGATGTCGCGGGCCACGGCGAGCCATACTGCCGCATGCTTGAGCGAGGTGTCATCGGCGCAGTTGGTTCGCGACGCGCGGCTCGAGGCGGCCTCTCAGGCGATCCCGCTCACACTCGCCGGGCAGGTCCAAGCCTCGGTGCAAACGGTCGACGACGGCGTTGCGATCGAAATGTCTCATGAGGGCTATGTCGGCCGAAACGGTCTCGTTCACCGCCGTTTGATCGGCGTCGACGCCAACGGCTCGATTGCTGGTGCTGATCATTTCGAGCCACGTCATCGCGGTTCGGGAGCCGACGAAGTGCCGTTCTCGATCCACTTTCACCTGCATCCGTCGACCACCATCGAGCCCTCATCCCAAGGCATGACGGGCCGCTCGGCCAACCTCGTGCTACGTCTCCATGATGGGTCGAGCTGGCGCTTCGAGATCATCGGGGCTGCAACGTCGATCGAGGAAAGCACCTTTCTGGCGAGCAGCTCTGGCCCGCAACCGTCGTTGAGGATCGTGGCCCGAGGCATTGCCACGGGGGCGACCACCGTCGAATGGTCGGTCGGACTGGACAGCGGACTGCACACGGCACGCGAGGACACGACGCCATGAGCTTTACAACGACACGTATCCGCCGCGCGCTATTGTCGGTCTCCGACAAAACCGGCCTTGTCGCCTTTGCCGAGCGCCTCGCGGCGGCAGGCGTCACGCTGGTTTCAACTGGGGGTACGGCGTCGGCATTGTCGGAAGCCGGGCTGACTGTCATCGATGTCGCCGACGTCACCGGCCTGCCTGAGATGATGGACGGTCGGGTCAAGACGCTGCACCCGAAAATCCATGGCGGCCTTTTGTCGATCCGCGGCAACGGCGAGCACCAAGCCCAGGCCCAGCGGCACCGGATTGAACCGATCGATCTGCTCGTCGTGAACCTCTATCCGTTCGAAGAGACGCTGGCTCGCGGCGCCAACTACGACACGTTGATCGAAAACATCGATATTGGCGGACCGGCGATGATCCGCGCGGCAGCCAAGAACCATGTCGCCGTGACGGTGGTCGTCGATCCGGACGACTATGATCGGGTTCTCGACGAGATAGCGGCGTGCGGCGGCTGTACGTCGCTTCCCCTCAGGACGCATCTCGCGGCCAAGGCGTTCGCGCGGACGGCTGCATACGACGCCAGCATCTCGAGCTGGTTTGCCCGCACGCTCGATGATCCCGCGCCGACATGGCGGGCGTTCGGCGGCAAGCTCGGCACACGGCTGCGATATGGTGAAAATCCCCATCAGACTGCGGCTGTTTATTTGTTGCCCGATGTCCGCCCAGGCGTAGCGACCGCCGAGCAGCACCAGGGCAAAGAGTTGTCGTTCAACAATCTCAACGATACGGATGCCGCGTTCGAACTCGTCGCCGAGTTCCCGGCTGCCGATGCGCCAGCCGTAGCGATCGTCAAGCACGCCAACCCGTGCGGTGTCGCAACCGGAGCCACGCTGAAGCAGGCTTACATGCGGGCGCTGGCTTGCGATCCGCAAAGCGCATTCGGCGGTATCATCGCGCTCAACCGTGCCATCGACGCAGAGGCTGCCGAGGAAATCACGCGGATCTTTACCGAGGTCGTTATCGCGCCGTCCGCGACGGCCGAAGCCATGGCGATCTTTGCTCGCAAGAAGAACCTGCGCCTGCTGACCACGGGCGCGTTACCGGACGTCCGTGGGACGGGCGTGCAGGTGCGCTCTATCGCCGGTGGGCTGCTGGTGCAGTCGCGCGACAACGCCATTGTCGACGATTTGGAGTTGAAAGTCGTCACGCGCCGGGCACCGAGCGCTCGCGAACTGGCCGACCTCAAGTTTGCGTTCCGCGTTGCCAAACACGTCAAGTCGAATGCGATCGTCTACGCCAAGGACGGTGCGACGGTTGGCATTGGCGCGGGCCAGATGAGCCGTGTCGACAGCGTTCGAATTGCTGCGTGGAAGGCTGAGGAAGCGGCAAAGCTCGCTGGCAGCACGTTGCCGCTGGTGCAAGGATCGGTCGTCGCATCCGATGCGTTCTTTCCGTTCGCCGATGGGTTGATTGCAGCCGCCGAAGCTGGCGCGTCGGCCGTCATCCAGCCCGGTGGATCGGTCAAGGACGACGAAGTGATCGCTGCCGCCGACGCCCGCGGCCTTGCGATGGTATTCACCAGTGTCAGGCATTTCCGCCATTGAGGGACGCCATGCCGACGTCTGCGAGTGGCGCCAGATCACCAAGCGCGGGTGTTGGCGGGGGCGACTTGCCCATGACTGATCAACCCGCCAGTGACGACCGGTTTCAGATCCGCCTGGATCAGTCACTTTTAGATCTGGCAGCGCGCACCACCTTGCGTCCAGCGTCGCAACGCGACTGGCCGCGCATCGACCGATGGTTGACCCAGATCGAGATCGCGCGATGGTGGGGCAGCCGCTCGGCCGCGCAGGCCGCCGTGATCGCCGCTCTCGACGCACCGATGAGCCTGTGTTCGATCGTCGAGGTCGACGGGACGGCCGTCGGCTATGCTCACGCGCTCGACGCCGACGCACACGGCGGTTTCCCGGCCAAACGCGATGTCACGGGCTGTTACCGGATCGACGCGTTCGTCGGCGAGGCCGGTTATCGCGGACGCGGCATCGGTGGAACAGCCTTGGGGCTGGTTACGACCGAAGTGTTCCAGACGACGCTCGCGATCGCGGCCGTTGCCGTGGTCTCGATCCGCAACGAAGCTGCGGTCCGGGCCCACGAAAAGGCCGGCTTTAATTGGGTCCGCGTCGTCCAAGACCCGCTGCTCGGCCCATGCTGGCTGCTTCGGCGGGAGCGTGGCGGCTAGATTCCATATCCGAACGGACGCCACTTATTCGAGGTTCGATGTGACGCCGGGCGTCGGCAGCGCAAGCGTATCGGTGTGACCGACCTCGGCGCCGGTGAAGGTGCGGAGCAGCCACTTGTCGACGTCAGCCCCCGCGACGTCTTTCGTTTCGCGGACGGCGGCGGCAAAGCCTCTCGCCAGTTCATTGATCAAGCTCGCATCGCGCGGGGCTGTCAAAACCCAGGGGCTGTCGCCCTCGCTGACGGCGTAGCCATACGCGCGGAACGTGCCGGACAGATGCTCGGGCGCCAAGGGGCCAGCGGACTTGCCAAAACCCTTATCCGTCATTTGATGACCGACGAAGGCTGCCCGTAACTGCTGGTCGAGCGGTCCGCGCGGGACCCACAACTGCATGCCATTGTAGGTCAAGACGGTATAGAAAGCGGCGCGTGTCGCGGTCACGGCCCGGCCGAACCGACGGATGAAGTCTTCCGACGCGAGGTCGAAAAACGCCGAGGCCGTCACGAGGTCCGGCCGCGTCGCGGCATCGGTCGGCAGCACGGCTTCCAGCTCGGTCACGAGGTCGGCTTGCCGAAAGGTCACGGTGATCGTCCGGGCGCCGTTGACAAGTTCAAGACCGCCATCGCTGGTCTCTCGAGCCGCGTCGGCCCAGTCCGTCAGCGCGGTTCTCGCCGCTGCCAGAAGTGCCGGATCGTAGTCGACAAGCGTCCAGGCTTGGGTGTCGGGCAACAGGGCTGCCGTTCCGCGCAAGTTCGAGCCCGTTCCGCAGCCAAGGTCGACGACGCGGATGCTCTTGCGTTGCATGAAAAACGAGCGGAGCGCATCGGCAAGGGCCGGGTTGCGCGAACGATGGTCGGCGGGCTCACGCAGGGCCAGCCAGTCGGGCATAAATCCGCTCATACGTTCAGTCCCATGACGACGGCGGCGATGCGCCGGGTTGTTTCGGTCCACGGCGGAAGTGTGCGGCCGGTATCCCACGAGGCGTCCGCGAGGCGGGTCCGCAGGCGCTTGTCGCGAATAGCTTTATCGAGAGCCGACGAAAGTGCGGCAGCATCCCCTGGCGGGACCTTGATGGCGGCGGCATCGGGTACGGTTTCGGCGGCCGCTCCACCCGTCGTCGTCACGATCGGCAAGCCGCGCGCCATGGCTTCGGCTAGAACCATCCCGTAGCCTTCGAATAGCGACGGCAGGACGAACAGGTCGGCCGTGTCGTAGAACCGTTGCAAGGTCGCTGGAACCACGGTGCCCGGCAGGCGGACTCGCTCGCCGAAATTCGCAGCCAGGATCTGTTTTTCGAGTTTGGCGACGGTTTTGGGATCGCGGTCGGTCGCGCCGCAAATGGTCAGCCGCCACGGTTCGTCGGCCAGGGGTAGGAGTGCCTCGATAAGGATATCGTAGCCTTTGCGCGGCGAGACGGCTCCAACGGATAGGATTTGCAGCGGCGTCCCAGTACCGGTCGCCCTCGCCGAGGGGTCGGTACCGGGTTCGGCCACGGTAATCTTTGCGACCGGCACTGCGAAATCGGCGACCAACATCCGCTTGATCGACCGGCTGGTGACGATGACGCGGGCTGCTCGCGCCAGCGCCTCGGTCTCCATCGCCTTAAGTTCGGCTGCGCGTTCCGGCGCGATCCCGGCCTCGAGGCACAGCGGATGATGGACAAGCGCAATCAGCGGGGCCCGGATCGCGTCGAGCCGGTGTGCCGGGATCGCACCGAGCGCCAGACCGTCGACCAGCAGGGCGCACCCGGCGGGTGCCTCGGCGAGCAGGCGGATGGCTTCGTCGATGTCGGCTGGCGTGGGATCGGGGAACGAGCCCGGCAACGCGACGACGCTCGCCTCGACGCCGTAGTCCGGCAACATCGCGATGATGCGCCGGTCATAGGCGTATCCCCCGGTCGGAAGATCGAGATCGCCAGGGATGGCGAACGACAGCCTGCGCGGTCCGATTTTCACGCAATCGGTCCCTCGTAAACGGCGCGTGCGAGGTCGGTTTCGTGCAACGTCACGCGCAGTTTTGACAACCAGCGACCGTCTTCGCCCAGCGACCCATCGCGGGCGGCTTTGGCAACGGCATCGAAAATGTGCTTGGCCAGGAACTCGGTCGTCGTCAGCATGCCCTTGAACTGGGGCAACGCATCGAGGTTCTGGTAGGCCAGCGGCTTCAACGTCTTGTTCAGCACATCGAGTGCCGCGCCGATATCGACGACGACATTCTGTTTGGTCAGCGTTTCGCGGAAGAACGCCACGTCGACCACGAACGTCGCTCCGTGCATGTGCTGGGCAGGGCCGAAGAACGGGTCGGGCAAGCTGTGGGCGATCATGATGCGGTCGCGAACTTCGACGCTGAACATCGGGGATGGTCTCCAAATCGGCCGTATCGGCCGGGGCTGTGGCGGGTGTTAGGCGGACGTTGGGCAATTTGAGGCGCGTTCAAACGCCGGGACACTGCTCATGGCGTCGTACAGTGGGCTGATGGCAGGGGCAACGATTGATGCCAACGGCGCCATTGTCCGGGATATCGTGTCGCGGTAGGTTACGGACGAGGAGGCCCTGATGACCGTCCACCCCAAAATCGAGCCCGCTGGCGAAATGACACGCGCGGAATTCCGAGCGTTCGTGCGCTCGCGTCCAGACGAGGAACGCTGGGAACTGATCGAAGGGGTACCGATCTTGAACGCGTCGCCGGTCAACGTTCATCAACTCATTTGCGGCAATATTATTCGATTGTTGCTCGATCACAAGGACGCGGCCGGTGCCGCGTGGATGCCGTCACTTGGCATCGGCACACTTGTCCCGGTTTCACCTCGCAGCCTCCCTGTTCCTGACGTCTATGTGCACGTGGGCGAACCGCACTTCGGCCACGAGACCGGCGATGCCATCGTAATCTTCGAGGTGCTGTCGCGGTCGAACCGGATGGGTGATCAGGCGTGGCGCAAACGCGTTTATTCGAGTGTCCCGAACTGCAGCCACTACGTCACGGTTGCCCTGAAGACGCCGCGCGTTGTGGCGTTCGACCGGGCGACCGGCTGGAAAGAGCGCAAAGTGTCGGGCCTCGACGCCACCTTAGAGCTGGACGCGATCAGCGCAACGCTCAAACTTGCTGACATATACCGCTATACGCCGGTCGGGACGTAACACCGTCAGACCGACGGCTGGGCTATTCGGCCGTCGGCGCGGGTGGGCTATCGCATTGGCCGGCCGCGCGCATGATCGAAGCGACGAGGCCAGGGTATTTGCCGTCGATTTCTTCGCAGCGCAGCGTGTTGACGACCTCGGTGCCGCGCCGTTCCGAGCGGATCAATCCGGCTTCGCGCAGCACCTGATAATGGTGTGACTGCGTCGACTTCGGAAGATTGTCCGGCGCTGCCGTCTGGCAATTCGTCGGGCAGCCACGGGTCGCCAGCGTCTTGATGATCGCAAGGCGCACGGGATCGGCCAGCGCGTAAAGCACGCTTTCGAGCCGGATGTCCTCGATGGCTGGATGTACGAACGGTCTTTGCATACCCGGTATATGGGCAAAGTCGACCATCGACGCAATAGTTCGGCACTTGCGAACCAGTGCGGCATCGTCGGGCAGGGGCACTGACTGATTCAGCTACGTCACCCGGCGGTCGGGTGGCGTCGTCGAGAAATCTCAGAGGCACAACGCCCGCTTCCCCTCGCCACGGCCTCCGCGCTACAAGGCGGCTTCACCGGAGACGACGACCACCGATGGCTAAAGATACAGACCACCCGCAGTCCCGCGACTGGAGCGAGACGTTGCTCCTGCCTAAGACCGATTTCCCGATGCGCGCCGGGCTTCCAGAGCTTGAGCCGCGCCTGTTGAAGCGCTGGTCGGAGATCGGGCTTTACGAGCAGTTGCGCGCCGAGGGCCGGGGCAAGCCGAAGTTCGTGCTTCACGACGGGCCGCCGTACGCCAATGGCAACATCCACATCGGGCATTCGCTCAACAAGATCCTCAAGGATCTGGTGGTTAAGAGCCAGACGATGGCGGGCTATGATGCCAACTACGTGCCAGGCTGGGACTGCCACGGCCTGCCGATCGAGTGGAAGATCGAGGAAGCCTACCGCGCCAAGGGCAAGAACAAAGACGACGTGCCGGTGATCGAGTTCCGCCAGGAATGCCGGGCGTTCGCGCAAAAATGGCTCGAGGTGCAGCGCGAGGAATTCCAGCGGCTTGGCGTGACCGGCGATTGGGCGCGGCCGTACGCGACAATGAGCTTCCCCGCCGAAGCGGCGATTGCGCGCGAGATCTTGAAGTTCAAGGACAACGGCTTGCTCTATCGCGGATCGAAGCCGGTGATGTGGTCGGTCGTCGAACGCACCGCACTGGCCGAAGCCGAGATCGAATATCAGGACTACCAGTCGGATATGGTCTGGGTGAAGTTTCCGTTGGCGAAGCTAAGCGCGACGGCGTCCGGTGACTCCGGGCGACTAGATCCGCAACAGGACCTTCTGCGCGATGCCAGCGTCGTAATCTGGACAACTACCCCTTGGACGCTTCCAGGCAACCGCGCGATCGCATTCTCGTCGAAGATCGAGTACGGCGTCTACGAAGTGACTGTCGCGCCGGAGAACAATTGGGCCAAGGTCGGCGACAAATATGTGCTGGCCGATAAGTTGGCGGCAGACGTCATGAAGCAGGCCAAAATAGAGCCTGACGGCTACAGGAAATTGGGAGGCTTAACGCGAGACAACTTGGCATACTCCGACTGTAGCCACCCCCTTCGCTCGCTCGGCTATGACTTCGACGTCCCGCTCCTCGACGGCGACCACGTCACCGACGACACCGGAACCGGCTTCGTCCACACTGCACCCGGCCACGGTGCCGACGACTACATCGTGTGGACGGCGAACCAAGCGAAGCTCCGCCAGCGCGACATCAACACCGACATCCCGTGGACCGTCGGTCCAGATGGCGTGTTGACCAAGGACGCGCCGGGCTTTGAAGGCAAGCGCGTGCTGAAGGAGAACGGTGATAAGGGCGACGCCAACGACGCCGTGATCAAGGCACTGTCGGAGGCTGGCAACATCATCGCGCGCGGTCGGTTGAAGCACCAATATCCGCACTCGTGGCGGTCAAAGAAGCCGGTCATCTTCCGTAATACGCCGCAATGGTTCATCGCGATGGATCGAATCCCCTCTCCCCGTCCTTCACGGGGAGAGGGTCAGGGTGAGGGGCGGCCACAAGCGACGTCGCTACCCGCATCTGCGTCTCATACAGCCTCGGCCGTTCACCCAGCCTCGGCCGTTCACCCAGCCTCGGCCGTTCACCCAGCCTCGGCCGTTCACCCAGCCTCCGCCCCTCACCCAGCCTCCGCCCCTCACCCAGCCTCCGCCCCTCACCCTAGCCCTCTCCCCGTGAAAAACGGGGAGAGGGGACAGACGCTCCGCGAAACCGCATTGGCGGCGATTGCCGAGACCGATTGGGTGCCCGAGACTGGCGAGAACCGCATCCGCGCCATGGTCGAGGGGCGGCCCGATTGGGTCGTGTCGCGGCAGCGTGCATGGGGCGTGCCGATCACGGTGTTCGTTGCCAAATCCGATCACACGTCGGCGGCCGGATCGCATGCCGAGGGTGACATTCTGCGCGACAGCAACGTCGACAACGCAATCGTCGCGGCGTTCGCCGCCGAGGGCGCCGATGCATGGTTTGCGCCTGATGCCAGCGAACGGTTCCTGTCGCACTTCGGCTACGATCCGGCGAAGTGGGAGAAGGTCAACGACGTGCTCGACGTGTGGTTCGATTCCGGTTCGACGCACGCGTTCACGCTCGAAGACCCGAAGGCCTTCCCGAGCCTTGCTGGTATCCGACGGTCCTATGACGGTGGCAGCGACAGGGTGATGTATCTCGAAGGCTCCGACCAGCATCGCGGCTGGTTCCAGTCTTCGCTGCTCGAATCGTGCGGGACGCGTGGCCGCGCGCCCTACGACATCGTGCTGACGCACGGCTTCATCCTCGACGAGAAGGGCGAGGAGAAGATGTCGAAATCCAAGGGCAACGTATTGTCGCCCCAGGATGTCATGAAAACCAACGGTGCCGACATCCTGCGTCTGTGGGTCGCCTCGGCCGATACCACCGGTGACATTCGTTTCGGGCCCAAGATCGTCGAGAACGCCGGCGAGGCGTACAAGAAGCTGCGCAACACCATCCGCTGGATGCTCGGCTCGCTCGCCCATCACGATTCGGCAGCCCCGGTCGCGCTTGCCGATATGCCCGACCTCGAACGGCTGATGCTGCACCGCCTCGCTGAACTCGATGGCGAGATCCGCAACGCCTACGCCGAGTTCGATTTCCGCAAGGTTATCTCGGTGCTGACCCAGTTCATGAACACCGATTTGTCGGCGTTCTATTTCGACATCCGCAAGGACGCACTTTACTGCGAGCCGTTGTCGAGCGCCAAGCGCCGCGCGGCGCTGACCGTCATCGACCGGATTTGCGACGCGGTTCTGCGTTGGCTGGCACCGATCACGACATTCACTGCCGAGGAGGCGTGGCTCGCGAGGGCCGCTCGAAAGTCAGCACTCCCAGGTTCTCTGGCGAACGCTGCCGGATCGACGGGCATTGCGCCATCGGTGCATCTGGCTGGCTTCGCCGAGGGGCTGGCCGCCTATCGCAACGACAAACTCGCGGCGAAGTGGGCTGGCGTACGCGATGTCCGCCGCGTCATCACCGGCGCCCTGGAACTGGAACGGGCTGAGAAACGCATCGGCTCCAGCCTTGAGGCAGCCCCCGAGGTCTATGTGTCGAACGCGACGCTGCAGCACGCCATCGACGGTGTCGATTTGGCCGAAATCGCCATCACGTCGGGCGTCAAGCTTTTGAAGCGAGCCGCACCCGATGGCGCGTTCACGCTCTCGGATGTGGCCGGCGTCGGCGTGGTCGCAGCACGCGCCGAGGGACAAAAGTGCGCGCGCTCGTGGCGCTACACCAACGATGTCGGCGCGGACCCTGAGTTTCCCGATCTCTCCGCGCGCGACGCTGCCGCCGTGCGCGAGTTCGACGCCGCAAACGGAGCCGCCACATGATGGACGGTAACGGCGCTGAAACCTCGGACGGGCTTTCGACCGCCGGGCCGCTCGGCTGGTTGTGGGGGCCGCACTCGGCCATGGCGGGAGCCGTCGCGTTGACGGTCGCCATCGTCGATCAGGCACACAAGTGGTGGATGATCGCGGTCTACGGCATCGAGCAGAAGCAGCGGGTGCAGGTGCTGCCGTTCTTCGACCTCGTCTACACGCTCAACACTGGCATCAGCTACTCGCTGCTCGATGGCAAAAGCTACAGCTGGCAACTCGCGCTCGCCGCATTCGCTGCTACCGCCAGTACTGCCATGTGGATCTGGATCGTTCGGGGCGGCGGCTCGCGTCTGATGGCGCTATCCCTTGCGCTGATCATCGGCGGCGCAATCGGCAACGGGATCGACCGCGTGACGCTTGGCGGGGTTGCCGATTTCTTCCTTCTGCATGCCTGGGGCTACAACTGTTACGTGTTCAACATCGCGGATGTTGCGATTGTTGCTGGCGTTTTGGGCTTGCTGTATGACACGGCTGTCGGCTCAGTGAGTCGCAATGACGCCGCAAAGCCGTCCTAGCCGCAGAGGTGATGCCGCGTGGGCGGGGTGGGCGACTGCCGATCAGGAGAACGTGCCGATGATCGCAAAGCTATCGCGAACCGCCGCCATTGGAGCTGCGCTTGCCACAGCCGTCGTGCTCGGGGGATGCGCGCCCGGTGAAATCGCGCTCGAAGGCAAATTGTTTCAGGCGGTTGGCTCGGCGATCGGTGTCGGCGGGGCTGAAAAAGAGGCCAAGCTCGCACCGCGCTCCGGGCTGGTGCTTCCGCCGGGATTGAACAACAATCTCCCGGCACCGTCCGACGCGGTCGTTCCCGATGGTCAGGTTGCGGAAATCCGCGATTATGATGCCTCGAAAAAGGTCGACAAAGCCAAGTTGGCGGCGGCGCAAAAAGAATTCTGCCAAGCTAATTACGAGCTGCCTAAAGCGCGTGGCGACCAATCGGTCGATTCCGTCGAGGGTCCTGCCGGGCCGTGCCGCCCAAGCGCTCTCAACGCTCTAGCGAAGTGGAACTCGGGCGAGGAGTGACGCGCTGGCTGGGTCAGCACTGCTCATGCCGCTTCGCGCTGGCCGGGTCGGCGCTCCGATGATGGTCGTGATTAACCCATCTCAACCCTAACGCCGCGTAACCGTGCTGACCGCGACGTTAACCACGCCATGATGCGGCTGCATTTGACGACCTGTTTTTTGTTCTATTTCAATCTCTTCAGGTCGATTGTCATACCACAATGTGCGGCAGTTGGTTGCCGCCGGTGACCGTTGCGTTTCGCGAGTTGGGTAACCCACATGAAAATCAAAATGATCACGGCCGTAGTGCTGGGCTTAGCCCTGGCTGCGGGAACGGCTGAAGCCGGCGGCCATTGCGCCCGGAACTCCGCTGAATGCTACCAAAAGGTGCGCACGCCCGACCGGTATGCCACCGTGGCTCGTCCGGTTGTCGTCAGACCGGGCCACACCGAAGTCGTCCACACACCGCCGGTCATCGTCAATCGCTTGCACCGCTATCAGGTCGCTCCCGGCCGCGTTCACGTGCAGCATGTTCCAGCGACCTACGGCTCGGTCTACCGGCGCCATCTCGTCAAACCGGCGACGGTCAATTACGTCCGCCAGCCAGCCGTCGTCGAGCGCGTGCACAGCCAAGTCGTCACGCATCCCGGTGGATACCGTTGGGAGCGTCGCGTCGGCCCGCACGGCGAAGAGCGCATGTGCAAGGTCCGCATCCCGGCCGTCGTCCGGACCGTGGCCCGCGATGTCGTCGTAGCCCCGGCCCGCAGCGTGCCGGTGATGTCGCCAGCCGTATATCGCGAGGTCGCGGTGCCGGTGCAAACGAGCCCCGCCCGTCGGGTTCATTCCTACCAGCCGCCCGTTTACGGCGTTGCGTATCAGCCGGTGGTTGCCCGCCCGGCGTCGCAGACGATCGTCCAGCATCCGCCCGTGATCGGCGTCGAACATCGCACGGTGCTTGTCGAGCGCGGCCGCACGGTTTGGGCGCCTGTCGGCCATCACTGACGGGTCCAGCGCTTCGCTGGAGCACGACGGCTGAGGTTTTGAAAAAGGCGGCCCCTGTGGCTGCCTTTTTTGTTGCCGGGCGGCCAAGCGGCGCCGTTTTATGTGTGGGCAAATCGCGGCGTTGCTGTCGCGGCTAGGGCAATCTCATAAGCACTCTAACAGCTGCCATACTCGGCCGCGATGTTGTGAATCGGGATAGTTTGACGTATCGACGATGGACGGTTCGAGGGGAGCGCTAGACCAGCCATGCTGAACGCAATTGCGGTGATGAACACCAAAGGAGGCGTTGGCAAATCCACCTTGGTGCTGGCGTTGGCAGAGACGCTCTCTGCGTTCCACAACAAGAACGTCCTCGTGATCGACGGCGATGCGCAATCGTCGGTGTCGAGCATGCTCATGACCGTCGCCAACCTGCACAAATTGCAGAGCGAAGGCTTGACGATGGTCGATTTCCTCGTCGCCAACGTCCTCAACAACCGGCCGACCGAGTGGACCAAGTTTGTCGTCCGCAACGTCTCGGACGTCGACGACGCACGCACCGTCTACCTGTTGCCATCCGACATGCAGCTCACGCTGTTCGAGCGCGAGGTGTCCAAGCATAACTTGCACGGCAAAATGAGGCTGACCATCGGGCAGATGTTGAGCGAGGCGCGCCGCCTGTTCGACGTCGTTCTGATCGACTGCCCCCCAGGGCTGTCCGTGTTGACGGAAAGCTGGCTGCGCGAGGCCGATTTCCACATTTCGCCGACCAAAGCCGATTACGTTTCGATCTGCGGTCTTGAAGTGTTTCGCCGTTTCAAGGCGCTCAACCCGGAGATGGGTTTTGCCCGGAATATGGGCGTCATCGTCAATATGAAGGACCAGAATTCGCCAGCCGACGAGGACTATCACGCTTGGCTGCGCTCGGACCCGGACAACCGGTGTTTCGTGCAGGCGGTGCCGCGTCTCAACGCTATGCAAGACGCCGCCCGGTTCCAAACTTCGGAGCGGTCGTTCGGGGCAAAATATCCCGGTGCGGTCGGCCATGCGATGCGCTCGCTGGCATCCGAGGTTCTGCAGCGAATGGACGAGTCCGAGGCGGTGGTTTTAGAGACCGCGTCGGCACCGGCAGCGTGAGGCGCAATCGGTAACGACCGGCGCGGTCAATCGGGCTACTTGGCGTGGTGTGGATGATGTGCGCGGCAGCGTTCCTGAAGTCTGCGCCGCGTGCGTCATGCGTCCCTGCGGACCAGTCGGGCTATGTAGAAACCGTCGATGCCTGAATATCCGGGCTCACTATGCGCCAACTGGCTCGGCAATGTCCTGACGTCACCAATGGCCGTCACGACCTCGGCCAGACCGCCGACGTCGGCTGCAACGACGGCTTGCCGCTCGAATGACGGATTGCGGGACAGGAAGGCTCGGATTTGGTCCGGCCCCTCTTCGGCTTCCAGCGAACAGGTGCAATAAACCAACCGGCCTCCGGGCCGGACAAGCCGCGCGGCGGCTTCGAGCAGGTCGGCTTGGATGGTGGCCAGCCGCGTCACGTCGACGGCCGTTCGAATGCGCAGGATGTCTGGATGGCGCCGTAGTGTCCCCGTCGCAGTGCATGGTGCGTCGAGCAGCACGGCGTCAAACAGCGCATCTGGACGCCACGTGTTGATGTCTGCCTCGACGGTTTGCGCTGTCAGCCGCAGCCGGTCCAAGTTCGTGCGCAGCCGCTGCAATCGAAGCTGCGAACTGTCGACCGCCGTGACAGACGCGCCAGCCGCCGCCAGCCACGCCGTCTTGCCTCCGGGCGCCGCGCAGAGGTCGGCGACGCGCAACCCCTCGACCGGACCGAGCAGGCGCGGTGGCAGGGTCGCCGCCGTATCTTGGATCCACCATTCGCCGTCATCGAAACCTGGCAGCGCCTCGATTTGGCCCTTGGCCAGAATCCGGACCGAGCCCGTCGGCAGCACGAACCCGCCGAGCCGTTCCGCCCAGCCCTCCGGGTCTGACTTGACCGAAATGTCGAGCGCGGCCTCGGTCAACGAGGCGGCGGCGATCTCCCGCGCTGTCGTGGCGCCGTAAGTTGCCGACCAGCGATCGAGCAGCCACTCGGAAATATCCGTCGTCACCGGGTCGGTTTCCGCGAGCAGCGCTGGGCCGCTGGCAGCGACCTTGCGCAACACGGCGTTGACCAGCCCCTTCAGATGATGACTGCGCCGGTCGGCTGCGATCAAATCCACAGCGAGGCTGATCGCGGCGTGCGGCGGTGTATCGAGCATCGCCAGCTGGGCTGCCCCGGTGAGCAGGATCGGCCACACGAGACCCTCGCGCGGGCGGCGTTGGAGGTGTGCGTTCAGCATCGCTTCGAGTGTGCCAGTCCGGCGCAACACGGTGGCGGCCAGCAGCCGGGCGAAGGCGCGATCGCGCGGCTCGAGCCTTGCTCCGGGTAGGACGGCGTCGAGCGCTTCATCCAGCGTCCGTTGCTGGTCGAGAACCGCTTCGACGATCTGCGCTGCTGCCATGCGTGCCTCGAAGCCAGCGGGCAAGCGGATCGCGCGACCGCCGGTTGCTGCGCCTTGACGGTCGCGCTTTTGCGGCGCTTGGCGCGGCCCTTGCCTGTGTTCCGGCATGCGCGGCTGCATCTCCTGTGCGGTCGTTCGGGTTGATCAACTGCGGCGTCGTACGCCAACGTGGCCTACCCGCAGGCAGGGATGGCGGCCAATCCGCCATAGTGTGGGTTGCGTTTAACCACTACAACGCACAACGCACCATTTTAGGACAAGCGAACCCGTCATGTCAGAAGCGGTACACGGCGCGACCGAGCCAGTTGACGATCAGCCGTTAAACCAAACGCCAGCGGCAAAGCGGGCGCTTGCCGAAGCCGAACTGCGCCGGGAGGCCCGGAAAGCCGCCGAAACAGCCGCGAAATCGGCTGAAATCGGCGGACCAGCTGGGCCAGAACCCGTCCGCTACGGAGACTGGGAAAAGGGCGGTATCGCCTGGGATTTCTGACCGGCGTTGCATTCGGATCAAAATTGTCGCGATTTTTCGACAATCGTTATGGGGTTGTTTACGCTTCCGCAACGTTTCCAGCCTGACCGGTAAAGCCCATCGGGCGAAGGCCCCGGCCTTGCACTCTCCGATCCACACGGTTGGTGGATGTTTCAAGGAGAGACAAAATGGCCAAATTTCTGGGGGCCAAGGTTCTTTGGGCCAAATTTTCGGGTTTGACGACAAGCGGCCTTGGTTGCCGGAGTGGTGTCCGCAACTCGGTTGCCGCACGCTTTGCAGCCGATGAGCGCGGTGTCGTCGCCATGATATTCGCCTTCTTGTCGATGGCGATGTTTCTGTTTGCTGGTTTGGGCATCGATATGGCGCGCATTCTCGCTGCCAGGTCAGCGCTGATCGAAGCGTCCGACGCTGCGGCGCTCACCGTCGGCCGGGCATTGGTGGACGGCGTTGCTCTCGACACTGCCAAAGACCGTGGGGCGGCCAATTTCGCGGCCAACGTCAAGGGTGTCGAGCGCGCCGGAGCGATCTCGCCAATTCCGACGATCGATGCCGATCCCGTAGGCCAAGTCGTCACGATCAACTCGACCGTGGTCGTGCCGCTGACGTTGTTGCGGCTCACCGGCCGCGACGAAATCACCGTGCCCGTGCGATCGGAAATCCGCTACGATATCAAGGATCTCGAGATCGGTGTGGCGATCGACGTAACAGGATCGATGGGCGAATCGGTCAACGGTATCGTGAAAATGGCCGGCATGAAGCAGGCATTCGGCAACTTCATCGATCAAGTTTTGCCATCGTCACTGCCATCTGGCCGTAAGGTTCGCATCGGCGTTGCTCCTTACGCTGCCGCTGTGAACCTGGACACCTACGCAAAATTGGCCTCGGATGATAAGAGCGTGGACCAATGCGTCACCGAACGCTTGGTCGTGGCCTACAACGATGCTGCGCCCGGCCCGGTGTCAGGCTATTTTGCGACAACCGCCAATAGCGTAAACGACATCGACAACACGCAGGGCAAACAGGGCTATAAGTGTCCGACTGCTAAACTCGTGCCGCTGACCAACGACCCGGATAAGCTCAAATCTGAAGTCAACAAATATATTCCTGACGGTACGACGGGCGGACACTTCGGCGCCCAGTGGGCCTGGAATATCGTTGCTGAACCCTATGGTCCGTTCTGGGGCGGAAGCAGCCGGCCAGAATCCTACAGCCAGACCATCGGCGCCAATCCGAGACTGATCAAAGCCGTTATTTTGATGACCGACGGTGTCAACAACGTTGCATTCCGCAACGCCGCGTCGAACGCTCAGCAGCTGGCACTGTGCACGGCCATGAAGGCAAAGGGTGTTCGGGTGTTCTCGGTCGGCTTCGGCCTGACGTCGGACTCGCTCGGCACGACGGCCAAGCAAATGTTGCGCGATTGTGCGTCGCCCGGCCCGGAATACTTCGCCGATGCAGGCAATGCCGCCGAGCTCGATGCCGCCTTCAAGCAGTTCGCTACGGTATTGGGTAAGCTCCGCATCAACGGGTAACGGTCACGTCGTCGATGTTTTGACGATTGCCATCAAAGCTAAAACGCGCCTCCTGTCCGGAGGCGCGTTTTTTTATTGGTTGGACGTGCGGCTGACGGCAGCCGTCCGACAGCAAAACGGGCGGACTGTGCAGCCCGCCCGTTCGAATTCAATCGCCGGTTTCATTGCTACTCACGGATCAACCCGCCTTACGGTTCTGCCGGTTCGAGATCAGATCGTCGACCACCGCCGGGTCGGCGAGCGTCGAGGTATCACCAAGTGCGCTGAAATCGTCCTCGGCGATCTTGCGTAGTATACGCCGCATGATCTTGCCCGAGCGCGTCTTGGGCAGGCCGGGTGAGAACTGGATCAGATCCGGGGTTGCGATCGGGCCGATTTCTTTGCGCACGTGCGCCACCAGTTCCTTGCGGAGGTCTTCGCTCCACTCGAGGCCGGTGTTCAGCGTCACATAGCAATAGATGCCTTGGCCCTTGATATCGTGAGGATATCCAACCACGGCGGCCTCGGCGATCTTGGGGTGAGCCACGAGTGCGCTTTCGACTTCGGCCGTACCAAGACGGTGTCCCGACACGTTGATGACGTCGTCGACGCGGCCAGTGATCCAGTAGTAACCGTCGGCGTCGCGGCGGCAGCCGTCGCCGGTGAAGTACATGCCTTTGTAGGCTGAGAAGTAGGTTTGTACGAACCGTTCGTGGTCGCGGAAAATGGTTCGCGCGCTGCCCGGCCAGCTGTCGAGCAGGACGAGGTTGCCCTGGTTCGCCCCTTCTAGCAGTCCGCCTTTGTCGTCGACCAGAGCCGGCTGCACGCCGAAGAACGGCCGCGTTGCCGAGCCCGGTTTCAGCGCGGTGGCGCCGGGCAACGGCGTGATCATGATGCCGCCGGTTTCGGTCTGCCACCACGTGTCGACGATCGGGCAGCGGCCGTCGCCGACCACGCGGTGATACCATTCCCATGCTTCGGGGTTGATCGGTTCGCCGACCGAACCGAGCAGCCGCAGCGAGGTGCGATCTGTCCGCTTCACGAGGTCTTCGCCCATCGCCATCAGCGCGCGGACGGCGGTCGGCGCGGTATAAAACGTGTTGACCTTCCACTTGTCGATGACGTGCCAGAAGCGCGAGGCCGTCGGATAGGTTGGAATGCCTTCGAACATCAGCGTGGTCGCGCCGTTGGCCAGCGGCCCGTAGACGATATAGCTGTGGCCGGTCACCCAACCGACATCGGCCGTGCACCAGTAGATATCGCCATCGTGGTAGTCGAACACGTACTGGTGGGTCATCGCCGTGTAGACGAGGTAGCCGCCCGTGGTGTGGACCACGCCCTTGGGCTTACCTGTCGAACCCGACGTATAAAGAATGAACAGCGGGTCTTCGGCGTTCATCTCCTCCGGCGGGCAGTCGGCGGAGGCTTTGACCAGTTCTTCGTGCAGCCAGATGTCCCGGCTGGGGTGCCAATCGACGGGGTTACCCGTGCGACGGACTACCAGCATCTTTTCTCCGCCCTTGCCGACTTTGGTCAGTGCGATGTCGGCGTTTTTCTTGAGCGGCACAGCTTTGCCGCCGCGCATGCTTTCGTCAGCCGTGATGATGAATGTGCTTTCGGCGTCCTCGATGCGGCCAGCCAGCGCTTCGGGTGAGAACCCTCCGAAGACGATAGAATGCACCGCGCCGATCCGCGTGCAGGCGAGCATCGCGTAGGCCGCTTCGGGGATCATCGGCAGGTAGATCGTGACGCGGTCGCCTTTTTTGACGCCGTTCGCCTTCATGACGTTGGCGAATTTGCACACCCGCTCATGCAGCTGCCGGTAGGTGATCTGCTCGTCTTGGGTCGGATCGTCGCCTTCCCAGATGATCGCCACCTGATCGGCGCGCGTCGCGAGATGCCGGTCGATGCAGTTTGCCGAGACGTTCAGCGTGCCGTCTTCGAACCATTTGATCGAGACGTTGTTTGGGTCGAAGCTGGTGTTCTTGACCTTGGTGTACGGCTTGATCCAGTCGAGCCGCCGCCCCGCCTCGCCCCAAAAACCATTCGGATCCTTGATCGAGCGCTCATACAGCTGCGTGTAGCTGGCGTCGTTGAGCCAAGCGCGTTGGCTCCACTCCGCGGGCACCGCGTATAGTTTTTCGGACATGGGGTTTCCTCGGGTCTTCCTGCTCATAAGTCTTGTTAGCCGGGCAAGGTTGGTCCCCGCCTCATTCGCGGCCCGTGTACAATATGTCGTGTCGACCTGACAGCCAACCGTCGATTGGCACACCACGACTATGGTCGCACGGTTACGCTTAACGTCGACTGATCCAAGTCAACGCCATGCGCGGGTGAGGCTTCCAGGGGCGCCTCACACTTCCCTGCGGCGCGTGTCGACCAGCAGCATCAGAAGCGCGCCGACGATCAGGAACACCAGAATAGACGCCATCCCTATCCGCTGGTCTCCGAACGCGTTGGTCACCAGCGCGACCAGGAGCGGCGCTGCGAAAGCCGTCGCTTTGCCCGAAAACGCGAACAGACCGAAGTACTGCGTAACCTTTTCGGGCGGGGCAAGTCTGGCGAGCAGCGATCGGCTGGACGCCTGCACGGGAGCCGACACGAAGCCGACCAGAATCGCGAAGGCCAAGAACACCTGCTCGCCTGTGGACGAGAACGGCGCGGATCCCTTGGTTTTGGCGGCCACGTCTTGGACGAACAGAACATGCGTCGCGTCGACCGATAGAATGCCGATGGCACCTGCCATCAGTGCCACAAGCGCGCCGACGATGACGAATTTCGATCCGAGCACGTCATCGAGATACCCACCGGCTAGCGCTCCGATCGCACCAACGAGTGTCAAAACAATACCAAAGATGCCAAGCTCGACGGGCCCCCAGCCAAAGACCGCCGCGCCGTAGATGCCACCAAATGTGAAGATTGCCGTCAGCCCGTCGGAGTAGAACATGCGGGCGACAAGGAACAAGATGATGTTGCTCGGCAGCGACTTCAGCGTGTCGCCAAGTTCTGCCAGCGGACTTTTCAGTGGCGCACCGCTGGTGCCCGGAGCAACGCGCCGCTGGGCCGGTTTGTCGGGCACGAACAGGAAAAACGGGATCACGAAGACCAGAAACCACACCGCAGCGAACGGACCTGCCAGCCGGTCACCTTCGCGCGCCGCCGTATCGAGCGGCAGCAATGGCGTCAGGCCGAGCAAGGTTTTGCCCGTCTCCGGCACCGGCGCGATCAGACCGATCATGATGATGAGGCTCGCCAACCCGCCGAAATAGCCAGCCGCCCAGCCCGCACCCGACAACCGGCCGAGTTGTTGGCTTGGCACCAAGCTCGGCATGATCGCGTTGGTGAAGACCTGCGCGTACTCTGCCGCGACGGCTGCAACGATGAAGGCGAATAGCACGAAAGTGATCGTTGCTGGCGACGCATCCGGCGTGGCGAACCACAGCGCGGATTGGCCAGCGACGAAGATCACCGCAAACAGTGCAAGCCATGGTTTGCGCCGCCCCCGCCCGTCGGCGAGTGCGCCCAGGAACGGGCTGCCGAGCGCGATGAAAACGCCCGCGATGGCTGCCGCATAGCCCCATGCTGCTTGTCCGGCGACCTTGTCGCCGTAGACGGCGTTGGCAAAATATGGCGCGAACAGGAACGTGGTGATCAGCGTGTAGAACGGCTGCGCCGCCCAATCATACATCGTCCATGAGACCAGCGCGCGGGTTGGTGCAGCCTCAACGGAACCGTCGGCTGGCTGGGAGCGATGCGGCGCGGCTTGGGTGGACAAAGGCGGAGCTCCCAGATTGGTCACGAACGCTCAGGTCAGCACGATCAGATGGTTGGGCAGTTCGTTGGGATCGGACGATCCCGGCGGGAAATGCTCGGCGAGCAGCGTTCCGCAGGTTTCGATCGCGGTGACGAAACCATCTGCGGGGCGGTCTTGCGAGAGGTCAGCGGTCAGCCGGTCGACGATGTCTTGCCATGTCCCATCGCGGACCTTGGCGTGAATGCCCCTGTCGGCAAGAACCTCGGCATAGTGCTCTGCCAGCGACACAAAGATCAGCACGCCCGTGCGGCCATCGGTGGTGTGGAGGTTCTGGGCGAGGAACTGCTCGACGGCGCGGCGGTGGGCGTGGGCGCGCTTGACGCTTGCAGGAACAAACCACATCCGCACGCCGGGTGGCCACGTCAGGACCAGCAGGACGGCAAAAGCCAGAAGCTGGGCTGCGTAAACCCACTGCATGGGCAACCAAGTGAAATAAATCAGCGGCCACGGCACCAGCAGCGCCACCATTGCCGCGACCAGAAACGGCACGTGCAGATAGCTGTCGGAGCGTCGCGCAACGACGGCGATGATCTCACCCGACGTGGCGCGTTCCGCGTTCGCGATCGCAGCCGAGATGCGGCGTTCGTCATCGCGCGTGAACACGCTCATCGTGACCATCCGGTGATGCTCATGCGTTCCATCGGCAATCCTCCATCTTTCGGCCTATCACCAGTCACCGGACGCCCCTCCTCCGCCGAAGTCGCCGCCACCGCCTCCAAACCCGCCTCCAGATCCCCCGCTTCCCGAGCCCCATCCGCCGCCCCATCCCCCCGAACCGCCGGGAATGACGAAGACGTCTGGAAAATCGTCGTTCCGGCGGCGCCGATCGATCGGCCTGCCGCGACGATCCAAGCGCGCGGGTTTGCCGGGCGTATAGCCCTGTTCCATCGCGCGTCGCGCCGCTCTCATTTGGGCATAGATGATGAGCACGACGATCGTGAGCCACAGGGCGAACAGGAGATACCCCGAATAGTCGATCGGTGGCGGCGGCCGTTTCGAGCGGGCCTCGAGCTCGGCCTGGTCGCCTTCGAGCACGGCACGAACCCGGGCCACGCCCGCCGTAATACCGCCAGCGAAGTCGCCGCGACGGAATGCCGGCAGGACCGTTTCGCGGATGATCGTACCGGCTTTGCCGTCGGGCATCAGTGGTTCGAGCCCGCGCCCGACCTCGAACCGGACTTTGCGTTCGTTGGGAGCGACGAGGACAATGATTCCGTTGTCCTTGCCCTTTTGGCCGATCCCCCACTTGCGGCCGAGCGCGACGCCGAACTCTTCGATTGCGTAGCCTTGCAGCGATGGCACCGTGACAACGACGACTTGGTCGGTCGATTTCGCTTCGATGGCGGCAAGCTCGGCGTCAAGTTTTGCTCGAACATCCTGGGGAAGTAATCCCGCACCATCCACAACGCGACCCGTCAGTTCCGGCAGCTTGGGAGCGGCGATGGCCATCAGTGATGGCAACGCCGCCGCGACGGCAAGAACGAGCACCACTGCAGCCGCATAACGCAGCAAGGGTGCAGCGTATTGGCCGGCCTGCGCCACGCCCTGGGTCGGCAGTATCGCGCGTCGGAAGCGCACCACCGACTACTTCTTGGTGCCGAAATCGACCTTCGGTGCCTTGGTTTCCTCAGCCGGGATGTCGAACTGCGACAGCTCCTTGGCGTTGGGATAGACAAAACGCTTCCACAACGACCCCGGCAGCGTCGTGATCTCGGTATTGTAGACGCGCACCTGCTCGATATAGCCGCGCCGCGCCAACGCGATCCGGTTTTCGGTGCCCGCAAGTTCGTCTTGAAGCTTGCGGAAGTTTTCGCCCGACTTGATGTCGGGGTAGTTTTCGGTAACGGCGAGCAACTGCCGGAGCGCGCCGCCGAGCGAATTTTGTACCGCTTGGAAGTTTTTCATCGCTTCGGGGTTGGTCAGGATGTCGGCCGGGATGTTGATCTGGGCCTTGGTCGCTTCAGCGCGGGCCTTCACGACGCCCTCAAGCACCGATTTTTCCTGCTCGGCGAACCCTTTGACGGTGTTGACGAGGTTTTCGACGAGGTCGGCGCGGCGCTTGTACTGGTTCAACACTTCGGCCCATGCGGCCTTGGCCGACTGTTCGTAGGTCGGGATGTTGTTGACCCCGCAGCCAGCCAGCGGGGTGGCAAGCGCCAGCGCAGCAATGACAGCGAACGGACGGGCGGAGCGACGCAGGGCCTCGAACATGGGGTATCCTCGATCTGTCTTATCATTGAGACGTCGTGATCATTCAGGCGACTTGCTCTTAGCGGATGTTGATGGGCTGACAAAGCCCGCTAAATTGGGCAAAATAGGAATTGTATTTTGGTGACACCCGCGGCGTTGAGCCAAATTTATTGTTGCAAACCGTTGGAGCGTCACATGCCGAACGATTTCGCCGCTAGCCCTGCAGCCTCAGACGATCAGAAATCCCGCGCAGCGACCGCGCGTCGAGCCACCGCCGCGTTCGGCCAGATCATGGCGTTGATCCTGCGCTCGCCGCTCCATCAGACATTGACGGTGGCCCAGATCCGGACGGTCGTCGCCCCGGTCGTCATGGCAGGTCAGTTCGCGCTGGCTGGCCGCAGGTTCAGCGAAGGCGGATTTGTTCGCCCTGTTGCTGCTGTCTTATGGGCGAGGGTGTCCGAAACCGTCGACCAGCGCCTTTTGGCATCGCCCCACGCCGACCTGGCGTTGAAGCGCGACGAGCTGTCGAGCGGCGTATCATTTGGATCCTCGACGTCCTGGGCGATGGTCGCGCGGTCCAAACGCTGATCGCGAAACTTGGTGCGACCCAGTGGGCGGGTCAAACCGTCCGCGTCCGCACGGGGGCAGCCGACCGCAGCATCGAGGTTCGCACGCTTGGACCGTTTGCCGCTGCAGCTGGATAACGACACGGCCAAATGACGAGAGAGCCACCGGACGAGAGAGCCAGACGATTAGAGATTGTCCGGGTCCGGATCTGTCAGTCGAGGGGGGCGACGTTTAAGAGTTTTACCGGCAGATCCGTCGGGGGGTACCATTGGCCAAATCGAAAGCGGCGCGCGCTCGTGCAACCACCGGGTTCACCAGGGCACGTAGCGCATTTTTCTTCGCCGCTGTTTTTTCAGGCGTCATAAATCTGTTGATGCTGACAGGCCCGTTGTTCATGATCCAGGTCTACGACCGGGTTTTGAGCAGCAAAAGTGTGCCGACGCTGGTGGCGCTCGCGCTTGTGGCCATCGGCCTTTATGCATTCCTCGGCGTTTTCGAATTCATCCGGGCGCGGATCATGGTTCGCGTCGGGATGCTCTATGACGAGGAAATGCGGCTGCCGGTGTTCGACCGCGTGCTCTGGCATTCGGTGACGAAATCGCCCGGCGTCGGCACCCAGCCGTTGCGCGATCTCGACGCCGTCCGGCAGTTCGTGTCGGGCCCAGCACCGTTCTCGATTTTCGACATGCCCTGGGTGCCGCTGTACGTCGCGGTCAATTTTTTGTTCCACCCCTGGCTCGGTTATCTGCGTGCGGCCGGCGTCCTGATGCTTCTCGTGCTGGCGTTGTTTAGCGAACTCACCGCCCGGCGCGGGCAAACAGAAGCCATGCAGTCTGCCATGAAGGCCCACGTTATGGCCGAGGAAGCCGCCGGTTCGGCCGAGGTCCTCAAGGCGATGGGCATGCAGAAAGCCATCGCGGCACGATGGAGTGAGGCCACCCAGAAGGCGGTCGGCCAGCAAGGCATCTCTGCCGACCGCGCAAGCATCATCGGGGCGCTGTCAAAAGTGGTGCGGCTGGTTCTGCAATCGGCCGGCCTCGCGCTTGGCGCCTATCTCGCGATCAAGGGCGACATCACCGCGGGCGTCATTATCGCGGCAACCACAATCATGTCGCGTGCGCTCGCCCCCGTCGAGCAGGCCATCGCCCATTGGCGTGGTTACGTCGCGTACCGCAAAGCGCAGGAGCGGCTGCAACGGCTATTCGCTTCGGTCGACGTCGAGCAGGGGCGGATGGAACTGCCCACGCCCAAGGGTCAGCTGTCGCTGGACGGCGTGACCGTGTTGGCACCGCAGACCTCCAAACCCGTGCTGCAGGGCATCACCTTCGATTTAAAGCCCGGAGGTTGCCTTGGTGTGATCGGCCCCAGTGGGGCTGGAAAATCTTGCTTGGCGCGCGCCGTGGTCGGGGCTTGGCCGGTTACGCGTGGAACGATCCGCCTCGATGGGGCGAGCCTCGACCAATGGCTCGAGGAGCAACTCGGCCGCCACGTCGGTTATGTCCCGCAGGACGTTGTTCTGTTCACCGGGACGATCGAGGAAAACATCGCACGGTTTGCTGCCGCTCCGTCTGCTGCCGCCGTTGTCGAGGCGGCGCGCCGGGCCAACGCCCACGAGATGATCCTGACTTTGCCCGAGGGCTACAACACGATCGTCGGGCCGACTGGCATTCAGTTGTCGGGTGGCCAACGCCAACGCGTTGCGCTCGCCCGCGCTCTCTACGGCGATCCGGCATTGCTGGTGCTCGATGAGCCGAATTCCAACCTCGACGGCGACGGCGAGGCCGCCTTGATGAAGGCGATCGACAGCGCTTGCGCGCGCGGAACGTCCGTCGTCCTCATTGCACATCGGCCTAGCGCGCTGCGTATCGTCGACCACGTTTTATACTTGAGGGAGGGCCGCCAAGTCGACTTCGGCCCCCGGGATATCGTGTTGCAGAAGTTGCAAGGGGCTGCCACGGCCACGGCATCAGCGCGCGCTCCCGGTAACCTCGCCGTCGTCAAGGAGTGAGCATGGTCGGGCAACACATGACCCAGGGTGGATCGGATCGCGGACCAGATCGAGGGCCGCCGCCTGCGCTGCAGTCGCTGCGGCGATACTATGTCTTTGGCGCCTTCGCGATCATCTCGATGTTTGCTGGCGTCGGCGGTTGGGCGGCCATCGCCCAGATTTCAGGTGGCGTTATCGCCCCGGGCAGCATTGCGGTCGAGGGCAACACCAAGAAGGTCCAGCACCTCGAAGGCGGGATCGTCGCCAAGATCATGGTCAAGAATGCCGAGGCTGTCACGGCTGGTCAGGAGTTGATCGCACTCGATGGAACGGACGTTCGTGCGCAACTCCAGATCGCCCAATCGCAGCTCGAAGAATTTCGCGCCAGGCGTGCGCGGTTGATTGCCGAGCGCGAGCTGCAGCTGGAGCTCAAGGTCGGCCTCGCGGGCGAGATCACGCCAGCGGCTCGCGAGACGTGGGACGGGCAGGCGCGGTTGTTCACTGCCCGCCTCGAAGCCCGCGAGGGACGCGAAAAGCAGCAACTCGAGCGGGTCGTCCAGTTGATGGAGGTCAATCGCGGGACCGAGGCGCAACGTCAGGCGAAAGAGAAGCAGATCGCGCTGATCGAGGAAGAACTCAAAGGTCTGATCGAACTCGAGCAAAAACAGTTGGTCACCAAAACCAAACTTCTTGCGCTGCAACGCGAACAGACAAAGCTCGATGGTGAGCGTGGGCAACTCGTGGCGGAAATGGCCAAAACGAACGTCCAAATCAGCGAGACGCGTTTACAGATTGCCGAACAACGTCAGCAGTTCTTGTCCGAGGTGTTGGCCGAATTGCGCGAGGTTGAAACCAAAATCGCCGAGGTCAGCGAACGCGAGATCGCCGTCAAATCGCGGCTGAAACGTCTGTCAGTCGTGGCGCCGCAATCTGGCGTCGTCCACAAACTTGCAACGCATACGATTGGCGGCGTGGTCGCTCCTGGCGAGCAGGTCATGGAGATCGTGCCACAGGACGGCAAGCTCGTCGTTGAAGGCCAGCTCGACCCGGTTTTCGTCGAGCAGGTGAAGCCCGGCCAAGCCGTTCTGTTACGGCTGACGGCCTTCGACCAGCAAACAACCCCGGAACTCGACGGTATCGTCGAGAGCGTTTCTGCAGATGTCCGTCAGGATAATCCTTAAACGCCGCGCTATTATGCCGTCCGCGTCACGATCACAAAGAGCGAGGCGTTGAGCAAGCTCGATGGCAAACTCGTCCTCGGGATGCCCGTCGAATTGATTATAAAGCGCGTCGACCGCACCGTGTTGAGCTATCTCGCCAAACCGATCACGGACCAGTTGGCCCACGTATTCCGCGAGCGCTGAGGACGACTACGCCCGGCGGTATGGAGACCCGAGGCGGCTGGAATTAGGCATCGAGCATTAAGCGGCCGGAAACCAAAACGTACAAATACACCCGTCCACGGATGGTGCTCGCCACAACGTTAACCTCGCCCCCATACGTTCCGAGGCGGAAAACCGCTTCGATGGGGCTCGGTATGACGCGTACAAGTGGGACAGACGTCCATGGTTCATTGGATTTTCACCACAATCAACACGGTGGTATCGCGATCCTCACCGGGTTCATGGCGGCTGTCATCTTTGGCTTTGCTGCCCTCGCCATTGATATCGGCTTTGTCTTGGCCGTGAAATCCAAACTGCAATCGGCGGTCGATACTGCTGCACTGGCTGGCGACCCCGGCGGCAGCAAAGGGGACGCCGAGATCGATACGACCGTAAAGGCATTTTTCAGGGCCAATTCCGACAAAGCATACAATGCAGTCAGTGTTTCGACCAATTGGTCACGGCTGGATGATGGTCTGGCTGTAACAGCTGTCGGAACTGTCCCGATGAGTTTCGCCCGCATCTTTGGCTATAATCAGCAAGTCGTGACCGTTACGGCGAATTTGCGCAACGCCTTCAATACCGAGGTCACACTCGTTCTCGACAATACCAATTCGATGGCCGGCGCGAAGATGGAGACGCTGAAAGAAGCGGCCAAAGAAATGGTCGAGCAGATGTTCAAGGAGACCGCGAAAGATCGGCTGAAAATTGGCATCGTGCCGTTCTCCAACTACGTCAACGTCGGCAAACAATATCGCAACGCCATGTGGCTGTCGGTGCCCAATGACAGCAGCACCACGACCAATCAGTGCCGCATGGAGCAGAAGTGGAAGAACTGCAAGCCGCAGACCGGCACTTGCAACAATGATGGGGTTCCGTACTCGTGCACGTGGTGGTCGTGCGACCCCGACGGGCCGCCGCAGAACGTCTGCAGCGACGTCACCGAGACAATGGTCTGGAACGGCTGTGTCGGCTCGCGAGCCGCACCGGACCTGGAAGTCAGGGCAAGCGCGTCGAAGCAAATCCCTGGCATCATGAATGTCAATTGCCCGCGGCCGTTGATGCGGCTGACGAATACGGAAAACGATATCAAAGCGGAGATCGACAGTCTGGTTCCCCAGGGCGAAACCTATATCGCCTCAGGGCTGATATGGGGATGGCGGCTGCTGTCGCCGGATGAGCCGTTCTCGGACGGAGCTGCGGCGACATCAAAACCAAAGACCAAGAAAGTTCTGGTCCTGATGACCGACGGTAGCAACACCAAGTCTCAGACGGCACCGTCCCACGAGGGCGGCAACAGGGCCGACGCCGATAAGACTTTGACCGACCTGTGCACGGCGGTAAAAGCCGATAGCATCGTCGTCTATACTGTTGCTTTTGAAGTCACGGATGCAGCAATCAAAACGCGTCTGACCGATTGCGCCACAGCGACGAAGAACTTCTACGATGCGACCGACAAGATCGAACTGCTGAAGTCGTTCTCCGCGATCGCATCATCTCTGAAGCAAGTCGTGCTGTCGAAATAACCTGCCCGTAGCGAGCGGCTGCCTTCAACCAAGTTCGCTGGCGACCGCTTTGCCAGCGTCCGTCGTCGACAAGCTGCCGCCGAGATCGCGAGTCCGGCCCGTCGGCGAAACCAGCGTCCGCTCGATGGCCGACAGGATCGCATCGTGCGCGGCCGTCTCGCCAAGATGGTCCAGCATCATCGCGCCGCACCAGATCTGTCCGACCGGATTGGCGATATTCTGCCCGGAAATGTCGGGTGCCGAGCCGTGAACCGGCTCGAATAGCGATGGCTTGGAGCGATCGGGATTGATGTTGCCGGACGGCGCGATGCCGATCGTTCCGGTGCACGCCGGCCCGAGGTCCGACAGAATGTCGCCGAACAGGTTGGTCGCGACAACCACGTCGAAGCGCTGCGGGTTCAATACGAAGTGCGCCGTCAAGATATCGATATGATATTTGTCGACGGCGATGTCGGGGTAGTTCGCCGACATTGCCGCAAAGCGCTCGTCCCAATATGGCATCGTGATCGAGATGCCATTGGATTTGGTCGCGCACGTCACCTTCTTGCGCGGCCGGCGGCGCGCGAGCTCGAATGCGTAGCGCAAGATGCGATCGACGCCGTGGCGCGTCATCACCGTCTCCTGGACGACGAACTCGCGGTCGGTGTCGGGAAACATGCGCCCGCCGATCGAGGAATACTCGCCCTCTGTGTTCTCGCGAACCACGTAAAAATCGATGTCGCCGGGTTCGCGGCCAACGAGCGGACACTTGACGCCCGGCATCAGGCGGGCGGGGCGCAAGCTGACGTATTGGTCGAAGTCGCGGCGAAACTTGATCAGCGATCCCCAAAGCGACACGTGGTCAGGAACGGTATCGGGCCAGCCGACGGCGCCGAAGAAAATGGCGTCATGAGTCTCGATTTGAGATTTCCAGTCATCGGGCATCATCTGCCCATGCTTGGCGTAGTAGTCGCACGAGGCGAAGTCGAAATGGTCAAACGCGAGCGTGAATCCGTGGGCCTTGGCTGCAGCTTCGAGAACGCGCACGCCCTCCGGCACGACTTCCTTGCCGATGCCGTCGCCCGGGGTGACGGCAATGCGGTAATGACGTTGTGCGCTGCGAGAAGGCATCTGCGAGGCTCCAGTGTTACGGGCATTTCGGTAGGCGACGGCAAGTTGCCCCCCAACGCGAAGATGACTGTTTCGCTGCGCACTTGAACGATTTCAATGAAATTCACGGCAGGTCTCACTTAAATCCTGGCCGACATCCTGCTAAGCGTGCCGCAGGGTCGGGCCCAGACGGCAGTCTGGACGCCTTACTCCAATCGTAAAATCGCTTCAGGGAGACGTAATCTGATGACGGTATTCAAGGCAGCAATTGCCGCAACGCTGGCAACTGTGGCTGCGGTCGCGGTTCAAGTCACATCCGCACTCGCAGCCTACCCAGACCGGCCGATCACACTGGTGGTCCCGTTTGCGGCTGGCGGCCCGACGGACGTCGTTGCCCGCATCATGGGCGACCACATGTCCCGCACGCTCGGCCAGCAGGTCGTTATCGAGAACGTGACGGGAGCTGGCGGCACCACGGGTGCCACGCGCGTCAAGCGCGCTGCGCCTGATGGCTACACGATCCTCATGGGCAATCTCGGGTCGATGTCGGCCAGCGTCGCGATGTATGGCGAGAAGCTGCAGTACGACCCGCGCACCGATTTCGAGTTCATCCTCAACACCGGCGGCGTGCCGATGTATCTGGTGCCGAAAAAGGACCTTCCGGTCAAAGATTTCAAGGAATTCGTCACCTACGTGAAGGCCAACGCGGCCAAGCTCAACTTCGGTTCCGGCGGCGTCGGCGCAACGTCGCACCTGACCTGCCTGTTCCTTCATTCGCTGCTCGGCGTGGACGTTACACACGTGCCGTTCAAGGGGTCGGGTCCGGCCATGCAGGCGGTTCTTGCTGGTCAAGTCGACTACGTCTGCGACCAGTCGACCACCGTCGTGCCGCAGATCCAGGGCGGCGCACTGCGCAGCTTTGCCATTGCTGCCGAGAAGCGTTCCACGCTGACGCCGGACGTCCCGACATCAGCCGAAGTCGGACTGCCGAAGTTTATCGTGTCGGGTTGGAACGCACTGTTCGCGCCTAAGGGCACGCCAGCCGACATCGTGACAAAGATCAACGCTGCTGCCGTGGCATCTTTGAAAGACGACGCTGTCAAAAAGAAGCTGAACGACATCGGCGTCGTCATCCCCGACGATGCCGGCCTGACGCCGGCAGCCCTCGGCGCCCACGTCAAGGCCGAGGTCGACAAGTGGAGCCCGGTCATCAAGGCGGCCGGCGTGACTGGAAACTAAACACTGCAGGCGGCTTTGTCCGCTGAACCGCCTGAGCCCCGGCTGTCGTCAGCCGGGGCTTCAAAGGACTGGTTCGACCACCAGCTCGCGACCCAACAAATTTTTCCGTGTGCGTGCGGCCCTCGCCGTCGACACGAAACGCCATGTGCTGTGGCGACCTTCAACATGCTCTATTGCGCAGCTTGCCGTGCTGCCACTACGGTGACCAAAAAGAGATCGGAGGAATTCATGTCGAACGGTGAGAGCAATGGGACCGGGCTAGTCAAGAGCCCGCAAAATCTCGTCGGCGGCCTCGCGTTGTTGATTTTCGCTGGCATCTGCTACTGGGCGGTCGCTGACCTGCGCGGCATGAAAGGTTCGAGCTTCGGCCCCGGGACTGTGCCGCGCCTCTACGTGGCGATCCTTGCGATCTTTTCCCTGCTGCTGACCCTGTCGGCGTTCACCACGCACGGTCCTAAGCTCGAGCGGATGCCGTGGCGCGCTCCATTTTTCATCATGGCCGCCGTCACCTTTTTCGGCCTGACGATCCGAGGGTTCGATCTCGGCATCGTCAAAGTACCAGGACTCGGCCTGGCCATCAGCGGCTTCGTCACCGTGATGCTGGCTGGAGCTGCCATGGAGGACTTCCGGCTCGGCGAGGGCCTCCTGTTTGCGCTCGCCATCACGACGTTCTGCGTCCTGTTGTTTTCCGTGGCACTCGGTCAGCCGATCCCCGTCTATCCGCCCTTCTTGAGGTAAGCGTCCGCCATGGATTTTCTCACGCAGCTGGCCGGCGGTTTCGCGGTTGTCTTCAAGATCGTCCCGATCGACATCCTGCCGGGGGCCGGGACGTTGATCGTCCCGTTGCCGGTCAACATCTTGCTGTGCTTGATCGGAACGCTGATCGGTACGCTCATCGGCGTGCTGCCGGGCGTTGGTCCCATCGCCACCATCGCGATGCTGCTGCCGATTACCTACAAACTCGACCCGACCGGCGCGCTGATCATGCTGGCTGGTATCTATTATGGTGCGCAGTATGGGGGGTCGACGACCGCAATCCTGGTCAACATGCCGGGCGAGGCGACGTCGGTCGTCACCACACTCGACGGCCACCAGATGGCCAAGCAAGGACGTGGTGGCCGTGCGCTGGCCATTGCCGCTATCGGCTCGTTCATCGCAGGCTCGTTCGCGACGCTGCTGATTGCTGCACTTGCCAAGCCGCTGTCGGCGTGGGCGCTGCAGTTCTGGCAGGCCGACTATGTCTCGTTGATGATCATGGGCCTCGTGTTCGCCGTCGCGCTGGCCCGTGGGTCCGTGCTGAAGGCGCTGGTGATGATTTCGCTCGGCCTCGTGTTGGCGTCCGTCGGCACCGATGTCGACAGCGTCGATACGCGCTTGACGTTCGGCTTCGTCGAACTTGCAGACGGTATCGAGTTCGCCGCACTCGCGATGGGGGCGGTGGGCTTTGCTGAAATCTTACGCAACGTCGAGAACCCCGAAAAGCGCGATGTCGTGCAAGGCAAAGTCACGGGTTTGTTCCCGACGGCTGAAGACCTGCGCCAGTCAGCGGGCCCGATCGCACGCGGTACCATCGTCGGCTCGGTCCTCGGCATTCTGCCAGGGAACGGTGCCGTGCTCGGTCCGTTTGCGTCCTACACGATCGAAAAGCGGCTTGCCAAAGACCCGTCGCGCTTCGGTCATGGTGCCATCGAGGGCGTCGCCGGTCCGGAGTCGGCCAATAATGCCGGCGCGCAGACCTCCTTCATCCCCATGCTGACCCTGGGCATTCCGCCCAACGCCGTGATGGCGATCATGATCGGCGCGATGACCATCCACGGTATCGTACCCGGACCGCAAATCATCGAGAAGCAGCCGCAGTTGTTCTGGGGCATGATCGCATCGATGTGGGTCGGCAACCTGATGCTGCTGATCATCAATCTGCCACTGATCGGGCTATGGGTCAGGCTGCTGAAAGTCCACTACCGGCTGCTGTTTCCAGCGATCCTTCTGTTCTGCTGCATCGGCGTCTACTCGGTCGCAAACCAGCCGTTCGACGTGCTGCTCACGGGCGTGTTCGGGCTCGCTGGCTATTTGCTGCTGAAGCACGGGTTCGAGCCCGCGCCGATGCTGATCGCGTTCGTGCTCGGTAAGTTGCTGGAGGAAAACCTGCGGCAGGCGATGACGATGTCACGAGGGACATGGAACGTGTTCTATGAGCGGCCGCTGTCGCTGTCGTTCCTGATCATCGCGGCTTTGTTGTTGTTCCTGACGTTCTTGCCCTCGATCCGCAAAAAGCGCGAAGAAGCTTTTGCCGAGTGAGAGTGAGACGACGCGCGAGCTGACGCGAGCAGACCAACCAAAACGAAAAACGGGAGCGGCTTTCGACCGCTCCCGTTTTTGTATTCATCAGGCTCGCACCTGCTACGTCCCAGTCCAGCGTCACCGGCTCACCCCCGCGTGCGGGACCGGATGATGCGGGGAAAGTCGTCGCCCGTGTCAGTGCCCGTGGCGCGTTGGCCCGATGCCGCATCGGTCGACCACCAGATGTCGACCGGGTTGGTGGGAGCAATCGGCGCGCTATGCTGTGGCGCGGCAAGTTGCTGGCGCGGGGGCTGCGCGACTGGAGACGCAATGGCCGCTGGTGGAGCCGCTACCGCATTCTGGGCTGCATTCGGCACAGCATAGTGAGGTCCGCCGTGCGGCGCCTGCGGTGCAGCATGAACATGCGGGCTGCGCTGTTCGGCACCGGCAAACCAATGGTCGATCAGGTCGATCTCTTCGGCCGACAGCTGCAACCCCGTGCTGCGGCACCGGGCGATGACGAAATTCCGGAACCGGCTCGCGAACAAGTTCGCTGATACACCGTTCTCGAACCATTCGTCGCCATCGCTGACGACCTCCAGAATGAAGCGCACGTCGTCGCGACCAAGACGGATGCCGAAGCCCTTGGCCTGCGCCCCGATCGAATCGAGGGTCTGCATGCCATTGAGCCAGCGTGACGAGATTTCTTGTGCCATGACGTCGAAGATCAAACGGTATTCGGGCGGCGAGATCGCGGGCGCCTGGCAGGCGTCATAAATGCGGCCAACCATTTGCTGGACCGCTGCTGCAGACATGCCGAGCTGTTGTTGCGGCGCGGCCTGTTGCGGGATCGGCTCCGCCACGGTCGACATTTGGGGTGGCGCAACCGCTGGCAACGCAGTCTGCGCTGCCGGCGGCGGGTTTATCGACGGTGACCGATGCTGGGGCGGCGGCAGGGACGGCGGCTGCGACGGGGTCGCAGCGCGCGGTGCTGGACCATGCGCGGGGCTGTGACCTGGCCCTGGGATGCCGCGCGGTTGACCGGGGATCGCAGGCGTCTGGCTGAGGCGTGGCCCGTCGTTCCCTCGTGTTCCCTCTTGTGCACGCGGCGCGGCAAGCGGATTTGGGGCATCTGGTGGCACTGTCGCGGTTTGCGGGGGTGCCAATTGGGGTGCCCGATGGTTCAGCGGCTCGGACGGGTGGGCCACGCCGCGGTGACCAAGCGCCGACGCATCGAGTCGTTGCGGGGCGTCTGGAAGCGCGGTGTCGAAGACGACATACGGCGGTTGTTCGCTGATCTTCAGCGCTTCGGGCAGATAGCTCGCAAGCAGCTCGCGGAACCCGCCCATGCCCGCCCAATTGCAGCCCGACGTCCGGTCGTGCCCGAACTGGCGGACCAGACGGTCGGCAAGCGCTTCGAGCGGCACAGGCTGGCCGGCCGCGCGAACCAAATTGGCCGCCTCGTTGGCGAGGTCGCGGCGCAGCAGCGAATGGTCGGCAGCTTGGGGTGGCGCAGATTGCGGCAACTGCGCAGGCTGCGTATCAACCGTCAAAGCGCGATCGCTACCGCGAGCATCGAGCAACAGTCGCAGCAGGTCCGACTCTCGCACTTCGCCATCGCTGATTGCGGTGTATGGCGACGCGGTCTGGTCGTTTGCATAGATCACTGTCCGGCGCGCGTGTGCTCGGAGGCGGTGCAGCAGCGGCGTGAAGTCGGCGTCGCTCGATAGAATGATGAATTCGTCGAAGTACGTGTCGTGGGTGATCATGTCCCGCACGTCCATGACGATGCGGATGTCGGCCGAGTTTTTCAGCTGTGCCGTCAACGGTGGGCAATCGACGACTTCCGCGCCCGCGCGCAGGAAATGGTGACGGATGAACGGAAACGAGTTCATATCGGTTGAATTGTCGTGGCTATTGCGTCGCGGCACGGGGTTCCCGTAGCAGCGGTTGAGCACGATGCGGCGCGGCCCCGCCGTGGAAAAACCGCTGGTCGCCGTGATCAGCGCGCCATTTTCGAGGTCGCGCAACCACAAGGCTGCATCCTTCGAGAAACGCTTGGCAGCGTCCTCGTTCTTGCGCTTCAACGACAAATAAATGTTGTCGTAGTCGACAAAAATCGCGCTCAACGCCGGCCCGTTGGCATCACGCTTCATGGCTTCATACCCTCACTCGATCCGAATCGTGAGGCCACTGTTTCCGAGTCGCCTTGGTGCGGCAAGGCGAGCTGGCTCAGCCAAGTGACGAGCCTGTGAGCGATCTGTGCAAATCTACAAATCGTTGCTCCGCTGCGGCGCGGTATAGCGAGGATTTCGCAGGGTTGGTGCTTGCTCGTGTCCAATCGGGCACATCAGTCGCGTGGCTGCTCAGGATTTTCGCAAGTCGAAACCGTCAGGCGCGATCTCGAAGGCTTCGAACAGGAAGCCTGGCGCGACCGTACAGCCAACAAGCGTCCACGCTCCAAGCGATCGCGCTTGCTGCCAGCATCCGTGCGGAACAACCGCCTGTGGCCGCTCGCCATCGACCAACTGCGGTCCGAGGCGGACCGTGCGACACGCTCCGCCGTCGCCGATCGCGAGTTCGAGCGCGGCGCCAGCGTACCAATGCCAGACTTCGGCGGCATCGACGCGGTGCCAGCGGGATACGACGCCGTGCGGCAGCAGGAAGTAGATCGCCGTCGAGACAGCACGGCCGTCGACTTTACGGCTGTCGCGGAACGTCTCGCGGTACCATCCGCCCTCGGGGTGCGGGCTGAGATCAAGCAGCGCCACAATTTCTGCCGCTCCGAGGTGCGACGCGGCAGCCGGTTGGCCAGCAGGCATGTCGGGAGTGTCGGCCATCAGCTGCGGTTCTTGCGGTCGCGGATCTCGCCGAACACCTTCCATGCTGGGGCATCTGGCAGACCAACCGCAGCGCGGACCTCCGGGGTGTCGGCCCGCAGGAACGGGTTTGTCGCGAGTTCGTCGGAAAGCCGCATAGGAACACTGGTCTCGCCAGCAATGGCGCGTTGTGCGCGGGCCTTGAGCGCGGCGTTGCCAGGGTCGATCGTGACGGCGAACTGCGCGTTGGCCGCGTCGTAGTTATGGCCGCAGAACACCATCGTGTCCGGCGGCAGAGCCATGATCTTGCGCAGCGAGCCCCACATCATGGCGTAGTCGCCTTCGATGACCCGGCCGCAGCCCATGGCAAACAGCGTGTCGCCGACAAATGCGAGGCCGTTTGCCCGCTCGATGAACGCGATATGGCCGAGGGTGTGGCCCGGCGTTTCGATGACCGAGTAGCGCGCTCCGCCAACCTCGACGGTGTCGCCTTCGCGAACGAGATGATCGAGCCCGGCAATCTTATGGGACTCGCCGGCCGGACCGATCGCCATTGCGCCGAACTGCTGCTTCAAGTCGGCAATGCCGGCGGTGTGGTCCCAGTGGTGATGGGTGACGAGGATGTGCGTCAGGGTCCAGCCGCGGTCGGCGCAGGCCTTTGCCACGACCGCTGCATCTGGCGCATCGATGCTGGCGGTCGTCCCCGTCGCAGCATCGTGGACGATGACGGCATAGTTGTCGGTCAGCGCTTTGACCTGATGGACGTCGAGTGCCGGCATGCGCGTGAGCCTCTCGTGTTTCGAAGCGTAGCACCCCATGCTACATATCGTGATGCAAAATCTCCAGGAATCCTAGCGGTCCGGATTTTATGCTGAATCAACCGGCCGGTTACCGCAAGTAAGGCCCTAGAGTACTGATCGATAACGGCTTTGCGAACTTTATCGCCACTGTGCTTGCATCGTAGCGTGCAATCGCCCAAGTTTCCTACACATCCGGTTGACGGGCAAGTTCAGCTCGCCGCGACGTCAACGTTCCCGAGTTCAAGCCGGTGACGACTTCAGCAAAGCCACGAGGCCGATGCACACCGACGTCACAGACCTGCGCAATTTTTATCAGACCCCGCTTGGCCTCATGGCGCGGCGCATCCTGACGCAGAAAATCCGTGCGCGCTGGCCGCGTCTCGATGGTTTGACGCTCGCCGGGTTCGGGTTCGCCTCGCCCTTCCTTGGCTCATTTCGCACCGAGGCCCTGCGAATTGCCGCGCTGATGCCCGAAGGACAGGGTGCGCTGGTGTGGCCGTCGTCGGACCGCAACATGACGGTGCTCGTCGAGGAGGAGCATTGGCCGCTTCCCGACAACAGCATCGACCGAATATTGGTGATCCACGGGCTGGAAACGTCAAATCGGCCAGCGGTGGTATTGCGTGAGATGTGGCGCGTGCTGGCCCCGGCGGGCCGCCTGTTGATCGTCGTGCCGAACCGTTCGGGCGTGTGGGCGCGAACCGATCGCACGCCGTTTGGCCAGGGCCGCCCGTTCAGCCGTGGGCAACTCGAACAGCAGTTGCGAGACAGCATGTTTACGCCGGTCGGCTGGGACAGCGCGCTGCATCTTCCGCCAATCGACCGCGGGATCGTCGTGCGCTATGGCCCGACGTTCGAAAAGGTCGGTGAACGTGTGTTCCGCCAATTCGCTGGGGTAATGATGGTCGAGGCGACCAAAGAATTGATCGCCCCAATCGGAAAAGCGATGCCAGCGTTGGCGGCCCAAAAGCTCAATCCGATCACGGCCACCGTCCGGCCGCGTGGCCGAGGGATCGCCGCACAACAGCAGCGCGCCGACCTTCCAAGCCCAAGCGGGCCACGCAAATCGCTTTAACGGTCGGCCCGCTGTAACGGTGAACAATCGGCGGAGTTCGGCGCGCATAAACCGGCGTCGAACGCCCCGGCACAGGGACGTCGACGCAACGGGTCGGCGTTCGTTACTCCGCAGCTTTGGCCGACGCCGGCATCTCGGACACGGGGCACTGGGCCCATAGCTCGCTCAGCGCAGTGCACAGTTGGTCCATGTCGGCGTTGGTGTGCATCGGCCCCGGCGTCAGCCGCAGCCGCTCGGTTCCGCGCGGAACGGTTGGATAGTTGATCGGCTGGACATAGATGCCGTAGTCGGACAGCAGCGAGTCGGTGACCTGCTTGCAGCGAACCGGGTCGCCGACGAACACCGGCACGATGTGGCTCGGGTTGTCCATCACCGGGAGACCGGCGGCGGTTAGGCGAGCCTTCAGCGTTCGCGCGCGTTCCTGGTGGCGGGCCCGTTCGATCTGGCTGCGCTTCAGGTAGCGAACGCTCGCAAGCGCGCCAGCTGCGATCGCCGGAGCGACCGAGGTGGTGAAGATAAAGCCCGCAGCGGTCGATCGGATGGCATCGCAGCAGGCGCGGCTGGCCGCAATGTACCCGCCCATGACGCCAAACCCTTTGGCAAGCGTGCCGTTGATGATGTCGATGCGGTGGGCCTGTCCTGCTCGCTCGGAAACGCCGCCGCCGCGCGCGCCGTAAAGGCCAACGGCGTGGACCTCGTCGATGTAGGTCATGGCATCGTATTCTTTTGCGAGATCGCAAATCTTTTCGATCGGCGAGATATGCCCGTCCATCGAGTAAACGCTCTCGAATGCGATCAGCTTCGGCTGGTCTTTCGGCAGCGTGCGGAGCTTTTCCTCGAGGTCTGCCACGTCGTTATGCCGGAAGATCAGCTTCCGGCAACCTGAATGCCGGATGCCTTCGATCATCGATGCGTGGTTCTTTTCATCCGACAGGATGACGAGGCCGGGGATCAGCTTGCCGAGCGTGGCCAGCGTGGCGTCGTTGGCGACGTAGGCCGATGTGAACAGCAGCGCGCTTTGCTTGCCGTGGAGGTCGGCGATCTCGCGCTCGAGCTCGACATGGTAGCGTGTCGTGCCGGCGATGTTGCGTGTGCCGCCTGAACCGGCTCCAACGCTGTCGATCGCCTCGTGCATCGCTTCGATGACGACCGGGTGTTGCCCCATGCCGAGATAATCGTTCGAGCACCACACCTTGACCTGGTGCGGTCCGCTATCGCGGAAGTGCGTGGCGTTGGGGTAGGCGCCCCGCTCGCGCGCCAAGTCCGCAAACACGCGGTAGCGGCCCTCTTGGTGAATGTCGTCGAGGCGTTGTTGGAATTTGGATTCGTAGATCATGGACGCCTCCGGGGCACGGTAGTAGATGCTGAGTGTAGAGTTTGTTGCGGGAACGCGACGACGGTCGGCAACGTGCCGGGCGGACCAGGGTCTGGAATGGGCTCTGGCTGGTTGTGCGACGCGAGCCCCCACTTCCACAAAACCGTCGCCGATACAGGCAGCACCATCAGCCAGTGTTCGAGCAGCGCCAGCACGGTCAGCGTCATCAGCAGAGCGGAGGCTGTGGCATCGAACGCTGTCGCTTTAGGGTCGAGCATCTGGATGGCCAGTATGGTGGCGAGCACCGTGGTCGCCGTAACCGAGATCGGGAACACCGGGTTCAGCGTGTCGCGTCGGCAAAAGTAGGATTCGAGATATCGAAGGTGCTTTGGCAAAAATTCCTCGGACAGATTGCGGACGCCGAGGAAGACATTGATCTTGGCCGACAGCCGCAGCACCCAAAGGATCGCGAAGGCGTTGAAGCCGACGCGATTGGCCCCGTCGGCGGTTACGACGAAGATGGCCAGCGCCGTCACGGCGATGGCAATCTCGTGCCAGATCACGGTTTCAGTTGCAAAACGTAGCCGGTCGAACCCAGCGGCGCCGGGCGGGCACGGCGTGTTTCGTGGACCGGTGACGTAGCCCATCAAGAACGCCATCTCGTTCCAGCCCCACGCGATGATCGCACAGCCGAAAGCGATATAGGCGCCCCACACCGACGTGTCGTTGCGGGTCTCCCACAGGATCTGCAACGCTGCGAACAACGCGACCGTCACCGCTACCATCGACCATCTAAACGTGCGCCGTGGCAGCCCGTCGAGATAGAGAATGGCGCCCGTGGTGAACCACCACAGGAAGACGGTGAACAGGGCCGCGTGGGCGAGCGTTGCCAGAACTGACATGGCCTAGATCATCCTCACCATACCGGCGCCAACCGGACGTCGGCTGGCAGCGTGTGGGTGTGGACGGGCAGCATGTAGAGCCGCAGGAACGTCGCCGCGCCGACGGTCTGGTAGCCGATTTTCTGGAACCAGCCGGTGACGCCACCCGTTTCTTGCGCCTTCTCAAGACCCTCAGACACCCACCGGAGGCGGCGCAGGCCTTTTCTGAATGCCGGGTGATCGATATCGAGAGTGAGCGGGAACACCTGCTTCGAGATCTCGCTCGTCAGTCGGAATACTTTATAATCGTAATCCTCGATGTCGACGCCGAGTGCGTTGTGGAATTTCGGACGCTGGTGATCGCGGACATACATGGTCGCGTAGACCGCGAGCAGGAAAAAGCGGATCCAATACTTGTTGCCGCCTTCGAGCAGCGTCGGGTTGGCGCGCATCAGCAGCGCAAACGCTTCACCGTGGCGGAACTCGTCGTTGCACCACTTCTCGAACCAGGTGAAAATTGGATGGAATTGCTTGTCGGGGTGCTTTTCGAGGTGGCGGTAGATCGTGATGTAGCGGGCATAGCCGATCTTCTCGGACAGGTACGTCGCGTAGAAGATGAATTTGGGCTTGAAGAACGTGTATTTCTTGACTTTCGTCAGGAAGCCCAAGTCGACGCCGATGCCGAAGTCCTTGAGTGACTCGTTGATGAAGCCCGCGTGGCGCGCCTCGTCGCGGCTCATGAACGTGAATAGTTCTTTGATGTCGGGATTCTTGATCCGCTTTTTCGTTTCCGCATAAAGAATACAGCCGGAGAATTCGGCGGTGAGTGACGACACGAGAAATTCGATGAATTCTGGACGCAGATCCTCTGGAATGCGCTCCAGCATCTCTTTCCAGTCACCATCGCGACGGAAGTGACCGCGGTTCGGGTCGTCCCGCAGCTCGGCCATCAGCTTGTCCCAATCGGCGCGGACGGAGCTGATGTCGAGGCGGTCCATCTCTTCGAAGTCGGTCGTGTAAAACCGCGGCGACAGCATGGTGTCGCGGGCCGCCAACTCAAGCGAGGCGTTCATGCCCCTAGCCGACGCAGCGGCGGCAGTGTGAGACAGGGTAGCAGTTGTCACTTTGCGTTCCTTTCGGCTGTCTGGGCTGGGCTGAGCCCGGCCGATGTAAACTGGATTTCATGGCGCGGCTGGAAACCGACCTCGTAAAGTTCGGTCAGCGCGAAGTATGACTGCATGCGTGTCCGCCAGCGGCGGAACGGGCCAGCTTTGATGACCGTCGCCCGGCTCGTCGTGGTCAGCTTGCCGCCGAACTCGATCGTCGTCGGGGCGGCATGGACCAGCACCTCGTCGCCGCAATCGACCTCGATGCCTTGCAGCGAGACGTGCGCGTGAAGCGTATCCCCAGACCGCTCGATTTCGATCGAACACGGCACGTCGATCGACGGACGGTCGGCGATCCATAGACGCCGGGCGGCAGGAGGAACGGTCGCGGAATACGGGCGGCCAGGTTCGCCCTCGTGAACCGCCCTGTCGGTTCGAGGAAGGCTCAAATCGGTCATATGTTCGCTCCCTTCTTCATGGTCAGCAGCCGCTGATATTCGGCTGCGTTCGTCGGCCCAAAGGCCTCTAGCGCAATTTCGCGCCCGTCGGCGGGATCGCGCAACGAAAAACGACCATCTGCCCATCGAATGAGCTCGAACGGGACCTCCGGCCCCGCACGGTTAACGCGGCGAAATTGCTTCAAAGCCCGTAACGAGCCCCGTATAAACCCAGACTTGTCGGGTGCGATGATTTCGAACGGCTCCGTGCCACCGGCGTCGAAAATGGCCAGCGTGCCGTCGGCCCGATCCTCGAACAGCACGGCGCGTGTCAAAACGGGACGAGACGCTTCGAGCCGCATGACCCCATAGCCCGTTGCCCGCGCCGCCAAGACCAAGCCAACCACCGTGACGAGCACCAATCCAACGGAATAAACGCCCCACCGCGTGATGATATCGCCCTTGAATACTGGCTTGAATACCGGCGGCTTAGCCATGGGGTGATCTCTCCGTCAGATAAGTCGAGGTCGGCTGAGAGCGGTGTTCAGCACATCGCGGTAGTGAGTTCGCGTCTGTAGGAGGTCCCGGTACAGTCGAGTGCGCCGGGGCCTCCTGTTTTCGTCAAGCGGGCGACGGCATGGCCGATCCGCTGCCAGCCGAACTGGCCGCCATCGCACCGACGCTGAGTTCGTTTGGCCGAAGGGCAGGCCGAGGCGCTGCCGTCTCGGTCTCACCAAGGGTTTTTGCCACCGCATTTGCCAGGATGCCGGCGACCTTGATCGGGTCGGTGATCGATCGCAACATCGGCCGCGGCGCCATGAACTGCCAGCGCTGGACGTGCGGCCACATCAAGCCGTAAACGAACTGCTCGTTGCCGCCGACGGTGATCGGGATTTCCCCGGTGCCGTCGCCGAGCTTTTTGAGATCGACGGCTTCGATTTTTGCAAATGGCACGTTCACCGCCATCGGCACGACCATGCCGAAGCGCAAGATCACGCGCTTGGATGTGATGGTGTAGACCGTCGATCGCTTCATCAGCAGCGCGACGCCAGCCATCAACGTCGCGACGAACAGGCCGAGCACGCCGAGCCAAGCCGCCGATGACGAGGCGACGGCCCAGCCGTTGCCTTCGGCGAGATGCCAGCCTGCCCGCCACACCATGATGATGGCGAAGTAAGCGGCAAGCCAGCGCACGTGCAGCACATGGACCATCAACGACCGCCAGGTCGGAACGCCCTGCCACAGCACGCGCTCGTCGTACGGCAGTTGTCCTGGGATGCCCTTTACGGGTTCCGTCTCGAACTCGAGCATTGTCATATGAGGGGCTCCGAACGGGCTGGCGTTGCGTACAGGAGGCCACCGCCGAAATAGGCCGTGATCTTGTCTTCTTCGAGCAGCGTCACCTGTTCGGGATGCTTGGTGGCTGGCACATCGGCGAAGTGCTTAGCGAGGATGGCGTTGACCGTGAGGCGGCGGCGTCCACCGTCGACTTCGGCGAAGTTCATTGGAACCAGCACGCTGCGGGTGCCAAGATCGACTTCGACGTAGCGCAGTACGGCTTCGGCGCGGTCGACCCAGACGTCTTTCACGGTTCCGACTTTTACGCCGTCGTCACCGAAGACGGACATGCCGATCGGGTTCGCGTCCTTGTCGGACACATGGTAGTTGTGATCGGCCCGGGTCGGGACGATGCGCGGCTTGCCGCTCTGCATGCGGTCTGGAACATCGGCGCGCTGGGCGTAGGCGCCTGGGCCGACGCCATCGACCATCGGATTACCGGTCGGGACGTAGGCGGACCCTGGAAACGGGGTGAGACGGCGCAGTTTGAGATCCTGATTTTCACGAGCCAAAATATTTGGCGCGATCGTCGTGCCGCCGCCGGGCAACGCGTAGGTCTTTGGCGTCGGCATCAGGGAAGCACGCGGGTCGCGGGCGCGACCGGTCGATTCGTCGATCAGCGGGAAGCCCTCGCGGCGGCTTTCTTTCTGCAGGTGCAAGACTAGAAACAGGAAAAACAGTGCGAACAAATTGATCGCGATCAATCCGCCGTCGATGTAGTCGGTTGCGGTCAGTAGGATCATAGTCAAGTCTCCTTCTCGCAGATGATGGGCGTTGCAGTGCGTGCTAGGTCGAGAGTTCGGCAACAGGGCGCCGGGCCGTTTCGCTGGTCGAACTGACGAGCGGGCCAAGCGCAATCAGGGTCGTAAACAAGAGCAGCAGTTCGAGGTGGTAGACGAAGCTATAACCAGTGGCCGGATCGGCGAGCGCAACGCCCAGACTGCCGGCGGTAGCCATGCCGCCGACGACGTCGCGAACGATGCCGCCGGTCGCGATTGCCAATCCTGCAGCCGACGACTGAACCGCACCCCAGATGCCGAGGGCAAATCCCGTGTCGTCATCGCGGCAAGCGTCCATGGCAGCTGTCAGCGTAGCGTGCCCGAACAGACCGCCGCCTAGGCCGATCAGCGCGACGCCAACCGTGAACAAGGCGGGAGAAGATAGGGGGGCGGCGAAGATCACGTTGCCGAAAGCGACAAGCCCTATCAGCACGCCGTATGCGGCCACGCGATAGGGGTCAGCCCCGCCGCCGAGCAATCGGGCTGCGATGACGAGGCCGGCGATCCCACCCGACGCGAACACGGCGGTCAGCGCCGTCGTCTGCGCAACCGATAGTTTGAGGATTTGGCCGCCATAGGGTTCGAGCAGCACGTCTTGCATGCTGAACGCAGCGGTACCGAGCGCCAACGCAAACAGACGGCGTTTGGCTCGTCCGGACATGGCGAATGTGCGCCACGATTGATGGAATGAGGGGCGAACGCGATCCGGGGCGGTGAGCTGCGGGCGCCGCGGCTCCTGCTTCCAAATGGCGATGGCATTGAGCACGAAGGTCGCGAGCGCTGCGCCCTGGATAACCTGGACGAGGCGGTTATAGCTGAAGTCGGCGAGCAGTGCGCCAAACAGCGCCGAGCTGGCGACCATGCCGACGAGCAGCATCGTGCACATCAGCGCGACGACCTTTGGCCGGGCATGGGCCGGCGCGAGATCGGTGGCGAGTGCAAGTCCGCAGGTCTGGACCATGTGGAGCCCCGCTCCGACCATCAAGAACGCGAACGCGGCGGCTGCCGGTCCGAGCCACTGTGGACCATCGGAACCGTCAGCGAGCACGATGAGCGCGAACGGCATGAACGACAGGCCGCCATATTGCAGCATCGTGCCGGTCATCAGGTATGGCACGCGCCGCCAGCCAATGACCGAGACGTAGCCATCCGAGCGATGGCCGATGAGCGCGCGGGCTGGAGCGAGCAGCAGCGGCAGCGCGACCATGATGCCGACGATCCAAGCTGCGACGCCAAGCTCGACGATCATCACACGGTTGAGCGTGCCGATGACGAGCGTCGCCGCCATGCCCACCGTGACCTGGAACAGCGACAGCCGGAGGAGGCGCGACATCGGCAGTTCTGGCGTGGCCGCATCGGCGAACGGCAGACAGCGCGGATCGATGTGCGTCCACGTCCGGGCGGCCCGGGCATTGAGGTTGGACAGGCGACGGACCAGCCGCATCATGCCAGCGCTCCGTCGGGTTTCGCGGAGACGGCGGTACCGCTGCTGCGTTCCAGCATCAGCGCCTGGCTCGTATAAAACCCGCGCGATACCCGATGGGTTCGGGCAACCTTGAAGGCGGAAAGCCTGGGTTCAGCAGCGATCATACGTTCGAGATACTTGAGCGATACCGGCTCGATCTCGGGCGAGCGATCGCCTTTTGGAAACGCCCGTCCCAATGCGAGGGCCACGGTCAACAAAGGCGTGCGTGGGGCAAATGTGATGAGGATCGCGCGGTCGGTGATGCCAGCGATGCGCGACAGCGCGCCGACGACATCGGCCGCCCTATAGTGGATGAGGCTGTCCATAGCGACGACATAGTCGAACGTTGCGCCAGCAGATCGCGGCGGGTCGAGCATGTCGCCAGCGTGGAAGGAAATCGATCCGGCTCCGGTCGCTTCGGGTCCGAGTTCGTCTGGCGCACGCTCGCGCGCTAAGCCGATCAGCGTCGGCGAAAGGTCGACCGCCGTCACGGCCGCTCCGCGCCGGGCCGCGTCGACAGCGAGCAACCCCGTGCCACACCCAGCGTCGAGCAGTCGCGTGCCGACAAGGTCATCTGGCAGCCACGACATCAGCTTCGAACGCATCTCTTCGCGGCCGCGCCGCACCGTGGCGCGAATGCCTGACACCGGTGCGTCGGTGGTCAGCTTCGCCCAGGCGTCGACGGCCGTGCGGTCGAAGTAGGTTTTCAGCCGCGTACGTCGCTCGAGATATGTGAAGTCGGCCATGGCCCGTCCCCTCAATCGTAGCCGAGAAAATCGAACAGATCGCGATCGCGCATCGGTTGGGCTTCAAGGCATGGTGCCGATCCCGACACCAGCATCTCGGCCAGCCGCATGTACTCGTCTGTCACCGCCTTGAGTTCAGGCGTTTCGTCCATCTCGAACAAAGTCGATTTTTTGAGGCGGCTGCGGCGGATGACGTCGAGGTCCTGGAAGTGGGCAAGGCGTCGGAGGCCGGTCGCATCGCAAAACCGGTCGATCTCGTCGGTGTTTTTACTGCGGTTGGCGATAACGCCGCCAATGCGAACCTTGTAGTTCTTGGCTTTGGCGGTGATCGCTGCCGCAATGCGGTTCATGGCAAAGATGCTGTCGAAGTCGTTGGCGGCGACGATCAGCGAGCGATCTGCATGCTGGAGTGGCGATGCGAAGCCACCGCACACAACGTCGCCGAGCACGTCGAACACGACGACGTCGGTGTCTTCGAGCAGATGGTGCTCTTTCAGCAATTTGACGGTCTGGCCGACGACATAGCCACCGCAACCGGTGCCTGCGGGCGGGCCGCCAGCCTCGACACACATCACGCCGTTGTAGCCTTCGGCGACGAAGTCTTCGCGGCGTAATTCCTCGGAGTGGAAGTCGACGCTTTCTAGCACGTCGATGACGGTCTTCTGCATCTTCTTGGTCAGCGTGAACGTGCTGTCGTGCTTGGGGTCGCAGCCGATTTGCAGTACGCGCTTGCCGAGCTTGGAGAACGCGACCGACAGGTTCGACGATGTCGTGCTCTTGCCGATGCCGCCCTTGCCGTAGACGGCGAATACCTGGGCACCGCCTATGCGCAGATCCGGGTCGAGCGAGACCTGGACGCTGCCGTCACCGTCGCCAGGGTTATCGGGACGGTTGCCAACGCGGATCGGAACGCGCGCTGTCGATCCGAGTGGTGGTTTAACGTGCACGTTCATAGTGCGGCCTCCATGCCCGACTTGCGGGGTGCGGGATTAGCGTTCGCAGCGGCGGGCAGGATGCCCTCCAAGCGATCTTCGAGTTCTTCCTGCGCACCCCTGAGGGCTGCGAGCGTGTCGGCGTCCGGCGACCAGTAACCACGGTCGTGGGCTTCGACGAGCCGATTGGCGACGCGCATGGACGCCGTCGGGTTGAGGTTGGCGAGGCGGTCGCGCATGCCAGCGTCGAGCACGAATGTCTCGGACAACTGCTGGTAGACCCACGGGGCGACCTCGCCTGTCGTCGCCGACCAGCCCATCGTGTTCGTCACGTGGACCTCGATCTGGCGGACGCCCTCGTAGCCGTGCTTGAGCATCCCTTCGTACCATTTGGGATTGAGCGTCCGGGTGCGTGTTTCGAGGCTGACCTGTTCGCGCAGCGTCCGGACTTGGCCCTCACCCCGCGTCTGGTCGCCAATGTAAACGGGTGCGGCCTCGCCGCCACGAGCGCGGCGCACGGCCCGACTGATGCCGCCCAGCGTGTCGAAATAGGTGTCGACCGTGGTCACGCCGAGTTCGACGCTATCGAGGTTTTGATAGGCGAGATCGACCTTGGCCAGCACCGCGTTGAGCAGCACCTTGTTTTCGACCGGCCGGCCGCTGCGTCCGTAGGCGAAGCCTTTGCGGCGGCTATAGGTGTCGGCGAGTTCGTCCTCGTTCTCCCAGCGGCCGCTTTCGAGCAGGTTGCCGACGTTGGCGCCATAGGCGCCTTCCGAGTTGCCGAACACGCGCAGCGACGCTGTTTCGATGTCCCCGCCGTTGGCCTCGATGTAGGCCAGCGCGTGCTTGCGAACGAAATTCTCGCTCACAGGTTCGTTGGCGGCGGCGGCGAGATAGCTTGCCTCGGCTAACAGCTTGATCTGCAGCGGCAGCAGATCGCGGAAGATGCCAGACACTGTAACCATCACGTCGATGCGCGGCCGACCGAGCTCGGCGAGTGGAACGAGGACGGCGCCCGCGAGGCGGCCATAGCTGTCGAAGCGCGGCTTGGCGCCGAGCAGCGCAAGCGCCTGGGCGACGGGGGCGCCTTCGTTCTTGAGGTTGTCGCTGCCCCACAGCACCAGTGCCACGGTCTCTGGCATGGTACCGGTGTCGGCCGCGTGCCGGTCGAGCAAACGCTGAGCCTGTCGTGCGCCATCCTGGACCGCGAACGTGCTTGGGATACGGAACGGGTCAAAGCCGTGCAGGTTGCGGCCGGTCGGGAGGATCTCGGGCGTCCGCAGCAGGTCACCGCCGGGCGCGGGCCGAATGTAACGGGCGTCCAGCGCGCGCAGCAGACCTTCGATCTCGTGGTCCTCGCCAAGCTGAATGTTGATGGCAGCGAGCTTGCCGAACATGTCGCTCGTCGCCGTATCGGCCAGAAGCCCGGACACGGCTGCGGCGTCGGCGGCCGACGAACCGGAGACAAGAGCCGCCATGGACGCTGGCAGCGGGCGTAGGTTGTGTGAGGCTTCGGCGATGGCCAACAGCGACGACGCGCGCTCGGCATCCGACGGAATATCGCCGACGATATGCAACCCGTGCGGGATCAGCGTGTATTCGAGTTCGAGAATATCGCGCGTGAGCTTGGCGATCTGCTCGTGGGCCTCGATGCGGGACCACAGCGGTTCGGCCGGGGCCAGTTCGCATTGCGATGCTTGCGATTGGATCAGAACGGCAAGCTCGTCGCGCTCGTGCTGCGCTTCGACATCGAGCTTGCGCCACAGTTCGACCGAGGCCTTGAGTTCGAGCAGGCCACGGTACAGCCCCGAATGGGCGACCGGCGGCGTCAGGTAACTGACCAGCGTCGCAGCCGACCGGCGCTTGGCGATCGCGCCTTCCGACGGATTGTTCGAGGCGTAGAGGTAAACGTTGGGCAGCGCGCCGATCAGCCGGTCGGGCCAGCACCGACCGCTCATGCCAGCCTGCTTGCCCGGCATGAATTCCAGTGCGCCGTGCGTGCCGAAGTGGAGGACGGCGTGGGCGGCGAAGTCCTCGCGCAGATAGCGGTAGAACGCCGAGAACGCATGGGTCGGCGAGAAGCCGCGCTCGAAAAGCAGGCGCATCGGATCGCCTTCATAGCCGAGCGAGGGTTGAACGCCGACCATGACGTTGCCAAACATTGCGCCGAGCACGTGGATCGTCGAACCATCGGACTGCTGGCGGCCAGGGGCCGGCCCCCACTGCGCTTCGATTTCGGCGAGATGCGGCTCGCGCGCGACATGGTCGGCGGCGGGAATGCGGAACACGACGTTGGCGTCTGCGCCGAACCGCTTGGCGTTGCCGTCGAGGATGGCCTCGCGCAGATCGTCGACGGAGGCTGGTACGTCGACGGTGTAGCCGCCAGCCTTCATGGCTTGCAGCGTGTTATGCAGCGACTCGAACACGGCGAGATAGGCGGCCGTGCCGATGTTGCCGGCATTGGGCGGGAAGTTGAACAGTACGATCGCGACCCGGCGCGCTGCCCGGTCGGAGCGGCGTAGTTCGACGAGGTTGGCAACGCGGGCCGCCAGCATTTCAGCCCGCTCGATGCACGGGTTCATGTTCTTGGCCGTCAGCGAATCCTGGAACACGCATGAGCGATGGCAACCGGTGCAGGCTTCGCCCGTCGAGCTCGACCGGCCGCCGAACACGATCGGCCCGGTGGCGCCGTCGAGTTCCGGGATCGCCACCATGATGGTGTTCTCGACCGGAAGGAGGCCGCGATCGGATGCGCCCCACTGTTCCAGCGTCTGGAACTCCGACGGGTGGGCCGCGATGTAGGGAACATCGAGCTTGGCCAGGATGTCTTCGGCCGCCTTGGCGTCGTTGTACGCTGGACCGCCAACCAGAGAGAAACCCGACAGCGAAACGACGGCGTCGACGGCAGCGACGCCGTCGCGCATCAGATAACGCTCGATGGCTGGCCGCATGTCGAGGCCGCTGGCAAACACCGGGACGGCGTTCAGCCCGCGCGCTTCGATGGCAGCGATGACGCCATCATAGTGGGCGGAGTTGCCCGACAGCAGGTACGACCGCAACACGAGCACGCCGACAGTTCCAGCCGCGCCGTTCGATTTCGGCAGCATGTCGGCGCGCTCGCTGATGCGGCCGGCAAGGCGGGGATGATACACGCCGACGTCGGGATACTCGACCGGTGCATCGGCTTTGACCGAGGTACGCAGTGTCTTGCGCGGGCCGTCGGCGTAGCGGCCGACGAGAAAGCGCACCATGTTGGCGACGTTGGCTTCCGATCCGGCCAGCCAGTATTGCAAGGCGAGGAAGTAGGCGCGCACGTCCTGCGCCGTGCCAGGGATAAAGCGCAGGATCTGCGGGATGCGCCGCAGCATCGCCATCTGGTGTTTGCCAGCGCCGCCGGGCTTCGAGTTGCCACGGAGTTTTTTGAGGAAGGCCAGCGCGCCGGTCGCTTCCTTGTCCATGGTGAACTTGCCGACCTTGGTCAGCGAGGTGACTTCCTTCGCCGACAAGATGCAGACCATCGCGTCGCAGTGTTCCCGGCGGGCTTTGATGTCGGCAAGGATCGGCGCGAAATGGTCTTCGAGGAACAGCATCGATGCGATGACGATGTCGCCGGTGGCGATGTCGGCGCGGCAGCGGGTGAGCGCGTCGGGGTCGCCAGCAAACTCGGATGCGGCGTGGAGGACGAGCGATAGGCCAGGGATATCCGCAGTCAAGGCGGGGCGGGCGCGGTCGATTGCGCTCGACAGGTGCGTGTCCATCGTGACGATCACGACGCGGATACTGGACTGTGCCGGGACGTGCGAGGCGCCGAGCGCACCCGCGCCGCCGCGATCAGCGGCTGTAATGCGCTTTTGCATCGTAGAGCGTTTCGATTGTTATGGTTGCGATGTGGTGCTCGGTGGCGAAGCGTTCGGTGTTGCGGCGAGCCTTGCCGCGCACGAAGAACGGGATCTTGCCGAGCTCCTTTTCGGCGTCCTTGTCCCAGACGATGGCAAGCGGCGGGCTAGCTTCAGTGGTCGCGGCTGCGGCTATTGCAGCTGCTGGCAATTCGACCACCGCGATGGCTTCGGCGATCGGTTCGGAGTTAGCTTCTGTCTCGGCTGTCACGTCGTCGTTGGCTGGCATCGGCCGCGTGCCGTGGCCAAGGTGCGATGGCATCGCGTCGTCGCGGAACTCGTGGTCGCCGCGGAACATGCCGATCAGATGTTCTTCGAGGCCCATCATCAGCGGATGGACCCAGGTGTCGAAGATCACGTTCGCGCCCTCGAAACCCATTTGCGGGGCGTAGCGGGCGGGGAAATCTTGAACGTGGATCGGGGCCGAGATCACGGCGCACGGCATGCCGAGCCGCTTGGCGATATGCCGTTCCATCTGCGTGCCGAGAACGAGTTCAGGCTGCAGCGCGGTGATGGCGTCTTCGACGGCCAGATAATCGTCGGTAATCAGCGCTTCGAGGCCGAGAGCCTTGGCAGCATCGCGCACCTCGCGGGCAAGCTCGCGAGAGTACGTCCCAAGGCCAACGACCTCGAAGCCGAGTTCCTTGGATGCGATACGGGCGGCCGCGGTGGCGTGCGTGGCATCGCCGAAGATGAACACCCGTTTGGCGGTCAAATACGTGCTGTCAACCGAACGGGAGTACCACGGCAGCCGGGACGTCGCGTCGGCCAGGACGCGTTCGGCGACTGCCGGATCGACGTGCGCGATGCGAACGACATCGGCGATGAAATCGCGGGTTGCGCCGACGCCGATGGGTACGGTTCGGACAACCGGCTGTTTGAATGTCCGCTCGAGCCAGGCCACTGCCGTCCCGGCGATCTCAGGGTAGAGGACGACGTTGAAGTCGGCCTCGGGCAGCCGCGCAATATCGGCGACCGTCGCGCCCATCGGTGCGACGACCGCAACGTCGACGCCAAGTGCTGCGAGCAAGCGGGTGATCTCGACGATGTCGTCGCGGTGGCGGAAGCCGAGTGCGGTTGGCCCGAGCAGATTGCAAGTCGGGCGGCGACCGGCTGGAATTTCGCGCGAAGTCGAACTCGCTGCGGGTGCTGGAGTGGAGCACAACGTCCGAACCAGCCGGTAAAACGTCTCGGCCGCGCCCCAGTTTTCTTTCTTTTGATACGACGGCAGTTCGAGCGCGATGACCGGGATCGGCAGGTTCAGCGCCTCGGCGAGTCCGCCGGGATCGTCCTGGATCAATTCAGCGGTGCACGAGGCACCAACCAGCATGGCGTCGGGTTGAAAGCGCTCGTAGGCATCCCGCGCGGCGGTCTGGAACAGCTCTGCCGTGTCGCCGCCGAGGTCGCGCGCTTGGAACGTGGTGTAGGTGACGGGCGGACGCGCCGAACGGCGCTCGATCATCGTGAACAGCAGGTCGGCGTAGGTGTCGCCCTGCGGCGCATGCAGGACGTAATGGACGCCTTGCATGGCGGTGGCGATGCGCATCGCGCCGATATGGGGCGGTCCTTCGTAGGTCCACAGGGTGAGTTGCATGGCGCTAGACCTCCAACCGGGTGCGACGGTTGAGGGGACGGGCGAACAATTCGGCCAGGTCACCGGCTTGGTCGAAGCCCTGGATCGGCGTGAACAGCAGTTCGATCGACCATTTGGTCGTTATGCCGACCGCTTCTAGCGGGTTGGCGAGACCCAAGCCGCATACGACGATATCGGGTGACGCGTCGCGGCAGCGGTCGAGCTGGCGGTCGACGTCCTGGCCTTCCGACAGCACGATGCCGTCCGGCAGCAGGGCCAGTTCGTCCGCGAGGTGGCCCCGGTGAAGGTAGGGCGTGCCGACTTCGGTCAGCCGCATGCCAAGCTCGCGTGACAGAAACCGTGCCAACGGGATTTCGAGCTGGCTATCAGGGAAGAAGAAGATGCTTTTGCCGTCGAGCATTGGACGGTAGTGGGCGATAGCGCGTTTGGCCCGGGCAACGGCAGGCGCCGTAACGCGCGCAACCGTAGCAGCCGAGACGCCGAACGGTTCAGCCGCAGCCTCGAACCATGCCAGCGTTCCTTCGATGCCAAGCGGGAAGGGCGCCGCGATGCGGACCGCGCCCCGCTCTTCGAGGGCGCGCGCGGTATCGGTGAGGAACGGCTGGGCGAGAATGTAGCGCGTGTCAGGGCCGATTTCTGGCAGTTCGCCCGCGCGGCGTGGCGGGAGAAACTGAAGAGGGCCGACGCCGAGTTCGCCAAAGATGCGGATAAATTGGTCTTCGACGACATCGGCGAGGCAACCGACGACGATCAAGCCGTCTGCCGCCCCCTTGGCCGACGCGGCCTCAGCGGCCGGCATCTCGGGGACGAGCGCGGCCAGGCACGCGTCTTCACCCTGGGTGAACGTCGTCTCGATACCGCTGCCGGAGTAATGCAACACGCGAACGCGTGGCTGATTGAGTTGCGACAGTCGCTCCGACGCCCGCTTCAGGTCGATCTTGATAACCTCGGATGGGCACGAGCCGACGAGGAACAGCAGTTTGATGTCAGGGCGGCGCGCAATGAGCTGGCTGACGACCCGGTCGAGTTCTTCGTTGACGTCGGCAATGCCAGCCAGATCGCGATCATCGATGATGGCGGTGGCAAAACGCGGCTCGGCGAAGATCATGACGCCGGCGGCCGATTGGACGAGGTGGGCGCACGTCCGTGACCCGACGACCAGGAAGAATGCGTCTTGGATCTTGCGATGCAACCACACGATGCCGGTCAGGCCGCAAAATACTTCCCGCTGGCCACGCTCGCGCAGAACCGGGATATCGTCACACTCCGGCGTCGCCTTGCGGATCGGCAGGTCGACGGTGGGTGCGAGACCGCTCATGATGCCGCCTCGATCCCGGGCGAGCTGCGGCGCGCGCTCGGATCGAGCCGGCCAGATGCACCAACGGCGGGGGCACTGAGACGGGCGAGCCGCAACTTCCAGACGAACTGGGCAGCGTTGATGACATAGGTCGCATAGGCAGCGAGCGCGAGAAGCATCTGATCGTGTGGGCTGAGAGCGCCGGTGATCAGCGCCCAGAGGTATGCCGTGTGCAGGGCAATCACGATCATCGACACGGCGTCTTCCCAGAAGAACGCCGGGGCGAACAGATACCGTCCGAACACCACCTTTTCCCAGATCGCGCCGGTGACCATGATGAGATAGAGAACGGCCGTTTTGATCACGATCGAGGCCGTGGCGAGCGCTAAACCCTCACCTGTCGCGAGATAGCGCAGGACGAGAGCGAGCGAGGCGAGGAAAACGATGAACTGAACAGGGGCGAGAATCCCCTGCACCAGCGTCCAAACGGTCGCGTCGCGGCGTGCGCGTTCGGCTGCCGTGTAGAGCGGTGTCGGCCCATGGTGCTGACGTTTTGAGGAAGACATATCCCGCACCGTGCCCCTGGTCCGTGCAGCTGCCCCATGCACCTGCCTGCATGACCAAAACCGTAGTGCTCGAATTTCAGACTGTCAATAAGGGTTTACACGTCTACCGTTGAAATAAATTGACACCGTTAGGCCAGCTTGTCGGCAAAAGCGTCAATCGAGATTGCCAGTAGAGATAAAGTATGCTGATCTGTGGCTGAGTGTTTTTGTCATTCTTCGACAAAACGTAAGTGCCTCGGACCTGCTGGATCTCGCCCGCCGAAATAGTCCTGATGCTTACGAACGCCGCATTGTTCACCCGAGCGACATCCTTTGTTCGGTGTAAAATTGGGTTCGGTGTAAAATCGAGGTCACAATGGCTCCGCGATCTGAACAGGCGACAGGCGGCCGACGGCGCCAGACGGAGAGGGTGGGCGACTGCCCGCTGGCCGACAACAACAACGCGAACAGCGCGCCGCTGAGCAGCGGGTACCACGACGGTTCGATCGCTGACGATGTGGGAACGTCGCAGCCAAAACCGGCATTGTCTATTCTTGCGCCGAGCCGTCGATTGGCAGCCCGGGCAGGCACAGCTGCCGCGTGGGGTGTCCGCCCAACGAGGCGCCAGGGTTCGACCTCGGGTTCGAGCGCACCACAGCTTTTATCTGGACTGAGCGACCTGTCGGGTCAGCTTCAGGTTTCTCCGGGCGGCCAACGCAACCTCGCCCTCGAATCGCAACTTGGCGCCAGCGTTATCGGTCTTGTACGTACGATCGAAGACGAGATCCTGCCGCGACTCAAACAGGCCCTTGACGGCGTTGCGGGCGCGCCACCGCAGATGATGCCGACGTACGAGCAAGTTGGCGAGTTGGCGCGGCTGTCCGTGTCACGCGAGGATTCAGCGAGCCTGCAGTACGTCGAGGGTTTGATCCAGGCCGGCATGTCGCTCGAAACGGTCTACGAGAACCTTCTCGTTGCGGCCGCGCGTCGGCTTGGCGAATTCTGGAATGAGGATGCCTGCGATTTCTCGGACGTGACCGTCGGCATGATCCGTCTGCAAAAAATCCAACGCACGCTCAGCCGCGACATGCGCCAATCCAAGAACGCATCGGCGGCAACGAAGGTGTCGAAGCTCGCCCTGCGGCGCGCGCTCATCGTCCCGATGCCGGGCGAGCAGCACACGATCGGGGCGACCATCGTACAGGACTTTTTTGCCCGGGCCGGTTGGCAGGTCGTTGCGGCACTGCCAGCGACCGACAACGAACTGGTTCAGGCTGTTCGGCACGACAACTACGACATGGTTGGGCTTACGCTCAGCCGCGACGACAAGCTCCAAGAACTGGCCGCGTGCATTGCCCTCGTGAGATGCGCCAGCCGGAATAAAAACGTTGTTATTGCGGTTGGGGGACCGCCGTTCGTAGCCGACCCACTGCGGTCGGATGCGGTCGGAGCGGACGCGACCGGTAGTACCGGGGCCGAAGCGGTTGCGGCGGTCGACGCTGCGCTATCGCGTGCACTCGAACCGGCTTGAGCCAAATTTTATGAAACCCAGAGGTTTTTTCGGAACGGCAATGCAGCTTGCTCCGCGCAAATCCAACTCCCAGTTCAAATGGCCAAAGAAGTCGCTCAGTGCACTGGATGCGCTCAGTGCGGGCAAATTGATCGGAGCCGCCGCCGACGTCGCACTGGTCATTGATGCGAAGGGGATCATTCGCGATCTCGCGCTCGGCAGCGATGACTTGATCGACGAGGTCGCCGACAGTTGGGTGGGGCGTCCGTTCATCGATACGGTGACGACCGAAAGCCGAGGTAAAGTCGAAGATTTGCTGGCAGAAGCTGGCGGTGCATCCGCGACCCGCTGGCGCCATGTCAACCATCCAAGCCCGCGCGGTTCCGATCTCCCGGTGCGCTATTGCGCGATCCAATTTGGCACCGATGGTCGTCTCGTGGCGCTCGGCCGCGATTTGCGTGCGATGTCGTCGCTACAACAGCGCCTGATCGAAACCCAGCAGGCCTTGGAGCGCGAGTATGCGCGCTTGAACCAGGGCGAAGCACGGTATCGGCTGCTGTTCCAGATGACGCCGGAAGCGGCCATCGTGGTCGATGCTGCGACGCTCAGGATCGTCGAGGTCAATCCAGCTGCCGAAGCGCTGTTGGCACGCCGATTCAAGCGCCCTGCCGGCCGCGCCGCGACCGACATTTTCGACAAGGCGAGCCTGCCAGCCGTGCAAGCGATGCTCGACACCGTCCGGATCGCCGGCCGCGCCGAAGAGATCGCGGTCCAGGTCGGTGGCAGCCAGGACGACGTGATGATGGCGGCCTACCTGTTCCGCCAGGACAGCGGCGCCTACTTCCTGCTGCGCTTGACGCCATCTGCCCCTGACAGCCAGTCGCAAATCGTGTCCCGCTCTAAACTCAGTTTACTGCGGACCGCCGAGCAGCTGCCAGACGGCCTCGTCGTGTCCGACCACAACGGCCGCATTCTGTCGGTCAACGAGACCTTCCTGACGATCGCTGCGATCGCCAGCGAGGAACGCGCGCGCGCGCTATCCCTCGACCAGCTGATCGGCGAGCCGGGAATCGACTTCGACGTGCTTCTCGCCAACCTCAAGCAGCATGGGACCGTCCGGAATTTCGCGACGCGCCTGACGGGGGACAGCGGTCTCGTCGAGGATGTCGAGATCACGGCAACGGAATTGTCGGACGGCGACGGGCCAGCCTATGGCTTCCTCGTCAAGCCGGCGCAACGGCGCGAAAAGGGCGGAACGACCACGCGGTCGGTCGAGCAGTTGACCGAACTCGTCGGGCGCGTGCCGCTCAAGGAACTCGTGCGCGAATCGACCGACATCATCGAGCGGTTATGTATCGAGGCCGCGTTACAGCTGACTGGCGACAACCGGGCTTCGGCGGCCGACATGCTCGGGCTCTCCCGTCAGAGCCTGTACGTCAAGCTGCGCAAATACGGGCTCGGCGATCTCGAAGGCGACGAGTGAGCCAGCCGTTCCGGCTGGTTGACAGTTCCGTGTCCGGCTTGGTCCTCCACAGCGTCGATAGAGATGCCCGGCTGTTTCCGGGCATCCCGCGATCCGTGCTCGACACGTTTTGCCTAGCACATGACGCACCCCACCACGTGACGCAAAACTCGCTCTAAAACCGCGCAAGCCATGGGTGTTTCCGCGCTTTCGCGCCCGTTGCGCCTCGCGGTTACGACGGCAACTGTCAGTTCAATGTGTAAACAGTTGTTGACACTAAAAAGTGTCAGATCTAATGTTCCAGTATGCAGAAAGCCGAGCCCACACCAGCGGAAGTGAACTTGGCCACGGCCGTCGCCGATGGTGCCAACAATTCCGCGCGTTGGCCGAAAGCATCTGCCGTTCTCGAGCTGTTGAAACCGGTCACTTGGTTTCCGCCAATGTGGGCGTTCGGTTGCGGTGTCGTTTCGGCTGGACAGCCGACAACTGGCCATTGGGGCACGATTGCGCTGGGTGTGCTGCTCGCGGGTCCTTTGGTGTGCGCCACAAGCCAGGCGGTCAACGACTGGTATGACCGCCACGTCGACGCGATCAACGAGCCGAACCGGCCAATCCCCTCCGGGCGCATCCCGGGTCAGTGGGGTTTCATTATCGCGTGCTTGTGGACCGCTCTGTCGCTGGCGGTCGCGGCTTTGCTCGGCCCGGTGGTGTTTGCAGCTGCCGTGCTCGGCCTCGCCCTTGCCTGGGCTTACAGTGCGCCGCCGGTCCGGCTGAAGCTTAACGGCTGGTGGGGCAATCTCGCGTGCGGTCTTTGCTACGAGGGGCTCGCCTGGATCACCGGCGCGGCGGTGATGCTCGGCGGTGCCGTGCCAGATGTTCGCATTCTGCTGATCGCGCTGCTCTACAGCCTTGGCGCGCACGGCATCATGACGCTGAATGATTTCAAATCGATCGAGGGCGACCGGCGCATGGGAGTTGGCTCGCTGCCGGTCCAGCTTGGGCCTGAGCGCGCCGCCAACGTCGCCTGCGTGGTGATGGTGGTGCCGCAGATCGTCGTCATCTTGCTGCTGCTCGGTTGGGCGCAGCCCTGGCACGCAGCCATCGTCACCGCGATGCTCGCCGCGCAGATCTATCTGATGACGCGGCTTCTCACCGATCCGAAGGCTCTGGCGCCCTGGTACAACGGCACAGGGATCCTTCTCTATGTCCTCGGTATGCTGGTGTCCGCCTTCGCGCTCGCCAATCTTCAAGCGGCATAGGGGGCCAGGCCATGGGCGCAGCTGCCGCGAGTTTGATTGCACCGCCCCCCGAAGACGGAGCGGCCGACGCCCCATCACCGCTGGCGACATCTGCTTCGCTGGGTTGGATCGGGATCGCCCGGCTCGGCCTCGTGATGATGTCGATCGGCGCGATTCTTGTGCTCAAGAATTCCACAATCAACCGCGTGATGGTCGTCGAGTTGGCGTTGCCAGCGGTGATCCCGGGACTGCTCGGCGCGCTCTATCATGTCTCGCAGGTGCTGCGGCCGAAGTGGGGGCACAGCTCGGACGCTGGCCGTCGGGTCACGCCGTGGATCATCGGCGGAATGATCGTCCTCGCCATTGGCGGGTTTGGCGCCACGGTGGCGACGACCGTCATCCCGCACTATTTCTGGCCGGGGATGATCCTTGCCACGGTGTCGTTTGCACTTGTCGGCATCGGGACAGGGGCGGCAGGCACGTGCCTCCTCGTGCTGCTGGCAAAGCGGACCGCACCACAGCGCCGCGGACCGGCCGCGACCATCGTCTGGCTGATGATGATCGCCGGGCTCGCCATCACTGGCACGATCATGGGCCGTAATCTCGAGCCGTATTCGCCGGTTTTGCTCGTTGAAATCGCGGGTATTCTAGCTGTGCTCGCGGTTGTCGTCACGACGCTCGCCGTCTGGGGCATCGAAGGTGACACTTGGCGCACGGCGGCGAACGCGCCGGCCGCCGACAAGCCTCCATTCCGTCAAGCACTGGCCGAAGTCTGGGCCGACCAAGACGCGCGCCGCCTCACGTTTTTTGTCTTTGCCGCAATGCTCGGCTTCTTTTCCGAAGAACTCGTCATCGACCCGTTCTCGGCGTTCGTGTTCGGTTACACGCCGGGCCAGTCGACCAAGCTGTCGGGTTCGCTGCAAGCGGGTGTGTTTACCGGCATGTTGATCCTGGCGATCGCATCGGGAACGCGCCTGCGCGATCGCCTGCCGCTGACCATGTTGATGCGGTGGGGCTGCCTCGCGTCGGCGGCGGCCATGGGCGCGCTGGTCGCCTGCGGGCTGATCGGGCCACCGATGCCGCTCGCCCAAATCGTGTTCGCTCTAGGCGTCGCCAACGGCGTGTTCTCGATCGCCGCGATTGCCTGGATGATGACGCTCGCTGGCCGCGGACGGCCGGGCAGCGAAGGCGTGCGGATGGGCATTTGGGGCGCGGCGCAGGCGCTTGCCGCCGGGCTCGGCGGTCTGGCCGGAGCGGCTGCAACCGACGTCGCGCGCTGGCTGCTGACGTCGCCGGGTCAAGCATATGCCGCCGTTTTCGTGCTCCAGGCCTGCGTATTTTTGCTGGCCGCGTGGCTAGCGCCGCAAGCATCCCGAACACTGCAAGACGACCGACACGACACTGCACCACAAGACACTGCACCAATAGGGCCATCCCGCCTGCAACCGGCCGAATAGGCATATTCTAGGCTGAGGACACTGACATGAATACCAGCGAGATTTTTGATTGCGTGATCGTCGGCGGCGGGCCTTCGGGGTCGACGGCGGCCAACGACCTGGCCCGCCAAGGCCACAAGGTGATGCTGATCGACCGGGCCGGGCGCATCAAGCCGTGCGGTGGCGCCGTTCCACCCCGGCTCGTCGAACAGTTCGAGATCCCCGCCGAAATGCTGGTCGCCAGAATCAAATCGGCGCGCATGGTGGCGCCGTCCAACCGCGAAGTCGAAATGCCGATCGACGGCGGTTATGTCGGCATGGTCGATCGCGACGCGTTCGACGAGTTTTTGCGCGACCGGGCAGCGCTTAACGGCGCGGTGCGGGCGACGGGTAGCTTCGTATCGCTCACCCGCGATGACAGCGGGATTGCGACCGTCAACTACCAGTCGCGCTCGCCAGATGGCACGGCCGATGGCGAGATGCATCAGGTAAAAACGCGCTCGGTGATCGGTGCCGACGGGGCCAACTCGGCGGTGGCGCGCGCCGCCGTGCCCGAGGCTACCAAAGTGCCGTACGTGTTCGCCTACCAAGAGATCGTGCGCTCGCCGAAGGGCACGGAAACCGGCTTCCTGCCGACCCGTTGCGACGTGTTCTATCAGGAAAAAGTATCGCCGGATTTCTACGGCTGGGTGTTCCCGCACGGCGATACGACCAGCGTCGGCGTCGGCTCGGCCATCAAAGGCTTCTCTCTCAAATCGGCGACGACGAAACTGCGCGAAGCGTCCGGGCTTCAGGGCGCGGAAACCGTCCGTCGCGAAGGCGCGCCGATCCCGATGAAGCCAGCCAAGCGCTGGGACAATGGCCGCGACGTGGTGCTGGCCGGAGATGCTGCTGGCGTCGTCGCCCCGGCCTCGGGTGAAGGCATCTACTACGCGATGCTCGGCGGGCGCTTTGCCGCCGATGCCGTCGATGATTTTCTAGCGACAGGCGATGTCCGCCAACTCGCCAACGCGCGGCGGCGCTTCATGAAGTTGCACGGCCGGGTGTTCTACATCCTGGGGCTGCTGCAGCACTTCTTCTATTGCAACGACAAACGGCGCGAGCGCTTCGTGTCGATGTGCGCCGACCCCGACGTCCAGCGCCTGACGTGGGAAAGCTACATGAACAAGGAATTGGTCAAGCGCGATCCGATGGCCCACCTGCGGGTCCTGGCCAAGGACATCGCTCACCTGTTCGAGATGGTGACGCCGTGGCGCGGCATGTCGGGCGGTCGGCAGGTGGCAGCGGTCAACCAGACCGGGCGCCAGGACGGCGGCGATAACGGAGGGCGCGCAAGCGATGGCGGCCGGGGTTGAGGCGGCTGCCGTTCCGGCACTGGCGCTATTTGCTGGACCCGGTGTCGGCGCGGTCGATGCTATTCTTGCGCTAATGGTGCTCGAAGGGCTAGCGCTGATCGCCTACCAGCAATGGACGGGACGCGGGATCGCGCCGCTGGCGGTGGTAGTTAACCTGACCTCGGGGGCGGCATTGCTGCTTGCTCTGCGGGCGGTCGTGTCGGGCTGGGGCACGGCTGTGGTTGTCGCGTGCCTGTTGTTGAGCTTCGCCGCGCATATTGCCGATCTGGCGCTGCGCTGGCGGTGAGGGATCGGCTCACGGCCGCGCCGGATCGGCTCTCAGCCGTGGCGGCGTGGTTGGGGCGGTGTTGGCCCCGGTGTTGGCCCGGGGTTGGCCCCGGTGTTGGTCTGGGCGCCTTGGCGGCACGTTCCCCGGACTTTGACGCAGCAACAGGGCCTGCGACGCAGCGGTCAGCTGCGGGCGTGGACAATCCCTTGCGGCGCGTTTGACGTGCGATTATGGTCCGCGCTTCGTGACGAGGGTGGCTGCGACAGCTTCGCCCAAACGCGCGAGTTGGGGCGTCGCCAAGTGGTAAGGCAGCGGATTTTGATTCCGCCATTCCCAGGTTCGAATCCTGGCGCCCCAGCCACTCCTCTCCGGGTCCGTTCCGGACCGACCCACCGCCCGCTGCGCGCGTGAGGTGGCACGGTCAGTCTGGTAGCTCGTCATTCCAGACTTTGAAGCCGTCGAGCGTGCTGGGCCCGAATGTCGTGACCATTGCGACATCGGCGGCATCGCGGCCACGGGCGATCAGGACGCGGCCAATGCGAGGCGTGTTGTTCCTTGGATCGAACGTGTGCCACTGGCCACCGAGGTAGGCTTCGAACCACGCAGCGAAATCACCCGGTTCGTAGGGCGGCGGGAGACCGGCATCGCCAAGGTAGCCGGTGCAATACCGCGCGGGGATGTTGAGGGCGCGGCAGAAGGCAATAGCGAGATGCGCATAATCGCGGCAAACACCGCGGCGTTCCTCGTGGGCTTGTGAGGCCGTGCGGGTCGAGCGGGCGTGTTCGTAGCCAAACGCAATACGGTCATGGGCGAAATCGCAGACCGCCTGGACGCGCGCCCAGCCCGGCTTCGTCTTGCCGAACAGTGTCCAAGCGAGGTCGAGCAGGTTGTCGCTGTCGCAATAGCGACTGGCGAGCAGGAAGATGAGCGCGTCGCTCGGGAGGTGTTCGACCGCGATTTGGCTCGCATTCGCCGCAATCGGGTCAGGCCGTCCGGTGTCGTTGAGCTGAGCGCTGGTCGAAAACGTGACTTTACCCGCCGGCGCCACGAGGCGGGTGCACCAGTTCCCGAACGTATCGCGATAGGCGGTGGTAGCGACCGATGGCGTGGTGATGAGGTGGTCGGGCGAGATCAGATCGGACGCGCGCGAATAATGCACGTTGAGCATGATAATCGCCGGCGTCGGCTGCGGAAAGGTATAGCGGAATTGACATCCAACCTGGAGCTTCATGGTGTCCCAATCGGTTGGCGCGCGACGGCCGAGGTGCAGAGCTTTCCCATCGGCATCGCGAAATGCTGGATTTTTTTGCGCATGCGAAACGGCCGACCGGCGACATGGTTCCCCGAGCACAGGTCTGTCCGACTTTGATGGGATCGCAGACGGAACCTAAGTCTTTGCTTTGCCTTGCTTATTATCGAAGAATCGCTTCGCTCTTTTTCGGGAGCAGTCTAGAACCGAGCACGCCTCTAGCTTGGGGCACCGCGCGCGACTATGTATGCCGCCTATCCTCCGGAGATCGCCCATGACCGCGCCGCAGTCCCCATCGACGCCCGAGCCCGCGCGCCAGATTCCCGTCACCGTGCTGACCGGCTATCTCGGCGCCGGCAAGACGACGCTGCTCAACCGCATTCTCTCCGAAACGCACGGCAAGCGCTACGCCGTGATCGTCAACGAGTTCGGCGAGATCGGCATCGACAACGACCTCGTGGTCGCGTCCGATGAAGAAATTTACGAGATGAACAACGGCTGCATCTGCTGCACGGTGCGCGGCGATCTCATCCGGGTGCTGTCGGGCCTGTTGAAGCGCAAGGGCAAATTCGACGGCATCCTGGTCGAGACCACCGGCCTTGCCGACCCAGCCCCCGTTGCGCAGACGTTTTTTGCCGACGACGACGTCAAGGCCAAGACGCGGCTCGACGCGATCGTGACCGTGGTCGACGCCAAGCATTTGGCGTTGCGCCTCGAGGATAGCCGCGAGGCGGAGGAGCAGATCGCGTTTGCCGATGTGATCCTGCTCAACAAGATCGACCTCGTGCCGAAGGACGAACTGGCCAAGGTCGAGGCGATGATCCGCGCGATCAACCCGTACGCCAAACTGCACCGGACGACGCGCAGCGAGATCGGCCTCGCTGAGGTGTTCGACCGCAACGCGTTCGACATCAAGCGGCTGGAGACGATCGAGGTCGATCGCGGACATGATCATGGGCACGGTGGTCACGCTCACGGCGATCATGGGCATGAACACAGCCATGAGCATGGCCCTGGCTGCGGACCCGATTGCGGGCATGACCACCATCATGACCACCACGATCATGATCACCACAGCGGGCATGCGCCATCCCGGCATGAAGCCGCGATCCGCTCAATCTCGCTGTCGAGCCTCCATCCGATGGAGCCGGAGAAGCTCCTGAAATGGCTCCAGGATGTCACCGCCGGCCAGGGTCAGAACATCCTGCGGTTGAAGGGCATTTTCGACATGAAGGACGATCCCGAGCGGTTCGTGGTTCAAGGCGTCCATATGCAGATCGAGGCCGACCACCAGCGGGCGTGGGCGCCCGGTGAGACGCGGTGGAGCCGCCTCGTGTTCATTGGCCGGCATCTCGACGATGCCGCGCTCGAAGCCGGTTTCCGCGCCTGCGTGGCCGACTGATGCCGCGGATGCCACAACCACCCGGTAGCGGCGGCGGCCAAGGCGCGCGCGTTGCTGCGTCGATCAAGCCGGGTGACGCCGTCGGCTCCGTGCTTGGGACCGAGCGCGATCTCGACGCGCCGGTCACGGCGGTCTTGGCCGTTGGCGGTGGGTTTGCCTTCGCGACGGGCGCGGGCCAGGTGGTGTTGGCGAGCGTGAAACTGGACGACGCACGTATCATCGAGGCGCACGACGGCGCGATCCTGGCTGCTGCGATTGTGGACAGTGCTTGTGTACTCACGGGCGGCGACGACGGACGCGTCGTGATGACGACAAACGGTACGGCAGAAACATTGTGGACATCGCCGCAACGACGTTGGGTGGACCACGTCGCGGCCGGTCATGACGGGGCAATCGCGTGGGCCAGCGGCAAGACCGTGTTCGTACGCGGCGGCGGGGCAGGCGCTGAAATCAAGGATCTCGAGTTGCCGGGAGCAGCCGGTGGGCTTGCGTTTGCGCCGAAATCAAAACGGCTGGCGGCGTCCCATTATGGCGGCGTCACGGTGTGGGCGCTGGATGAGGACACCACGCAAGTCTTCGACTGGAAAGGCTCCCACCTCGAAGTCCTGTGGTCGCCCGACGAACGCTATCTCGTCACCGCGATGCAAGAAGGCGCGATGCACGGCTGGCGGACGTCCGACGGCTCGGATTTCGCCATGCGCGGCTACCCGGGCAAGCCCCGCTCGATGTCGTTTTCGCGAAAAGGCGATTGGCTGGCGACCTCCGGCGCATTCGAAACGGTGATCTGGCCGTTCGCCGGCAAAGGGCCGATGGGTCAGGCCCCCGAACAGCTGGCGCGGCGGACCCACATGGTAACGGTGGTCGGCTACCATCCGCTCAATCCGTATGTGGCGACGGGCTACGACGATGGCGTCGTATTGCTGGCACGCCAGGAGGATCGTCGCGAGTTGATGGTGCGCCGCACGGGCAAAGCGCCAGTCACGGGGGTTGCTTGGGCGGCCGATGGCAAGCGGCTGGCCTACGGCACCGAGGATGGCATTGCGGGCATTGTCGACTTTTCAGCCGTCGACAAGAAACGCTGACACACAGAGTTGAGTTTGACGGGCCATATGACATCTGATGTGGCACGATTACAGCATCGCGGTTACGCTGGGCCATCAGACGCTCCTTCCTCACGGTTTTCAAGCGCCCCATGACCCAGACCGTTACCGCCGCCGACGTCCATGCGCGTGTGAAATTCGACGATCGCGGGCTCGTGCCAGCCATCGCGCAAGCGCATGACACCGGCGAGGTGTTGATGCTGGCGTGGATGAACGCACAATCGATCACGGAGTCGTTGGCGACGGGTCGCGCGGTCTACTGGTCGCGCTCGCGCGGGGAGCTTTGGCGCAAGGGCGATACGTCAGGCCATGTCCAACGGCTGATCGAGATGCGGATCGATTGCGACGGCGATGCCGTTCTGCTCAAGGTCGAACAGACGGGGCCGGCTTGCCACACCGGCGCGCGCAGCTGCTTCTTCACGTCGGTCGATTGAACGGCCATGACAGCAGCGCCGGGCGGAACATGGTGGAGCTTACTTGGAGACGCCGCACCCGCTCGCGATATCGAGACGGACGCAATCGCGCGCGAAGCCCTGGCCGAGGTACCGTTCACGCGCGACCGCGAGCAGAAAGCCCAATTGCTCGCTGACGCGATCGTGGCAGTTTTCGATCACTACTATTTCCGGTCGCGGCGCATCCCGCACGCGGCCCGCCGCGCCTTCGAGCAGCGCAACTGGCCCGAGATCCCGTTGCTGTCCCACGACCGCCTCGCGATCTACGGCCGCTGTCTCGACGCGTTCGTACCGCTGCTAAAGGCAGCGTGGCCGGAGATTCCCGACGAACGCGGGTTCTGGGTCGAGATCGAGGCACGGGTGCTGGAAGCGATCCGGGGCCGCTACGAGGCCGACCTCGCGTTCGCCTGGCTGCGGTCGGTGCGCCGGGGCGTGACGCCGGGGGAATGGACGCCGGTCGCCTACGCCGGTAGCGGCATCCGCTCCAGCCATCCGCCCGATGACAGTGCGATCAGCCGGGTTTTCACATGTGAAGACGCGCTCACGGCAGATACCGTGCTCGGCGTGCTCGAAATGATCGGTTTCAAGGCGCCGTTCCGCGATCTGCCCGGGGACGCTGCTCTTGTCGCTGCCGAGATCAACGCGGTGTTGTTGCAGGAAGCCGCTGGCGAGCCTGGCGAAATCTCGGTCCGCATGATCGACGCAGGGTTTTTCCGCAACCGCGGCTGCTACCTGATCGGGCGCATTCAGTTCGCCCGCGGGGCAATCCCGATGGGGCTTGCGCTGCTCAACGACGCGTCGGGGATTTACGTCGACGCGGTTTTGCTATCGAGCGACGACCTGCAATTCGTGTTCTCGTCGTCGCTGGCCAACCTGCACGTCACTTGCGAGCGCTATCATGAGCTTGCGTATTTCCTCCATCGGCTCATGCCGAAGCGGCCACTCGGCCTGCATTACGCGACGATCGGCTTCAACCACGTCGGCAAGGTTGCCGTCATCGCCGACCTACGCGAAGAACGGCGCCGCAACGGCGAACGGCTCGGGTTCGCTCCGGGAGCGCGCGGTACGGTGGCGATCGGCTTTACGATGCCGACGTCGCGCTACGTTTTGAAGGTCGTCCGCGACCGGCCAGCCCCCGGCTACAAGTGGGGCGTCTATCCAGGCCGTGACGCGGTGCTCGAAAAGTATGAAGTCGTCCACGAGATCGACCGCGCTGGCAGCATGCTCGACAACGTCATGTACCAGCGGCTCAGGATCGACACCGCCTGGTTTGAAAGCGACCTCATCGAGGAACTATTGGCGGCCGCCGGGACAACGGTGAGGCTGGAGACCGGCCACGTCACGTTCGAGCACGTGATCATCCAGATGAAGATGATCCCACTGCCGGTCTATCTCGCAACCGCCACTCTGCCAGCGGCGGAGGCCGCGATCGAGCAGCTTGGTACCTGCATCCGCAACAACGCGGCGGCCAATATCTTCAACCGCGATCTCGATGCGCGCAACTACGGCGTCGGACCGATCGGCAAGATCTATCTCTACGACTACGACGCGGTCGAACCGCTGACGGGCGTCAAGTTTCGCACCAACTCCGGCCGGTTCGAGGGCGAGGAAGATGTCCCGGATTGGGTGTTCGAAACCGGTACGATCTTCCTACCCGAGGAGCTTCTGACCGGCCTCCGGATCGACGATCCGCACTTGCGGCGCCATTTCCGCAGCGTCAATGGCGACCTGATGAGCCTCGACTACTGGGAGGGAATGCAGCGCGCGCTGCTGGCTGGCCTCGTTCCCAAGGTGCGAACCTATACGGATGCCCGCCGTCTGCGGCGCGAAAGCTGAAGTGCAGGAGCCCCCCGCGCACCGCCGACAAGGCGCATTTAGCCGATGATCACATGCGGCACGAAGCGGGAGGTATTCTTTGTGATCGGACTTCGGTCCTCGCGCACACCGAGGCCGACCGCCCGCCCGGCAACAATCCAGGAGCCGAGTACGGCATGGTTGCCGTCAAAAACCGGCAGCGGAGCAAGGCCCTGCACAATGAAGCCTTCCGTCCCGTATGGGCCGCTATCGGCATCAATGACAGAACCCGTTAAATCATGGAGTTCGATGTTGGCGCCTTCTCGCGAATAGAGCGGCTTTCGGGCATAGCCTGACCGCGACAAGTCCGCAGCGCGCGGATCGTCATCGAAATAGGCTGGCAATAGGTTTGGGTGATTGGGCGCCAGTTCCCACAACAACGGGAGTATTCCCTTATTGGACAGGACAGCCTTCCATGCTGGCTCCAGGACGCCCACCATGCTTTTCGCTAACGCATCTCCGAACGGTTCGCGCAGCATCCACTCCCACGGATAGAGCTTGAAGAGACGATTGATGGGCCGGTTTTCGAGATCATAAAACTGGCCATCGGCACCAAGGCCAATATCGGACATGGCGATGAACTGCGTGTCGAAACCACCTTGCCGCGCGCACTCGTCGATATAGGAGATCGTCCCGCGATCTTCCTCCGAGTGGCCGACGCACGAAAGATGCAAAGTTCCCTGGCCGGACAATTCTCGAAACCGGGCGACAAGGGCCTCATGGATGCTGTTGTACTGGTCGGCAGAGGCCGGGAGGGCACCACTTGCGACACGGTCTTCGAGCCAGAACCACTGGAATGCCGCCGCCTCATAGAGCGAGGTTGGCGTATCGGCATTGTATTCGAGAAGTTTCGCCGGTCCATGGCCGGAAAACGAGAAATCAAGCCGCCCGTAGAGCGAAGGGAGGTTCCGCCTCCAGCTATCGCGCAAATAGTCCCACGAGGCCTCTGGGATTTGCAAACGGATGAGATACGTTTCATCGCGTAGGATGCGGTCGACGAGAACCGTCGAAAGAGCTTCGATTTCGGCGGTCGGAGCCTCGATGTGCGTCTCGATTTCGTCGATCGTGAACGCGTAATAGGCGCTCTCATCCCAATACGTGTCGCCGTTGGGCGAATGGAAAGTGAAGCCAAGCTCGGCCGCCCGCTCCCGCCAATTCGGACGTTCGGCGATTTTGATCCGGCGCATGTCAGCCGCCCGAAGACCAGCCGCCGCTTGAGCCGGTGTTGCCAAAGCCGCTGCGCGTGACGGTATCGGCTTGGGCCGTCCGAGGCCCGCTGGCGGGTGCCGTGTTGGCTGTTGCTACGTTTGGTTTTGTCGCTGAACTCAGCATCTTACCAGCCAGCAGGCCACCAAGAATGCCGCCGAGGAAACCCCCGCCACCGCCGGTGCCAAAAACCAGTACAGCAAGCATTGCCGCTGCACCTGCGCCAAGCATCCACGTCGGTATCGAAGATGCCTGCGGTTCGGGTGGCTCTGTGCTCGCCGCATCGGCAGAGCGGGACGTGGTCGCGGTTGGGCGAGGCGCAAGATCGACGCGACCTCGCTTGCCGAAACCAGCCCCGCGCTGACCGCGAGGTGTCGATCGATTAGGGTTTTCCGTCATGGGCAGCGTCACCGTGCGAATGTGGCCCGGTGATCGTTGCAAAGTTGTGCTTACGGACCATTAACGCGACGCCGACGCGAACCCGTCAGCTCCGTGGAACGACCACTGAGTTGCCCTGGTCGTCGAGGATTGGAATCCCAAATTCCAACAATACCTTGTCGATGTCCGCCCGGCGCTTGCGCAGCACCCCGTTCAGCTGACGTTTCCAGTCGTTGTCGGAGAGGCGCACACCGAGCGTGACGCCGTACGACATTTTCGTCGAAAGCGCCGGATCGACCTTCAACGCCGTAACGACCATCGGCTCCTTGCTCTGCTTCGCCAGCCAGCCGGCGAACGGACCCCACAGGATGCCAGCATCGATTTCACCCGAAGCGATATCCTTGATCATCTGCTCTTGTGGTGCTTCGAAACGGCGATCCACGACGAGCGGATAGGCCTTCGACTTGCCTAGCAGATTGTGCTTGGCCATCAAGAAGCCCGGCGGCGTGTTGGCAATGATGCCCAACCTCTTGTCCGCGAGCTTAGGATCAGACAATTCCGAAATGCCGTCCAGCGGGCCGCCTTTTTTCGTCACGATCGCGTAGGTCGAGCGATAATATGCATTCGAGTTCAAGACGAGTTCGTCGCCTTGTGCGTAGCCGATAATCAGATCGCATCGCTTGGAAAACAGCGTCTGCCGTACGAACCCGGTGCTCATCGGGAACCACGTGTATTCCACCGGCACTTTCAATTCGTCGGCGATGACGTCGGCGATCTTGTTTTCAAACCCTTCAGCCTTCTCGTTCGAAAACGGAAGGTTGGCGGGATCGGAGCACACCCGCAGCGCGCGGCGGTTGACGAGGTCGATCACGGCCTGATCTGCGGCCCCGGCGTCATGGACGCCGAGGCTCGAGTAGGTCGCGAGTGAAACGGCCGCGAGGGCAGCCATGACAAGGGCACGCTTTGGCATACGCACGAGTATCAGCCTCCGAGGCAGGTGTCTTCAAATGCACCCTGAAGCTTCGTCTTGTCGACCCGGCCCTTTGGTTTGCCGGGAGGGATCGCGCCGTCCGACAACGCCTTCAAGTAAACGTACATGTCATCAACATAGCACATGACGTTCTTGTTGTCGCCAAGCGCCGGCATGATCGAGTTGCCCTGATAGCGCACGTTCTGCTGTCCGCTTGCGACAATTCCGACGAATGTCGCATAGTCCATTGTCTTGACAGAATCGGTCAGCGCCGGGGCGTACGTCGAACCGGCGCCTTCGGGGCCGTGGCACACATGGCATTCAGAGTGATAACGTCGGAAACCTGACCAAGTGAACCAGTCAACATTGCCGTCGGGCTCGATATTGTAGATCGGATCGCCAGCTTTCGTCGTCCACTTGCCTTCGGGCGACTTCGTTTTTTCGACGACCGGCGTCGGCGCTGCTTTTGCCGACGTCTGTGCCGATGCTGGGAGCGCCGCAGCCACTGCGATGACCGCAGCGAGCGTGACGGATAGTGCTAGTCTCATGTGCTTCCTCGTTGAGATCGGATTGATCAGGTCTCGATTGATAGTGCCTCCGCTGCTCAGTCTGGCGCGGCGGGCCACATCCTTTAGTCGCATTTTGCGATCTGTATTTCAAGTGCGCGCCAACATGGTTGTCAGCATCGCGACCGTCTGTTTACGCACCTGTCGGCTCCCGGCATGCAAAGGCCGGCGCAAGGGACTGCGCCGGCCAAATTCGCGTCGTCTAGAGCCCGATTATGGGAGCGAGAATACTGTCAGCGTGCCACCGAGCGCGGTGTAGGCCTTCAGACCGGCGTAGCCGCCGACTGCGCCCAGACCATCGGTCGGGTTCGTCAGACCAGCAGCGAGACCGATACCGGCCCAACCACCGACGCCCGACAGGATCGCGATGTACTGCTTGCCCTTGTGCTCGTAGCTCATGACGTTGCCGATGATGCCCGACGGCGTCTTGAACTTATAAAGCTCCTTGCCGTCCTTCTGATCGACAGCCTTCAGGTAACCCTCGAGGGTGCCGTAGAAGACGATGCCGCCAGCCGTGGCGAGAGCGCCCGACCAGACCGAGAAGGCTTCTGGCTTCGACCAGACGATCTTACCCTGAGCAGCGTCCCAAGCGATGAAGTTACCCATGCCGCCGTGCGAGCCGGGGGCGGGGAACATCGAGAGGGTGGCGCCGACGTAAGGCTGACCGGCCGTGTACGAGACCTTGAAGGGCTCATAGTCCATGCAGACGTGGTTGGTCGGGACGTAGAACAGGTTCGTCTGCGGCGAGAAGGCAGCTGGCTGCTGGTCCTTCGAGCCGAGAGCGGCCGGGCAAACGCCCTTTGTGTTCACGTCTTGACCGTTCAAGAACGTCGACATCTTCGGGTTGACCTTCGGGCGGCCGTAGGTGGCCGACTTCGGATCCATGTCGACGCCCGTGTGCCAGTTGACCTTCGGGTCGTAGTTCTGGGCGACAAGCAGTTCGCCAGTGGCGCGGTCGAGCGTGTAACCAAGACCGTTACGGTCGAAGTGCACGGCGACCTTACGCTTCTTGCCGGCTACGTCGATGTCAGCGAGAATGACCTCGTTGATGCCGTCGTAATCCCACTCGTCGAACGGCGTCATCTGGTAGGCCCAGGCGGCCATGCCGGTGTCGGGGTTACGAGCAATGATCGACATCGTCCACTTCTGGTCGATCTGCTTGCCATCCGGTCCAGCGCGCTGAGCCGGGTTCCACGTCGACGGGTTGCCCGTGCCGTAGTAGAACAGGTTCAGATCGGGATCGTACGAATACCAGCCCCACGTCGAGCCGCCACCGATCTTCCACTGATCGCCAGTCCAGGTCTTGATCGAGCTATCCTTGCCGACCGGCTTGCCGAGCGACATGGTCTTCTCGGGATCCATCAGCATTTCTGCATCTGGGCCGACCGAGTAGGCGCGCCACTCTTTTTTGCCGGTGTTCATGTTGTAGGCGGTCATGTGAGCGCGAACGCCGAATTCGGCGCCCGAGATACCGACGATCACCTTGTCTTTGACCGGAAGAACGGTGGCGGTGTTGGTTTCGCCCTTCTTCGGATCGCCGTTCACGGCCTTCCAGAGTTCCTTGCCGGTCTTCGCGTCGAGCGCGACAACCGTCGTGTCGGCCTGATGCAAGAAGATCTTGCCATCGGCATGGGCGACGCCACGGTTGACCGTGTCACAGCACATGACTGGGATAACGGACGGATCCTGCTTCGGCTCGTACTTCCAGATGATCTTGGCCTCGTTGTCGAGGTCGAGAGCAAATACGTTGTTCGGGAACGGTGTGTGCACGAACATCACGTTACCGACGACGAGCGGCGAACCTTCGTGGCCGCGCAGAACGCCCGTCGAGAACGTCCAAGCAACCTTCAGGTTCTTGACGTTGTCGCGGTTGATCTGGTCAAGCTTCGTGTAGCGCTGGTTGAAATAGTCGCCGGTCTGCAGTGTCCACTGCTTTGGGTCGGCCGTCGTCTTGATGACGTCTTGGTTGGCGAATGCCGGGACCGCGACGGTCGTCAAGAGAACTGCAGCTGCGAGTGCACTGGTGCGCATCACGCTTCCTCCGTTTTTGTTGCTTGCCATGCTTGTTTTTGCAAATGCCGCTTTGATACCGTCGGGGGCGCGGATTATTTTCCGATTGGTCCACCCAACGTTTGCGTCTTGCCGAAACGGCTAGACGAAAGTATCAGCGGCATTCACATATACGCACTTTTTCGTGAGCGCTACAAGCGCGTTGTAATATGTAGCTTCGCACTCGCGAACGACCCGACTACTGAGCGATAATTCCGGCCTAATTCATCGGGTATTGCGAACTTTACTGCGAATGGTGCAGCGCAGCATAATGGGTAGACTGTCGATTGGTATTCTGCATACGCATTCATTTTTCACGTCATCTGCAGTCGATCTCACAGTGACGTGTCCGCGTTGCGCGCCGTGCGCGCTGCTGGCATTCGCGGCAAGCGGACCAGGGCCTCGTGCAGCATCGTGAATCAAATGTCAGAACCGCGGTACTAGCGGCGGCGGCGGGGGCGTGTCAGCGTGCGACATGGAGCCTGGAGAGGACCAAATGGGCAAGTCGCCGCCTGACGATAGACACAACGACCGGCTTCGTGCGTCTTACAAGCCGTCACAATCGCCGTCACGGTCGGCCGGAAGTCTTCCCGGTCGCCGTGACGTGGTGTTGGGAGCAACGGCCGCAGTCGGCGCACTCCTTGTCCGGCCGTCGCCCGCGTTCATCACCTCTGCACACGCCGCCGTTCCGATGGTTTTGCAGACGGAAGAAGTCGCCCCCGGTGTGTTCGTAGCCCGGGGCGTCCACGCTGTGATGTCGGGCGACAACGGCGGACACATTGCCAATCTGGCGTTCGTTGTCGGCCGCGAGCGGGTCGCGGTGATCGACACGGGCGGCAGCTTCAAGGTCGGTATGGCGCTGCTGGAAGCGATCCGCACCCGGACGTCGCTGCCGGTTGGTGTCGTAATAAATACGCATATGCATCCCGACCATGTGCTCGGCAACGCGGCGTTTGAAGGTTCGCCGTCAGCAGGCTCCAAATCGGCAGCCCCCGGTTCAACAGGCCCCGCCGTCGAATTCATCGCGCATCAAAAGATGGCCCGAGGGCTTTCGGCACGGGCCGACCGGTACTTGGAACACAACGGGGCGGCGATCGGCGCCGGGTTCGAGGGTACGCGGGTCGTGTTGCCAACCCGTACTGTCGATACCGCAGCCGAGGTCGATCTAGGCGGGCGTACGTTATTGCTTCAAGCGCACGCGACGGCCCATACCGACAACGACCTCACCATCCGGGATCTCGAAACCAACACGCTGTTTGCTGGCGATCTGCTGTTCTCAGGGCATATCCCGACCATCGACGGGTCGCTCCGCGGTTGGCTCAAAGTGCTCGACCAACTCGTTAAGCAACCGGTGGCCAGGGTCGTGCCCGGGCATGGCCCCGCCTCGATGACGTGGCCGGACGCTGTCGAGCCGCAACGGCGCTATTTCGAGATGCTGACCAACAATATCCGCGGGCTGATCAAGCAGGGGCGGTCGCTGGAGGATGCGCTTTATGCTGCAGCGCGAGATAACTTGGTCGGTTGGGAGTTGTCGCAGGAGTATCACAAGCGTAATGTTGCCGTAGCCTTTGCCGAGTTGGAGTGGGAGTGACCGCTATGTTCGCTGTCACTTTCAGTCGTTGGCACGCGGCCAGTTACTGTCGTCCGACGTCGCGGCCGCCCGGAGATCCACATGGCCCTTCAGACACTTAGCCGATTGATGTGTGGCGCGCTCGCCGCCGCCGCACTTGTGTCGGTTGCGCCGATGGCGTCGGCTAATGATGACGACGTGTGGCCCGCGCTGCGAAGCGAATTATTTGGCAACAGGCCAATCGTCGAACAATCGACATTGTTCACGGTCGATGCGCCGTACCGCGCCGACGACGCCGCGATCGTCCCGATTACGGTTAAACTGCCAGCCAGCGCGGGCGATGTGCGGAAGCTGACGCTGGTCGTCGAGAAAAACCCTGCGCCTATGGCAGCGTCGTTCACTTTTGGCGCTGCTGCTGCGACCGGCGAACGGGTCATCCAAACCCGCTTGCGTTTCGATATGTATTCCAACCTGCGCGCGGTGGTCGAACTGGCCGACGGCTCGCTTCATATGACAACGCGGTTTGTCAAAGCCGCCGGAGGTTGCTCGGCGCCGGCATTGAAGGATGCCGACGAAGCTTTGGCGTTGATCGGCAAGTCGCACATCAAAGACGTTGCAGCCCTCGATAGCGGCGCTGGCGGCAGTACGGCTGCGCGGATCGGCCAAGTCATGGTTCGTCATCCGAACTATTCCGGCATGCAAATGAACCAGCTCACCGGGCTCTACATTCCGGCGAAGTTCGTGACGGCAATGACAGTGCAGCGCGGCGCAGACACCGTGTTCGATTTGGAAGCCGGCATCTCGTTGTCGGAGGACCCCAACATCCGGTTCACGTATCTGGCGGCCGGTGGCGCGTCGCTCAGCGTGACGACGACCGATAGCGATGGCCGCGTGTTCAAGGCTGCGACCCCGCCAGCAGGGTCGTAACAGCAAAGCCGATAGTTGAGGCTGAGGGCTGAGTTAGACAGCGCGCCGAACAGGCAGCCTGTCGCGCAACTCCCGTTGCGGAGCCGACATGGCCCGCCTATCGTCGCGGGCATGATCGATATATTCAAAATCGCGCTGGCACAGCTCAATCCCACCGTCGGTGACATCGACGGGAATGCGCGCAAACTGGTGGCAGCCCACGCCACGGCAGCTGGCCTCGGCGCCGACCTCGTGGTTTTTTCAGAGCTGTTCATCACGGGCTATCCGCCAGAAGATCTGGTGCTGAAGCCAGCGTTCCAAGCTGCAACTCGGGCTCGTCTGGAGCAGCTTGCCGCCGAACTCAGCGCAGGGCCAGCGGTGCTAGTCGGAACGATCTGGGTGGATGCTGGCAAGCTCTACAACGCCGTTGCCCTGCTCCAGGACGGCCGCATTGCCGCCGTGCGCACCAAGGTCGACCTGCCCAACTACGGCGTGTTCGACGAAAAGCGCGTGTTCACAGCTGGGCCGCTGCCGGGGCCGATCCTGTTCAAGGGCGTCAAGCTCGGCGTGCCAATCTGCGAGGATATCTGGACCGACGAAGTCACCGAATGCCTCGCCGAATGCGGCGCCGAGATCCTGATCGCGATCAACGGGTCGCCGTTCGATTGGCCCAAGCCCGACCGGCGGATGAACGTTGCGGTGGCTCGCGTCACGGAGACCGGTTTGCCGATGGTTTATCTGAACCAGGTTGGCGGTCAGGACGAGTTGGTGTTCGACGGCGCTTCGTTCGTACTCAACGCCGACCGGTCACTGGCGGTGCAGATGCCGGCCTGGGACGAAGCGGTGGTGCTCACGACTTGGCACCGGTCAGGCAATCGCTGGCGGTGCGAGACCGGACCGCGCGCGGCGTTGCCTGAGAGCGATGCGTCGGCTTATCATGCGGTCACGCTTGGCTTGCGCGATTACGTCGTCAAAAACGGCTTCCCCGGCGTGGTTCTCGGCCTGTCTGGCGGCATCGATAGTGCTTTGGTCGCCGCGATCGCCGTCGATGCGCTGGGCGCGGACCGCGTGCACGCGATCATGATGCCATCGCGGTTCACGTCCGACGACAGTCTGCATGATGCTGCGGCGTGCGCGATGGCACTCGGCATCCGGTACGACAAGGTCACGATCGAACCGGCAGCCGAGGCCTTTAAATGGAGCCTCAAGCCACTGTTCGAGGGCCGCAGCAACGACCTGACCGAGGAAAACATCCAAAGCCGGGTGCGCGGCACCATGCTGATGGCGGTGTCCAACAAGCTCGGCGGGATGGTTGTCACCACCGGCAACAAGAGCGAGATGAGCGTCGGCTACGCCACGCTGTATGGCGATATGAACGGCGGCTACAATCCGATCAAGGACCTGTACAAAACCGAGGTTTACCGCCTCGCCCGCTGGCGCAACGCGAACGTGCCCAATGTCGGACCGGGCGGCGGCAACGGACCCGCCGGCGTCGTCATCCCCGAGCGGATCATCACCAAGGCGCCAACCGCCGAATTGCGCGAGAATCAGACCGATCAGGACAGCCTGCCGCCCTACGACGTGCTCGATGATATCTTGACCGGACTCGTCGAGAAAGAGACGCCATTGGCCGACATTGTGGCCAAAGGCCACGCTGCCGAGACCGTGACCCGGGTCGCACGGCTGCTCGACATTGCCGAGTATAAGAGGCGGCAGGCGGCGCCGGGGGTGAAGATTTCGGCCAAGAACTTCGGCCGCGACAGACGCTATCCGATCACCAACCGGTTTCGCGAACGCCTCGATGCGCCGTTTCCGGCAACGGCGCAAGAGCCATCGGCGGCTGGAGCCAAGGCAGCGGCTTTGGCCATCGCGGTGCCGCGAGCCGACGGCGATGGCGCGGAGTAGGGCGGACGTGACGTCGAGTGGACGTCCAACCCACTATCACGCGGCCGCGCGAGGCATCGGCTGCAGATGTCGCTCGATCAACCCGAGCCGCGCTGCGATTGCAACGAGGCGATGGAGCTGGCCGCGCCGGAGCGACGTGGGTCGCCGGTCATTGAGCGCAACGACGAAGTCTTCGTCCGGCTCGTCGAGGTCGAGGCGCGCCTGCCAGCACAGCGTAACGAGCCGCGCCACCGCGATGCCGCGCCAGTCTCGCAGCAGCTCGGACCGCTCGCGCAAGTCGCTCAGCACCTCGCGCTGGCGCATCGACAAGGCCTCTGGCCCCTCCCAACGCGCCATGTGCTCGAGGAAGTCGAGTTCCCAGTCGGTCCATTCGCAATCGTCGGCGGTCAACAGGAACGCGGCGGTAGTGCGAACCGACGTGGCATCCTCGGCGAGCCGCTTCATCTCGATGTGCGAGGCCATGCGTCACCTGTGGTCAAGCTGGGGATAACCAGTGCATGAACGGTAGATGATTCGAGGCGCGGGCCCTTACAGACCTGCAGCCCCGTCCACAGGAGGTTCCCCGTGTCCGTCGCTGTCCGATTTGCGCCGTCCCCCACCGGCCGCCTGCATGCCGGCAACATTCGCCCGGCCGTGCTCAACTTCATGTTTGCGCGCGTCAACGGCGGCACGTTCATGCTGCGCCTCGACGATACCGACCGCGAGCGTTCGAAGCCGGAATTCGCCGAGGAGATAGAGCGCGACCTGACCTGGCTCGGCCTGACGTGGGATCGCTTTGCACGCCAATCCGACCGATTGGCGCGGTATCAAGAGGTCGCGGACCAACTGCGCGAGATGGGCCGCCTTTACCCTTGCTATGAGACGGCCGATGAGCTCGACCGCAAACGCAAGCGCCAACTCGCGCGCGGGCTGCCGCCGATCTACGACCGCGCCGGGCTAAGGCTCAGTGCTGCCGAGCGCGCGGCGATCGAGGCCGATGACAAACGCCCGCACTGGCGCTTGCGGTTGGACAACTTCGGTTCGACCGCTTCAAACGGCGACATGACCCCGCAGCCGACCCCGGTCGCTTGGGACGACTTGATCCGTGGACACCAGACGGTCGATATCGGGTCGTTATCGGATCCGGTGCTGATCCGCGAGGATGGCACGCCGCTCTACACCTTCACGAGCGTCGTCGACGATATCGATTTTGCGATCACTCATGTCATTCGCGGGGAGGACCACGTCACCAACACCGGCGTCCAGCTCGCGTTGTTCGCGGCCCTCGGCGCCACGCCGCCAGCCTTCGCCCACCACTCGCTGCTGATCGGTGCCGACGGCCAAGCACTGTCGAAGCGGCTCGATAGCCTGTCGATCGGCGGCTTCCGCGAGGCGGGTTTCGAGCCCATGGCGGTGTTGTCGCATGCCGCGTTGATCGGCACATCCGATGCGGTCGAGCCGCGATCGTCGATCGATGACCTGACGCGGGGCTACAGCCTCGCCAAGGTATCGACGGCACCGGCCCGGTTCGACGAGGCGGAGTTGCGCAATGTCAACGCGCGCCTGTTGCACGGTCTCGAATACGAGGCGGTTGCCAAGCGGTTGATAGCGCTCGGGATAACGGCCGATCCGCCGACGGCGCGCACGTTCTGGGAGACGGTGCGTGGCAATGTCTTCGTTCTGACCGATGCCAAGCGGTGGTGGGACGTCGTCGCTGGTGACATCACCCCGGTGATCGAGGACGCGGCGTTCACCGCCAAGGCTGCCGAGCTGCTGCCGCCTGAGCCATGGTCGGCCGAGACGTGGAGCGCATGGACCAACGCGATCAAATCAGCGACGGGAGCCAAGGGCAAAGCGCTGTTTCACCCGCTGCGGTTGGCTTTGACCGGCCTCGATAGCGGCCCCGAGATGAAGCCGCTGCTGCCACTCATCGGCCGCGCGCGGGCGATGCGCCGGCTTGGGGGTTAGGCTCTCAGTGCGCGGACGGCGACGGCGATTGTTTTGCCTTTCCCCGCGTGCGGGGAGAGGCAGCCGACGGATCGGAGCGGTAGCGGCGGTTCGTCGGCGGTGAGGGGCATCACCAAGCTTAACTCAACAATGTCGCCTATAGAAATCGACAATGTTCGTTTGGCGCCCACCCGGCTTCTCCTACCTGCCGCCACCCAGCCCCAACGCCGTCGCCATGACGCGGAACACCGCCGTGTTGTCCATGCGGCCGCGGACCATGGCAGCGCCCGGCCCCATCGCCGTCAGGATTACGTCCTCGCCGGAATGGATGCCACGGTCGGCGCGCAGTGGCAGGTTGCCCATCCGGCGCGCGATGCCAGGCGCGGCACAGGCCTCTTCGTTGGCCGTCGCGACCTTCGTATCTGGACCGAGGACGGCCGGTTTGTTTTCGCCGGTGAGATAGGGACGCCCAGCGTCGCAATGGTCGGGGTAGGCGGCAAACACGAACGCAAGTCGGCGCCAGACGTCGATCGACGTCGGGTAGCCGTCCGCGTCGGCGGGGCCATAGGCTGGAAACCCGGCGGCGTCGTAAAGCCGGATCCGTTCGCGCGGCGGCTGGGCAGCACCCGACCCGTCGGCGGCTTCGACATAGGTGCCGATGATCGAAGCTGGATGGGTATGGTCGGCGATCACCAAAACCAGTGTGTCACTTGATTTGGCAGCGTATTCCTTGGCGATCTTCACGGTATTGTCGAACATGATCGTATCGAAGACCGCCCGTTCCCAGTCCAGCGAATGGGAGTACTTGTCGATCCGGCCGGCCTCGACCATCAGAAAGAAGCCGTTGTCGTTGCGCGACAGCACCTTGAGCGCGGCGCGGCGCGGATCTGATCGGTGAGGTCGGGCTGGTCGGGATAGCGCGAAACGGTACCCTTCTTGAGCAGTCGGCGATCGAGCGCGCCGTCGATATTCGAGCGGTTGAACAGTCCGAGCAGACGCGTGGTATCGGCCCGCTCGGCTTCGATGCCGAGCGTGGCATTGGTCTGCACGTAGGTGTAGCCAAGGCCCATGAAGCGCGCGCGGTAGTCCTCGCCGTCCGCGCGCTTGCCATCCGGATGGCTGGCTGGAAGGAAGTTGGGCCAGCCGCCGCCTAAGATGACTTCGGGTTTCAGCTTATAGTAAGCATCGACAATATCGTCGTAGTCGCGCCGGTTGCGCGTATGGGCGACCATGGCGGCCGGCGTCGCGTCTTCGATCTCGGCGTCGGTCACGAGCCCGACGGCAAGCCCGTGGCGGCGCTTGACCAGTTCGCCGATGTTTTCAACCTTCGGATGGGCAAGCGTCCGCCGGTTGCTCGCGCAGTAGACGCCCATCGCGTTGACGCAGGTTTTGTGGCCCGTCGCATAGGCCGACGCCGAGTTGGCGCTGTCGGTGATGATGCTGTCGCTGCCCGCCGTCGAGACCAGCGCCATGTGGGGCATGTCGTCCATGGCGAGGTCGGCGCCGTAGCGGCCTTCCTTGATTCCCTTCGACATCATCCGCGCGGCGTTTCGGTGGGCCATCGACATGCCATCGCCGATCAGCAGGATGACGTTGCGCGCTTTGCGGCCTTCGAGCGTGCCGTAGACATCCCATGTGACTTTGGCCGAGATCCCGGTCGCTGCGCGCGCTTCGAGCGTATACGTGCCGGGTTTTTCGATGGCCGCGCCGCGAACCCAGTAGGCGGTGAGGTCGTTGCCATCTTCGCGGTCGATGACTTCGGCCGTTCCGCCGAGTGCGCCGGCTGCGTCTTCGCCATTGAGCGTCACGGTGACCTCACCGCGCTCCAAAATGGCATCGAACTCGACCTTGAGGTCGAACCGCGACCCGGCGAGAATTTCCGCGCGGTCGATCGGGTAGATGGTTTGGGCAAAGGCAGAGCTGACAACCGCCATCGTCACAGCGAAAAGCACCGCCAGTTTCGATGATACGTAGAGTGCAAAGCCGCCAGCGTAGCGCATGTGTCGCGTCCTCGTGAGGTGTCTTGGTCTGTCGAGGGGTGTTCGTACCGGCTATACGTAGTTCGGTCGTGACAATCATCGTCGGCGTTATTGACCATCAGATAAAACCGGAGTGACTTTATGAACGGGTCCATAGCGGCAGCAGCGGCACTTCTCGCAACGATCGCGATCATATCTCCCGCGCTTGCACAGAGCGCGAACCCATGTCCGATGACATACGTCCAGTTCGAGGCTGCGATCCCGCATATCGATGTCGACGATTGCCCAGCCGAAGTGGCTGGCAAGGACCGGTTCTGCCGCGGCTCGGCGAACGGCGACAGTATTCATGTTTTCGCATTTGATTTCGACGGTGACAAATGTCTCGCGGCGTTGCGGTCGTACGACAAGAACGAGTTCAAGTTGTCGATCGGCAAGGCAAAATAGTTCGGCGCCTCCTGATCAATCTGACAACGCCAGAGCCGCCCCGTGCCGCGCCTGCGGCCGGGGGCTTGCAATGAAAAGACAGGGTCCGGCGGGGCGGGCTGACCCGCGTGGCCAAGAGTTGCGTTCGTGGGATGTGGGTCAGTTGCGCTCCATGGCCCGAATTGGCCGTGGGGCACGCCGCCCCGCCGCCGTCGTCCGGTCTTGCGGACACCGGATGGGCCATCCCGGACCCGGCCGTTAGCGGCCTACATTCTGGCCGCCGCATCCACAACCGGGACCAGCTGATGGGTTCCCGAATGCCAGACGATGGTCTCCGCCCCGAAACGCCCAGCTCGCGAACCGGACCCCATGGGTGAAGCTATCGCGCAGGGTACGGCCGCGCGCCGCCCCGGGGATAACTTTTTTCATGACGATCACGGTATAGTCAACGCATCACGCTAACACCGTCAGTCGCCAACTGGTCAACCGACCTCCAGCACGACGCGGCCGCGCACTTTGCCCGCTAGTATCTGCGGCGCCAGTTCGATGACGTCGGCAAGTGGATGCGTGACGGTGAGCGCGTCGAGTTTGGCAACGTCGAGATCGCGGGCAAGGCGGTCGTAGGCGGCGATGCGGCGTGGCTTCGGCACCATCACGCTATCGACACCCGCCAGCGTAATCCCGCGCAGGATGAACGGCGCGACCGACCCCGGTAGGTCCATGCCCGCAGCGAGCCCGCAGGCGGCAACGCAGCCGCCGTAACGCGTCATCGAGATGGCGTTGGCGAGTGTGTTCGAGCCAGCGACGTCGACGACGCCTGCAAAGCGCTCTTTGTTCAATGGCCGTGGTGTCCCGGCGAATTCCGCACGGTCGAGTACAACGGCCGCGCCGAGGGTTTTCAGGAACTCGGTTTCCTCAGGCCGTCCGGTTGCGGCGTGGACTTCGTGCCCGAGCCGCGACAGCAGGGCGACGGCGATACTGCCGACGCCACCGGCGGCCCCCGTCACCAGCACCGGGCCGGCACCGGGCGCAACACCATGGGCTTCCAGCGCCAGAACGCACAGCATCGCGGTATACCCCGCCGTTCCGATCGCCATGGTCTGCGCGGGCGTAAATGCGGCCGGTGCCTTGATCAGCCAGTCGGACTTGACCCGAGCGATTTGCGCGTAGCCGCCATGGTGGACCTCGCCGACGCCCCAGCCGTTGAGGATCACCCGATCGCCGGCTGCAAACTCGGGCGAGCCTGACGCGATCACCGTGCCGGTGAAATCGATGCCCGGAATGAGCGGAAACCGACGAACCACAGGGCCCTTGCCGGTGATGGCGAGCCCGTCTTTGTAGTTGATCGTCGAGTGCGTGACGGCAACGTCGACATCGCCCGGCATGAGGTCTGCAGCTGTCATTGCGGTCCATGCAACCTGCTGGGTACCACTTGGGGTACCGGCTGGGGCGTCCCCCTTGCTGATCAGGAAGCCATTGAATTGGTCGGTCGTGGCGGCGGGCATGGCGGCGATCCCCAATGTGTGACGGCTGAGATGTGCGCCGGACTTGCTGCGATTGTCGAGTGCGATTGCTTCGGCGAGTAACGATCCGGTATAACCGGAAGGTTGTTCGTTCCCAGTCGCGATTGTGACATCCCGGCATCGCAATTGTGGCAGCCGTGCAAGCAGTGTCTCTTGCAACGCCGTGAAAACCTAACAATTCGTTGCTGCGCCGCGATAACTTGCACTTTTATTCTTGAACTTTGCCGTCCTAATCTTAACGTTTCGCAACGATCTGGCTTGAATGACGCCAGATGGTTCATAGCGACTCGGAACAGAGCCGGTGCTCTGGTTAGCGTTCACCCGCGATCTACAGAGCACACGGCCGATGGACGGAGGACTGTTGTCATGACGAATGCGACGCGTTTGCAGGTGTTTGTTGCGGCCCTCTCATTCGGGCTTGTCGCGGCGATCGCATTGGGGCTGTTGAAGTAGCCCATCGTCGGCGTAGCTGCCGCTCCAGACGATTGTGGTATGGCGATCCGAGACCAAGTTGTAATTGAGTTGCGTTTGCGTACGTCGAGCGGCTGCGGCCCCCCTCGCAGCCGCTCGGTCCAGAAACCTCAGAGTGCGACCTGCCACAGTTCGGCCGGCTATTCCTGGCACCGATTAGGCCCCGGCTAGGGATTGGCCGTTGAAGGGCATGGTTTCGAGGCGGTCGCGTGAAGACATATCGATATTTCATGGTCAACCCGTTGCGTTGGCTCGCACCGTTGACCGCCTGCGCTGCGCTGGTCGCCGGGTCTGGAACGGCAGTCGCCCAGACGCCTTCGGCCACAGCCCGCAGCCAAACCGTTGCACCAGCTCAGCCAGCCCGCGCCGCGTTGCCACGAGCCACCCCGCACACCATGACGCCGGACGACTTGGCGCTCGATTGCCCAAAATTGACCGGACGAATTCAGGTCCGCATCCGCCAGCTCAGGGGCGCTCTGTCCGACGACCGGACAACGGAGGTGGCCCGTAGCCTCCAGGCCGTCGCGAGCCCGATTTTTGGCGGAACGTCGCGCGGGATCAATCCGGACGCCGACAACGCGCGCGATCTCGGCATTATCGTCGCGTACAATCAGCGTCTGATCGAAAAAAAGTGCCCGGCCTATAATCTCGAGGCCGAGTTCGCGCCTGGAAACACTGCGCAGCCGAAGGCCGTGAAACCGGCCAAGTCACCGGCGGCTGCCAAACCACCTGCTGTCCCCGCGACGCCGGCGCCGCCGTTGCGCTGACCCACGATTATTCCGCCGACGCGTGTTCAGGACAGCGGGAGCACAATGGCGGGAAATCAGCTATTGTTTGATCGAAGCGCGAGGCATCAGCGCTGAGGGAGCACGTAGCGGCCGATGACGTCGCACTTCGTCGACAAGGAGCGAGCATTCGTCGATGGCCTCGAGGTCGAGACCGGTCGCAGCCTGGGCGTGTGGATGACGGAAATCGAGGCGAGTGGCCTGACCGCGCGCAACGACATCATCGATTGGTTGCGCCAACGCGGTTTTACGTTCGCCAAAGCCTCATGGCTGGAGCGGATCCACCATAACGGCGGGGCTCTCATTTATGGTGGTGCTGCGCCGTCCGTCGCGCCGACCGCATCCTTTGCTCGAATGGCCAATGCCACGGCTGCAGCGGGGCAGGCTTCGCCGGGACCCATCGCACCGGTTCGACCGACATCGGCACCGGCCTCGCAGGCTGTGCCGGTCCAGATGCCAGCGCCCGGACAATCTCAACCGGTCGCACGGGCCTTACCGCCAGCCCCTCCGGTTATCCGCGCCGCGCCAGCACCAGCTGCACCATCAGCAGCGTCACACCCCGATCTCGGCCTCGAGGCTATACTTGCCCAAGGCAAAGCCTACCGCCCGTTGGCCCAGCTGCTGCTCCGCGAGATCCTTGCGGTCTTGCCTGGAGCCGACCTGCGACTGGCTGACGGCGTCGTCGTGTTCGACATGACCGGGCCGTTTTGCGCCATGGCACCGGGGCCGAAGGGGGTTCGCCTCGATCTGCCCGCCGGGCCATCGCCGCTATTCCAGGCCTCGCGAACGGTAGCCGTGGCAGGTCTCACCGCCTCGGCGCTGTTGACCGACGCGCGCCAGATCGACGAGAGGCTGCTCAAGGCCGTCGCAGATGCCGCGCGGAGAACAGTTTGAACAGGGCAGGCGTTTGACGGTTTGCCTTTGACGGATGACGAGCAATCAGGCCGTGTGCGTCGCTATATATGTCGCGTTGAGTGGCGCACAGGTGTTCAACGGCGCGGCTGGAACGTCATCACGGAATCGTTGCGAATTCATGGGCTTGTCAGTGTGCGGTCATCGAACGGCTGGAGGCGGACGAAGGTAATGATCAAGCGCTCGACGTTCAGGCGCGCTACGACAGCGTGCTTAGGGCAAACGACGGGTCGGCCCGCATTTGCGCTTTGGCTGGCTCACCGGCGGGCGCTCCGACTGGGGCTTGGGCTCGCATTTGGGCTGGCTTTCGCCACGAGCAGCTTCGTGGCGCCGATAGAGGCGCTTGCCCAGGCTGCGCACCGCGACGCCATCGGCGAATGGCTCAAACGGTCCGAACAACCACCGCCTGCGGGTAGTCCGCCCAACGTTGCTGGCCCAGCCGCAACCTCCAAAGCAGGCGCGCCGCCAGCTTCCGCGACTGTGGCTCCCGCCGATGGGCTCCCGGCCGACCCGCGCGACGGTGAACCTGGCTACGAGCAGGCCAAGCGCCTGATGGCGGCCATCCAGGCCATGCTCGAGGACACGGCGAAGAACCGCGCCGAAGGCCGCAAACTGCCCGCGCGCGAAGAGTTCACGTTGCCGCCGATTTTCGCCGAGACGCGCGAGGACCGCGATCGCAAGGTTCAGGCGCTGCTCGATGCCGCGCTCGAGGTGGTGACCGATGTTCCCGTCGTTGCAACGCAAAAGCGTGTTGAAGCCCTGCGCCGAAACATCAGCGACCTCGACGACCAGATCGCCAAGGCCCGAGAAAAGCAGCTCAGTGCCCCCAAGGAGGCCATGCTCGCTGGCGTTTTGACCGATACCGTCGACAGCCTCCAGACCCGGATCGCCGACTACACGAAACGGATCGAGTTAAACCGCGCCGAGATCAAAACGGCCAAGGCCGAGATCGCCTCGGGTTTGTCGAGTGCTGGCCTCAAGATGACGCCCGAGCAGATAGACCTGCTACTCGATAGCGTGCTGTCGGGCGATCTTGTGCGACTGATGGCCGTGTTCAACGCCGCCAAAGTGATCGACCAGCAGCTCGCCAAGTTGATGGCGGCGAGCGGGGAAAACCTCAACGCCGCCCGCAAGTATTTCGCCATGCACGCCGCCCTGTTCGCCCTGCTGGTGCATACGCAAGACCAGACGATCGCCAAGATCGACACGAACTATCTGCCGCGTCTGGCCGCGATTGCCGCCGACGTCAGCGCCGCGCGCGTCCGGACTGCCCAGCTGATGAAGGAAGAAAACCGTCCCGATCAGAAGCGCGCGCTCGAAGGCAACCGCGACGCGCAAAGGATCGCAGACGAGGCGGCCAAGAACTACAAGCGCTATCTGACCCAGCAGCGCGAGCAGATCGCCAAGGCCCGCATCAAGGCCGCGCACGACCTGCGCATTGCCGACAACACCTACGAGACGGTCGAAGCCAGCGTGCAACTGCGCAACCTGATGCGCGACAGCATCCAATCGTTCGACGCGCTGCAAAAGCTCGAGGCGCCGACCTTCGACCAGTTGTTCCGAAACGAAGAATTGCGCCGCGAGTTCGAGAACTTGACACGTCGCCTCGACGCCCCGTCGAGCTGAGCGACTAACCAGGAAATCCGTTTTGCCCGTTGCGCGGCACAACGGATTATCCCGAGCGGGCAGCTATTCAATGCGACCAACCATTGCGCTCAAATCCGATCGGGCCCAAAGTTTGAGACTATGGAATCGATTATGCGGCCGAAACGAATGGGTCTCTCGAAACAGCGGTTGGCGCGCGCGCTGCCAATGATGGCGGCTTTTGTGGTGATCGCGGCTTTGGTATCGGCGCTTTATGCGAACGGCGGCGCCCACGCCTTCGCGGGGGACGCCGTTGCGGAACCAGACGGGTACAGAACCGATAACTATCGCTCGGCTGTACCAAGGACGCTGACAGGGGCCGTATCGGTTCCGATGCCGGACGCCGCGAAGTCGCTGCGCGATGCCGGCGCTGTGTTTATCGACGTCTACCCGCGCGCGCCCAAGCCGCCCAACCTGCCCGCGGCCACCGTTTGGCGGGAACCGCCTCACCGCTCGATCCCGGGAGCCTATTGGCTGCCTAATGTCGGCTACGGCAACATTTCGGAGGAGATGGCGGGTTATTTTGCACGCGCGCTCGAACGGTTTTCGGCTGGCCGGAAGGACATGCCGATGGTGTTCTTCTGTCTCAGCGATTGCTGGATGTCGTGGAACGCGGCCAAGCGCGCGATGGCGATGGGCTACACGGCGGTTCACTGGTTTCCCGACGGCACGGACGGCTGGGAACTGATCGGCGAGCCGCTGACAAATCTAACCCCGGTGCCGTGACGGCTTCAGAATCGGTCGACGCCATGAAATTGCCATTGGCGTTTTGTATTATTGATTTACTATGTGGATTATTAATCAGTCGCGTGCATTTTCGCTAGCCAATTCTAACCAGGGAGGTCCGACATGCCGTTTGCCAGTAACTCGCCGACCTCCGCCGCCGGGCCATTCCCGTTCGCCTGATCGTGACAGGTTTTCCTGCTCGCTCAGCACGTTAACAGCAAACCGGCTCCCCTCTGACGGCTTCAGCCGTACCCCTTTGCATCATCGCCATGACCCAAGTTGCCATGTCTGCCATCTCGGCCGGCGTATGCGCACCGACGCGGCGCGCGTTGGCCCGCCTATCGCGCTATCCGCGCCGGGTACGCCCGGCCGTGTCCGCGCTTGCCTCGCGTGACGGCCGCTTCGCCGACCTCGCGCTGAGTTCTCCAGCGCTCCTCGTTGCGCTCGCCATTGCGCGGCGGAGCGTCGACGTCGCGCGGGCGCGCGCTCTGGTGTCGGACGGCGCGCCGCTCAAGGTCGTCGCCGGGCTCGCCCGCGTGCCGATCTGGTTGAAGGCTTTGCCACCAGAGTCGTTCCTGGAGCCGCTGGCAGAGTTACCCGACGGCCCACAGTTCCGGCTGCAGATCGCAAACTTCGTCCCCGGCGAGGCCCGCTTTTCTGCCGCTTGGCTGGCGGCGGTGGCTCAAGCTCACGATGCGGGCAGCGCCGATTTCGTGCTGTGGGTGGCGCGAAAATCCCCGCGCCAACGGTATCCCGACGGCATGGTGCACCGGCTCGCCCTCCTCGCCTGGTACTCCGGCGCGGGCCGGTCGACGCCGGCAGGTGGATACATCAGCAAGGCATGGCACCCGGCGATGTCATGGGATGCGGCTTGTTTGGAGACCTACGACTGGTTCGAGGCGATCATGCTGGCGTTGCGGTTGAAAAACCAGCCGCTCGTCGACCCGTGGATCGGGCCACAGCGCGTGCTTGGCTACGACTTCGTGCCATTGGTAACGATGGGCGACATCATCGATGAGGCCGCCGCCATGGGAAATTGCGTGCGCACCTATGGCCTGGATCTTGCGGCCGGATCGAGCCGATTGTTCAGCGTGCGCTGTGATGGGCGGCGCATTGCAACGCTCGAACTTGGCATGTGGCAGGACGATCCCTACCCGCGCATCGGTCAGTTGCGGGGGCCGCGTAATTTGCCGGTCACGCACGGGGTGTGGCAAGCCGCCCACCGCTGGCTGGTCACCCACGCGCAGCCCCGAAGCAATTGCGCAGACTGCTGTGCGCCATTTGACCCACAAGTGTGGCGCGATTTGTGGCGGCCGTATTGGCTCGCACGTGGCCGGGTGCCACGCTGGCTGCCATTACAGCCGCTCCGCAGCCTCAATAACATATGACGACGCCAAACTACGACGACGGCACCCAGCTCCGTCGGAGCCGAGGTTACATGCCCGTCGTTACATGCCGGTCAGCGGCTGGAACAACCGAGCAAAGGTACCCTTGAAGCGCGCCTTTTGTTCGCTGGCGATGAGGCAGATGCACCCCGTGGTGCGATCGGCGACCGGTTTGTGCACCTGGTCGTCGAGGTCGGCCACATCGCCGATACCAAACACGCCGCACTCGTCCTGGTAACTGCCCGCCAGCACCATCGTCAGCTCGGTGCCGCCATGGCCATGTTCGGGCATGACCTGACCGGGCGAGATCTTGAGCAAGCGCAAGTCGCCTCTGGACGCATCCGACAATTCGATCGGGTGATGCCAAACACCAAGGCCGAGCCGTTTCCAGCGCACGCCCGAAAGGTCGCTGCCAACGAAACGGGACAGGGGAGCTGGAACGTCGCCGCTCCGCTCGATGGCGGCGAGCACGTGGTCGCCCTCGTCGATGCGAATGCTGCCGTCGACATCGGGCGCGCTCGGCGCGATTTTCGTCAGCGAAGCTGGGGGAAGGCTACCGAGAATGGCGCTTCCGACGCATTCCAGCGCGCGCAATTCACCGCGGCACTGGCTGCAGACCGAGATGTGCGTAGCCACAACGGCTCCGAGGGCTTCGGGCAGGCTGCCCGCCGCGAAGCTCATCAGCGTGGAGTGGTCGACGTGGTGCGCAATCTTCATTATTTCAGGTCCTCTACCGCCTCTCTTATCTTTTGATAAGCAAGGCGCATCCTTGATTTGACGGTGCCGAGTGGCAGGTCGAGTTTTTCCGCTATCTCGCTGTGAGACAGACCGTCGATGTACGATAAATTTACAACCTCGAGCTGATCTTCCGGCAGCGTCGACATTGCACGTTGCACGCGTCCCCTTCGCTCGGCTTCCGAAACGGCTTCATCCGGCAAGATATCGCTGGACGCCGTTTCATCATGCCCCTCCGGCAACTCCTGCCACAGAACTTCCCTACGCAACCGGTCGATCCGCAGATTTCGAGCGATCGTGAAAATCCACGTCGTCGCGCTGCCTTTTTCGCCAGAATATAGCGCGGCCTTGCGCCATACGGTGAGAAGCGTCTCCTGCGCAAGCTCCTCGGCCGTGTTGGCGTCGGCCCCCTGGCGGATCATGTACGACTTCACGCGTGGCGCGTAGGCCTGATACAATTGTCGAAATGCATCGACATCGCGGTGTATCGCCACCTGCTGCAGCAGATCTGGCATGGAATTCCCGGGGATAGCGTGGTCGCCGTGGCGCATTGGCCTCACGGCTTTGATTACCGACACAATAGACCAGCCGGCGTTCGGTTGCCAGCATTGCGCCATGCCTCTTTGGTGCACCGATGAATTGTCCCAGTTTCAGTGCAGAACCCGGTTGCGGCGGTGCGATGCGCGCGCCACGTTGCGGCCCGGGACATCTGCAATTCTGAACGCTGTCACTGACTGCCAAAAAACCGGCCCGGCCGGCAAACGGCTTTGAAAGGAACATCCGTGCCGCAGGTCACTTTGCTCGATATTTCGGTCCTGCTTGCCGCCTTGGCTCTCGGTCCGACGTTGGCAAAGTTCCTGCGGCTTGGTTCGGTACTGGGCTATCTCGGCGCTGGCGTGCTGGTAGGCCCGTACGGCGTTCAGCGGATGTTTTCGGTCAACGAGGCCAAGGAGCTTTTGCACTTCGCCGAATTCGGCATCGTGCTGCTGCTGTTTCTGATCGGCCTCGAACTCCGGCCCAAACGGCTCTGGTCGATGCGGTCATCGATCTTCGGCCTTGGTGGCGCGCAAGTCGGCGTGACGGCCGTTTTGATTGCGGCTGCGGCCGTCGCGCTCGGCTTTGCCTGGCAGGCCGCCGTGTTCGTCGGATTGGTGCTGGCGTTGTCATCAACCGCGTTCGCGCTGCAGGTATTGGACGAGACAGGCGAGTTGAAGCAACGTCATGGGCGGCTGGCGTTTTCGGTACTGCTGTTCCAAGATCTGGCGGCCATTCCGCTGATCGCGCTCGCCCCGCTGTTTGCCGTCGCCGCAGTCACGGCTCCGATGGATCTCCGCACCGCGCTGACCGGCTTGGCCATGATCGGCGCTGTCGTTATCGTCGGCCGGTTCGTCATCGATCCCGCCATGCGCCTGATTGCGAGCGCCAAGGTTCAGGACGCCATGACGGCGTTCGCGCTTCTCGTCGTCGTCGTTGTCACCATGCTGATGCAGTCGGCGGGGCTGTCGGCCTCGCTCGGCGCGTTCATCGCGGGTGCCCTGCTGGCGGAAAGCACCTACCGCCACCAACTCGAGGCGGACCTCAAGCCGTTCGAGGGACTGCTACTCGGGTTGTTTTTCACAGCGATCGGCATGTCGCTCAACCTGCAATTGCTGATTGAGCAGCCGCTGCTGATCCTAGGCCTCGTTGCCGCAGTGGTGCTGGTCAAATCGGGGGTTTTGTTCGCGCTTGGCGTCTATCGTGAGGATCTCAGCCCCCGGGTGGCGCGGCGGCTCGGTCTGGCGTTGAGCCAGGGCGGCGAGTTCGCATTCCTATTGCTGGCTGTCGGGGCAACGGCATCGGTCCTGACGCGGTCAACGTCGGAGCTTTTGAACGTCGTCGTGACGCTGACGATGGTCGCGACACCGATCCTGCTGGGCGCCGACCGCTGGTTGACCGCGCGGCTCAGCCCGAAGACGTCGCTGGCCGACTTCGATGCGCCGCCCGATCGCGACGGGCACGTGATCATCGCAGGCTTCGGCCGGATGGGCGGCATCGTCGGGCGCGTCCTGCGCGCCAAAAAGATCCCATTCACCGCGCTCGACATTTCGCCCGAGCAAGTTGAGGTCGTAAAGCGATTTGGCGCGGAAGCGTTCTTCGGCGACGCCAGCCGTCCCGATATCCTCGAAGCGGCGAGAGCCAACCGGGCGCGGGCGATCGTCGTCACGATCGACGACGTTGAAGCCGCGATGCGCACGGTCACCATCGTCCAACAACGCTACCCTGGACTGCCGATCTATGCGCGCGCGCGCGATCGGGCCCATGCTCACCGGTTGATCGAAGCCGGTGTGGCGGAAGTTCACCGCGAGACGTTCGAAACCTCCCTGGCTTTGACAGGCCGTGTCTTGAAAGGCCTCGGGCTACCCGAACGCGAGGTGCAAACGGCGATCCGCACGTTCAAGGCGCACGACGAGAAGCGCCTTGTGGAAGATGCCAAGTATGCCTCCGACATTGAGAGGATTCAGGAAAAGGCACGTTCGGATGCTGCGCGCTTGGAAAAACTGTTTGCCGAAGACGCCGCCGATGCGGCTGTGGCCGAAGGTAAGGCCTCGCCAGTGCCGAAGCGGCCACAGGTCAAGCCGAGTGCCGTAGAGACCAAGTCGGCCACCGTAGAGACCGAGCCCGGCACCGGAGATACCGAGAAAAAGATCGCCGTTTGAACGATTTGGAAGTCTACCCGGGATATTGCTCAGAACCAGCTAACGGCCGATGGCCGCTTTCTCACGGTCGCCACAGGGTACCGTTGTCGTCCCGCCGGACGCGCGCCATCGGTGTGCGGAGTGTTACAGATTGTGATCAAGATCACCCAGTTGAACGGGTATCCACAGTCTTTTGCCTCAGATACAAGCAACGGCGGTGGGCAGAGGGTGTGCCGGGCTTGTCGCGGCTTCGGCATAGAACTACGCCGAGGTCTGGTTTGGGCGTAGAATAATGTTTCAAGGGAAAAATCCGATGTCGCTCCGCTCCATTGCCATGGCTAGCTTCGCCACACTCCCGATCCTCGTATCGGGCTGCGCCGACAATCAGTCGCTGCTCGGAAATTCGTCGTCGAACCTGACGACCGCCGCCGTGCCCGCAACGCCGAAAATCGATCCGGCTTGTTCTGGTCTGGCGTCGCAAATCGATGCCCTCCGCAAGGATGGGATCGCCGACAAGATGGACAAGGCGACACAGAAGAAGACCAAAGTGTCGCTGACGGCCACCGAAACGGCCAAGGCCGACCAGCTCAATAAAGCGAATTTCGAATTCCAAGCGAAGTGTTCGAACTTCAAACCATCGGTGGCAACCGCCACGCCGAGCCCCGTCGCAACGGTGCCTGCAACGGCAACCAACGTCGCAGCGACCGCCAAAGCCGCAGCCGACACGGCGGGCCAAGCCAAGGTCGCTGCCAAGACCGCGACGACAGCCGCGAAGCAGTGACGCGGTCAAGCTGGTCGGGACGGGGTCGCTCTGGCCAGCGCAACGCTGACGTGCGACGGGCTGACCGGAGCAGCTTCAACTTGCTTGGCGAAAGACCAGCTTGAATTCGGCTGCGCGCCGTCGGTTAAGGTCGACGTGGGACGATTGCTCCTGTTGTCAATCGTGCCCGATCTGCAGCACCTGTGACGCAGTGCCATAGCAGTATGGTTGACGGCGGGGCTTCAGGGCCGCATGCAGAGCAGCAAGAGCTGTACGACGACGGGGAACGCCGGTTTAGGAGGGCAGAGGGTGGCTAGAACTGACGTGCGTTTCGCCGCACACCGTGCAAGCGCGGTCCTGGCTGGATTGCTGCTGATGTCGCTCGCTGGCTGCGGTGGCGGGCCGGGAGGCAATGGCGACCCTGGGGCGAGGCCGCTTCCGCTCGGCGCAACCTGTCAATCTCTGAAGACGGACCTCGACCGGATGGTTGGCCGCGGTGTGCAGAATGCCGTCGAGGCACAAGCCTCAGGCCGCAAGCAATCGGCCCAGCAAAAAGCCGATGCGGAGCGTTATAACACCATGCTGAATCAGTATCTGGGCGCCCGTTGCCACGTCTAATGTGGCCCGGCTGCGGTCCGACCGCACACCTCGTAATTTGTCGTAAACCTGCGTGAATGCTGCGCTACAGGCATCGCGTGCGCCACCCGGCGCAGGTCACTTACGGAGCACGCGACATGCCAAACCTTGGCGCATTCGAACCCCAGAAACTCTACATCATTCTCGCCATGATCGGGCTGATCGCTGGCTGGCTGTCTGGCGTCCTGCTCGGCGGCGGTGGATTGATCCGCAACCTCGTTGTCGGCCTGCTCGGCGCTCTGGTCGGTGGCATTCTGGTCAACCTCAATCTGCTTCCGATCCCGGCGATCCCGCTGCCGGTGCCGTTCATTCGTGAGATCGTCGTGGCGACCATCGGCGCCATCATCGTCACGGTCATCGCGCGCGTTCTCGCCGGACGGCGCTGAGCGGTGAGCAGCCACGCCGGAGGCAGGGCTTGCCGCGCCGCCTCCGGCATCGCAGGTTAAGGTGGGTTGGCGAATCTCCGTTTTCTACGACTGCCTTACGCCAACGATGAACGCGAAGAGGTGTGCGGCATGGTTCGGGTCTATGACGGTGTCTTGGGCGGTGGTCTCGACGGTGAGCTGGCGGCGCATCCGGTCGCACCGATCGAGCGTCAAACGCCCGCTGACCTGATTTCCGGCGGGCAATCCGACCGGCAACCAGACCGCGTGCGACATCCCGAAAAAGCCCGGCGTGCAGATACCCCCCGACTTGAGAAGCCCTCGTGGCTGAAGATCCGCGCTCCATCGTCGCCCGAATACGATGCGACCGTTGCCATCGTTCGCGAACACGGGCTCGTCACCGTTTGCCGCGAGGCCGCGTGTCCGAACATCGGCGAGTGCTGGTCCAAGCGGCACGCCACGTTCATGATCCTCGGCGATGTGTGCACCAGGGCGTGCGCGTTCTGTAACGTCGCCACGGGCATGCCATCCGCCGTCGATGGTAGCGAGCCGCAACGGGTTGCCGACGCGGTCGCCAAGCTCGGCTTGCAACACGTCGTCGTCACCTCGGTCGATCGCGACGATCTGGCCGACGGCGGCGCGACCCATTTTGCCAGCACGATCGGCGCAATCCGGGCCGCGATGCCGGCGACGACGGTCGAAATTCTGACGCCGGATTTCCTGCGCAAGGACGGCGCGCTCGAGACGGTGGTGGCGGCACAACCCGACGTGTTCAACCACAACCTAGAGACGGTGCCGGGGCTCTATCTGACGATCCGCCCTGGTGCCCGGTATTACCACTCGTTGCGGTTGCTCGATCGGGTCAAGGACCTCGATCGGACGGCCTTTACCAAGTCAGGGCTGATGGTCGGGCTCGGCGAAACGCGCGAGCAATTACTCCAGGTGATGGACGACCTGCGCTCGGCTCGGGTCGATTTCCTGACGCTTGGTCAATACTTGCAGCCAACGCCCAAGCATGCGGCCGTGGCGCGCTTTGTTCCGCCCGACGAGTTCGCCGACCTGAAACGCGTGGCTGAAGCCAAAGGCTTTCTGCTGGTTGCGGCGTCGCCCCTCACGCGGTCGTCCTACCATGCCGACGAGGACTTCGCCGCGCTGCGTGCGGCACGCAATCGCAGCGTCATGGCGCAACCTGACGCGACGCGTGCAGCACCGTAGGCTGTTGCACAATATCGCAACTTTATCGCGCTAGCGTTCAAGCGGACCGCGCGAAGATCGACTGCAGCTGCCAGGAGAAACCCGTGCCGACCTTCGAGACGACCCGACGTGTGGCGTTCACACCCCAGCAGATGTACGCGCTGGTCGCCGACGTCGACAGCTACCCGCAGTTCCTGACGCTTTGCGAGGCGCTTTCCGTGCGGTCGCGATCAACGGATGCGAACGGGTTGCCGGTCATCGTCGCGACCATGGAAGTTGGCTACAAGGCGATCCGCGAACGCTTCACGACCAAGGTCGAGCTGACGCCAGAGGCCCCGGCCGTGCGCGTAACCTATGTCGACGGCCCGTTTCATCATCTCGAGAACCGTTGGCGGTTCGTGCCGGTCGACGGCGGCCAATCCTGCGATATCGTGTTTTGGCTCGATTACGAGTTCAAGTCGCCCTTTCTCGGATTGCTCATGGGCGCGATGTTCGATCGTGCGTTCCGCAAATTTTCCGAAGCGTTCGAAACGCGCGCACGCAACGTCTATGGCAACCCGTCCCACGCTCCGGTCCAGACCGCTGTTGCGACATCTGTCCTGGCGCCCGATGCCACCACACCGGCTGGCGCTGCCTAGTCAGTCGGCAGTCAACCTTGGGCACCCATGACCTGATCGGCAAGGCCGAGAGCAGCCCGGACGGTCGCGATGCGGACCTCTGACCGGCCAATGTCACCGAGCCGCAGTTCGAGTGGGAACGAGCGTTGCCCGCGCTGGGCGGCGACAAGATAAACCAGCCCGACCGGCTTCGAGGCGGTCCCGCCGCCGGGCCCAGCGACACCCGTGACCGATATCGCAATGTCTGCCGTTGAGGCGCGCAGGGCACCAGTCGCCATCGCCTCGGCGACCTCGGCGCTGACGGCCCCATACCGGCCGATCAGCGTGGCTGGCACCTGCAGCAGGTCGCATTTGGCGGCGTTCGAGTAGGTGACAAACCCACGCTCGAACACGTCGGAGGATCCCGCGATTTCGGTGAGCAGTCCCGCAATCAACCCGCCGGTACAGCTCTCGGCTGTGGCGAGCATTAGTTTGCCATCTCGCAACCGTTGGAGCAGGCGGCTGGCAGCGGTGAGGTCGCTGGCTGTGAACACGAAGGGGCGCGCCGATAAAAGAAACAGCGCGGACGCCGCGCTGTCGAGGCCGGGAGTGTGAGCTTAGCCCATAGTAGCGATCACGAGTAGCGCTTAGGAGTAGCGCTCAGGCCACTACGAGTTTTTCGGCCTTGTCGAGCAACCCGTCCATGGTGGCGCGACAGTCGAGGCCCATGGCTTCGACCGTTTTGGCCTGACAGTTCTGCCAGATCGGGTAGGCGTCCTTCAAGACGAGGGCGCCTTTAGGTGTCAGATGCAGGCCGCGACCGCGACGCCCGGCGGGCGGGTCCATCACGATATGACCAAGTGCCAGCAGCCGCTTCAAGTTGCGCGATAGCGTCGACTTCTCGATGTCGAGTTCGTAGCCGATTTCGACGGCCGTGATGCCATCGCGCGAGGCGAGCTGAGCCAGCAACGTATATTGGCTTGCCGTGATCCCGAGCGGGCGCATGGCGTCGTCGTAGATGCGGGTGATGATGCGCGACAACTGGCGGACGCGCGTCGACAAGCACGTTGCCGCCGTGGTGTCCGCGATATCCTGCATATCAGGATGTTGTGCGCCAGCCCGCTGGGACTGTGGAGCCATGATGTTCATGGGAACCCTATGATGTCTGGCGACGCGAGACAGGGTTTCAACCGGGCTGCCGAGGCCCCGGCCTTTGAAGATACAACCGTTGTGACAGTTAGCCGTGATTCGTGACGCTGGGTCAAAGTTTCGGACCACAATCGCGAAGGTGGCGGCGCAACTGTGTCAGCCGCGAACGATCAAGAAGCGGAATGGCGTAAGCCCTGCCGCAGGCCCAACGGCCTCGTGGCTTCCGGTTTCGCAGCTGGCAAGACGATGACCTTGCGTTTCACACAGTACAATCATGTCGGCGTGGCTTTGCGGGTCGGTCGCGATAACTTCGAGGCATTGACCCGGGGCGAGCTGAGCCAACGCCTTGCGTGTTTTCAGCACGGGCAGTGGACACAACAGGCCGGTGGTGTCGAGCCGCGCACTCGGGATTATTGCGCCATCAGTTACTGTTCCAGCATCGGTACTCGGCGCTGGAGCCGCCGACGATATCGCTATAATTATCGGCTCGTCTGCCACAGGGGGCTCCCATGTTTGCGACAGCGGGTCCGCCGTGAAGTCATTGCGCGGTAACCGGCGTCGGTGCGGGTTGTGTGAGCTGTACTGAACGACTAACGTCGCGCCGCTGCTTCTAAGCGTGAAAAGCGCCATGGCGTGGCAGGGGAATGGCGGCGCGCTGACCAGCGCGTTACGGCACGATAAGGGTTTCCATGTCATCAGCGCAAGAGGCGCACAAATCGCTCGTGTTCTCTTTGGGGCTCGAGCGGCTCGGCCACGTTGGACTTCGGCACCCGTGGCTCGTTGCCATACTGGCAGCGATCGTGACTGTGGTGGCGAGCTATGGTTTGACCAAGCTCAAGGTCGACGACAGCCTGTCTGAGCTGTTCCGCACCAACACCGAAGAGTTCCGCCGCTACGAGGATGTCGACCGGCGGTTCCCCTCGAGCGAATACGACGTGCTCGTCGTCGTCGAGGGGCGCGATCTTCTCAAGCGCGACCAGATCGAAGCATTCCGCCGGACGACCGAGCAGCTCAACTTGCTCGACGGCGACGGCGGCCTCGTCTCGATGATGTCGGCACGACAAAAACCGGACGCGTACGGCTATGCCGCCCCTGTCGTCCCCGACGATTTGCCAGCCAATAACACCGCCTACGATTCCGTCATCGCCGAATTGCGCAAAAACGAAATTGTCGATGGCAAGTTCCTGTCCAAGGACGGCCAGCTTGCGATGATCGTCCTGTCGCTCGACCGGAAGTTGGTCGCCGAGAGATCGGCCAAAGCCGTCATTGGCGAAATCAGCGATACGGTCGCCAAAGAACTCAAGGGCTCGGGTCTGACGTTCAAGCTGGCTGGCGCGCCGGTAATGCAACTCGAGATCCGCAACGCGGTCGAGCGCGATCAGCTGGTCTACAACGGTCTTGGCCTGCTGTTTGGTGCTGGCATCGCGATGATCTTTTTCCGCCGCGTCTCGCTGATGCTGCTGGCCGCCCTGCCTCCCGTTCTGGCCGTCGTCTGGTCGCTCGGCCTGCTGGGCTGGATGGGGGTCAAACTCAACCTGTTCCTCAACGTCATGACGCCCCTCATCATGGTGATGGGCTTTGCCGACAGCATGCAAATGGTCTCGGCGATGCGCATCAAGTTGCGCGAAGGCGCGAGCCGGCACGAGGCGATGCGGTTTGCCGTCGATGTCGTCGGGCCAGCCTGTGTCATTGCCCACGGCGTTGCGCTGGTTGCATTTCTGGCGCTGCTGCTCTCCGACTCGGGTCTGTTGCGGACTTTCGGCATGGCCGGCGCGCTCGCGGTCGTCATCTCCTACACAGCCGTCATCCTGGTGCTGCCGTTGCTCGGCATCGTGCTGGTCCGCAACGAAGACAAAATGGCGCGAGATGCAGCGCCGAACGACGCTTTGATGGACGGCCTCGGCACGTTGGTCGGCGCGATCGTCGATCATGTTGTCCACCGGCCGGTCGCCTACTCGCTGCTCGGTGTGACGCTGTTTGGGCTGTTGTCGGCAGCCCACCTCCAACTCGAGCCGCGCTACCGGCTCGCCGACCAGGTCCCTGACCGCGAACAGGCGCTCAAAGCGTCGGCCAAGATCGACGAGAAGCTGACCGGGGCAAACCCCGTGCACATCATGATCGAGTTACCCAAAGGCGCTGGGCTTTACGATCCGAAGTCGATCGCTGTCATCAAAGATACCCATGCGATCTTGGAAAAGACCGCTGGCCTCGGCAATGTGTGGTCGATCGAGAGCCTCCGCCGCTGGCTGGAGGAGGCTGGCGACAACCGGATCGAGACGGTCCGCAAATATGTCGAGATCTTGCCCACACACCTCGTCCGCCGGTTCATCGATGAAACAAAAACGGCCGTGCTGGTGACCGGCCGCTTGCCCGATATCGATTCCTCGCAAATCCTGCCGGTGGTCGAAAAGGTCGATGCCGCGCTGCAGCCGGTGCGGGCCGCAAACCCCGGCTATCAGATCTCGGTCACCGGCTTGCCGGCTGTCGCTGCCCGCAACTCTGCCCGCATGATCGGCGAGTTGGCGTGGAGTTTGCCGGTGTGCGTGCTGTTGGCGGCTGGCTTGCTCGGCCTCGCGTTCCGTTCGGGCTTCGTCGCGGTGATTACGATCCTGCCGGGGTTGTTCCCGGTGGTGGCGGCCGGGGCTTGGTTGTGGCTGCGCGGCAGCGGGCTGGAGTTCGCCTCGGTCGTCGCGCTGCTCGTCGTGTTCGGGCTTGGCGTCGACGCGTTGATCCATTTCCTCAACCGACTGCTGCTGGAGGAAGAAAAGCGCGAACCTGCGTTAGCTTCACCACGCGAACAGCAGATGGAAGCGATCAAGCGCGCGCGCATTCTTGTCGGGCCGGCGATCATCCTGACGACGATCGTGCTCGCGTTCGGACTCGGCGTGACCGTGTTCTCCGACCTGCCGTCGCTGCGCCTGTTCGGGCTCGTCTGCGCGGTGACGCTTGTTGCGTCCCTGGTCGCCGATCTCGTGTTCCTCCCCGCAACCATCATGCTCGCGCGTTTGGTTTGGCCGGTAAAGGGTTGAAGGAATCGATCCAAAGCAGTCCCCCCCTCACATTAACCTAAGCCCCTTCAGGCTCGAATGGCCGTGGCGGCCGATGATGATGTGGTCGTGGACCGAGACGCCGAGCGGTTTGGCTGCCTCGACGATCATCCGCGTCATGTCGACGTCGGCTTTCGATGGCGTCGGGTCGCCGCTTGGATGATTATGCACGAGGATGATCGCCGAGGCGGACAGTTCCAGCGCGCGCTTGACGACCTCGCGCACGTAGACCGGCGTGTGGTCGACGGTTCCGCGACCCTGCACCTCGTCGGCGATCAGCACGTTTCGCTTGTCGAGAAACAGAATGCGGAATTGTTCGCGCGTCTCGAAGCCTTGAGCGATCCGCAGATAATCAATCACCTCGCTCCAAGACGTCAACGCCGGGCGGGCCGCAATCCGCGACTTGGCCAAGCGCAGGGCCGCAGCGTGCAATAACCGGAACTCGACGATCGCGGCATCGCCGATGCCCTTGACCTCGCGCAGCCGTTCGTCGCTGGCTGCGATGACCTCGGCAAACGACCCAAACCGGGCGATCAGGCGTTTTGCCAAGTCTTGGGTGTCGCGCCGCGGGATCGCGTTGAACAACGCCAATTCCAGTAGTTCGTAATCGGGCAGACCTTCCGGGCCTGTTTTGAGGAACCGCTGGCGAAGCCGCTGTCGATGTCCGGCGTTGAGATTTTCGGTCGTCTGGCCATCGGCGGTGGAGAGGCCCGGCTCGGCGTCACTTTTCTGGGTCGGCAATCGTTGCGGGATGCCCGACGCAATGCCGGGCGTATCGATTGTATCCTGGTCGGCAGGTTTTGGCGCAGCATCGGTTTTGGTCGCGCGTTCTTCGAACAGGTAACCCTGCCCGGCCTTGCCTTGCGGATTATCCCCGCCGCCGCCATTGCGATCCGCCACGTTTCGCCGCCCTATCCCCGAAACGCCTACCTCACCTCGAACGGCGGCATAAACAGTCCGCCAGGCGACAACGTGAAGATATCGCAACCGGTCGCCGTCACGCCGACGCTGTGCTCACACTGCGCTGACAGCTCGCGGTCGCGGGTGACCGCCGTCCAGCCGTCGGCGAGGACTTTCACGGTCGGTTTGCCGAGGTTGATCATCGGCTCGATGGTGAACAGCATTCCCGGTTCGAGCGTCACGCCTTCGCCGGGTTTGCCATAGTGCAGAATGTTTGGCCGGTCATGGAACAATTGGCCGAGGCCATGCCCGCAAAAATCGCGGACGACGCTGCACCGCTGGCTCTCGGCGTAGTCTTGGATCGCCGCGCCGATATGGCCGGTGGTGGTACCCGGTTTGACGGCCGCAATGCCCCGCGCGAGCGCTTCATAAGTCACTTCGATCAGGCGCGCTGCGCGCCGCGACACGGGACCTGCGGCATACATCCGGCTGGTGTCGCCGTGCCACCCGTCAACGATCAGTGTGACGTCGATGTTGACGATGTCGCCTTCGCGAAGCGGCTTCTTCGACGGGATGCCATGGCAAACGACGTGGTTGATCGAGGTGCACAGCGAATGCGTGTATCCGCGGTAGTTGACGGTCGCGGGCATGACCTTGTGGTCGAGCGCGAACGCGAGCACGAGATCATCGAGATGTTCCGTCGTCACGCCGGGCTTGACGTGCGGGACCAGCATGTCGAGGCACTCGGCCGCCACCTGTCCAGCCCGGCGCATGGCGAGAAAGGCCTCGGGACCGTGCAGTTTGATTTTGTCGTCGCGGGAGGCTGTGCGCGATAGTGCCAACGTGGTCATGGGCGGCCTTAAACACTTAATACGGATGTTCGCCGCCAAGTTAGAGCGTTTGGACGGCCGCGCAATCGGCGATTGGTGATCGGATGTAAAATGTGGCTCGCCTGGGCTCTGACTAGAAGCCGGGGTCTATCATAACCCGTGGCTGTGTGGGCGCATCACGTTTGGCACGGAATACGTTTCAAGCCCGCCAGCGACCAGCCAATCCCTTGCCACCAACTGCGCGCGTTCGATCAAACGCGCGGTCTGCGAGAAGTCGATCGAGGAAACGTCAAGAGGGCACAGTGAGGGTACCACGTGATAGCTCGTGATCGACGGTAGGGCTTCAAGATCGCGAACAACCTGGGCGCACATCATCAAGTTCAGCCCGTGGATGGCACTGGCGACCACCTGCTGCGGCGGCCGGGTCATTCCGCAGGCGTACCCGGTCGGGATGACAACGAGGCGGGTTGCGCCAAGGTCGGCGGCCGTCTTGACCGGTGTATTGCTGGCGATGCCCCCATCGGCGAGGAAGCGGCCGTCAATCTCGACCGGGCAAAACGCAGCCGGGATCGAACAAGATGCGACGATCGCAGCGGCTGCCGGGCCCTCCGACAGCACGATTGTACGGCCCGATAACAGGTCGGTCGTGACGATATGGATCGGAATTTTGGCCTGTTCTAGCCGACCATACGGCAGATAGAGTGCCCTGCTGTCGAGAAAAAAGTCGCGGAGGCGCATAAACCGGACGAGGGACCGCAGATTGATCGGGAACAGTTTGTCACGTCTCAGATCGAGCCAAATTCGCTCGAGTTCAAGCACGCCCTGGAGCGTCGGACGTCCAGCTAGATAGGCCGCGTTGATCGAGCCAACGCTGGTGCCGACGACGATGTCGGGGAAAACGCCGAATTCAGCGAGCGCTTTCAGCATGCCAACCTGGATGGCACCGAGGCTGCCACCGCCAGCAAATACGAATGCCGTCCGCGAGCCAAGCGGCCTTTCAGGTTGGAGAACGAGCGGTGTATCGAGCGAGTGCATGCCGTCATGACGGCACTAAAGTGCAAGTTGTTACGCGGCATAAGCGGGTGGCGATAACTAATCGGCGCGCATCTGGCCGCGTGCAGCGCAGCAAACCGTGCGGGTACGGAAGCTGCGCCAATGTGCCCCGCTTCATACGAGCGGCCGAGTTACCAAAGCGTCTTTTGTCGCGTTGAGGCGGAGGCATAGCAATGTCAAAACAGCACATGTCAAATCGTGCTAGCGCATCGACGCGTTAAAGGGGTGTAGCCGATACGGCCACACTGGCTCGGTCAACTGTTAGGCCAACCCTCCGCTGGCGGCGGTATAAGGAGATAGACTTGGCAGAAGTCGAAGATGGCAACCGGCGCGATTTCCTCGTGCTGGCCGGAAATACGTTCGCAATCGTCGGCGGCGCGGCGATGATCTGGCCGTTCGTCCACCAGATGAACCCCGACGCTGGCGCGCTTGCGTTGGCTTCTACCGAGGTCGATCTGGCGCCGGTCAAGCCCGGTCAAGCGATCACGGTGATGTGGCGCGGGAAACCGGTGTTCATCCGCAACCGGACGCCTGAAGAAGTCGCGGAGGCCCAAAAGGTCGAACTCACGAAATTGCCCGACCGTATCGCTCCGGCGACCGACGCTGATCGCGTCAAGAAGGGCAAAGAGAACTGGCTCGTGCTGGTCGGCGTCTGCACGCACTTGGGTTGCATCCCTAAGGGGCAATCACTCGGCGACAGCAAGGGCGAGTATAACGGCTGGTTCTGCCCATGCCACGGGTCGCACTACGACACCTCGGGACGCATCCGCAAAGGCCCCGCGCCACGTAACATGGACGTGCCCCAATTCTCGTTCCTGACCGACACCAAAATTAAAATCGGCTGATCTTTCAAGATCGCCAGCCCGCACGACTATCCCGCCGTGCGGTATCGACACACCAGACCCAGAGTAGATACCATGTCCGGTCCCTCCTCCTACGTTCCCAAGTCGAACCTGTCGAAATGGTTCGACGAACGCCTGCCGGTCGCCCGGCTCATGCATGACAGCTTCGTTGCCTTCCCGACGCCACGTAATCTCAACTACATGTGGACGTTCGGCGGCATCCTCATGGTTTGCCTCGTCTTGCAGATCGTGACCGGCATCGTGCTCGCGATGCATTACACGGCCAGCGTCGATACGGCGTTCGACAGTGTCCAGCACATCCGTCGCGACGTGAATTACGGCTGGCTGATCCAGCCGCTGCACGCCGTTGGCGCTTCGATGTTCTTCGTGGCGGTCTACCTGCACATTTTCCGCGGCCTCTATTACGGGTCGTACAAGGCCCCGCGCGAGGTATTGTGGATTCTCGGCGTGTTCATCCTGTTCGCCATGATGGCCACCGCGTTTCTTGGCTACACGCTGCCTTGGGGCCAGATGAGCTTCTGGGGTGCGACCGTCATCACCAACCTGTTCTCGTCGATCCCTGTGTTCGGCGAAAGCATCGTGACGTGGCTGTGGGGCGGCTTCTCGGTTGGCAACGCGACGCTGAACCGCTTCTTCTCGCTGCATTATCTGCTGCCGTTCGTGATCTTCGGCATCGTCATCCTGCACGTCTGGGCGCTGCACGTCGTCGGTCAGAACAACCCGACCGGCCTCGACATCAAGCAACCGTCGGACTCCGTGCCGATGCATCCCTACGCGATCACCAAGGATGTGTTCGCGATGTTCGTGTTCTTGATTCCATTCGCCTACTTCGTGTTCTTCATGCCGGACTGGCTCGGCCATGCCGATAACTACAATCCGGCGAACCCACTCGTTACGCCGCCGCACATCGTCCCGGAATGGTACTTCTTGCCGTTCTACGCCATTTTGCGGGCCGTCCCCGACAAGTTGCTGGGCGTGCTCGCGATGGTTGGAGCGATCGCAGTGCTTGCGTTCGCGCCATGGCTCGACTGGAGCCGCGTACGCTCGTGCAAGTATCGCCCGATCATGAAGTGGTGCTTCTGGGGCTTCGTCGCGACGTGTTTGGCACTCGGCTATCTGGGCGCCATGCCCGCAGAAGAGCCCTACATCATGTGGGCTCGCATCTTCACGGTGCTTTACTTCGCCTACTTCCTGGTCGCGATGCCGCTCGTCGGCTTGATCGAGACGCCGTCACAAATGCCACGCTCGATCACTGATGCGGTGCTTGGCGGCGGCAAAGCCGGTTCGGGCGGAGGCGGACAGTATCCCGCCGGTGCTACGGCCGCGCCTGAAAAACGCTGAGGGCAGGAGCCACACATGAAACGCCTCACGACCCTCACTGCCATCGTCTCCGCTCTGACCGCTTCGCTCGCATTTGCGGGCGCGGCGGCGGCAGCCGCTGGCGGCGAGCATTACGACTTCCAGAAGCAGAAGTGGTCATTTTCGGGCTTCACTGGTCAGTATGACAAGAACCAGCTGCAGCGCGGCTTCCAGGTCTACCAGCAGGCCTGCTCGGCGTGTCACGGGATGCAACGCGTCAAGTGGCGCAACCTTGTCGAAAACGGCGGGCCGCAGTTTCCAGAAGATGCGGTCAAGAAGCTTGCTGCCGAATGGCCGAACCAGCCCTTGGCCGGCCCTAACGACGAAGGCCTTATCGCCGACAAGAAGGGCAACCTACTGACGCGGGTTGCCACGCCTGCCGATCCGATCCTCGGACCTTACCGCAACGAAAAAGAAGCGCGCGCTGCGCAGAACGGGGCGTTGCCACCTGACCTCTCTTTGATCGTCAAGGCTCGCAGCATCCACGAGGTGCCGGTCTGGTATGTCCACGTCGGCAAGATGATGAGCGAAATCGGGCGCGGCTACCAAGAAAGTGGCGCAGATTACCTCTACAATCTGCTGACAGCCTACGCAGACGCGCCAGCCGGCGTGAAAATGTCGGACGGGATGTATTATAACAAAGCCTATCCCGGCAATCAGATCGGCATGCCGGCGCCGCTCCAGAAAGACAACCCGATCGTCTACGAGAACGGCAAGGGTACGCACGAGGACAACGTGCGCGACGTGTCGGCTTACTTGGCGTGGGCTGCCGACCCGAAGCTCAATGAGCGGAAAGCGACCGGCTGGTACGTCATGCTGTACCTGCTGATCACGACCGTGCTGCTGTATCTCGGCAAAAAGGCCGTCTGGTCGCGGGTCGGGGGCCACTGATCGAGACGCATCTGTGTTTCGGTAACAACGGCTCCGCTTCGGCAGGGCCGTTTTCGTTTCGCGGGCGACCCTTTTAGATTAGCCCAGTAAGGTCCCGGCGACCGTCGATCACGGCCACCAGTTCGGCAGTGTCGGCATCTGGGTTGTAGCCGTAGAGCATGAGGTAATTGCCTTCCACGAGCATTCGCACGCCTGGGCGAATGTCGTCTCGGGCGGTACCAATGCGGGGAAATTCCCGGAGAAGCTGGAGCTTGGCGTCGATCCGCAACAGCACCCGATCGGCCGCCTCGGGATTATCGGATGCGATATAGCGCCAGATCTCCCGGAGATCCTGCTCGGCTCGCCGCGATATGACGAGGTCAGCCACCGACGAGCTTTGCGCGCTCGGTCGACATAATTCCACGCATATCGAGAGGACCTGAGGTTCCACTAACTTGACCCGCATCCCAACGGGCGCGCAACACCTCAAGATCGTGTTCGCGCAATTGCCGGCGTGTATCCCACAACCGCAGCGCATCGCCGATCACTTCGCTCGCCGACGCATATTCGCCAGCGTCGACAGCTTGCCGCACGGCGTCAGCCATCGGGGCCGGCAGCGCAATGCTGAGGCGTTCCATCTCCGGCATCGTACCCTCCACGTGACATACGGCTTTGGAAGGTACGACTTTTGCCAACCCCGGACAATGGCCGGCGCATCATCGGCACCGCCCCTCAAAGCTTGTCCAACGGGCGATCTCGCCATATGCACAATCGAAGTCCGAGGACGGGAAACCACATGACAAGCACGGTACTTGGAATTATCGGCGGTAGCGGGTTTTATAACCTGCCTGGCCTCGAGAACTCGCGTTGGCAGGACGTCGCCTCGCCGTGGGGTGCGCCGTCGGATGAAATCCTGTTCGCCGACATCGCGGGGTTGCCGATCCGCTTTCTCCCCCGGCACGGGCGCGGACATAAAATTCCGCCGTCGGAGATCAACTACCGCGCCAACATCGACGCGATGAAACGCGCCGGCGTCACGGACCTCGTTTCGATCTCGGCTTGCGGCTCGTTCAAGGAGCACCTCGCGCCCGGCGTGTTCGTGCTGGTCGACCAGTTCGTCGACCGGACTTTCGAGCGCGCCAAAAGCTTCTTTGGAACGGGCATGGTTGCGCATGTCTCGGTCGCCGATCCGGTCTCGCCGTTGCTCGTCGATGAACTCGAACGCGCCATCAAAGCGGAGGGTATCCAATACCAGCGCGGCGGCATCTACCTCGTCATGGAGGGGCCGCAGTTCTCGACCCGCGCCGAAAGCCTGCTCTACAAAGCGTCCGGCTTCGACGTGATCGGGATGACCAATATGCCCGAAGCCAAGCTCGCCCGCGAAGCCGAGATTTGCTACGCCACCGTCGCCATGGTGACGGATTACGACTGCTGGCATTCCGATCACGAGGCCGTCGATGTTGCCGCCGTGATCAAGATCATGGGCGACAACACGGCCAAGGCGCAGCGGATGGTGCTGGCGCTGGCCAAGCACTTCCCGCGCGTGCATCCGCCCTGCCCGATCGGCTCAGACCGCGCCCTCGACGTGGCGCTGATCACCGCTCCGGAGGCCCGCGATCCGGCAATGCTGGCCAAGCTCGATGCGGTTGCTGGCCGCGTTCTTGGCAACACCGGCTGACCGGATCGGGAATTCGCTTGCCGCCTGCCGTAAACCACGCCGCGATATTGCCCCGTTCGGGACATTGTGCGCGCCCAATCGATGCTTACGCCTCGTTAACGGCCGGGGGATTACACTTAATGATCTGTTAGCGCGCATCTAAAAAGCGGGGCCGGGTTTTCCGCAAAGATGCACGCTCGATCATAGAGTTAGAGTTCGGCGTCTCTACGGGGTCCACATGGCGACAGCGCAAGGCACGAGGGACGGCAACACCGTTTGGCGTCACCGTCGCGCGCGCGCGACCGTCGCCGCCACCGTCGTCGCCTGCGCCGCGCTGTTTGGCCCCGACATCTTGACCGCTGCCTTCTCCGGCAACCGCACCATCCAACTCCACAACATCCACACCAAGGAAACGCTGTCGGTTCAGTACAAGAAGGACGGCCAGTACATTCCCGACGCGATGGATAAGATCGACTGGATCTTGCGCGACTGGCGGCGCAACGAGAAGACGAAGATGGACCCTAGGACGATCGATATCCTGTGGGAGATGCACACCGAACTCGGCTCCAACGAGCCGATCCACATCATCTCCGGCTATCGCTCGCGCGGGACCAACGACATGCTGCGCCGCACCGTCGGTGGGCAGGCGAGCGAGAGCCAGCACACCACCGGCAAGGCCGTCGACGTCACTTTCCCCGACGTACCGCTGCGCAACATCCGCTATGCCGCGATGGTCCGCGAAATGGGCGGCGTCGGGTATTATCCGACCTCGGGCATCCCGTTCGTTCACGTCGATACCGGCCGCGTCCGGGCCTGGCCGCGCCTGCCGCGTTATGAACTTGCGCTGCTGTTCCCGAACGGATCGTCGAAGCACGCCCCGGCCGATGGTGGCGCGCTGTCGCCGGAAGATGTTCGCGTCGCGCAAAGCCGGTACAAGGATCTCGCTGTCCAGGTCGCGGCCTTCTTCGATCTCCGCAAGGCCCCCAAGGATCGCCGAAACGATGGCGTGCTGGTCGCCGATGCTGGACGCGCGATACCCCCTGCGATTGCCCCATCGAGTGCATCTTCAGCGTCGGCAGTACCGAAGCCAGTGCCCGCGCCGCCGCGCCCGATCGCGGCTGGTACGCAGGTCGCGTCGCTGGCCCCGGTCGCGATCCCGTCGCCGCGCGAACCCGTGACGGCGGCGAGCCCAGCCGTACCGAAACCTGCCGCCCTGACGCCTAAGCTTGTCGCCGAACCGAAGTTGGTCGAGCGCCCGTCGAAGTTTACGCCAGCTCCGTCCGAGGACGACCGCAACGGGCTGAAGACGCTCGTGGCGCTGGCAGCAGCATCACCCGAACTTGATGCCCCGCGCCTGATCCGCGAACCCGCCCCGGCGGCGCGCCAGCGGACCGCTGCGGCGGGCAAATCTCCGACTACGTCGCCGCCTGTGGGCAGCGTTGCCAGCGCTGCTGTCCCCTCGCCCGCCCCGTATGCGCGGCCAGCGCCGCCCACGACTATCGCCGAGGCGCTCGCGGCCGAGCCTCCGGCCAATCAAGATAAGACCCTCGGCGGGACCTTCGCTGCCGTTCTCGCCGATCGGGGCAAATCGCGCACGTCGTGGATGCAGTTGGCCGCGATCGATCCCGCGACCGCCAGCGGCGCGATTGCGGGCGACGGCTCGATCGGGGGTGACGGCCGCACGTGGTCGGATGTCGCGCCGCCGGGTTGGGGCAATGGGTTTGCCGCAGCACCTGCTTTCGACGACGAGCACCCGGAGGAATTGCACTATCGCCCGTTCCCGGTCGCGCCACTGCTGACCGCGACCGCGTCGATCGACGAGCCCTCGATCTCGCGCATGACCGCGCCGGACGTGGTCAAAATTCTCGACCTGCTCGATCAGCCGTCGGCCGTCCCGCCGATGCGTTTCCTGCCCGGCCGCCAGACCGCCGAGACCATGTGGGCCCAGCAGTTCAAGGGTCTGCCCGTCGCCTTCGCGGATGCCAGCTTCGGCGACGGCACCGAAGACCTCCCCACCAAGCTCATCCCGCGGGGGGTGAAGACGCTCGAGCGGTAGGTGGTACATCCGCCGGAACCTGGATGTGGCCCGGGACACAACCGTCTCACTGAAAGGCGGCTGCGTCAGCTGGCGTGGCGGGGTGGGTCGAGCGTTGTCTATCTCACGCGCTCGACAGCGCCCCGGCCTCTTACGGACGACGATCGGAAAATCCCGGTATCCCGAAGTCTTCGGCTTTTGAGCCCAAGCAGACGTGGCGAGGTCGGACGCTTCTCCTTCTCCCCGTCCTTACGGGGAGAAGGTCGGGATGAGGGGCGGTCACTTGCTCAGTCAGTCCAACCACGGTGTCGCGATGGGCCACTTCCGGAGATTGAGCAGCCGTGTTCGGAGGCTGAAATTTGGTCCGCAGTCTGATGCATAGCGACCGCCGCTCCGTTGCTGACGGCTCTTTGGCGACGATCAGCTACTCCGCCCTTGGTAGGACGGGTGCCTCGCCCTGGCGGCCGGAGGCGAGGTAGACCTTCTGCTTAGGCAACCAATCTTGCCACTCGTCGGAGTGATACGGCCACAGCCGCCGCGCGACGCACCACGTCGGCGGGGCGGCTGGAAGGAAATACTGCGAGCGCTGTTTCTGCGTCAGGCAGCGCGCGGCCCGCGCCTTGGCCGCATCGACGAGTGCCTGAGGTGTCATGAACACGTGCCAGATGCGGGCGGAGTTGTCGGTTGAACCGGTGGCGATCAGCGTCGAGCCGTCAGGAGCGGGTGGAAGCGGGCGCCACGCCACGGCGTTCACGTCGCCGTCGTGCGCCATCCGCGCGATCTGCTTTCCCGTCGCCGCCTCAACGATCCGAGCGCTCTTGTCCGACGACCCGGTCGCCAAGCGCGTCCCATCCAGGCTCCACGCCACAGTGTTCACCCCCCGCTCGTGCGGAACCCGCGCGATCTCGCGCCCCGTCGCCGCTTCAACGATCCGCGCGATCTTGTCGTTCGACCCGGTCGCGATTATCGTCCCGTCCGGATTCCACGCCACTGAAAACACGATGCCCTCGTGCGCAATCCGCGCGATCTCGCGCCCTGTCGCCGCCTCAACGATCCGCGCCTCGTGTTGATTGCTCGTCAGGTCGCCCGACCCGGTCGCCAGCCGCGTCCCATCCGGGCTCCACGACACTGCCCACACGATGCCCTTATGCGGAGCTCGCGCGATCTCGCGCCCCATCGCCGCCTCGACGATCCGTACGCTCTTGTCCGACGACCCGGTCGCCAAGCGCGTCCCATCCAGGCTCCACGCCACAGTGTTCACCCCCCGCTCGTGCGGAACCCGCGCGATCTCGCGCCCCACCGCTTCCTCAACGATCCGCGCCGTCTTGTCCGCCGACCCGGTCGCAAGCCTAGTCCCAACTGGGCTCCACGCCACCGCCCGTACCGAGCTGTCGTGCGCTACTCGCCCGATCTCGCGGCCTGTCGCCGCCTCCACGATCCGCGCGCTCTTGTCGTCCGACCCGGTCAACAGGCGCGACCCGTCCGGACTCCACGCCACTGCCCTCACGATGCCCTCGTGTGCAATCCGCGCGATCTCGCGCCCTGTCGCCGCCTCAACGATCCGCGCCTCGTGTTGATTGCTTGTCAGGTCGCCCGACCCGGTCGCCAGCCGCGTCCCATCCGGGCTCCACGACACTGCCCACACGATGCCCTTATGCGGAACTCGCGCAATCTCGCGCCTCGTCGCTAGCCCTGCCCCCGACACAGATCCGGGGTCCACGATCGACGCCGTCTTGTCGGACGAACCGGTCGCCACGCGGGTCCCGTCCGGGCTCCACGCTACCGACCTAATTTCATCTTCGTGCGCAATCCGCGCGATCTCGCGCCCTGTCGCCGCCTCAACGACCCGCGCCTCGTGTTTAGTGCTCAGTAGGTCCCCTGACCCGGTCGCAAGCCACGTCCCATCTGGACTCCAAGCCAAAGCGTTCACCCAGCCGTCGTGCGCAACCCGCGCGATCTCGCGGCCCGTCGTCGCCTCCACAATCCGCGCTGTCTTGTCCATCGAGCCTGTCGCCACACGCGTCCCATCTGGGCTCGAGGCCACTGTGCGGACTGCGCCGTCGTGCACCACCCGTATGATCTCGCGCCCCGTCGCCGCTTCGATGATCCGCGCCTCGCCCTTCGTGTCGCGCCCCGACCCGGTCGCCAACCATGTCCCGTCAGGGCTCCACGCCACCGCAGTCACTGGCTCGTCGTGCGCCACCCGCGCTATCTCGCGGCCCGTTGCCGCCTCCACGATCCGCGCCGTCTTGTCGTCAGAACCGGTCGCCAGCAGCAGCCCGTCTGGGCTCCACGCCACCGTCGACACTTTGTCGTCATGCGGCACCACGATACGCTCGCGAAAAACGGGGTTGGCCCGGTCGAGCTGAACCTGCGCCTCGGACACGCGCGGACGCGAGGCCTGCCGCGAGTCGTCGCTGGCTGCATCCGGCATTCCCTCCAGCGCCAACAGCAGAGCTAGGGGCGCGCCACTGTCACCTGGCAACTTCAAGACCTCCTCAACCGCATTCGCCAGCAGCCCCGACTGCGTGATCTGCGCCTCGCGGGTCGTTGCTTTGGCGTTGTTTTCGCTCTTAATCGCCCGGTCGGCCTCAAAAACAGCCACCTGCCGCTGCCAGAACGCCCCACCCGCAAGCAGCAAAGCGACGGCGGCGGCAATTAGGGAGATGCCCAAGAACATGCGCTGTGTTCGCGTAGAGGCTTGGCGGCTCAGCGTGACGAGAGCGCGATGCGCGTCCGTTGGATCGGGCGCCTTTTCGGGGCGCGTCATCAGCCACGTCTCGGCTGAGGCCCGCTCAGCGCCGCGCAATAGAAGATCTGCAGGTCGTTTGCGAGCTTCCCATCGCTCTGCAACGGCACCCAACCGAGTGTGATCGCGGATCCAGGGAATGTCTGTTTCGAGCGCACGCACGAGATCGGCCAGCGCTTTGTCGAAGTCTCCGGTTGCCTGTGCTAGCGGGTTGGCGATGAACCAAACGTAGTCGAGCCGGGACAGTGCCAGCGGCACTTTCTGGCCCGGTATATTGCGCGCGACGATCGGCACAAAGCGCTTGTTTAGCCGCTCACCAAAGGCGACCTCGTCGGCGCAGACTTTAGAATTCACCGAGTCGGGGCTTAGAACGAAGATGATCGTGTCGGCGTCAGTGATCAGTTGTGTGAGTCGCGCCCACCAATCCTCGCTCTTTTCGATGTGATCGCGATCGACGAAAGCCTCGATGCCACGCTCGGCAAGCGCTGTCTGCAATCGGTCGACGAACGCCATATCCTGGCGCGAGTAGGAGATGAAAACCTTGAGCTTCTCGCCCAGCGACTCCGCTGCCATCCTCCGCCCCCGGTGCAGCAAACTCAAAAAAACTACCCCGGTAGCGTTAAGCGAGTGGCGTCCGGGACGCAATCGTCTGCGGTCGCGATGCGATGGTAAGCGGAAGCACGCAGCCGACCGACCACAATGGCAGAGTTGGGTCAATCTCGTTGGTTTAGGTTAGTCGTGGAGCAAGCGGCCGCCCCTCACCCTGCCCCTCTCCCCGTGAATGACGGGGAGAGGGAATTCGCGAATGCCCGCATGTCCGTTATTGGCCCCAACTCGACGTCGCCGAATGGATGACGCGTGTCTGGCAACAGGCATAAAGCGGACGGCCATTGAACATCCCGCTTGACGGGGTTCTTGTGGCGGTCTCACGTTGTGTCTGAACAACTGGTCGGCTGGTGATGGGTTCATTCCCACGCGAGCCGCTGTTTGCGGAGCCTCATCTTGTCGTCTTCTCCGGGCACGAGAGCCGCAGCTTCGGTGTTCGGCGCCATCGCACTCACCGTACTTTCTGGTGCGGCCCTCGGTCAAACTAGCCCCGCTGTGCCCGCCACTCCAGCTCAACCGGCTCGGACGCTTGGCGGCACGGTCGAGGCGGACGTGCCACCGTGGCGGCAACCTTCGTCCACCGCCTCAGTCCCAGGCGCGTCCACCGGCGGCGCCACTGCACCGCCCAACACCCGCACGACCAATCCATCGAAACCAGCCGAAACCGACCCCGTAACGGGACCGGCCAAACGAGGGCGGGCCTACAACGTCAAGCCGTTGAAGGACCTCCAGGCTAGGCCGCGCTTGTAACACGTGTCGATGCGCGGACCGGGCTGCGTTCCTAACCCGTGACGCTATCCGGATCGGTCGTGCGGTATTGGTCGGGCGGTACTGGTCGTGCCACTCAGACCAGACACTATCGAACGGTCGAACTTCGCTCCACCATCACGGACCAGTGCTCGCGGCGGGCTTGATCAGCGTCCGGTAGACCTTGTGGCTGCGGCGGGCCTGATGGCGCGATGCGGCCGGATCGACCAACATGCCGGGCCGGAACGCCTGCCGCCCGATCAGCATGCGATAGCTCATGCTGGCGCGGTTGGTCAGTGTGATCTCGATCGGCCAGCGCTGGTCGCCGATTTCGAGCTCGGTCCCGATCACGTAGCGCATCTCCGCCTCGCCGTTCGAACTCGTCACCCGCCGCCGGTCGATCAGCGGTGCCACACACACGATCTCGATTTGCGGACGGCGCGGCACCGGCTGGACCAAAAACCGCACCAATCGGCGCTCTCCGTCCTCGAACGGTTCGATCATCCGGGCGTGCAGCGCGCTGGTCCGCGCGCCGGTATCGACCTTCGCCTTGAGCGAGGGCAGCCCGATGAGCGGAAGCCCCACCCATTCTTCGTAACCGACGATGAAAGTTTGTCCTTCGGACACCATATCTTCTCTATTGGGATAAAAATCCGACGCTCGAACAGTGCCGGAACGGACCAACGCAGGCTCGGGTCGGCCGGGTCTTGGCCACAGCTGAGCGGCGTGGCAGAACATAGCCGTTCGTTCACCGTGCTGCCAGCCGACATGGTGGCTGTCATAATCAAGCGCGTAACGTCAGCCAAACGCCGTGCCGCTATCGAATAGGTCTGAAGCTCCATGGCAATCCTGCCGATCGTCACGCTACCCGATCCCGTTCTCCGCCAAGTCTCGACGCCCGTGGGCGCGATCGACGCAGACGTGAAGCGCCTCGCCGCCGACATGCTGGAGACGATGTACGACGCGCCGGGTATTGGTCTCGCCGCCGTCCAGGTCCGCGTGCCGAAGCGGATCGTCGTGCTCGATCTGGCTGGCGACGACGAGCCCAAAGCGCCGATGGTGTTGATCAACCCGCACATCTTGAGCCTCGGGTCCCAAACGCGCGTTTACGACGAGGGCTGCCTGTCGCTGCCCGATACCCGGCTCGAGATCGAGCGGCCGTCGACCCTGCGGTTGGCCTACGTCGACCTCGACGGCGTCAACCGCGAGATTGCCGCCGATGGCCTGCTCGCGACGGCGATCCAGCACGAGACCGACCACCTCGACGGCAAGCTGATCATCGACTTCATGACCAGCCTGAAACGCGATATGGTCATCCGCCGCTACAAGAAGCGCGCCAGGGTAGGATAGCCTCACACCATGCGCATCGTCTTCATGGGCACGCCTGACTTCTCCGTGCCGACGTTGCGCGCGCTGGCGGACGCCGGTCACGAGATCGTCGCGGTCTACTCGCAGCCGCCGCGTAAGGCTGGACGCGGGCTGACCGAGACTAAAGGCGCGGTCCACGTGTTCGCCGAGTCGCGCGGGTTCCAGGTGTCGACGCCACTGTCGCTGAAGTCGGCGGAGGCCCAGGCCGCGTTCGCCGCGCACAACGCCGATGCCGCCGTCGTCGTCGCCTATGGCCTGCTGCTCCCCCGCGCAATCCTCGATTGCCCGCGCCACGGCTGCTACAACTTGCACGCATCGAAACTGCCGCGCTGGCGCGGAGCCGCACCGATCCAGCGCGCCATCATGGCTGGCGACAGCGAGACGGCGGCGATGGTCATGCACATGGACGTCGGCCTCGATACTGGGCCGGTGTGCGCCGCCCGTGCGATGCCGATTGGCCCGGACACCACCGCTGGCGAACTTCACGATGCGTTGTCGGTCGACGGTGCGCAGCTGATGGCAGACACCATGGCCGATCTCGCCGCCGGTCGCTTGCGTGAGGTTGCGCAATCGTCCGACGGCATCACCTACGCCGCCAAGATCGACAAGGCCGAGACCCGCATCGATTTCGCTGGCACGTCCGCCGAGGTCCATAACCATGTTCGCGGGCTGTCGCCGTTTCCCGGCGCGTGGTTCGAAGCCGGGGCTGACGGCAAACGCGAACGCATCAAGGTTCTGCGCACGTCGCGCGACGGCTTTGCCGATACGCCGCTTGGCCAGCCCGGCGAGATGATCGACGACGCTGGTGCCATTGCGTGTGCGACTGGAGCCGTTCGGCTCGTCGAGGTCCAGCGCGCCGGTAAGCGGCCACAAGAAGCGGCGGAGTTTTTGCGCGGTTTCCCGCTGCCGCGCGGTACGCGGCTGTAGGCAACGGGTTCGCGGACGGGTGTTGCTGGCGCTTGCGACAGCTCCAAGGTCAACGGATTAAGTATGCTTTACAATCGATGAATACGTGTCTCGCCACCTAAGGTAAACAAAGGCGTTGGCATCGTTTTCCGCGCGAGTTTGTCCATGCGTTTGCACACCGTTTTGTCGCTCGTCATTGCGATGATGGCCCTGCCATCGCTTGCGATCGCCAATGGCCGAAATTCCGCCGGCGAAATCTCAAAGCTGAAGCCATGCAGCAATTCTGCGGCCGGGCGTGCGGCCAGCACCTGTGGTCTGGGACGCGTGCGAAACAAATCGAACGCGGTCATGACGGTCGAGCGGGGCGTCCGCGTCTGGCGCATGGTCGCGACGCCACAGCAGCAGTTGGTTTACGCCCCGGCTGCTCAACCGGCTGCGGACGACGATACCGGTACCTCCGGCAGCAATAGCAACTCTGGTACTGCCGCGTCCGGCGGTTATTTTGGCGGCGATACATTCAGTGATGCGGTCCCGACTTATGGGCGGTCATTCGGGCCATCGGCTGGGAAATTCGGGCCGTCGATCGGGCGTGGTACGGGCTCGGGCCTGGGTGGCCTCGGCACCCAACCACTTGGTCAGGTCTCGACGCAGCCAACCTTCGGCGCGCCCTTGAGGGCCAGCAAATTTCGGGTCGGCTATATCGCCCCCGGGAGGCCCGCCAAACACGGCGTTACCGTCCGCGGCGGCTTCGACAGGCCCCGCTTTGGTGGCCCAGGTTTCGGTCCTGGCTTGCGGCGGGGTGGCAACACGATTGCTATTCGCGCGAACGTTGGACCTCGGATGGGTATTGGCGGACCTCGCATGATCGTGGGTCCGCGAATGGCTGGGCCTCGCATGATGGGCGGCGGCCCGCGTGTGGGTCGTCCCCGCATGATGGGTGGCGGCCGGGGTGGCGGTGTGCGCTGATGCGGATCACGCGGGGCTGATTATTCGGCTGACATGTTGGACGTGCCGACCGTACCGCGTGCCGGTCGACCTGCGGCATCATCGGCCGGTGACGCGTCCCAGTATCGACTTCAGCAGGCCCCAGCCCCATCGCATCACGATGAACCGGATGATCCAACCCATGACGCCCTTGCTCTGAAAACCGAGCAGTGAGCCGAGAACGTTGCGGATCGCGCTCGACAGCGGGTCACCATCGACTTTGACCCCGCCGCGGCGAATGACATCGGGCAGCGGGTCGAGCGGACCCGGCTCGCGTCGGCCGAAGATATCGCCGAGACCGCCGCCGTCCTGGCCGCGTCCGCCCGACCGGTCGTCGGGGGCGTTGACCCCTGGAATACGCGCGCCGGGCAATGGTAACGGGCTACCATCGCCGTAGTCGGGCTCGTCTCCACCCGTCGGGACATTGCCCCGCTGTGATGCGCTGCCGCCCCGCTGTGACGTCCCGCTTGATTGTCTGCCTGATGTTGATCTGCCCGGCGTCGATCCTCGATCGGTGCCGCTACCAGTATCCGAACCCGGCATGCCGGGGATGCGCTTCAAGATGTCCTGCAAGCCGCCCTGGCTGCCTTTGGCCAGCGCGCCCATCAACAGCGAGGCGAGGATCGGTAGCAGTTTCTGGATCAGATCCTGGCTGACGCCGGTCTGGGCGGCCGAGCGGGCGGCCAGTGCGCGGCTTTTGGCCTTGTCGCTAAAGATCGTATCGAGCACGCTGATGCCTGCGGCTTCGGCCCACGGTTGCTGCGCGGCCGTCGGATGCTCCAGCAGATAGCTATGCTCGGGCTTCGCGATCTGGCCGACCAAGTCGGCGACGCCGCCGCGCGACAGCGTGTTGGCCTCCATCCGCTGCGCCAAGGCCGGGAGCACCGTCACCAGGATTGCCTGCAATTGCACCGGCTCGAGGCCGTATGATCGGGCCAGCGCGTCGAGCCCTTGCCCGCCGCCAGCGGTCTTCACAGTATCGAGTAGGTTCACGTGTCGCCTCGTTATCTCTTTGCGACCCGCTTACGCCCGACGGCCGGGCCATGGAATGCGCCACATTGGAGCGGCGTGCAGAACGGTTTGTCGAAGACAAGTCGACGGGTTGAGTGTATTGAGTTAGGAATTCTGCATACGACTTATTTACGGGGCTGGCTGATGTTGGCGCGTTGTCTGTCGCGAAATCTGTCTTCGCTCGCTCGCGCCGTCGCGCTAACGCTGGCGACAGCGATATTGCTAGTTTCCAGTGCGATCTCAGGCGCGGATCGATCCGACGCACAGCAGCTTCCGCCCGAAAATCGCATCGCGTTGCTGATCGCCAACGCCAAATACAAGTACAGCATCGGTCCGCTGGTCAACCCACCGCGCGATGTCGAAGCACTTCGTGCGTCGCTCGAGAAAATCGGCTTCAAGGTCACAATCGCGCGCGACCTCGGCCTTGTGCCCATGCGTCGTGCCGTGAGCGAGTATGCCAAGCGGCTCAAAGAGGCTGGGCCTAACACGGTCGGCTTCTTCTACTATTCCGGGCACGGCGCCGCCGAAAGCGACCTTGGCCCCAACTACCTCATCCCGGTCGATGCCGAACTCGCCACTGGTGACGATCTCGCCATCGCATCCGAGCGACTCGAAAGCCTCGTCGACGCGCTCGGCAACGTATCAAACAACGTGATGCAGTTCGTCGTGTTCGACGCCTGCCGCAGTGTTCTCCGCCGGCCGGGACGCGGCGGCACCAAAGGCTTCGTGCCGATCGACCAGCGCCGCGGCATGGTGATCATGTTCTCGACGGCGGCGCGCGAAGTTGCCTTAGACGAGTGGCCGAAAGGGTCGACCCAGGGCCCATTCGCGGCCAAACTTGCCGAGTTGATGCTGTCGTCGCCGAAGCGCGAGGATGGCATGATTACAGACCTGCAGAATTCGGTGCACAGCTTCACGCAGGGACGTCAGGAGCCATTCGTCATCCGCAGTTCCGTGCGGGATTTCTTTTTCAATCCGAAGGCACCGCGATTGGCTGGCGAAAGCCCTATCCCTGCGAGAGCCGAACAGCCGGTCCTGGTCTCGAACCCTCTGGACGACCTGCGGCGCGTGATCGACAGTGGATCGATCGACCCGGCCGATCGCAATCAGCTTTCGGCAATCCTCGAACGCTTGCGGACCAAAGGGATCAAGAAATCGCCGTTCACTTATTTCCCTCCAGGCGACCTGCTCGGCGGCGCTGGCGAGGGTGTCAAAGATATGACCGATTACGCACCGCACATGCTTTTCCCGTTCGACAACGCCGAGGCTTTTGTCAATTCGCAGATTTTCAGCTTCGGCGGCGGTGGTTTCGGTATCCTTGGCGCACCTGGCGGAAGCGAACTTGACCCGCGCAATTACAGCTATCCGTGGCGCGACAATTTCTGCGAAGTCCGTGGCTGGGATGTCCCGATCTGTCCGTCAGGCAAAGGCCATACCGCTGTCGACATTCGTGGCGGAACGATCGATCCGTCGACTGGTAAAGTTGCCCCTCTCAAGGGCAGCGATGGCAACCGCGTCCGTATTGTTGCTGTCGAAGATGGCACGATCACGGCTATAAGAAAGTCAAATGCAATCACGCTGCTCTCTGCCGACGGTCGACGTGAATGGGAGTATCTTCACATTTGCGAGGATGATGTCGCAGTAAAGCAAGGCCAGACCGTCAAAGCTGGGACACTTCTCGGTTTGCTTGGAAATTGCTTCTTGGGGCAAAAGAACGCATCAACGTGGCATCTTCATTTGGTCCTTAGGTTGCGGAGTTCGGCAGGCGTAGGCCGCCTTGTAAACCCCTACATGACTCTCGTACGTGCTTACGAGCGCAAGCACGGTCCCGGCATGATGGTTTCCGAAACGACCGTCCCGCAACAGCGCGCTGAGGTGTCGGCCGCGCCTCCTTAATGGCTGTTTTGAGCCATTGCCGAATGAGCCAACCCTCAAGCCCCGGGTCGTCCGGTCTTCTTTGGTCGGCCGCGTCGCATCTGGCGCTCGGCGCGGCTGCCGTCGTCGTTGATTTCCACTGTCCGTCCCGCTTTGCGGCCTTGGCCCGGTAACGGGGCCCCGAGCAGATCGCGGGCGGGTCCGTCCGTCCCGCCCGGTTGCTGCCCCTCACCCCGCCCCTCTCCCCGTGAAGAACGGGGAGAGGGAGCTGTCGTAAACGTTTCCGGCTTGAACCGTGGCGGCTCTTTGCCGGCTCGCGGGATCGACAGTGAGGCGTGCGGGCCCATCTCGTCGAGCGTCGGTTTATGGGGGCCGCTGACCCGTTCGCCGAACGCACCACCTTTCGTGCGGTCGTCGACTTTCGGTGCGCGCGGCGCCGGTATGGCTGTTTGCTGCGGATTGCTCGGCTGGACCGGCTCGTAGCCGGTGATACCGCTGCGTCCCCTCTCCCCGTTCTTTACGGGGAGAGGGTCAGGGTGAGGGGCGGAGGCCGGGCGAGTGTCATCGTTGGGCGAGCTACGTGCTGGTGGCGGCCCCTCACCCTCGGCGCTGTCGCGTTCCGCGCCAGCGCCTCTACCCTCTCCCCGTGAAGAACGGGGAGAGGGCTGCTTCGGTGGCATGTTGCCCGCCGCGCCGTACTTGCGCTCGCCTTTGTAGCCGCCCGTCGCGTCGTCGATCGACGACTGCCGCGCCATCGGATCGTCGGCGATGAACAGCTCGGTCTGCTGCAGGCGCTTGATCTCGTCGCGCAACCGCGCGGCCGTCTCGAACTCGAGGTCGGCAGCCGCCGTCTTCATCCGCTTTTCGAGGTCGGCCATCACCGCCTTGAGGTTGTTACCCACCAGCGGAGCTGCGCCCTTGGCCTCGGCTAATCCGGCATCGACCGTGACGTGATCGCGCTCATAAACACTACTCATGATGTCGTGAATATTGCGCTTGATCGAGGCCGGTGTGATGCCGTGTAACTCGTTGTAGGATTGCTGCTTCTTGCGCCGGCGGTCGGTCTCGGCAAACGCCCGCTCCATGCTGCCGGTGACGCGGTCGGCATATAACACCACCCGGCCGTCGGCGTTGCGCGCGGCGCGCCCGATGGTCTGGATCAGCGACGTCTCTGAGCGCAGAAAACCCTCCTTGTCGGCGTCAAGTATCGCCACCAACCCGCACTCGGGGATGTCGAGCCCCTCGCGCAGCAGGTTGATGCCGATCAGCACGTCGAAGGCGCCGAGCCGCAAGTCGCGGATGATCTCGATGCGCTCCAGCGTCTCGATGTCGGAATGCATGTAGCGGACCTTGATGCCTTGCTCGTGCATGTACTCGGTCAAGTCTTCGGCCATCCGTTTGGTCAGCACCGTCACGAGGCAGCGGTAGCCCTTGGCGATCGTCTGGCGGACCTCGTCGATGCAGTCGTCGACCTGCGATTTCGCCGGACGCACCTCGCATGGCGGGTCGATCAACCCGGTCGGGCGAATGACCTGCTCGGTGAACGTGCCGCCGGTCTGCTCAAGTTCCCACGCGCCCGGCGTCGCGGATACGTGGACGGTGGCCGGCCGCATCGCGTTCCACTCTTCGAACCGCATCGGGCGATTGTCCATGCACGACGGGAGGCGGAAGCCGAACTCGGCCAGTGTCGCTTTGCGCCGGAAGTCGCCACGGAACATGCCGCCGATTTGCGGCACGGTGACGTGGCTCTCGTCGGTGAACACCAGCGCGTTGTCAGGCAGATACTCGAACAGCGTCGGTGGCGGCTCGCCCGGCGCGCGTCCGGTCAGATAGCGCGAATAATTTTCGATGCCGGGGCAGCTTCCCGTTGCTTCCATCATCTCCATGTCGAACGTCGTGCGCTGTTCCAGCCGCTGCGCTTCGAGAAGTTTACCGACGGCGTAGAGTTCTTCGAGGCGGGCTTTCAGCTCGGTCTTGATGCTGCGGATCGCCTGCTGCAACGTCGGCTTGGGCGTCACATAGTGTGAGTTGGCGTAGATCTTGACGAGTGACAGATCGCCGGTTTTCTCGCCCGTCAGCGGGTCGAATTCGGTGATGCTTTCGATCTCGTCGCCGAACATCGAAAACCGCCACGCGCGGTCCTCCAAATGCGCCGGGAACAATTCGACCGTGTCGCCCTTGGCCCGGAATGCGCCGCGCACGAACGAAATCTCGTTGCGCTTGTAGTGCAGCGCCACGAGGTCGGCGAGCAACTGATCGCGCGACAATCGCTCGCCGGCTTTCACCGTGAACGTCATCGCGGTATACGTCTCGACCGAGCCGATACCGTAGATGCACGACACCGACGCCACGATGATCACGTCGTCGCGCTCCAACAGCGCGCGTGTCGCGGCGTGGCGCATCCGGTCGATCTGCTCGTTGATCGAGCTTTCTTTCTCGATGTAGGTGTCGGTCCGGGGCACGTAGGCTTCTGGCTGGTAATAGTCGTAATACGACACGAAATACTCGACGGCGTTGTTCGGGAAAAAGCTTTTGAATTCGCCGTAGAGCTGCGCGGCCAGCGTTTTGTTCGGCGCCAACACGAGCGCCGGGCGGTTGGTCTTGGCGATGATGTTGGCCATCGTGAACGTCTTGCCGGAGCCCGTCACGCCCAGCAGCACCTGATCGTGCTCGTTGGCGTCGACGCCAGCGACCAACTCTGCAATCGCAGTCGGCTGGTCGCCCTTGGGCTGGTATTCCGACACCAGGTCGAAATGGATGCCGCCTTCGGATTTTTCGGGCCGGTCTGGCCGGTGCGGCACGTAGGTCGGCACATTGCCCGACACGATCGGGTGGCTCGCCATCAGCGGCTGTCGTCCGAGCAATTCTTTCGCGCTGTCGTTGCGCTCTTCGGGCCGGGTCAGCAGCGCTTGGAGATTGGCCGTGATCGCCTCGCCGCCCATCGGAGGCCGCGGCCCGGACTGTCGCAACGCGGGCAGCGACGACGGCCCCGGCGTGTAGTCCATCTGCAGGCTCTCGCCGAACCCCGGCGTGCCTGCAGCCGTTTCCACAGGAGGCGCGGCCGGCTTGCCGGACTTGCCGCGCGACGGACGGGGCTTTGACGATGCAGGAGATTTCGGAGACTGTGCCATCCCCCGAATATGGCCGCGCCGCGCAGCCGGGGCAAGGTGGCGTCGTCAGCGCTTCCGAGTCTCCACCGGGAGTGTTGGAATATTGGAAACGTCGACCTCGCGGGTCGCATGCCACAGGTCGTGTGCGGCCTGCATGTTTAGCCAAAGGCGAGGTCCGTTGCCAAGCAGCTTGCCGAGGCGCACGGCCATTTGCGGTGTCACGGGCTGTTTCTCGCCGATGATCTCGTAGAGCGTCTGCCGCGAGATACCGAGCAACTCGGCAAACTCCGTCTTCGGCATCGTGAGTTTGGGCAACACGATTTCGCGCAGGATTTCGCCTGGATGCGTCGGGCACCGCGCCGGGTTGCGGATGGACTTGGTTTTCAAGACGTCACCTACTGGTCTCATTCGATTCTTTCCAGGTCGATGCCACAGGCGTCTTCTCCGTCCCACGCGAACGAGATCAGCCAATGCTCCGTCAACAGCACACCGTATCGCGTGGAACCGTTGTCGCCCCATTGGTCGAAGCGCATGCCGTAAAATGCCACGTCATATGGATCGACGGCCGCGTCGATCAGGTCGAGGAGTCGAAGAACGTCTGTGGCTATCGCCGTCTTGTATGGAAGCGGTTTACCGGCCTCCCAAAGCTGTTGCAGGTGCTCGTTGCGAAACGAGGCGATCATTCGTCCTCCCTCGGGGGATAGGATTGGATACGAGAGACAATTCGCAACGGGCCAGTTTCGACAAGCAATCGCGCTTGAACGTAAGGCGATACTAGACACATGTCAATTGTTGGCTGACGTATTCCGGGTCCTCCCGCCGGTTTACCCATCCTGACGCCCTTCGCCGCTTCCGTCTGATCCAATAAAAAAATCCGCCGCCACAGGGTGTGGCGACGGATTTCTGCGAACGAGCCGAGCCGTGGTGCTCGGCTTAAGCAGCGAGTCGGTGGCGGTCGAGGAAGATCGTTCCTTCGTTGCGATGGCGTCCGCCCATTTGCGCGGCGTACCAGGCAGCAGCTCCGGCCAACAGAGACAATAGCGTCATCCAGAGCATCGCCTGAGACGTCGCTTGGCGGGCCGTTTCCGCAGCCGCCCGTGCTCGGGCAGCTGCCTCGTCTCGCGTCTGCTTGACGCGCGTAATCGTCTCGTTCACGCGGGCTGTGGCGTCGGCCTGCGACAATCCCGATTGCCGCGCGATCAGCGTCGACAAATACTGGCGTTCGGGTTCTGACAGGTCGCCGCGGACGACGCCGGTGGCAACGATGCGGCCGATCTCGGCGCGAACGTCATCGGCCGTGCGAGGGGTTGGCGCGGGCGTAGCCTGTCCGGCAGGGCGCAGGAACAGGTCCGTCACGTATTCCGGGCTGAGCGTTGCGCTGGTCGAAGCAGGCATCGCGTTTGCCATCGCCGGGGCCATTGCAATCGCGCTTGTGGTGGCTGCTGTTTGGGCCGCACTCATCAGGCCGAGCATCAAGACGACCATCGACAACACGATACCGACGGCCCAGACGACCAATCCGTTCATACCGTCGCGAAAGGCAACCTCGTCGGCGTTGCCGTCACCTGCGACGGGGCGCAAACGTCCCGCAACATAGCCGCCGACGCCGGCTGCATAGAGGTGAACGAAGGCGAACCAAAAGATCGCCAAAATTCCGATCGTTGTGCCTGAGGCACCTTGACCGGTGTACGCCGACGTCATGCTTAGACCGACGGCGGCACCGAACGGGGTCAGCACCATGAGTGTCGCGGCAAGCAACACGCTTCCGGCCAAAATCGACGACCAATTCAGATAAGCGCTATCGGCTTCCGGCTTTACGACGACAGCCGTAGATCCCGACGTTGCCATTGTTGTGGGTTTCATCATGTTTCCTATCGGGTCAAGAGGTAGAGGATGATGAGGACCGGAATCGGAACTCCGAGAAGCCAAAGTAGAATTGCGGGCATGGCGGTCCATGTGGGTTGACCGTGAGGACACGGCGGGGGTTTCTTGTGAAGCCCGGTTAACGGCTGCAATGGGCATGGCTTGCAGGTGCCGAGCGTCCGAGTGGTCAACGCGACGTAGGCGTTCTAGTTCCAGCCTCTGAAATTCGATTGCGGCTCCATGGCCGAACAATTCGGTAAGGCCCGACGAAACGAAACCGTGCGGGCTGACGTAACCTCCTGCAACGACGCCTCAACCAGCCGGAGCCAGACGCCATGACGACGCCCGACTACACCCGCCGCGCCTTCGGCAGCCTGACGGCCGCTTTTGCGGCGACCCTGGCAACCGGCTTCTCCCCGCGCGCCGTGAGTGCCGCTGGACCCACCGGAAAGTTCGAAATCACCAAGACCGACGACGAATGGAAAAAAATCCTGTCGCCCGAGCAGTTTTATGTCCTGCGCAAGCATGGCACGGAGCGAGCCGGTAGCAGCCCGCTCGACAAGATTTATGCCGCTGGCACTTACCAGTGCGCCGGCTGCGACCTGCCGTTGTTCGCCTCGGAGACGAAATACGACAGCCGCACTGGTTGGCCGAGCTTCTGGAAGCCGCTCGACAACGCGATCGGCACCTCTGTCGACACCAGTTTCTTCTCGGTGCGCACCGAGGTTCACTGCCGCCGCTGCGGTGGCCATCTCGGCCACGTGTTCGAAGACGGACCAAGGCCGACCGGCCTGCGCTATTGCATGAACGGCGTTGCCATGAAGTTCGTCGCGAAAGCCGCCAGTTAGAGTCGGCCGTCCCTTACGTTGATACGCACGCCCGCGATTTTAATTTTGCACACGAGCCCCGCCCATGCGCCGCACCGCCATTCTTTCGCTTGTTCTCGCCGTCGCAGCCGCCGGAGCCCTGTCGTTGACGATGGCTCCGGACTCCGCGCCGCGCGCCGACGATACACCCGCTGCCAAGCCGGGCATTGGCGTCGCGACGCTCGGGTCAGGGTGCTTCTGGTGCACCGAAAAGGATTTCGACGCCTTGCCCGGCATCTTGTCGACGGTTTCGGGCTACATGGGCGGGCCATCGACCAGCAACGCAACGTATCAGGAAGTCAGCACCGGTCGCACCGGCCATGTCGAAGTGCTGCAAGTCACGTTCGACACCAACAAAGTCAGCTATGAGCAGGTGCTGCACCATTTCTGGCGCACGACCGACGTCGTCGATGGCGGCGGCCAGTTCTGCGACCGTGGCAATCAATACCGTCCGGCTATCTTCGCTCACGGTGCGGACCAGTTGAAACTGGCTCAAGACGGCAAGGCCGCACTCGACGCCACGGGCAAGCTTGGCAAGCCGGTGGCCGTTGAAATCCGCGATGCCTCGACCTTCATCAAGGCCGAGGACTACCATCAGGATTTCTACACGAAAGATCCGGGCCGCTATTTCAGCTACCGCGCCGGTTGCCGCCGTGACGCCCGCCTCGACGCATTGTGGAGTAAGGATCGCCTCGATCATCTCAAGCCGAAGACGAACTGAAGCGGGTCGTCGTTGGGTCGGCAGCCCCCGCGATCACGACGGCCGAACGCACAAAACTGGAACGGGCTATTGGATCGGAAGCTTCAACTGCAAACGGCTCCTGAGCGTTGCAGGATCCAGGCTACCAAGATCCAGGCTACCGAGGCTGCCGATATCCGTCGTGACGCTCAAGGTATAGCTATCGCGTTTTTCGAAACTGACACCGGCGCCAGCGGACTGAGCGATGGCAGATGTGCGATGCGGTCCGTCCAAGACCTGCTGTTCCAAATCGAGTTCGCGCGTGAACGTCGCGAAAGTTGACATGCTTTGCCCTTCGCCCAGCGGGAAAGTTTGTGTCAATTTGGGCGCAAAGCTGACCGCCCCTTTGTCGTCCAATCCTTTAGTGGCGGCAAAATCGGCGTTCCCGGTTTGAAATTCCGCGCGGGTGTTCAGGCTCAACGACGGCGTAATTTGATAGGCGATGTGAGCGTCGACTTTGTCATAGGTCTGAGTTCCAGGCGTCGCTGCAGACCGGAAGTCCCCGCGCTCGGCGGCAACACCGGCCGAGACGGCGCGGTCGAACCGGTAGTCGAAGCCGACGCCCGCGCGGGTCGAGGCGTTGCCCGCCCATTCGTAGCCGTGGGCGTCGAATTTGCTCCAAAGGTCTAACGGGGATTTCGGCACGACCGGCGAGAGGGGCAGGGGCATTCCGGTTGGTGCCAATGCTTTGGCGGTGTCGACTTTCTGCGTGTCGAGCCGCGAGGTGTAATCCTGCAAGGTGCCCAGGCTCGTGCGCACGGAAACGCCAGCGTCGGAATTTTTGACGGTGAGCGGGACGATGATCGTGCCCTCGACCGCTTGCGTGGCTGCTGCTCTCGGAATGGTCGCGACATCGGCTTTTGGCAGTAGGCTCACATCGAGATCCAACGTTCCCAGCTGATCAAAGCAGGCTACCTTTAAGCCTCCAGCGAGATCGCTTTGGCAGGTATCGGCGTGTGCGGCCGGCGCAAGGGAGAGTGTCGCAACGGTGGCTGTCAGCAGGCAGGCTACAAACTCGGGTCTCATCGAGAACTCCTTGCGATGAGGACAACACGTGTCTGACGTAGCGGCGAAACTGGATCATCGTGTGGCACCGCAACGATCGCGTTCGCCCGCGCGTTCGGTCCGTACACTTGACTTCCTGCATTACTTCATTATATCCGAACTATTGCATCAATTTGCGAGACCCACCTACCATGGACACCGTCGACGCCATTCGCGGCCGCCGCGCCGTCAAGCATTATGACTCAGCGTTCGCCATGCCGCCCGAACACGAGGCGCTGCTGATCGACCTCGCGCGTCAGGCGCCGACATCGTTCAACATCCAGAACTGGCGGGCGGTCAACGTCAAGGATAAGGCCCTGCGCCAAGACCTGCGCGCGGCAGCCTGGGATCAGGCGCAGGTGACCGACGCGAGCCTGCTGTTCGTGTTCGCCGCCGACCTAAAAGCGCACGAGCGCGACCCCGCCCGCTATTGGGTCGATGCGCCCAAGGAGGCCCAGGATATCCTCGTGCCGATGATCAAGCCGTTCTACGACGGCCGCGACTGGCTCGCCCGCGACGAGGGCATGCGCTCGGTCGGCTTCGCGGCCCAGACCATGATGATCGCGGCCAAGGCGATGGGTTACGAAAGCTGCCCGATGGTCGGCTTCGACTATGACAAGGTGTCGGCTTTGGTCCACGTGCCCGCCGATTATGCCGTCGCCATGATGCTCGCGATCGGCCGCGGCACCAAGCCAGCCTGGGCCAAGCCAGGATACATCCCGCTATCCGAGGTGGTTGTGATGGACCGGTTTTGATGGGAAATAGCGGGGTGCGCAGTGTCCCCTCGCTTTGAGCGGCAGGTGTGCCGTTACTCGATATTGCTTCGCGCTCCGCAGCGGGGCGAAATAGCTGCTAAACGATCGAGGATAGGAACCCTGACGCCGCTCACGTTTAGGCGACTGTTGATCGCGCGCGCAGCATCAGGTGGACGGTGACCTGTATGCCACCCAAATCGCTCGTTTCAAGGCCGAGCGTTCCTCGATGCAGCGTGGTCAGATCTTTGGCGATGGCCAACCCGATGCCCGTCCCCGGCACGGTCCGGTCCAATCTCACGCCGTCGGACAACACCTCGCTCCGGCGATCTTCCGGAATGCCCGGTCCGTCATCGCCGACTGCTACGACGATACGATCCGACGTTGCCGTGACGGAGACATCTACGCGGGTCCGTGCCCATTTCCGGGCGTTATCGAGCAAGTTGCCGAACAGATCCTCTAGGTCACGCGGATCGATCGGCGCTGAAAGCTTCGCGTCGTACGCCCTCAATGCCCAGTCCAATTCGGCGCCGCGTGGCAGGCGCTTCATCACACTGATCAGCCGCTCCAACAGGGGGGCAATCGCTGTTCCCGCACCAACGGCTTTGCGAGGTCCCACGGCGCGAACGGCCGCAAGGATGCGCGCGACTTGTACGTTCATCGCCTCGATTTACTGCTCGATGGAATTAGCCGCAAGCGGGTCGCCGTTCTCGCGCAGGGTCCGGGCGTCGGCGGCGAGGATTGCCAACGGCGTCTTCAATCCGTGACCAAGTTTTGCCGCGTTGGCGCGCGAGCGCTCGACCTCGCTCGCTTGGGTCGCCAAAAGCGCGTTGAGATCCTCGACAAGGCCGGAAAGCTCCGTCGGATAGACGCCTTCCAAGCGATCCGTCTTTCCTTGCCGAAGTCTGCGCAACTGGTCGCGTAATCCGCCGAGCGGGGCAAGCCCGGCTCCAACGTGCAGCCACGATGCGGCAGACAACAACACACCCAAGACAACGAGAGACAGGGTGACATCGCGGGCAAATTCGCCGCGGGCTTCGTCGATAACTTTACGATCACCCGCCACAGACAGCCTTAGAGGGCGCTCGTCGATCATAACCACGCGCTCGATGACCACAAGCGCCTCGCGCGACGGCCCTGTCGTCGCGCGTTCGAGCAAGGCTCCGGGAGCTGACGTTGCACCTCCCCCATCGACGAGTCCGCCATCCCATAACGATCGAGACCGCAACACGGTCCGGTCACCGTCCATCACTTGCCAGTAGAGACCAGACAGCGGGCGTTGGAACGCGGGGTCGGACAGCTCGAACCTGAGCGCTACCGCGCCATCGGCCAAAACTTGAACCGAGGCTGCGAGTTGGAGCAGGTGGTCGTCGAGTTCCTTGACGTAGCGCCGGTGAACGTGAGCGCCGAAGATCATCACGAGAATGACGCCTGCGATGGCGAGCGCAGCGCCAACTCCGAATACGGCACCGAGCAGCAGGCGAAGCCGCAAAGACCTCATGGCGCACCGTCGTCGATGCTGCCGGCGTAATAGCCATAGCCGCGCCGTGTCTTCACAACATCGACACCGAGTTTTCGCCTCAGCCGCCCGACCAGCACTTCGATGGCGTTGCTCTCGCGCTCGAAATCTTGACTGTAGACATGTTCGGTCAGCTCGATCTGCGGCACGGCACGACCCGCATGATGCATGAGATAGTGGAGAAGGCTATACTCAAGCGGCGACAGAGCAATCGGCACGCCGCTTTTGGTGACCCGGCTGTGGCGTGTATCGATGGCGATATCACCGACTTCAAGAACCGCGCTGGCGTGATGGGTCTGCCGCCTCAGCAAGGCGCGCACCCGTGCCAACAACTCCTCCATCCGGAATGGTTTCGTGAGGTAGTCATCGGCGCCGCTGTCCATGACATCGACCTTTTCTGACCAACTGTCGCGCGCGGTCAGCACCAGTACCGGCATGAGCCGCTGGTTGGCCCGCCAGCGCTTGAGGACCTGGGAACCGTCGAGTTTCGGCAACCCGAGGTCGAGAATGACAAGATCGTAGTCCTCCGTGTCGCCAGCAAACCAGGCCTGCTCACCGTCCCGTACGACGTCGACGACGTGCCCTGCGGCGGTCAGCGACTTCGATAAATCAGCGGCAACCTTGCCTTCGTCTTTGACAACCAGAATGCGCATGTTTGAAAGCCCGCTCACTCCTCGCGCGTCAAAACTCCCGTGCGGGCGTCGATTTTGAGTTCCTGATACCGGCCATTGGAGCGCAGCACCTTGATCTCGTACACGTAGGCCCCGCGCTTCTGCTCGAGCTCGATCTCGATGATCCGGCCGTTTATTCGTGCCTCGTTGCGCCTCAAGATCTCGTCCAGAGCCAAGATTTCCCCGCTTTCGACGAGTGGCTTGACCTGATCAGCGCGGAGGCTATCGGCGTGGACCGCTGCGAGACTCGAGATCATCAGGACGGCGGACAGTGCGAATGTGAGGTGGGCGCGGTTCATGCGGCTCAGCGTTGAATGTGGGTGCGCCATTATCGCGATCGCAGCTGACAAAAAGCTGACAGCGGCCCTCAGGTGAACCTCAGGTGGCGCGCCCTAGGGTGTTGTTGTGACGTTCACACACCCCACAGGAGCACGCTATGTTGAAGATGACCATGATTGCCGCCACCGCCCTTGCTTTACTGGCCGTGCCGGTTCTTGCCTCGGACGACGATCGTTCCGGATCGGACCGGCGAGGGTCGCAGTCCGACGACCGAGGCCGCTGCGCCGCGCGTTCGGATGCCGAATGGATGCCGATCGATCAGGTGACCCAGAAGCTCAAGGACCAGGGCTACACGGTTCGCAAGGTCGAACGCAGCCATGGCTGCTACGAGGTCAAGGCGACCGATGGCAACGGCGTTCGGGTCGAAATCTACGTCGATCCGGCCACTGCGCAAATCGTCAGCCGCGAAAGCCGCAGCTGATGCCGGCGGCATCAACGCGCGAGATGGAGGCTGGCCGCATCGAGCGGCCAGCAACCGTCAAGGTCTGGGACGTGTTTGTCCGCATTTTCCACTGGTCGCTCGTCGGCCTGTTCGCCCTCGCGTGGCTGACCGAGGACCTGCAATCGATCCATCAGCCTGCCGGTTACGCGATCCTCGCTTTGCTGGGGCTACGGATCGTCTGGGGATTTATCGGTACGACACACGCGCGCTTTGCGAGCTTCGTCCGGTCACCCTGGGCGACGGTCGCCTACGCTCGAGACCTCGTGACGGGCAAGGCGCCCCGGCACCTCGGACACAACCCGTTGGCTGCCGTAATGATCCTCGCCCTGATCGCACTGCTGATCGGGACCGGCGTCAGCGGGTGGATGACATTGCCCGCTTATCGCTCAGTCGATTGGGTCGAGGAACTGCACGAGGGGCTTGCCTCGCTCACGCTGGCGCTGGTTGCCGTCCACGTCTTGGCGGCTGCCGTGATGAGCCTCGTCCACGGCGAAAACCTAGTTCGCGCCATGGTCACCGGCCGCAAGCGGAGGTGATCGGAGCCAAGGCTGTTGCGTGTCTCGTTATAGGCTCGGGAGGTGGCGGCAATCGATGCCCGGCATCGGTTGTGAGGCCGCCCCTCACCCGCGGTCACGAACATCGCTGGCGCTCGTCCGCGACCTTGCCCTCTCCCCGCGCGGGAGAGGGCGGAGACCGGGCTTTGCGCGCCGCTCGACGTGCCAAAGCCCCACCAACGCGCATCATCGCTGCTGTTCAACGATCCGGGAGTTCGGCATACTAGAGCGGTGACAACGATCAGTCTTCAGAAAGCTCAACAGGATCTCCCGGCGCTGATTCAGCGGGTGCTGGATGGCGAAGATATCGTCATCGGCACCAAGGACGCTGCCGTCCGGCTGACACCAGTGGCGGCCGCGCGCCACCCGGTCGCTGTGTGAAGACTTCAGCGGCTATCTCCAGCGACATCACTTCGAGCCGCTCGCGATCACGGTAGAACATGGGCGTTTGGCCGGCCGACTGGACGGTGCGCACAAAGACCCGTTTGACCGTATTCTGGCGGCGCAAGCGCTGATCGATGATATCCCGATTGTAACCAATGATGCGGCGGTTATCGGCTTTGGTGCTAAAGTTGTTTGGTGATCGGTCGCGGCGCGAGCCGCTCATTGATCGGTGGGTGCTGAGACTTCGTAAACGGCGACAATTCGATATGGTCCGGGCTCGCAGTCGATGAACCGTCTCTGGTCGATCAACCGGTGAGCTACTTCGAATGAATCCAACAGACAGCATCGGTTGGTAACGACTTCCTTTGCCATATAATTACAGGAAAGCGGCGAGCACTCGGCCATGTTCCCAAATGTGTAAGTTACCACATCGAAGCCACGTAGGATTGCTTCCGGCGGTGGTTGGACCGAAGTCGGTAGAGTAGCCTCAGCTGAAATGGAAACCCAACCTCCGGTATTTTCGTCATATGCGAGGCCGTGAGCTTCGTAATAAAACCAACGGCAATCACTTATGTTGAGCGAGTGTTCGAGCGCGAGCGCTTGGATGACGGATGGGTTATCGAATAGCCAATAGCCGTTATGCCTCCAATACGTGATCCAGTCGGCGAAATCTTTAGACACGCAACTCGAAACCGACAGTATCTCATCGATACCCGCAGCCCTAAGCCACTCTGGTCGGATAGCGACATGCTTCGCCATATAACCGAGCGGGACCATGATAGGATTGATGATCACTCCAAGCTCCAGGGTTTGCTCGGGTCCGCTTATAGTATCCCGCCGATAGCTGAAGCGAAAAGAATTGGTCCACTGTCGCCGCCATCGGCGGCTCATGGCGCCAACTCAGCCCAGCCGATAGGCGACTATCGATAAACTGCGGCACCGTATCCACAAAAAAGCGCCGGAGTTTCCCCCGGCGCTCATTCGCTTCTTCCGACATAAGCCTCACCAACCGCATCCGGCCGGACCTTGCGGCTCGGCCAGACGCGCAACCTGCTCGCGCTGTTACCGCGCCAACACCGCCAGCAACAGCAGAGCCACGATATTCGTGATCTTGATCGCGGGGTTTACGGCCGGGCCGGCCGTGTCCTTGTAGGGATCGCCGACGGTGTCGCCGGTGACGGACGCCTTGTGCGCCTCCGAGCCCTTCATGTGCTTGACGCCGTCCTTGTCGACGAAACCGTCTTCAAAGCTCTTCTTGGCGTTGTCCCATGCGCCGCCGCCCGAGGTCATCGAGATGGCGACGAACAGGCCCGTCACGATCACACCCAGCAGCATGCCGCCAACCGCCGAGAACGCCGCCGACTTGGCTGACGCGCCGCCGCCCTCGATCAGCACGATGGCGAAGAACAGCACCACCGGCGACAGCACCGGCAACAGCGACGGCACCACCATCTCGCGGATGGCGGCCTTGGTCAGCATGTCTACGGCCCGCGCATAGTCGGGCTTCGACGTGCCGGCCATGATGCCCTTGTTCTCGCGGAACTGGCGGCGAACTTCCTCGACCACGTCGCCAGCCGCACGGCCGACGGCGGTCATCGCGATGCCGCCGAACAGGAACGGGATCAGGCCGCCGAGCAGCAGACCGACGACGACGTAGGGGTTGGCCAGCGAGAAGTCCGGCTTCACGCCCTTGAAATACTGGTAGGTCGTCGAGCCCGCTTTGTTGGCTTCCGTGATAAAGTATTGCAGATCGTAGCTGTAAGCTGCGAACAGCACCAGCGCGCCGAGACCGGCCGAGCCGATCGCGTAGCCCTTGGTGACGGCTTTCGTCGTGTTACCTACCGCATCGAGGGCATCCGTCGAGCGGCGGACTTCCTTAGGGAGGCCTGCCATTTCGGCGATGCCGCCAGCGTTGTCGGTGACCGGGCCGAACGCATCGAGCGCGACGATCATGCCGGCGAGGCCGAGCATCGTCGTGGTTGCGATCGCGGTGCCGAACAGGCCGCCGAGTTTGAACGTGCAGATAATGCCAGCGACGATGACGAGCGTCGGCAGCGCGCAGGCTTCCAAGCTGACCGCGAGGCCCTGGATGACGTTAGTGCCGTGGCCGGTGACAGATGCTTGGCTGATCGAGCGGACCGGGCGGAACCCGATGCCGGTGTAGTATTCCGTGATCCACACGATAAGGCCGGTCACGGCGAGACCGACGATACCGCACAGGAACATGTTCCAGCCGGTAATCGACACGCCATCGACGGTCTTGGCGATCTCGCCCCAGTTGCCGCCGAACACGAAGTTCGTCGCAAGCCACAGTCCGCCAGCCGACAGCACGGTCGACACGATGAGGCCGCGATACAGCGCGCCCATGATCGAGTTGTTCGAGCCGAGCTTCACGAAATACGTGCCGATGATCGAGGTGATGATGCACACCGCGCAGATCGCGAGGGGGTAGATCATCATCGAGGTGGCGACGGTGTCTTTGAACAGGATGGCGGCGAGGACCATCGTGGCGACGATCGTCACCGCGTAGGTCTCGAACAGGTCTGCGGCCATGCCGGCGCAATCGCCGACGTTGTCACCGACGTTATCGGCAATCGTCGCCGGGTTGCGGGGATCGTCCTCGGGGATGCCGGCTTCGACCTTGCCGACGAGGTCGGCGCCGACGTCAGCGCCTTTGGTGAAGATGCCGCCGCCGAGACGGGCGAAGATCGAGATCAGCGAAGCGCCGAAGCCGAGCGCGACGAGCGCGTCGATGACGGTGCGGCTCTGCGGTTTGAAGCCCATCGGGCCGGTCAGGAACCAATAGTAGACGGCAACACCCAGCAGCGCGAGGCCAGCGACCAGCATGCCGGTGATGGCACCGGCTTTGAACGCGATATCGAGGCCGGCGCCGAGCGACTTGGCGGCAGCGGCGGCCGTGCGGACGTTGGCGCGGACCGACACGTTCATGCCGATATAGCCAGCGAGGCCCGACAAGACGGCGCCGACGAGGAAGCCGAACGCGACGAGCGGTCCAAGCAGCGCCCAGGCGCCAGCGAAGATGACGACGCCGACCATGGCGATCGTCGTGTACTGGCGGTTGAGGTAGGCCGACGCGCCTTCGGCAATCGCAGCTGCGATCTCCTGCATGCGCGCGTTACCCGCGTCTGCGGCCATCACGGCGCGCGCGGTCACCAACGCATAGAGGACCGCTAGGCCCCCGCATGCGATGATGCCCATCATGATCTGATCCACGTTATCACTCCCCTCAGGCGTTATCATTTGCTTGTTTGCACGGTTGTTTTGCCAGGCTTGCGGCCGAGGTGGCGAGCAGACGTGCGACACGCGCCATCGGGTCGTGGGGCTAATTGGGCCCCTCGACACCTGAAGCGTGTCGGCACGTGACGCGTCCTCGGCGGATTGGGACAAAACGCGCGCGGACCATGCCAAAAGCCGCTTAGTGTTGCAACTTGGGATAAAGTCTCGGTTTTTCGGCGTCCCAGCCGTCTGCCAGCGGGCACGTCTCAAACGCAAAAAGGCGAGGCTGCAGCCTCGCCTTTTCGAGATCACGAAGATACCACCGCTTTATCCGGACACCGTAGTGGCTGGGCAGCGGTGCGTCCCGTCAATGATAGTAGTACGCGTGGCGGTAACGCGGGCCTATGTAGAACGAGAAGCCCGAGTGCGAGCGGTAGCGCGGGTAGTAATACGGCCGGTAGTAGTGCCGTGGATAGTAGGCGTACGGGCGAAAGCCGAAATGCCGATGTCCGAAGTGGCGCCGCCCGTAGTGACGGTGGCGGCGATAGTGGCGGTGCCCGACCAGCGTGGTGCCGGTCTCGACGGTGGCGGCCAGCGAGCGGGTCTGACCCAGCGGCGAGGCCTGCGCGGGAGCCCAGCCGATCGCAAGAGCGAAGGCTAGGGCCATGGTTGCCAGAATGGATTTCATCGCGGACGTCTCCATTAGCGTCATGATGTCGACCGGGCGGACCCGGCTACGTCGCAGGGTGGGCCCGGCGACGTTACGAATGTATCGACTGCTGTGTCGACTGCGTCCCCAGCGTTCATGACCCCCGAAGCGGTCATGCGACAAAATCACTATACCTTTCATCACGCTAAACGGTCAACGGCTGCTGCCCAAAAAAGTGTTGGATGTTGATACGAGAACGGGGTGAGACCGTAATCTCACCCCGTTGTCTTTAGCTGCTACGGCTGGCTGCCAGCGCTTACCAATGGCGGAAGCGCGGACCGATGTGGAACGACAGGCCACCGAACGTATGGTTCGGGTAGAACCCGTAGTTCCGGTATCCGTAGTTGCGATAGCCGTAATTGCTGTAGCCGTAGTTGCGGAGGCCGTAGTGACGGCGACCGTAGTTCCGGTGCCCATAGTTTCGGTGACCGTAATGCCGGTTGTAACGGCGATGCCGGTAGGTGACCTCGGTCACTGCGGCGCCTGAGGTGACCTCAATCGCGCGTGCCTGTGTCAGCGGGGCGGCTTGGACCGGCGCCGTTCCGATCATCATGGTGATCGCGACGGCAAGGCCTGCCAGAATCGATTTCATGGATTTCATATATGTGGGTCTCATGTTGTTGCCCGGGATTATAGGAACGCTGTTAAGCCCAGACGGTTTCACATTCTTTTCAGATCGCGACACAATGGGTGTCTTTGCGAATTGGAGCGCGACCTGGTCGCTCGACACTGCGTCACCGCAAGATCAGGGCGCGGCCCACCCGCTGCTCCTGCTTCGCGATTTTCGCGTCATAATCGCTGGTCCAGACCGGAACCGCCGCCTATGCAACGTACCGGCGACCGCAACTGCGATCCAAATCCCGAGGATGGATCGCAGACCTAGAAATTCATCCAGGTGTCGATCGAGCATAGCGCGTGTTCCTGAACCGGCCCTGAACCCGTCGCTCGACGGAAGCAATCGGTTGCGCGGTCCTAGAGCCATTCAAAATCGGCCAGCCCATCGACCGCCAGCCGACGTTCTACCCGTCTCGCGCTCGACGCGAACGTGGTGTAAACCCGCGCTATGATGACCCTCGTTCTCTTCGACTGCGACGGCACGATCGTCGATAGTCAACACCTTATCGTTGCATCGATGTCGGCTGCCTTCGAAGGTGCCGGCCTCGAGATACCGCCGCGTCCGGCTGTCCTTTCGATCGTCGGCCTGTCGCTCATCCCTGCCATCCAGCGGCTTCTACCGGCGCAAACCGATGACCGGCTGGCTGCCAGCTTGGCCGAAAAATACAAGGCAGCCTTCCGCGACCTGCGTTCCGACCCGATGAACCACGAACCGCTTTATCCCGGTGCCCGCGACGTGATCGAGGCGCTGGCCGGACGCGAGGGAACCGTGCTGGGTGTTGCCACTGGAAAATCGCGGCGCGGCGTCGATGCGCTGTTCGAACGCGAGGGACTGGCCGATTTGTTCGCCACGATCCAAACCGCCGACGACCATCCCTCAAAGCCGCACCCGTCGATGATCCATCGTGCTTTGGCTGAAACTGGCGCTGATGTCGCCGACGCGGTGATGCTCGGCGATACGACTTACGATATCGAGATGGCGGTGGCTGCTGGCGTTGTCCCGATCGGGGTCTCGTGGGGATATCACGACGTCACGGCCCTGCAGGCGGCGGGTGCTTCGGCGATCGCAACGGCCTATGGGGACGTGCCTGGCCTGATCGCCCGCCACCTCGACGTCACCCGTGCCCGCACGCCCAGAGTGTCCGCATGATGAGCAGCCGCGACCCTGACGCCAGCACGCCCGAGGCTGCCGGCGCGCACACACCTGCTTCGGATGCCCCCGTTCAAGCTCGGCGCTTTTACTCGGCCGTGTCGATTGAACGCACGCCCAGTGGCTACGAAATCCGGCTTGACGGGCGAACGGTCAAGACGCCCAAGCAAGCCGTGCTCATCGCGCCCAATGTCGACCTTGCGGCGTCGATCGCCCGGGAATGGGACGCGCAGACCGATCGCATCGTGCCATCGACGATGCCGGTCACGAAGCTCGTCAACTCCGCCATCGACGTCGTGACCCCAAACTGCGAGGCGGTCCGCGCCGATATCGTCGCTTACGCCCTCAACGATGCGCTGTGCTACAGGGCCGATGGGCCAGCCGAACTCGTTGCCCGGCAACTGGCCGTGTGGGACCCGATTATCGCCTGGGCGGAGTGTGCCTTGGGGGCACGCTTTACCGTCACCACGGGGATCGTTCACATCGATCAGCCCGATGCGACCCGTGCGGCGCTCGAGGCGGCGACGGTTGCGATCGCACCGCTCCCGCTGACAGCCGTTCATGTCGTCACGACGCTGACGGGATCGGGGCTTCTCGCGCTGGCACTGTTGGCACGCCAGATCACCGCCGAAGCGGCCTGGATCGCGGCCCATGTCGACGAGGACCACCAGATCGGACTTTGGGGCGAGGACGCCGAAGCAACCGAGCGGCGTCATCGGCGCTGGCGCGACATGGAAGCGGCCGGGCGCCTGCTCGAAAGCCTTCGTTAACCGTGTCGCATTAATATCTGAGATTCGGCATGGCCAGTTCGGGACACGTCATGTGGGAGCATGACGGTGTCCAGCTCGCGCCTGCTGCCGATGGGTTGCCTTGCAGGGAGCGCAAGCACGTCATGCAGATTCGAGCGCGGGTTTCTGAGCTCGCCCAACGCGAGCGGTTCATTCGTAAACTGATTTCCACCGATACGCTTTATTTTGTCGCCGGCAGCGATGGCTGGGCCACCGTTCCCTTTCGCCACGATCGCGGCCGGGAGGTCGTGTTGTTCTGGACCTGCCGACGGGAGGCCGAAAAATGGGGCGAAGTGGTCGTTGAAAACCCTGTGGTTCACGAGGTTCGCCTCGGTCAACTGCTGGCCGAAGTGCTGCCGATGCTCGACGCCAACGGTTGCCTGATCGGGCACGATTGGAGCAGCGACCCGTCCGATCCTGTCATTTCGCCGGGCGAACTTAGCGAACGCATCTGGCGCGACCGCAACGACCACTTCATCGCCGCGATGCGCGCGACCGACACGCTCTGGGTGCTCGAAAGCGCGTCTGGACCGGCGCTCATCCCGTCGGCTCGGAGCGCGGGTAAAGATTGTTTGCCTGTTTGGGCCACGCGCGAGACCGCTGCCGCGAACATCGCGGGCAGCTGGTCGAACAAGCGTCCGCTCGGCATCCCGTTGCAGACGTTCCGCGACCGGTATCTGCCGTTCGTCGAATCGCGCGGCGGGCTGATCGGAATCGAGCCCTTGCCGCAAGCGGGTGCGCGTGAACTGACCGCTGCCGAATTCACACGCCTCGCCTTCCCGGCGATGGCGCTGTCACAAATCCGAGCCGTCGGCTGACAAACGTCGTCATAACGGTGTCACATCCAGCAGTGACGTGAACACTCACGTTAGAGTGCACTGGGTGCTGGGTTCAAATGGTACAAAAATTCGAGTTCGATTGCTTCATCAGCCATTCTAGCAAGGACAAGTTCGTTGCTCGGCTAGTCCGGGGATACCTCAGAAGTCACAACATCGATGCCTGGATTGATGAGGATCATACGGAACTCTCAGCGAGCCCGAAAAAGGCTGAGGTACTGTCTAGGTTGCGAACGGCAATACCGCAATGCGAGTGGTTTTTCCTACTCCTGTCTGCTAATTCGCTTGCATCTGAATTCGTCGAGGCGGAGGTCGCCATTGCACGGAAGAGTTGCGACGACGGAGTTCCAATCAAGTTTGTCGCGATCGACATCGAGGACCTAAAAGGGGAACTACCCGAATGGGCACGCGATATCACCCGTGTTAAAATCACCGGCGATTCAGGTCTACAAGATCCACTGAAAACGTTACGCGATCAGGTTGGTTGCTTCCGACCAACCTACATCGACAAGCTGCACCCGCACTTCCTTAAACAGATCCCGATCAACAAACTCAATGAACACCTAGTCCTTTGTTCGTGAAACACAATCCGGCTTTGGTTCGTCAATGCCGGCTCTACTTTGCCCCAGTATATCGCACCGGCCCTATCACAATTGGCTGCGTCCCAGCCGGATAAAACGTTCGACGTGCATCTGATGCTCATGGATTCGGTTTACCTTTCCGGCCACTCCACAATAGCAAGGTATGCTCGCCGCGATTTTCAGAATTCACTTGAACGTCTCATAGTGGGATCGGGCTTCCTCACAAATACCGCCCCGCATGCTGACCTTGTTCAGCAAGCGATAAACAAACTCGACATTTTGGCCCGCAGGCACGGTAATCTTCGGCACCAAATACGACTCAGTCATCGTATTCCGCCCGGACGCAGTATCATTTTCGATGATGTCGGGTTCTTCGCACCCTACGGTCAAGAGCTGACAGCGAACCTTCCCGTCTTCGTTTTTCACCGTAGGGCCCCGTTCTATACGAACGCACGGGCGTTGTTTGACGAGGCCTACGCCCAAGCAAGACCTCTCGGTGCACGACCAAGCCGTTGATAGGCAATCACTCTGCGGCGACTTTCTCGGCATGGTGCCCGGCGGCGAGCCAGCGCTCGGCCTCGAGTGCTGCCATGCAACCCATCCCGGCTGCCGTCACGGCTTGACGGAAGACCTCGTCCTTGACGTCACCGGCCGCGTAGACACCGGGGATGTCGGTCGCGGTGCTGTCGGGTTTGGTGATCAGGTACCCCGACGGCGTCATGGCAAGCTGGCTTTTGAACAGGCCGGTGGCCGGCACGTGGCCGATTGCGACGAAGATACCGTCGACGGCGCGCTCGCTGATCTGGCCGGTCTTCACGTTCTTGAGCCTGATGCCGGTGACCATTTTGGGGTCGGCCGTGCCGATGATCTCGTCGACGGCGCTGTCCCAGACGACCTCGATTTTCGGATTCGAGAACAATCGCTCCTGCAGGATTTTTTCGGCGCGGAAGCTGTCGCGGCGGTGGACCACCGTCACGCGCTTGGCGAAATTGGTCAGGAACAAAGATTCCTCGACCGCCGAGTTGCCGCCACCGACCACAACAACCTCTTTGCCGCGATAGAAGAAGCCATCGCAGGTCGCGCACGCCGAGACGCCGTGGCCCTTGAACGCCTCCTCCGAGGGAATGCCCAGCCAACGTGCCTGCGCTCCGGTACAGATGATCAGCGTGTCGCAGGTGTAGATCGTGCCACTCGAACCGGTCAGGCGGAACGGCCGCATCTTCAAATCGACCGCGTCGATGTGGTCCATTACCACCTCGGTGCCGACGTGGGCTGCCTGAGCCTGCATCTGCTCCATCAGCCAGGGGCCTTGAATCGCTTCGGCAAAACCAGGGTAATTTTCGACCTCGGTCGTGATCGTGAGTTGGCCGCCTGGTTGCGAACCTTGGATCATCATCGGCTTCAACATTGCGCGCGCGGCATAGATCGCGGCGGTCCAACCGGCTGGCCCTGAGCCGAGGATGATCATGGTGCGGTGGATCGTCTGGGTCATGTCGCCTCCGGGCAGTGGCTGGACGGCCGAAAAATCGTGGACGTAGTAGTTAGGTGTCGGCACCCGCTGGGTCAACGCGGTCTGACCGCGCTGCTTTGGCAGTATCCGTAACGCACGGTTTGTCGTTGCCCCTGTAGCCTCAGCCGACCCGTGCCAATGCCTGATCGAGGTCGGCGATCAGGTCGCTGGCATCCTCGATACCGATCGACAGGCGGATCACGTCGTCGCCGGCCCCTGCCATCGTGCGCTGCTCGGGTGTCAGCTGCCGGTGCGTCGTCGAAGCCGGGTGGATGACCAGCGAGCGCGTATCGCCAATGTTGGCCAGCAGCGAGAAGAGGTTCAACTCCGAGCACAGTTGCTTGCCCGCCTCGAAGCCGCCTTTGACGCCGAAGGTAAACACGGCGCCCGCGCCATTCGGGCACACGATTTGATGCATGGCGTACGACGCGTTCGACGGTAGCCCGGCGTAATTGACCCACGCCACACTGGGGTGGCCTTCCAGATGCTTGGCGACAGCGGCCGCATTTTCGCAATGCTTGGCCATCCGGAGTGGAAGAGTTTCGATGCCGGTCAGGATCAGAAACGCGTTCATCGGTGCGATCGCGGGACCTAGATCGCGCAAGCCGATCACGCGGCACGCAATCGCGAAGGCGAAGTTGCCGAACGTCTCGGCGAGCCGCATGCCGCCGTAGCTGGGGTTGGGCTCGACCATCGTCGGATATTGGATCTTGGCATTGAGCCAATCGAATGTTCCGCAATCGACGATCGCGCCGCCGAGCGAGTTGCCGTGCCCGCCGAGAAACTTGGTCAGGCTCTGGACGACGATATCGGCGCCGAAATCCTTCGGCCGGCACAGGTATGGCGTTGCCATGGTATTGTCGACGATCAGCGGAATTCCGGCTTCCTTGGCGACTTTGCCGATGCCGGGCAGGTCGGCGATCACGCCGCCGGGGTTGCAGATCGATTCGCAAAAGATCGCGCGCGTACGCGGTGTAATGGCCCGGCGGAAACTCTCGGCATCGGTGCTGTCGGCCCACGCGACGCGCCAATCGAACTTTTTGAACGAGTGATTGAACTGGTTGATCGAGCCGCCATAGAGCTGACGACCGGCGACGAGTTCGTCGCCTGGAGACATCAACGTGTGGAGCGCACAAAACTGGGCGGCATGGCCGGACGCGAGCGCCAAGGCCGACGTTCCGCCTTCGAGTGCTGCGACCCGGCTTTCGAGCACTGACTGCGTCGGGTTACCCAACCGCGTGTAGATGTTACCGAAGGCTTCCAGGCCGAACAGGCTTGCGGCGTGGTCAGCGTCGTTAAAAACGAACGATGCCGTCTGGTAGATGGGCGTGATCCGTGCGCCGGTCGCCGGATCGGGGGTGGCGCCAGCGTGGACGGCGAGGGTGGCAAATTTCGGCGTGTCGGCGGCGGACATCTCGGGGCCTCCATCAAAGAAGCCCGAGGTGCGACGAACTCGGCGAGCGAGTCAAGGCTAGCTGGCGCCCAAGCGCAGGTTCTGGGCGCAGGCACAGCAGCTGACGGTGCGACGCCGGTATTGGGTCTCTGAAGTTTGGCTAGAGCGCCAAACGTCGGCTATCAGGCCTTTGCATAGATGCCGGCTCGCGCACATCCCCACTTGGCGACCTGCCAATCCGGGTGGCTATCCATCCATTTTGCAATTTCGATTTGGCCCGTCATTACGCAGGCATACGGTGTAACGTTTTCTTCAGCGAATGTCAGCCGAACATCTTTGCACTTTTCGGGTTCGGCGATCAGGCAAATCGACAGTACGAGTTCGATCACGGCAGATCTCCATTCGACTTGCGGACCGGATTGTTCCGGCGCGCGCGGGGCCTTTGGAGCGGATCTTTCCGTGTCGTGGGTGCCCGGCTTTACGTAACCGGTGGCGATTTTTTATTCGAATCCGAGGCTATGCGCGAATCGCTGGCTCAACAAGTCAAGCTGTTGTGCAGTCGATGGCACATTTAACGCCACGTGACATTTTTGCGAATGGGGTCAGGCGGTTGGCATGGCTGTTTTTTGACCTGCGGCATTCGGCGATTTTTGGATTAATGGTTTCACATTGGATACTCCTACGCTGGCAGCCTGCGGTGGCGCAGACCGCCTCCAGGCGCAGCGCTTACCATTGGCAGCCAATCGCAATTGTCTGTTGCTTGATCGCGTCGGCGGACTGCTTGCAAGCCATTTCTAGTTGCGGCTTTGACTGCGGATCGTCGGCCATGGCCTTCAGCGATACCTTCAAGTGCACGTAAGCCACCGCCATGTCGATCTTGGCAGCCGGCATTACCTTCGAGGCGATGCAGGCCTCATACTTGACCAGAAAGTCATCACAGGCCGGGTCTCCGGTGCTGATATTCATGTCGGGCTCGGATGGCCCAGCCGTACCCACCCCCATGGCCAAGACAACACCGCACGCGAACGCCGTAAAACTCGTCATTCCATCCATCTCCCGTCAGCTGCACGATGCAACCGGTCGTCTTGTCGGCGCCCGTCTCAGCAGGCGCCAATTCTACTCGGCGCCCGTCGTCGCGGCTCATTCGGTTCAATGTGAGGCGATCGAAACTGTCTGGGTTCTCGGCAAGCGGAACATGCCCTGCGGGTTTGCGTTAAGCATGTTGTTGCAATGACGGCACGTGTCTCTCGAGCCACGTTCATGCGTCTGCCGCAACACCGCCACGACCTTGTCTTGACGCTGCCTCTGCCTGCGCTGAAACGTCTGCCCGACGGAGCGCGATTCGGTTTCGCCGCACCCCCCACGATCTTGCTCATGCGGGATCGATTACGCGGAAATTGGCTTTCAACTTCGACCTCCAGGGCCGACTGACATGACTCCTATGATGGACGCTTCTTCCGTGACGGCCGGTCCGGCGGCTGGGCACGCTCCGCAGCGCCGGGGCACCGTGCGCGGCTTGGGTTGGATTGCGCAGCGGGCTGTCCTCGGTCTGGCCGTCATGCTCGCCGTTACGGGGATTGCTGCCTACATCGCCCATGCCTCCATCGAGGCATCCGATGGCATCGACGAGATTTCGATCGGCGCTCACGCTCAACCGTTTCTTGGGCAATCGAACTTCGGGCAACCGAACATTGGGCAACCGAACTCTGGCAACGCTCAGCCTGCCGACTAAGCTCAGCCCGGCGGCGCTGACCTCGTCGTCGACAAAGTCATATACTGTCCGTATGCGGCCGACGCGGTCGAGTCATCCGTGAGGATGGTTGTGTCGCGCAATGACCGAGCGGCACTTTAGCGTTTGTGATCAGCCGGTTGCGAGGTAGTTGCGCATAGCGGAGACCTCCAGCGTCATGTCGGCGATGTGATATTTGACAACGTCGCCAATCGAGATGATCCCGACGAGCGTGTCGTTTTCGACGACGGGGAGATGGCGGAACCGACCCTGCGTCATCGTCTCCATCAATTCTTCGATCGTGCTCGCTTCGCTGCAGGTCACGACGTTGCGCGTCATGCACTCACCCACCGGGAGCGTGAGCGCGTCGGTCCCCCGCTCGGCGAGCAAGCGGACGACATCGCGCTCCGAGATGATGCCAGCGACGCGGCCTTGATCATTGACGACGACGACGGCACCAATTTTCTTTGTTGCCAACGTCGATGCCAATTCGTTCAACGGCGCGCGAGCCGTCGCGGTCTCGACCGCGCGGCCTTTGGTCTTGAGGATTGCGGCTACGTTCATCGGCTTCTCCTTTTCGGCCGAAGCTATAGGATATCGAGAGTGCGACATTTTGCATGTCGCCGCAAGACGACGTGGCTAGGGTCGGCGTGCAACGCACAGTCTCTTTTTTTGCGTGCACCGCACAATAACGGGCGTCCGAGATGTCAGAGCCGAGCACGGACGCAATGGTCGCTGGTCATACCTTCCTTGAAGCTCCCGCATTCGCGGCCGTTCTGGTTCCCGGCGCCCGTCTCATGGGCATCGACGGCGGGACCAAACGATTGGGGCTTGCGATCTCCGATGTGACGCGGATGATCGCATCTCCGCTTGCCACACTCGAGCGACGGAAATTCACGATCGATGCAGCAGACATGCTGGGGCTTGCCAGCCGCCACGATGTCGGCGGCTTGGTCCTCGGTCTGCCGTCGAACCTCGACGGCAGCCAAGGTCCGCGTGCTCAGGCAACCCGGGCTTTTGCAAGAAATATCAACGCAATCAGCCCCTTGCCGATCCTTCTGTGGGACGAGCGCCTGACCACGGTCGAGGCAGAACGATTGTTGATCGCGGCCGATGCCAGCCGTAAGCGCCGGGCGGAGGTGATCGACCGGATGGCGGCGACTTTGATATTACAAGGCGCACTCGATCGCCTTCGCAGTGCAGCGTGAATTTAATGCGCATCCAGTGTAATCCAGCGTCCAACGCGGTTCGTTTGAGCGTGTAGATGGGTCAGGTTCCGAGCCGATGCATCTGCCGTAGACGTTCGGAACCACGTCAGCACATCTGTCAGCTGCCACCGATCGGGAACCTCGACTGCACCGATCAGGACTATGACACTCGGGCCGACGGGTTGACCGCGAACCACTTACGTTTGGCGAGGCCGTCATATGTTGCTTTCGAAAACAGAGACTGAAACCGAGGCGGTGCCTCAGTCGCCGCTCGCATCGGCCGTCCACCTTCTGCACCGTGCGGGACAGTGTGCGGACGAGATCTTCTCCCTGAGCCTTCCGGCCGGCACGATGACGCCGCGTCAGTACGCGGTTCTGAAAGCCGTCGAGTCGAGCGTGGAGCCGAGCCAGACGACGCTCGTCGAGATGACCGGTATCGATCGCTCGACCGTTGCCGACATCGTTCGGCGACTGGTCGAGCGCGGCCTTCTGCAACGCCGCAGGACGCGGCGGGATGCTCGGATGTACGCGCTTCGGCTGACGACCAAGGGCCTGCAGTCGCTGCGTGGTGCCGAGCCGGCTGCCGTTTGTACCGACGACAAGCTTTTGGCGGCGCTCAATCCAATGGAGCGGGCTGCGTTCGTCGACGCTCTGGTCCGGATCGTGAAGACGATCGGCCCGATAGCAAGCGCCCGCGTCACGCGCTAACGGCGATACGCGTCAGGGCGTACGCGCATGACCATCGCTGTGCGATCCTTCCCTCGGCCACCTGTTCAGGTTTGGCCGAGGCTTGCGGGCACGGGCTTGCGGACACGGGCTTGCGGACACGGGCTTGCGGGTGCGGGTCGGCTCACATAGTGTCCGGCTCGATGTCACCGCGATCGAAAACCACCCTGTCGGATCCGGCTCCGCCCGCGCCCCACGGACCGCTTCCCGTGCTGGCCGATGGCAATCTCTTATCGTGCGAAACGCTATCCCACCCGGCGATCGTAACCCTGCTCGACATGGCAGACGCGTGGGCTGCGAAAAATCGGCGGCCGGAGCCGGTCAAGTCGAACATTCTGTCCGGCCGCACGCTGATCAACCTGTTTTTCGAAGCATCCACGCGAACCCAATCGTCGTTCGAACTCGCCGCAAAACGGCTCGGCGCCGACGTCATGAACATGAACGTGCAAGCGTCTTCGGTTCAAAAGGGCGAGACGCTGATCGATACGGCGATGACGCTCAACGCCATGCGGCCCGACATCATCGTGGTCCGCCACCATGCGGCGGGTGCCACCGAACTGCTGTCGCAGAAAGTCGACTGCGCCGTCATCAACGCGGGCGATGGCGCCCATCAGCACCCGACGCAAGCGTTGCTCGACGCGCTGACGATCCGCCGGATCAAAGGACGTGTCGAAGGCTTGCTGGTCGCGATTTGCGGCGACATTCTTCATTCGCGCGTCGCGCGGTCGAACATCAACGTGTTGAACACGCTCGGTGCGCGGGTTCGCATCATCGCGCCATCCACGCTGCTGCCGCCTCAGCCCGAACGGTTCGGCGTCGAGGTCTTTACCGACATGGTGAGCGGTATCTCAGGGGCCGATGTCGTGATGATGCTGCGCCTCCAGACCGAGCGCATGTCGGGTTCCGCGGTGCCGTCATCGCGCGAGTTTTTCCACTTCTTCGGGCTCGACGACGAAAAGCTCAAGAAGGCCAAGCCCGACGCGCTGATCATGCATCCCGGCCCGATGAACCGCGGCATCGAAATCGCGTCGACGGTCGCCGACCATCCACGCAGCGCGATCCGTGAGCAGGTCGAAATGGGCGTCGCGGTGCGTATGGCGGTTCTTGAAGCGATTGCCCACCAACTCAAATCGCGCGCCGGGGTGCAGCCATGAGCCCCAATCGTATCGTGTCCCGCTCGCACGGTTCGCATGCGACCCTCGGTGCGACCGGTGCACGCATGCGCCACGAGGCCCCGGCCAAGGGCACGCTTTTCGTCAACGCGCGGTTGATGGACCCCGAAACCGGGCTCGATGCCGTCGGCGGCGTTCTCGTCCGTGAGGATAAAATCGCCGATATTGGACCACATCTGACGGCCGGTTCGCTGCGCGACACCGATCGCGATACGGACATCGTCGACTGCCTCGGCCATATCCTTGCGCCCGGCCTGATCGATGGCCAAGTGTACATCGGCGAGCCCGGCGAGGAACATCGCGAGACCCTCAAGACCGCCAGCAAGGCAGCGGCTGCGGGTGGGGTTACCACCATCGTCGTGATGCCCGACACCCGGCCGGTGATCGATCAGGTTGCCCTGGTCGATTTTATCCAGCGCCGCGCCCGCGACAACGCGCTTGTCCACGTTGCAACCATGGCTGCGATGACGCGCGGGCTCGATGGCGAGGAAATCACCGAGTTCGGCCTGTTGCAGCACTACGGTGCGATTGCCTTCACCAACGGCAAGTCGAGCATCGCCAACACCCGCGTGATGCGCAACGCGCTGCTCTACGCGCGCGATTTCAATGCGCTCATCGTGCACCACACCGAAGACCCCTATCTCACGTCGCCGACCACGATGAACTCGGGCGAGGTGTCGGCACGGCTCGGCCTTCCCGGCGTCGGAACGGTCGCTGAAACGATCATGCTCGAGCGCGATATCCGCCTCGTGGCCACGACCGGCTGCCGGTACCATGCCGCGTCGATCACCTGTCGCGACAGCCTGGAGGTCATCCGCGCGGCCAAGGCTCGTGGTTTGCCGGTGACTTGCGGGGTGTCGATAAACCATCTGACGTTCAATGAAATCGACATTGGCTCGTACCGGACGTTCTTCAAGCTGCGGCCGCCGTTGCGCACCGAAGCCGACCGGCAGGCGATGGTCGAGGGGGTCGCCGATGGTTCGATCGACATCGTGGTGTCGGGTCACGATCCGCAGGACGCTGACGTGAAGCGCCGTCCGTTTGCCGATGCCGCCGCTGGCGCCGTGGGGCTCGAGACCCTGCTTGCGGCTGCCTTGCGCCGCCATCACGCCGGCGAGATCCCGCTGATGCGGTTGCTTCAGGCGATGACGCTCAACCCGGCAAAACTGCTCGGCCTCAAATCGGGACGGCTGTCGATCGGTGCGCCTGCTGACCTTGTCGTGTTCGATCCAAATGAGCCTTGGGTGGTCGCCAAAGAAGATTTGCATTCGCGGTCTAAGAATTCGCCGTTCGATACCGGCACGCTGCAGGGTCGCGTGAAACGCACGGTCGTCGCCGGATCGACGGAATACCCATTTCCGGTGTAGCGCGGACAGGTCGCCCGAGCGTATGAGCGGCCACAGACAGTTCCCGCCAGTCCTGGATATTCCGCATGGCCCTCGACACACCCGTGATCAACTCGTTTTTATTGCTGATGGTGGCCAACCTCGGCCCCTGGCTGATCTACGCACTGGCACTCGGCTATGCGATTGGTTCGATCCCGTTCGGTCTCGTCTTGACGCGGGCGGCCGGGCTTGGCGACATCCGCAAGATCGGCTCGGGTAACATTGGTGCAACCAACGTTCTACGCACCGGCAACAAGGGACTAGCTGCCGCAACGCTGCTGCTCGACGGGCTCAAGGCAACGTTGGCCGTGGTGCTTGCCAATCACTGGTTCGGTCTCGCCCCGGCGATTGCGGCGGGCCTCGGCGCGTTCATCGGGCACCTTTATCCGGTATGGCTCGGCTTCAAGGGCGGCAAGGGCGTCGCCACGTATATCGGCGCGCTGCTCGGGCTCGTGCCATGGGCGGCGCTGGCGTTTATCGCGACCTGGATCGCCATGGCGGTATGGAAGCGCTACTCGTCGCTATCGGCGCTGGTTGCGGCCTGCGTCGCACCGATTTTGCTGGTGATGGCCGGGCATCCGATCCTTGCCACCGTGTTTACGGTGATGACGATGCTGTTGTTCTGGAAGCATCGCGCCAACATCAGCCGGTTGCGGTCGGGCGATGAACCGCTGATCGGCGTTTCGACGGTCGATGGCCGCGCGGCGGCGTGAGGTGGCCGACAGCTCGAACGATCTTTTTACGCCTGCCCCCTTGCCGGTCACTCGTCTCGACGACGTCGGGCGAGTCGCCTGCCTGCGGCTGATCCGTTCGGAGAACGTCGGCCCGGTCACGTTCCGCGAGTTGATCAACCGTTACGGCAGCGCGCGGGCCGCGCTTGAGGCCATCCCTGAAATCGCGCGCCGGGCTGGACGATCGCGTCCGCTCAAGGTGTGCCCGGCCGACGCGGCCGAAGCCGAACTGGAGGCGGCGCAGACAGCGGGCGCCGAACCGGTTTTCACGATCGAGCCCGGATATCCGCCAGCGCTCGCGGCTATCGAAAACCCGCCGCCCCTGCTCTACGTCCGCGGCCGTCTTGCTACTTTATCGGCCGAGATGATCGCGATCGTCGGCTCGCGCGAGTGCTCGGCCAACGGCATCACCATGGCGCAAGTGCTGGCCAAGGGGCTCGGCGAAGCGGGCTACGTCATCGCGTCGGGGCTGGCTCGCGGCATCGACGGCGCGGCCCATCGCACGGCGCTCCGCAGCGGCACCGTAGCGGTGTTGGCTGGCGGTATCGACCACGTTTATCCGCCTGAGAACCGCGACTTGTTCCAACTGATCCCCGATAGTGGCGGCGCAATCGTCACCGACATGCCGCCCGGCTATCAGCCACGCGCGCGGGATTTCCCCCGCCGGAACGGCATGATTTCGGGGATGTCGCGCGGGGTCGTCGTGGTCGAGGCCACCGTGCGGTCGGGTGGAATGGTGACGGCCCGGCTCGCCACCGAGCAGGGCCGCGAGGTGTTCGCCGTGCCGGGCCACCCGCTCGACAGCCGGGCGGAGGGTCCCAACCGGCTGATCCGTAACGGCGCAACGCTGATCACCTCGGCGCAAGACATTATCGATGATCTCGGACCGATCACCGGGCGGGAGCCGTTCCGCGTCGCGGAGGCCAGCGCGCCGCTGTACAGCGCACCATCTCGTCCGACCGAGACAGCAGTTGCGCCGCCGCCCACTGGCGACAGCGTTGTCAACGACGCCGTGTTGGCGGCACTTGGGCCATCGCCCGTGCATGTCGACACGCTCATCCGGGCCACGGGGTTGCCCTCGCGGGCCGTGCAGATCGCGCTGATGGATCTCGATCTCGCCGGACATATTGTGCGGCTCGGCGGCCAGTTGGTGGCGCGCAGGGTGTGATCGACGGCGCTTGTTCGATAGTAATCCCGATACCATGCGACGAACGCCGCAACACCGCCCTCGACCGACCTGCGTGGCTGGAAGCCTGTTGCTGCCGTGAGTGCGCCGATTTCTGCAAACGTCGAGGGCACAATGGTGCTGGCAAGCGCACTGCAAGCTTCCCGCCTACCGCCTCGTTCGCTCGTTTCTTGTCGGGTCCCGCGATTGGTCGCGTTGCCAACGCTGGTCGATTGCGCATAGTCAAGCTTGAAGCATAACGCTGTAAGCTGACGACTGGCGCGAGGTGAACGCATGCATGTCATCGTCGTTGGCGCGCTCGCCCAGTCGCTGGTCAATTTCCGCGGCGACCTGATCCGCGCGATCACCGCGGCTGGCCATCGCGTTACGGCGATGAGTGGCCCGGCCACGCCGGACGAGGTTGCGGCCATCGCGGCGCTCGGCGCCCGCCACCGGGTATTTGCCGTGGACCGGACCGGCATCGACCCACGCGGGGACCTGCGTTGCGTGGGCTCGCTGCGGGCCGCGTTCCGTGAACTCGAACCCGATGTCGTGCTGGCCTACACCGTGAAGCCCGTCGTGTGGGGCGGGATCGCGCTGCGCAGCCTCCGATCGCGGGCACGTTTTTTTGGCCTGATCACCGGTCTTGGCTACGCGTTCGAGGGGCGCAGCCCGGCGCGCCGGGTATTGGCGGCGGTCGTCGCGCGCCTTTACCGCGCTGCATTGCGGCCTGCCGAGGCGGTGATTTTTCAAAATGTCGACAACCGGGACATTTTTGTCCGCCTCGGCATCGCGCGACCCGAGACCTGCCGGATCGTCTCGGGCTCGGGCGTCGAAACGGCGCGGTTTGCGTTCACGCCGCTGCCGCCGGATGGCCCGCCGATTGGAACGCACGACAGGGCTGGCACCGATGTCGGCTGCCGGTTCTTGTTGATCGCCCGGCTGCTTGGCGGCAAAGGCCTGCGGGAGTACGCGGAGGCTGCTTCCATCGTCAAAGCGCGCTATCCGAACGCCAATTTCGACCTCGTTGGTCCCGCCGACACTTCGCCCGACGCGGTGCCGCTGACCGAGGTCGAGGGCTGGCATCGGGCAGGCATGGTTGCCTACCTCGGACCGTCATCCGATGTCCGGCCCCACATTGCTCGCTGCCACGTCTTCGTGCTGCCGTCATACCACGAGGGCATGCCGCGCTCGGTCCTGGAGGCCATGTCGATGGGCCGTCCGATCTTGACGACAGACGTGCCGGGCTGCCGCGAGACGGTCGTTGCCGGGGAAAACGGCTGGTTGGTGCCCAAGGCTGACGCTCAGGCACTCGCGGATCGGATGATCTGGTATATCGAAAACCGGTCGCAGTGGCAGGAGATGGCCGAGGCGAGCCGACGTTTGGCGGTGCAGCGCTTCGACGTTCATGCCGTCAACCGGGAGATGATCGCGATCATGGGCCTTGCGCGGGACAATCTGGAATGATGAAGCGCATGACCGATCTGGCTCTTGCTGCTGTGGCAATCGTGGTGCTCGCGCCGGTGATCGCCGTGTTGTTCGTGCTCGTCCGGCGCAAGCTCGGCAGCCCGGCGCTGTTCCGTCAGATGCGGCCCGGGCTCGGCGGGCGAGCGTTCGAGATGGTGAAATTCCGGACCATGACCGACGCGCGCGACGCCAGCGGCCAGCTGTTGCCGGATGCCCAGCGACTGACGCCGTTCGGGGCATGGCTGCGTGCAACGAGCCTCGACGAACTTCCAGAACTCTGGAATGTCCTCAAAGGAGAAATGAGCCTCGTTGGACCCCGCCCGCTGTTGATGAGCTACCTGCCGCTTTACTCCAACGAACAGGCCCGTCGTCACGAGGTTCGCCCCGGCATCACTGGCTGGGCGCAGATCAACGGGCGTAACGGCCTTTCGTGGGCCGAGAAATTTGCGCACGACGTCTGGTATGTCGACAACCGAAGCGTGATGCTCGACGTCCGCATTTTGGTCGCGACCGTCGCGACGGTTTTGCGTCGCGACGGCGTCAGCGCGACCGGTGAAGCCACCATGCCGAAATTTACCGGCGCCGAGTTCGTCGGCACCGATGGCGTCGGCGGACAGGCGTCGAGGGCACCATGAGCGGCGATTCATCGGGCGAAATATTCGGCATTTACGGCGCGGCGGGGCACGGCCGGGACATCATGCCGGTTGCGCGCGAAAGCCTGCGGGCGAGGGATATATCCGCAGACCGTCTGGTTTTCATCGACGATGCGCCGAATATGCCGGAGACGATCAACGGCCAGCGCGTCATGACCTTCGAGGCGTTCACAGCAATACCGGCCGACCGCCGCTACGTCGCGATCTCCATTTCAGACGGCGCGATCCGGGCTCGCCTCGCCGATAAACTTGACGCCGCCGCAATCGCTCCGCTGACCGTGATCGCGCAAAACACAATCATGATGGACGAGGTCACGCTTGGCCCCGGCGCGCTGTTGAGCCCGTTCGTGACGCTGACCTCAAACATCCGCATTGGCCGGTTCTTCCACGCCAATCTCTACAGTTACGTCGCGCACGACTGCGTCATCGGCGACTTTGTCACGTTCGGGCCCGGCGCCAAATGCAACGGCAACGTCGTCATCGAGGACTTTGCCTATATCGGCTCGGGCGCCGTCATCAAGCAGGGCCGCCTGGAGGCGCCAACGGTCATCGGCCGGGGCGCCGTCGTCGGCATGGGCGCGGTGGTCACGAAAAGCGTTGCACCCGGCGTTACGGTCGTTGGCAATCCCGCCCGTCCGATGCCCGGAGGCGGTTGATGCTCAACACGCCGTTTGCTCCGTGGCCAATTTTCGACGACGAAGAAGTCGCCGGTGTTTCGCGCGTGCTCGCATCGAACCGGGTCAACTATTGGACCGGCGAAGAAGGCCGCCGATTCGAGGAGGAGTTCGCCCGCTTTGCTGGCGCGACGCACGCCATCGCGCTCGCCAACGGAACCGTCGCGCTCGATCTCGCGCTGCATGGCCTCGGGATCGGTCCGGGCGACGAGGTGATCGTGACCCCGCGCACGTTCATTGCCTCGGTCTCGTGCGTCGTGAACGCGGGCGCCACGCCAGTGTTTGCCGATGTCGACCGCACCAGCGGAAACATTTCAGCGGCGACCATCGCGCCGATGATAACGCCACGCACGCGCGCGATCATTGCTGTGCACCTCGGCGGATGGCCGTGCGGGATGGACGCCATCATGGCGCTGGCCAATGCGCATGGGATCGCCGTGATCGAGGACTGTGCGCAGGCCCATGGTGCGCGCTGCCGGGGGCGCAGCGTCGGGGCTATCGGCCACATCGGCGCGTGGTCGTACTGTCAGGACAAGATCATGACGACTGGCGGGGAAGGCGGCATGGTCACGACCAACGACCCTGCGCTGTGGGCCAAGATGTGGGCGTTTAAAGACCACGGCAAGAGTTTTGAGGCGGTCTATCAGCGCCGGCACCCGCCGGGTTATCGCTGGCTGCACGAGAGCTTCGGCACCAACTGGCGGATGCTCGAAATGCAGGCCGTGATCGGCCGTATCCAGTTGCGCCGCATGGCTGAGTGGACGCGCATTCGGGTCGCCAACGCCAGCCGCATCACCGAGGCGCTTGCGCCGTTCGCCCATGATGGCGGGCCGGTGCGTGTGCCGCAGCCGATGTGTGGCTGGGACGGTGGCTGCGTGCACGCGCGATACAAGTATTACGCGTATGTCGAGCCGACCCGTCTGGCCACCGGGTGGACGCGCGACCGGATTGTCGCCGAGATCAATGCGGCGGGCGTCCCATGCTATTCGGGATCGTGCTCGGAGGTCTATATCGAGCGCGCCTTCGAGGGCACACCGTGGCGGCCGCGCGAGCGGCTTGCGGTTGCCCGTGAACTCGGGGAAACGAGCCTGATGTTTTTGGTGCATCCCACGCTGACGGCCGGGGACATGGGCCGCACGGTCGAGGCGATCGGCACGGTGCTTACGGCGGCGCGGCGCTGATTTGGACTTTTCCGTTGCGCCAGCCTGCAGTTGTGGGGACGCGTTGCGGATAGACGTTACATCAGGTTCGGGGACGATATGGTGGGTGTGGCTCCTGTTTGTGTGAGGTCTGAGCAGCGATGGCCGTGGCTGGCGGCTGCCGGTCTGACCGGCGTTGCGGTGGCTGTCGGTCTCATCCAGCCGCGAACGTTATCGGCGCTCGCGCCGATCGTACTCATTGCCTTGCTCGTTGCCGCTCACGTCGCCGACGGCAACCTGTTCCGCTGGGACAGCGAGCCTCGCGCGCGACCCGTTCTCGGGCCGTTGTCAACCGCCCTGCTTGCCTTTTTTGCGATCGCGATACTGTCGGCGCTGTGGTCGCCAGCGCCAATGGTCTCACTCGACAAATCGCTGATCGGCGGCTCGCTCGCAGTTTTGGTAATCGCTGGCAGCTGGCACGCCGCGTGCAGCCGCCCGTCGGACATCGTTCACCTGATCCGCGCGATCTGGATCGGCTTTCTGATCGGCGCGGCCTACCTTGCGCTTGAAATTCTGACGCGCCAGTCGGTCTCGGTCGCGGCCGTCAATCTGCTTGGGTTCCGCGAAGGCCAGATCAATCCGGCGAAGTTCATGCGCTGGCAGGACGGCCGCCTTGTCGCCATCGAACTCGCGGCCATGACGCGAAGCATGGCCGCCGTCGTGCTGCTACTAGCGGCAGCACTCGCGGCGGCCGTTGTCACGCTTCGCGGCACGGCCCGCATTGCGACGGTTGGCGCCCTGTTGATTTTGGCGATGATTGCGGTTCACGGCTCCGATAGTCAGACGGCCAAATTGGCGCTGATCACCGGGTTCGCTGCTGGAATCATGGCGCTATTGGCAGCCCGGTGGACGCGCCGGATATTGGCTGCCGTATGGGTGGTCGCTTGCCTTGCCATCGTACCGCTCGCGCTGGGCGCCCACGGCTACGTGTCCGGCACGCGCAGCCTCGATGAGGCACTCCCTGGTGCATCGCCGTCCGTGCGACTCGAAATTCTCGACGCGTACGCCAAAAAGGTCCTCGACCGGCCGATGCTCGGCCATGGCGTCAACAGCGCCTATGTCCTCGGGCCGAAGTTCGATGCTGACATCGATAACGACGGCCATCGGCCCAAGGGCGGGATGCGGCAGCATCCCCACAACGTCTATATGCAGGTCTGGTTCGAGCTCGGTGCGATCGGCGCGTTGGCGTTCATGGCCTGTGGACTCGCCATTCTGGGCGCGATCGGGCGGCTCCCAAACCGTGTGCAACCGTTTGCCTGCGCGACATTCGCCAGCGTCGCGACCGTTCTCGCGCCGAGTTATGGCATGTGGCAGTACTGGTTCATGTCGGCGATCGCGCTGTCGGCGTTCGCAACGACACTGGTTTTGACGGCTTTGGCCGCGATCGACGAACGCGAACTGTCCTCATCGCCAGCCCCATCCTAACCGCTGGCAGATTACCAGCGTCCGAGGCGCGGGCCGGGCAGTCATACCGCGATAGCCGTGCCGCACCGACACGACCACGCAAACTGTGACGAGGAGCAACGTTTCGCATGTGTGGTGTCGCTGGCATTCTCGTCGCGCCTTCGCAGCGTGTGCCGCGCGGAGCGCTCGACGCGATGACGGATGCTCTCACCCATCGTGGACCGGACGCGCGCGGCGTGTGGAGCGACGCTGCGACGGGCGTTCACCTCGGGCACCGGCGGCTGTCCATTCTCGATCTTTCGCCAGCTGGCGCGCAGCCGATGATGTCGTCGAGCGGCCGCCACGTCGTGGTGCTCAATGGCGAGATCTACAATTACAAGACATTGCGCGCTGACCTCGATCGCGAACGGCCGGTCGCATGGCGCGGCACCTCCGACACCGAAGTCCTCGCCGAACTCTGCGACCAGTATGGCGTGGAACGCTCGCTCTCGATGCTCGAAGGCATGTATGCCTTTGCGGTGTGGTGCCGCGATACGGGCGAGGTCGTCCTCGTGCGCGACCGGTTTGGCGAAAAGCCGCTGTTCGTTGCCGAGATGCCCGACGGGATCGCGTTTGCCTCCGAGCTCAAGGCAATCCTCGCCCACCCCCGGTTCGAGGGCGAGCGGGACGACACGGCGAGCGACCTGTTCCTCCAGCTCAGTTACATCCCCGAGCCGCTGACGCCGTTCCGTAACGTGCGCAAACTGCCGGCCGGGCACTTTGCCGTCGTGCGACCGGGCCAAACGCGGATCGAGCCGAAGCCATACTGGGACCCGTTCCGCGCGGCTCTGGACGCGCGTATCGCAGCGATCGGCGACCGCGCACGGCCCGAGGATACTGTCCGCGCCATCGAGGCCCGCCTCGGCACCGTCATTTCCAACCAAATGGTTGCCGACGTGCCGGTTGGTGCGTTCCTGTCGGGCGGTATCGACTCGTCGCTTGTCGTCGCATTGATGCAGCGCTGTTCGAGCCAGCCGGTGCGAACGTTCACTATCGGCTTCAAGGACGAAGCTTATGACGAGGCCCCCTACGCGCGACAGGTCGCCACCCATCTGAAGACCAGCCACACCGAGGTGATGCTCGACTGGCGCGAGGCGCTCGATCTCGTCGACGGTATGGCTGACATCTACAGCGAGCCGTTCGGCGACAGCTCGCAGCTGCCGACGTATCTGGTTTCGCGGGTTGCGCGCCGCGACGTGACCGTGTGCCTGACCGGCGATGGCGGCGACGAGATGTTTGGTGGCTACAACCGACACGGATTTGCGGCCCGGTTCGAGGCCCAGCGGGCCTATCTACCGGGGCCGATGCGGGCGCTGACGGGCCGGGCGCTGGCGGCGACATCGGCGCCGCGCCATGCCGGAACATGGCAGGCGCTGCAAAGACGTGCTGGCGTGAACCGCATCGGCATTCTGGCTGAAAAACTCGACAAGCTCGGCGCTGCGCTCCAGGCGCCGACCGACCGCGCGCTTTATGCCGGTCTTGTGCGGCGCGATGGAAATCGTATCGGCGGCGACAGCCTCGACCGTCACCTCGCGCCACTGGCCGACGCCTTGGCCAATCGCGGCCACTCGCTGGCCGAGACTATGATGCTGCTGGACACGGTAACCTACCTGCCGGGCGATATTTTGACCAAAGTCGACCGCGCTGCCATGGCGTGCTCGCTCGAAACGCGGGTTCCGTATCTCGACCACAAGCTGTTCGAACTCGCGTGGCGGCTGCCGATCGCGCACCGGATTGCGGGCGGGCGGACGAAAGCCGTGTTGCGGACGCTGCTCGCAAAACACGTTCCACCAGCGATGTTCGAGCGCCCGAAGGCAGGCTTTGGCGTGCCCATCGACGCGTGGATGGCCGGACCATTGAGCCATTGGATCGAGGACCGCGTGGCGGCCTTCGCCACGTCCCATCCGCAGCATGCGACGACTGTCCGGGCTGCCCTGGCCGACTTCCGGGCCGGCCGTAGCCACGCCCACCATTTCCTATGGAACGCCGCCGCGCTCGAGGGCTGGCACCGCGGAATGGCATCAAGCCAACGCGACCGCACCCAAGTCGCGGAGCGCGGCTGAAAAAATGGGGACAGACACAATTTCTGGCCGTGTGAACGCCTCGGCTTGCGGCGTGACCGGGCAGCAGAAATTGTGTCTGTCCCCATTGCAACACAAGGCTGGTTACTAGGGCTATGCGGTGTCCGTCCGCTTGCCTCATCCGCACGCCAGTGCGATGGGTCGCCGCATTAACCAAATCGTTGAGTTGAGCGCGCCCATCATGAATCGTCCCAAGTTGACCGCCGCCGCCATAGTAGCCGCCACCGTCGCGACCGTGTTTGGCGCCGCCGCCCCTGCTTTGGCGAACCCCGAAATAGACGCTGCCGTCGCCACGTTGGCCACCATCCCGGCCGACCCCGCCAAACTCGACGCCTACTGCAAAGCCGTCGCCGTTATCCGCGCGTCAGGTTCAGACCCGGTCCAGTCCGATCTTGCCGATGAAAAGTTCGACACAATGTTAAAATCATTCGGCGCTGCTTTCGATAACGTCGTGACGTTGAGCCACGACTTCGAGGATGACTCGGCCGAGGGCAAAAAGCTCAATGCTGGCTTTGCCGCGGTTGAAGCCAACTGCAAGTTCTGACGCCAAGTTCTGACGCCAAGTTCTGATGTCTGGCGTTTCCTGATCGCCGCAATGTCTCGAAAATGTTTAACGGTCAGGCAACCCTACCGCGATACGGTTGGCCACTGAAAAAGTGATCATAGCCGTTTGCGAGGTCGCCGTGGACGGCTTGCCCCCTGCTTGGACTGCCGCCGACATAGTGAGTGGCACTGCGCCGCCCGCCGTGCGGCTATCGGGCGTGACCAAGGCGTTCACCACCAAGGCCGTCGACAACCTCGATCTAGCGATCGGGCCGGGGGAATTTTACGCGCTGCTGGGCCACAACGGCGCCGGCAAGACGACGACCCTGCGGATGATCGCCGGGCTGCTCAAGCCCGACGCGGGCTCTATTTCGATTTTCGGCATCGATGCGGTCGCCAACCCGATCGAGGCCAAGCGCATCACGGCGTGGCTGCCCGACGAGCCGATGCTTTACGATAAGCTGACGCCGCTCGAATATCTCGAGTTTGTCGCGGGCCTTTGGGATGTGCCGCGCCTCGAGGCCGAGCGGCGGGCGAACGAACTCATCGAGGTGTTGGAACTCGGGCCGCATCGGCATCAGCGCTGCGAGGGGTTTTCGCGTGGCATGAAGCAGAAAGTGGCGCTGGCTGGCGCGCTTGTTCACGATCCGAAGTTGATCATGCTGGACGAGCCGCTGACCGGTCTCGATGCGGCGATCGCGCGGCAGGTCAAGGCGTTGCTGACCGCGCGGGTCAAGGCCGGGGCGACGATCATTCTTACGACGCATATTCTCGAAGTGGCCGAGCGGCTGGCGAGCCGGATCGGCATTCTGCGCAGCGGGCGTCTCGTTGCCGAAGGCACGATGGACGACTTGCGCAAATTGGCGGCGCGGCCTGGTGCTGTCGATGCGCGGCACGGCGGCTTGGCTTCCGATACCGTGTCGGATTGCGCCGGAGCAACGCTCGAGGACGTGTTCCTGTCGCTCGGCAGTGTGGCGGAGCCGGATCGCGTCACGAGCTCTGCGGCATGAGGCCGGCACCTGGAACGCTCCTGTGGCTAGTTGCCAACGACATGCGGCTCAACTGGCGCATGCTCGGCGATGTGCTGGTCAACTGGCCATTGTCCGTCCGGCTGATGCTGGTCGCCCTCATCGTGGCGCTCATGCATCTGGCAGCCTTCGGCGCGTTCAAGTTCGCCGCCCGGCTGGCGGGTACATCTCCTGATCTGTCAGTTGGGATGCCGTTCGACACCAGCATCGGGCTGATGGTTCTGGTCGGTGTATTTTTGTGGATGGTGTCACAGGGGTTGTTGGGGGCGGCGCGCGCGCTTTACCAGCGCGGCGAGCTCGAGTTGTTGCTGACATCGCCGATTGCGCCATGGAAGCCGGTTGCGGCGCGCGCCGTTTCGATCGCTGGCTCGTCGTTGGGCTCGCTTGCAGCGTTCATTGTCCCTGCGGCCAACGTCGGGGCCTATCTCTATGGCCCGCATTGGCTGTCGGCTTACGTGGTCAGCGCCGCGCTGGCGCTGGCTGGCACGGCGGTCGGATTTCTCATTGCGGTTGGCCTGTTTCATGTGGTCGGACCACGCGGCGCGCGGCTCGTGGCGCAGGTATCGGCAGCGGTCATCGCCGGGGCATTCGTGCTCGGCGTACAAATTTTGACGATCCTGCCCGACGATATGGCGACCGCTGTGCGCGAGTGGATGTCGCGTGCAGGTGCGGTGCTGCCAGATGTCGGGCTGATGGATGCTGCCGCCGCCATCGTGCGGGGCGACGCATTTGCTGTTGCGGTGGCACTCGCGATGTCGGCCGCGGCGTTCCTGGTGGCGTTGCAGCTGTCGAGCCCGGCGTTCGCTGCGGCGGCGGCGGTCGCGGCAAGCACGGCTGCGGCACCAAGCCGGGCAGTGGCGCGGCCCTTCCGCGAAGGCGCGTTTGCCGCGCTGCGGATCAAGGAACGCCGACTGTTGATGCGCGATCCCAACCTGTTTGCGCAACTCGGCCTGCAGGTGATCTATACCTTGCCGCTCGCGGTGATCCTGCTCAAGAATCCGTCGGGCCTCGATCCTGGCGTCGCCCTGCTGCCGCTGGTCGTGGTGCTGGCCTCGCAGGTGTCGGCATCACTGTCTTGGCTGACAATTTCGGGCGAGGACGCGCCTGAGCTTTTATCGACGGCCCCGCTGCCGCGCGCCTATCCGGAGGTGGCGAAGCTGACGGCCGTGTTCGTGCCGCTGCTGGTGATCTTAGCGCTGCCGTTTGCCGCGCTGACCCTCGTAGCGCCCAATATGCTGCCCTATGCCGTAGTATTTGGCGCAATGGCTGCTGCCTCGACGGCATTGCTCAACTTCTGGCACCCGATGCCGGGCAACCGCCGGGGCATGCTGCGCCGTCACCATCAGTCGAAGGTTGTGGCGCTGGCCGAGCACGGGCTGACGCTTCTTTGGGCGTTGGCGACCATGATCGCCTTGAAAAACGTCTACGCCACGATCGTTCCGGTCGCACTGATCCTGCTGCTGCTGTGGTGTTTCAAGCCGCGGACGCCGAAACGGGGTAAGCGGACGATCACCGCGGCGAGACCGGTCGGGGGACTGGCGGAAGTGCCGCTAAAATAGGCTTGCCAAAAGTCAGAGTGTCGCAGATCACTAAACACGCCATTGGCGATCGGCCGTTCGACAGCGAACGGGGCGATCTTTGGTCGTTGATTGAATTCTGGGAGACTTTGCCATGAAGAAGTTCATCGCCGCGGCGCTTGCGCTCGCGCTTGCCCCGGCTCTTAGCCCGGGCCTCGCCGTCGGTCAGGAACTGACGGGAACACTCAAGAAAATCAAGGACACTGGATCGATCACGATCGGACACCGCGAGAGCTCGGTGCCGTTCTCCTACCTGGACGACAAGCAGCAGCCGATCGGCTTTGCCATGGACATCTGCCTCAAGATCGTCGACGCGATCAAGGCCGAGCTGAAAATGGACAAGCTCGATATCAAGTATAATCCGGTCACGTCGGCGACCCGGATCCCGCTGCTCGCCAACGGCACGATTGATCTCGAGTGCGGTTCGACGACCAACAATCTCGATCGTCAAAAGCAGGTGTCCTACACCAATACGCACTTCCTGACGGCGACCCGCCTCGTGACCAAGAAGGCGTCAAACATCAAATCGATCGATGATCTCAAGGGCAAGACGATCGTCTCGACGGCCGGCACGACCAACATCAAGCAGATGAACGAGTTGAATACCGCCAAGGGTCTCGGCATGACGATTCTGTCGGGCAAGGACCACGCCGAAAGCTTCCTGATGGTCGAGACCGACCGCGCGCTTGCGTTCGCGATGGACGACATTCTGTTGGCGAGCTTGGCTGCCGGCGCCAAGGACCCTTCGGCGTTCGAAATCTCGAAGGATGCCTTCAGTGCTCCCGAGCCCTACGGCATCATGATCCCCAAGGACGACGCCGCGTTCAAAGCCGTTGCCGACAAGGCGACAGCCGCGATCTACAAGGCTGAAGGTCCTGCACTGTTCAAGAAATGGTTCCAGTCGCCTATCGCGCCGAAGAACTTGAACCTCAACTTCGAACTGTCGCCGCAGCTGGCCAAGATGTTCTCGAGCCCGCAGTCGACTGCCGATCCTGCCGCATACTGAGCCGTGAAGACGGGCACTGGTGGTCTCCACTGGTGCCCGTTCTTTATCTGCCGCACCCATCCGGGCCATTGGCATTGATCGAACGGCGGGACCAAGCGTGAACTACAATTGGAACTGGGGGATCTACTGGCAACAATCGCCAGAGGGCACTGGCACCTACGCCATGCTGCTCCTGTCGGGCCTCCAGTGGACCATCATCACCGCGCTCTGCGCTTGGGTCATCGCGCTGGCCATCGGCTCGACCGTCGGGGTCATGCGCACGCTGCCGTCAAAGTGGGCCAACCGGTTCGCCGGCGCCTGGATCGAGCTGTTCCGCAACATCCCGATCCTCGTTCAGTTGTTCCTTTGGTTCTTCGTGCTGCCAGAGCTGCTTCCCAAAACGATGGGGACCGCGCTCAAGCAACTGCCGAATGCCCCGTTTTATATCGCCGTGGTCGGGCTCGGTTTTGCAACATCCGCCCGCGTTGCGGTGCAGGTTGCCGCTGGCGTCAAGTCGTTACCACGTGGACAGACGATGGCTGGCTATGCACTCGGCCTGTCGACAGCGCAGACCTACCAGCATGTGCTGTTGCCGATGGCGTTTCGCATCGTGTTGCCGCCGCTGACGTCCGAATTCCTGAACCTGATCAAGAACACATCGGTGGCGCTGACCATCGGCTTGCTCGAACTGACGTTCCGGGCGCGCACGATGCAGGAGTACTCGTTCCAGGTGTTCGAGGCGTTCACCGCGGCGACGGTGCTCTATCTGATACTCAACGTGCTGGTGGTGTTTGGCGCACGCGCGCTCGAACGTTCGGTTGCTGTGCCGGGCTACATGGGCGGGGGAAAGTGAGCCATGGATATCATCATCTCCTTCCTCGGTTTTTTCGTTTCGCTCATCGTCGGCATCTTGCAGTTCCTGATCCCGAACTTCGACGGCGATGTCGTCAACCGCTCGTGGCAGTACCTGTTCTTTGAAGGCATGCGCTTTACGCTGCTGCTGACCCTGCTCGCCACGGTGCTCGGCATCGCGCTCGGCACGGTAATCGCGCTGATGCGGCTGTCGGGCATCGCGCCGCTGGTGTGGTTTGCCACCGGATACACAACGCTATTTCGCTCGTTGCCGTTGGTGCTGGTGATCTTCTGGTTCTACTTCCTGCTGCCCTACATCGGGGCGTGGGCGTGGGGTATGGACCGACCAATGACCGTCGGGGCCTTCAACTCCGCGCTCGTTACGTTCACGCTTTTCGAGGCGGCCTATTTCGCCGAAATCATGCGCGCCGGTATTCAGTCGATCCCCAAAGGACAGGCAGCAGCGGGACACGCGCTGGGGCTGAACTATCGGCAGGTCATGACGACGATCGTGCTGCCGCAGGCGTTCCGCAACATGCTTCCCGTGCTGCTGACGCAAACCATCGTGCTGTTCCAGGATACGTCGCTGGTTTACGTTCTGGCGCTGACCGACTTCCTCGGGGCCGCTTCCAAGGTCGCTCAGCGCGACGGCCGGCTCGTCGAGATGTACCTGTTTGCGGCCGTCATCTACTTCATCGTGTCGTTCTCGCTTTCCCTGTTGGTCAAGCGATTGCAGGACCGCGTCGCGATCATCCGTTAAAGGTAGCTGCTCCATGCCGATGATCGAAATCAAGAATGTGTCGAAAGCCTACGGCGCGTTCAAAGTGCTGACCAACTGCACGACGAGCGTCGACAAGGGCGATGTCGTCGTGGTGTGCGGCCCGTCCGGCTCTGGGAAATCAACGCTCATCAAGACCGTGAACGGGCTCGAGCCGTTCCAGAGCGGCGATATCGTCGTCGACGGCATCTCGCTGTCCGACAGCAAAACCAACCTTTCGAAACTGCGCTCGCGCGTGGGTATGGTGTTTCAAAACTTCGAGCTGTTCCCGCATTTGTCGATCATGGACAACCTGTGCTTGTCTCAGCAAAAGGTGCTCGGCCGTGACCGCGCGGCGTCTGAAGCCAAAGGTAAAGCCCTGCTCGAGCGCGTTGGCTTGAGTGCGCAGGCGGTAAAGTTTCCCGGCCAATTGTCGGGCGGCCAGCAGCAGCGCGTCGCGATCGCACGGGCTTTGGCGATGGACCCGATCTGCATGCTGTTCGACGAGCCGACGTCGGCGCTCGACCCGGAGATGGTCAACGAGGTGCTCGACGTCATGGTCGCGCTGGCCAAGGAGGGCATGACGATGATGGTCGTGACCCACGAGATGGGTTTTGCCCGCAAGGTCGCGGACCGCGTGATCTTCATGGACCGTGGCGAGATCGTCGAGGACGCCACGAAGGACGACTTCTTCGGTAAGCCGCGCAGCGAACGCGCCCAGACATTCCTTTCGAAGATCCTGCAGCACTGAACCGTCTGCAGCGTTGGACGTGTGCGTTCGGCACCGACTGCATTCCGGGCACCGGGCCGTACGACTGGCGGCGCCGTTTAAGCGCGGCCAGCATCGTCACGCGGGACTATCTTCTCCCGGAGCTGCTCTCTCTCAGGGCTGCGGCGTTCCATCGTCGTGGCCGAATGTGTCGTCGCCAGTTTGGGCGTCATCCTCAGCCCCGTCGACGGCATCGTCCGCGCCATCTTCATCGGGCAGCTCGTCGTCCTCGCCCGTTGGCTCGTTGTCGGCGGTCAACTGCTTCAGGCGGGCCATCATCGCGGCCTCTTCATCGCGCTCGCTCGGCATGGGCAGATCGATGTCGGGCTGATCGGCGCCGGGCAGAGCGACACCGGTCAGGCTGCGCGGCGTGCCCAACGCGCCAGCGGTCTCGGACGCCGGCAGCAATGTGCCACCGCGATCGGCTTCGGGCTGGACGGCCTTGCCCGAACGCTTGGCCGCCTTCATGACCTCGGCGTCGAGGTCGACCTGGCTGCATAGGGCAAGCGCGACCGGGTCCTGCGGTGTCAAGTTGGGCGAGTTCCAGTGCGAGCGTTCGCGGATCTGCTGGATCGTCGGCTTGGTCGTGCCGACGAGGCGCATGATCTGGCTGTCTTTCAGCTCGGGGTGATTGCGGATCAGCCACAACACGCCATTAGGCCGGTCCTGGCGCCGCGAAACTGGCGTGTAGCGCGGTCCTTTGCGGGCCGAGGACGGCGTAACGGGAACCTTGAGCGCGGCGATCTCGAGTTGGCGGTCGGGGTCGTTGGCGGCACGCGCGATCTCTTCGCTGGTCAACTGGCCGGTTGCGATCGGATCGAGGCCCTTGATGCCGACGGCGACGTCGCCATCGGCAATGCCCTTGACCTCGAGGGGATGGAGGCCGCAAAAATCGGCGACTTGCTGGAAAGAGAGTGCCGTGTTCTCGACCAGCCAGACAGCGGTCGCCTTCGGCATCAATGGTTTACGATTGCTCATTGGGCACTCCATTCGGCAAACAGGCTTCCGCCGGGGCGCCAGTTCGGTGAACTGAGGCCGGACCTCTTGCGAAAGTCGGGGATGCGACGTCCATACTTGAATTATGACAGCGCCGCAACGCTTTGGTGGTTGGCATCTCGAAACTCTGACGCGGCGTCCGCGAGGTTGCGTTAACGAACCGGCGTCAACTCAGCGCGCTGTGCTCTAGCCGAGGAGCGGCGTAGGGTATGTGGTACGGCGGCCGTTCCATCGGTTCGGTCGGCCAGCGAGACTTCAACACGCGGGACTTCAACAAGCGAGACTTGGGCATGTCAGGCACAGACGGTGCGACGGGGTGGTATTTCGAAGATCTTGCGATTGGCCAGACGGCCAGCCGGGCCAACACCGTTACGGCGGCCACGATTGCGGCCTTCGCCGACGTGTCGGGTGACCGTAATCCGGTGCACCTCGACGCGGCGTATGCTGCGACGACGATGTTCAAAGAGCCGATTGCCCACGGCATGCTCGCAGCCGCCTACATTTCTGCAGTTGTCGGCATGGACTTACCCGGGCCGGGCGCGATCTACATTTCGCAGTCGTTGGCGTTCAAGGCCCCGGTCAAGGTCGGCGACACCGTGACGGCCACCGCGCGCATTGTCGAATTGCTGCCAAAGCGCCGCGTCCGGATCGAAACGCTGTGCACGGTCGGCGGCAAGACGGTTGTCGAAGGCGAAGCCGTTATGCTGGTTCCGGCGCGGCCTGCATGAAACGTTCAGCATGACAGTTACGGGAATTGGCCAATGCGGGTGATCGCTGATGGCGGGTCGCTGCCGACCGCGCTTCGCGGTGGGGTCGTGGCGATCGGCAATTTCGACGGCGTGCACCGCGGCCACCAGGCGCTGATTGCGCGCGCACTCGACCTTGCGCGGGGCAACGAGGTCGCATCTCCGGCAGGCGTCGTCGTGTTCGAGCCTCACCCGCGCGAGTTCTTCGTACCGGAGGCTCCGCATTTTCGCATCACGCCGTTGCCCGAAAAACTGCGTCTGCTCGCAAGATCGGGGCTGGATTTCGCGCGCGTGCTGACGTTCGACGCCGCCCTCAGCCAGATGAGCCCTGCCGCGTTTATCGATCGCGTGCTGGTGGCCGATCTTGGGATCACGGGCGCCGTCGTCGGCTACGATTTCTTTTTTGGTCATCGGCGGCAGGGTACGCCCGAGATGCTCATCGAGGCCGGGGCCGAGCGCGGTTTTTCGGTCGAGATCGTCGCGCCGGTGGCAGATCGTGGCGAGGTTTTTTCGTCGAGTGCGGTGCGTTTGAAGCTGGCGGAAGGCGACATCGCGGGCGCGAATGCCATCCTCGGCCGCCCCTGGCGCGTGACCGGCACTGTCGTTGGTGGCGCCAAGCGCGGGACGGGGATGGGCTATCCGACCGCCAACGTACCGATGCCCAAAGGCACGACGCTGGCGCACGGTATTTTCGCGGTGCGGCTGCAGGTCGATGGTGAGGGGACGCGGGCGGACGGGGAATGGCAGGGAGGTGAATGGCACGGCGCGGAATGGCATCACGGGGCGGCCTACCTCGGCACGCGGCCCACGTTCGACGATGGCAAGCCGGTGCTCGAGGTGTTCGTCCTCGATTTTGACGGCGATCTCTACGGCCGCCAGATCGCGGTCGAGTTCGCTGGCTTCATCCGCCCCGACCGCAAATTCGACAGCGTCGAAGCGCTGGTCGCGCAGATGGATCTCGACGTGGCTGCTGTCCGGTCGGTGCTGGCTGCGACCGGGTAATACGGCGCGTTGGCGCTCCAGGCATTAATAAGCCGCGCGGAGCCGCTTGAACATCGGGAAGTGTTTGACGTTGAGTGTGGCGAGTTCCAGATCATGGTGCTCGGCCGTTGCGGCGATGATCGCATCTGGAACGTCAATTGCGTGACTTGCGCCGTAATGTCTGAGGATGGCGCCCGCGCCCACCGCGATGTCTGCCGTCACCCGGCACACCTTGCACTCGTTAAAAAACTGTCTCGCAGCCAACTCTTGGCTCTGCGATCTGAGCCCGGCGTGGACCTCGGTCAGCGTCAGAACGGAGACGGCCGGTTTCGCAGTCAAACTGTTGAGGTACGCTTCGGCGTTTCCCCGGTTTCGAAGAAAATCGATCACCACGCAGGTGTCCAACAAGACCTCAGTCATCGTTTTTCAGGCGCGAGACGATCTCGGTCGAACGGCGGCTCCATCGTTCGCGATTGCGCGCAACCGTGGTTTCAAGATCGTCGGCGTCAGCTAACGAACCGGCACAGGCCATCATGCGACGCTTCCAGTCGTCACCTGCGACGTCGGCACCGAGTTCCCGGTCCAGAGCGGCGCGGATCAACTCGGCCTCGGGCTGCCCGGTTGCGCGAGCGTGGGCCTTGAGCAGCCGGTTCTGCTCGGCGGTGATGAAAACCTGTTTTCGAACCATGCTCATGAGGCTGTCTCCTACACACATTGTTACATGCAACCATTGGCAGGGTCAATGCGGAGCCGAACAGGACGATGGGACGACGAACGACGGGGCGACGAATGGTGGCGCCCCGACCAGAAGACTTGACCCGACGCCGCCGCCGTTGGCACAAGTGTCGCGATCTCTCCAACCTCAGGCGCCGATCACCGGCGCTTACGACGCGAGCCCTGACCATGGCCGGCCATAGCGCTTTTAAAAACATCATGCACAAGAAGGGCCGCAAGGATGCGGTCCGGGCCAAGGTGTTCACGAAAATCGGCCGCGAAATTGCGGTCGCGGCCAAGATGGGCGGACCCGACCCCGCCATGAACCCACGGCTGCGCCTCGCACTCAAGGATGCGCGCGCCGAAAACATGCCCAAGGACAATATCGATCGGGCAATCAAGAAGGCGACCAGCGCCGACACGGAGGCCTTCAAGGCCGTGCGCTACGAGGGCTACGCACCAGGTGGCGTCGCCATCATCATCGAGGCGCTGACCGACAACGTGAACCGCACGGCTCCGGTCGTCCGCGCTGCATTTGCCAAACATGGCGGCAACCTCGGTTCGACGGGCTCCGTCTCGCATATGTTCGCCCACTCAGGCGAAATCACCTACAAGTCCGACGCCGGCTCGGCGGATGCGGTGATGGACGCGGCGATCGAGGCTGGCGCCGACGATGTCGTGTCCGACGCCAACGGCCATGTGATCGTGTGTGCGTTCGATGCGCTCGGCACGGTCGCTGGCGCGCTCGAATCCAAGCTCGGCGATGCCGTCAGCGTCAAAGCCGTGTGGAAGCCGACAGTTACGGCGCCCGTCGACGAGGCCCAGCTTGAGCCGATCATGAAGCTGATCGCGCAGCTCGAAGACGACGATGACGTGCAGACGGTGTTTGCCAATTTCGAAATCAGCGAGGACGTGCTGAAGCGGCTGACGGCGGCTTAGCAGGCGGCGGCATGACGGTGACTGTCGACCGCTCATTATCCGGTCCGACAAAAACTCAATCTCGCGACCGTCTCGGGAGCCGCGTCCTCGGCGCGGCCCGTCATCTTGGGGGCGGCTCGCACAGCGGCTTCGCTGCTGCGATCGTCTGCGCAACTTCGTCCCGGCGCGCCGGCCAATCGAGGTTGATCGGAACGGCGGCGGCCGCAGCGGCAAAAAGCTCGTGTGACTTTTTTAGATCGCGACCCGCAGGCTCGCACTGTCGCAGTTCAAGGCGCGCCTTACCTGCTGTTGCCAGCGTGGCGGCGACCAGCGCGCGCTTCTGAATGTTTTCCGGATCAGCTTCCGCCTGCGCGGCCCTGATCTGTAGTGCGCTTTCGCTCACGGTGACGCTGGCTTGGGCTTCTCCAAGAGCCAAGTGAACAAGCGCTAGTTTTTCCATCGCGCCAGCAAGATCGCGCCGCGTCACCTCGTTATCGGTGTCCTGTGCGTGCGCCCGCCGGGCCGTGACGACTTCCGTCAGTAGTGAGAGCGCGCGCTGCCGGTCGCCGCGCTTCAAGCTGAGACCGGCGAATTGTTCCTGCACGGCGGTCAAAGTGACCTTGCTGCGGGTATCGGAATTCGCGGCAGAGGCGAATTTCTGACGGATCGCGAGCGCTTCGTCGTAAAGTTGCGCCGCCTCATCGAGTTGGTCTACTTCCACCAGGGCCTGGCTTAACTCTTCGATGTCTTTAGCTAGCGAGCGTTGGTCCGAATCAAGGTTAGTTGCGCCGTAGACCTTGCGTCTGATCGCGACACTGATGCGGAAATCGGGTACAGCCTCCCCGTAGCGGCCAAGCGCCGAGTGGGCTTCGCCAAGCGACAGCCGCGCGCGCGACGAGCCTCATGCTGTCGCGATTTTCCCGATCCTTGGCCAGGATGCGCTCGGCCACTGTCACCTTGTAGCGGTAGATTTCGGCCATCTCTTCGAAGCGGGACCGGCGCTCGGCAACATCGCCAAGCCCATCGAGCGCGTCCATCAATTGCCGTACCGCGGAGAAGTTTTCAGGATTGGCCTTGATCTGCGCCTCATAGATTGCACGCGAGGCCTTGAACGCCTCCTCAGCAGCGTCCAGGCGCTTTTGGTTCGCCTCGATTTCGCCGACCTTCACGAGGGAGTAAGCGTATTCGGCGGCAATCGAAGTGTGCCCCGGATCGGCCAGATGCAGGCGCTGGCGAAGGTTGGAGCATCGGCGAAAACTTTTGAGCGCTTCGCCTGGACGCTTCAGGTCGCGTTTGACGTCGCCATCGACCAGCAGCAGACTCGCTTCACGACGTAACCAGCCAAGATCGTCAGGTCGGGCCTCTCGGATGGAGGTCGTGACGGTGAGTGCCTTTTCAATCACTTCCTGAGCAACAGGGCGATTGCCAATCGACCGCTCGATGTCGGCCAAGGCCTGGTAGGCCGTCACGCGGCGCTCGGCGACCAGCATCGGTTCAGCACGGAGCGACTCCAGCCGGTCGGCGACGCCAAGGGCCTTGACCAACGCCGCCTTGGCCTCGGCGCGCTCGTCACGCCGGTTGTGTGCGACCGAAAGCGCCCGGTAGACATCCAACAAGCCAACCAAATGCTCGACCGTCGTGGCTTCGATCCCGCCGAGCTTGGTCAGACGAATCTCGACGGCCCTGTTGTAGGCATCGATAGCTTCACGCAGCTCGCGTTGCCCGGAGTAACCGTTGCCGATCCGATGCCATGCCTGGGCGACGAGGTTTAAGCGGGACAGATCGGACGGCTTGGCCTGCACGGCGGCTTCGGCGATGGCAAGTGCTTCGGTCGCCGCCTCACGCTGCTCGATGTGTTTGCCGACCTTGCCGTGGCTATCGGCAAAACTGATAAGCATTTCAGCACGGCGCAGCGGCAGATCGGCGCTCGTGACTTTGATTTCGTCCATATCTTTGAACACGCCCTGGGCCTCGGCGAGCAGCGCGAGACCGAGTTTGATCGGTGCGCCATACTGGTCGACGTTGGTGCCGATGCCGACGAGGTTCGATGCCCGCGACAACGTCTTGTCGAGCAATAGCTCGTTGCGCGTCAATGCCCGCTTCTTCTCGTCGAACTGGAAAAGCGCAACGCCAGATGTCACCACGGCGACGAGGGCGAGGCCGCCCATCCCCCACGCGATGCGGCGCCAAAGCCGCTTCTGCCGACGCTGCTCCTCGGCCTCCCGCTGCCGGAGCACGTCGAGTTCGACCCCGATCAGGCCAGCGATCACCTTCAGCTTGGCGAGGTCTTCTCCATCGCCCCCCGGCCGCAGATCGGCGGCGATCGGCTCTTCCGGCTCACTGGTCGAATTGCCGTCGGCGTCAACTTTGCATCGTAAAGCCTTCGGGAAACACTCGTGAGCGGGATCGCCTGGCTCGCCAGCGATGATGATCGCGTAGATGCGGTCGGCCCTGCCGAGCGACTTGAAGATGCGGATTTCCTGGTCGACGTAAGAGCTTTTAGCCGAGTTCGGCGAACAGATGACAATCAGTGCTTCGCTCAGGCGCAACGCCTCGCGGACTTGTTCGCCAAGCGAATGGCCAGCTTCGAGATCGTAACGGTCCCGAAAGATCGGCCGCAACTTCTTCGGGATAAGTCCGTGACGCCCCAACTTTCCGGCTAGTTCGACGGGAATTGCGTATTGTTCGAGATCCTTGTGGAGCTTTTCGCCAGCCGCGCCGTCACGGTGAGCGTAACTTAAAAATGCGCGGAACTTGAACGGGGTCGCCGTGGTCGACGGGCTCGAATCTGTCACGAAATGGCTCCGATGAGAAACTGGCAGCTGGCGATCGGGAAATGAATTTTCTTACTATCGAGCGTAACCGTGTTTCGTGACAAGTCCGACGACGACGTGCAGACGGTGTTTGTGAATTTCGAGATCAGCGAGGACGTGCTGAAGCGGCTGACGGCGACTTGAGGCTACTCCGCGCCTCCATATGTCACCCGTGTGAGATAGAGGCCGCTGGGTGGGGCGACGGGACCGCAGGCCGCGCGGTCGCGGGCATCGAGTGCGGCGCGGACGTCAGCTGGCGACATGCGGCCCTCACCGGCGAGCTTCAAGGTGCCGGCGAGCGAGCGGACTTGGTTGTGCAGGAACGAGCGCGCCTCGGCTGTGATGTGGATCTCATCACCGTCGCGTGACACGTCGAGACGGTCGAGCGTGCGGATCGGCGAGGTCGCCTGGCATTGCGCGGCGCGAAACGTCGTGAAATCGTGACGGCCCAGCAGCGTCTGCGCGCTCGCGTGCATCGCCTCGGCGTCGAGCTCGACTGGCACCCACCACACCCGTTCGCGGTCGAGGATCGGCGGCGCGCGACGGACGAGCAGGCGGTAGAGGTAGGCCCGGCTGGTCGCGCTGCGGCGGGCGTCGAAGGTCGCTGCGACTTCGGCGGCGTCGATCACGGCGACGGGATGAGGGCGCAGGTGGAAGTTCAGTGCGTCGCGGATTTTGCCCGGCAGCCACGCTTTGTCGAGATCGAAGTGGGCGACCTGTCCGAGCGCGTGCACGCCAGCATCGGTCCGGCCGGCACCGGTGACCTGCGGTCGCGACCCGGTCATGCGCTCCAGCGCATCGACGAGGGCGCCCTGCACCGACGGCATCGTGGGCTGGATCTGCCAGCCGGAAAACGGCGTGCCGTCGTATTCGATGGTGATGCGATAGCGCGGCATGGGTGGCGGCGTGGACCCGGGTTCGGTGAAGCCGCAGTGCTACAGCAGGATAGATCGATATGGAATCAGATCGGTCATCTGGATCCGAGCGCGGTTGGTGGCGAGTTGGGTTCCGGCCAAAGGAGGCTGGCGTCGCCGTAGGAATAGAACCGATAGCCCGATGCGATCGCATGGGCATAAGCGGCTCGCATGGTGTCGAGGCCTGAGAACGCCGACACCAACATCATCAGCGTCGACCGTGGCAGGTGGAAGTTGGTTACCAGCCCATCGACGGCGTTGAAGCGGTAGCCGGGCGTAATGAAGATGTCGGTCTCGCCCACGAACGCAGCAAGTTGGCCGGTTTGTCGCGCCGCACTTTCGAGAATGCGTAATGACGTGGTGCCGACGGCGATGACCCGGCCTCCGTTGCTGCGGACGTTCGCTAGCGTAGCCGCCGTCTCTGCTGAGACCTCTCCCCATTCCGAATGCATCTTGTGCTCGGATGTGTCGTCGGCCTTGACCGGCAGAAACGTTCCCGCCCCGACGTGGAGCGTCACGGTGTGGTTGGATATTCCGCGCGCTGACAGCCGCTCCATGAGGGCCGGCGTGACATGCAGCGCGGCTGTTGGCGCAGCGACCGCCCCGTCGCGGGTGGCAAAAATCGTCTGGTAGTCGGTCGTATCGGCCGCATCGGGCGGGCGCTTCAGCGCGATGTAGGGCGGCAGCGGCATGGCGCCGACGGCGGCAATCGCAGCGTCGAGCGCTGGGCCGGAGAGCGGGAACTGCAACTCGACCTCGCCCACGTCGAGCTTTGCGGTGACGTTAGCGGTGAGTGTCTGATCCGGCGCGCCGCCGACAGCCACGAACGCAATCGTATCCCCAGGCTCCAGCTTCTTGGCTGGCCGGGCAAACGCGCGCCACGTTGCCCCGTCGACACGCTTGATCAGGTTCAGCGCGACCTTAGCCGAAACGCCGTTGCGCGTGCGTGCGCCATCGAGGGCCGCTGGGATCACGCGGGTGTCGTTGAACACCAGCGCATCGCCCGGCCGCAGCAAGCCCGGCAGGTCGCCGACGGTATGGTCCGACAGCATTGGCGTGCCGCCGGGCGTGACCTGCAACAGGCGGCCGCTTTCGCGCGGGGTTGCTGGCCGCAGCGCGATGCGGTCCTCGGGCAGGTCAAAATCGAACAGGTCGACGCGCATGGGGCTTTCAGTCGAATGTTGCAGTTGGGACCTTTGCTCGTCGGCCGCCGTTATCACAGTTCAATCGGCGCTATGGGGCAGCGTATCAACCTGAAGCCAACCTGCGATCCTTGTCGCCTCTTGCTGCCCCTCACCCGCGACGGCGGCCTCGCATCGCTTCGGCTGCCGTCTTTGCCCTCTCCCCGCACGCGGGGAGAGGGGAGAGACCAGGCATCGAGCGTGAGCGAGTGGCTGGTCGAGGGTGAGGGGCAGAACCACACCACGCCACTTGTCGAGTCCACATGTCGAAGCGAGCCACAAACGTCCCGTGGACGCTGCTAGACGTTGGGCCTCGCCGCCGCCTATAGCCGTGGCACAACGGTTCGAACAGAGAAACTCCCGTGCACGACATCAAAGCCATCCGCGACAATCCCCATGCGTTCGATGCCGCTCTGGCCCGCCGCCGCCTGCCGCCCGCCAGTGCCGCCCTGCTCGAACTGGACGAGGCGCGCCGCGCCAATCTGACCGCGCTGCAGGAGGCCCAGGCCCGGCGCAACGCCGCTTCCAAGGACATCGGTAAGGCAAAAGCCGCCAAGGACGACGCGCGCGCCAACGAACTGATGGCCGAGGTCGCCAAGCTGAAGGACCTTTTGTCCGCTGGCGAGGAGGCCGAGCGCAAAATCGACGCCGACCTCGAAGCCGCGCTGGCTGTCATCCCGAACCTGCCGCGCGACGATGTGCCCGACGGCCGCGACGAGACCGGCAATGTCGAAGTGCGCCGCGTCGGTGAGCCGCGCGCCTTCGACTTCGCGCCCAAGCAGCATTTCGAACTTGGCGAGGCGCTGGGCCTGATGGACTTCGAGACGGCGGGTAAAGTTTCCGGTGCACGTTTCGTGTTCCTCAAAGGGGCGCTGGCGCGGATGGAGCGCGCGCTCGCCGCGTTCATGCTCGACCAGCACACGGGGCCAGCAAGCGGTCAGTTAGGCGGCTATACCGAGGTCGCCCCGCCACTATTGGTCAAGGACCAGGCGGCATACGGCACCGGCAACCTGCCGAAGTTCGCCGATGATTTGTTCGAAACCGGTCGTTCGAGCCTGGTTTCAGAATATCTCGATCTTGCGTTCCTTGCGGGCGGCAATGCTCGTGAGGAAACGCTCAAGAAGTTCGGGGTGCTTTTTGGGTCGCAAGCTGTTCCAAGCGTTGATTTGAGCGAAGAGCAAATTCTCGAAGCGTTGAAGAGAACAGTTCGCCGAGTCGAGTCTGACAGGAGACACTGGCTGATCCCCACCGCCGAAGTCTCGCTGACTAACCTCGTGCGCGACACGATCCTCGACGAGGCCGCGCTCCCGATGCGGTTCACCGCCGCCACGCCGTGCTTCCGCTCGGAAGCGGGCAGCGCGGGCCGCGATACGCGCGGTATGATCCGCCAGCACCAGTTCACCAAGGTCGAACTCTTATCGGTCACCACGCCCGAAGCCAGCCTTGCCGAGCACGAGCGCATGACGGCATCCGCCGAGGAAATCCTGCGCCGCCTCGGCTTACCGTTCCGCACGATGTTGCTGTGTACCGGCGACATGGGGTTCGCCTCACAAAAGACCTACGACATCGAGGTCTGGCTGCCGGGGCAGAACGCCTACCGCGAGATCAGCTCGTGCTCGGTGTGCGGCGATTTCCAGGCCCGGCGCATGGGTGCTCGGTGCCGACCGGCGGGAGCCAAGGACACCCGCTACGTCCACACGCTCAATGGCTCCGGCCTCGCGGTCGGACGAACAATGGTCGCCATCCTGGAAAACTACCAGCAGGCAGACGGCAGCATCACCATCCCCGACGCGCTCCGGCCGTACATGGGCGGGATGGAGCGGGTGGGATAAGAGAACTCGATATCGAAATAGGGACAGACACATTAATCGGGAAACCAAGGACGAGACGCCTCACACTGACGCGCCCCCCCGATTAATGTGTCTGTCCCTATTTCGGGCCGGCCGGGTCTCTGACGCGCTACACCTCAACCCGACGCAACGGCTCGCCCGCCAGCCCCGACACCTCGAGTGCGAATGCGTAATCGGTCGCCACTTCTTTGAGGCCCTCGTAGCGGCCTGACGCGCCGCCGTGACCCGCAGACATATTGACTTTCAGCAGGATTGCGCCGCCGCCCTGATCCGGCGCTTTGGCGTGGGCGCGCAGTTTCGCGACCCACTTCGCCGGCTCCCAATAGGTCACGCGTGGGTCGGTCAATCCGCCATACGCAAAGATATGCGGATAGGCCTTCGCCGCCACGTTGTCATAGGGGCTATAGCCCCGGATCGTCTCGAACGCGGTTGGGTCGGCCGACGGGTTGCCCCACTCGGGATATTCCGGCGGCGTCAGCGGCAAGGTGTCGTCGAGCATGGTGTTTAGCACGTCGACGAACGGCACGTCGGCGATGATGCCGAGGAACAGCTCGGGTGCCATATTGGCGACGGCGCCCATCAACATACCGCCAGCCGACCCGCCCTGCGCGACGATCTGCTTTTCGCGCGTCAGCCCCATGGTCACCAGGTGCCGCCCGGCTGCGATGAAGTCGTTGAATGTGTTGGTTTTCTTGGTCAGTTTGTCGTCGCGGTACCAGCGGTATCCGCGGTCCTTGCCGCCGCGAATGTGGGCGATGGCAAAGATCATCCCACGGTCGACGAGCGATAGGCGGCTCGTCGCGAACGCCGCCGGCATCGAGATGCCATACGCGCCATAGCCGTAGAGCAGCACGTAGGCGGAACCATCGAGCGGCGTATCGCGGCGATACAGCAGCGAAACCGGCACGGTCTCGCCGTCGGGCGCCGTAGCGAACACCCGCCGCGTCACGTATTGCGACACGTCGTGGCCTGACGGGATTTCCTGGCGCTTGCGCAGGGTGCGGGTGCGCGCCGCCATGTCGTAGTCGTAGACCTCCGACGGCGTGGTCATCGATGAATAGGTGAACCGGACGTTCGTCGTGTCGAACTCGTAGCCAGCCGACATCGACAGCGAATAGGCTTCCTCGTCGAACGCGATGCAGTGTTCGGCTCCCGTTGCGTTTTCGCGGATCACGATGCGCGGCAGGCCGTCCTCGCGTTCGAGGCGGGCGATGTGATCTTTAAACACCGCAATCTCGAGGATCAGCCGCCCGAGCTTGTGCGGCAACATTGGCTGCCAATTGGCACGACCCGGCGCGGTCAGCGGCGCTTCGCAGATCTCGAAGTCCTCCGCCGCACCGCATTGGTTGGTCAGGATCACCAGTCGGTCGCCACTGCCATCGGCGCTTCTTGGCAGATGTTCGACGCCATATTCGTGTCCGACGGCCCGCGCCTCGACCAATCGCGGCGGCTCCAAGGGCCGCTCGGCATCGATCAGATAAACCTCGCTGGTCTCGTGGTCGTGGGCCACGATCTGGATCAGCTTGGCCGACTGCGTGCCCGTAAGTCCGACGAAGAATCCCGGATCGGCCTCGGCATACACTTCGACATCGTCGGCGACCGGTGTGCCGACCACGTGACGCCAGACCGACTGCGGCCGCTGGTTTTCATCGAGGCGAACATAGAACAATGTGCGGCTGTCGGCGGCCCATTCCATCCCGCCGCGCGTCTCGGGGATCTCATCGGCGAGATCGGCCCCGGTCCCCACGTCGCGGAACCGGATCGTCGCCAACTCCGAGCCCTTGTCGTCCACCGCATAGGCCAGCAGCGCATGGTCCGGGCTGTGGGACGTGCCCTGGAGTTGCCAATATTTGAGCCCTGAGGCCAGCGCATCGCCATCGAGCAGCAGCGTCTCGTCGCCGCCATTGCGTGCGGTCCGGCACAGCAACGGATGCTGCCCGCCAGTGCGATAGCGCGAATAGTAGGCGAACGGGCCGTCCGGGCTAGGCACTGTGCTGTCGTCGGGCTTGAGGCGCCCCTTCATCTCGGCAAACAACTGTGCCTGCAACTCGGCGGTGCCCGCCATCATCGCTGCCGTGTAGGCGTTCTCCGCTTCGAGATAGGCGCGGATGTCGGCTGCCAATGCGTCCGGCTTGCGCATCACCTCTTGCCAGTTGTCGGCCCGGATCCAGGCATAGTCGTCGGTCAGCGTCTGGCCGTGATGGGTCGTCGTGGCCGGGCGGCGCTCGGCGCTCGGGGCCGTTGGCCAGGTCTGGCCGAATGGGCGATGGCGGGACAGGTCGCGGATGTCTTGCATGGGGCGGGGGGCTCAGCGGTTAGCAGTTTGAACCGGCTTAACACTTCGCTCGTCCGACCGCACGCCGCTTCCTGGCAGGGTGGGCTGGCGAGCATCCCGGAGTTTCGTTGCCCGTTGGCGGTGCTCCGCCCTCACTATCCCCGCATGATCATGATTTGTTCTAGTGAAGCCTGGCTGTCGATGGTCCGGCAAAGAATTTGCACGTAACGCACAGACCGAAACGAAAGCCGCTGACGAACGTCCGTAGCAGGGAAAACGCCAATACAGCGAGAGGTGTGCCGCCGCAGGCATCGTTCAGGACAGCCACGTTTCTATCACGATTATTCCGATCAACTTATCCCCGCGTCCTGCCGGGCGGCTATTCTGGACACCTCTGACGATCGATCCCGACGATCACGCCCTCCAAAGCCGACTCCACCAGGCAACGCGAGCGATGAGACCCATGCGCCAAGCAACTCTCGAAATCGACACCTGCTATTCCGGCCTCCCTCCGCACCTTGCCCATCTTTCGTCCGCTCACCTCACGCCCGCCCGTCCCAATGCCACCCGGACCAGTGGTACTCGTCCCAATGGCACCCGGCTCGATGGCCCGCCCGGCCGAGTATTGCCGCCCGCCCCGCCGCATCTGGCCGCGTTGTCCGTACCGGCCCACGGTTTCGAAACCCTGAGCCGCGCCGATCTTCGGCTCGCCATCGACCATGCCGTTTCCAGCGTGTTCGGGGTCGGCTTTCTCGACCTCATGGACCCCAACCGCGGTCCGGCGCGGGTCTCACTCGCCCGTCAAACGGCGATGTACCTCGCCCACACGATCGGCCAATTGTCACTGACCGACGTTGGCGAAATGTTCAGCCGTGACCGGACCACCGTTGCCCATGCCTGTGCCGTCGTCGAAGACCGCCGCGACGACCCGCATTTCGATCGGGCACTGATCCTGCTCGAGCGCGCCGTGGTCCGCTTGGTAACCCGCCGCGTGCCGCGCTGCGCCTTTTGCTCCGACATCGACGGCTGAGGTCCCCCGATGTCCAAGCCACGCACGGGCGCCAGCCAACTGCCGGTCGCAAACATCGCTGCTGCAACCCGACCCGTTTCCCATGCTGGCGCTGCAAATCTCGCCGCGCTCGCTAGCCTTGCCCGCCGTGGAGCGGTCGCCGAATTGATCATCGCCCCTGATGGGAGCCGCTCGGTCGAAATTCTCGACACGGATGACTGCCCAACTCGCCCTGCGCAGACCCACGTCCGAATCCCTCGGAGTCGGCTGCCGTACTCGTTGTTCCGCGATGCCCGTGATGCGGGGTGGCTCGTCCCCGTCGATTGCGACAACGTGCGCTGGGTCTTGAGCCGCGCCGCCCGTCAACTGATGCGCCGTCAGAAATCGGCCGGCGATGGAGCACCAGTTGCCTCATCGCGTCCGCTGCCGGTGCCAGCCCATCTGCCAGCGATGCCAACAGCGCCGCACGTCGACCCTGGCGAGAGCCCGCTCGGCTGGCTGCGCCGCCATAAGGACAAGTCCGGCCGGCCGCTGATATCGGCGACGCAACTTGAAGCCGGTGAGCGCTTCCGTTCCGACTTGTGGCGCGCCGAGATGACGCCGCGCGTCACGATCGATTGGAGCCGCATTGGCGGCGGCGGCATGGGATCATCGCAGCGCCGTCCGGGCGGGTCGTGTGACACGAACGACGGTACAGTTGCGGCTGCGCAGCGGATCCGGCGTGCGCTCGGCGCCGTCGGCCCGGTCTCCGCCGGGCTGCTGATCGATGTCTGTGGTCACTTGATCGGGGTCGAAGAAATCGAGCGTCGCCGGGGCTGGCCGGTCCGTTCGGGCAAAATCGCGCTCCAGATCGCGCTATCCGAGCTCGCACGCCACTACCGCCTGCCCGGAACCGAAACATCCGAAGCCGAAATCACGACCCGGTTGCGCGTGTGGCGGGAGCATGCCGCACCGTGATTTTGTCGGCATTGCGCGGAACCGGTGCGAAATCGCCGTTTTCCGCGCATCACGACGGCTTGGGATAAGCCGGGATATCGGCAGGCGGCTCTTGGAACGGCGGACCGGTCTGGTCGCTGCGCAGCGTATCGAGGTACTCGATAACGTCTTTGATTTCGCGGCGCGTCAGCTGCGTGTCTGGCATCGGTGGGTGCGGGTTGATCAGCGTCATTTCGATGTGGCGCGCTGTTTGTCCCGGCTTGTTAGCGATCGCCCGCAGCGTCGGAACACCCGCCGGCACGCTGCCGCTCGACGCGCTTGTCTGCGACTTCGGGCCGACATGGCAGTTGCTGCACAGCCGTAGCGTGAGATCGCGGCCGCGGTCAGCGCTCGGCGCATCGGGGTTCTCTTGCGCGCTCGCGCGCACGTTCGCCGTGGCCAGCGCTGCTACAACCGTGCAGCACGCGACCAGATGGCGAACGGGTGTCGGGTGGGTCATGACTTCTGCTTCTTTGGAGGAGCCGCTCGCGGGGCGCGGGTCAACGGCACCGGCGCCGTCGCAGCGCCCACGAAAGCGCGCCAAAGGGCGGGCCGCTCTGATCTTGGTCAAGCCGCGTAGAAATCTCCGTCACGTCAGCGTATCCGCGCCTCCCGCAGACCTTCTCGAGTGCCGGTTCCAAGCGAAGCATGTTCCAAGCGAAGTCGGAAAAGTTTTGGCAGCAGAGCGCTTCAGGATGGCAAGGACAGCGCCGTTGCATGCCGCCGCAGCGCACGGTACTACGAGGTCCGATCTTACCGAGGCGGGTACCATGGCCAACCTGTTCCAAGACTATCTGCCGCTTGCGATCTTTCTTGCCGTGTCGCTGGCGTTCGTTGCGGTGCTGTTGATCACGCCGTTTCTGGTCGCGATCCGCAACCCGGACAGCGAGAAAGTCGCGGCTTACGAATGTGGATTCAACGCCTTCGACGACAGCCGGATGCGGTTCGACGTGCGGTTCTACCTCGTGGCGATCCTTTTCATCATCTTCGACCTCGAAATCGCGTTCTTGTTTCCCTGGGCAGCGGCATTCCGCGACATCGGACTATTCGGCTTCTGGTCGATGATGGTGTTCCTGGCCGTATTGACCGTCGGCTTCATCTACGAATGGAAGAAGGGCGCCCTCGAATGGGATTGATCTTGAAATCGGACGGATCGCCCATGCTGCAGGACCCAGTGCTCTGGGACCGGATGCGCGAGGGTGCGGGTGCGGCCTCTCCGCTGGCTGGAGGCCCCGGCAGCGTCGCGGCGGCGACGGACCCGTTCCTGACCGGCCTCAACGACGAACTCGCCGACAAAGGCTTCCTCGTCACCACCACCGACGACTTGATCAACTGGGCGCGTACCGGGTCGCTGATGTGGATGACGTTCGGTCTCGCGTGTTGCGCGGTCGAGATGATGCAGGCGTCGATGCCGCGCTGGGACATGGAGCGGTTCGGGTTCGCACCGCGCGCCAGTCCGCGCCAGTCGGACGTCATGATCGTGGCTGGAACGCTGACCAACAAAATGGCGCCTGCGCTGCGTAAGGTCTACGACCAGATGCCCGAGCCGCGCTACGTGATCTCGATGGGCAGCTGCGCCAACGGTGGCGGTTATTATCACTATTCCTATGCCGTGGTGCGCGGTTGCGACCGCGTTGTTCCGGTCGACGTTTATGTTCCGGGCTGCCCGCCGACCGCCGAGGCGCTGCTGTATGGCGTGCTGCTGCTGCAACGCAAAATTCGGCGTACGGGCACGATTGCGCGGTAGCAAACGTTGTTAGCTCACTGGATTCGGCGGCCATGTTTGCAACAGTGACGGACGCCCGCGCGCATCTCGACGACCTCGGAATCACCGAGCATGCCGACCGGCTGCTGCCGTTAGTGCGGCCGTGTTTGCGTCTTTTCGCGGCGGAGGCCGATCGCGTCGGAGGCACGAGGACAGGGGGCCTGCCGGATCTGCCTGCCGGGATCGCTTGGCCGCTGCGGTCCGTGCCAATCGATGCCGATGAGATTGTCCGCTTGGGCGGCGACAATCACTCGGCTTGGTTGGAAAGCCACGTGCGAAAGGCGCTTCCCTATCCATTTGTCGCCCAAATCGATCTCGGCGAGATTGCACAGGTTCGCAAGGGCGGCGGCCCATCTCAGATTTCGTCTACCGGTCTGCCGACCGATGGTCGTCTGCTGTTCTTCTACGATTATGCGCTAGGTCCATGGTTCGACGGCGTCGGGGCCGCTCGCGTCATCTGGGACCGTTCGCCGGTGTCAGAGCTGGCACCGCGCCTTGTGCCAGCCGAACTTGTCGAACTCCACAATAGCGAACGGGCCGAACACGATCGCATGGTCGCCGATCCAATGTCTTTGGTTCGCGGTCAACCGCCCGGCGTCGTCGCCATCATCGAAAGTTCTCTTCAGCTTGGCCAGACGTTGGAAGACTACTATCGCGAGATGGCCACGAGCATGGAGTTCACCAGCCGCTACATCTTTCCAGCCAAGCCGCTGGCGGTTGCATCGGGACTGTGTTGGCCATCCCCAAGCTCGATCGAAGCACAAGCCGACCCCGCCTTCTCCGCGGTGGTTGCCGACGAGATCATCGAGAGCTTTTTCGAGCTTTCGCGGCCCGAGGGGAATCGGCAGGGGGTGCGCCACATACTCGATGGGATCCCCGTTCCCGACCAGGACGACCCGCGCTATACGGCCGCGATGTTGGCCGATGCCGACCTGTCAGCCATGTCGAAAGGCGACTGGCCCGCAGCATGGCAGATCGCGCGCACGCGTGCTGGCGATTGGCAACTGCTGCTGCAGGTCGATATGGCCGGGCTGCTCGGAGGCGATTTGGTCGAGGGGATCGTCTGTTTTCTCATCCAGAAAGACGATCTTGCCCGTCGGGACTTCGATCGTGTTCAGGCCATTTACCAGCAGACGTGACGCCGGATTTGCATTTGGATCTGGTTGCGGTCTAGCGATTTGCGGCGGGGTAACCGTTCAAGCCTCAAAGGGAAACGAAATCGCCATGATCGCCGCGCGGACCATCGGTTTGATCTGGCGATTGATAATCGCCGTCCCCGCCGTTGCTAACGAGCCGACTGGAGCGTCAGCCGGTCCAGCCGGGTTCGACATGATCGGCACATGGTCTGGCCGAAACGACACGATCGGCGATGTGTTCGGCCTGCGCACGCGGCCGCGTACCGTCGAGATCACCGAGCAGACGGACCGTCGGTTTCGCGGGTATTTTTCCTACGACGGCGGGCGCGTCGACTTCTTCGGGATCGTCTACCCCGACGATGCGTCGTTCACGTGGGTCTCGCCGCAGAGCAAAGGTACGGTCCACGGCCGCATTCTATCGCCCGAACGGATCGCCGCTTGCTATGCGGAAGCCGGCGCCGAGGCGACCGCTGGCTGCTCCGATCTGACGCGATTGTCGCGGACGCCGAAACGCGAACCAAGGCCTGAAGTCCCCAAGCCTCCCATGGTTGCGCCTTGGCCGAAGCCATAAGTGGCACCACGAACCAATCCGTACGGCTACTGAAACCTTTTTCAACACTGCCCCGTTGTTGAACCAGCGCCCCGGACGGGCGCTGATTAGCGCGGTATCGGCCGGGTGGGGTTCATCCGGTGACCGCCCATGTTCACCGGAGATATCCACAATGACACCAATGAAACGTAACGTGGCCCTCGTGGCCGCGACCGCCTGCGGCTTGTCCGCGCTGACGGCGACGGCTGCCACTGCCGCGACGCTCGTTGCGCTGCAGGACGGCACGATGCTGACGATGATCGACACCGACAAGAAGGCCGTTACCGCCTCGGTCAAAGTCGACGGTGGCGCCAAGCTCGTCGGCATCGACGTGCGCCCGTCCGACGGCAAGCTCTACGGTGTCACGCCAGATGGCACGATCGTCACCATCGATGGCAAGACCGGGAAGTGGGAAAAGAAGAGCCAGCTCTCCGAGAAGTTGCCGGCTGACGCCAAGATCGCGGTTGATTTCAACCCGGTTGCCGACCGTATGCGCATCGTGACGTCGACCGGTATGAATTTGCGCATCAATGTCGAAGACGGCAAGGCCACCGTCGATGGTACGCTCAAATACGCCGAGGCCGACGCCATGAAGGGCAAGACGCCGATGGTGACGGCTGTCGCTTACTCCAACAGCTTCGCTGGGACCAAAGAAACCGCCATGTATGACATCGATATGGCCTCCGGATCGCTCGTCAAGCAGGCGCCGCCGAACGACGGTGTCATGACCACGATCGGCAGCCTCGGCGTGAAGCCTGACATGGTTGCCCTCGACATCGCGTCGGACGGCAAGGGTGGCAACACCGCCTGGGTTGTCGATGGCGGCGCCTTGCACACGGTTGACCTGGCGTCGGGCAAGGTCACGACGGCTGGTCCGATCTCTGGCCTAAAGGGTAAAGTCGGTGACGTCGCTGTGACGCCTTAACAAGTTCGGGAGTTGGGAGTTGGGAGTTGGCCCAGTCGCGGGTCGGCGACCGGTACTCCCAACTCCCATTTGCTATTCCCAAGGGTGCCGCTGTCTGCTAGCTACCGCCGCTTGCATCGGTCCCTTCGTCTATCGGTCAGGACGGCAGCCTCTCACGTTGCAAAGGCGGGTTCGATTCCCGCAGGGACCGCCAAGTCTGATTTTTAATTCAAATGAACGTATTACGCTTGATCCTTCAGCCGCTATTGCGGTGTGATTGTTATCGTCAAAACATCCGAATAGGTCCCAGCCACCAGCCTCTGCACGTTCGCCTGGGGCGTGATCGCTACGGCCAGGCTGCCCGCTGGTGTATTCCCTGTCGTCAGGATCGCCGTGCCGGTCTCGGCTCCTGCCGCGGCCGGATTGGTTGCCGTATTCAAACTGGCCGTGGCTCCCGAAAATGTCGCGGTCGATGCATAGTTGATCTGGTTGGTGAAGCCCGGTGGCGCGGCTGTCGTGTTGCGGGCGGCGCCGTTCTGCGAACCGATCTGAACGTTCGACGGCGTATTGCACGCGACGTTGGCATAGCTGCGATTGATCGTTGCGGTGCTGACGATGCCAGCGGACGAGACGGAAATGGTCGCGCTGTCGGCCGTCGGCCGCGCAATCCCGCCAATGCTGCACACTGGCGCTACGGTCCCCGTGGTCGTGAACGCGCGTGAGAATACCGACGATCCCGATGTCCCGTTTGGCAAGTTGAAGACGAACGCCGTCAGGTTGTCGGTGTAGGCTCCAGCCTGCTGTGGCGACCCTGGGATCATGCGGATAAAGATCGTCAAGTTGACGGTGAAGGCCCGGTTCGTGATGTTGGCCCCGGCCGAAGCGAACGCCGAAGTGACAACTTGGGCTAAAGTCAAGTTAGCACCCGCAAACAACAGCGTGTTTCCGCCCCCTGCCGCTGACGTAATTGTATACGGAAGAGTGGCTGCGCCACCGCCCGTTCGTGCCATGGTTGCTGGGAGGGCCCCGCGCTGAAACGATAGCGCCAGGGTGCACGTGCCGCCGGTATTGTTGGTCGAGTAGGTGCCAGTGATCGTCACGGCAACGGGTTGCGCGACCGGCGCGATCGGAGTGGTGAATGTTCCCGCGTTTGCCGTGCCGGGGTTGAGTGTCATGCCGGCGCCGTTGATGTTGCAGACAGCTAGCGCTGGAACGGTGAACGCGATGATCATGGCTATCATCGCAGCGCCAGAGAAAAGCGCGAGACGCCCCAGCCGTTGCAGCGCTTGAAACCGACCAAACCGTATCATTTCGCGTCTCCGTTTAATGGCTTCAGGTCGCCCGTGCGGTGAAGGCCGTCGGCGCCCGGCGGGACGGTGAATTCGAATCGCAACGGGCGCGTGCCGTCGTCGACCTCGACGACCCAAGGGCCAGGCGCGAGGCCTTCGGCGCCGAAGCGACCCTTGGCGTTGGTGAACACGGCGATGCGCGTGGCACGGGCATCCGCACCGGCATCCACACCGGCATCCGCACCGGCCGCCGCTCCGCCCCGGGGCTGCGCGAAGCCGCTGGCCAGTTCTACCGGGGTGCCGTCGGCGTTGAGCAGTGTGCCGTAAACCGACACGGAACTGGCCGAACCGACTTCCAGCGCATAGCCGGCCCGGTACGGCGGGTCGAGATCGAACGCGCCAGCCCCGAGGCTGTAGCCGACCGGGAGATCGGCGACGTCGATCGGGATCGATGATGGCGAATAGGCCGGGAGATCGCCGACGACTGCTGGCCCATAGTCATCGGCGTAACCGCGCGCAGCCTCGAAGCTGCCAGCGGCGATTGCACGGCCAGCCAAGCTCGGGTGGGGATGGACCAGCGCAAACGCATTTCCGCGGACGGGAGCGCCGATGCCGACAACGCCATCGGCAAATGCGATCGACGAGCCGGCCCGCAGAGACGTTCGTTGCACGCCGCCGGTCTTGCTTTGCGCCAGATCAGTACCGGCGATATCGGCGTGGTGGGATACACGGAGTTCGGTGCGATTGCCGGTGTACGACAGCGAGCCGCCGGCGGCCGTCCGCTCGGTCACGTCGTAATTCTGGACGTCGATGGCTGCGTCCCATCGCCCGGCGCCTTCGCCGTGGGTGCGATACCCGGATACGGTCGCGAGACGATCGAGCGTGTCGTATCCGGCGTTGACCGTCGTGTGGTCGTCGGGGCGGATGTGGAAGCGGACCATGGCGCGAAATGCGCCATCATCGGCGGTCGTATCGTTCGCAGAACGGCGCAGGAACGACTCGTTCGAATAGCCGGCGAGCAGGCTTCCCGAAATCGACGGCGTCAGCGCACGCGCCAGTGTCAGGTCGGCACCATAGCGGTCGCCTTTGAGGGCGAACGGGGACAGTTCGTCGATTTCGTCGTCGCTGAATTGGTAGCGAGCCGACAGCGTCGCCGACGTGCCGTCCTCGAGCCCGACGCTGAAGCTGCCGGCGAAGCGAAGCCGGTAGTCGTATTCCGGGTAATAGACGCCAGAACCGGCGCTGGCTGGAAAACCCGGGCGGTGGAAGTCGGGGCTGCGATATTCCGCCGAGAGCCGCAGGCTTTCGCTGCGCACCGGCAGCAATCCGCGATAGTTGGTCAGGTCCCAGAATACGTCGCCCGCATACCCTGCTCCCGGCTCGCTTGCCGACAGTGCCGCGCCAAGACCGAACACGCCCCAACTGGTTTCGGCGACGAGCCCGGCACCCGCCATTTGTGCCGTTCTGTCGCCCTGGACGTGCCCTTCGACCGTGACCGTTTCTGACAGGCCGTATCGGGCAAGGCCCGTAGCGATGAGGCTGTCGTGATCGTCGTAGGTCCTTTGGTTGTCGCGCAAATAGGACTGCAGCCCTGCGGCGGCCTACCATTCGAACGCGCCGGGTGCCAGCATGCTGGAGGCGGCGAACGTGGTGTACGTCTCGACGCGGCGCGCTCCCGTGTCGTCGGTGATCGCAAGGTCGATGATGTTGGCACCCGTCGCCAATGGCAGGTCGCGGATGTTGTACGTACCGGGCCGCAAGGTCAGACGTTGAAGCGTCACGCCGTTGACCATCACGTCGACTTCCGACGGCCGATCGATGCGTAGTGAGGTCCGCGCCGAGGCGACCCGCGTCGAGCCGGGTGCAAGCTTTTGGGCGGATTTTTCAATCGACAGCCCGAGGGTATCGACGCTGCGTTGGAGGGCCGTGCCAATGGCGGTGGTGTCGCCGGCTTGAAAGCGGATGTGGCTTGCAGGCAGATCATAGACGAGGCGCGTGCTCTCTCGCTTCAGGCCGCTGCGATGGCGGTAGTTGCACGTGGCTTCGACCGGGCATGAAAACGCATCGACCTCGCCATCGTAGAGCGCGCGATTTTCGATGACGACATCATAGAGCCGCAGCGCGCCGTCGAGTTCGAGCCGTCCGCTGGTTGCTCCGTCACGCGCTGCGGTCGAGCCGCCAGCATTGTCACTCCACTCATGGTCGAGACCGGCGATGACATTGAGATACCCCGACCAGATCGCCGGCCGTGCAAGAGATGAACTCGACTGCGGGATGTAGCGTGGCGCGACCGAGATATCGCCCGTCTGGCGCTGGTCGACGGCCGGCTCGATTCGAAGCTCTTGCAGCCCTGGGTCGAAGCGGATCGGCACACCAGCAGCAACGATGGTCTCGATCGGTGCGAACCCATTATGTGCATCGAGTTTGGCGAGCTGCGCACGTGTTGCGTCGTCGAGTGTTCGGCGGGTGCGGTCGATCAGATCGGCCAGTGCAATCGAAATCCCGTCGTCGGCTGAGATGCGGACCATGACGTCGCCGAGCGTGGAGGCATCGTCTTTTAGCGGCATGGGGAGCGTCAGGACGCGGCCAGTTTGGTTGAGGCGGGTCGTCAGCGGCTTGGAAAACTGCGGTTCGAAAGTAGCAGACGTTTTCGTTCCAGCCGTTACGCCGCCTTGTGCGGAAGCCGCGCTGCATCCGGCGAAGGCGACAAACACAAGCGCGCCAAGCACAAACGCCGGAGCCGCGGGTGCGGTCCGAGCGTTGCGGCTTGGGCATTGTCGGTGTTCCGACATCGCGGGTTGTGGTTTCCGGGTTTCAATTGACCATCCTCAAACATCCTCGAACGCTGTTCACGAAAACACCTCAGGCTTGCCGTCCGTCCCGATCTTGCGGACCGATGCTGGCTCGGGTTCAGTTGCGCTTCTGGGGCATGTCGACGACCGTGCGAAGTGCGCCGGCATTCGCGGGGACTTCAACTGGCAGCGTGAAGCGGCGGCGTGCGCCTGGCTGGACGAGGCCGCTGCCGAGTTTCTCGCCGAGAAGCCCTGGCGGCAGGGTCTGGTCGAAGCCGGTGCCCGAGATGCGGACCGTCGACTTCGTGAACAGCGCGTGGACTTTGCCAGAATTCAAGACCGTCACGGTCGGGAACCTGCGCCCGGACTTATCGGGCGGCGTGAGGCCGGTCTCGACCACGCTGAGTGCCGCTGTGCCTTGCGGCGGTGCGACGTTGACCAGCGTGCCGATGCTCATCACGACCTGAACGTTGGGCTTGCCCGTCGTCGGCTTCACCGGCACCTGATTGAAAAACACGTAGAAACTCTGGCTCGCATTTAGCATCGGCTCGCCGAGCCATTGGACACGGAAGTTCTGCGTTGCCCCAGGCGCGATAATCGTCTGCGGCGGCATGATCAGGAACTCGTCGCCAGCCTCAGTGGTCCGGGCCTTGCCGGTCTCGTCGAGCGTCATGCGCTTGACGACGGCTTCGATCGGGAGCGGCACAGCGCCGTCATTCACGACAGTGACCGTAGAGTGGCTGCGCGTGCCCGACGATGTCATTTCGACATGCATCGGCGAAACGGTGACGGCCTCGGCGGGCGCGGTCATGGCGCATGCGGCAAAGATTGTGAGGGCGGTGGCCGTGAACAGGCGGCGAGACATTTAATTCGCTCCGTTGAAAGTCGAGATTGCAGTGGGCGGAGGCAAGTTTGGTTCGCCTCCGCAGCTTGGGACGCTGCCGCATCAGGGATGGCCGCGTTGCGATCGGCTCAAAATTATTGCGGCGTCAGCGTGACCCGGAGCGTGTCGGTGTAGGTGCCGGTGACCAGCGGCAAAGCGTTCGGCAGAGGCGTGATCGTCACCGTCAAGTTGCCGGATGCCGCTGCGACTGGCACCGCTGTGCCGAGTTCCGCGGTATCGGCTGTCGGTGGTACCGCCGTATTGATCGTGGCGCTCCCGCCGTTCCAGGTCGCCGTCGCGCCATAGTCGATAATGTTGGTGAAGCCAGCGGGGGGGGGCGGTCGCGTTTTCGACGCCACCGTTCAGCGATGTCAGCTGCAAGTTCGATGGTGCGTTGCAGGCGACGTTGGTAAATGGCGAACCAATTGCCGGTATCGGCGCCGTGACCACCGCGCCTGCAGTAGAAATAGGGATAACGGTGGCCAACGCGGGCGTTACGCCGGTCGCCAGGTTGTTGATGGTGCAAGCGGCTAACACCGTCGCGGTGATGTTGATGTCCTGGGTGGCGGTTTGAGCCGTTGCGCGTCCCGCCGGAAGGGCGAGGAGCGCGACGGCCGTGATCGCAGCAACTGCGCGCATGGTCTGTGTCTCCGTTGGGTGGATTGTTTTACGCTTTGCAACTGACGGGACCGCGGTGAGGGATCGCCTCGTGGCGGAGGATCAGAGGCGTGCTTGCGCAACCTGAGACCGACGTCGAAACAATGCGATTCGCCCTTAACCACTCGTTAAGTCGTGGCTGTCTGCTGATCGCCGTTCAGCGGAGCATGCCCGATGGAATTTCGCATTTGACACCCGCGACGGTGGTTCGCATAAGGCGCGCTCGAAAGAGACCGTGCTCAGTTGGTGCGGCCTTTTTTGTTTGGACGGCAGGCTCGGTGCGCGTTGCATCCGCCTGTGACGGCCCGGCGGGGGAATGTCCCGAGTGGCAAAGGGGGGGGACTGTAAATCCCCTGGCTTCGCCTTCGTAGGTTCGAGTCCTACTTCCCCCACCAACGGTTTTCGCCAGCCTGGCGCGTTCCAACTAGCGTTTCGCTCCTGCAGCGTTTTGGTGTAAGCTCGACGCTTACGCGGGTATAGCACAATGGTAGTGCAGCAGCCTTCCAAGCTGAATACGAGGGTTCGATTCCCTCTACCCGCTCCAACACTTAGCCGTTCTGGCGCTGCCGTGTTTACAATCTGGTTTACAATCCGCGTTCCGTTCATGTTCTGTCTGAGCGGCTGGCGTGCAGCGCTAAGCGGGCCTCAACGCCCTGCAGAAGACCTTCGTTCAGCATGGCGGCGGCGGCTTTTTGATTGCCGCCCATGACAGCGAGCAGTGTCGCTGCCACCACACCCTCTAGAGTACCCAGAGTTTCAGATGATTGATGATGGACGTCGCGGCCATCGACGATGACCTCCGCAGCGCGGATCGTTCTTACCGTATCTGGCTGCATTCAACCCCCTGCCTGTTCCCATTTGAGTATAGCCGCCGCGGCGAGGTGGTGCTGCCGGACGCCCTTCGCGTAGTGCGCGACCATGGCGAGGCCCTGCCCCGTCACGGCCGCCGTCTCGGCCTCGGTTGCGCCCGCTTCGAGCAGCATCACCACGGCCGATTTCCGCAGGCCGTGAAACACCAGACCGCGCTGGGTGGCCATTTCCGGCTTGTGTTTGCGCCAGACCGTCTGGAAGCCGCGCCACGGCCGTCCCTCGGTCGAGGTCAGGATTGTCACCGACCGTCGCGGAATGGTCGCCAGCACCGCCTGGAGGCGGTTGTGGGCCGGGATCAGCAGCACCTTGCCGGTCTTGCCCTGCCGGACGTGGATCACGCCGCGATCGGACAGCGCCGACCATTTCATGGCGAGACAGTCACCGAGCCGCTGCCCGGTGTAGAGCGCCAGCGCGACGGCCCACCACAGATCCTCGCGGCCCTTGGCCACCAGCTCGGCCTCGGCCGCTTCGATCGCCTCCCACGGCCAAGGCGCGTAGCCGTCGCCGCTGCGCAACGGCTTGATCTCGCGGCACGGGTTGTCGTCGCGCCAGCCGCGCGGTACGCTCCATCCCAGCATCGACGACAGGCAGCGCATCATGTTGTTGGCCGTCGCCGGCGTCTCGCCGAACCGGTCGCGCAGGGCAAGCACGTGCTTGGGCTGGATACCGCGCACCTCGAGGTGGCCCCATGCCGCGACGATTCGCCCGCGATGGCGCAGCCACTCGCGCTGGGTGCCGGGCGATAGCGATGTCCAGGCCGGAGACGCGGCCCAGGCGGCATCGAGCGCGGTGACCGACGTTGGCGCGGGGCCGGGGACAGGCAGGTTGAGATGGCCAGCATAGGCCGCGTAAAACTCGGGCGCGCGCGGGTCATCCGGCAGCCGGATCGGCTTGGCCGCCCGGTCCGTGCCGCGCCGCAGGTGGAGGTAATAGTACGGGCGGCCGGTGCGGTTGCGCACCATTTTCACGTGCGGCGGCAGTTTTGGTGGCGTTGGCACGGTCGAGTCCGCTGAGGTAGGGGTCATCATGGGGCACCTCCGGAGTGTGGCCGCGCTGGAGCCATGAGTCCACGTCTTCCCACCGCCACAGCTTGGCTTCGCCGACGGCGATCGGCTGTGGCAGCAGCCCGCGCTTGACGAGCTGGTCGATCGCGCCGGGTGCCAGATCCAGCCGCCGCGCCAACGTCTCGCGCTTGCAGTAGTCCGGCAATGGCCGCGCCGGGGTCATGTGGGTGCCCCATCAGGCTGATTGGCCAGCCGAAGCAGCACGTCAGCGTGGCACGGCTGATCAAGCGGGCACCAGCAGGCAAGGTCGTGTCCGCGCAGTTCGGCCCGGACCTGCTTGATGCTGGGATAATCTGGCGCTGGGAACGCGCCACGGCAGTCGTCCCACTCGCCCAGCAGAACGTCTTCGAAGTGGGAGACAGCTTGATCGGCGGCGGCTATGAAAACGCCGGCGACGGTCTCACCGATGCGAAACGGGTTGCCCCACCTTGTCGGTCGGCCAACGTAGATCGCTCCGTCTGGCATTTTCCAGCCTCGGGTGCGCTGACGCTGGATGCGTTGCAGGGGCATCACGCCACCTCTGCCGGTTCACGGGCGGCCACAGGGTCAGATGCTGACCGACGCGGGTTCCATTTGATGTCGGGCAGGTCGTCCCAATCCGTCGCGAGGTATTCGTCAAACCGCGCTTGGTCGATAACGATCACGCGCGTGTAGTCTGTAAAAAACGACGCTGGTTTTTGCGCTTCGTTGAATGCCTCGACAGCCTTCGCCAATTCGTCCGCCATAGGCAGATCGTTGGCGTCAAAGTCCTCGTGCATTTCATCGGCGAGACTTTCGTGAATGCTCTCCAGATCGATTTGCGGCGTGACTGGCGTCGTGCAGAACACGAACGGCGGCGGCTGAGGTGTCGTCGCGCCGGGTTCTGCCTGCACAAATGTCCCGTAGCGGTCCGCTCCCGCGACGATGCGCAGGACAAGATCGTCTGGCGGTGGCACCCACACGACTGCTGGCCCTTTTTCCTCGCCCCAGTGCTCCAGGTGATCGGCTAAACTCGCGGAGTAGCCATCGCCCCATGAACCGCTGCTCCAGTGACACCAGACGGGATCGCCGTCGTCTGGCACGATCCGTGCCTTACGCGCCCGATTGCGATCAGAGTGCCAAGAGTCCCGTGACCAGCATGTGCCGCACTTGCCGCCGCCGTTCGGCATCGTGACGCCGCACGATGAACACGCGTGCTGGTATCGGCAGCACTCCTTGGCCGCCGCAAGGCTAAGGGCAGCGCGTTGATGCTTCAGGCTTTTGACGCTGCCGCACCTGCCGCAGGCATAGGCGACGAGCTTTCCCGTGCCTCCCGCGTGCAGTGGGACGGGATCACGGTGGCTGTAGAACCGCCGCTCATATTGGTTACTCGTGGTGCGCACTGGCTCGTCGATCAGCACCTTAAGACTTGGACGTACCGCCTTGCGAACCGATGGACGGCGCCCGTGCATTTGGTAGCCGTTCATGGTGCCACCTCCGTCCAGATCTTGCCGCCGTGGTGAGGATCGGTCGGGCTCTGGTCGTATGAGGACGCGCCCGGCATCTCGTTCCACTCGCGGCCGTCGAGCAAGCGGCCGGCGCGGGCCTTGCCGACGTTGACCACAGGATACTCGCCCATCTCGAAATCCGGACAACGGTAGTCCGGCACGTCGATTACGCCGCTAGGGTCGAGCAGCATCCACTCGCGGCCCCACTCGTCCTCTGGTCCCATCGGGAGCCAGTTGCCCCACTGCTTGAAGAAGTACGGCACGCCTGCCGCCTGGCACTGATCACGGATCGTCCTTGCCCAGTCAGGATGCATCGGACGCGCGCCGGGGCCGCTTTCTCCGCCGACGATGATCCAGTTAACGTCTTTCATCCACGTTCGAGATGAAAGCCGATCGCCTGCTGGGTGAGCCACTCGACGCGTGAAATCAATCGACCCGAGCAAGGGCTCGGCTGACACAAACCTTACCGCAGCAGGTGTTTCCAGCAGGTCAGGAATGCGCTCGTTGGCGCGGCGCTGGTCCTCGGCAGAGACGCCAAGCCAGACGTTTAGGATTGGCCACCAGTGCGCGTTCTGGCCTGTAGTTCGTCTGAACGCCCGAGGTTGCGCCATGAGTAGCATCAGGGCGTCGACCACGCGGTCGGGAGTCGTCGCCGATGCGCAATACTCCCGCATCCGCTTGCTGCGCTTCGTCAGCACTTGGAACGTGTGCTGCGGGCATATCGCCATCACCGCAAACACCCGGTCGATCCACTCGTCAGGCACGTCCTCGTGAAACAGATCGCCCATCGAATTCACGAACCAGGTCGTCGGCTTTCTGGTTCGCAGCGGCTTGGTCAAAATGTCGTCCGGGGCCAGCGCGACTTTGCCGGTCCAGCCAGGCTTGCCGTTGACCCACTTTGTCGTGCCCGCGTAGTGCGCGGCCGGAACTGCTTTGCAGGCCTTGACGGCAGCGTCGCCCATGGCCTCCAGCCGCGCCGCCATCTTCATCGCGTAGCAATTGGTGCAGCCGGGGCTGACGATGGAGCACCCGACGATGGGATTCCAAGTCTTCCCGGTCCATTCGATCTTGGTCATGCCGGCACCGCCTTGGGCACCATGTCTTCCGGTTCGGCGATCATTTGTGCCCCTCCTCATATTCTTCGCTGCGTTCCTACAGGCCTGGCGCAAGCATCGGTCGCGGCGGCTCTGGCTCAAGCCAGGGCTTCATTTTTTCCAGCACAGCCACGATCTGCGTCGCCAGCTGCCCGATTGCGCCGCCGATCAGCACGTAGAGCGGCATCACCAGCAGGACGCCGCTGGCCTTGGCGAAATACGCCGCGCCTGGCAGATCAAGGCTGACCATCACCGGGGTGACCATGCTCACGCCGATCGCAGCCATAAGCATGAGCCCGGCCATGACGATGGTCACCGGAGGCGGGGTTAGCAGGCGAATGCAGCGCGCGATGCCAGAGAGCATCACACCGCCCCCTTGGCTTGAGCCCACGTGGCGAGGCAGTTGTTGGCAATGGCCCCGTCTTTCTCGACCTGGAACGCTGCCAGAGCACGCGCCCGGATGTCCGCGTTGACCTCTGCCTCGGTGCGGTGCTCGCCGCAGACGTGTATGTCTGCGGCGGCTTTCGACATTGTTATGCTCATGCTGCACAACGGGTTTCGGCGGCACATCACAACATCGTCGCGGGGAGTGACTGCGTGGTTGGGGTGCACGGATTGACCCAAAAACGCGCAGTTCGCGCAGCGCCGTTGGGGCCACAGCATCATGATCGTGTTCCTTGTCCCATCGCGTTCCCGGCTGTGCCGCCGATGGCGTACCCGGCCACGCGCATTTCCGGCGGCAGCCATCCGCAGGCGCTCGCGGCCTCGGCTGCGGCCTTGCCGATCTCGGCCTTTTTCATGTCCGCGAGAACGTCGACGGGAGCGAAGTGCGCCGCCTGCCCCGCTTCGATCATCTCTTCGATCGCCGCCAGCGCAACCGCCTTGGTCGCGCGGTGGAAGTAGTTGAGCGGATCGAATTGCCGACGCGCGGCATCAAGATAGGTACCGGGCGGGACGACCGCCATCACCGCGGCATCCGCTGAATGCAACGCTCCGCCACGTCCGTCGGACACGTCGAGCGCCCGTGCGATGTGCGTCCGGAGCTTGCACAGGACCTCGTCGTCGGTGAAGGCCATGGCCGCGACCAGCGCGGCATCGAACCCGGCCTTGGTTTTGCGCGGCCCAGTGTGCTGCCCCGTGTTCATCCCTGTATCCTGGGGCTGGTGCCCGCGGAACGTGGTGAAACCGGCCTTGACTCTGCGCGCCCAGACCTCCGCGTCGAGCGACGCCACCAGCAGCCGCAAGGCCAGCATCGGGTCAGCGCGGCCGACGGCCTCGGCGGCCGCCAGCGTCCGGGCGATCGTCACCTCCTGGGCCAGGGCTGCGGAGATCGAGAACGGTCCATTCGCGGCTGGGGGCGGTGGGACGTGTTCGCTCTCCCCGGTATTGCCGTCGCCATCTTGCCAGTCATCGTCATCACTATCGACGACGCCCTGCCCGCCGCACGTCTCGCAGTCGTCACTCTCGACCCCGGCGCAGTCTGGGCAAATATCGGTGGCGCCGTCTTCTGGCGCGCCATCGTCATCATCCTCGCCATCGCCCGCCACATCTGCCGCCGCGCCGTCCGGCCGGATCACGCCGCGCGTCACGAACATGCCTGTTGGGCTGTTGCCATCGAATTCAACGACAGCACCCGCGGCGGCCCGCTGTTTCGGCGTCAGGCGCGCTACGATACCGGCCACGACCTCGGCGTCGACAACGAACCCGTCATCTCGGCCATCGTCGTCGGCGTCGATCGTGTCCCATCCGTCCCAGCCGCCCGGCCATCCTTGTGGCAGGTCGTCGGCCAGGGCGACCCAGCCCCAGCCCTCGGTGCGCAGCGCGTCGAGTTTCGCGTCGGCGACCTCGCGCTTGATCGCAGCCATCAGCAGCTCGTCGTCGACGTAGCGTGCGTCCTCGAACAGGTCGTCGGTCAGCGTTCCGCCGCGCGCGAGGTAAGCGTCGAGAGCCGCCTGCGGCAGGGTCGCCGCCTTCTGGCGGTCTGGCGCCATCTCCAACCGGATGCTTGCCGGGCGGAGGCACCAGTCTCCTTGCTTGCGCAGCGCCTCGTAGGCCGACGCCTGACGCTCGTGGGGTGCGCCGAAAGCAGCGAACGCTTGCGCCGCCGCCGCGTCGATCTTGCCCTTGCGCCAGGCGTCGCGGATGACGGGTGCAAGGCGGCCGAGCGCCATCTGCTGGCGGACCGTCCGTTCGGCGATCCCGAACCGGGCGGCGATCTCGGGCGCCGCCACGCCGCCATCGGCGAGACGGGCGAACACCGCATGCTGGTCGACCGGGTGCATCGGCAGGCGCAGCGTGTTGGCGGCGAGGCTGGT